>Ga0209960_1000058_pt1 | contig 435018 bp, 368 predicted proteins | sample ThiBiot_500_plan_2_FD_183947 | JGI IMG/M metagenome (GOLD analysis project Ga0209960, IMG submission 183947) | Wastewater bioreactor microbial communities from Cape Town, South Africa - Thiocy_expt_500_plan (SPAdes) | ecosystem: Engineered > Bioreactor > Thiocyanate-remediating >...
AAATTTTGTTTACGCTTTTCTTACCTTCAAAACAGATTTACATCTATTCCTACTGCTGTTCCTTATTTCAAATATCTTTCAGTAACACTCTCGTTACCCTTTGTTAGCATCCCGGAATCGAACCGGACATTTTCCCTTTTGCTATCTCTTTGTTAACCACCCTTCTTTCGAAGTGGAGTGCAAAGGTAGAAACTTTATTTTTAATAACCAAAATTATTTTTTAATTATTTTTTGAAAGTTTTAATCTTTGCAACAATGTATCTTAAGAACTTAACCCCTTTCCAGAAGCGGAGTGCAAAGGTAGATTAACCTTTTCAACTCACCAAATGTTTTTTAAACTTTATTTTAGAAAAATCATTTGGCCAAATCACCTCAAACTCAATACCACTCTGTCTTTCAGCCAATCTTTTAAGAACTACCCGTCCCTCGAACGGAGTGCAAAGATAAGCGCTTTAATCCCACCTTTCCAAATCTTTTTCACCCATCAATTAATATATTTATCCATAATACCTCGAAACCTAATAATAACAAGCATTACAAACAAAAAATTCCATTTTAAAAAGGAGCAAAAAGGATGGTTCAACAATCGTAGCAGGGCAATTCTCCGATAGAATCCTTTGATTATCCCCATCTATCTCACTATTATAATCAAACGACCTATATTATATAGTAAAGACATGAAGTAAGGAATAAATGGAATTCCCCTACTCTATTATTCAGGCATCGGCTATACTGTATTGTATATAACAGCAGGCATATCATGATTAAGATAAGTCACGATTGGATACCATTATTGCCTATACTGCCATTAGAGTCATAAAGATGGCTACTCAACCCGATTATCAGGTTAAAAATGAGGTGAAAAATATTCTTCGTAACTTCCGCAACTGTAATTTTTTAATCCCTTAATTTTTTATAATCAGCAAACAAGACTCAAAAGATGACTAAGCATTTTATTTTGTCGGGTTTCATTAGCCTGACAACATTATCGACAGCCATTAACCATCAGAGCTTCGCACAGGTAAGCCCGGAGCAGATCGCTCAAATCAAAAACGTTACCGGCAGCACTATTTCTGAAGACGGTAAGTATGTAGCCTATACCCTCTCAGTGCCTTTAGATCCTAAAAAGGAAAACGGGTTCAGCCAGTCACAGCTTTATTTACTGAATACCCTTACCAACACAACGATTCCTTTCTTCACAGGCTCCAGCGTGAGCCAGGTAAGCATAAGACCAAAGAAAGGAACGATCACCTTCCTGAGTAAAGGAGTGAATGACAAAACAAACTCCTTATATGAGATCAGCATTAATGGTGGCGAAGCAAAGAAGATCTTTACACATACCTCAAACATAAGTACCTACAACTGGAATGCCGATGGCAGCAGCATAGCCTTCATCAGCGCAGAAAAGGGCAAGCAACCTAAAACCTCCTTAACTTATAGTCCCCGTTTCTTTGAAGAGGATTATAATGACCAGAACGCCTATATAGTAAATATTGATGCCGGTGTATCCAGTATGCAACAACTGAATATTAACGGTGCTGCTTACCTGATCAAATGGAGTCCTGATGGCAGTAAAATAGCGGTATCGGTAGCACCTACCTCTTCGGTGGATGATAGCTATATGGCCCAGAAAATAAAAGTGGTCAGCACCAATACCAGGAACATTATTGCAGAAGTGGATAATGAAGGTAAACTGGGACAGATCACCTGGAGCCCGGACAGCAAATACATTGCCCTGGTAGGTGCTTATGACCTGAACGATCCTACAGACGGCTCCCTCTTAATCGTACCGGCAACAGGAGGTAAACCTACGGTTATAGATGGCGGTTATAAAGGTAAAATGGAACAAATTAACTGGGTGGCGAATAACAGTATTCACTTTTTATCGAGTGAAGGCACCAGTAACACCATCGGTACCATTCAGCCCAACGGCAATAACAGGCAATATCTTTATAAAACTGATGTAGCTAATATTACTTCTTTCTCCATCAATAAGAACGGGCAGATCGCGTATACGGCCAATACCCCGGAGCATCCTTCAGAACTGTTTACCCTGGACAATAGTAAAAGAGGCGGTATGGCGCAAAGAAGGACGAAAAGTAATGAATGGCTGGAAGGCTTAAAACTCGGCAAGCAGGAAGTGATTACCTATAAAGCCAGGGATGGCAAGTACACGATACAAGGTATGCTGATCTATCCTCTTGACTATGTTGCAGGCACAAGGGTTCCACTGATCACCGTGGTACATGGCGGTCCTGAATCTCATTACTCTAACGGCTGGCTGACGGCCTACTCTATGCCCGGGCAAATGGGAGCGGCAAAAGGTTATGCTGTTTTCTACCCGAATTACAGGGGTAGTACAGGACGTGGCACTGAATTTACTTACAGCAGCCAGGCAGATCTTGCCGGAAAAGAGTTTGACGATATCGTTGATGGTGTGGATTACCTGATTGAAAAGGGTATTGCGGATAAAAACCGTGTAGGGGTTACCGGCGGCTCTTATGGCGGCTATGCTTCTGCCTGGATGAGTACTTACTACTCTGATCGTTTTGCCGCCTCGGTAATGTTTGTGGGCATCAGTAATAATATTTCCAAATTCGGCACCAGTGATATTCCTACAGAAATGCGCCTGGTACATGAAAGGGGAAACATCTGGGATAACTGGGAACAACAACTTAAGATCTCTCCTATCTATTATGCAGACAGGGCGCAAACGCCTATTTTGATCATGCATGGCGCTGAAGACCCAAGGGTGCATCCTGCGCAAAGTATGGAACTATACCGCCACTTAAAGGTACGTAAACCCGAACTGCCGGTGCGCCTGATCTACTACCCGGGTGAGGGGCATGGTAATGCGCGTTCCGGTTCAAGGTATGACTATAACCTGCGGATGATGCAATGGTTTGATGTTTACCTGAAATCAGGTAATGCAAAGGCAAAAATGCCGGGCCTTGATCTTCCTGAATAAACCAAATCTTTCTAATAGTATAATAACAATGCCGGCTCTTGCAGCCGGCATTGTTATTTAATCCAGTTTATTCTTCTGTCGATTGGTAATACTGCTCCAGCAGGTAATTATAATCGATGTCTCCTGCGAACTTATTATTTAGTAGAAAATCTTTGAAGCTATTGAACTCTTCTTCGGTGATGAGGATGATCTTTATTTTATCATATTCCAGGTTATCCCAGTCTACTGTTTTGCCTGAAAGGGTTTCAAAGGTCTCTTGCGACAATCTTACAGAAGGGTAGAGTTCTGATTGCCTGATACTTTCAAAAACATCAAATACTTCTGCATAAGTCGGGAATGCTCCTTTATCGGTCAGGGAAGCACTTATAATTTCCTGGAGAAATTCTTTATTCATGATCTGCTGATCGATCTGGTCCCATGAGCCACATACTGCAAGGCGGTGTAAATCTATCTCTATCAGCGAATCCAGGTCTTCCACCTGCTGCATGGCAGCTTCAACAGCCAATGTTTTATTCAAAAAACTATCACATTCCGGTTTGCTTTGGGCGAAGGAAGACAGGCTCACAAAAAATAATATAAAGCTGAAAATGCGTTTCATCAGAATGTTTTAATGTCCTTTTACAATACCAAAATAGGTTTGCAGCAACAGTACGATACCCAGGCCAAAAATACAGGCTGCGCTTATTTTATTGATGTATATGATCTTCCTGAGGTTAAGCTTGTGACGGATCTTATCGGCAAGGAATACTTTAAGAAAATCTATTCCTAATACCAGTCCCAGGCAAACCCCGAACAGTACAAACTTGTGTGATATTTCAACAGCGGGCCCGGCCAGTAAAGCCACTGCACCTACCCAGGTAATGACCACACCAGGATTTAAGCTATTCATCAAAAAGCCACTCAGCCAGATCTGGAAATAAGCACCACGGCTGATCTTAGCATCTTTTTGTTCCCGGTTCGGCTTTTTAGGCTTAGTTTTTTTGACCAATCCATACAAGCCCATTATGATAAACAGCCCGGAACCAATATAGCCTACCGGCTTCTGATGGGTTTCCAGGAAGGTCATCCACTGTGTAGCCAGGTTGGCCAAAGCAACATACATGACATCACTGATACTCACACCGAGTACAAAAGCCAGGCCGGCTTTGTAACTATGATGAATACTATAACGTATAATAGCGAATAGCGTTGGTCCGACCGAAATGGCCATGAACAAACCTAACATCGCTCCTTTTATTGCTGCTTCTGAATAAGTCAAGTCAAAAGGTTTTTAGTTAAAATTATATGCCTTTAACCTAAATCCGATCAGGCTTTCTTAAAATCACTTGTAAAATGGAATTCTATATCAGGATTATTCTGACGCTCTGTATTTAAGAACCATTCGCTCTGTGCCAGGTATACCAGGTTTCCGTCTTTATCTTCCATTATATTCGCTTGTTTGAAGCGTACAAATTCTTCGATCTTTTTCTTGTCACCGGTGATCCAGCAGGCTTTATAAAATGCCAGCGGGACAAAATCTACCGATGCTCCGTACTCCTGTAGCAAACGATATTGTATCACCTCGAACTGCAGTTCTCCCACGCAACCGATGATCTTACGGTTACCGCCATGCTGGGTAAACAACTGGGCGACCCCTTCATCGGTCAACTGGGCAACACCTTTTTCCAGCTGTTTGGTCTTCATAGGATCTTTGTTCACCACCTCGCGGAACATCTCCGGTGAGAAGCTCGGCATGCCGGTAAACATAAAGTTTTCTCCTTCGGTAAGGGTATCCCCGATTTTAAAGTTACCGGTATCAAACAGACCTACCACATCTCCCGGGTAAGCATCATCAACGATTTCCTTACTACGTGCCATGAAGGTATATGGATTACTGAACTTAAGATCTTTACCTAAACGCACATGTTTGTAGTTCTTATTTCTTTCCAGTCTGCCAGAGCACACCCTCAGGAAAGCAATCCTGTCTCTGTGACGGGGGTCAAGGTTGGCATGTATCTTAAAGATGAACCCGCTGAATTTTGCATCACCGGGACATACTTCTCTTTCTGTGGTTTCCCTGCATTTAGGATTGGGCGCAATCCGCACAAAAGTATCCAGCATTTCCCTGATCCCGAAATTATTTACTGCAGAACCGAAGAAAACGGGTGCTACCTGCCCGCTCAGGTAAGCAGCTACATCCAGGTCGCCATACACACCGTCGAGCAGATCTACATCTTCGCGCAACTGTGCGGCATCCTTAGCCCCTACTCGCTGGTCCAGAACCGGGTCTGCCAGGTCTTCAATTGCAATACTATTGTCTTCTATCCCTTTTTGGTTAGGGGAATATAAGTTTAAGCTTTTTTCATAAAGGTTATATACACCTTTAAACTCCCGGCCCATATTGATCGGCCAGGTCAATGGATGTAAAGGTAAATTCAGGTCTTTTTCTATTTCGTCCATCAGGTCAAAAGGAAACTTACCATCCCGGTCCATTTTATTGACAAACACGATCACCGGTGTATCCCTCATCCGGCATACCTCCATCAGGCGGTGGGTTTGTTCCTCTACCCCATTTACTGCGTCGATCACCAGGATTACAGAATCCACAGCGGTCAAAGTCCGGTAAGTATCTTCCGCAAAATCTTTGTGACCGGGTGTATCCAATAGGTTCACCAAGGTATTTTTATATTCAAAAGTCATTACAGAAGTAGCTACAGAGATACCTCTCTGGCGCTCAATTTCCATAAAATCTGAAGTGGCTCCTTTTTTAATCTTATTGCTTTTTACCGCTCCTGCCACCTGTATAGCACCCCCGAAAAGCAAGAACTTCTCGGTCAATGTAGTTTTACCTGCATCGGGGTGGGCAATAATGGCAAATGTCTTCCTGCGGTTTATTTCGTCCTGGTATTTCATTAAAATATAATTCGGCAGCAAAGATAAGTTATAAGCCCTTAATGATCTTTAAATGTTTAGGTATCTTGTTGTAAGTAATATCAAAGACTAAAAATATACATGAACATTAGCATATTTCAAAGATTGATATCAGCCGGATCAGATAATACTGCCTGCTGAAGCAAGTTTTGGAAATTCCAGCTTTTCGGCCCAATTCAAAGATCCGGGCAAGGTCACATTAGAACACTCTATATGGATCACTCTGCGCTTTTTATGATTTGTGCTCCGAGCTGAACTGTGTAAGAGTAAAGGCTTCATGATCATGATTCCTCCTTTCTTTACGGGGCAAATTGTTTCCTGTTCCAGTGTCCGGTCCAGCATTTCAGGACGGTAAATTTTCTTACGGTGTGATTGTTCAATCACCCTCAAAGCACCGTTATCTGCATCGGTATCATCCAGGTGAATTCTTAAGGTAAATATGTTTTCTAATATATCAATCGGAGGCTGAACGGCAGATTGTCCCTGCTTTATAGTCCAGGGGCCAAAGGATTCTAATACTATTTTCTTATCTACAGAGATAGTAAGGTCCTGGTGATAGGCAACATACCAGTTTGACTTTTCAGGTTTATCAAAATAAATACTTTTAACCACGAAATAGTCCTGTCCGAAAACTTCCCGGATGAGTTGCTGTAATTTATGATTAAAGATCAGATGACACACTTCCGGAATTTCTTTCAAAAACTGCCTGATCGCAAAAAGGTCTGCAGATTTCCTAAAGGTTTCTTTTGAATGATCTGCCTGGTTGATGACATCAATAATAGCTGCAACTTCTTCAGGGGTATAGATAGCTTCAAGGGTTGTAAAACCTTTCTCTTCCAGTGCTGCTTTATAATTGGTCCAGTCTTTCATATCAATCAGGAGTATTGTAGATCAGGACACAAATTAGGCCATTATTTAATTAAACTAACCGGGTTTGATCAACAATTTTATTTTTTGAGCTTTTTAAGTAGTAAAGACCGGGTAAGTAATATTCATTATAAACGGGCTTTAAATACCAAAGTATTTATTTGTTTAATATATCAACCTAAATGAGTGATTTCTCTTATTGTACAGCTTACAAAATAGATGGAAATTTGCCCGCCGTATACCAGAATTAATGTAATACATTAATTGGCTTGCTAAACACCTTTCTCTCTATCATTAAAGAACTTGTTTCGGCTCCGGCCTTTTTTTAAGGATAACCGGAATAAAGAAGTCATCAAATTTTTAAACAAGTAGGCAACTAACAGGCCATTCCCCGGAATGGCCTGTTAGTTCACTCTCTTCACCCTGGTTAAAAGTTCACTTTTACCCAGAGCGGGCATTTACCTGGCTTAAAAAAAGAAACCTCCCTTGCACCACATAACCAGGAATAGCTAATGGGAGGGGAGGAATAGTATAAACAAAAATTTAATGCACGCTTACAGAGATGTAGGTTTTAGGTCACCTGTAAAGATGTAGATATTAATAATGCACCTATGCTGTATTTTGTTGCTTAGCTATACTTTAATCAGAAAACATAAATACAGTATTAATATATTATATTTTGAAAATCAAAAAAGCGAAAAGCTTTCTATTTTAGCTATTTTTTTGAAAAAATTAAATTTTACAGCAAGAAACAATAGTCAATAGGACAAAAAAGAATAATTATACTATTTATTTCTGAAAGCTAAATTATTCCGTCAATCAGTATAATTTATACTCCCGGGAGCATTCATCTTTCCACGTACTCAGCCTCCCTTCTATTTTATGCTTTGGCCGGCATAAAAGGCCCTTAAACATAAATGATCTATTTCAGGTCAAAACAGAAGAGTAAGCTATGTGCTATAAATTCTATGGGCATCAATACAGGGAATCAGTTTACACCTTATTACAAAAAAACCTCCCTGAGATTGATCCAGGAATGGATTATCAAGGGAGGACAAGGATGAAAAATATTTTCCCTGATAGACAGGGACACATTTCTTTAAATTATCTTTTAGACGAAAGGTTCACTTTTAAAATATTGTAGGTTTTAGCGCTTATAAAAGAATAATGCGATATACATGATCAGCGTTGCCCAAACACTATAAATAAGAAAAAACAATCAGGTAGTGATCATACGCAACTAACAATATACATATATAATATTTTAAAATTAAATATTTAAGGCAAAAAAATGCCTCGAGAGATTATTCCTAAAATATAGGGAATTCCAGTATAGGAGGTTTAAATTTTTAAGCTGAACTTTGCCAAATAATCATTGCACACAAGCAAACAGATCAATATATTTAAATTATGCCTGGCGTATCAGTGAAAGTCTGATTCTTATCTCTCACAACAAGGTAATAGGTGGCGACCAGGCATTTTCTAGCTTTAGCACCTACACTGTAAATTGAGAAAACAACAAAAAGAACTAATCATACGATTATAAAGAGTATGCCTGGCACCTCATTGAGTGTCTGATCGAACTTAAGTGAGGTAACCAGGCCACCTATAAACTAAAATTTATAATAAAAAATAAATCAGGAGTCAACATACTCCAAACCTTTTATTCAAAAGATTTATCCTGTTTTAAAATAGAAAACACCATCAATATTGATGGTGTTTTCTATTTATGTCCTATTGGATCACTTCCGCATAAGCTGTATTTCTATCATACCTTATGTTCTCAATCCCTTTACATTCCGGGAAGATCTTTTTAGCTTCAATAATCAGTTGACACCTTATTTTTTTAGGGCTCTTCACACCGACTGCACTGTATATAGAAACAGAAACAGTGCCTAAAGCCTTTACAGCCACTGAATCACGGTATAAGTCCGGGCTACTCCCGTTTATTTGTTTACAGGCCCCCATAAGTATAATCAACATTATCCCTCCAATCTTTCTCATACCTTTAATATAAATGTTGCTCTTATAAAAATAGTTAATTATGCTTGGTTTGATCATTTATGATGTGTTAAAATCATCTATGCAAAAGTCTATATACAAATTGTATAATCCTATACTGGAATTCCTGTAATTTTTAATCTCTGTGCTTAAAATATCGCCACAATGATAGACTGCCAGATGATTTACGTAAATAGAAAACGATTACTTTATAATAATTTGTTTATAAATATTAAACCCCGTTCAAGAAAATCGTTCTAATTATTGCCCGGCGAGTCGTTGCAAGTACGATTAATAATGTATAAACATTAAGGGAGCGACCGGGCATTTTTATCCGGTTTTTATGCGGCATTTTATATTTTTTTTTGCTTTTCATCTATTATCTTTACAGTAAAGAAATTAGCAGTATATCCCTTACTATCAGACATTCCCGGCGTATCGGTGAAAGTCCGTATAGATGTTAAAAAAAGCGCAATGCTAATTTTATCGCTAAGGGAGCGACCGGGTAATTTATTACGTGGAAGCACCATACTAATAATAAGAAAGCCATCCTTCGGGATGGCTTTTGTTGTTTAAGCTGATGCAGCTTTCCTATTCCGGGATTGACGAACTCATTTTATCAGGATGGCTTCATCCTAATAAAGGGATTTTCAAATCCCATGTTATCAATTGTTCGACATGCACTTCGCTAACCTATCGAACAGCGCGTTTTATCAGGATGGCTTCATCATAATAAAGGGAACTGCATTAGCAATAAGGGATCAATAAACAGGCGACAGGAAATAAAAAAGCAGCTACAATTGATTGTAACTGCTTGATATTTAAGTGGTCCCACTCGGGCTTGAACCAAGGACCCCCTGATTATGAGTCAGGTGCTCTAACCAACTGAGCTATAGGACCAAACGGGACGTTTATCCCGTAAAAGGAGTGCAAATATACACAATATTATTTTCTGGCAAAATTTTAAAAACCTTTTTTGATAGCCGGGCAAAAAAACTATATTTGCTTTATAAATAAATTTAAAAATTTAAAAGGAAACATCAAAATGGCCGATCAACAAAACCAGGATCAAGGAATCAATATCGAACTGACCGACGACCAAGCAAACGGTTTATATTCTAACCTTGCTATTATCACGCACTCTTATTCTGAATTCGTTTTAGACTTTATCAGCATTATGCCTGGCATGCCTAAGGCTAAAGTAGGATCTCGTGTAGTAATGACTCCGCACAATGCTAAGCGCCTGATGCGCGCTTTGATCGATAACGTTAAACGTTACGAGTCTCAAAACGGATTAATTAAAGATGAGCCGGGCCAGGAAGGTGGCGGTATGCCAATGAACTTTGGCGGTGCTACCGGCGAAGCTTAATCTGATACAAAACTTTAAAAAAGAGGCTGTCTACCGACAGTCTCTTTTTTCATTTTAAAATGGTAAAAATTCATCGTAATTTTGCAGCCTGTAATTAAACAATAGCAACTCCATTATTTTCTAATGAACGAAAAAATTCTAATTCTCGACTTCGGATCTCAGTACACGCAACTGATCGCGCGCAGCATCAGGGAGCTTAATGTTTACTGTGAAATAGTACCTTGCCTGAAACCTTTGGAATTAACGGAAGACGTTAAGGGTATCATTTTATCCGGAAGTCCTTTTTCTGTTAATGATGAAAATGCGCCTAAACCTGATGTGGCACAATGGGCCGACAAAGTACCGGTATTAGGTGTTTGTTATGGTGCACAATTAATGGCACAGCAATCAGGCGGATTTGTAGGCAAATCCAGCAGCAGGGAATATGGAAGAGCACATTTGGTAATTGCAGCACAAGATCCGTTTTTAAAGGGCATTAATGAAGGCTCCCAGGTATGGATGAGCCATAGTGATAGTATTAAAGAGTTGCCGGAAGGTTTTACTCTACTGGCAAAAACAAACAGTATCCCTGTAGCGGCCTACCGTGTGGATAAATTCCAACAGGCCGTATATGGCATTCAGTTTCACCCGGAGGTGACACATAGTACACAGGGCCGCGATATGATCAAAAACTTCGTGGTAGACATATGTGCCTGCAGCCAGAACTGGACACCTGCAGCCTATGTAGACGAAACCATTGCTTCTTTAAAAGAAACCTTAGGCAATGCCAAAGTGGTAATGGCACTGAGCGGCGGAGTAGACTCTACCGTTGCCGCGACTTTAATCCACAGAGCCATTGGCGATAACCTGTACTGTATTTTTGTAGATAACGGTTTGTTGCGCAAAAATGAATATGAGCAGGTATTAGAAAGCTACAAGATATTAGGCTTAAACGTGAAAGGGATTGATGCTAAAGACCGTTTTTATGAAAAACTGGCCGGCGTGAGCGATCCTGAAGGGAAACGTAAGATCATCGGTGGCCTGTTCATTGATATCTTCCAGGAAGAGGCTAACCTGCTGCAGGATGTATCTTTCTTAGGACAAGGTACCATATACCCCGATGTGATCGAATCTGTTTCTGTTAACGGCCCTTCAGTGACCATCAAATCGCATCATAATGTGGGTGGTCTCCCGGAGAAAATGAATTTAAAATTAGTAGAACCATTACGCTTCCTGTTTAAAGATGAGGTAAGACGTGTGGGTAAAGAACTGGGTCTACAGGCATCTTTCCTGGAACGCCATCCTTTCCCTGGTCCGGGCTTAGGTATCAGGATCTTAGGCGCTGTGAGCGCTGAGAAAGTACAGATGCTGCAGGATGCCGATGATATCTATGTAAAACACCTGAAAGCAACCGGTGAATACAATAATGTATGGCAGGCGGGCACTATATTGCTCCCGGTACAAAGTGTAGGGGTAATGGGCGATGAAAGAACCTATGAATTCACTGTAGCCCTGCGTGCCGTAACCTCGGTAGACGGTATGACCGCAGACTGGGCACATTTACCTTATGAATTCCTGGCACAGGTATCGAACGATATCATCAATAATGTACGTGGTATCAATCGCGTGGTTTATGATATCAGCTCCAAGCCACCTGCTACCATCGAGTGGGAATAAGCATCCCTCAACACATCATTTCATCATAGCAGGTTTCCAGGAACCTGCTATGTTTTTGACCAAACCCTACGAAAAAAGGATTCCTTTAATTATTCCGTCTATATATACAGACCCGTTTAATCAACATCACAAGTATTGTACAATGAAACTACTTTTTGCAGCCAACCGTTTTCCTTACCCTCCTTACCGGGGCGATAAGCTGAAAATATATAACCTAGCGAAAAGATTATGTAAAACGCATGAGCTGCACCTGCTCACTTTCCTGGAAGACCAGGAGGACCTGCAGTACCTGCCGGAACTGGATGGTATCTTCAAGCATATTCACCTGGTGATCCATCCCAAACTTAAGTCCTATATAGGGGTTTTAAAGGGGCTCTGGGGCAGCACACCTTTGCAGGTAAGCTATTTCTCTTCTGCCAAAATGAGGAGAAAGGTAGATACGCTACTCAGGGAAGAGCAGTTTGATGCGATCCATGTGCAGCATTTAAGAATGGCCCAGTACTTTGCCAAACATAAAGAAGTGCCGCGCATCCTCGATCTGCCTGATGCTTACTCTTTATACTGGAAACGCCGTATAGAGGCCACAGAAGGCATCCGCAGGAGATTCAATATGCTGGAATTCAAACGGGTGAAAGCTTATGAAGCGATTCTGAATGAGTATGATAAAACTTTAGTGTGCTCCAGGGAAGATAAGTCCTGGCTGGAAACACAACAACATATCCACAACGTAAGTATTCTACCCAATGGAGTAGATACAACCACCTACCACTCGGTAGAGCATAATTACAACAATAAGAAAACAATCCTGTTCACGGGCAATATGGACTATGCACCTAATGTAGATGCGGTACAGTATTTCGCCAAAGAGATCTTCCCCCTTATCCTGGAACAGCATCCTCATGTGCAATTTGTGATCGCCGGGCAGCGGCCGGTGGAGGCCGTGCAGGCTTTGCAAAGCAGCAAGATACTGGTGACGGGCTTTGTACAGGACCTTAAAGAATGGTACCAGGAAGCCTCGATAGTTGTAGCCCCCCTGAGGTTTGGCGCAGGTACCCAGAACAAAGTGCTGGAAGCTATGGCTATGGCCGTACCGGTGGTGAGTATGAACGTAGGGTTCCAGGGCCTGAACATCGAATCGGGGGAAGGTGTGGTGCTGGCCATGGACACGCAACCTTTTGCCCATGCCTGTATCCGTTTACTATCTGATCAAAACCTGAGGAAAGAAGTGGGTGAAGCCGGGAAAGCGGTTATCCTTTCCCAGTTTGACTGGGATGTAGTGGCCAAGAAGCTGGAATACTACCTGCAGGCAGTAGCTGCCCGCAACAAGGCAAACAACTAAGCAGCCGCAGTACTCTACCTGATATACTTTATTTTTATACCTTATCAAATCCCTGGCACATTTCTAACAGCGCAATGTGGCAGGGATTTTTCATTTCCGATAGTGCTAAATGCGCCGCATTTATCTTTTACCAATTGCTTAATAAATTAAACGAACAAAAAGGGGCATATTTGTAGGAATTGTATCAACAAGTGATCGGATGAAAAAAGGTATTTTAAGTTTAGTGTTTTCAGCAGGACTGCTCAGTGGTTTTGCTCAATCTAAAAAATGGGACTGGCAGGATATAGCGCTTTCCTGGTCGGACTTTACGCCCCGGCAGGCGATGCCCGATGCACGTACCGCCAGCATCTATATCCATAATGCCTTTAGCTGGGAAAGCAGCGGCCGTGCAGATCAGCTGACGATACAGCTCAAATCAGCCTTAACGACAGACCGGAGTAAAAGTATGGTAAAAGCGGCTTTTTTAAAAAATGCCTCCCGGGAAGAAAAAGAAGCCTTACTCAAACATGAAAAAGCCCACCTGGCGATTGCCTACCTGAAGCAATACTGGCTGCAGGATACCCTCTTAAGGGCATCATTAGACCTGCAAAACTACAAGAGCCAGATACGCCAGATCAATACTTACCTGAACCAGAAAGCAGACTCCCTGAATGCGGCTTATGATAAAGCGACGAAACACTCTTTGATTGTAGCAGCACAAAAAGAATGGGAAGATAAAATCCTGGATATGCTTAATGCATACAGGCAACACAATGCGCCCCTGCCCCGCCTCGTGGAACTTACTTTATCCGTACCGGGAAAGCAGGCCAATTAAGATCAGGCTTTTGATCTCAGGAATGCCAGCGTTCTCATGGGGTTGGCAAAATGGCGGAATCTTTGTTTTGCCGGGATTTTATGGGCCAATATGCTATTAAAGCCCCGGATGTACTGTTCCATGAATTGCCGCTGAGGGCCGCTCAAAGGCGCTTCCGCATATTTTAATTTCAAATAGTTTTGTACAAATTCAGTGTATTTTAAAGGCATTGCCTTATCTATTTTCCCGGCATAGTTAAATGCAGAAAGTGCATTACGCTCGTAGCCTAACTGGTGCAGGACAAATTGTGTGTACCTGAAATCCCAGTAGGTTTTTTCCGGGAAGGTCTTACTTGTTTTTTTGCGAATACGGAGGTACATCCGGTACAGAGGTGCCAGCAGCCAGAAGAGTATTATGAGTAACAATACAATGCTTCCTGTCGTCCATAAGACTATTTTCCATACCGGTGTCTGCTCTTTCTTTTTACTTTCAGCGATGGCTTTATAATCCTCAATATGCGGCACTTTCACATGCACTTCATCAATAGGCGCAGGTGAAGGCAACCTGTCCAGGAGCGCTTTCCCGTCTTCATTCGGATTAAGGGGAATATTTTTAAAGGCTTCCGCGAAAGAGATGGCCGTCACGCTGTCCTTGACCTGCAAACCGGAGATCGGGATCGTCAGGCTGTCCTTCATAATAGATGCTACAGAGAGGTCCAGGGCTACTGTTTTGCTGTCCAGGTTTTCATAAGGCTTGTCTTTAAAGACCATCTTCAAAGCTTTGATGGTAGCCGCTTTTCTTAAGGTATCCACATCGGTAACGATCCCATCAATAGCTAGTAAGGCATTACCGGGATTATTAGGTGGCGTACCATCGGGCTTAGGGGCCTGCTGCGCATCTTCATTACCTACAGTGGTGTCGAAGTCCAGCCAGCCATAACCGGGGAAGTACACCTGCACCCAGGCATGGGCCTGGTCGGCATAGTACCAGTACCAGCCTTTATTGTTGCCGGGATTCCTGTCCTGGGTCAAAAAGCCGGCCACGATCCGGGAGGGAATACCCAGGGAACGGAGCATAAACAAGGTGGCACCGGCATAGTAAGCACAATAGCCTTTCCTGTTTTCAAACAAAAAATAGTTCAGTTTGCTGGCGCTGGGGATATCAGGAATACCGGGGTTATCGGAGTATTTAAATAAGGGTTTGCCGCTTTCATCTTTTGATAAAAAGTAATCTCTTATGGCCAGTATTTTATCTACATTGGTCGTCTTGCCCGCGGTAACCTCTTTGGCCAGGTCGGCCACTTTTTGGAATCTCCCGATCTGTGGCAAGCTGGTGTAATACTCCATCAACTTCGGCGACACCTTACTATAATCATTCGCCAGGCGCAGCTTTTCAAAACGCATTTCCTGGAATTGTGACAGCATAACATTTCCCCCGGGATTGTACACAAAATAGGCCGAGTTCAACTCGGACACCAGACTCTTAGCCCGGTAGGCAGATTTGAATTCCTGTTTATTGTTCTTATCTATGGCTATCGGTTGTACAAAGTAAGAAGTTGTGGGTGCCACAAATTCATTGGGAGAAAGCAGGGTTTTATACACCTCTATATCTACCGTCTTCATATAATCCTGCTTCTTCGCATCTTTCAATACGGCAGAATCGGTATGGGTAAAGTACAAACCTATCTTCGAGGGATTTGGCTTAAACAGGTCACTCTCCGGCAATAAGGTATCCTGCTCAAAGGTTTCTGTTTCCGGGTCGTACCTGGAGTAATAAAAACCGGTTAAGTAGAGAGGATTGGCGGTGCCGTCTTCAAAGAAATTATCAATCCTGGCCACAAACAACAATTCATTGCTCCTGCCCAGGTTGCTCCTGAGTTTGGCATAGTCGGCCAGGCTGAAGGTACCATCCTTATTCTCTTTCAGCATGGTTTCCTTATTCTGCTTACCACCACCGCCGAATTCTTCTACTTTGGCCTTTATCTCCTCTTCCATGATCCATACCACGCCAAATATCAGGACCAGAGCAAGACCTATAAACAGTCCCAGCCGCTTGACCAGGTGCCACCAATAGTGCTGGGCCTTGTCTTTATGCTGTGCCAATACCTGTACGGCATAAAATATATACACGGTGTAGAGGATCAGGGGAACGAAAGCCTGTAAAAGGTTGTCTACACTTAAATTATTCTGCTTGGCGATCAGGTAGATGCCGGCAATGAAGAAGGTACCGGAGGCTACTACAGGAAAGCGCTCCTGCCTTAAGAAACCCCAGGATAAAAACCAGCCCAGGGAAAAGAGGAAGGCAAATAAACCGAACTGGCGGCCATAAAAGAAGGCATCGAACTCCCCGTAGACAAAATTGTCTACCCCGCTATACATCAGGTAAAGGCACAAGACCAGCAGACCAAAGGTGGGCAGGAAACGGAAGCGGAATGCATAGAAAATAACGGAAGCCAGCATACCTGCTCCTATATAAACGCTCTGCAACAGGTACTGGTTATGCATAATGACTGCATAGTACTGGTTGGAGATCCAGAGGATAAAAAAACAAACCAGCCAAGTCGGCAATATCAGGAATATTGCTTTGGCCAGGTGTTCCTTCCGTTTATGTTTTTGTACAGGGTTCAATCTTTGCTGTTTAAATTAAAAAAATCATTTATTTATGTCGGCCTCAAATGTGGCAAGCATCTTTATTAAAGCCTGCACATCGTCTATCGTTATGGCATTGTACAGGGAAGCCCGGAAGCCCCCGGTACTCCTGTGCCCGGCAATACCGGTAATGTTCATAGATTCGGCAAATGCCAGTAAATCCTGCTCCAGCCCGGGCCGGGCAATGGTGAAGCATACATTCATTTTGCTGCGGCTGTCTTTATCTGCTATGCCCTGGTAAAGATTACTATGGTCTATAAATTCATACAGCATCCGGGCCTTTTCCTCATTTTCCAGCTCTATCTGTGCCAGGCCTTTTGAAGCAATATACCTCAGGTTGAGCAAGGACACATAGATCGGGAAAACAGGTGCGGTATTGACCAGGGAATTCTTATCGGCCATGACACTGTAATTTAAAATATCTGCCAGTGGTCTTACCGTATGTTTAATGAAATCTTTCTTGGCCACCACCAGGGTTGCGCCTGCAGGCCCCAGGTTTTTCTGGGCCACCGCGTAGATCATACTGAACTTGGAATAGTCCAGCCTGCGGCTGAACAGTTCTGAACTAAAATCGGCAATGATGGGCACTTCTGTATTGGGAAAGTCAAAGCACTGGGTACCGTATATGGTATTGTTGCTGGTTAGGTGCAGGTATTTTGCTGTTGCGGGGATATCCAGTATCCTGGGCACCGACCTGTAACGGATCACGGCCGAGCTACCGGCAATATGCAAATTACCGTACCGGGCTACATTGCTCATCGCATCGGCTGCCCAGTGGCCGGAGTCTATATAAGCCGCTGTTTCCTGCGCTGCAAGGAAGTTCATAGGGATCATTTCAAACTGCAGGCGTCCCCCACCCTGGAACCAGATCACCTCATAGCTGTTGTCCAGGCCCAATATATCCAAAGTCAGGTGCCTGGCTTCATCCAGGATTGCCTCAAACTCGGGAGACCTGTGCGCCAGGCTCAGTATGGAGATGCCGGTATGTTCATATTCAAGCACCGCTTCAGCTGCAGCCTCCAATACTTCCCGGGGTAATGCTGCAGGACCTGAATTGAAATTTATCTTCATCGGAATATCATTAGAAGTTCAAATATAGGCAATAAACGCATGATGCCTGCATACAGGGACGTGGCTTTTAAAACATTATAACAAAATGAATGAGGGTAAAAGCACGATCCCCGGAAGTTTCCTGCGCTCCTGATGAATAGCTGAGCATAAAATGCCTATATCGTTTATCTTTGCGCCCTATGCATTACGTTTCTGTTGAAAATCTGTCAAAGACTTACGCGGACAAGCCCTTGTTCGACAATATAAGCTTTCATGTAAATGAAGGGGATAAAATAGCTCTAGTGGCGCTGAACGGCTCCGGGAAATCTACCTTATTAAAGATCCTTACGGGCCAGGAGATACCGGATGAAGGGAAAGTATGGATCCACAAAGATGTGAAAGTAGTATTGCTGGACCAGGACCCTTACCTGAATGATGACCGTACGATCCTTGAAAACATTTTCAGCTACGACCACCCTGTGGTGAATGCCTTAAAACGCTACGAGAGCTTAACGGATGCGGAAAGCAATCCGGACCCTGTATTGCTGGCAGAGGCCATACAGGACATGGACAACCTGAATGCCTGGCACTATGACAGCACGGTAAAGCAGATCCTGGGCAAACTGAATATCCATCACCTGGACCAGAAGGTCAATACGCTTTCGGGCGGACAAAAGAAAAGAATTGCTTTAGCCAAGGTCCTTATCGACATGGACTTTGAGCATCGCCATACCTTATTGATCCTGGATGAACCGACCAACCACCTGGATGTGGGCATGATCGAATGGCTGGAACATTATTTAACGCAGGATAAGCTCACGCTGATCCTGGTGACCCACGACCGCTATTTCTTAGATGCGATTTGTACGGAGATACTGGAACTGGACGAGACACAGTTGTACAGGACCAGGGGTAATTACGAGAAATTCCTGGAATCTAAATCGATCCGGCAGGAGCAGGATGCGGCAAGCATTGATAAGGCTAAAAACCGCTACCGCAAGGAGCTGGAATGGATGCGTAAGCAACCTAAAGCACGGACCACAAAGTCTAAGGCACGTGAAGATGCTTTTTATGACTGGGAAGCGCGTGCCAAAAAGAAGATACAGGATGCACAACTGGAATTGCAGGTAAAAATGACCCGCCTGGGCGGTAAGATCATTGAACTGAAGAAACTTTATAAATCTTTTGGTGAAAAGGTCATTTTAAATGGCTTTGATTATTCCTTTAAAAAAGGCGAACGTGTGGGTGTTGTGGGTGTGAACGGGGCCGGGAAATCGACTTTTATCAATATGCTGCTGGATAAAGAACCGGCAGACTCGGGCAAGATCAATGTAGGAGATACGGTAGTATTTGGTGACTTTTCACAGGAAGGCCTCACCTTTAAGGAAGATAAAAGGGTGATCGAATTTGTTAAAGATATTGCCGAATTCTTTCCCCTGGCCGATGGCACAAAAGTGAGTGCGGCCCAGTTCCTGGAGCGCTTCCTGTTTACACCGCAAAAGCAATTCACTTATATCTCTAAATTGAGTGGTGGGGAGAAAAAGCGTTTACAGCTCCTGTCTGTACTGTTCCGCAACCCGAACTTCCTCATCCTCGATGAACCGACCAATGACCTGGACCTGCCTACCCTGGATATCCTGGAAGATTTTTTGCTGGAGTTCCCGGGCTGTATCATTATCGTATCGCATGACCGGTATTTTATGGACAAGATCGTGGATCACTTATTTGTCTTTGAAGGCAATGGTGTGGTGCGCGACTTCCCCGGCAACTATTCCCAATACCGGGAAGTAGCTAAAGCGGAGCAGAAAGCGGCCACGCAAGAAGTGGCAGCACCTGCAGCAGCCGAAGAGAAGGAAGAAACGGTTACAGCAGCAGTACCACAAGCCTCTGGCGCAAAATTATCTTACAAAGAAAAGCGTGAACTGGAACAATTGAATACCGAGCTGCCCAAACTGGAAGCGGAGAAAGCAACACTGGAAGCTGCCATGAGCGAGGCGGGTGGCGATTTTCAAAAGATACAGGCTATGGGCGATCGCATAGCGGCCATCATCAATGAGCTGGAGGAAAAAGAAATGCGCTGGCTGGAATTAAGTGAACGTCAATAGAAAAATCATATCCTTATTTTATTAAATTTCAATTCCATATATTTGGAAGGTGATTGCTATCGCCTTAAACAAAGAACATACTTATGGAGCAATATTCTAGATTATTTGACTGTCTTTCTATTGAAAGCATCATTCAAAAACCTGCCTTATTATCTTCTAAAGTAAAGGGCAGCTATAAAGATCTGAGTACACAGGACGTGATCCGGGATACGAATGCTTTAACCAATGGCCTCATCCAACTGGGTATAATGGTGAAGGAAGGGATAGAAAACCAGGACAAGATAGGCCTCATCAGCAATAGCAGGCCGGAATGGCTGATCACCGACTTTGCGGTACAGCAGGCCGGGGCTATCCTGGTGCCGCTTTATCCCAATACGAACATTGAGGACATCATCTTTGTGTTTAACGAGGCAGAGGTCAAGTATTGCTTTGTGAACGACCGTAAAACTTATTTAAACCTGCTGAGCGTGCAGGCGCAAATCCCTTCCTTAAAACAGGTTTATTGCTTTACAGAAGCTGAAGGTGTGGTGAGCTGGCAGTCTGTGCAATCGACACCGGATGCCACTCAACTGGACGAAATAGAAAGAAGGAAAGCTTTGGTCAAAGAAGAGGATGTGGCGACCATCATTTATACTTCTGGCACAACGGGCAAGCCCAAAGGGGTCATGCTGAGCCATAAAAACATTATGAGTAATGTGAAGAACCTGATGGAGGTGATAGACGGGATCGGGATTAAAGATAAAAAATGCCTGAGCTTCCTGCCCCTGAACCATATTTTCGAAAAAACGATCACTTACATTTATTTATATAACGGCTTTACTATTTACTATGCAGAGGGCATGGAAACGATTGCCGAGAATTTAAGGGAAGTAAAACCGGCTCTTTTTGTAACGGTTCCCAGGCTCCTGGAAAGGGTGTATGAGAAGATCATGACTACGGGTAGTGAGCTTAAGGGCATAAAACGTAAAATGTTCTTCTGGGCGGTAGACGTGGCCAATCAGTTTAAACTGGACAGCATCAACCCGGTATATAATGTAAAATTGGCAATCGCCAATAAGCTGGTCTTTAGTAAATGGCGTGCTGCACTGGGCGGCAATGTGCATGCTATCGTGGTGGGCGGCGCTGCCTGTCCGCCAAAGCTGGCCAAACTGTTTACTGCGGCACAGATCCCCATTATGGAAGGTTATGGCCTCACGGAGAGTTCACCCGTGATCACCGTCAACCGTTTCGATAAAAAGGACCGCAGGATAGGCACTATAGGCCCTGCCATTAAAAATGTAGCTGTAAAAATAGCAGAGGATGGCGAACTCCTGTGTAAAGGAGAGAATGTGATGGTGGGTTATTACAAAAACCCGGAGGAGACGGCCCAGGTGATCGTAGATGGCTGGCTGCATACGGGTGACATAGGCACGGTAGTAGAAGGCCGTTTCTACAAGATCACGGACCGTAAAAAGGAATTATTTAAAAACAGTGGTGGTAAATATATAGCGCCCCAGCCTATCGAGAACCTGCTGCGCGGCAGCCGCTTTATAGAACAGGTGATGGTGGTAGGTGCTAATGAAAAATATGTGGGTGCATTGATCGTGCCTAATTTTGAAAACCTGAAGAAATGGATGCTGCTCAACGGCCTGCCTTTTACCAGTATTGCTGATACGATCAAGCATCCCGGGGTATTGAAGCAGTATAAAAGTATTATAGATGGTTTCAACAAAGAGTTGAGCGCTATAGAGGGGATCAAGAAGTTCAAATTACTGCCTAAAGAGTTTACGGTGGAATCCGGAGAACTGACCCCTAAATTAAGTATGAAAAGAAAGGTGATCCTGGAGCATTTCTCCAAAGAGATCAAAGAAATATTTACAAAATAAATCAGTAAACTTTTGTTTATTTCTCCTGATGATTTGTAATTTTAGCGTGTCCATTCTTTGAACAGCAGATTTAAAGCCATACCCGGCGAGTCGTTGAAAGTTCGATTATACATGTTACAATGTTTAGGTAGCGACCGGGTATTTTTACTGAATGAAACCTCCTGCTGTGTATCATGAGCACATTCTATTCTTATCATGAAGTATTTCAATCAACTTATACAGGAACATTTCGGAGTGCTGCCCGAGGAGGAACTAGCGCAGATACGCGGATACTTCCGGGAAGAAACGCTTAAAAGAAATGAATACTTCACCCGCGCAGACAAGATCTGTGACCGGCTCAGTATTGTACAATCGGGCATTTTACGGGTCTATGCCCTCTCAGATGGCAAGGAGATCACGCAATGGATCTCTACCGAAAATTTCCTGGTCACGGAAGTAGCCGGTTTCTTTTTCGATCAGCCCAACCGCTGGAATATACAGGCTTTTACAGACACTACACTATGGACCATTTCCAAAGCCAGCTATCATAAGCTCTGCCGGGAATTGCCGAAATGGCATGAAATTGAAAAAAGGTTTTTTGTAAAATGTTTTGCCATGATCGAGGACCGCATCTTTGCTCATTTATCCATGACGGCAGAAGAGAGGTATCAGCAGTATTTTGAGCAGCACAGCGCCCTGTTTAACCAGGTGCCCCTGCAATATATCGCTTCTGTACTGGGCATGACCCCTGAGACCTTTAGCCGGATCAGGAAACGGCAGGCCGAAAATTCTTGATTTTTGTCAAGCGCTGCTGCATTTAAATGGTCCACCTTTGCAGTGTACTTATAAAAATCCCGTAATGATGACCAAAGGAATACATCAGCTCCTGAAGCTGGAAGAGGCCGGACAGTTCCTGCTCTCTATAGGACTCTTTAATCAACTGGACTATGCCTGGTGGCTGTTCCCGGCGCTGATCCTGCTACCCGACTTATCTATGATCGGTTACCTCTTTGGCACAAAAGCAGGTGCCCGGCTGTATAATCTCTTTCATCACAAGCTGATGGCTGTTGTGCTATTGATCGCAGGCTTTTGGTGGCATTACCCATGGCTGGCCCTGTCAGGAGTCATTTTATTGGGTCACTCATCTATGGACCGGATGCTGGGTTACGGATTAAAATATGATGATGGTTTTCATCATACGCACCTGGGCAAGATTGGTAAAAAAGACAATCCAGGTGCAAAAGCATAGTTATGCTACCCTATTTTATATGCGTAGGTCAATATGGTAAAGATTAAACCTTAAATGTGCTTAAAACAAGCGCATTTAAACTAACGAAGAATATTTCATTGTGATGTTTTCTAAAAACGGACCAGGCAACTGTTCTTTATTATCCCATTTCCCCTAATTTTAGTACTATAAATGGTTAATAGACCTACTATAATAGACTAAATGATGCCAACCCAACCACCCACCATCCGCAAAGCAGGGCCCGATGACCTGGAAGCTGTCTACCAGATGATCTCTGCGCTCAGCAATAAGACCTTCGACCGGGAGGACTTTAGCCAGGTGTATACCCGCAATATCAGTAGCCCGGATTGTTTTTATTGTATTGCAGAACTGGAGCACAAAGCCATTGGCTTCATCAGCCTGCATATACAGCAATTATTGCACCATTGCGGCCCGGTGGGTGAGATACAGGAATTTTATATTGACCCCGACTACAGGGGCAAAGGACTGGGCAAACTGCTCATGAACGAAATAAAATCTTATGCAACGGCTCAAGGTGTAAAAAGCCTGGAAGTAGCCTCTAATAAGAGAAGGGAAGAAAACGTAGCCGTCTACGAGCGCCTCGGCTTTCAACTCAGCCACAATAAATTTACCCGTTAAACAAAACCTGAAATGGCATCAATAGCAGGCGCTTCAACAGAAGGGCTTGTAAAAATGCTTTCGGGTGAACTTCTGTTCACCCGAAAGCATAAAAAAACCTCCCATACATATTTCCAGGAATGGAGCATGCAGGGAGGATGTAGTATGAACGAGATTCAAAATCGAATTGATAGTTAGAATAGTCCCCTACTTGTTTAATGTTAAGGTCATCTTTTACATATTGTAGTGTCTTAGCGTTAGATAAACCTGAATATAAATGCTTTGAAAATACTTTTCGTTGCCTGGGAAATTATTTTTTGATTAAATAATCTAAAATAATTCATTTTCAATCTTTTATTTACAATAGTTCACCTGCTCAAATTAAGAAAATCCTTACTGCAGGTAGGATAAAAAGGGTGAAAACACTCTTTTTCTGCGGCTGCGCTTCCTCTAACTTTATGGGTAGAATTAAGACCAGTGCTGTAGCATTGTATAGCTAATGCTCCCTCTTAAGAAATCAATCTCCTAAACCTTCATTTTAAACAAAACCTATATGAAAGAAAAATACTACAAAATATTGTTTGTTGTGGCTATACTTGCCGCACTCTTCGGGCTTTTTCAATACAATTATAATGCCTATAAAACCTCGGCAACAAAAGAAATTATTGAAAAGTTCAGGGAAAAGGACAGCCTGATGGCAAAGCAGGTCAGCACCCTTCCTGACAGCTTGTTTCAGACCAGGAAGCTAAAGTCTTCTTTCCAGATCATCCAAAAGATCAAGGAACCTTACCTGGGCACTGCCTTCATTTATGGCTCCAACGGTTATGCCTATACCATGCTCTTTGTTTTTTCCTCCATCACCACCAGCCTCATGACCTTCTGGATCGTCAGGAAGGGTTGGGAAAATATTGGCTCTTATTATATCCGGGCCGGCTTTATCCTACTCCTGTTCACCTCTACTTTTTCGGGCGTGATGCAAGGGGTATCGGATACCAAAGAGAATACCCGGAAAAATATAGAACGCTATTATTTCTATAACGCATTACAGTATGATGTGCTCAATCAGCTCAACGACAACCAGGGCTTTTTTGCCCGCAAGGAATATGGCAAAGTGGATTCTTTCCTCAACACACTTAACATCGCCATAAAAAGTAATGCCGATATCTATTTCAACTTTGAAATTGATAAAGTGCCCAAGGAACTGAAACCTTTTTAAGTATATACAACCAGTAGTTTTCACCCTTTAATCTACCTGTTATGACAATCGATTCCAGTAAACAAGAACCGTACCTCTATAAGATCCTACGCTCGATAAAGTACAATGGTGTCTTTATCCTTATATCGGTCCTCTTCCCCCTGCTGTTCATCAAAATGGATGCCGGCAGAGAACTCTTCATACAACTTACGGATAAGGAGCAATGGTACAACAACAGCCTGATCGCTGCTGCCTTTCATCTGCTCACCCTGACTATGTGGTGTTTCCCGGCATTTGCCGTTTCCCTGTTCATGTTCCTGACCAATTCTAAGAAAGGCAATCGCCAGCTCTATATCGATGAGCTCAGTAAATCTTACCTCAATGACAAAGACGACAAGAGCATAAGCCGGTTTTGGGCTATGATCCCCTTTATCTTGTTTAACCTGACCCTGCTCTGGATACAGTTTGGTAAATGGTGGGGCCTGGGGTTCATCGCTGCTTTGACCGCCTATGCGATACTGAATGGCATTTACAGGTATAATGATAAACTCAAAGGTGTTTTTGGCAGGCAATTTACAAGGTTTATCGTAAAGTATGAATGGACGGTCTACCTGTTTATGCTACTGCTCTATATCTTCATCCCTTTTGTGCTGAAAGCCTTTCCCATAGCGGTAGCGCAATGGGGCCTGGCCCTGTTTTATATATCCAGTATGTTGGTCATCTTCTGGCACCAGTTTGTTCTCGACACCACTCCACTGAAACGCTCTGCGGGAACGGATGAGCAGCAAGTAAAAACACAGGAGTTTAAAACAGAAAAGCGCAGGCACTGCCTGACCATGATCCTCCTGCTGCTCATCATCATCACACTGTACATCATAATGACTTATAGCCTGCTCCCCCTGATCTCCCCGGTATTTGTATCCATCTGCATTTCCAGTATTCTGATCATGGGCTTTGAACTGCTTGTCTCCACACAATTAATACTTGCCCGTATTGCCAATAAAAATGAGAATAAGCTCCGGTATAAAGTGTATGAGGTAGTGGTCCTCGTAGCTTGTATCGGTATGATCTATTCCTATTTTACCCATTCGATCAACAAAGGAATCATAAGAACAGAACAGGTGCTGGAATCGGGTAAAATACCGGGCGATTATAAGCAATATGAATTAGACAGCTTTTTTACAACATGGTACAATCAACGGCTGGAAGATACTAATATTTACAAACCCACAGATAGCAATCACGTGGTCTATTTAATTTCCGGGCAGGGAGGTGGTTCCAGGGCCGGGGCCTGGTTTTTAATGGCCATGAAATACCTGGAACAGATCGACTCCAATATCTATCAAAAAACATTCAGCATATCAGCCGTGTCGGGCTCTATTACCGGGGCCAATATGTATATTGCCAGTAAACAGTTCAATTTACTGAACAATACAGGCTTCTTATTGAAAGATGACCCCAACGACCCAAAGCTAATTGATTCTGTGGAACAGGTCCTCAACCGGGACTCCATACTTACTTTTGTTAAAGACCTCTATTCTAAGAATTACCTGAGCAGCGGCATTTTGGGGCTTACTCTTTCTGATTATTTTATAGACGGCATCCGCTGCAACCTGGGCAACAGTAAGCGGGACCGGAATTTTTATTTCCAGAATGAGGAGATCAAGAGCTTTGTTCAATCTGCAGCCTTTAAAAACAAATACCGTTATAAGGATAGTATAGCCCTGGCAGAACAATACTTTTTAAATGATTACCTGTACAATTATCAGGATACACAAAGGACCGACATTCCTATATTTCTCATCAACACTACGATCATTGAAACGGGAAGAAAAGCGATCTTCAGCCCGATCCGATTAAAAAATTTTTCCATCTTTGAAGATGTCTATGACAATTTCAGGGATTGCGGCACTAACCGGTACAGGGCACTTCCATTAATCACCTGTGTCAACCAGGGCCAGGCTTTCCCGATGCTGAACACCTATAACCTTATCCATGGTACCGGCAGGCTCGGTGATGGCGGGCTGTATGAAAATTCGGGTACGGAAACCACACTGGAGCTGTATGAGAAACTGTTCAAAATAGCTCAAGGAATAGGAAAAATAAAACTGGTCTGCATTACGATACTCAATAGCCCTATCAAGAATGAAGAGCTGTCCAGTAGCAGCAATTCCTATTTAGGCACTTTACAATTTGCTATGGCCAATCCATTTAAAGGCAGGGAGCGTACGGCTATAGAGCGCCTGAACAATTTCCTGAATCCTAAAGAATATGGCAATCATCCTGTACTGCAACCCAAAAATAATTATTCATTAACCAGGGCCTTAAGTAAACAGACCATCAACGAGATGTACCTGGACCTGATCAATAATAAGGATTTCGTATCGGCCTTTACTAATACGCTCAAGCGTGTTTCTAATGCAGATGCCAGCAAAGGAGGCAATGGCCTGGTTACTTCTCAAAATGAGGTCCATAATGTAGCTGGTGCCGGGGTGGATTCGCCGACCAATAAAACCAGCCTGGATGATAAAAATGGCAAAATAGCTGCTTATGTTTTTGTACAGACTACCTCAGCATTAAAAGATAATATAGCAGCTATTAAGCGTTCGCTGGAAAGTAATGTATCTAAAGTCTACAAAGAGGAAATCATCAACCAGGATTACAATAATTTTGTGCGCTATTTCAATAAAGAAGATGCGGCCAATGCCTACAGGATTTGTGCCAAATTAAATGATGTTAAATCTGTCATCAAAACCCGTTTTATCGTGCAGGACCTTAGTAGTTCTTATGCTAATATCCCTAAAGGACAGGTAGAAATATGGATTGGTAAAGAATAATAACATCGGGGCTTTCCAAAAAAGGGCATCATTTCGAGCGAAATATAATGAAGTCGAAAAATCTCTTATACAAAAAATATTGATTTTGAGATGGCTTCATGTCAATAAAATGCAGTCGAAATAGCGCAAACGACCTTTTTAGACAAGCACATCTTTCCAGGTCCCATATGAAGATATCAGCATAATTTCATGGTTTCCGGAACAAGTCTAAAAAAAGGTATATGTCCAAATGCTTTGCGGGAAAGATGGCTGTATCTTTTGCTTATACGGGCTCATTTCATAAGTATTTATCAATCAACCAAGCATCAATTATGAACAAAAAAAGCTATATTCATTTTCAACATATTTAAAAAATTATGTATAACTTAGGGTGTATTTCGCGAATACAATGGAACACCAGCTTTACCATGCCTATTGCAAAAAAAAGTTGATCAATTAAAATTAGCATATGAAAAAAATTAAAATTATCGCACTTTGCTTCCTCACCTACCTGGGCATAAGTGCCCTTGCATTACACCATGCAGATTCAGCGTTATATGCCACTAATTATACGAATCGCTATTATAGATTCTATATGCTTTCCTTAGGTGGTAGTTATGTACCAACAAGTAATGTATATGCCATTACTGCCCCTAATGGAATGTCTTGCCTGGATGGTTACTTTGACAGACTGCTCTTGAAACCGGTGGGACAATGGTTTTATGAGTACACAAGAAGTGAACCATATGCTTATGCCTGTCTTGATTAAGGCTAAATATAGTAAAGGTTAAATAACATCAGATAGTTTGTGAATGAGTATCCCGGAATATGAAAACTCAGGGATCCCTATACTTTTAAGAATTCTTCTTTATTATGCACTCATAATTCCGGCATACCTCAGTCAGGCTAATCACAACAAGAGTTCATCTTTCCATTTTTATTCGCTTTATTTAATTATAATAAATTTTACATTTATGAAAACCAGTATAACTATACTACGCTGCCTATTCCTTATCGGTGGTTTATTGATCCTGAGTTTTGGATCCTGCGACAAAAGACCCCCGGAAACGAATTTGGTTTCCGAAACAGGTAAAGACCCGATCAGGGCAGATCGATTTCTTTTCCAATCCAATCAAAAGATAAAAACACGAATCAAGATAAAGGACCAACAGGGGAACCTGCTTAGTCTCGACGAATACAGGCGTAAAATGAAACAGGGCAACCCAACACTCAATGTTTGTGGTTCAGGAAACGAACTGGATTATGTGGAATTATATTACAGGGGTTTTAATATAGATAATTTGGGGCCATGTGCCGGAGGTTTTTCGGGTAGTGTAAATGTATCCTGGGACCTGACCTTGCCGAGTGATATTTCACCAATAAGGACAGATGTTAATAGTAAGACAATGGTAAAACTAACTCCTTACGGATGGCAAAGTAGCCCTTCCGGTACCGGAGCGCGAGACCTGTCCTATAGCAACGTTACGCTCATAAGTTCTTTTAACTCCGGAGGTGTAAATTATCAGCAGTGGAGGATCAATACTTCATATACCCCTACTAATCAGGCAGACTACTGCTTCAATACCCAAATAGAAAGCAGGTTCCAGATTGCGACCAATTGTCCCGATTTTACGATCGTGAGCAGTGATGATATTGTGGGCGCTCCTATCCAGGAATATTATGATGTAGCCAGTAAAAAAATCCTTCCCCTTTCACTGGTGTACAATGCCACGCCCAATGGCAGCACGCAAACAAAGATTGAGGTCAACTGGAGCATAGCATTATGCACCCCTCCGGCTTGTAAAGGGACAGGATATTATACCTATAGCGATTATATAGAATTTCAATACAAAAAACCAAACGCATCCTGGTCGCTTCCGGTAGTAAGAACTAATCTCCTTTCGTTTATTGTTTCCACCGGTACACAAAGAGGACTCATCACTTACAGATATAGAGGTACAATAAATACTAATAATGATTTTTCTGAATGGAAATTCGGCACTGTGAATATACCATAGTAAGCCATCAGAGTGTTTACATTAAACTATTCTTGTGAGCAAAACGAGCCGGGTATTTATTGATTAGTATGCTTATCGGGCTTGCTTACCTTTCCTCATTCCTCATAAAGAGCCATCCTGAACGATGGCTCTTTTACTTTAAAAATACGCGTCACGTTACCTAAGAAATTGCCCGTTATTGATCTATTCCACTCATTTACATTATTATTTTTTTGTGCAATGAAAAAATACAGGAATACCCCTATTGCCTGCGTTTGCATCAGCATCTATCTTTATATTATTATTTAATCTATCTTAAAATTTAAGGCTATGAAGAAAATTATTTTGTTAGGTTTTTCGATTTTGGGCATCAGCCATTTTGCAGGTGCATGGATAAGAACTACGCCCCAAGTTTGGAATAGTACGGGTTGGAATGGAACCAATTCAAACGTAACCGTGTCTTGCTACAATCAACAACAAAATCCATGTATGATGGGTGCCGGTATGAACCCTGAAAAAGGCCAGCGCGTTACTATATACAATCCTTTTGGAGCACCTGTTGCCCGTGGTGTACTTTTACGCGCTTCCCTCAACCCCGATTCACCTGGTGAAAATCAGTTTCCAAATGGACTAATAAGCATCTTTGATGTAAAAATTGAAGAGTTAATTGGTGGATTACCGGAATAAAAAAAGAAATTACCAAACCATAAAAGAGATGGCATTACCATACTCTTTTATGGTTTTTTGTTTGATTGAAAATTTAAAATTAAAATGGTTAAGGGATTAAGCAATTTTTTGATGCTCATAGTAGTGCTACTATTTAATTCAAACTGCAATGAACAAAATGTAAAAGAAAATAAAAGTGTACAAAAAGAAAATGCCACGGTAATAGTGCCCTTTTTGCCCGGAGATTGCCACCAATGTAATGAAGGGTTCTATAAGAATTTGAAGATATTGGATGCTCGAAAAGTTGAATACTCCTTTCTATTGCCCGATGAATTCTCTGAGGACTTGAATTATATCAAAAAAGAGTACAAGCTAGAGGGATATAAAAATCATCAATTTATATTTTCATCCGCTTTGTTTAATAAATACCGTGCTTTTCAGCAAACATTTGTACTTCAATTTGGCTCTGATGCTAACTATAGAACTTATAATAATGCTACCGAATTAATTAGAGATTTAGAGTTGATTGGAACAGAAGAAAAGATGACTTTCGGAAGTTACAATGTCAAAAAAACAACTGCAACTATCTTAGTAAAAAATAATGAGCAGATGTATTTTCAAAGTAGTGTTCAAACTAATGCTTTTGACTATTTAGACCTGAAAAACAAAAAGCAGGCAATAAAAATTGTCTTTACCGATGAACAATTACTCAATAATTACATTCTGAACTTTAAAGATTCATCTATTGCCAAAAGCAAATTGAATGAAATAAAAAGCATTACGGATATTCCGAACAAAGATAAATTTGAACAATTTGAGCTTGTTAAAGATACTCTGTTTGTATCTTCTTACCATACCTATATTTCAAATATTGCAGATTCTTTATTGGGTGGATTTATCTCAATTAATATATACAAAGGAGGAATATATGCAGCAACTCGCCCTATAAATAGTGAGCGCATCCCTATAGAGTATTCTATAATTCCGAAATTCCATGTTTACAAAAACAGATTGTATATTGAGGTCGTTAAAAATCAATTAGCATCAAATAAACCAAATTATTTTTTGGCAGAATTTGAATTAAAGAATGGTGCTTATCAATATAAAGAATTACTCAATTTTGTTGTACCATCTATAAATAACGAAGTAGGTTATCAGTATTTAGAACTAAGATTTTCAGATAGATTTTTTATGACTTCAATTTCCAACCTATTGTATGATTTCGAAACCGGGCAGTCTATACCTTTAAATATACCTTTAAATGAAACCTTTGGATTTGCTGACCTGATGAATAATTTGAAAGGCGTAAACATTATCATAAAAGATATTGAGGCGAAATATCCCAATTTGCTGATTTCTTATTTTTCAAAGGATGAGAATGGGAGTGTTACTAACCGAGTATTAAACTATGATCTGAGTATTAAAAATATTGTTGGAAAATTTGAGATTCCGGAAGAAAATGCCCGTTTTTTCAAACCTGTTCCTTCAAGGTTTGGCTGTTTTTTTTGGATGCCCGAAAAAAACAACAATGATTACATGATTTATAAAAAACTCTTTTAAGGCATTTAACAGCCTTTCTTCAGTATCTGCGTTAATGACAAGGGAATTTGCCATATCCCTCATTTTTTAAAGGACCATGCATATGTAAGGCAGGGCAATGTACCAAATGATCTCGTTTATTACCTCCCGGCTGCCGAAGATTGTTTACCTTCGCATAATTAATAGCTTATCATGACTTTTCAAGATTTAAACCTGAATGCTCCACTACTCAAGGCATTGGACGAGATGGGTTTTGTGCATCCTACCACTATTCAGCAAAAGGCCTTTTCTGTAATTATGTCGGGAAAGGATGTATGCGGCATAGCCCAAACCGGAACCGGTAAAACTTATGCCTACTTATTACCTTGCCTGCGACAATTGGAATTTTCTAAAGACCGGTTTCCGCAAATGCTGGTAGTAGTGCCTACCCGCGAGCTGGTGGCGCAAGTAGTAGAAGCTGCTGTAAAATTAACCGCACATCGCTCATTGGTGGTGCTGGGGGTGTACGGAGGGGTAAACATGAAACCACAAGTTGATGCGGTAGATAATGGCGTGGATATTCTTGTGGCCACACCAGGCCGGCTCTATGACCTGATCTTGAGTGGTGCATTAAAAACAAAATCGATAAAGAAATTTGTTATTGATGAGGTGGACGAGATGCTGAATCTTGGCTTTCGTACACAGCTCAAAAATATTATGGATTTGCTGCCCCAGAAAAGGCAGAATCTTATGTTCTCCGCCACCATTACGGATGAGGTGGAACAAATGATCGAGCAATATTTCAATATGCCTGTGCGTATTGAAGCGGCTCCCACAGGCACACCTTTGGAGAACATAAATCAAATGGCTTATGAAGTCCCTAACTTCTACACTAAAGTTAATCTCCTGGAATTGTTGCTTCATGAAGAGGAAGATTTCTCCAAGGTGTTGGTCTTTACGGCTACTAAAAAATTAGCCGATGAACTGTATGAACAAATGCAAAGCCGCTTTCCCGATCAAGTAGGCGTGATCCATAGCAATAAAGAACAGACACATAGATTTAATACGGTAAAGCAATTTAAAGAAGGCACCTATCGCTTTATTATTGCCACAGATATTGTTGCGCGCGGACTAGACATTGCTGAAGTGACGCACGTTATCAATTTTGACTTACCGGAAGTGCCCGAAAACTACATTCACCGCATTGGGAGAACGGGCAGGGCAGATAAAAAAGGTATCGCTATAAGTTTTGTTACCGAGCGGGAAAAGGAATACCAGCAAGGCATTGAATCGTTGATGAAATATGAAATCCCAATGCGATTGCTCCCTGATCATTTGGAACTATCTACGGAACTCACAGAGGATGAAATGCCGAAAGTTATCGTAAAAGAGGTAAAAATAAAAATACCTAAGCGGGAAAATGTAGGGGCCTCTTTCCATGAGAAATCGGCAAAAAATAGCCGGCAACCAACAAAGCGTGTAAGCCATAAAGATAAGATGATGGCTAAATACGGTAAGCCAAAATCGAAAGGAAAGAAACGATAGCCAATAAGCTCCCAATCTCTAAAGAATTGGGAGCTTATTTTTTTTACTTAATACCTGTTTTATCAATCAGCTACCTGGATGCCATGCGCTGAAAAAAATTCGCTCAGCATATTGTATTTATCATCACAATCTACAGGAAATCCGATCTTATTAATGTCATACTCCCTGGCATTACATCCAAAATACACCCCGATATAATCGAAAGGTTTGCCTTTATCATCCAGGAAGATAATGGCATTCTTGAGTTCAGGACACTCCGGTACCTGGGTTTTAAAAATATCTTCTGTGTCATACCCTATATTGAACAGTAAATCGCTCAGTTTGTCAATGTCTGCTGGAGCAAGCACTTTTTTATTTTCAGTATTCCCCAAAGCGAGTATGCTCTTCTTATTCCGATTATAGTCAGGATAAAGGATAGTGGCATCGGTAAAGGAAACAAGCATCACACTTTTAGCTTTATTAAAAGGATATAGTGCCAATCTTTGTTTCAGCGAAAGTTTGGCAAAATGGGTACAAGGCATACGGAAAACGTACGCAGCACCCTGAATATCTTCCACCTCCGCTATCACCTCTTTGACAGGTACTACTTCAGCATTTCCGTCCTTTAACGCATATGCTGACATCAGGTCATAATGCAGCGTTACCTTTTTGTCTAATGCTTTAAGCGTATCGGTACTATATTTTTGTTTTACCCAATTGCGAAACGCAGTTTCTTTGCCGGCCAACTCTTTAAAATAAGCATTAGCTCCTCTGGCCGTATCCATAAGAATGGAGGTAATCTTCCCGGCTTTCGATTCAATCAAAAAATTCAAGCCAGAAGGATTTACATCAAGGAGTTTAAACTGATCGCTATATTCCTTAACCGAAATAATTTCAGGGTTTCCGCTTACAATTACTGCAATAGTACTATATCCAACGTTAAAAGTAGCATTATAGTTCATGTATCCCCCCAGAAGTTCTTTTTTGGTAATGCTCTTATCTTTAAACCGGAACTTTATGACAAAATTATCCGCAAGCAGCGCATTAAGGTTTTTAACGTCATGGGCATTGTAATATTCAAGAAATTTTTCTCCCGGAGAAAGCTTGGATTGCGCGTTTAAGCAAGTGCTGCAGATCATTAGCAGGAAACTAATAGCCAGCTTAGTAAAGTGTTGTTTCATGATTTAAAAATGCTCTTTTTTGTTTTACGCTCATTTTTTATAAGCCGTATTCTTTGCTACAAGGTAAATCTTTCCATTTTTAACCTTGTACCCGTAAATCGGTGTAATTCTTTTTCTTCAGCATTAGCATGGCTTGTTTTTGTTGGTTATATGCTGATACATAAAATAAAACTACGATAGACCGGTTTACCGGATGCTAATGTAAGCCTAAGAAACGGAAAATTTACCGTAAATGAATAAACGCTATGCATCAAAGAATAAACGTCCGGAAACAGAGCAAAATCGCTATTTAAAGACGGGACAAGAAAATAATATAAAAGACAATGGGGAATATGCACGCTTTGACCAAAGGTGTATAATTGGATTGAAAAGGGAGCAGCTTATTACCTATTTCGAAGTGGCCTTATTACTATAATATCCTTTTGGCTCTGTAAGCTGGATGAGCATTCTCTATACATCTTTCCGGGCATTTCCCGATAACCCAAGCCGGAAATTTGAATAATGAAGAAAAATGGCATTTAAATTTTATCGATTTTGTTTTATTTTAAAATATTATTAAATTTGAAAAACACTTATATATATTCCTCTTTTTGCATATTGCAACAGAGCATTTTAACCGCTAAAATCTATTCGAGTATGAAAAAAGCGTTCTTATGGAGTTTTGGATTATTTGTTGTTCTTATTTTAAGTTTGTTGGCATGCCAAAAGGGACAAGGCAAGAATACTGAAAATAGTACTACACTAAGCACTATGAATGATGCAACAATCATTGATAAAAAATTAGTAGCAAATTTCGATACCGGAACAAATCAAATTACTGATTTGAACGTTGATGTAAGTGGTATCAAAAACTATCTTCTTGAAAAGAAAATTTATACTGCGGTAGATTTAGTTGAAGTTAATATAAATAATGATAGTGCTACAAATGAAAAAGTTGCTTATTTTACTTTAATGGGAATAAGTTCAGATGGTCAACCGTTAGCCTACCAGTGCGATTTGATTGTTGAAGGAGGGGCTGTGTATCTGCAAAATCCAGAACCGTTTGAAACATTTGGAACAACACATTCTTGTAGTGGCAAAGACTGTTCTGCTTGTGCATTCAGGAAAGACAAAAATGGTCAAATCTATGGATGCATGTGTACATCTGGCTACACTATTTGCGGCCATACTATCTCAACAACTACGAAGGCTTTCGATGTATCATGGGGCTGGGAAGTTGCCTACGCAAATTATCTATTTTAAAAAGAACCAATTTAGCAAGTTTTGCTATTGATCCATTGTTCGACCTATGTTCGACCCAAGAAAAAAGCCTTTCAGCGTATCTGCTGAAAGGCTTGTCATTCTGGTGGTGTGGGCCGGGATCGAACCGGCGACACATGGATTTTCAGTCCATTGCTCTACCGACTGAGCTACCGCACCATTCCTGAAAGGAGTGCAAATATAAGCAGAAAAACCATTCCACCAAATTTAAAGGAAAATAATCTTTTAAATAATGAAAATACAATTCCTCAAAAGTATTTCGGCCAAGCGTAGTAAAGCCTTTATTTCCTTTAAGCTGATTATAAAACAAGGCAGGTAAATCGTACATTCGCTATCTTGAATACACTTATTTACTTCATTTAAATTGTTGCATAGGTTTTACACAAAGCAGTGGAACAAAAAACAATTATTAAAGCATGAAAAAATACTTTGCCTTCATCGCCCTCGCATTATGTGCACCACACATCCATGCGCAAACGAAACAGGAGCTCTTAAATACAATCGATAAAGACCTCAACAGCATTAAAGAGCTGTTGAAATTATCGGCTATGCGTATCGAGATCACCCCGGGAGCAGACAAAACATTTGACCCTAAAGATGGTTTTAATTTTGAACAACAGTCCATGGCTCAGCCGGCAGCTGATAAAGAAAAACTAAACAATTTCTTCAGCAGCTTAAGGGTGCATAACCAGTTGATCTATCCTTATAATATTTTCTCTATCGGCAAAAAGGAATATGATTTATTGAAACTGATCGGTAAAGATAATTTCTACTTTTCTCACAACCCGGATAAAGCCCCGGTCTACACGCCAACGCGCATCGCCTTTTTAGATGGCACAGAACTCACTTCTAAGCTTCCTCTTATTAATAAAGAAAGTATTGCAGCCAAGCATACAAAAACAGAAAAAGAAGATGGTGAATCTTATGAGTATGTAGATGAAGAAAAAATGACTACCTTAGAAAAAATGATCTGGAACAGCAGCAGCTTCGATGAAACGATGGCCCTGCAGGCATCCAAACCACTAAAAAGTGTAAGCTATAGTATTGAATTGCCCGTATCTGCGAAAAAAATACATGAACTCGACCCAAAGCACAAAACCATAAATACCGCTTATGGTACGATCACATTGGATACCATCGCCGGCACAAAGGTATATTGCACTATTCCTGATATGGAACGGGAGGATGACCTGCAGATAGAGGCTTATTATAAGAACGGGAAAGTGCTGCGCCTGAAAGGTAGTAGCAGCAATACTTTCGTCACCGACAGCAAGAAGCAGATGTACCAGCAATGGATCTCCACTTTAGAAGAAGCAAAAAAGCAGGTCAACAAAAATGAAATAACATCTGAAGCAGCGCTTAAAGCTTACTTCACGGCACATCCGGTGTCTGTGGAAGAGACACACAAACAATCTTACAAAAGCAGTGTGTACACTTTTTCGGGTCCTGTAAGCAAAGTGGTATTTATCGTTACAGATAGTCTTTCAAAAATGGAGCGATTTGATATCACTTATGATATTTATGGAGCAGATGTAGCGCAGGAAGAATTTGTTGCCACTGATTTTGAAACCGAAAAGAACGGCCTGTTAAACAAGACCGGGAAATGGATCGTCCAACCACAATTCAACGCACACTTCCGTCCGCTCAACCGTTATTTTTATTGGGACCAATATGATGATACAGAAAATACCTATCACTACAATCCTTCCACCAAGGCTATTCAAAAAGTAGCTTATAAAATTGACGATAGTGAGATTTATAATGATAAATATGTAAAGATCTGCTCCCGTACCAACGGCCCTAAAGGCCTTGTGGAGGCCAGTTCCGGGAAAATAATATTACCTGTATCATATGATTACATCCGCTTTAAGAGTGAAAAATTCTGGCAAATAGAACAGGAAGACAAAAAAGGTGTATTGGATAAAAATTTCAAAACCATACTTCCGATAGCTTACGATGAACTGGATATTGAAGGCGATTATATTTTAGCGAAAAATGAAGGCTCAAAAGAGGACATCTACACTGCGGACGGCAGGAACATTACACAGGGTAAATATGATGACCTGAAAGGTGCTTTCAATGATGGCCTGTTGCTGGTGGGCAAGCGGGACAAGACTAAAGAAGGATATACCAATACAAAATATTACTACATTGATACTTTATGCCGGGTAAAAATTGATGTAACGGCCAAAGGCTACAAAGATCCGGAAGCCTTTAGCTCTGGCATGGCTGTGGTCAAAAACAGCAACGGAGATTACGGCTATATCAATACCAAAGGCGACCTGGCGATTCCCTATCAGTATAAATATGCACGGTATTTCTATCCCAGCTCCCAACTAGCACTCATCACCTTAAAAGATAATACCTGTGCATTGATCGACAAGAAAGGCAATATTGTCAAAAAACTACCGGGCTCGTACATTAAAGGTAAATTCAAACCGGCAGATCGCAAATCCAGAATACTCATGGAAAATCAAAGGTCCTTTAATGAGTACGGAGAAGAACTCGACTATGACTCCAATGATTATTGGTAAAGCATTCCGGAACATTGAAACTCATACAAAGACCATAGTACGCATAAAAGAGGACAGCTACCCGATCAGGTAGCTGTCCTCTTTTAAAGATGATCAATTATAATAGTCTATACTTATTCTTTAATAATTTTCTTAACGACAAAGTAGTCTTTACCCTGGTAGCTTAATTGAACTTTGACCGTGTAAATACCGGGTGCGTAAGCAGACAAATTAACCAGGTGCCTGCGACCTGCAGTAACTTGTTCTTGTTGTACTACCTGGCCGATCACATTAACCAGTTGTATTTCTTTTAACTGGCCCTGGTCCAATACAATTGTCAACTGATCTGCAACCGGGTTAGGATAAACCTTCAGTCCTAAATCGACGGCCAGTTCAGGAATACGGGTACTTGTCGTCACCACTACTTCATTAGAAGTGTAAGTCGTATCTGTAAAACATCCGTTCACTTTTAAAACAGCATATACTGTATCCGGAACGGTGGCAGCATTTCTTGTATAGGTATTTACAGGGCTGGTAGTGGTGCTTACCGCTTGTCCGTTCACATACCAGTCTATGTTGTAGGCTGTAGTCCCGGACACATTAGCGGTATATACGATCGGCGTGCCCACAACGGCATCACCCGGAGGGTTAGCCGTTACATTGATAGCAGCTGCCACAGGATCATTTACACTTGCAGTGAGTACATTACTCGCTACGGGAGTACTTGTACTCAGGCAAAGCGCATTGCTCGTCAGTTCGCAAGAAATGAGATCACCATTATTGGGTGTATAATCAAAAGTGGTACCACCGGTTCCCATATTGGCACCATTTACTTTCCATTGATAAACGGGATTGGTACCGGTATGGTTAGCCGTCGCGGTGAAAGTCACCTCAGTACCGGCACATAAATTCGTATGTGTACCAGCAACTATGATATCCGGAGTAACCGTTGGTGTTACCTGCATGGTAATGGCATTACTGGTCGCGCTTACCGGGTTAAAACAGTCTGCATTAGTAATCATACATTTTATGGTATCACCATCGGCCGGTGTGTAACTGTAAGCAGATAAACCTGTACCCACATTAGCACCGTTTACCTGCCATTGGTAAGCCGGGCTCAAACCTCCATTAGTTGCAGTGGCCGTATAAGTAACTGTAGTGCCGGAACAAATATTGTTCGCACTTTCTGTGATGCTGATCGTTGGTGTGGCGCATGGTACAAAATTATTACCATGAGCATAGAAAGTGGAAAGACTATTAAAGCTATTGGTTGTGATACTCACTTTCCAATATCCATCCTGGAAACTTACAGAATCCGGTGCAATCACCGTAGCTGTACCCAGGTCTGCCACATTAGTAAGTTTAGAGAAATAAAAATTACCTAAAGTCTGTGCCGTCTGATTGGCTGCGATCTGCTGCGAAGCAGGTGCAGAAAGGTTATAAGCGGTAATATCCTGCGGGCTGAAATAAAAGCTTAAAGCGGCATTGCCGGTGGGGGCAGTAGCTGCATTAACCCTGTAATACCTGCCTAGATACCAAGGGCCAGTAGTTCCTGCCTGTTGCGGAGCACCGGCGGTAAGGTTAACGGTAGTATTACCTAAGGCATTATTAAGCGCCTTTATCATAGCTAAACGACCACAACTGCCATCATTGGCAATAACAGGAAAATAGCTTCCGTTGCCAAAAAACCTTGAACCGCCAACCGTAGTATTCGCAGGAATCGTACCCGGAGTTATGGTTAACACAGCATTGTTTGTGGTATCTGCACAGGCACCATTGCTCAGCGCTACGCTGTAGTTACCTGCATGCTGAGGCATTGCGGCAGTGATGGTGTATTGATCAAAGCCTGAATTATTGGCCACCGCTGTACCGTTATGAAGCCACTGATAGGTCTGCGCATTGGCACTTTGCATAGATAAGTTAACCGGTGCTCCTTCACAGATCGTAACATTGGCGGGTTGAGACGAGATAGAGACTGCCTGATCTACAGTGACCGGGCCAGCCGTATTTTGACTGACAGAACTACCTTCTACTACACGGATCCTATAGGTGGTACCGGCCACAGTGCCTGCCGGAATAATAGCAGCAATGGGAGATGTAGTACTGCTACCGATGACTACAGGTGCAGCGAAGCTGCCGGAAGCATTAGAAAGCTCCGCAGTATAAGTAGCCGTACCTGTTGCATTGGTATTGAAGGATACTGATACCGGGCTGGCACCGGCATTACAAAAACCAGAACTATTCACCGCTACATTAGTGATTTGAGTGGCCGGGATGGCTATTGTACCCGTGATCAGGATATCATCGAAACGGGAATTCCCGTTAGTAGCTACTGTAGAACCCGTCGTTACACTTTGTAATGAAGTAGTGGATAACCTGATGTAAACTGCTGTGTTATTATTTAATGCAGCAGGCAGGTTGAACACTTTATTAAACCCGGCCATATAAGCTGTGGCACTCCAGGCACCAGGCACAGAGCCGGTCAATGAATAAGACTGTTCAAAAGCTCCTCCGGGCAGATCGGTAAAGTTGATCCCATCTGTACTGTAAGATACTTTAAAATCACGCGGGCCATTACCACTGGCACTACCCTGTTCAAAGCTGAGTTTAATATTAGATTTACCGATGGTATTTACCTGGAATTGTATGTAATCTCCGATGGTGGTCCACCGGTTTATATTTAAAGATTTTGGCGTACCATTACCTGCATTGGCAAAGGTAATGGCATAGGCACCACCCTGGTGCACGCTGGTCAGCTCACCGCTACCCTGCTCGGGCTGCAATGGCCCGTATGTGGTTAATGGCGGACTGATCAATACCTGTCCTGAGCGACTTTCAAAAGTCCACAATGCAATCGTATCGGTCTGCCCCTGGGCAAAAACGGGTATCCAACTTATTAAGAGGAACAGTATAAATTTATAATATTTGAACATTATTTGATTATTTTGAAATTACTATTGTAAATTTTTTTCTTCAAGAGGAAAACAAAACCACCTGTAACTCTTGTTGGTATAAAAAGGTTACACAACCTTAAAAAAGATTGTGTAACCCGTAAAACAATATGGTTTTAGTGTTCCTTATGGTGTTATTGTTGCTTATTGTTTAGTGAATTTTACTGCTTTGATTAAAGTATTGTTAGCTGCACTGCGCACCTGAACCATATACATACCAGCAGCAAGACGGCTGATATCAACAGCGGTAGCCTGGGCAACATCGCTTACTTTTTTACCATCAATGCTGAAGATGCTTACGTTTACCGCTTCATTAGCTGCAATGTTCAATATATTAGTAGCAGGATTAGGATAAACACTTACTGCATCAACAGACAGCATATCGGCAGGTAATTGCTTAGACATATAAGCCAGGGAACCTGTTGCTGTGATATCGATTGCATTAACCTGTAAAGTACCACCGTTAGCAATAGGCGCATAACCATAGATCGCAAACTCAACAGGTACATTGAACAATCCTTCCAGGAAAGCCAGGTCAGAGTGGGCCAATACAGCAGAGCTGTAACCACAATCATCAGCCAATACATCTAATTCTCCACCATCATACCAGAAGCTGTTACCTACATTGTAAGCCAGACGGGCTTTAGAGATACCAGAGTTAGAACGACGTAATGTGGCATAGAAACCAGTGATGTCGATTGTTGTGCTACCTACATTCAGTGTGAAAGATACATGAGGACCTAAGTCAGAGTAGCTCATCAGGCCATCTTTCTTCAATCCGCTGAATCCGCCGTTAGCACATTTAGAAGCAGTATCAAAACCTACGTTAGCTAAAGCAGAAGCTGTATAACCGCTTGCCGTCATCACCTGAGTGCTTCTACCGTTTTTACCGATATAAGCAGCGATCGTGTTAGGATAGATTACGCTTACAGTATCTCTGCTGCGTGCTGTACAACCATTCGTTGTTTTGCTGTAAGTAAATACCGCATCACCGATCATGTTAGGAGTGATTGTACCCGTAGCGCTGTTAATAGAAGCTACGCTTGTGTCGTTACTGCTCCATGTACCACCAGATACCGGTGCAGTCAGCGTAACAGGAGTACCGACATACAAGTAAGCAGGCGTAGTGAAAGCACCTAAGCTTCCTGTGCTGTTTACATTTACTGTATCAGCAGGAGAGAATGAAGACAGACCAGAGGCAGAACAAGTAGTTTGAACGCGGTAGTAGTTTACTGCAGGAGCAACACCGGCAACCAGGTTACCTGTATTGTAAGTAGCAGCAGTAGCACCGGTGATGTTAGTGAAAGATACATTATCTGTAGATTGTTGCCATTGATAAGTAAGACCTACACCGGCATCACCTGCAAAATTTAACCAGCGCGAACCGCTGTCACAGATATTAACTACAGACGGAGTTACCACACCTGCACCAGGAGTACCTGCACAAGGAGTAGCATTAGTGATCGTACCATATACTTCAAGGCTGTTCAATTGGAAAGTACCATATTTAGTAGAAGAAGCATAAGGGAACACGGCAACTTCTAAAGTACCGGTAATACCATTTTCAGTAGGGTTAGCACCATTTAAAGTGAAATCCCACGCATTAGAGTTGGCACCACAGCTACCGCCTCTGCTTTGTGTCACATCGCGGTTTTCATGGATCCATGCACCACCATTGATACGGTAAGCGATACGTGCAAAGCGTGCAGAAGAATCAGATTCACGTGTTTTAGCAGAAATACGGGTCATGTTTAATGCTTTACCTGCATCCGGAGTCAGGATGTAAGAAACATAAGGACCAGTAGCGCTGTTGAAAGCAGTTACCGTAGGCAGGATGTTCAATCCGCTTAAACCACCTGAAGCACAACGTGCAGATGGTGTATCTAATGTAGCGAAGTTATAAGCCGTTAATGCACCTGAAGTTTCACCGGCAAGAGTGATCACGTTAGTATTGCTGCCATTATAACCGGCATACAAAGCCAAAGTGTTAGGCCATACTACATTTACATTACTTGTAGCCGTATTTTCACAACCAGAAACCGCTTCAACAGTGTACCTGATCACCGCAGTACCACCGCTAACGGCAGTTACCACACCTGATGCATTTACAGTAGCTACAGAAGTATTGCTGCTGCTCCAGGTACCACCTGCTGTGGTATTAGACAAAGTAGAAGTCTGACCAATTACTAATGGTGTGCTGCTGCCTCCGCCGATCGGGTTAACCGAAGGGATAGCATTTACAGTTACCTGTTGTGCACTTGAGTTGGCAGATAAGCCGGAACCTGCACAGGTAGTCACTACACGATAGTAAGTAGTAGCAGATACTAAACCTTTGTAGGTAAGATTAGTAGCACCGGAAATATTGTTCCAGTTGCTGTTGTCTGTAGAAGACTGCCATTGGTAACCGATACCAGTACCACTAGCTCCGCCTGAAAGCGTGAACAATACAGAATCAGCACCACAGATAGCGGTGTTATTGCTGCTTACCGTACCGGCAACAGGTGCGCCAGAACAGCCTCCTGTATTAGTACCGTCAAATACTCCGTTAGAAGGTACACGGTTAGTACCACCAGAACCGGAAGCATTAGCCATTCTCAGTTTGATCTGCAGATTAGGTCTGTTGTTACAGGCCGCAGGAAGTGTAAACGTCTTTAAGGCACAACTTGTGTTTACCGTGTAGCTGTCCACTAATACATCACTTGCACCGATGTTGTAATAAACATAACCTTTAGTAGGTCCGGTACCAGATGAAGTGGTGTTAAAATTCATAGTAATGGCAGAGAATCCCGTTGTGTTCAGCGCATACGTCCAGTATCCATTGTTAGAAGTCCAGCCACTTGCATAAAAACCATTTACACATGAGGTGGTAGCGGTGGTGGCCTGTGTACAGGTTACTGTACTGTTAATAAGCGTCGCGGAGGCCGTTAAAGAAGAAGCCAGCATAACAAATGCTGCTCCTGCAATAACTTTCAGTTTCGACAAGCGCGAACCTGTCTTTCGTGTTTCGGCAGTGCTTTTTGGAGCTACTGAGGGAGATTTTGCAATCAATCCCGTGTTGAAATTCGCCATGTTAAAATGTTTTAGGTATAGCAAATATCAATCGTATATGTTATCGGCTCATTAATCTAAGATGACCAAAAGATTAAATAATACATCATATCTAAGTCTATGTTAACTAAATATTTCTACTTAAAAACAGGCCTTAAAAACACAATCCGTATGATTCAAAAGAGCTTTACCAACAAGGCTTTCAAACGTTTTGGAGCGTATTTTCAACGACGTAAATCAGCCGTAAACAGAGCAGAAAATGTTCATAACAACAATACAGATCATAAAAAATTTAAAGTGTACCTGCCTGATAAAAACAGGGCCTTCAGGATCGGTATCACGAACTGATCTTTCCTCAAAAAATATTGTGCACTTTTTTAAATTGATGTTGACAATCTATTAAGAAGGGATAATAAAGATGCATGTACACTTATTTAATAAATGATAATACAAAGGAAATATTAAGGTAATATCAGGAAATTATTTTCGCAGGTGATTCTTATAAAAATATTTTTATGAAGTATATACTGCTTATTTTCAGCCTGTTTACTTTTCTCCTGGGAACGCTTGTTGATGCGCAAACCCCTTTAACCACTACTACATGGAGCGGTTACGTAGATGCATCGCCACATGGAAATTTCACCAATATCCCCACGGCAACAGGAGTTACTTTTACTCAATGGAGAAGGTACAACAACAGTACTTACCAAAGTGCTACAGATGGCTACAATTCCCAGAATCTTAGCGGCAACCCGCTGAGCTACATCGCTTCCTATATCAAAACAGATGCCAATACTTCCTTACATATCACCCAGCTTTCCTTTGTAGCCCGTAAGAGCAGTACCGGCCCACCCTACTTCAGGGCCTATCTGCATTTTCCGGCTACCGGTGTCATCAGCCTTATCGGTACCGGTTACCTGAACAATACCAATAGCCAGACGGTAACCTTTCCCACCAATTTTTGCATCCCGGCCAATGACAGCGTAGAACTCCGGTTGGTCATGGCCAATGCCACACATGCTGCAGGAACATTCCGGATCATTAACGGCACCACTATTTCAGGCACGACCAATCCGGCCTGTAATGTTCAGAGTGTTTTGATTCAGCCTCCGGCTGCCATTTGTATCGGCGAAGATGCCGTAATCAACCTGACCTCCGCCCCGGGAACATCCATAGTCTATAATGTGAATGGCGAGAATATCCTCGGCCTGTTAACCCTTGACACAGTAGTGACCAATAGTACCGGTAATACCAGCATTACGATCAATAACATCCTGGCAGATACTACGGTAAAGATCATCAGCGCCTTCACAGATCCTTGTTGTGCCATCAATATCATGCAGGAACTGATCCTTTCCCCGCAAGCAATAGATACACCATTCTTCAATCCACTCGGCCCCTATTGCAGTGGTGCGCCCATTCCAGCATTACCTACTACCTCTAACAACGGTATTACCGGCACCTGGAGTCCTGCGCTCAGTAACACCGCAACGACTACCTATACCTTCACATCGGCCCCCGGCCAATGTGCTATAGATACACAGACCATGACGATACAAATCGATCCGGCACCGGCCGGAACAGAAACGGTGAGCATCTGTTATGGACAATCCTACACGTTTAACGGCATCACTTACACAACAAGTAATCATTCTGCCAGGGATACCTTCCCGGCAGCAGCAGGCTGTGACAGCATCGTCACCCTGAATTTAACGGTATCAGCTGCCCCACAGGCTGACCTCATCAACCTCGACGGATGCGACCAGGTCAGCTACGATAACCAGGTGTACACACAAAGCACCATATTGTATGACACACTTTATTCCGTGCAGCATTGTGACAGTATCTACCGCGAGATCAGGATAAATATCCATAATACAGCCCGGGAGCTAATGATAGATACTGCAGGATGTGATGAAGTATGGCTGAATGGAATAAGGTACACAGAAGCAACTGTTGTAAGGGATACCGTACAGAATACTTTCGGCTGCGACAGCCTGTACCGCCAGTTTAATGTGAGCGTGAACCGTTTCAATATGCAATACACCTTAAACCCGGAAGATCCTTATGAGCTGGAGCGTTTTTCTATAAAGATCAGCAACGAATTTGACGGTCGTTTTGAAATACTGGGTTGGGAGCCGGCACAACTCTTCACGATACCTACGCTAGACCAGCAATACCTTTCCCTCAAAGAAAACCAGGACATCAGTGTCTTCGGGCGCTCCCGTGAAGGTTGTAATGACAGTCTGATCATCCCGGTACGGTTAAGGGCTTATACTAAAGAGGCCGCTATTCCGAATGCATTTACGCCGAACGGGGATGGCCTGAATGATGTATTCCTGCCCAAGCTCAAGCTGGAGCGCGCCTATAGTGTGGCAATATTCCAGGTCTACAACCGCTATGGTCAAATGATCCACAATACGGCTAATATGAACAGTGGCTGGGATGGCACATCAAACGGGAAGCCCCTGGAAAAAGGCCTTTATTTTTACAATATCTCGATCACCTTCTTAGATGGCAGTGTGAAAAACTTGAAAGGCGAGATTACGCTGATCCGCTAAGCAGGTAGCACAGCACCGCAAAAAGGCTTTCAGGTTTGATACCTGAAAGCCTTTTACATTGTACCGCATCATCAAAGAATGTTGTAAATTACAGCTATTACATTTTTGCGTTAAAAAAACTAATAGTCCAAAAAGATATTAAACCCGACTAAAACAACAAAACCTATAACAACATGCTATCCATGAAAGGCATCCTACATAAGCTGATAATACTGGTACTTACAACTGCTTTTACCATGAGCGCCTGTACGGGCAACGCACAAAAAAACAACGCTGCGCAAATCAGCATACAAAAGAAATTAGAAAAATTGTCTGACTGGCGATACGATGAGGAGCCTGAGTTCAATGTAGATAGTTTTGCGAAAGTATTGAACCGTGAAATGCTTGCCTATTTATCCAAAAGACCTTTCCAGGTAGCCGACAGCAAGATGAAGCTGGAACGCATCACTACATCAGACAGTCTGTTGACGATCTATAATTACAGCTATTCATCAGGAGGTACAGCAGGGAACCTGTACACAGCGATCGTACAATGGAAAAAACCGGACGGTAAATATGGAGCAGCCTTACTAGATGTTTATGATCATTTTTATGAATCCCACATACTATCCCGCTCCAAAGAGCACAACCTTTATTTATTCATAGGCACATCAAAGGGCAGCAGCCAGGTGGCCTGTGCAGATGCACTGGTACTGGAGCTTTCCGGAGATCGTTTAAATTTGAATTACCCGGCATTTTATAATCAATATCCGGCCCTGAGCTACAATGATGATATCTATACTCCTGAAATCCCAGCAGCTATTGCCGAAATAGTATATAATGCAGAAAAACGCCGGCTTATTATCAAGGATCTGGGTAGTGCCGATGAAGTAGGACCAAAGCATAAAAACAATTCTGAGCTTCAAAATGTAATCAAAGGAAGGAATAGCTTGTCTTATACCTTCGATGGAAAAAGATTTACAGAAAATCCCTGAATTTTAACGGCAATCATTCCTGCTCTATATTTATTCAAAAAATAAAATGCAAGCGTACATTTATGAACAAGGATAAGCTTATTTTCGGCTTCTAAAAAAATATAAATGAGCAAATTATTTCTTGCATTCAGCATGATCCTTTTAAGCGGCAATCAATTGGCTACAGCACAATCAAAACCTGCAGAGACCAAAGCATCTATGCTCAAGTCGATTCGCAGCACACTCGTTAAGGAACTGATCTCTGATGGCACTTCAAAGGAAAAGTCTGAGCAATTCGGGGATTGTTTTATAAAAGACCTGGGCACGAAATTAAGCCTGGAAGAACTGAAACTATTTCATAAACTTAATGCCTTAAAACCCGGGCAGGCTCCCCCGAAAGAGCTGATCAAGCAAGCCGAAAAAATGGGCTTGCAAGAGAAAATGCAAGACGTAGGCAAGGATTGCGCTTCTATCTTTCAATAGTCCTGTAAAAAAACAGCCTGACAGCGGGCATCAATTTATATCAATAAAAAGGACAAAGCCGGTACAATTTATTGTACCGGCTTTGTTGTTTAAATAGCCTTTTGTGTTGCATAATATGGACAACAGAGATTTTTGTTTAAAGGTCAAAAAAGAATAATGAATTCATTTTCAATAATATTTTTTTTGCGGAATGAAAAAATACGGGAATTCCCGAATATTTTATTTAATCCTGTTCCATTACTTTCGATTTACATTAAAAATTTACAACCTATGAAGAAGTTAATTATCCTTTCCTCTGTTATGTTGTTTTTACTTTCCTGTAAAAAAAGCGAAACGAGTAACCTGAAGGAAAATGTATCTGAACCTCAGACCTTAGCATGGAATGCTGATCTTTATGTAACGAAAGTAAAATATACCCGGAACATGGTGATGCTGAATAATGGAAAATATGACTGTTCAAAAGCCGGAGATAACTGCAATGTAACAAAGCGGCCGGAAGATAAAAAGCTGATAGAACTGGCTATTTTAGACACTTACATCGCTTCCAGTAATTCTGCCGGGTATTTTGCTCATAATAATTGGCATGAAATATTCCCGGAGATAACAGTTGCCGGGATAAATGCCCTTATTGATCATCAAATTTTCGTCTACAAAAAAGAAGGAAATGATGGTTCCCGGACTTACATTCTTTCCTCCGCTTCCAGTTCAAATAATGTAGTCCAGGATAACATTATTGCTACCTGGCAATTTGCTGAATAATTTTTAAAATCCTAAAATCTACAACATATGAAAAAGATAATATTACTCTCCTTTGGAATGCTGTTTTTATTTTCTTGTCAAAAAAGCGCCCCCATCAACGTATCCGATAACCACACTAAGGAGCAAACTATAGCATGGAATACTGACCTGTATGTAACAAAAGCCAAATATACCAGAGACTTCATTATTAATGATAAAGGAAAATATGATTGCTCTACCAGTGGAAAGAATTGTAATGTCACTAAGTCATCTGTCTCTCAATTAGACCAATTGGCTATTTTAGATAGCTATATTACTTCGGGTAATTCTGTTGGCTATTTTGCGCATCACAATTGGCCTGTAATATTCCCGGAAATAACAAATGCGGGCATAAACGCGCTTATGAATCACCAGATTTTTATCTATAAAAAATCCGGGAATAATGATGCGCTTACTTATTTACTCTCCACCTCAACCAGTTCTGATCAAGTGGTTGCAGATAATATAATTGCTGTATGGCAGTTTCAATAACACAAACTTACCACCAGTTAAAATATTTAATTGGTGGTTTTATTCTTTACGCTGCGCTATCTTGTAATCCAGGGGCGGACTTAACACATCATATCACAGTGGATAGCCTGACCGTCAGGTTTGATATGGAGCAGGTTTATGATGACTATTCATGGGTGAATGGTGCTGACTTTATGAGTATAAACGACACACCTCATCTATGCGTATATGATGCAGCAACTAATAACATTATCCTTGCCAATATATACAAGGATACACCGATGCTGAAGTTCCCTATTGCCGGAGAGATGGATGCTTTCTGGACTAAAGGAAACATTATTGAATATATTGATAAAAACGACCTGTCTAAGGTGCATACCATTTCTATAGACAAATATAATGCGCATAAATGGACCTTGGGCGCATACACAATACCCAGGCTATTCAATGACTCCTTTTTTATTGCTTCAATCTACCTTTCCAAAGTAACTGCCTTGAAAAATAATGAGCTATTGATACCCTACAGAGTGAGAAATGAGACCCCCAATCTCTTGGATACATTTGCCTACATATATTTAAAAGAAGAAAACGGGGTTTTGAAAGACCATAAGCTGTTCAAAAACCCATCAATGCTTATGGAGGAATATGAATATTTAAGATTTCCTATATGCGCATACGACAGCATAAATGAAACCCTGTTTTATACCTTTCATAAAGGCGATCGTCTTTATGCTTATTCTTTTAAAGATCATGCTACAAAATCAAAAAAACTGGACCCTTTAGTAACAAAGAAATTTGATGCCAAGCCTAATGATCTGACTTTTTTGCGGAAATACCTGAAAGATAATGACAAAATAGAAAGAATCGTAGTCACGCCAAAAGGCAGCATCTACTTGTTTATTACGAACAATAGCCATTCAAAATCTAAGTCTACCATTATTGTTTACAATGATCACCTGGTCAAAATAGCTGAATTAAAACTCAAAGAGCAACTGGACCCCTCAATCGCATTTATAAGAAATGAAAAAGTGTATATTTATAAGTCGTCTTCTCATCATCAATTTTATGCTTTTGACCTTAGCCCTGTTCATGACGGGCTGCCAAAAGAGTAAAGCATTTCTATTTGTAGAAAAATATAAACTTCAAAACTATGATACGATATATGTCGTGTCCTGTATCTCCTGCGGAGGATGTATAGTGGATTTTGCCGCGCTTAATTGTGACCACTCTGACAGCAATACAATATTTGTCTTTGACGGGCAGTGTAAAGACGGAAAGCATATTAAAGAGCTGAAAAAATATAAGCACATGAGCATTAATCAAATTGAACTGGAAAGCTACTTTGGTGAATTCGGAAACATGATTATTATTTACAACAATAAAGAAGGCATCAGTTATAAAAAATATCCTGAATAACAACAGTATGCAATACAGAAGATCTAATATATATCTTTAAATCAGGGACTATACTCAACACAGCAGTCGCCATGCCAACAAAAAAGCACTTGTAGCACAGATAACCATAATCTTTTTCATAAAATTGAACCTAAAGGATAAATAGCAACTAATCTTTATAGGTTATCTAATCAATTTAGATTTAAGCTTTGTAGTTTCTCTAGTTATAACACATTTTAAGCTCCAATATTGAGAACTTTTTCTCTAAGCTAACATTGTTAATCATATTAGCATTACTAACTTTAATAATATCTCCACAGTTTATTGGTTAATACACAGCAAAACACCCCTCTATTCGGGGTCTTTATTTCTTTTGATTATGATTAATGTTAGCAGCTTAGAAACAACCAATTTACGATATCTTAATCTTGCACTGTATCTCGGAGGATTACGGCCTCGATGAGAATTTGTAAGACAAGCTGGATTACATGGATTTGACCGGTGTTAAAAAATGTAATTAAATAAGGTATTATAAAAAGCAATACATCTAACATTTCAATTAGATGTATTGCAGTAACTAGGGTTCATATACACTTAGGGGACAGCCTTTTTTTGATATGACCCTTAGCCACTTGATCTTTGATATATCCATACAGAAATCAATAAAGTAGTGGATGCTTATCTTATGAACAAGTATTCTGTACAACAAATTGTGAAGTAATTCCGCTAAATTCATTGCCTATCCGGATTTCTATTACACAAGAGCTTCCATATCCCACACCACCATAAGTTCCTCCACTTATAAAAGGTTGCCATCCCGTACTGCTAGGAGGAGCCCACATTGAATATGTTGTAACATTGATCTGTACAAAACCCATCATAGGATAATTGGACTGAAAAACACGGTATGACCATGAATTAATTGATGTCTGAACTGCTTTTTTACAAAAGTGTTGTGACTGGCTAAATGCTGTGAATGAGCAGAGCATAACTACTAATAAAGTTAATTTTTTCATAAAATGCACAATTTATGGTTAATAATGAAACCAAATATAAAAAATATTCCAATCTGAACACTAAATAAAATAAATATTTATTTAATATGGGAAACAGAATTTTACCTTACTTTCAAATTATGTATTCATAGCATTAATAATGAAGCTATATTTTTCAACTAAACTTCGTGCTGTTCGATAGGTTAGCGAAGCGCATATCGAACAATTGATAACACGGGATTTTAAATCCCGTTATTAGTTGTTCCGGATAGGCAATTCAGGGACATAAGGTCTATCGAATTTTTTCTGTTCAGATTAGCAAATCTCTATGCTTAAAGTTTTAATCCTCCACAAATTTTAATTTGATCCATCATCTGTTATTCGATCCATTTTCGACCAATAAAAAGGCTTTCATGTGTAAACCTTGAAAGCCTTTTCTTGCAGTGTCTAAAAATTCGCCACAATAGAAGGAACTTTTTTGAGAAAGCTTATTTGGCGACATTATGTCGAATTAAATATTTATGATAGCATTAATTACTGAAGACTAAATAGACAAAAGCAATTAAAAGACAATAAAGTATACATTTACAATAATTAATATCTATAATTATATTCGATAAAATTTTATGCACATGAATATTATTACACAATGCGGACTGCTCATCAGTGGTGGCTTACTCTACTTATCATTCAGCGCCTGCCAGAAGTCAGGTACGACAGAAAACCTGGTTACCGAAACGGGCAAAGAGCCCCTGAAAACAAAACATTTTCTCTTCCAGGCACCTGGAAAAGTAAAAACAAAGATTATGATCAAAGACCGGCAAGGCAAGCTCATGAGCCTTGAAGCCTACCGCGAACAGGCAAAAAAAGGCAACCAGTCCCTGGCCATTTGCGGTTCAGGCAACGAACTGGACCATGTAGAACTCTATTATCGTGGCTTTAGCCTGGATAATTCCGGTCCCTGTGCCGGTGGCCTGTCCGGCAGCGTAGGCCTGTCCTGGGACCTGACCCTCCCGGATGACCTGGAACCGCAGAGAACTGATCCTTCAAGCAAGACTATGGTAAAGCTTACGCCTAGTGGCTGGATCACCAGTCCTTCCGGGACCGGTGAGCGACAATTGGGATACAGCAACATAACCCTCCTGGGTTCCTTCAGTTCCGGTACCGTTAATTACAAACAGTGGCGGATTACCGGTGACTACACACCGACCAATCACCAGGACTATTGCCTCAATACCTTTATAGAAAGCCGTTTCCAGATCGCTACAAGCTGCCCGGACTTTACGATTATAAGCAGTGACGACATCTACGGCGCACCCATCCAGGAATACTATGATGTTGCGGTTAAAAAGATAGTGCCCGTTTCCTTCGTATACAACGCAAGTGTGGGCAGCACACGCCGGATGGAAGTAAACTGGGGCGTAGCATTGTGCACTCCGCCCGCCTGCAAAGGCAGCGGGTATTACAACTACTCGGACTACCTGGAATTTCAATACCAGAGAACCAACGGATCCTGGTCTATACCTGTAGTAAGGACTAATTTCCTCTCCTTTACAGTATCCACCGGAACACAAACAGGTTTAATTACCTATCGTTACCGGGGCACGATGAACCAAAACGATGACTTAAGTGACTGGATCTATGGCACGGTGAATGTACTGTAAACCTGCTGTCTTCCATTCTTCAGAAATCTTCGGTTCCCTGATACCACAAAACTGATTTTCCGGCTTCCGTTCTGCAAACGGAAGCCTTTTCAATAAAACAGGCAGAAAAAGTACTTTGTTACGGGCTTAAATATATTTATCTTACCTTATTTATTTTTTTGAGTACCTCTTGCCTGACCCGATCTGATCAAACTATGCCGTTTTACTTCACATATTTTTTCATACCCCTTATTTTTTTATTCTGCCTGCCCGATGGTAACCTCTACGCTAAAGAACGCGGCTACGTACAAATCACAGCAGAAAAAGGCCTCGCGGGAAATACCGTCTATTTTATCACACAGGATGCCTTCGGCTATTTGTGGATCGCTACAGAAACCGGCCTCAGCCGCTTCGATGGCAACACCTTTAAAAACTTTACCGTATCGGAAGGCTTACCCGGCAATGACGTTAACATGCTGATGATCGATAAACGGGGACGTATCTGGATATCCCCTTTTAAAAACGAAATCTGCTATTATGCAAATGGAAAGATCTTTAATAAACACAACAGCCCCCTGATACGTCAACTGAACATCAAATCAGAGAATAAGGCTTTGGCAGAAGATACCTCCGGCAGTATTTTACTAACCGATAATCAACAAGCCTTTCTTATTGACACAAACGACAAAGTCAGCATTTTTCCGATTAACTATGCAGGCAAGGGTTTTCTTTTTCCCCGGCAGTTCGTTGGCTTCCAGCCTATGTCTCTGCTGCATCCCGGCCTTTCCAGGTATGCAATAGAACAAAACGCCCATCCCTTGCTCAGGGACTGGTATAATGCCCGCCCCGCTCCCGGCGGCACATTTTATTATGCTCATTTTATGCAAGACCTGTACTTATTCAGGAAGGATCATATTGATACGATCCGGTTACCGGCTCACCATACTTCTGTGTACCTGCACAACGACTCTTTATGTGTCATCAATTCACTTACCGGAAGCTATTTATACAATATCAACTCAAAACAGTTGAGCGATACACTGCTCAAGAACCTGGTGGTCAATACCAGCTTTACCGATAGAGATTGCAGCCTCTGGCTCGGCACCAACGGCCGTGGGTTATATTATTTCCCCGCAGAAAATAGCTATAACATCAAGCGCCGCCCGGATAATTTAGCCGTGCATACCTATCATTTTTATACTTACAACGGGGTACTTTTAGCCGGGCTCAACGATTGGCAAATCCGACAATTAGATACCGTAAAAAAGACATTGGGCCACAAACAGCAGATTCATAAACTGAACCTGGATATCCTTCGGGTAAGCCCCGGGAATATACAGACGAATGCACATCACAATATAATTGAAGCATTCATAGGGGCAGGAATGATGGATTCTATAAGCGGTATAAAATCATTTATGTCCCTGGGAGATACATTGATCACTGCTAATTTTAAAGGACTCATCCACAGGCTCTCTTTAAAAACAGGTAAATTAATTGATTCGCTTAACACAAGAGTGCGCCTGACCGGGGTGTATTACAAAAACGGCATTTATTATGCCGGAACAACGGATGGGCTCTTTAGGGTAAATCCCCGACAACCGGCCATAAACTTTGATCAGGACAAACGGCTCGTCCCGGGCCCCATAAACGGGATCGCTTTCAGCCGGCAACACAACCTGTTATGGGTTAGTACAAGAGAAAGCGGTGTCTATTGCCTGCGCGACGATAGGATATTGCGGCACTTTGATGAAAGCACCGGGCTTTCCAGCAATATCAGCAATTGCCTGTTCCTCTACGAGGACGATGTCTACATAGGCACCGTAAAAGGGCTCAACCGGATCAGCTTAAAAGAGCTGTTCAGGATCAATGTATATGATCGCCCGGATGGTCTTTTGTCCAATGACATCACTTGTATCTATGCGGACAGCAACTATATCATAGCCGGCAGTCCCGAAGGCATTTCATTCCTGAATACCACAGATCAAAACAAGGCTTACTTGTGCAACATACACCTTGATGAAGTATTCATTTCCGGGCACAAACGGGACACTAATTCGGTTCTGCTGCTCAACCGGGATGAGAATAACCTGGTATTTAAATATTCCGGCATCTCTTTCCGCTCAATGGACAGAATGAAATACACCTACCGCTTATCAGGCCTGGAAGAACAGTGGCAAACAACAGATCAAAACAAGCTGAATTATCCAGCTCTACCGCCGGGCAAATATAAACTGGAGCTTTTCGCAACAGACCGCTTTGGGAACAACAGCGACGTGAGCACTTTTGCTTTTGAGATCAGGAAAGCGTGGTGGATGCACTGGTGGGTACAAACCGGTGGATTCATCCTATTTTCGGGTAGCCTGGCCTTGCTCATCTGGTGGCGCATGTCGCATCTGCGCAGAAAAGAGCGCGAGCGAATGGAGCTCAAACAAAAGATCAGTTCCCTGGAACAACTGGCCTTACGCTCACAGATGAATCCCCACTTCATCTTCAACAGCCTTAATTCTTTTTATCAATATATCGTTAGCCAGGACCTCTCCGGGGCCAGTAAATTCATGAGTAATTTTTCCAGGCTGATCCGTTTGCTGTTTGAAACCACCCCAAAGAATGAAATCGAATTAAGCACCGAAATTGAGTTTTTAAGTACTTACCTGGAGATAGAAAAAGTAAAACTGGATCATATATTCACTTATGAATTCATCATCGGGCAAGACCTTTCAACCGATGATTTCCTGATCCCTTCTTTTATCCTCCAGCCCTTTATTGAGAATGCCATCAGGCATGGTATCCAAAACCGGGGCGACAAAAAGGGAAAGATCAGGGTCTCCATAGAAAGATCAGACGGCACACTCCTAATACGTATTGAAGACAATGGTGTGGGAAGGGCCCGTTCTGGGCAATTAAAACAAAGTACGATACGGATACAACAATCCAGGGGCATTGCCCTGACCAAAGAAAGAATAGACTTATACAACCAGTCCCATCGAACAGATATCAGTTTCCGGATAGAAGACCGTTATAATAATGAAATTGCCTGCGGTACTGCTGTTATTTTTACTTTACCCTTAAAAGACATACAATGATCACTGCCCTGCTTGTGGATGATGAAAAAAAGAACTCTGTTGTGCTGATGGAAATGCTTAAGCGTTATTGTCCCTCCGTTACCGTGCTCGGAACAGCAACAAATATTACAGAAGCAAGAGCACAGATGGAACAGCTCAGGCCGCAACTGGTCTTCCTGGATATTCAAATGCCGGGCGGAAGCGGGTTTGACCTGCTCGACAGCCTGAGCAAACATTCGGTTGAGGTCATCTTCGTTACCGCCTACGACAGTTACTTATTACAGGCCATCCGGTACAGTGCCCTGGACTATATCCTCAAGCCGGTCAACCTGGAAGAGCTGATCGCTGCGGTACACCGTGCAACCCAGCGCATATCACAACACCAGGCACAGGACCAGCTCTCCTTGCTGCAACATAATATACAACACCCCGAGCAGGTACAGAAGATTGCCATCCCGGTCAAAGAGGGCTACCTCATCATCCTTGTTCGCGACATCATCCGCTTACAGGCCCACCGGGGCTATACAGAGATCTTTCATGCAAACGGGAAAAGTCACCTTATCTCCCGGAATATTAAAGAATATGAAGAAATGCTTCCCGAAGCCCTGTTCTGCAGGATACATGCAGCGCACCTGGTCAATGTAGACTATATTAAAGTGTACCACAGGGGGCGCGGCGGTTATGTAGAGCTCAACAACGGTGACACGATTGAAGTGGCTGCCCGGAGGAAAGAGCATTTACTTTCCAGGTTCGGTTTTTAGTTAGGATCAGCAGCTGCTCACTTCCTGAACGTTTTACCCCCATTGCTATTAACCGCTGGACATTCATACAGCTATATGCCCTGCAGGGGCCGCACACTTTTCTGCGGCCCCTGCACATTTGTACACAAAATAAACACCATTGTCAGTTGGCGCTTTGAAACACCGGGAATCAGGTGTTTTTTTGTTTTAAATCCTTACCGGCACAATTCATTACCCTATGAAAGAAACCTTCCGCTTCCGTTAAGTTCCGGATCATACCACTGATCCCGGAAAAAAGCGCCTGAGTGCACTCCACCTTAACAACAGGTATCAGCAACCTTCCGCACAAGTATTTATTCATCTGTTAATCTATAAAAACATATTAATTATGAAAAAGTCCTTACTCACTATAGCCGCCATGTCTGTGGTTACAGTGTATGCACAAGAGCACGAGCATGACAACAGTTGCGAGGCGCAGCACCCTAAACTCCTAAGTGTTTACGAGAAAGGTATTGCCACGAATCAATCAGAACTAAAGCTAAAAAGCTTTACGGACGAAGCTTATAAGCAACTGCAGCCGGCGACACCGGACAATGGCAGTAAATTAACCGAAGGCTTCGATTATTTCCCCGCAGCCATGTTCCTCGAGCAATCCTCCGAAAGCAATACAGCAGGACATAAAATTGAACAATATGTGCACAAGGGAGTCAAGGCATCTTTAGGCGGCACAACATTCGAGCAGCTGGATTGTACCGAAATACATGATGAATATGAGATCACGTATCCGGGTACCGGCATTACTTATCTCTACAGTAATGTTTACTTTCATTTCAGGAACAAGGAGGGGGCCGACCTGGCCACTTTAAGTTATATAAAGCGTTCCCGGGGCACTTTATTTACAGAATCCTCCAACCTTAAAATGTATAATGCCGCAACCGGTATTCCTTCTTTACAGGTATTCCCTAATCCCGCTCATGACTTTATTCAGGCGCGCCTGTCTATAGCTAGGGAAGGCATTTACAGTTTACAGGTATATGACCTTTCCGGCCGTGTAGTACTGGAACCTGTAAAAAATAAATTCTTTGGTAGCGGTACCTATACCTTATCTGCCCCTACGGGCAATTTATCCGGCCACTATTACCTTACGCTGACCGGGAAAGCACATACCACAACTCAATCTATAACCATAACCAAATAGTTTATGAAAAAGATACTCCACACGCTCCTGTTACTGGCAGGACTAACACCTTTCAGTGCTGAAGCACAATTCTATAACGGCAACCTGGAATCGGGTACATTAGCTGCCTGGCGGGCTTATACCGGCAGCAATAGCGGCGGTAGCTTAAACCTGTCTACTTTTGTTGAAGGAGCCGTTAGCGGCCGCCACACCATTGTTACACCGGCTAATGATCCTGAAATAGGCGCAACCATCAACAGGGTATTCCCACCCGGGATACCGTCAGATACTTTTTCTGTACGCCTGGGTAATGGCTCCGGGGGCGGCCAGGCAGAGATCCTATCGTTCCAGGTTTACAATTATTATCCGCCTTCAATGATGGGGTTTAGCATGGCATTTATCGGCAATCAAAACCACAACGTAGCTACCAGCTACAAAAATCCCTTTATCAGTATATGGGTCAGCAGGAGTAACACACTGGCAACCAGCATGGATCCTGGGCAGCTGCTAGCAGATACTACGATTCGTTTAGATAGCTTAAGCAGCTTCTTCACGACCCGTGGCAGTGGCAATAGAGTCTACAGGGAATGGACGCGATTCGAGCTGGACGACCTTTTCCCTTCCCTGGCCGGACCATGGAGCGAGCAGTTCTTCACTATTTATTTTGCAACCGCAGATTGTACCGATGGTGGCCATTTCGGCTATGCGTATATTGATAATGTTTCTAACTATTCAAGGACCGTTGCCAGCTTCACTGCCCCGGCAACCTTCTCCCGGTCAATTGCCGGTAGTTTTATCGGCAGCATCCGGATCAACGGCAGCGCTTCTGTAGCAGAAAGCTCTTATTCTTTCGAAATAGTAAGGTGTAGCGCCTCGGGAGTACCCCTATTTGGTGCACCAACATATACCACTGCGACCTACAGCGGCTTCGTTCCGTCCAACCTCAACCTAAGACCCATTTTTGACATGTGGGTACCCTCAACCTATTGGGTTTCCGATGCCTATTACCGCATCAAGTTAAAAACATGGAATACAGGTACAGATTCAGAAGACTCCACCACACGGGTTATTCAATGCCGGGGCGGATTTGTTTTAGAAGGGTAGCTATAACCTAATACGTTAACCAGGCCATCTTTTCAACAACACTAATGATTCAATCTTATAAAATTAAATATTAGCTAATCGTTAAAGCAGCGACATGCAACATCGGTTTCCACCAATCCAAAGATTACGGACTGTTGCCCCTTCGATCTGCATGTCGTTATCTGATTTTCCTTTCCTATTCTTTGTACTATGTATTGAGATTTAAACCAATTATTGAACAACACATTCAACACAAAAAAACATGAAAAAGATCAAGAGTACCCTCATTGGTGTATTTGCCAGCCTCTCGGCTATGGCAGTACTGCCCCCTGTTCACCCCTATCTCGTATTACCTAAGGCTACCGATATGGTCGTGCAGGGGAATGTCAAAACCTCTAATTATGGCTATGACAATGTCAACTTCGAAGTCAGTCCCGGTTTATGGCAACCACAAGACCTGCATGTCTATAGTTGGAATGCTTCCAACGAGCTTCCCGGAGGTATTGCCTGGGTTAGAAGAAACCCCGGCAGCGGAGCTATTATAGATACCGGATGGATAACTGTTCCGGGCATTAAATATTGTCGGAATGTAGGTATTGTACAGACTTCAGATAATCTCACCTACGTCATAGCGTCCTATTTTCGTGCAGGAACTCCTTTATTACCTGCAGGCTACTATTATGAGACTTATGCATGGACTGATGCCGGAGTCAACCCCGTACCAAGTACAGCAGTACCATTAACAGTGGGAGTACCTTATACCGTAGCTTCAGGTTCCACGCATACTTATTTTCCAGTGGGCAATCGAATCAGCATGGATTGCTATGACCTGAAGAAGGTTGTATTTGCCTGGGAAGAAATGCAATTCGACTACGTAAATCCATTACTGGATACGATTGAACTAAATACAGGTGGTATCAATGTCAGGACATTGGAAATTCCTACGGGGAGTCCTGCTCCCTTTCCTGCTGACCTGGGTGGCGGCAAAAGAGTTGCCGGCTCAGAGTATTGGGGGCGTATGCCCGATGTTGCCTTTGGAGTATATAGTGATCTGGTAAGGGTTACCTACATTAATACCGACACCCTCCTTGGCTTGATGAAGGATATTATTGTTACAGCCAGAGATTATACAGCCGTAAGCACAGCAACTACAGGACCATTGGGTTTTACGCTTGATGATCTTGTGCCTGCTGCAACCCAGTTACACAGCGGCGGTGATGGTGATCATCTCAACCTGGACTGCCCCGATCACTTTGCAGATGATGTATGGTCAATTACTTACAGCCCGGCCATTTCCCCTATAATTCACGCTCATACCAAACCGATATGGGGACCTCCGGTTAATACAATAATCAGCAGTTTCCTGCCAGGATTATGTGCCCATCCGGTAGTAGCTTATTCCCGTGAGCCAATGATAGAAGGTATTAACTATGGTTGGTACAACAGTGGTGAAGGTTATTTCCTTTCGAGTACATTGGAAATTGACGGTGCAACATTTTCCCCTGCAACACCTATGGGTACCTACAGGGGCATTGATAGCTATATGCCTGGTTCAGGCCTAAGCTGGTATCAGCCTAAACTCGCCTTCAACCGCCAGAATGACCGCAATAGTGTTTTAAAAATGGCCTATCCAATGCCTATCGATCCTGCTTTAATATATGTGGATATGCGCAGTAAATACATACCATGGGGTTCGCCATTATTCAGGCCAACCAATGTTGAAGAAGTGAAAAGCATCAACTTTGCCGTAGAAGCCTATCCCAATCCCTTTACAAAAGGGTTTAAAGTAACGGTAAAGAATGCGGATGACCATGCACTTTACACGGCTACAATTACAGATATACACGGTAGAGTAATACTGCAAGCCAAAGGTTTATTAAGCGAAATAAATACACAATTAGCCAATATCAGTAATGTCGCCGCTGGTAGTTATTCCCTATCAATAAATACTCAAGACGGGAAAGTAAAAGGTAATATTAAACTGGTTCATAATTAATTTTTATAAATTTAGAGGCCTTACAGGTTTACTGCAAGGCCTCTATTCTAATAAAAACGTGCTGTTAGACAGGTTAAAGAAGCGCCTATCGAACAATTGATAACACAGGATTTGAAATCCTGTTATTAGCTGCTCCCGATATGTTGTTAAGCTGTTCGATAGGTTAGCGAAGCGCATGTCGAACAATTGATAATACGGGATTTAAAATCCCGTTATTAGCTGTTCCCGATATGCAACTTGGGGGGCATAAGGTCTATCGAATTTTTCCTGTTCAGATTAGCTAAACTCTATGCTTAAAAGTTTAATCCTCCACAAATTTTAATTTGATCCATCACCTGTTGTTCGACCTATGTTCGACCCAAGAAAAAAGGCTTCCAAGTGTTATACTTGAAAGCCTTTGTCATTCTGTGGTGTGGGCCGGGATCGAACCGGCGACACATGGATTTTCAGTCCATTGCTCTACCGACTGAGCTACCGCACCATGCTTTTCAGCTGAATGGAGTGCAAAGATAGTTTATTTTTCATTGCAGCCAAATTTAATGCCTGCATTTCTGATATATTTTTAATTACAAACTATTGAACACGAAAAATCAAAATGAAACAAAGACATTCCTTAAGGGTAAAAAATGAATTTCTAAATTGCTCAGGAAACATTACTTTTGTGGACTAACTATATTATACATAATAACAATCTTATGAGATTTATTGTTTCTTCTTCTGCTTTACTGAAAAACTTGCAATTGGTTGGCGGTATCATAAGCTCTAATACGGTGATGCCTATCCTGGAAAACTTTTTGTTTGAACTAAAAGGCAACACATTAACCATTACAGGTTGTGATCTGGAGACAATGATTAAAACACAACTTGAGGTACAATCTGAAAATGCAGAAGACGGAAAGATCTGTGTTACCTCAAAGATCCTTTTGGAATACCTGAAAAACTTACCGGATCAACCGATAAGCTTCAACATAAACAATAAAGATCTTACCATTGAGATCACCAGCAACTCCGGTAAATATAAAATAGGCGGAGAGAAAACGGATGAATATCCTAAAGAGCCTAACCCGGAAAATGCAAGTACCTTAAACATTCCATCCTCGAGGCTGGCAGATGCCATCAATAAAACCATATTTGCAACCAGTAACGATACCCTTCGTCCTGCAATGACCGGTGTATATTTTGAACTGAATGAAGGTGACCTGACTTTTGTGGCTACAGATGCCCACCGCCTGATCCGCTTAATGTACCTCGACATCAACCCTACTCAGACCGGCAACTTTATCGTACCCAGAAAACCATTACAACAAATGAAGAACTGGTTACCTTCTGATGATTCAGCAGTGAGCCTTTCTTATACCGATACACATCTTTTTATCAAATCCAACAACACCAGCCTAAACTGTCGCCTGATCGATGGTAAATACCCTCCTTACCGAGCGGTAATTCCTGCAGACAACCCATTTTTGCTGACCATCAACAGGACTGATCTCATCAATGCTTTACGCCGTGTGAGTGTGTTTGCCGACAAAAGCACCACACAGGTTGTTTTTGACATCGTCGGCAATACCGTTACTTTAAGTGCGCAATATGCAGACTTCTCTTATGAGGGTAATGAGAAATTAAATTGCCAGTTCAACGGAGAAGACATGAAGATCGCCTTCAACGCACGCCTGCTCGTAGAAATGCTGAACAATCTCGAAGGGGAAGAAATAGCATTAGAATTGAGTGTCCCTTCAAGAGCGGGCATTTTCAAACCTACCGCTAACAGCGACAGCGATGATCTGTTAATGCTGCTGATGCCATTAATGGTAAATATCTAATTCCAGTAATTTATACAGAAAAGCCCCCGGTAATCACCGGGGGCTTTTCTGTGCAGGCAAGTAATGAATCTGTTACATTTATCGTTTTCTTAGATTTAAAACAGCTATATTGCTATCCGAATAAAAATCATTATTTCATTAGCGTAAAGAAAAGTTTAAATTATATGAATTCGAATATATTATGGGTAGATGATGAAATTGAATCGCTGAAATCTCAAATGCTCTTTCTGAAGAACAAAGGTTATGAGATCACTCCTTTTACCAATGGTTATGATGTGCTGGAATACCTGAGGACCAATAAAGCCGAAGTAGTGCTGTTAGACGAAAGTATGCCGGGCATAACCGGTCTGGAAACCTTATCACAGATCAAAGCCCTATATCCCACCCTCCCGGTCATTATGGTGACCAAGAATGAGGCAGAAAATATCATGGAAGAGGCCATCGGTGGCCAGATCTCCGATTACCTGATCAAACCCGTAAATCCCAACCAGGTATTGCTCTCGCTCAAAAAGATCTTTGACAGCAAACGCCTGGTTTCCGAAAAAACCACCACTGAATACCAGAAAGATTTCCGGAATCTTTTCATGACCTTAAACTCTAACCCAAACCTGGAAGAGTGGAAAGACCTGTATAAAAAACTGGTGTACTGGGAAATAGAAATGAGCAAAAGCGACAGCCCCGAAATGCTCGAGGTCTTTAACACACAGAAAGTAGAAGCCAATAACGAATTCTACAAATTTGTTTCAAAGAACTACATCGACTGGATCAACAAAACGACCAAAGAACTGCCAACTTTCTCCCACCAGCTCTTTGCAGAAAAAATAGCACCTTACCTCAAAAAAGACAAGCCCACCTTCGTGGTGCTGATCGACAACCTGCGTTATGATCAATGGAAATCTATTGAACCCATCATCAATGCACAATTCTCCACCCTCGATGAAGATATGTTTTTCAGCATACTGCCCACCTCAACACAATACAGCAGGAATGCCATCTTTGCCGGTCTCACACCCTTAGAGATCGAGCAAAAACTACCTCAGTACTGGAAAAATGACGATGAAGAAGGCGGCAAAAACCTCTTTGAGAAAGAATTGCTGGGCGAGCAATTGAAGAGACTGAAGCTGGACCACCTGAAGTGGGATTATTTAAAGATCACTAACAATGTAGATGGTAAATCAATGGAAGATAATATCCATAACTACCTTAAAAATGACCTTACCGTTATTGTCTACAACTTTGTAGATATGCTGTCCCATGCCCGTACCGAAATGGAGGTATTGAAAGAGCTGGCCAGTGATGAGGTTTCCTACAGAAGTCTTACCGTAAGCTGGTTTGAACACTCCCCGCTTTATCGTGCCTTAAAAAAGATCGCAGAAAAAAACATACAACTCTTCATCACTACCGATCATGGTACCACAAGAGTAAAATCACCCAGCAAAACGGTGGGCGACAGGGCTACGACGACCAACCTCAGGTACAAGCACGGTAGGAACCTGCAATACGACAATAAAGACGTGTTTGACATTACCAATCCCAAGCAGGCCGGGCTACCGCAGCCTAATGTAAATTCAAAATACATCTTTGCCAAAGGAGATATTTTCTTATGCTATCCTAACAACTACAATCACTTTGTGAACTACTACAAGAACACCTTCCAGCATGGCGGTGTAAGCCTTGAAGAAGTCATTGTGCCGATAGTGAGACTGGAAAGTAAATAAGGCCAATAATATATTTAGTAACTTGCAGCAGCAAATCTTATGAAGAGCTATAATCTTAAAAAATTATAGCTCTTTTTTCAAAAAGCAGCGGATGCAACAGATACAAATGGTGGACCTTAAAGGTCAATATCAACAGATAAAAACAGACATAGACCAGGCCATACAAGCCGTGATCGACCAGGCCGCCTTCATTAATGGCGGAGCCGTAGGCACCTTCAACACAGCCTTGTCCGCCTATCACCAGGGAGCTTACGTACAAAGTTGCGGCAATGGTACCGATGCCCTACAGATCGCTTTAATGGCACTGGAACTTGAGCCCGGCGATGAGATCATCACACCGGCATTTACCTATTTCGCCACAGTAGAAGTAGTCTTACTCTTAGGCCTTAAGCCCGTATTTGTAGACGTAGATCCGCAAACCTTCAACCTCGACCCGGCACAACTGGAAGCCGCGATCAGCAACAAGACCCGGGCTATAGTGCCCGTCCATCTTTTCGGGCAATGTGCCGATATGGAAGCTATCCTGGCCATTGCACAAAAGCATCAGCTCAAAGTCATTGAAGACAATGCACAATCTATCGGGGGCAGCATCACCTGCGCTGATGGCCGCATCCGGCAGACAGGACTTATGGGCGACATATCCTGCCTTTCCTTCTTCCCTTCCAAAAACCTGGGTTGTTACGGAGACGGCGGTGCCCTGTTAACTAAAGACGAAGCCCTTTACAAAAAAATAAAAGCCATCGCCAATCACGGTCAATACCAAAAATACCATCATGAACGGGTCGGTATCAACAGCAGGCTGGATACCCTGCAGGCAGCGATACTCTCCGTCAAACTAAAACAACTGGACCAGTACAACCTGGCCAGGCAACAGGTTGCTGCGGCCTATGATGCAGGCTTTAAACACAACACACATATCAAAACTCCGTTTAAGACACCCGGAACAACGCATGTCTACCACCAGTACACATTGACCTTGTCTGATGATATAGACCGGGATCAACTCAAAGCGGCATTAGCAGAGAAAGGCATCCCTACCATGATCTACTATCCCCTGCCCTGCCACCAGCAAAAAGCTTTGACCAGCATCTACCCGGAACAAGGCAATTTCCCCGTAGCAGAACATTTATCCCGTAAAGTATTGTCTTTACCCATCCATACAGAAATGTTCGAAGAGCAGATCGCCTACATCATAGAACAGGTCAATCAACAGACCGGCAATTAAAGCGACACCATAAAGCTCAAATTATTTTTTGCCTGCATGAATTAAAGCTACCTTTGCAGCCATTCATGAGCCGCCTGTTCAAAATATACGCTGATTCTTTTAAAGGACTCTCCCTGGAGTCCTGGATGTTGTCTATTGTCATGCTGATCAACAGGACCGGCTCCATGGTATTGCCCTTCCTGGGTGTGTACATGATCGACCATTTAAAGTTCAGCCTTGAGCAGTCGGGACTGGTCCTGGCCTGTTTCGGGGTAGGCTCTGTTATAGGTTCCTGGCTCGGCGGCTATTTAACCGATAAGATCGGCGAATATTATGTACAGGCCGGGGCGCTGTTTATCAGCGTGCCGCTCTTCTGCTTATATCCTTTTTTCAATACACCACTCGCCTTAGGGCTGATGGTCTTTGCGCAGAGTATCGTAAGCGAAATATTCCGCCCGGCAAACTCTGTGGCCATTGCCAAATATGCCCGTCCTCAAAACCTGACCCGTGCCTTTTCCCTCAACCGGATGGCCGTTAACCTCGGCTTTTCTATAGGGCCTGCCCTGGGCGGACTCATGGCGGCTTATTCCTACGACCTGCTGTTCTATGGCAATGCCTTCTTCACCCTGGCTGCGGGCTTTATGTACCTGTATTTTTTCAACAGGCGGCAAAAGCTTTTCCGCCTAAAAAAAGAAAGACTTAGTTTACAAGGACCGGAAATTGTACCGGAACCGGTCAAAGAAAAATCACCTTACACAGACGGCCCCTTCCTCATTTTCTGCCTGCTTTGCGCCTTCTTCTCCATGTGCTTCTTCCAGCTAATGAACACCCTGCCCCTCTTTTATAAAAACGACCTTAACCTCAGCCAGAAGAACATCGGCTTGCTGATGGGTACCAATGGGATCGTTGTGGTTATATTTGAAATGTTACTGGTGCATATTGCAGAGAAAAAATTCAGCCCGGCACAGACCCTGCTTTACGGTACACTCATGTGCGCCCTGTCCTTCTTTTTACTGGCCTTCAACCCCGTTCTGGCGGTGCTGTTTTTATCCATCTCCCTGCTCAGCCTTGGCGAGATCCTGGTACTGCCGTTCATGGCCACCATCACCGCCCAGAGAGCAGGCATCACCAACAAGGGAGCCTATATGGGTGCCAATGGCATGGCCTTTTCACTCGCCTTCATCGTTTCCCCTATCCTGGGCACCCGGATAGCAGAGACGTTCGGCTTCAGCAACCTTTGGATCGGCACCACCATTATCCTGGTCGCCTGCAGTATTGCTTTCAAATTTTATGTGCCCATTCTTTTAAAAAGAAAAAACCAGGACCATACCTTTTAAGCAGATAAGTGCATAATTTTTCCATATATCAATATTAGTATCCCTAATTTTGCGCTCCGGAACTAAAACTTCAATTATGCCTGTTGCAGCAAGTACCCCTGTAAATTACATTATAGACTTTGACAACACCTTCACCAAAGTAGAAGGTTTAGATGAGCTGGCACATATTGCACTCGAAGGCAATCCCAGGCAGCAGGAGATCGTAAAACAGATCAAAGCGCTGACGGATATGGGCATGAATGGAGAAATCTCTTTTGCAGAAAGCCTGCGCCAAAGAATCTCATTGCTTTCTGCCGGTAAATTGCATATTGAAAAGTTAGTTGATTTTTTAAAAACCAGGATATCCGATTCCTTCCAGCGCAACAGGAAATTCCTATCCGAGCATAAAGACCATATATATATTGTTTCCAGCGGTTTCAGGGAATTTATTGTACCCATTGTTACCGAAATGGGCATCCTCGAAAACCATGTTTTTGCCAACGAATTCATCTTTGACCCACATGGACAGATCATCGGCTTTGATGAGCACAATGTGCTGTCCACAGACGGAGGTAAGAAAAAGCTCCTAAGTACCCTCAACCTGCAAGGCGATATCTATGCCATCGGGGATGGCTACACCGATTATGAACTGAAAGAGTCCGGGCTGGCTAACCGCTTCTATGCCTTCACCGAGAATATAGAACGCCAAAAGGTGATCAGCGTGGCCGACAATGTTGTCGCCTCCTTAGACGAATTCCTCTTTGACCATAAACTAAGCCGCAGCCAATCCTATCCCAAAAGCAGGATCAAAGTTTTATTACTGGAAAACGTACACCCCGCTGCAGTCGCTGCATTTGAAGAACAAGGTTTCAAAGTAGAGGTAGAGAAAGGCGCTTTAACCGAAGCCGAATTATGCCTCCGGTTAAAGGACGTTTCAGTATTAGGGATCAGGTCCAAAACTACGATCACCAAAAAAGTACTGGATGCTGCGCCCCGGCTCATGGCCATAGGCGCTTTCTGTATCGGCACCAACCAGATTGACCTGGAAACCGCTACCGAAAAAGGCATTCCTGTATTCAATGCCCCCTACTCCAATACAAGATCTGTAGTAGAACTGGCCATAGGTGAGCTCATCATACTGATGAGAAATGTGGTGCTTAAGAATAAGCAAATGCATGAAGGCATATGGGACAAGTCTGCCAACGGAAGTTTCGAGATCAGGAATAAAGTACTCGGATTGATCGGCTATGGCAACATAGGCACGCAAATATCTGTGCTGGCAGAAGCACTCGGCATGAAAGTTTATTTTTACGACCTGGCCGACAAGCTGGCTTTAGGCAATGCACAAAAGCTGGAAACCCTGGAAGAACTCTTAAGCCTGTCTGATGTAGTGAGCCTGCACGTGGATGGCAGGAAAGAGAATACCGCTTTTATCGGCACAGAAGAGTTTAAACAAATGAAAAACGGGGTCATCTTCCTTAACCTTTCCAGGGGGCACGTGGTAGACATTCCGGCATTAGCCAATGCCCTGGCATCCGGCAAAGTAGCCGGTGCGGGCCTCGATGTATTTCCCGATGAGCCAGGCAGTGGCAGCGAACCCTTTGAAAGTGCACTTAAAGGATTGGATAATGTCATTCTTACCCCACATATAGGGGGCAGCACTTCCGAAGCCCAGGAGAATATAGGAAAATTTGTACCTGCAAAATTCCTTGAATACATCAATAACGGGAGCACACTAGGCAGTGTCAACTTCCCCGAAGTGCAATTACCCAAATTGAAAGAATCACACCGGATGTTGCACATTCACCAAAACAGGCCCGGCATCATGGCACAACTGAATCATGTGTTTGCAAAATACCAGATCAATATCATGGGCCAGTACCTCAAGACCAATGATAAGATCGGCTACGTGATTGTAGATATAGAAAAAAGCTACACAGAATCTTTTATACAAGAACTGCGTAGCATTGAGGGCACCATAAGGTTCAGGATGCTTTTTTAAGCTACCTTTTCTTTAATGGATCAATTATTTCGGGGCTTACATTTCTACCTGTTTCCAGGATCAGGTACGTCCAGATGTACTCATTTTCATTTTTACCGCTTCTTTTCAGGTCCACTTCCATGCCTTTTTTAGCCATAGCTAAAGCTTCAGCAAGCCGGAGTTTCCATGCCTTCTTCTCCCGGATAAACTTAAATATCATGCCCACATCTTGGCCGTCAACCTTTGCCTGGCCTACCGCAGTACCTTCTTTATATTTCAGGTCCACATTCCCGATTTCAAAATTTTTAACGCTGTTTTCCGCGAAAAAACCGGAGTCAATCGTCAGTTTGATCAGTGCAGTTCCATCTTTTAATTGCAATAAACTTTCTTTACTTACCCTGTGTCTTAAATTCAGCACAGTCATCCGGTCAAAAACATTTAAAGTATCAAGTACACTGGTATCGGCATACACCGTCCAGTCCAAAACATGCTGGTAATATTTCACCGTATTTTCATCCACTTGCTTTGCACCGAAAGCCCCGTCTTTATTCAACACCGCAGTCCTGAAATTTAAAAAGGTCTTTTTCACCGCTTCTATATCTTTCGGGATCTGTGCAAATACATTCAGGCTCACGAAACTCAATAACACTAACAATAACTTTTTCATGCTTAATCTGTACTAATTTTAATGTTTGAAAATTTTATCCACCAAAGGAGCCAGGCAGGCAGCCCACTCACTATACAACTTTTCACTATAATGCAATTGGTCCGCTACCAGGTAAGATACGTCCATCGCCAATGCCCTCGTCATACCGGTTATATCCAGGAAACGAACACCTTTGGCAAGCGTAACGGCTTGTTTGGCCTCATTATACAATGCGATCTCAGCAGCCACCTGCTGCTCATCAAAACCTTTTTCCTGCGCATAAGGTGTATGTCCCCAATCGGGAATAGAGACCACGATCACGTGCTTATAATTACCTCCTGCAAATGCAACAGCCTGGTCCAGCAATGCTTCAAATTCGGCTTTATATTCATTTACCTCACGACCCCTGTATTGGTTATTCACCCCGATCAATAAGGTCACCAGGTCATAAGTACCCTGCGGGTCTGCTGCTGCAATACCCGCTTTAAGCTCATCCGTTGTCCAGCCCGTCACCGCAATGATCTCCGGCTTTTCGAAAGCATGGTCATAGTCCTCTGCCAAGATGGAGACGAGTTGATTAGGAAAATTCTTATCTGCAGCTACCCCTTCACCGATAGTGTAAGAGTCGCCTAAGGCCAAATAGCTAAATTTATTCATTTTCTTTTTTTCTTTTTCGGGCTTCCAGTAATTGTGTTTTACGCGGCTCTCTTACCATTTCAAAATCATACGGACAATGAAGACAACCATTGCCGCAACACCTGCCCCTCTTTAAATGATAGGCCGCAGTAAGCACCATCAGGCCATCTTCATTAAAATAAAAATCCACACCTTCCTGCAGCATTTCAAAAATAAGTATTATTGCTCACCCTGACTCACAAATTGTGCCTTAAGGATTTCATCCTTCTCTACAGGAAGCGCTTTGTCAATATTGAATTTCAAATAATGGATCCTGTTACTCCCGGCAATATCCAATCCTTCATAATGCGTCTTGATCTTAAGATCAGGGATCACATCAGCCTGGGCATATACATTATCAGAGTCTGCCAGTACCGGCAATTCAAATAAGTCGATCACCGCCTTGGTAAAGTGGTACAGGTCCGGGCTATCCGTTTTCAGGTTGATTGTCGCACCGGGTTTTATAATTTGTTGGTATAACCTCAGGAAGCGCGAATAGGTCAGGCGCTTCTTCATCCGCGCACCTTTCAATTGAGGGTCCGGGAAAGTGATCCATATTTCGCTCACCTCTCCCGGGGCAAAATACTCAATGATCTTATCAATATGAGAACGGATAAAAGCAACATTTGTCAAACCCTCTTCTATGGCCGTTTTAGCCCCTCTCCAGATCCGGTTGCCTTTGATATCTATCCCGATAAAATTGCGATCCGGGTACATACGGCCCAGTCCCACGGCATACTCTCCTTTACCACAAGCTAACTCTAAAGTGATCGGGTGGTCATTTTTGAAAAATGTATGCCATTTACCCTGCATCTCCTGCGGATACTCGAATACATTATCAAATGTTTTAATCTCATTAAATCTTACCAGCTTTTTCTGTCCCATATTATTTTCTACAAAACCCCAAAATTAATTTTTAAATATCAAATCATGCACAAGAATTTAGCTTTTAACCGGATTTAAGGGATTAATGCAATTAATCTTCCCGTAATACAATTGCACAGTATCTTTGTGACTCAAAAATATACAAATGGATTTGAGTTTGATGCGGTCCGTACTTTTAGAAGTAGTGAAGGCTGCCGGGGCTTTGGTAAAAGCAGGATTTGACACGGAATACGAGATCAGTCATAAAGACGGGATCAATAACCTGGTTACCGAAATTGATAAAGCCTCTGAACGGTTTATTGTAGACACTTTAAAAAGCAGCTTCCCGGATCATGGCTTTATCGGTGAAGAATTTGGCAATACCAATGAAACCGCGGACTTCAAATGGGTCATTGATCCAATTGATGGCACTGTGAACTTTGCCCACAAAGTACCTTTATGCTGTGTGAGCATTGCCCTGGCCTATAAAGAAGAAGTGCTATTAGGTGCCGTGTACAATCCTATGATGGATGAATTGTTTTTTGCAGAAAAAGGCAAAGGTGCTACCCTGAATGGCAAGCCGATCCGCGTCTCTCAAAAAACAGATATCAATACTGCTTTCCTGGTGACCGGCTTCCCTTATCATTTCCCCGATACAAAAATTCACCCCCTGGAGATATTTACCAAAGTGGTCAGTAAAGGATTGCCGGTAAGGCGACTGGGCTCTGCCGCCCTCGACCTGTGCTGGGTGGCCTGCGGCCGGTTTGATGCTTTCTGGGAATACAACCTTCAGCCCTGGGACATCGCCGCCGGCTACCTCATCGTGGAAGAGGCAGGCGGAAGAGTAACCGATTTCAACCGGGCAGCTTATACCATCCGGGACAAAGAAACGCTCGCCACTAACGCGGTCCTGCACGAAGCGATGCTGCATTTACTATTTTCTTAAATTTGTGATCCAAAAGCAACTCATGCAAGTAAAAATTATCAATAAATCAACAAATCCTTTACCACAATACCAGACCAGCGGTGCTGCAGGTATGGACCTGGCCGCACAACTGGAAAGCACGATCACCCTGCAACCTATGGAGCGTGCCTTAATCCCTACAGGACTCTATATGGAATTGCCGCAAGGCCTGGAAGCACAGGTAAGGCCCAGAAGTGGCATGGCCATCAAAAAAGGATTGACCGTGATCAACAGCCCCGGCACCATAGACAGCGATTACCGCGGAGAGATCAAAGTAGCTATCGTTAACCTGTCCGGTACCGTGCAAACGATAGAACAGGGCGAACGTGTGGCACAGATGGTGATTGCCCGGCATGAAACCATCAGCTGGGAGCTTACAGAAAACCTGGAGGACAGTGAACGCGGTGCGGGCGGCTTTGGACACACGGGAACAAAATAAACAGACACACATGCAAAAAATAGCAGTTTTAACATCGGGAGGAGATGCCCCCGGGATGAATGCAGCAGTAAGGGCGATCGTCCGTACGGCATTATACCACAATATGGAAGTTTTCGGGGTCAAATATGGTTATAAAGGTTTGATCGAAAATGAACTCTTCCAGATGGGCTCCAGGGACGTGGCCAATATCATACAGAGAGGAGGCACCGTTTTAAAAACCGCGCGCAGCAAGGAGTTTATGACCAAAGAAGGTCGGCAGAAAGCAGCGGAACATTTAAAAGAAAACGGTATTGAAGGCCTGGTGGTCATCGGCGGGGACGGCAGCTTTAAAGGAGCCGAAACCCTGGAACAAGAGCATGGCATTAAAGTGATTGGTGTACCGGGAACCATAGACCGCGACATTGCAGGCACGGAATATACTATAGGCTTCGATACAGCGGTGAATACCGCTATGGAAGCCATTGATAAGATCAGGGATACCGCTGCGGCACATGAAAGACTTTTTGTGGTAGAAGTGATGGGCAGGGATGCCGGCTATATAGCCCTCAACAGTGGCATAGCAACCGGGGCCGAAGAGATCCTGGTACCGGAACGCATTACCAATGTAGAAAGAGTGGTCCAATTGATCAATTATGATCAAAAGCGAAAAAAGAACGTTCACATCATCGTTGTAGCAGAAGGAGACGGCTTCGGGGCAGATGCCCTTACCGAGATCCTGGCAAAAAAATACCCGGAAATGGAAGTGCGCCTTAGCGTACTGGGCCATATGCAGCGTGGAGGTTCACCCACCTATTATGACCGTGTACAGGCGAGCAAAATGGGCTACCATGCCGTACTGGGCTTGCGTGCCGGGAAAACGGGCGTGATGGTAGGACTGCAGAAAAATGAGATCGTCTTTGTCAATTTCGGAGAAGGCTGTAAAAAACATTTGGAGATCAACCAGGAAATGCTGGATATGGTAAAAGTTTTATCTCAATAATAATAGAGTGCCTGTTAAACCTATTGTTAAACCTATAAGGTTTTTAAAACCTTATAGGTTTAAGGTATAAACTATGTCCGTTTAAACGGCTTCTTTCTCCATAGCCACCAGCTAAAGAAGAGCAACCATAGTCCCCAGGCCAATAAAACACTTATTACCATTTGCGGCTTATTTTATTTATAAAAAAATCAAAAGTTCCAACCTTTTCGTTTTAAATAAGCGGTACAGCGCTCACAAAAACCCTTCTCTTCATTAAGAGGATTACCCCCTTCTGCATCGCGCATCAGGCAAGTCTTTTCAGGACAATGATCTAGTCCTTCTGAATGACCAAGTTCATGCACGATCACTTTATAGAGTTGTTCTGCTCTTTTGCTTTTATTTATTCTGAAAGAAGAAATGATACAAGCATTACCCGGACGGTAGCCTAACCCCATAACACCCCAGTCCTGAATATCTCCTTTAGTGGTACTGATATCTTCATTTAATATACCAGCTATTATAGAGTCCTTCCCTACCCTCTTGCTTAAGTACCGTATCAGACTATCTGCACGATACCTGTCTCTTGGCGAATAATAACATGATTTAGGAATGTTTATATTATCTTTCAAAATCACTTCTGCGCCCAACAACCTGATTTGTGTGGCAATATGCTGAGCTTCCTCCTGCAAAAATTTGCTAAAAGGCTGTAGCACAATTACACGGCGACTTTCCTTAGAATGCTTACAAGCAGACTGACTTAACAGGAGCGTTAAAAATATTGCTATCAGTATTCTCATATAGTTTAGCTACTAAAATGGGTCCACATCTGCAAAAACCTGTAAAGCACTCAATCCTTTCTCTTTGGCTAGGGACAAAACGAGTAAGGCCAGCTGGTTTTTCACACTCCTGACATAGCCATTGTCCAAGGGTAGCTTCAGCATCAGTTCAAATACATACTGGTTGCGCACCCTGGGCACCAGCGCCTCTGCAGGTCCCAATACTTTAAGCTCGGGGAACTGTGCCAATAGGCGCTCTGCAAACAAAAAAGCACCCTGCCCCGACTTCTTCTGATCTTTATGTTTAAAGACCACCTTGATGAGTTTTGAAAAAGGAGGATAGGCAAACTGTTGCCGGTAAGCCATTTCAAATTGAAAATAACTTTTAAGATCATGCTGCACCACATATTGAATGATGGGATGACTGGCTTTATGAGTTTGAATAATCACCCTGCCTTTACCATCCTGGCGGCCGGCCCGGCCACTCACCTGCTCCATCAGCTGGAAAGCACGCTCATGCACCCGGAAGTCAGGAAAGCTCAGTAAACTATCAGCACTTAAAATACCCACCAGGGATACATTTTCAAAATCAAGGCCCTTCACCACCATTTGTGTGCCCACAAGAATATTGATCTTACCCGAAGTAAATTCATCCATCAGTTGTGTCTGCTTGCCCTTGGTGCGCATACTGTCCCAGTCCATACGCCCGATGGTGTAATGCGGAAAAATACGCTGAAGGTCTTCCTCGATCTTTTCTGTACCGAAAGTACGTGCAGAGATATTGGCATTGCCACACTGGGGGCAATGTTTTATAGGAGCAGATTTAGTACCGCAATAGTGACAATGCAGCTTATCGGTAGCCTTATGATAGGTCAGCGATACATCACAGTTTTTACATTGAGGCACAAAGCCGCAGGAGCCGCACAATAGAAAAGGAGCATAGCCCCTTTTATTCTGGAATAGAATAACCTGTTTACCTTCTTTGATCGTATCCTGGATACCGGAAAGCAAGTCTAAAGTGAGCACAGGAGAAAGCGAACTCTGTGTATTTTTGGCATTTACCGGTATGATCTCCGGCAGGGCAACACCCTGGTGCCTTTGCTTTAAAGCCACAAATCCATATTTCCCCTTTTGCACATTATGTAAGGTTTCAATAGAAGGCGTGGCAGAGCCCAGCAATACCTTAGCCTGGCAAATCCCGGCAAGATAGATGGCGCTGTCCCTGGCATGAAAACGTGGTGGCGGATCTACCTGCTTATAAGAACTGTCATGCTCTTCATCCACGATGATGAGTCCCAGGTCCCGGAAAGGCAGCCATAAGGCCGAGCGCGCGCCGATCACTACTTTATATTTATGGGCAGCTACTTTTTTCCAGATCTCTATCCGTTCATTATTACTATATTTTGAGTGGTAAACACCCAGTTCTTCCCCGAAGTAAGCCCTTAAGCGGGATAAAATATGTGTCGTTAAGGCAATCTCGGGGAGCAGGAACAATACCTGCCTGCCCTGCCCGATGGCCTTTTGGATCAGGTCTATATAAATATGGGTTTTGCCGGAGCCGGTCACCCCTTGCAGCAAACATACATTATGCTGCTCCCATTGCGCTTCAATGCTGTTTTTCGCCTGCAACTGTACATCAGACAGGTCTGAGATCAGTTTTTCAGGATTGGCCACATCCGTTACCCGGTCTGTAGCCTGGTCTTTAAGGATAAAAATACCGGCTGCCGCCATAGTTTTTATCTGGGCCGTGGTCGCATTAGATTGTTTGGAGAGTTCTTTAGCAGTAATGCCCAGCCTGTCTCTACGCAGATTGAGGAAAGACATAAGTATGGTCAATTGCTTCGGCTTTTTCTCCAGCTGGTTGAAGAGCGCGATCAGTTCGGGTTCCTGCTCCAATTTTTCTTCCAGGTAGACAAAGGTTTCCAGCTTAGGCTTATACCGTTCTTCCAGCAGTTCAGATATAATAGCGGCACCCGTCTCCAGCACCTCGTTCACCGCCTTGCTCAGCGCTTTACTCTGCACCAGCTGCTGTGCCTCACCAATGGTGATCTGTTGCCTGATCAGCAAAGCCTCTGCGATCATAAAAGCCTCATCACTCAAGCCTTCCGGCACATCGTCGAAAGCCCCGGTCCAGACCAGCAGGCTCTCACTCATCAATTTCAGGTGGGCCGGTAAAGCTGCCTGCATCACATCCCCTACGGCACAGAGGTAATAGTCTGCCACCCATTGCCATAAGGCAAGTTGCTGCTCATTGACCACAGGGTATTCGTCTAAAACATTCCTGATCGGCTTTACCGCATAAGCTTCCGGCTTCTGATCATGGACCTTTAATACGATGCCTGCATACAATTTCTGCCTGCCCAAGCTTACCTCCACACGCTTCCCTACTGCAATCTGGTCCTGCAGTTCTAAAGGCACGCCATAAGTCAGGGGCCTGGGTAGATGTAAGGGTAATATTATATCGGCAAACATATTATGCGGATTCCTGGTAGAAAATGCGAATTTAATCTTTGTCTGTTGAATATTGATACAAAGCCATCTTTTTTGGCTAAATTGCAAGCACAAAAAGATAAAAGAATGAACCTTTGTTTGGATTTTGGCAATACAAATTGCAAAGCGGCATTGATCGAAAATGATAATTTACTGCATCAATTTAATTTTACAAGGACAGAGGCATTACAGGCCATAGAAGATATATTACTGACCTATAGCCCGGAATATGCGATCCTTTCTTCCGTCATCAGCCATGATGCACAGATCACTCAATTACTGGAAGCTCATTGTAAAAAAGTGGTGGTGCTTAGCGCAGATACAAATTTACCTTTTTTTAATGCCTACAATACGCCCGAGCAATTAGGCGTAGACCGGCTGGCCCTGGCAGCAGGTGCTTTAAAAGCTTTTCCCGGCCAGAATTGCCTGGTGATCAGCATCGGCACTGCAATTACCTACAACCTGGTTACCAGTAGTAAATATTTCAGGGGAGGAGCCATTTCCCCGGGGCCCAGGCTAAGATTTGAATCTTTACATACGCAAACCGATAAATTGCCGTTATTAAGAGAAGAAATGGGCTACGCCCCTATTTTAGGCTTTGATACGGCAAGTGGGATAAAGAGCGGTGTGGTAAACGGCATTATCGGGGAAATGAAGTATTTTATCTATAAATACAATAAAGATTTCGGCGATCTTAACGTAGTGCTCACAGGCGGATATTTACCTGTTTTTGAAAACAAAATAAAAAATCAGATATTTGCAGACCCAAATTTTTTGATGAAGGGTTTGAATTTAATACTCAATCATAATGTATAGACACAAAGCATTAGCGCTTTCGATACTTACCACGCTCGCTGTTTCTTCAGCTCAGGCGCAAACTACATACACAAACGAACCGAAATCAGACAGGATCAACTCTCCTTACACCCGTTTCGGCATAGGTAATCTCGGTGATAACCGTAGCCCTGCACTACGCGGAATGGGAGGTATTGCTAATGGTTATGCTAAAGAGTATACATTGAATGCCTACAACCCGGCCAGTTATACCTACCTGGCAAGGACCACTTTTGAGTTTGCCTTCGATGCACAAAACAATACCGTGCGGATAGGAGATGACCGCACGAGCTCCAGTACGGTAACGATAGGCCATTTCAACCTGGCGATTCCGTTAAAGACACAACGCTTTGCGATCAACCTGGGCTATATGCCGTTTTCAAAAGTTTATTATAACTCACAGGATACAGCCACTGTTGCCGGCACCACAGATAAAATACTTCAGAAGTACAATGGAGAAGGTAGTTTAAACTTCGGCTACCTGGGTATTTCAGGAGGCACCAAAGGCTTTAGTGTGGGGGTTAACGGGGGATATGTTTTCGGTAACATCAGGAACTCTTCCTATATCAACTTCCTGGGGGCCGATTCGCTGCATACCAGGATCTCTGACTATTCTAAAAAAGACATCTACGGAGGCCTGTTCTTTAAGGCAGGTGTGCTCTATAAAGCCAAATTAAAAAACAGTCAATACATCAGTATCGGTGCAACGGGAACGCTTTCTCAACGCATCAATATTACAAGAGATGAATACTATGTAGCAGGTACCCAGCCACCTTATTCCGGTGCACCTGTGGTTACCGACACCATTTCTGCCCTCTATCAGCAAAAAGGCAAAATGGAACTGCCTTCTGAATTCGGCTTTGGGGTTCACTACGGTAAGGGCGCTAACTATGACTTCGGTGTGGACCTGGTCTATGCAGACTGGTCTACCTTCAAGCGCTTCGGAGCTACGGAAAATGAAGTAGGCAATAATGCTTACCGCGTAGCCTTTGGCGGAGAAGTCACGCCTAATGCCCGGAACTCCAAGCAATATCTTTCTATGATGACTTATCGCCTGGGCGGATATATGGGTAAAGATTATGTGTACTACAACAGCACAGCCGTTAACTATTACGGATTCACTTTAGGTACTCAATTGCCCCTAAGGTCCAACATCAACACGGACGAGCAGGGCGGAGCACTCAACCTGAGCCTGGATATGGGCAACAGGGGTACGATCAACAATGGCCTGGCCAGTGAATTCTATATAAAATTCACCGCAGGATTAAGAATTAATGCGCACTGGTTTCAACGCAGAGCTTATCAATAGTGAGACATACAGCTAAAACATATTTAAGCATTTTAAGGTCATTATCCGCAACGATAATGACCTTTAGCTTCTTATTCTTATGGTCTGCCTGCGGACAGGGAAGTGTCAGCAAGTCGGATAAAGTGGTGGACCAGGAAGCCTTAAAAATAGACCGTGCGGATAGCGTTACGGTCATCATCAGTAAAGATGGCCAAACGAAAGCCCGTCTAAGGACCAAAGAGTTTGTGCAAAATGACAATGCCAAACCACCCTTCCTGGATATCAACCACAACTTATTGGTGGAATTCTACAATGATTCTATGGAAGTGGAGAGCATATTAAGGGCAAAAACGGCCCGTTTCTATCCTACCGATAACAATTTCCTGGTGCAGGACAGTGTGGTCGTCATCAACAAAAGCGGTGATACGCTTAAGACACAGCAATTAGTGTGGAACAATAAACTGCAAAGATTCTTCTCAGAAGTACCCGTACAGATCATCAGGGGCGGCTCTGTATCCTACGGTACCGGACTGGAAGCAAATAAAGACCTGAGCTGGATCAGGGTATTCCAGCAAAGAGGTACGGTACCGGTTGAAAAAGACCAGATGCCGGACACGGAATAAACTTATGATTTAAGCAGCAATTATAATTGGGCCAGGAAAGCGATAAAATCTTTCATGGCTTTTGCCCTGTGGCTCACTGCCGATTTTACAGCAGCGGGTAATTCACCGAATGTCTGATCATAACCCGCAGGTATAAATACCGGGTCATAACCAAAACCGCCCTCACCGCGCATTTCCGTGGCAATATGCCCCTCACATTTACCGGAGAAGTAGTGCAGCCCCCCCAGCCCTGCCAGGCAAATTATAGTTGTGTAATAGGCAGCCCGGTCGGTATGCCCTTCCAACTCTTTTAAAAGCTTTTCTGTGTTGGCCAGGTCACTCTTGGGTTCACCGGCATAGCGCGCGCTGAAGACTCCCGGCTCACCATTTAAAGCAGGCACTACCAGCCCGCTGTCTTCTGCAAAGGTGACAATCCCCGTTCTATCATAGGCATATTTTGCTTTTGCCAGCGCATTCTCTTCAAAGGTGAAAAAGGGCTCGGGGATCTCTTCTTCGATACCCGCTTCTTTCAATGAAATGATCTTATATCTTCCCTCCAGCAACTCATTTATTTCTTTAATCTTACCTGCATTATTTGAGGCCAGTATCATATCCATGTTTAAGTATTTTTATGCACCAATAAAATAAGGTTTCAGTGTTTTATGCCAGAAGTCTGCCTTCAACTGGCCCTGGCTTAAGATCAGGTCTATGGGATCGGCTAAAAGCACTTTTTTCTCGCCAAGGCCCAGAAAACGATAAGGGAATAAGTTATAATGAATCCCGATAGAAACGGGTTTAATGCCAAATAAAAAGACCTCTTTCAGGTCTTCCTGCTGCTCTATCTGGCCCCAATCCATAAGCTGATTGCTCACCAGGACCTGTTCCGGGGCAATATTACAGGCAGAAAATATCTTAAATAATTGCTGGCTCACCTCCTGTATATCATGATAAGGAAGCACTAATGCAAGGATACGTTTTCCCTGGCAAATATTAGCCGAAATCTTCTGATTATCAGATACTTGTATTATATCATTATGCTCGAATAAATTAAAAGGGAATTGTGTCTCCATTTATTGTCCGTATTGTGAGGCAAAGGTAAATTTTATCAAATAGATAACATCCCTTTTTTCGTTTTCGCGCTAAAAACCTTAGCTTTGCCGCGACTTATTAACAAACTGTTATGCCCTGGCATAAATAAAACAAGATTAATATGGAGATTAAAATTTCAAGAACAGACAACAGCCGCGTGCATGAATTAAAAAGAGATGAGATAGTGTTTGGGCAGGAGTATGCGGATCATATGTTGGTTTGTGATTACAAAGACGGTCAATGGGGTGCTCCCGAGATCGTACCTTTTGGTAATATCAGTATCTGTCCTTCTTTATCTGCATTGCATTACGGGCAATCTATTTTTGAAGGAGTAAAAGCATATCGTCAACCTAACGGAGGCTCTGCTATTTTTCGTCCTGAGAAAAACTGGGAAAGATTCAACAAGTCTGCGCAACGCCTGGGCATGCCTGAAATATCCTCTGAGATCTTCCTCGATGGTATGCGTGAACTGATCAATATTGATGACGCATGGATCCCTAATGAAGCAGACACCTCATTGTACATTCGCCCGTTCATGTTTGCAACGGATGAATTCTTAGGGGTAAGAAGTTCATTTACCTACAAATTTATGATCATCAACAGCCCTGCTGGTCCTTACTACAACAAGCCGGTAAGTATCTATGTACAGAGCAGTTTTGTAAGAGCAGTACAAGGTGGTATCGGTTTCACTAAAGCTGCCGGTAACTATGGCGCTTCTATGTACCCTACTGCTGAAGTAAGGAAAATGGGCTATGACCAGATCCTTTGGACAGATGCATTTGAGCACAAATATGTTCAGGAAATCGGTACGATGAATGTTTTCTTCATCATCGACGGTAAAGCCGTTACTCCGGACCTGAATGCAGGTACGATCCTTGCAGGGGTAACCCGTGACAGCGTGATCGCACTGCTGAAAGAAAACGGTGTTCCGGTAGAAGAGCGCCCGATCAGCATTGATGAACTGGTAGAGGCACACAAAGCAGGCAAACTGGAAGAAGCCTTCGGTACAGGAACTGCAGCTTCAATGTCCTTTATCCAGGATCTGACTTACAACGAGGAGAAATTAACCTTAAAACCAACTACTGAATATACTATTGCGAATAAGATCAAAACACAACTGGACGATATCCGCTACGGAAGAATAGAAGATAAACAGAACTGGTTATTAAAAGTAAAACAAAGTGTACTGATCTAATCAAACACTTACCAGCATAAAAGAGAGGGCCGGATCGTTAAACGATCCGGCCCTCTCTTTTATATTGCTTTAATCAGGTAATGTACTAATGAATGATATCTATAAATTCAACCCCTGACTTTTTAAGCTCTTTCAATACATGCACATATACTTCCGGCATTACAGGAATTCTTACCCCTGTAAGGTACTTGGAAGGCAAGCCGTCATTCAGGATCTTGCGGGCCAGGATAGCCATCGGAAGACCTACAGTCTTGGCCATGGCGCTATACAGGCTGTTCTCCCCTTTCACCACTAAATTAGAGGTGAGGAAAGAGCTCACGCCCTTACGCTCATAAGCCACCTGGTGCTGCATCACGACCATATCCTTATCCACAATATTTAATTTCCATTTCTCTTCCAGCACATCCTGGATGATATCAGCAGAGGAGTAAACACCCTGGCGCTTGATCTGCTTTTTGGTATCAAACAGTTCGAGCCATTCCATCATTTTGAGGCTTTTATCATCAATGGCATATTGCTCTGCGAGGGTAAGTACCCAATTGTCTGCAATAGCAACACCCGATTTCTGTGCGATCCACTCCCCATAGCTCAGGCCTTCAGTATTCACCTGGTCATTATCTTTGGTCAATCCCATTTTAACCACGAAATTCCAGGCTTTGGTAAAGGCCGGGTAACGCAGGGTCGCCCTCATAAAGGTTTGTATATCGCTCACATCATACAGGTCAAGGTATTTCAGCGAGTCCCTGTTGGGGTAATAGCTGAAAGAACCCAGTCCGTCCACTTTTATTTTTTTGCAGTTATTGTACAGCTGCTCATAATCCATCTTCTGTACTTTCCCGTTCTCTATCCACTCGGCACCCGCCTGACCGGCCAGAACGATATTCCTCGGGTTCCAGCTGATTTTATAGTGCCAGGGATTATCATCACTCTCCGGAGCTATCACGCCACCACAGAAACTTTTAAAACTGGTGATGTTCCCGGCTATCTTTTGAATGCTGTGAATAATGGACATGGCAGACATATGGTCGATACCCGGATCGAGGCCCATCTCGCACATGAATAATAAACCGGCTTCCTTAACCTCTGCATCCAATGCCTTGATTTCAGGAGAGACATAGGAAGAGGTGATCAGGTGTTTTTTATACTTAAGACAGTCTTTTGCCAGGAGGTAATGTAAGCTGGGCGGTAAGATAGACAATACGATATCTGCTTTTGCCACCAACTGCTCTCTTTCCTCATCTTTTGTAACATCAATGACCGCAGGAATGCCCCTGGGATGATTTTTCAGCTTCTCTGCAATCGCATCAGCAGAGGCATCCATAACGATAACCCTCCAGTCTGACTTGGAATTTTTGAGCAAATAATCAATAAGATAGGAAGAGGATTTACCAGCTCCTGCAACAAGAATATTTTTCATTTTTGTCCGATATTTTTATCTAAATAATTGTAAAGCATGTAATTTTGAACAAGACTTTTATTACACAACAACTATTTCTAATAGCAAATGTATTAAACTAAAAGTATAAAATAGCATATGATTTGGTATAATGGGATTCCGGAATTGAAAGATTTAAATAAAATGTCTGTAAATACATTAGCAGAACATTTAAATATGGAATTTGTAGCAGTGGGAGCAGATTTTGTGAGCGCCAGTATGCCGGTCAACAACACCACACACCAGCCTTTCGGCCTCCTGCACGGAGGCGCATCTGCAGCCCTTGCAGAGACGGTAGGCAGCGTGGCAGGATGGTTATGCATCAACCCCGAAAAGCAGGCCTGCGTGGGCATAGAGATCAATTGTAACCATATCCGCGGCAAGAAAACCGGTTGGGTGACGGCCACGGCAAGACCTTTCCACGTAGGGGCAAGCACCCAGGTATGGGAAATAAAAATCGTGGACGAAAGGGAAAAACTGGTCTGCATCAGCAGGCTGACTATGGCGGTAGTAAAGCGACCGGACACTCCTTAAATTACCCCTTTAGTTTTCTACAAACCAGCGTTCGGCAGACTTGATCTTATCGGGATGCGTCTTCCAGTACAGCAACACGAAAGGTGGCAAAATATTCAGCAGAGCCAGCAGGATATTGAAGACCATAAAGGCATTGATATCGGAATAGTAGATAAAAATACCCGCCAGCAAAGGCGTTAAAGCCTGTGCGATCAGGGGCAGCCGTGCAAGGCTGCCTATAGCTACCGGGTAAGCCTCCTTGCGGTAATATTTTAAAGGCAGTGCCCCTCTCAAAATAGAGCGCAGCCCGTTCCCGAAACCAAAAAGGAACACTCCTATATAGCCATACTGTGGCAAGCACCTCAACAGTACAAGCCCGGACAGGATCAGGAGCGCAGAAAAGATCGCTTTGATCACAGGAGGCTTTTGCCGCACCAGGCTGTCCATCAAGCGCACAGAGACCTGGCCGGGACCTAAAAAAGCGGCCATAAAAACGGCTTGCTCCATGCTGATGCTGTTCTTTATAAAAAAGGAGATCAGGTACAGGTACACCGAAGTCATCACCACAGAGCCCAGGGAAAAATTACAGACCAGCAGATAATAAACGCTGTCTTTATTGATCCGGACTATTTTAGGAGTCTTTTTAACAGGAAGTTCAGGTTCTTTTGCGGTGCGCTTAAACAAGGTAAAGAAATGTACCGGCAAAGAGATCAATAAAACCAGCCCGGCATAGATAAGGCAAGTTATGCGCCAGCCGTACTGGTGCAAGAGGAAGGAAAGCAATGGCCAGACTACAGTAGTGGTAAAGCCGGACACCAGGGTGATCTGCACAATAAACTTACCTGATACCCTTCCAAACATTTTACCGATAGAAGCAAATAAGGCATCATATAAACCCATACCCATAGCGATCCCCAATACTACCCAGGCCGCAATAAAGCTAAGCTGACCGCTGGTTGCATATAAGAGCAGCAGGCCCGCGGCCATCACGATACCGGAAAAGAGTAGGATATAGTTCTTCTCGTATTGCCCGATCAGCTTCCCTACCCTGGGAGCGATGAGCCCGGAGATCAACAAGGACATGGACAGGCAGGCAGACAGGAACTTATTGGACCAGTTGAACTCGCTGATGATGGGCGCAGATAAAATGGGCAACAAAAAATAAGAACCGCCCCAGAGAAAGATCTGGGACAGCCCAAGCAGGAAACTTTTGAAAAAAGAAGTACTCAATAGAGGCTTCAACGTAATAGCTTATTTTTAAGAGCCGCAAAGTTCTGCTTTTTTAATGAAGCACCAAAAGCATTGATGCCAGTACAGTCATAAAAAACAAGCCATTTATAGCATTACAGTGAAGATAAACCCACATCACTTTATGTTTATTTCCTGAGCAGAAATTAATCCAAAATACATTTCTTTGCAGTCTTAACCGGTTGAGGCAAACACGTATATTATTTAAACACATAAATCATTTCCCGTGAACAAATTTTTATTGACCGCCCTGGTAGCTGTTGGTCTTAGCGGCATTGCACTGGCACAAGGTAAAACGACAAAGATCATTCCCAATGTAAAGTTAGGCCACAGCATTTTCTTTGTTTCCAGCGAAAAAAGTGCCCATATGCCCGAGATCGGTTACTACCATATGTTTGACAACCGCTACTTTTCTCATGGTCCCTCTTTCAATATGGGAGGTTTTATCTATAACGGTAAGTTTAACCCTACCTTTAAATTTGCCTACGAGTTCAACTATTATTTTATAGATGCCAAAATGGCCATTTTCTACCTGGACAATGATTGGATCCTGCAACCATCTGTTGGTTTTTCTGTATTCAATCATGGGGGCATTTTGTTAAGCAGCAATTTTCCCACTTATGACAGTAAGAGCCGGATCACGAGTGCAGGCCTTTACCTGAACCTGAACACCAGGAAAAGAGTCGCTAAAAAAGGGTTTTAAAACCCCTGCCGTTTTAGCATAGATGCATAATTAATAAGGCTTGCTGCATCCTGCAGCAAGCCTTATTAATTATGAATAAAATAAAAATTTAATCTAAACTATTTAAGAAAGTAGTCAATTGCTCCTTACTGCCGATCGTGGCCTGGCTCGGATCAAAAGATTCTGTATGGCCATTCGTCACGGTTACTTCCCTGCTCAGCCATTTGTACTGGCCATTTTCTTCTGTAACGAAAACCAGGTAGAGTTCAATACCTACCGGCCATACGCCATAAGCGGCCAGTCCAAGGGAATGAGGTTCGTCTTTAATAATGGCATAGACAATACTGGCATCTGCATAGGCTGTGGGCACCTGTATGGTTAAAGGAGTTTTTGGCCTTGGGTCGGCATATAATTTATCACAATTAAACCAGCCAAATCCCGGGAATTCCATTTGATAGGTACGGCCCTGCTCTCCCATGGCTATGGTCCAGCTGGTGGCTGGTTCCCAAACCAGGTTGCCATTGGTAAAGAAGCCATCCCAGGCGGTCATTTGCGGGTCATAATTACCCGTAAGTAAGGTGTTGGAGGCTACTTTGACCGGGCAGGTAATACTTAATGCCTCTCCGTTCTGCTTTACATTAATATAAAATTGCCCTCCCGTTTTCATGGGTTCCAGTTCTCCGCTGCTATTTCTGCCCATAGTTGCTTTATTGGCCAGCAACATATCCCTGGTCAAAAAGGCATCATAAAACTCCAGTGTTACCGTTCCGCTTACTGCCTGGTCATTTTTACGCAGGCAGCTGCCATTGATCTTCACTCGGGTACCATTCGGCGATATAAATACAAAAGCAGTATCTGCAGCATCGAAATCAGTGGTCTGGATCAGGCTTCTGAACCCGGCTTCGGTTAACTGCCTGAATTTTTCAGGACTGGTCGGGATATTACCGTCCTCCCCGTTCTTCTTATCACAGGAAGAGAAAGCGAGCATAAATAATAAAAGTGGCCCTATAAACCGGAGTCCCCAGTCATGGAGTTTAAGGAGTCTTTTTGGCATATTTTTTTGTTTTTGTTTGTTCAAATATAACATTTTTTCATCTAAAAAACAATAGCACAAGCAATAAACGCTACAAAAACAAATACTTACAAAATAGTGACAAAACCAGACCCTAATACTACAAAAGGCTTTCCAGGATACCTTTAAGCTCGTACTCGGTCTTCACCAGCACATCTCTGGGCTTGCTGCCCTGGGCAGCGCCTACGATACCTGCAGCTTCCATCTGGTCCATAATACGACCGGCACGGTTATAGCCGAGGTTAAACTTACGCTGTAGCATGGAAGTAGAGCCGCTTTGTGAATTGACGATCATATAGGCGCACTCTTCAAACATTTTATCCCTGCGGGATAAGTCAATATTCTTCTCTTCTATCCCTTCATTCTCTGCTCCTTCATATTCAGGTAGCTCAAATGCGGTAGGATAACCCTGCTGTGTACCGATGAATTCTACGATCCTTTCTACCTCCGGTGTATCCACAAAAGCACATTGCAAACGGATCATTTCACTGCCATGGGAGACCAGCATATCACCGCGACCAATCAACTGATCGGCACCACCGGCATCGAGGATGGTCCTGCTGTCTATTTTGGAAGACACGCGGAAGGCCATACGCGCCGGGAAGTTGGCTTTGATGATACCCGTGATCACGTTTACAGATGGACGCTGGGTAGCCACGATCAGGTGAATACCGATCGCACGAGCCAATTGTGCCAGCCTTGCAATAGGCATTTCTACTTCTTTACCCGCGGTCATGATCAGGTCGGCAAACTCATCGATCACCAGCACGATAAACGGCAAAAATTTATGCCCGTCCTGTGGGTTCAGTTTACGCCGGATGAATTTATCATTATACTCTTTAATATTCCTGGCACCGGCATCTTTCAGCAATTCATAACGGTTGTCCATCTCGATACACAGCGCATTCAGCGTGTTGATCACTTTTTTGGTATCGGTAATAATGGCTTCTTCTTCATTGGGCAATTTGGCCAGGAAGTGTTTTTCGATCAGCTTATAAATAGAAAGCTCTACTTTCTTCGGATCGACCATAACAAACTTCAATTGGGAAGGGTGCTTTTTGTACAGCAAGGATACCAGGATGGCATTGATCCCTACAGATTTACCCTGTCCTGTGGCCCCTGCCATCAATAAGTGGGGCATAGTCGCCAGGTCTACAATATAGTTTTCATTATCGATCTTTTTACCCAGGGCTATGGGCAGGCTCATTTTGCTGTTGACAAATTTCTCACTTTCCAGTAAGGCCCGCATAGATACGATCTGTTTATTGGCATTCGGCACCTCTATACCGATGGTTCCTTTACCGGGGATAGGGGCAATCATCCGGATGCCTAAAGCCGCAAGGCTCAAGGCGATATCATCTTCCAGGTTCCTGATCTTGGAGATCCGCACCCCTTCTGCAGGCACGATCTCGTAAAGGGTTACGGTAGGACCTACGGTAGCAGAAATTCGCTGGATCTCGATACCAAAGCTCCTGAGTGTAGCAATGATCTGGTTTTTATTGCGCTCCAGTTCTTCACGGTCAAAGGATATATCATTTTGGGCAAAATGCTCCAAAAGATCTAAAGTCGGGTATTTATAGCGGCTCAGTTCCAGGGAAGGATCATAAGGCTCCATGGTACCATTTACGGTAACATCAGCACCGCTGGCTTTTACTTCCTCGCTTACGGTATTGATGACAAAATCATCTTCCTCGACAGGAGCTTCTCCACTCACCTGGATAATCTCCAGTGCCGTAGGATCATATGCTTTTGTTTCCGGAACAGCCGGCTCCGGCTCTGTTTCCGGCAGTTCCAGGTGCAATGCTCCGTTTGCAAGCGGTGTACTTACCGTCTGGTTGGGAATAGGGGCAATGATGACATGATCAGGGAACTCCAGGTCTATTTCATCCGGTCCGTCCAAGAGCATATCATCCGTTTCATCTTCTTCGAGATAAGCATCCTCCTCTTCCATTTCTACCAGTTTCATCCCAAGCACATCATTTAAATTTAAGGTCATCGGGTCCTCGATCTTTTTCGGAGCAGCTTCCTTGGCTAATATATTGGGCTGATATTCTCCTCCGGTGGATAAGGGTACATCTTCTTCATCCGGATGTGTGGCAACGGTACGCTGAAATATATAGGGTTCCGGCTCTGATTCTGGTTCCTGCTCATTCAGTAAAGCATCATTTTCTTTATCGGGCGACTCCATAGACTGCCGGGCAATGGTTTTCGCTTTTTTCAAGAAAGGTTTGATGTCTAAATTAAACACGATGAATGCAAAGATCCCTGCTACGGTAAGCAAAACAAATAGTGTCCCGATCTTACCCGCAAAACCCTGGGTCCATTCCACGACCGAAGTACCTAAAGCACCCCCGAAAGGGAAAGGACTATCTGCAAACACAAAGGCCAGTAAAGGACTGACAAACAAGAAGGCCAGGGCCATCCAGCGCAGCCATCTCGAGGTTTTGATATAGGTACTGCCATAGAGCATATTAATCCCTTTTGCCATCACCCATAAAGTGAAGATAATGGCTACAATACCCACAGTACGGTAGACCAGGAAATGGGATATGGCAGCGCCAAAACGCCCGCCCCAGTTGATCACCGGGGTTTTGTCCACAAACAGGAAATCTGAATAGGATAAATTGGAGATAAGATTGTTCTGGTCCTGTTTCCAGTTAAAACAATAGCTGATAATGGATAGGGTACCTACCGCCCCGATCAATGTGATGATAAATCCAATGGTCAGGCGTATATTTTTCTTACGTTGGGCAATTGCAGCGGAATCTTCAGGCTTTGGCACGGTATTCTTTCGGACTTTTGAAGGTTCTTTGGTTGTCTTTTCTTTGGGCATGTGTAAATATAGAAAATCTTAATAAATTGCTTGGAGATTTTAAGCGCCAAAGTTACAAAAATTAGTACGCTTTTTTGGAGGGCATCTTTAGCTGCTTTTTTGATCTTGGAAACTATTCCGGAGCTCTTGGGCAATCAGAATGATTTAAACAATTAACCCAATAACGAGTGCACAAGTGTTTTTGTAATCTGGTCTATTTCATCACATCAAATAACCCAAGACTCTGATCTTATCTGATTGTGACATTCCCCCGGGATTACAGCCCGGCAATCCTTCGGGAATGTCCATCTGTAATTTTTTAAAGTGATTTTCCCAAACCGGGTAAAAATTACCGGTACCGGGTTCTTTATAAGTCATCGGGTAAAGTTTAAAAAACGGCTTGCCTCCATTGGCATGTTTAAAGGCATCGTAGATCAGCTCTGAACAATAGTATTTACCATTATCATACAGGAAATCATCATCATAAGGCATACCCATACACAGGAGTGAGTACCCTAAAGCCTGGGGGATCAAGGAGGTATATTTTGGCTTTAAACGGGCGACCAGGTGCTTGTTTGCCGTTCGCTTCAAAAATTGATCCAGCGGGGTGAGGATAACGCCTTTCCCGATACTTTCAATGATCAAAACAGAATCATTCCTGAGATAGACCATGCCCATATGAGAAAAGTCAAGCCCTTCATAACCATTGGTTACGGCTTCAATCGCATCGCACATAGGCCCGCAATCCAGGTCCTGGAAAATAATATCCCCGTTTTTTAAGCTTTGCCTGTCAACAGCCGATGATACCAGGGGATATAGGATCATCAAAAACAGGCACAAACAGATCTTGTTTATTATACGGTTCAATTTCATTAAAACAGCATTTGATACATATCTGACACTTTGTTCAGACCAATAATTTCTATTGTAAAAGTATTATTATCGAGGCCTTTCAGGTTGGATTTAGGGATAAAAACACGCTCCATGCCCATCTTCTGTGCCTCGGCTATCCGCTGATCTATACGGCTCACCGCCCTGATCTCCCCAGACAAGCCCACCTCGCCCACGAAACAAGCCTGGTCGGGCAAAGGGGTATCTTCATAGGAAGATAATAATGCGCCTACTACCGCCAGGTCTATAGAAGGGTCTTCCAGTCGTAAGCCCCCGGCAATATTCAGGAAAACATCTTTCATCCCGAAATGAAAACCACCGCGCTTTTCCAGTACGGCCAGCAATAGCTGCAGCCTGCGCAGGTCAAAACCATTGGAGGTGCGCTGTGGCGTACCATACACGGCCTGTGAAACCAATGCCTGAGTCTCGATCATTAACGGGCGCATGCCTTCTATGGTGACAGCCTTGGCAATACCGCTCAACAGCTCCTCATGCTGGCTCAGCAGGATCTCGGAGGGATTGCTCACCCCACGCAGGCCGCTTTGTACCATTTCATAAATGCCCAGTTCTGAGGTAGAACCGAAGCGGTTTTTAAGGGTACGCAAGATGCGGTAAGCATAATGGCGGTCTCCTTCAAATTGCAATACGGTATCTACCATATGCTCCAGGACCTTGGGCCCGGCGATACCGCCGTCTTTGGTGATATGACCGATAATGGTCACCGGCACCTGGGTCTGCTTGGCAAACTTCTGCAACTCCCCTGCTGTAGCACGCACCTGGGCCACACTCCCGGCAGCACTGTCGATCAAAGGGGATTCCAGGGTCTGTATGGAATCTATAATAACCCAGTTGGGTTGTACTTTCTTAATTTCGTTGAAAATGGTTTGTGTATTGGTGGCTGTGAGCAAAAACACATGCGGCGCATGAATACCGATGCGGTCGGCACGCATTTTTATCTGGTGCACGCTTTCCTCACCGGAAACATATAATACTTTCAGTTGATTGGCTTCCAATGCCGTTTGTAAAAACAAGGTGGACTTACCGATACCCGGGTCTCCGGCAACCAAGGTTACGGAGCCCTGTACCAATCCGCCACCCAACACCCGGTTCAGTTCTTCATCGGGCAAGCGGAAACGGATCTCATCCCCGGCAACAATTTCCGTGATCACCTGGGCCTTGCTATTTTCCTTCACTTGGGGTGTTTCTGCCCAAAGCTGGCTTACATCTGACTTTGCAGCAGGTTTTTCCTTGATCTCCTCTACAAAAGTATTCCACTCCCCGCAGTTGGGACATTTACCGGCCCATTTGCTGGATTCATAACCACAATTCTGGCAAAAAAATGCCGTTTTCTGCTTCATGATACAATGTTACAACAATTAAAAAGGACAATAAAAAATGCAGCCTTGAATTGCTGCATTTTTTAAATAAATATAATTTTTAAGAATTTTATAAAGTATTATTTTCTTTGGGGAAGATAATGGTAGGTTCGAATTTCTTAGCGTCTTCGAAGTCCATAGAACAATAGGAGATGATGATGATCATATCACCGGGAGTCACCTTACGGGCGGCAGGACCGTTCAGGCAGATCTGTCCGCTGCCCCTGAGGCCTTTGATCACATAAGTTTCCAGGCGCTCGCCATTATTAATATTTACGATCTGTACTTTTTCATGCTCAATAATATTTGAAGCCTCCATTAAGTCTTCATCAATGGTAATGCTTCCTATATAATTAAGATTCGCTTCTGTAACGGTAACGCGATGAATCTTGGACTTTAATAACTGAATTTGCATAACGCGCGCAAAGTTAGTAATAAAAGATAAATATAAATGACAAAAAAAGTTTTTAAATAGATTTACGATATTCGCATATTAATAAAACTAAAGCAGGTTAAATTATATTTCAGTGCTCAGATTATTTAAGAACCAGAATCCGTATACCGTCATTTTATTATTTGTAATCGCACTGATTATAAAAATACCTTTATTGATGGGTACCGACATTCCGCAAGCGGAGCAACACCAGGTGCTCTGGGGCATCTTATTGAAAAAGATGTTTCACCTGTTTGGCACCAGCGTATATTTTTATGCTTTCCTGGCCATAGTCTGTACCTGGCTGCAGGGACTATACCTGAACTATGTTGTGAGCAATTATCACCTGTTCAATAAAAGGAGCTATTTACCTGCTTATACCTATATCCTGATCACCAGCCTGCTGCCTCAATGGAGCCAGCTGGGCGTGGAGCTGATCAACAACTGGTTGTTTTTAATCTTGTTGCGCCTTATTTACCAGACTTATACAGACCTCAATACCCGAAAAGTATTGTTCAATATAGGTTTCACCTTTGGCCTGCTGGTATTGCTCAACTTCCCTAATTTCTGGTTTTTGATCTTTATTGCCTTTGCCATTGCCATTTTAAGGGCCTATAAGCCAGCAGAATGGATGGTCACTTTATTGGGCACATTTACACCCTTCTATCTCTTTGTAGGGATCGCTTACCTGACGGATAGTTTGTTTTTAATTTCAAAGTTATTCTCCACCAGCTTCCGGATGAATTTCCATTTAAATCATCACAGCATCCTGGCACTCGGAGTGGTTTTGCTGCTTTCCCTCACAGGCATCCTGGTGCTGAGTAAACAAATGGGCCGTATGCTATTCCAGATCAAGAAAATATGGTGGGTCAATATCCTGTTTTTCATATTTGCAGTGCTGTCAACATCAGGCTTATACCAGCAAGGTGCCGAGATATGGCTGGTCTGTATGGTGCCTGCAGCTTTGTTCATCGCCAGGGCATGGCTTATTTCCAAACCCAGGTGGCTGCCTGAATTATTGAATCTCTTATTGATCGGAGCGATCATTTATATCAACTGGTTTTTCAAGAACTGATCCATACAAAAAAGCCGGCTACTAAAATTAGTAGCCGGCTTTTTATTTGTATTTCTAAACTGATTAAAGTACAAAACCTAATCTAACACCAGTTACGATGCTTGGATTAAAGTCGAAACTGGAACCAGGAGATTTGATCTCTGTATTGCTGGAAGAAGAACCGATCTGGGTAGAGATCTTAGTTTTTCCTTCAACTGAATTGATGAAACCTAATCCTGCTTCAACGCCTAAGTAAACGTTTTTAGCAAAATAATAGTCTGCACCTACTACGCCACGAACTCCCCAAGAGAAATTACTTGTTTTAACGTCATAGTTGTAGTTAGCAAAGTAAGTGTTACCATCAGTTTCGCTGCCTTTTTCTTTTTGGCTACCGAAACCTAATAATACATCACCACCAACATAAGGAGACAAACGGTTAGTACCTTTGAAATGTTTCTCATAACCCAGGTTGATCATTACATTAGAAGTTCTTTGATTTAAAACACCTTTAGTAGTAGTGCTGTCTTTCCAGAAGTTTTCTTTTGTACCGGTAGAAGTAACGTTCAATCCAACACGGATCGCTGAAGTTTCAGTCAGGAAATAACGACCTCTTAAAAGAGCGCCTTCTGCCAATTTGATATCAGAGTTAAAAATACCACCTGTCAAGCCCATTTCTGAAGTTACATTACCTTCGTAAGGTTTGAAAGATGCGAACTCTTGTGCATTCGCAATAACAGTCATTGTCAAGGCACCAATTGCTAAGATTACTTTTTTCATAATATATAATTGAATATTAATAAAATTTAAATTGGCGCGAAGTTATATCAGAAAGATATGACAATCATTATTTTAACATTATTTTTATTTAATCAACCTTACCGGATTCAGTACTAGTCCAGTACATAAGTCAACCTTACGGTAATCCTTGCTGTCTTCCATTTACTCTTTGTATCCAGGATGCCGCCGTAAGTATCTTCTTCCACGCTGCCTTTACCGGTTATCTGGAATACACCCATAGTGGCTGTTTTAAGTTTGCCCAGGTCGCCTTTCCCGGTTTTTACAATTTTCTCTGCTCTCTCCCGGGCATCTTTTGTGGCATTTTCAATCAGGTTGTGTTTCAGGCTCGCCAGGTCTGAGTAGGTATATTGTATTTCCTGCCCGCTGAATTCTATTCCTGAATTGATCAGCTCTGCCGTCTGATCGGCCACTTCTTCTATGCGCTTCATCAAACCCTCATCTTTAACTCTGTTGAATACAATGCCTTGAGTGGCCTCATAGCCATCAAATACTGATTCTGAACGATACTCATGATTCGCCCCTTCTATCTGCACCGTCCGGAAGCGCTTCTCTATTTGTATACCTCCGAAGGAAAATTCTGTTTCTTTAAAGCCTTTGGCGATGAAGAACTGCTTTACTTTATCTTTATCGGAAAGCACTTTTCCATAAGCTTCTTTGGCATCCATTGACTTGGCGCTGAAGCTGCCCTTCCACAACATTTCGTCGGAAAGAAAATCTTTGGTACCCAATCCTATTACTTGTATGGTATCTCCATGGGCGTTCCTGTTTTTCAATGCTTTACCCAAAATGAGGGCGGTAATGATGATCGCCAGTCCCAGGACCAGGGTAGTTATAATTGAACGTTTTTCCATAATTATTGTATTTATGATCAAAAATAAGCCCATTTTTTGTTTCATCCGCAACTGTATTTTCCTTATTCCCGATCTGAAATATTACAGCATTAGCCTATAATTTCGTATGTTTGTAGCCTGTTTTTACGCAAATTCTTTATAGAAAGGGCAGGTAAATTTTACAGGAATAATATCAGAGATAATAAAAATAATATGTCATATCAACCTAAGAACAAGATCAGGATTGTCACCGCAGCTTCACTATTTGATGGTCATGATGCCTCTATCAACATTATGCGCCGTGTGATGCAGGCGAACGGTACCGAAGTGATTCACCTGGGACACGACAGGTCTGTTCAGGAAGTCGTGGATTGTGCGATCCAGGAAGATGCCAATGCGATTGCGATGACTTCCTACCAGGGAGGTCACGTGGAATACTTAAAGTATATGTATGACCTGCTGCGCGAAAAAGGAGCAGGACATATCAAAATATTTGCCGGTGGTGGTGGCGTTATTCTACCTGAAGAGATCAAAGAACTGGAAGATTATGGTGTAGACAAGATCTACTCTCCGGATGATGGCCGTGCCATGGGACTGGAAGGCATGATCATTGACTTAATGTCTAAATCGGACTTCCCTACCGGCAACCAGCTGAACGGGGAAATAGGTCACATTACGGATAAAAATCCTAAAGATGTGGGTCGCCTGATCTCTGCTGCTGAGAATTACAGTGAATTGCCGGAAACGCAGGCTATGCTGCAAAAAGTAGCTGAATTAGCTAAAGAAAGCAAAACTCCTGTTTTGGGGATCACCGGTACCGGTGGTTCGGGTAAGTCTTCTTCTGTAGATGAGATCGTAAGAAGGTTCTTAATGGACTTCCCTGAAAAAACGATCGGTATCATCTCTGTTGACCCTTCTAAAAGAAAAACAGGCGGTGCCTTACTGGGTGACAGGATCCGCATGAATGCTATCCGCAATGACAGGGTGTATATGCGCTCTATGGCTACCCGTCAGAGCAACCTGGCGGTATCTAAATATATTGCAGATGCTGTGAATATCCTTAAGGCCGCAAAGTTTGACCTTATCGTGCTCGAAACTTCGGGTATCGGTCAGAGCGATACACAAATCACGGATTATGGTGATGTGAATATGTACATCATGACCCCTGAATATGGTGCGGCAACTCAGTTGGAGAAGATCGACATGCTTGACTTTGCAGACATTGTTGTGGTGAATAAATTTGACAAACGCGGTGCTGCTGATGCCTTGCGTGATGTAAAAAAACAATACCAACGCAACCATAAGTTCTTTGATCAGAATATAGACGATATGCCGGTTTACGGCACTATTGCCTCTCAATTTAATGACCCGGGAACCAATACGATGTACCGTGCTTTAATGGACCTGATCGCAGAGAAAACTGAAACGAATTTAAAATCAGAATTCAAAGCTTCAGATGAGCTGAGTGAAAAAATATTTATCATCCCGCCATCTCGTACACGCTACCTGGCAGAGATCGCCGAGAATAACAGGGGTTATGACAAACGCTCCAAAGAGCAGGCTGATGTGGCTCAACGCCTTTTCGGTATTCATAAAACTATTGACACTTTACAGCGTTCTAATATTGAAGACAAAGATCGTTTGATCAAGGAATTGCAGGAGGTGTATCAAAAAGTGAGCCTGGACATTGATCCTAAGAATTTAGAATTACTCAAATCCTGGGATGCTAAAAAAGCCAACTATCAAAATGAATTCTTCGAATTCAAAGTACGTGATAAGGTTTTAAAAATAAAAACACATACCGAATCGCTTTCCCACTCTCAGATCCCGAAAGTGGCGGTACCACAGTTTGAAGCCTGGGGCGAGATCCTGAAGTGGTCTTTACTGGAAAACTTCCCGGGAGAATTCCCTTACGCAGCAGGTATCTACCCCTTCAAGCGTGAAGGTGAAGACCCTACACGTATGTTTGCCGGAGAAGGCGGACCGGAAAGGACCAACAAACGTTTCCACTATGTATCTAAAGGCTTACCGGCTGCGCGCCTGAGTACGGCATTTGACTCGGTGACTCTATATGGCCAGGATCCTGATCATCGCCCGGATATTTATGGTAAGATCGGTAATTCCGGTGTTAGTGTTCCTACGCTGGATGATGCCAAGAAATTATATTCAGGATTTAATTTAGCTGCGCCTACGACCTCTGTCTCTATGACGATTAACGGTCCGGCCCCTACGATTACGGCTTTCTTTATGAATGCGGCCATTGATCAGCAATGTGAATTGTACATCAAAGAAAACGGGCTGGAAGAGGAAGTGAATGCAAAGATCGATGCGATCTATAAAGATAAAGGTGTGCCACGCCCCTATTACTCCTCAAATGTAGGTGTGGGTAAAGCGGCGGAAGGCCAACAGAGCGACTTACCGGAAGGTAATGACGGTTTGGGTTTAATGCTTTTAGGCGTTACAGGCGACCAGGTATTACCGGCTGATGTATATGCAGCCATTAAGGAAAGAACTTTAAAATCTGTTCGTGGTACTGTTCAGGCAGATATCCTGAAAGAAGACCAGGCACAAAATACCTGTATTTTCTCTACTGAATTTTCGTTGAGGGTAATGGGTGATGTGCAGCAGTATTTTATTGATGAAGGAGTACGTAACTTTTACTCTGTTTCTATTTCTGGTTATCACATTGCAGAAGCAGGTGCAAACCCTATTTCTCAATTGGCCTTTACGATTTCTAATGGCTTCACTTTTGTAGAATACTACCTGAGCCGTGGTATGCATATTGATGAATTTGCACCTAACTTATCGTTCTTCTTCTCTAATGGTATCGATCCGGAGTATTCTGTGATCGGTCGCGTAGCCAGGAGAATATGGTCTAAGGCTATGAAACTAAAATATGGCGGTAATGAGCGCTCTCAAATGTTGAAATACCACATCCAGACCTCAGGCCGTTCATTGCACGCACAAGAGATCGATTTTAATGATATCCGCACTACCCTGCAGGCTTTATATGCGATCTATGACAACTGTAATTCCCTGCATACAAATGCTTATGATGAAGCGATTACCACGCCTACAGAAGAATCTGTGCGCCGTGCTATGGCCATACAGCTGATCATTAACCGTGAATTGGGCCTCGCTAAGAATGAGAATCCTTTACAGGGCTCATTCATCATCGAAGAGCTGACGGACCTGGTAGAAGAAGCGGTATATGCCGAATTTGACAAGATCACGGAACGTGGTGGCGTACTGGGTGCTATGGAAACCATGTATCAACGTGGTAAGATCCAGGAAGAATCTTTGTATTATGAAACGCTGAAACATACCGGGGAGTTCCCGATCATCGGGGTGAATACTTTCTTAAGTTCTACGGGTTCTAAAACAGTAGTTCCGGCAGAAGTGATCCGTTCTACTACAGAGGAAAAAGAATTCCAGATCCAAAACATCAACAATCTTTGGGAACGTAGTGGCGACAAAGGTGAACAAGCCTTAAAAAGACTACAGGAAGTTGCCATCAAAAACGGCAATATCTTTGAAGAGCTGATGAATACTGTAAAATATTGTTCTTTAGGACAAATCACTAAGGCCTTATTTGAAGTAGGCGGACAGTATAGAAGGAATATGTAAAGAATAGTGAATAGTGAAAAGAGAATAGTGAAAAGAGAAAAGTGAAAAGAGAAAAGAGAAGCCAATCCTTGCGGATTGGCATCTCTTTTACAATCAATAGCTTATATAAAAGTGGGGGAAATTTAAAGAAAAAATTTAATAATACGTATAAAAATATTATTTTTGACGTATAAAATGATAATATTATGGACGCTAAAGTAACCTTGAGCTTTAACCAATCCATCATTGAGAAAGCCAAAACATATGCAGAACAAAATAACATCAGCCTTTCAAGGCTGGTAGAGTTTCTATTAAAACAAACCACATCAGGAGATTACCAATCACTTGAGGAGATTCCTATAGCAGACTGGGTAAATATGGTTTCGGAAGGCACTACTGAATACCAAACAAAACCAAAGAGCAGAAAGGATTTAAAGAATGATTATTATTCCTCCAAGAAATGAATATTTTTGTAGACGCTAATATTTTAGTTTCTGTGTTGAACAAAGAATATCCTTTGTTCACCTACACTTCACGTATTTTAAGTTTGGCCAGCCATCGTAAATACAAAGTATTTACCTCACCTTTATGCCTGGGAATAGCCTATTATTTCGCAGAAAAGAAATGCAAGAGCACTGCCCGTCAAAAGCTGGACTTATTAATCGAGCATTTATCTATCACTACTATCGATGAAAAGATAGTAAGGCGCATAAAGAACAATAAAGCCATCCAGGATTTTGAAGATGGTATGGAATACTATTCTGCACTGCGTGCTAAATGTGATTGTATTATCACACAGGACCTGAACGATTTTTATTTTTCAGAGATTGAGGTATTTGATGCCGAAAATTTTATTAATCGATATTTTGGTTCATGAAAACCTCCCCTGAAGATCCATTAGCCATCTATTCTGTTGTGATACACCCGCCTGATGAGGCGATAGATGCGGTCGCCCGGCTTAAGCAGCGCCTGGAAGATAAGATCGGCTGGTATCACAGTGTTCATTCTTTAGCACATATCACTTTCAATGTGTTCCGCTCAAGATGGTCCAACATTGCTACCTGGGAAAATTATCTCGCCAGCTTTTCAAATTCTCAACTGGCAATGCCTGTAAGCTTTGACAGACCCCAGGGCTTTAGTAATGGCTCTTTTGTTTTATTGGCAAATGAGCAAACAGATACGGAGTTAAAGGAGATGATGAGAAGCTTCAACAATAATCGCCCTAAAGGCCCGGTCAAAAAATCGCAACGTCCCCACCTCACAATTGGCCGCAAATTAAATGTGGAGCAGATGAACATTGCAAAGGCATTGATCCAAGAGGCTAGTATTGAATTTTTGCTCGACAAACTTGTATTGAGACGATTAAACCTCGACAAGGGTCAATATGATATCATCAATACTTTTCCTTTTAAGCAACAATAGCATTGGCATAAAAGCCAAAAACTACACCTTTATTTCCCATCCTTTAGCGATCGTTGACGCTTACGAATTTAAATACATCTATGGTATAAGAAAAGCTTAGATCATATTTAGAATGAGCAATTTATCTATCATTCCATTGCCTCAACCGGTAGTTCAGGCCATCTTCTCTGAACTTTTAACTTAACATTTAGCCAATCCAAAAAAAATAATTTTCATCGTGTCAAAAATATTGTTTCCTTTGTGCTCGAAATGAGGATCGTATTTTTCATAGTGTATATATCGCTTTTCTTCTGCAAGAATGTTGGAGCCATCCAGCACGCGCATACCTATGCCTTACAACATGGTCATTTCAGTATGCCTAAAAGCAATACATCCGGGCAACATGCAGGTGCTAAAGCAGAGCAAACCTATGATTTTGGCCTTCTTGAAGGTTTTGATGATCTTGGTGACCTGGAGCTCCATGATGATGTTGCGTTTAATGCGGAAGCCATCAACTTAAACTGGCTAAGCAATTACCTTAATTTCCTGCTGTCTGTTCTTCAATCTGAAGAAGCGCAACAGGCCACTCATTTTGCTTTTGACCCGGTAGCTACGACTCCGGCCCCCATCTATATCCTGAACCAGGTTTTCAGGATTTAATACTTTTTTTCCAAAGAACTGCAGATCCACGGCCTCATGCCGTTCCGGATCCTTGTATCATTTTCTATTTTCAAATTCAATCAAAATAAACCGGGGCTACAAGTATTCTATTGAGTATCTGGTATGTCTTCCGCACAATATTTACCCGGCCTGTAAATAGTTTACCGGCCAGGACCTTTCCCATTCATTTTTCACTTAATATTCTATGCAAAAGTCAATTTTGTGGGTAAGCGCGATCGCCTTGCTTACATACAGTAGCTGTACCTCTCACAAAGAAGAACACGAAGAACACATCAAGTATGAAGTTACCAGTCCGATCACTATGGACACTTCTGTCACTAAGGAATACGTAGCCCAGATCCGCTCTATTCAAAACATCGAAATCAGGGCCCAGGAAAAAGGTTACCTGCAAAAAATGTTTGTAGATGAGGGGCAGGCAGTCAAGAAAGGACAACTCCTGTTCAAGATCATGCCCAACCTGACAGAAGCGGAAGCAGACAAAGCAAGAGCAGAAGTAAAAGCCGCAGAAGTGGAATTACAGAACACACAAATGCTGGCCGATAAAAATATTGTTTCAAAAAATGAATTAGCCGTAGCTAAAGCTAAGCTACAGCAGGCACGTGCCGGTTTAAATCTGGCCAATACGCACCTGGGCTTTACAGACATCCGTGCGCCATTTGACGGCATACTAAACAGGATCCCTAAAAAACTGGGTAGCCTGATCGACGAAGGAGAGCTGCTCACCAGCCTTTCAGACAACAGCCAGATGTTTGTTTACTTCAATGTATCTGAACCGGAATACTTAAACTATATGCTCCATAAAGACAATGATCAGTTTAAGGAAGTGCGCCTGATGATGGCCAATAACCAGGAATTCCCGGCTAAGGGTTTCGTGGAAACAGTAGAAGGTGAATTCAATCCCGAAACCGGTAATATCGCCTTCAGAGCGAAGTTCCCTAATGCAGACCGCATCCTGAAAAACGGGGAGACCGGGAAAATAATGATGACCACTCCATTGGTTAATGCGATTGTGATCCCGCAAAAAGCGACTTACGAAATACAGGATAAGAAATATGTTTTCGTAGTTGGCAATGATGGCAAAGCTGTATCTAAAAATGTAAAAGTGATTGCAGAGCTGCCTAACCTTTATGTGATCGCCGGAGATCTTTCTGTAAATGATAAAATATTACTGGAAGGTGTACAGACCATCAAAGAGAACGAAAAAATAAAATTCACCTTTATCCAGCCGAAAGAAGCTATTGCCAAACTGGCGCTTAAAGCAGAATAAGAATAAATCACAATCATTTCAGACGATTTTATGTTTAGTAAATTCATTCAAAGGCCAGTCCTTTCGATCGTAATATCATTGGTTATTGTATTCTTAGGCTTGTTAAGTTTAAGCTCAATTCCCGTTACCCAGTTTCCTTCTATTTCACCACCTAAAGTTACCATCTCTGCAGAATATCCCGGTGCCAATAATGAACTGCTGACCAAAGCCGTATTAATACCTTTGGAAAGAGCGGTAAACGGTGTACCCGGCATGAAGTATATGACCGCAGATGCCGGTAATGATGGTGAAGCCTCCTTGCAGATCGTGTTCAACCTGGGTACCGACCCTAACCAGGCTTCCTTAAACGTGCAAAACCGCGTAGCCTCTGTTACCAACAAATTGCCGCCATTGGTGATTCGTGAAGGGGTGAAAATATCCAGGGTGGAGTCCAATATGTTGATGTACATCAACCTGTACAGCAAAGAAAAAGACCTCGACCAAAAATTCCTGTTTAACTATTCTGATATAAATATCCTTCCTGAGCTGAAAAGGATAGATGGTGTGGGTTTTGCCGACATCCTCGGTAACCGCGAGTATGCAATGCGTATCTGGCTGAAACCCGACCGTATGCTGGCCTACAAGATCTCTACCGAAGAGGTGATGGAAGCCATTAATGAGCAAAGTCTTGAAGCTTCTCCTGGTAAAGCCGGGGAAAGTTCCGGTAAAAAATCACAGGCTTTCGAATATGTATTAAAATATCCCGGTCGCTATAATACAAAAGAAGAGTATGAAAATATCGTGGTTAAATCCAATCCGGACGGCGAATTACTGCGCCTGAAAGATGTTGCAGATATTGAGTTTGGAAGTTCCATGTATGATATCTATTCTAACCTGAACAATAAGTCTTCAGCGGCTATTGTATTAAAGCAGTCCTACGGAAGTAATGCTACTAAAGTAATTGCAGATGTAAAAGCCAAGATGAAAGAACTGGAAAAAGACTTTCCAAAAGGCATCGATTATGAGATCAGTTATGACGTATCCCGCTTCCTGGATGCCTCTATGGAAAAAGTAGTTCATACTTTGGTAGAAGCCTTTATCCTGGTGGGTATTGTTGTCTTTATCTTTTTAGGTGACTGGCGCTCTACCTTGATCCCAACGATTGCCGTACCGGTTTCCCTGATCGGTTCTTTTGCCTTTATGCAACTATTTGGTATTACGCTCAACCTGATCACGCTCTTTGCGCTTGTACTCGCCATCGGTGTGGTAGTGGATGATGCCATTGTCGTCATCGAGGCGGTGCATGCCAAGATGGAAGAAGAGCACCTCAACCCGCTGGAAGCGACGAAAAAGGCCATGGGCGAGATCTCCGGGGCGATCATAGCGATTACCTTCCTGATGGCCTCTGTATTCATTCCCGTAGCGTTCATGTCAGGACCTGTAGGTATCTTCTACCGCCAGTTCTCCATCACTATGGCTACCAGTATCATCCTGTCCGGTGTGGTCGCCTTGACTTTAACGCCTGCGCTTTGTGCCATTATCCTGAAACCTCATAATAGTAAACAACGCAAGAAAAGCCCGATCAATCGTTTCCTGGATGGCTTCAACAGGCGGTTCAATTTATTGAATGACCGCTATGAACGTATCTTAAAGAAAATCGTGAACAGGCGACTGATCACCTTCGGACTGCTGATCGCATTCTGTATCGGCACCTGGGCATTCAGTGTATCTGTACCCAGCGGTTTCATTCCCAATGAAGACCAGGGTATGATCTACGGGATCGTGCAAACGCCTCCCGGGTCTACCTTAGAGCGTACCAATGAAGCTTCTGAAAAACTGCAACAACTGGCAGAGCATGTAGAAGGGGTACAATCCGTGTCTTCCCTGGCGGGTTATGAGATCCTCACAGAAGGTACCGGTGCTAACTCAGGAACTTGTCTCATCAACCTGAAAGACTGGAGTGAACGCAAACAGTCAGCCCGTGAAATTATCGAAGAGCTGGAAAAAGAATCCAAAAGTATCCCGGGTGCGGTGATCGAATTCTTCCAGCCCCCGGCTGTACCGGGTTATGGTGCTGCCGGTGGTTTTGAACTGCGCTTGCTGGACAAAACAGGTTCGGGGGATTATAAGAAATTTGAAGAGGTGAACAACAACTTTGTGGCTGAGCTCAAAAAAAGGAAAGAACTGGCTTCTGTTTTCTCTTTTTACAGTGCGAGTTTCCCGCAATATATGCTCAATGTGAACAATGACATTGCCCAGCAAAAAGGTGTGAGTATTGACAATGCGATGTCTACCCTATCCACCTTGATCGGTAGTAACTACGAGACCAGTTTCATTAAATTTGGGCGGCAGTATAAGGTAATCGTTCAGTCATTACCACAATACAGGGCTTTACCGGAGGATATCCTGAAGCTGTATGTAAAAAATGACCAGGGAGAAATGGTGCCCTTCTCTGCCTTTATGACGATGGATAAAGTCTATGGCCTTTCAGAGATCACCCGGCATAATATGTATTTCTCTTCCCAGATCAGCGGTGCGCCTAACCAGGGATTCAGTAGTGGTGAGGCCATTAAAGTGATCAGTGAAGTTGCGGCAAAAACATTGCCCAGAGGTTATGGTATTGACTGGGCGGGTATTTCAAAAGATGAAACCTCCAGGGGTAATGAGGCCATTTACATTTTCCTGATCTGTTTAGGATTCGTGTACCTGGTATTAGCAGCCCAATATGAAAGTTTCATTTTACCCTTCCCGGTACTGCTATCCTTACCAGCAGGGCTTTTCGGGGCCTTCTTCCTGCTCAAGCTCATGGGTATGGAAAACAATATCTATGCGCAGATCTCTTTAGTGATGCTGATCGGTCTCCTGGGTAAAAATGCAGTACTGATCGTAGAGTTTGCGATACAGCGACATGCTGAAGGTGCATCGGTGTATAAATCTGCCATAGAAGGGGCTAAAGCGAGGTTCCGGCCTATCCTGATGACTTCCTTTGCCTTTATTGCAGGCTTGTTGCCACTGGCAGTAGCTACCGGTCCGGGCGCACTTGGCAACAGGACCATCGGTACAGCAGCGCTCGGAGGTATGTTGTTCGGTACACTCTTCGGGGTGATCATTATACCCGGCCTGTATTTTATATTCGGAACCTTTGCCTTCCGCAACAAGCTGGCCAAACATGAAACAGAAAATCCTATTACAGAAGAACTCGATAATCCTGAAAAATATGTTTAATTCAAAATATCTCATCGGCCTTTCTCTCCTGGGCACACTATACCTGAGCAGTTGTAAAATACCTGCGCTGACAACAGTGGACCCTACGGTAAAAGTTCCTGAAAAATATAACAAGAATAGCGACACCAATAGTGTAGCTGCGGTAAAATGGCGTGATTATTTTACGGACCCATATCTTCAAAACCTGATCGATACGGCCCTGGTCAACAACAGGGAGCTGATGATCACTTTAAAAGAGATCGAAATTGCACAGAACGAAGTCAGGCTGAAGAAAGGGAAAATACTGCCTGTAGGTGGTGTTAGGGGCGGACTGGGTGTAGACAAGCCCGGCAGGTACACCAGTGCCGGTGCCGGCGATGCCACCACAGAGATCGAGCCGGGTAAAGCGATGCCCGATCCTATGACCGATTTCAATATCGGTGCTTTTGTCACCTGGGAAGTAGATATCTGGAAAAAGCTGCGCAATGCCAAAGAAGCCGCGGCCAAACGTTACCTGGGCAGTGTAGAGGGCAAAAATTTCCTTATTACCAGCTTAGTGGCCGAGATCGCCGACAATTACTATGAATTGATGGCACTGGATAACCAACTGGAAATTGTCACCCAAAACATCAAGCTGCAAAAAGATGCCCTTGAAATAGTAAAGGTGCAGAAAGAAGCCACGCGTACTACAGAGCTGGCCGTTCAAAAATTCCAGGCCGAGGTCTATAAGACCGAAAGCATGAAATATGAGATCCGGCAAAACATCACAGAGACCGAAAACCGGATCAATATGCTGCTGAGCAGGTTTCCGCAACCTATTCTACGCAGCAGTCCCACTTACCTGAATGATGTGCCGAGAGTGATTGCTACCGGCATACCTGCACAACTGATGCAAAACCGGCCGGACATCAAACAGGCAGAACTGGAAATGGAAGCGGCTAAACTGGATGTAAAAGCAGCCCGGGCAGAGTTTTACCCTACCCTTGAGATATCCTCTTTTATAGGCCTGCAGGCTTTCAAACCCGGGTACCTGGCCAAGATCCCGGAATCCATGGCTTACTCCTTAGTGGGCGACCTTGTTGGGCCCATCATCAACCGGAGTGCGATCAAAGCGGAGTTCAATATGGCAAATGCCCGACAATTGCAGGCTTTGTATGAGTATGAGAAAACCGTTATCAGTGCTTACCTGGAAGTAGCCAATCAGATGGCAGGTATTGAAAACTTAAATGATAACTATAAATTGAAGGTAAAACAGGTAGATGCCTTGAATCAGTCTATTTCTATTTCCAATGATCTATTCCGCTATGCAAAAGCAGATTACCTGGAAGTATTGATGACCCAAAGAGATGCCCTGGAAGCCAAAATGGAATTGATAGAAACCCAGAAAGCGCGCATGAGTGCTGTGGTCTATATCTACAAAGGGCTTGGCGGAGGCTGGCAATAATCATTAAATAATCTCAGATGCACTATATAAATAGAAACTATTCATCCAAATAGTGCATGTTTTTAGGTTTAAAATAGGGCGACCCGATTCTTCGGGTTGCCTTTTTTATAATATAATAAAAAGACGACCATTTTAATACTAAAACATTCATATTGCTCAATAAAAAATACATAAATATTGTTAAAACAAAAATACCGCTCAGGATCATGTCCCAGAAAAAGAAAAATAGTTATTAAATACTAATTTTAGCAAATAAATTTTCTAAAAATTGAAAAAAATTGAAGAAAAGAAAAAATTAACTTAAATTTGATATAACATTTTCACCATTATTTCATTGTAATATTCCATCCATGAAATTTAAATTTTTACAAAAAGCACTGATTAAGAGTTTTTGTTTCCTGCTATTAGGCTCAACCCAGGTTGATGCACAGCTTGTAGGCACACCAAATCTTGCAGCCCAGCAATTAGTGGATATCCTGGTCGGGCCCGGAGTATCTACCTCCAATGCTACCCTTATCTGTAATGATAATGGTAGCGGAAAGTTTTCCGGTCCCAGCAATTTAGGGATTGATAGCGGTATCGTACTCTGTACCGGGAGAATTGATAATGCTTCGGGTGTATATGGTATTGGTTCTCCTGCAAATTTACAGATGACCACCATCACCAATACTCCGGGCGATGCAGATCTGAACGCCATATCCGCCAACTATGGTATGGCCAGCACCTACGATGCCTGTGTATTAGAATTTGACTTTATCCCTAAAGGAGATACGGTTAAGTTCAATTATGTTTTTGGTTCAGAAGAATATCCTGAGTATGCCTGTGCTACAGTTAATGATGTGTTCGCCTTATTAATTTCAGGGCCAGGTATTGTCAGCAATACACCTATGCCTACCAAAAGAAATGTGGCATTAGTACCGGGAACCAATACACCAATCATGATCAATACCATTGCCAATGGTCCGGGTATTTATGGTACACTTTCCAATTGTACCAGCATCGATGCTAACGCTCCTTTTGCCCAGTATTATGTAGATAATGTTACGGGACAAACAGTTGTATTCGATGGCTTCACCACTGTGCTGACTGCTGAAGCTAAAGTTATTCCCTGCGAAACTTACCGTTTAAAACTGGCTATTGCCAACGTTTCCGATGGGATCTACGATTCCGGCATTTTCTTTAAAGCCGGTAGCTTAACCAGTACTGCAGTAGCTACGCAACCCACTTCCGGCCTGGGTGCCAACACCAGCAAACTGCATACTGTAAGAGGCTGTACCCCTGCCGAGATCAAATACAAAAGAACAGATTGTGATACCATGTTGCCTTTCAGTTTTCATTTAGAGATCGGGGGAACCGCAATTCCGGGCGTTCACTATGAAACCATACCTAATACACTACCGATTCCTCCGGGCCAGTCTACCGGTACCATCCAGGTAAAAGGTCTTTTAGGCCCTTATTCTGGTGAAAAATATGTAGTGATCGGCGTTAAGCACCCGGATTCTGTATTAGTAAATGCGGCAATTATTCCTATTATTCAAAGAGATACCGTTTATATCTACGATTCTCTTTATGCAAATATTGCTACGCCGGAGACCACCGTCTGCCCTAACACTACCATTACCATCCAGGGAGAAGTCGCTCCGGGCAATGATTTCAGCTGGGACCCTGTAGTTTATAATACAGGTAACCTCACCATCACCCCCAATATGCTGACTTCCAGAATCTTTACCCTTAAAGTGACACAACCTAATGCCCCGGCAACCTGTCCGCCGGCATACAGGCGCTACCTGGCTACCGTAGAGCAGATCCCTATCATCCATATGTCTACAGATACAACCATCTGCCTGTCTGACTCTGTGCCTTTACCGGTGAGCATCAGCCCCGACTCTTTAAACTACCTCTATAGCTGGACTCCGGCTACAGGATTAAGAGCCGGTAACATCGGTACCAATTTCTTTTATGCTCCTCCGGGCGTATATAATTACACCCTTAAGGTAACCACCCCGGTTGCAGGCTGTTCCAGTGAGAAAAATTTAACCCTGACTGCAGTATTACCTGAAAAATTCACCACGGTATTACCTCCATCAGGCAGCACTTACAAATATGATGAAACGATCTATTTTAAAGTAGCCGGAAACTTCCAATTCTATACCTGGGAGCCCAGCCACCTGTTTGTAGATCCCTTCATCCAGGACAATACAATCAAAGCGCATGAAAATACCACTTATAAAGTAGTAGGTACCGATAGATTTGGTTGTAAAGACACCGCATCCATCGCGATCAATGTTATTTTCCCTGAAAAACCAATCATGCCGAATGCCTTTACACCAAATGGTGATGGTAAAAATGATGAGTTCAAGATCCCGGGCAATAAGTTTATCAAACTCACCAAGTTCCAGATCTTTAACCGTTGGGGTCAGGAGATGTTCAACACCATCGATCCTCAGAAAGGCTGGGACGGTACACTTAAAGGCCAACCTGTAGAGCAAGGCGTATATATGTACATCGTGGTTGCAGAATTACCCAATAAAGAAGTAGTTACTTATAAAGGAGATGTAACACTCATCAGGTAGTCTTACATAGAACATATAAATAAAAGAGGAACAGTTATCGTAACTGTTCCTCTTTTCACTTAAACCGGCCCATTATTCCCGTGGAATATTTACAAGCCCGGAGCATGGTGCATACTGCTTGTTTACTTATCTTTGAACCTTATTATATACAGCAAACAAATGCCGGAAGAAAAAGGAAATTTAGGAAAATACCTGTTAAAAGCATTTTTGCAAGGCCTGGTGATACTGGGACCTGTAAGTGTTACCGTAGCAGTCATCTACTACGTATTTAGCAGTATCGACAGCCTGATCCCGAGTTTATCGGAAAAAATACCCGGCCTTGCCTTCATCCTGTTGATCGTATTTACGACACTCATCGGCATTATAGGCACGCGCTTCTTTATCGGCAGGTTCATTGTAGACCTGCTGGAATATATCCTGGAGAAGACACCCGGTATAAAGTTCATCTACACCTCCATCAAAGAAGTACTCGTCTCTTTTGTAGGCGATAAAAAGAAATTTAACCATCCCGTGTGGGTCAGGACCCATAACGATCCTGAGGTATGGCGCATTGGCTTCCTGACCCAACCCGACATGAGCTTTGAAGGCTTTCATGAAAAAGTTTCCGTTTACCTGCCCCACTCCTACGCCATATCCGGCTGGGTGATCGTTACAGAGGCCCAAAACGTAAAACCTGTGGTAGGCATGAATGCTGCAGAAGCCATGAAGTTTGCCGTAAGCGGTGGTATCACGGGTATAGCAGGCACTCCCGAAAATAAATAAATCAAAAAAACAAACATCAATCAGTATCCATATGTTCAGTTATACATTCCGTATTCTTTCCGCTATGCTATGCCTTAGCTTAGTTTTTTTAACACCGGCAAAATCCGTAGCACAATCCAAACAAATCACTTTAGAAGACATTTGGCTTAACGGCACATTTGCGGCAGCCTCCGTACCCGGATTCAATGTAATGAATGATGGTAAACGTTATGTAAAAACAGAAAACAACGGGGATATAAAAATATATGCACTCAATACCAATAAAGAAGCAGGCACTCTGCTGAAGGCAAGCGACCTGGTATATGAAGGCAAACAGATACAGTTAGCAGATTTCAGCTTCAGCAGTGATGAAAAGAAATTATTACTCCTTACCGAGCCGCAACCTATATACCGGCATTCTACCCTGTACGTAGTCTATGTATATGATATTGCCAGTAAACAGCTGCGCCTCTTAGACCCGGCAAAAGTATTACATGCCAGCTTTTCGCCAGATGCACAAAAAGTCGCTTTCGTAAAAGAGAATAATCTATACATCAAAGACCTGCCTACAGATCAAGTGCAGACAGTGACCAATGATGGTCTTAAAAACAAGATCATCAATGGTAATTGCGATTGGGTATATGAAGAAGAATTCAGCTTCACCCAGGCCTACCAATGGTCTCCGAAAGGCAACTTCATTGCTTATTACAAATTTGACGAAAGCCAGGTGAAAGAATACACTATGTTTTTTGATGAAGGAAAAGAGTATCCTACCGAATACCGGTATAAATACCCGAAAGCCGGGGAAGACAACTCTATTGTCAGCATCCACATTTTTGATCTGAACAGTAAAAATAATACAACTGCAGACATAGGCCCGGAAAAGGACCAGTATATACCCCGCATCAAATGGACCAATAAGGATAATGAACTCGCTGTTACAAGATTAAACAGGCATCAAAATCACCTGGAACTCCTTTTAGTAACTGCAAATAGCGGCAACAGCCAGGTGATCTACGAAGAAAAGAACAAATACTATGTAGACATTACTGATAACCTGACCTTCTTACCCGATAACCAGTCTTTCGTGATCACCTCGGAACAAGACGGGTACAACCACCTCTATCGCTGGAACTGGATCAAAAAAGAAATGACCCAACTGACCCGCGGTGTGAATGAAGTAAAAGACGTTTTAGGGGTACAGACCCGTAACGGACAGATTTTCTACACCATCACAGAAGATGTATTGAACACCGCCTTTTATGTAATCGATATTAAAAAAGGAATCCCCAAATTACTGAGCACACAAAAAGGCACCCATGCAATAAGTCCATGCAATGGCTTCAGCTATTTTGTAGACCGCTATTCATCAGACAAGCAGGTGCCTACCTTCAAGCTCATTGATGCCAAAGGGAAAGTAGTCAGGGTATTAGAAGAAAATAAACGATTACAGGAGCGCCTGAAGGAGTATGAGCTGGGCGCAACAGAGTTTATCAAGATCCCCAACCGGGAAGGTGTTGCCTTGAATGCCTATATGATCAAACCGGCCAATTTTGATCCCAATAAAAAATACCCCGTCTTACTGTACCAATATTCAGGACCTGGCTCACAACAGGTTTTAAATAAATTCCCGCTGGACAATTACTGGTGGCACCAGATGCTGAGCCAGAAAGGATATATTGTAGTCGTAGCCGATGGCACCGGAACAGGCGGGCGCGGAGAAGCCTTCAAAAAGAAAACTTACCTGCAGCTGGGCAAACTGGAAAGTGATGACCAGATAGATGTGGCCAATTATTTAGGTAAACAATCTTATGTAGATGCCGGAAGAATAGGGATATGGGGCTGGAGTTTTGGCGGCTTTATGAGTACCATCTGCGTACTTAAAGCACCGAAAACCTTCAAAGCTGCCATTGCAGTGGCACCGGTAACCAACTGGCGGCTTTATGACAATGTATACACTGAAAGATTTATGCGTAAGCCTTCAGAAAACGCACAAGGATATGATGACAATGCTCCCCTCCAGATGGCCAAAAACCTGGAAGGCAAATACCTGCTGATCCACGGAATGGCCGATGACAATGTACACCTGCAAAATGCGACAGAGTTGTCTAAAGCATTGGTAGATGCCAATAAAAACTTTGATGCATTTTATTATACAAATAAAAACCACAGCATTTACGGAGGCTATACCCGTTATAATCTGTACATAAAAATGACCGAGTTCCTCCTCAACAATTTATAGAGCAATCCCGCAGATACGCCCTGAAAGTGAATAAGTATATAAAATAGCTATTGTTCAGAACAATTTCAGGGCCATATTTGCGTTAAAATTAAAAGGAATTCGTTTCGATTAATCTTTGTAAATTCGCCGCGGATTTTTAGTAGGTTCAGAGAAAATGAGATTTTAATCAATTTTGTTTCGAAATGGCCTACATTTTTATTTAAAAAAGAGTTTATTTCCTTTAAAAATTAATGTTAGATAAATTAGAAGCATTAAATGCCAAGTTCATCGACTTGGGTATTGCGTTAACCAACCCGGAGATCGTGAGTGACAATAAAAAATTCACCCAGGTCTCTAAAGAATATAAAAAACTGGAACCCCTGGTGCAATCCTATCTTAAATACAGGAATGTACTGGAAGGTATTGAATTTGGCAAAGATGTACTGGCTAACGAAAGTGATGCAGAACTGAAAGAAATGGCCAAAGAGGAACTGGTGATCCAGGAAGAAGAGAAGATAAGACTGGAGGAAGAGATCCGCCAGCTGATGATCCCGAAAGACCCTACCGATGACAAAAACGCGGTACTGGAGATCAGAGCGGGAAGTGGTGGCGATGAAGCCAGTATTTTTGCCGGTGACCTGCTGAGAATGTATATGAAATACATCGATAAACGAGGCTGGAAAGCGAGCCTGATCTACGAAGCAGAAGGAACTGTAGGCGGCTATAAAGACATTCAACTGGAAGTTACCGGGAATGATGTATACGGTACATTAAAGTTTGAAAGTGGTGTGCACCGTGTACAACGCGTACCCGCTACAGAGGCCAGCGGACGTGTACACACTTCGGCAGCTACTGTACAGGTAATGCCGGAAGCAGATGAAATCGATTTTGAACTGAGAGAAAGTGATGTGAAGATGGAAACGGCACGAAGTGGCGGTTCCGGTGGTCAGAACGTAAATAAGGTAGAAACCAAAGTTATGCTGACCCACATCCCTACCGGCACGGTAGTGATCTGCCAGACAGAGCGTACCCAGCTTGGCAACAGGGAAAAAGCAATGACCATGTTGCGTACCAAATTATATGAAGAAGAAGTGCGTAAGCATGAAGAAGCTATTGCCCACAGGAGGAAAAGTATTGTCACTACCGGCGACCGTTCTGCAAAGATCCGTACCTATAACTATCCCCAGGGCAGGATCACCGATCACCGCATCAATATGACCAATTATAACCTGGATGAGTTTATGAACGGTGATATTGACGAAATGCTGACCGCCCTGCAAACCGCAGAGAACGCCGAAAAAATGAAAGCCGGAGAAAGTATTTAAACCCTAACTTTTTTTGTAACCCTACAAGAAACAAATAACGCAATCTAAATGGAAGATAATAGATTCGATTTAATAGATATCCTTGTCTTGCTGAAAAGCAAGTTTAAAACCCTGCTTATTATTACGGTACTCGGTATCATCGCTTCCGTGATCTTTGTTATGATCCGGACAGATGTATATACAGCTGAAGCAAACGTGATCGTAAAGAGCTACATGAACTTTGACCGCAACCAGATGTTCAGTGAAGAAGCCTTCTACATCAAAGATGCCTTTGCCAAAGAGAATGAGATCGACAAAGCAATGACGATCCTCGGGAACAGTGACGTGATCTCTTTCATCAACCAGGAAACCAAATACCAGGAGGTTAAAAAGATCCGTGAAAAAGACTTGTTTGATGCCATCAAAGCCAACTACACCGTAAAGCGTACCGACAATTCGGACCTGGAAATCAAATTCACCGACCAGGACCCGGACCTGGCCCTTAAAGCCTTACAGTCGGCCTTATACAAAGCCGAAGACTTATATGTAAGCTACTTCGAGGAATACAATAAAGACATCACCAAAGAAATAGATTTTAAACGCCAGTTACTGGCCGATTCCCTCCAGGCTATCGGTACACAAATTGCTGCGGTAAGGAAAGCCTACAATATCTACAATGCATTAGGTCCGGTAAGAGGTACTGCAGGCAATAGTGGTGCAAGTCCTGTTACAGAAAGCAATACAGAAGGTATAGAGCAATTAAAATCCCTGGTCCAGATCAAAGACAAGCTGGACGAAGAGAACGCTAAACTTGCCAGTCTTAAATCCCAGTACAACAGTTTCCTGAACGAAAATAAAATGCGTATTTTCTATAAAGTCAGCGGACCGTACAAACCAACAATCCCTTCAAACCCTAAAGCAATATTTATTGTTCTGGGTAGTGCCGTTGCAGCATTCCTGTTTTCCTGCTTCTGGGTTTTACTGACCAATGCGATGAATAAAAGAACAAAAGCCCAATCATAGTGCAGGCTGCCCTTCAACATAAGAAAGCAATCCCGAACTGGCTCAACCTTGTAGCCATACTCATACTATTGGCCTCTATTGCGGTGTTTTCAGCAACACAGTTCTATATTGCCATTACCCTGCCCTTTGCTTTACTTTTTGTTGCCTGGCTCGTCCTGAACTGGAAAAGCTATTATTGGTTTTTTATCTTCGCCATAGCCACTACAGGTATTGTCAAAGTAGGAACGGGTACTATGTACCTGCCCCTGATGCCGCTCAGCATCATTTCGGCTTTGCTGGCCCTGGCCTTACTGCTATACAACAGGAAACTGGTTTATGATAACTTTTACAGGCATCCCTTAACCCTGATCATCTTCCTGCAATTCTTCTGGCTGATGATCTCTGTGATCTTCTCCGAAATACCGCTACCTTCCATTAAATATTTAGGCGTTAATACCATTCAGCTACTTTCTTTCCTGATATTACCCATGATGGTTTTAAAGAAAGAGGCCGACTGGATGAAGCTGTGTAAGATACTCATGATCAGCTTCACGCTTGTGGCTACCTATGTACTCATCAGGCATGCCTTGAAAAACTTTACTTATCTATATACCAATGTTGCCGTAAAACCTTTCTTTTACAACCACGTTGATCATGGCTGTATCCTATCCATGCTGGTACCTATACCCTATATGCTCTGGAAGCATACAGACAAGTCTAAAGTATGGACCCGGAGATTTTACTTACTCTTGCTGGTTTTCTTCATTGTGTGTACCTACCTGACCTTTGCCAGGGCCGCTATACTCGCAGTAGCCTTCGCATTCGTTATTATTTATGCCATCAGGAAAAAACTGGTCAACTGGTTAATGACCCTGTTCTTTATTTGCGCATTCAGTATTGTGGCCTACCTGGTGGTAGACGATAATTATAAAAATTTCAAACCCAATTACGAGCAAACTTATTCCAGGCATTCCTTTGATGATCTCTTAAAAGCTACCTTCATGGGTGGAGATATGTCCTCTATGGAACGCTTTTACCGGTGGATCGCCTCGGCAAGAATGAGTATGGAAAAGCCGATGACGGGCGTAGGACCTAATAACTTTTACGATTTCTACAAACCTCATGCCATACAGATGTTCCGCACCTATGTAAGCCGGAACGAAGAAAAATCAACTACCCACAATTACTTTATCTTCATGCTCGTGGAGCAAGGCTGGCCGGCCATGATACTCTATGGTATCTTCATCTGGGCCTTGTTTTACCAGGCACAAAAATTGTATCACAAGACGAGGAATGTACTTTACCGGAGAATGACACTGGTGGCCGCAATGGTAATCGCTGCATTTTTCATCAACAACCTCTTCTCTGAATTGCTGCAGACCTATAAGATAGGAGCTATTTTTTACCTGGCAACGGTACTGCTCTACTGGGTGGGCAACCAGATCAAAAAAGAAAACAAACAGGAGCAACTATCTTAAGATAAAATGTTGTTTCCGTTTAAAGTCTGCCCTATTCATTAAAATAGAAAAGTCCCAGGCAAATACTGTGCAATTGAAAGATTCCTGTTCAAAACGTGCTGCAAGCAAGTGATATTGCCGGTTTTGCGGATGCACTAATAATACTGTGATATTGCGGCCTGCCAATGCCTCAAAAAACGTATCAGCATACTGCTCTGCCTCGTTAATTGGCAATACACAGACTGCATGTTGTTCCATAGCAAGTGCAGCAGGTTCTGCTATAAGCGGTTTAAAATAGGATAACCAATTATACGTATGGATCAAAGAAGGAGCTACAACTAATTGTTGTCTATCACTCAGGTGAGCCAAAACCCGGAACAAAGTACGTGCTTTCTTATGCTCCTTCGTATCCCCGGAAATTTCCTGCGGATAATCCCACACACCTTTCCCCTCATGCAGCACCTCCTCTACGAACTTATAAATGTATGGAGAATGTGTTCCATGGCGGCCTTTGGCCTTCAATAAATAATTCAAAAAATTCACGAACAGTCTCTATTTATTTTTCCTGATCCAATGCTCAAAGGTAAAGGAGAACAAATGCTTTTCATCCTTATCATGAAACTCACTCCAGACCTTTTCCCAATCACTTTCCGCGAATTCCGGGAAAAAGACCATACCATTATCAATAACCGTATGTATACGGGTAACATACATTTCATCCATAATGTCCATAGTCGCCTTATAGATCTGCCCGCCACCGATCACAAAGGCCTTTTCCAGCCCCGGATGGCTCGTTTCCAGCAGGCTGATAGCTTGCTCTATGTCTTTTACCACGATAGCGCCTGCAGCGGCTTCCAGGCTATTGGAAATAACTACATTGGCCCTGTTCGGCAAAGGTTTCTGCCCCAGGGACAACCAGGTATTCTTACCCATAATGATCGGGAAGCCCGAGGTTGTTTGCTTAAAAAACTTCAGGTCATCCGGTAAGTGCCAGGGCATCTTGTTATCAATACCAATGACATTATTTGCAGAGGCGGCCACTACACTGATCAACTTCATATTTAAGACTTGGTTTTTGGAAAAAGAATATCTTTCAGCGCCAGCTCATCTTCCATTTTCAACTTACCGGCAAGCAACAGCCTTAATTGTCTTCTGCGCAAAGCATCTTCATACATTTCATGCTCCTTTGCGGTTTCCGGCAATACTTCCGGCACCTGCGTAGGCTTGCCTAAACTGTCCAATGCCACAAAATTGAAATAAGCTTCATTGGACAGGTAGCGCTCCTGCTTGATGGGGCTTTCGCCATACACACTCAGGTAGATCTCCAAAGAAGAATTAAAAGAACGGGTCACTTTACCCTCTATGGTTACGATATTGCCCAGCTGGATCGGGTTGTGGAAATGTACATTATCTACAGATACGGTCACACAGGGCTTATTACAATGTTTTTGCGCTACTATTGCCGCGGTGATATCCATCCAGTGCAGCAATCTTCCGCCCATCAGGTTTTGCAGCGTATTCGTATCATTGGGCAATACGATCTCGCTCATAATGGTATGTGATTCGGAAACTTTCTTTTGAGGCTTAAGCATGTATATTAAAATTTCTTTTTAGGACTTGTCGTAAAAGCACTTTTTAAATAAAAAGGTTCGGCATAGGCAACATCATCAAATGCAGCCCGGACATATCTTTCCTGTGCCTGGCTGTTCCAGTAGCTTATAGCTAAGACATGGCTTTTTAAAGCCTCCGCTTGGGAATGTGTCTCCAGTACAGCAACATCATCTGTGATCAGTTTAAAGCCTTCGAATTGCTGCCATTCAAATTGTTCATAAAAAATATGCTGTGGCGGCATCAACTCTGTGCCATCCTGCCGGGCAAAAGCGAAACCCTCTCCCGCCCTTGCCTTCAGGACCAGCAAAAAACGCTGCTCCCCGCTTTCCAGCAATGTCAGTTTATTAAAGAGCATAAGGGGTTTATCCAGCGCAAAACACAGGCCTTTTGCCACGCCTATACCCACCCTGAGGCCGGTATAGCTGCCGGGGCCACCGTCTGCTGCAACAGCATCTATATCTTTTATAGCGATACCTTCCTGCAGCAATAGTTCCGCTATCAGGGTATTCAAAACAGCTGCCTGTTCATTTGCAGGCTCGTGCAGGCGCTCCGCCAGGATACCTGATTCATTTCCCAATGCTATATGCGTATGCGTATAAGCCGTATCAATAAATAATATTAAAGGCATGTAATTGAAGTAAACAGCAAATATAAACCAATAGTTTAATAGTCTTTAAAACTTAAAAGCTGCTTCCCGTTCAGAGAAGCAGCTTTTATATGTAAGATCAATACGCTGTATTGATTATTTCACCACGTTACCGGTAATTTTTAATTCAATAGGAGTCCGGCTTGCATTTGATTTAATAAAGACGGTACGATCAATCGGACCTACTCTATCTTTTGTTTGATATTTAACAGTGATCTTACCTGTCTTACCCGGCAATACCGGGGCTTTAGGCCAGTCGGGTGTGGTGCATCCACAAGTGGAGGTAGCTTCCTGAATTAAAATAGGCTGTTGGCCTACATTGGTAAATTCAAAAGAGTACACAGCATCCTGCCCTTCTTTTACAGTACCAAAATTGTGCGTATTATTAGCTTCCTTGAACTTGAAAGCCGGTCCATTACCCTGTGCAAAAACTGTCACAACACAGAACAAAAGTAAAACAGACAATAACTTTTTCATATCTAAAATTATAAACCTTTTTGCTTCCTGAAAAAATATAGATTAATTCGCTTTAATAGCTGAATTGTTCTGAGGAACAGATGCAGCTGGCTTAGCGACTACAGTACCGGTAATTTTCAACACTTTATTACCCGCATCGGTCATCACCGTAACTTGCCTGTTGATAGGACCTACACGGCCAGGAGTAGAGTAAGAAACAGTAACGGTTCCTTTTTTACCCGGAGCTACAGGCTCTTTAGACCAGTTAGGACTGGTACATCCGCAGGTAGAACTTACGTTCTGGATGCTGATTGGTTTTTTACTTTTGTTGACAAAAGTAAATTCGTATTCAGCTTTGTCCCCTTCTTTAACATTTCCGAAATCATGAACTTCACTTTTGAATTTCATCACATCAGCAGGGTCTGCTGCAACAGCAGCTACTGCAGCTTCTGTTTTTTCTTGCTTTTTTAAAGATTTTCTGTTCTCTTGTGCAAATACTACAGAAGTACCCATAGTCAAAAGAACAACAAGTGATAATAGTGGCTTTTTCATTTGAACTTTTTTTGTTACCTGGAAATTTATTTTAATGGTAGTTTTGATAGGATAGAAAATCAATAGTTTAATCGAGTCACATTTCAATTGTCCAATACCCGCATCTGATTTACTCTATTTGATGACAAAGTTAACCATGAAGTTTAGCATTTGAACATATTGTCCGGTTAATCGTGCGTTAAAGTCTCAGAGACCAACGCCACATTGGCTTATCTACCTGCGCTCCTAGATCTTAGGGCAATCATATTTACCACGCTTTCCACCTGCACAGCTCTGCAATGTAGAACAAACCAAAACCGTAGCCAATATGATACAGATAACAGCTAACAACTTCTTCATAAAAATTTGTGTTTAGAATAAAATATAATCCTACGAAATTAATTAAAAAAAACAAAAACACACATATATATTTAGCTAATGACCTGTGAAATAAACAGAGCCGCTTCCGCTTAAAAAATCTTTTTATATTTTTGGCGGCGCTTACCTAAACATAAAAATCTGTTCATGAGTATTTTAAAACCTAAAAACTGGATATTTTCACTGGCCTTAATCAGTGCTTCATCCAATGTAGCTATGGCACAGGTGCCTGCATTCCCGGCTACCGACCTGGACCGGTCTGCCAATCCTAATGTGGACTTTGACCAGTTTGCCAATGGTGGCTGGAAAGCCGCTAATCCCATCCCCGGAACAGAAAGCCGGTGGGGCGCTTTCGGCATCCTGGACAAGGAAAACCGTGAGGTACGGCTGAAAAATATCATCAGCGAATTATTGAACACCCCGAAAAATAAACCCGGATCTGAATCCCAGCAAATAGCCGACTTTTACCGCTCCTACATGGACACAGAACTGATCGAAAAGCTGGGCACACAACCGATCAAGCCCTATTTAGACATCATTGCAAAAGCAAAAAACATCAAAGAGTGGAACAGCACAAATGCCCACCTGGCGAATATCGGCATATTCAGTGTTTTCGGTTTTGGCGTTAATGCCGACAGGAAGAACAGTAAACTGAATGCCGTTTACCTCTACCAGAGTGGCCTCACACTAGGAGAAAAAGGCTTTTATACCAAAACAGACTCCAGCTCCCTTGCGATCAGGAAAGAGATGGTACAGCATATCGATGAGATGTTCCGCCTGGCCGGCTGGAAAGATAAAAGCCCGGGAGCAGCGATCCTGAAATTTGAAACGGAAGTTGCCGGGTTCCAGTTGAGCAATGTTGAACTGAGAGATCCGGAAAAAACATATAACAAGATCGGGAAAAATGACCTGGCCAGCCTGCAGACCAACCTCGACCTGACCAATTACCTTAAAATTATTGCCTATAATTTTGATGAAGTGATCGTACAGCATCCGGATTATATCAAAAATCTTAATAAATTTTTAGCCACTCAAAACCTGGAGACCTTAAAAACCTACCAGCGCTGGCTGCTCTTAAATTCCTTTGCCACTGCCCTCCCCAACAAGTTCCAACAGGAAAGCTTCCGCTTCAACAATACTGTTTTGAAAGGTGTTAAAGAAAGAAAACCGCTTGAAGACAGGGCCATCGAAGCCACCAATAATATACTGGGCATGCCTTTGGGTAAACTCTTCGCTGCAAAATACTTCCCGGAAAGTTCTAAGAAAAAAGTAGCTGAAATGATCGAAAATGTGCGCACGGTATTTGGAGAAAGAATTGACGGACTGAGCTGGATGAGCGCCAATACAAAAATAGAAGCACGTAAAAAGCTGGCTGAATTCACTTATAAGATCGGCTATCCTGACACCTGGAAAGATTACTCCACGATAGAGATCAAACCAAATGCCCTGGTAGCTAATATTATCGCGGCAAGACAATGGCGCGTGAACGAAGCGCGGAATAAAATAGGCAAAGAAGTGGACAAAACAGAATGGGGTATGTCGCCGCAGACGGTGAATGCCTACTATAGCCCTATGAATAATGAAATCGTATTCCCGGCTGGCATCCTGCAACCACCCTTCTTTAACCCCGATGCAGATGATGCGATCAACTATGGCGGCATCATAGCCGTTATCGGCCATGAATTCAGCCACGGTTTTGATGATAAAGGATCTAAATACAATGCAGAAGGCAACCTGTCTAACTGGTGGACTGAAGACGACCGTACCGCCTTTGATGCACTGGCCAATAAATACATTGAATACTTCGATCATAAAGAAGTACTTCCCGGGCTTAATATCAACGGTAAGCTGACCATTGGCGAGAACATTGCAGACCTTGGCGGATTGACACTTGCTTATTATGCTTTAAAAAAATCTATTGATAAAAACGGCGCTCCGGCTCCTATTGATGGCTTCACCTGGCAGCAAAGATTTTTCCTGGGCTGGGCACAGGTATGGCATACCAACATTACCGAGAAAGCCCTGCGCCAGCAGGTATTGACCGATCCGCATAGTCCTGCAAAGGAAAGGATCAATGGCCCTATGCCTCATTTAAAAGAATTCCAGGAGGCCTGGCAGACCAAGCCCGGCGATGCTTTATACCTTGATGAAGCTTCCCGTATTGTTATCTGGTAGGAACTGGTAAAACAATAAAAGCGATAAGGGTGTCTGCAGATCTTGCAGACACCCTTATTTTATAAGCCTTTCAGCCGGGATTAGTTCAGCAAAGTACCATAAGCCAGGTTAGCCCCGTCGATACATTCCTGCTTTGCTTCCTCTGAAGTTACATACTCATCCAGTACCGTTTTAAACTTGGTCCACATCGGCCCGGTCTGATCTTTATAGAAAGAGAAATAGTTAAACGTTACATCTTTGAAAGCCTCGTTCTTAGACAATGCTCTTGCGATCACATTACCGCCCAAAGTAGACCCTTCGATAACATATAAAATACCTAAAGCCTTGGCTGCGCTGATACCCTCAGTATCCTGCTTTACAGAAGGATCATATTGCAGGCCCAGGTTTTCCAGTTCAGATTGCATGACCTCCGCTTTCACGCGTTTTTCCAGTTCAAGCGGTGTTCCTAACTCACCATTCAATACTTCGATAGCAGCCTGCTCATATTTTGCGATCAGCAAAGCGTTCTGCTTCAAAAGATTTTTATAATCATCAATAGTATAAGTTTGATCAAAGATCCTGTTGGAGTTTAAACTTGCCTCTACTTTATCGTGCAGTTCTTTGGTTTGACTTTTTAATTGTTCTGATATCATCATGTTTGAATTTTATTTTTCGCAAACAAAAATACTTAGGATTTCCTCCGGAAAGGCCGATTCCAAAGCTTCAAGGATGATTATTCCCTATTTTGTAAAATTATTCTGACAATTGATAATTGATGCATCAGAGCACTTCGTTCACAATCGTCTTTATATTTTCACTCTTACCCATGGAGTAAAAGTGCAATACAGGTACTCCTTTAGCCTTCAGCTCCCGGCATTGAGCGATGCACCACTCTACCCCAACCTGCTTCACTTCCTTGTTATCTTTACACTTTAATACCTCCATCACCAGGTCATCCGGCAGGTCTACCTTAAAGCGGTGGGGAATCATGCTCAATTGTCCTTTTGTGGCAATAGGTTTCAACCCGGGAATAATAGGCACTGTGATGCCCGCTGCCCTGCATTTGTCCACAAAGTCAAAATAAGCCTCATTATTAAAAAACATTTGCGTGACGATATAGTCGGCTCCGGCATCTATTTTTTGTTTCAGGTAAACAATATCCTGGCGCAGACTGGCGGCCTCCATATGTTTCTCCGGGTAAGCAGCAACGCCTACACAAAAATTGGTCGGGTTATTATTCTCCAGGTAGTCATCCAGGTAAGTACCCTTATTCAGGCCCTTGATCTGGGTCACCAGTTCATTGGCATATTGGTGCCCGTTACGCTCCGACTTAAAATATATTTCGCTTTTGATTGCATCTCCGCGCAAAGCCAGCACATTGTCAATCCCCAGGAAGTCAAGATCGATCAGGAAATTCTCTGTATCTTCCTGGTCAAAGCCACCGCATAAGATATGCGGTACCGCATCTACCTTATATTTATTCTGAATAGCGGCACATATCCCCACCGTACCGGGTCGCTTACGCACAACTTTCTTTTCCAGCAAGCCGTTTTCCCTTTCCAGGAATACGTACTCTTCGCGGTGATAAGTCACATCGATAAATGCCGGGTTATAATCGATCAGCGTATCTATCGTATTGTAAATATGCTGTACCGTTTCTCCTTTCAGCGGTGGTAAGATCTCAAAAGAAAACAAGGTGCTGCCCTGCGCTTTAGTTATATGTTCTGTTACTTTCATTTTATAAATTTGTGAATTTGCAAATGTGCTGATGTGAAAATGCTAAATAGTACAAGCCGGTATGGTTACCTTATTTTTCAAAACGCAGATCATCTGTCCCTGATCAATTATTAATGATCAGGCAAGATTGGGGGCCAGCCATTGCATGGCCAGCTCTTTTGATATACCTCTTCTTTGGGCATAATCTTCCACCTGCTCTTCCGTGATCCGGCCCAGTCCGAAATATTTACTGTCCGGGTGAGCAAAATAATAACCGCTTACGCTTGCAGCAGGCCACATGGCCAGGCTCTCCGTCAGCTCCACCCCTATATGTTCGTTTACCGATAAGAGTTTCCAAATCGTACTTTTCTCCAGGTGGTCCGGGCAGGCGGGATAGCCCGGGGCAGGCCGGATGCCCTTGTATTGCTCTTTTATGATGGCTTCCAGCTCCAGGCTTTCATCCATTGCATAGCCCCAGTATTTTTTACGTATTTCGGTGTGTAGAAACTCTGCATAGGCTTCTGCAAAACGGTCTGCCAGCGCCTTTACCATGATCGCATTGTAATCATCATGAGCATCTGCAAATTCCTTAGCCTTTTCATCGGCACCAAAACCTGCGGTCACACAGAAGCAACCCATATAATCCAATATACCTGCAGACTTAGGCGCAATAAAATCAGATAAGGCAATGTTCGGGATCTTACTTGCTTTTTTAGACTGCTGTCTCAGCGTTAAGAACACCGCTTCTGTTGCTCCCGCTTCATCATACACCTCGATATCATCGCCCACAGCATTTACCGGGAACAAGCCAAATACGGCCTTGGCCGTAAACCATTTCTCCCGGATGATCTTATCCAGTAAGTGTAAAGCATCTGCATAAAGTTCTTTAGCCTGCTTGCCTACCACCTCATCTTCCAAAATATCAGGAAACTTACCGTGCAGGTCCCAGCTTCTGAAGAATGGTGCCCAGTCAATATTGGTCGCCAGTACCCCCAGGTCCTGCTCCTGGAATACCTGTATGCCCAATTGTCTCGGGCGTACAATATTATTTTCATTAAACTCTAACCGGAGCGCATTGGCACGGGCCTGTTCCAGTCCCAGGTATTCTTTCTGGTTCACATTCCTCAGGAACACGGACCGCACATGGGCATTATCCTCTTTCACACTCAGTTTAAAAGCTCCGCCATTCTCTTTGCTTAATATATTGCTCACCACCGCTACAGCCCTGGAAGCATCATTGACATGCACCACCAGCTCAGAGTACCTGGCATCGATCTTTACCGCTGTATGCACTTTAGAAGTAGTAGCACCACCTATCATCAGGGGAATATTTAAATTCAGGCGCTCCATTTCAGCCGCCACATGCACCATCTCATCCAGGCTGGGGGTGATGAGTCCGCTCAGGCCAATGATATCGGCTTGCTCTGCGATTGCTCTTTCCAGTATCTTATCCGCAGGCACCATAATACCCAGGTCCACGATCTCGTAATTATTACAAGCCAGTACCACACTTACAATATTCTTACCAATATCATGCACATCTCCTTTTACCGTAGCCATCAACACTTTCCCGGCGCTCGGCCTGGCTTTGTCTTTTTCTGCCTCGATAAAGGGCTGCAGGTAAGCTACCGCCTTCTTCATCACACGTGCCGACTTCACCACCTGGGGTAAAAACATTTTCCCGGAACCAAACAGGTCTCCCACTACATTCATACCATTCATCAGGAAAACCTCGATCACTTCAAGAGGCTTACTCACCAGGAGTCTTGCAGCCTCGGCATCTTCATCCACAAATTTATCAATCCCGTTAACCAGGGAATGTGTAATACGCTCCTGTACTGCCAAGTCGCGCCAGGCCAGGTTTTCAACTTTCTCTTTTTTACCTCCCTTATGCTGCTCCGCATACTGGATCAGCTTTTCCGTAGACTCTTCATTACGGTCCAGCATCACATCTTCAATCAGGACCAGCAAGTCCTTAGGCACCTCATCGTACACCGTGAGTAAGCTCGGGTTCACAATACCCATCTCCATACCCGCCCGGATGCCATGATATAAGAATACGGCGTGCATGGCCTCTCTTATCGCATCATTACCCCGGAAGGAGAAAGACACATTACTTACACCGCCACTCACGTGTGTGGCCGGGTAATTTTTCTTCACCCAGGCCGTCGCCTCAAAAAAGTCCAGGGCATTCCTGCGGTGCTCGTCCAGGCCGGTAGCCACCGGGAAAATATTGAGGTCAAAAATGATGTCTTCTTCCTTAAACTGTACTACCTGCGTGAGGATATCATAAGAGCGTTTTACGATCTCGATCCTCCTCTGGTAATTATCTGCCTGCCCGTCTTCATCAAAGGCCATGACGATCACGGCCGCCCCATACCTTTTCACCAGCTTTGCCTGGCGGATAAATTCTTCCTCACCACCTTTCAGGCTGATGGAATTCACTATCCCCTTGCCCTGCAAGACCTGCAGACCGGCCTCTAATATTTCCCATTTAGAACTGTCCACCATGACCGGGATACGGGCTATATCAGGCTCTGAGGCGATCAGGTTCAAAAAGTTGACCATCGCTTCTTTACCATCCAGTAAACCATCGTCCATATTCACATCGAGCACCTGTGCCCCGCCTTCTACCTGGTCACGGGCGATGTCTAATGCTTCGGCATAATTGCCTTCTTTAATCAGTCTCAGGAATTTCTTGGAACCGGCCACATTGGTTCGCTCCCCCACATTTATAAAATTGCTCTGGGGAGTCACCAATAAGGCTTCCAGTCCGCTTAATCTTAATTGTTTCATATAGTGCTTAAACCAGCTTTGTGTTTAATGCCCTGGGAGCAAATTTTTTGGCCAACTCAGCAATCGCGCTGATGTGCTCCGGCGTAGTGCCGCAACAACCTCCTATAATATTAATTAATCCTTTTTCTAAATAAGCTTCAATCTGCTCACCCATCAGATCAGGTGTCTCATCGTAAAGACCAAAGGCATTCGGGAGACCTGCATTCGGATAAGCTGATATGGCGATATTTGTATTATTAGACAATACTTCCAGGTAAGGTTCCAGTTGCTTTGCCCCCAATGCGCAGTTAAAACCGATACTTAAAATAGGGAAATGCTCCAGAGAAATCAGGAAGGCCTCCGGCGTTTGCCCGGAAAGTGTTCTGCCCGAATTATCCGTAATAGTCCCACTCACCATTACAGGAATGTCAATACCACGGCTTTCCTTTACCTCTTCAATCGCGAACAAGGCTGCTTTTGCATTTAGGGTATCGAAAATAGTTTCTACCAACAGCAGGTCAACACCTCCGTCCAGCAAACCATTTACCTGCCCGATGTATGCTTCCTTCAACTCGTTAAAAGAAATCGCTCTGAAGGCCGGGTTATTGATATCAGGAGACATACTTGTCGTTTTGTTCGTTGGTCCCATAGCTCCTGCCACATACTTGCTGGAGCCGGGATGCTCCTCCATATATAGTTTTGCGGCCTCCTGTGCCAGTTCTGCAGACACCTTATTGAGCTCATAGACCAGTTCCTGCATATCATAATCTGCCATGGCAACCGTAGTAGAAGAAAACGTATTCGTCTCTACAATATCAGCACCGGCATCAAAATATTTCTTGTGAATGGTACGAATGGCATCGGGCTGGGTAAGAGACAGCAGGTCATTATTCCCTTTTACCGGCATATGCCAGTCTTTGAAGCGCTCCCCGCGGAAGGCCGCTTCATCAAATGTATATTGCTGCAGCATGGTGCCCATGGCCCCGTCCAGAATAACGATACGTTCCTTTAGTAATTCTTTTATATCCTTTTTCATTTTTTCATTTTTAACAGCTATAGCTGTGGTATCCGTATGAATAGCACTTACACCAGTCCACGACAGATACAGTACGTTGATTGTTGCTCTATGAGTAACAGACGCAAATGATCTCCTAAGGAGGTTAAGCCCTTAGCGTGGATAATGTTGTTTAAACCGGAAAATGGAAAAAAGAAAGTAGAGTTAAGTCTGTTGTTATCTATCCATAATGGCTAGAATGTAGCACCTTCTTTGCAGGACAAAGGGTTGCTAAGGTTTCACAGGGTCTAATCCCTCCACCTTTCTTGATAACATTTTCGTTGATTTATAAGAACTAATCGTTGCGAAAGTAAGCCAACAACAGCTATTCACCAAATATTTTGTTATATATCCCCAATAAAAAAGCAGGCTCTTTTCAGGCCTGCTTATATTATGCTATAAAACAATCTTTTAATCATCCAGTTTCAATACGGCTAAGAAGGCCTCTTGCGGCACCTCTACATTACCGATCTGGCGCATACGTTTTTTACCTTCTTTCTGTTTTTCCAGTAATTTACGTTTACGGGAGATATCACCACCATAACATTTAGCAGTTACATCCTTACGCATTGCAGAAATAGTTTCACGGGCTACGATCTTAGCGCCAATGGCTGCCTGTATCGCGATCATGAACTGGTGACGGGTCAGCAATTCTTTCAGTTTGGAACATAATTTCCGGCCAAAATCATGTGCGCGGTCCCTGTGAATCAGGGCACTTAAAGCATCCACTTTTTCTCCGTTCAATAAGATATCCATCTTGGCAATATCACTTTCGCGGTAATCCAAAGGCTGGTAATCGAAAGAAGCATATCCGCGTGTATTCGATTTTAATTTATCGTAGAAGTCAAATACGATCTCTGCCAGGGGAATATCAAAAATCAATTCCACACGGGTCGGAGTCAGGTAATTCTGGTTGATCAGGTAGCCACGCTTGCCCAGGCATAAAGACATAATATTACCGATATACTCAGGCGAGGTAATGATCTGCGCACGGATAAACGGCTCCTCTACCCTGGCCAGCTTGCTCGGGTCCGGCATCTCTGTCGGGTTATTAACGATAATTCTCTTTTCCGGCTCACGGGTGGTATAGGCATAAAAGCTTACGTTGGGAACCGTAGTGATCACCGTTTGGTTAAACTCGCGTTCCAGGCGCTCCTGGATGATCTCCATGTGCAGCATACCTAAGAATCCGCATCGGAAACCAAAGCCCAGAGCCTGTGAAGTCTCCGGCTCAAAGGTAAGCGAAGCATCGTTCAACTGTAACTTTTCCATACAGTCGCGCAGCTCTTCAAACTCATCTGTATTTACCGGGAAGATCCCCGCAAATACCATTGGTTTCACATCTTCAAATCCCTGGATAGAATCCGTACTCGGGTTAACTAAGGTAGTGATGGTATCCCCGACTTTTACTTCCCTTGCATTCTTGATACCTGTAATGATATAACCTACATCACCGGTTTTCACTTCCGGTTTAGGGATCAATCCCAAACCTAAAGTACCTACCTCATCCGCCTCATAATCTTTACCGGTATTGATAAATTTAATTTTATCTCCTTTTTTGATCGATCCGTTCAATACACGGTAATACACGATAATTCCCCTGAATGGGTTAAACACAGAGTCAAAGATCAAAGCCTGCAGCGGTGCTTCTGGCTCGCCCTTAGGGGCCGGGATACGGTTCACTACAGCATGCAAGATATCTTCAATACCAATACCGCTCTTACCGCTCGCCAGGATAATATCTTCTGGCTTGCAACCGATCAGGTCTACGATCTGGTCGGTCACCTCAGGGATCATTGCACCATCCATATCCACTTTATTGATCACCGGGATGATCTCCAGGTCATTACCAATGGCCAGGTACAGGTTGGAAATGGTTTGCGCCTGGATACCCTGGGAGGCATCTACCAGCAACAGAGCTCCTTCACAAGCCGCCAGGGCACGGGATACTTCATAAGAGAAGTCCACGTGACCGGGGGTATCGATCAGGTTCAAAATATATTCTTCACCATCTTTGATATATTTTACCTGGATGGCTTTAGACTTAATAGTGATGCCCTTCTCCCGTTCCAGGTCCATATCATCCAAAACCTGATTTTGCATCTCACGTTCAGAGATAGTTTTGGTATGTTCCAATAAACGATCGGCCAGGGTAGACTTCCCATGGTCGATGTGGGCAATAATACAGAAATTACGAATATTCTTCATATAAAAAACAAGGATGCAAAGTTACGGCATTTATAGGAGATATTTATATTGATTTTAAAGCGAAAATAAAATCTTACCGTTCCTTTTACCAATCCTTAATTAAAACTAAATTACCTTTTGGTGACTCAAATTTTGGCTAGCTTTGGCCACCAATTTCTTTATTCAAATTTCTTAAAAATATATCATGGAATTTAGACAAGAATCCGATCTGTTGGGCGAATTAAATGTCCCTAAAGATGCGTATTACGGGGTTCAGACACAAAGGGCCATCAATAATTTCAAAATCTCTAACCAACACCTGTCTTCCTACCCGGAATTTATAAAAGCACTCGGACTGGTAAAGAAAGCTGCGGCATTGACCAATTTCACGCTGGGCGAGCTTCCGCAGGATATCTATACCGCTATAGACCAGGCCTGTGATGAGGTCATCAACGGTAAGTTTGACCAGGAATTCCCCATAGATATGATACAGGGCGGTGCAGGCACTTCGGTCAACATGAATGCCAATGAAGTCATCGCCAACCGGGCATTGGAAATACTGGGCCATCCCAAAGGGGCTTACCAGTATTGCTCCCCCAACGATCATGTCAATCTTTCTCAGTCTACTAATGATGCCTACCCTACAGCAATTAAGCTGGCCTTATACCTCATGAATGAAAAGCTGGTCGAAAAACTGGAAAATGCCGTAAGCGCTTTCCGGGCTAAAGGACTGGAATTTTCTGATATCCTGAAAATGGGGAGAACGCAGTTGCAGGATGCCGTACCGATGACCTTAGGACAGGAGTTTGAGGCTTTTGCTGCGACCCTGGAAGAAGATATTTCAAAACTGAACAATAATGCCCTGCTATTCGTAGAGATCAATATGGGTGCTACGGCTATCGGGACGGGTATCAATGCACCCATCGGCTACTCAAAACTATGTGCCCAAAACCTGGCCGACATATCGGGCATACCCTTTATTGCTGCACCTAACCTTATAGAGGCCACACCAGATACCGGGTCTTATGTGATCTACTCTTCTGCCATGAAGCGTATGGCAGTGAAGCTTTCCAAGATCTGTAACGATCTGCGTTTACTGTCTTCCGGTCCGCGCGCAGGCCTGTATGAGATCAATCTGCCGCCTATGCAACCCGGCTCTTCTATTATGCCCGGCAAAGTGAACCCGGTGATCCCCGAAGTGGTGAACCAGGTCTGCTATAAAGTGATCGGTAATGATCTTACCGTAACCTTTGCTGCCGAAGCAGGCCAGTTGCAACTCAATGTGATGGAGCCGGTATTGTGTCACTCTATTATGGAGAACATCAACTTCCTGGGTAATGCTTTAGTCACCCTGGTAGAAAAATGTGTTGTAGGCATTACCGCCAATAAAGAAGTTTGCCTGAATATGGTCAAAAACAGCATCGGTATTGTTACTGCGCTGAATCCATATATTGGTTATAAAAATTCCACCAAGATCGCCAAAGAAGCCCTGGAAACAGGAAAAAGTGTGTACGACCTCGTACTTGAGCATCAACTGCTTTCCCAGGAAAAGCTGGACGAGATCCTCGATCCCAAAAATATGCTGGCACCTCACCAGGCGATCAACTAAAGAAATAGAATAATCTGTCCAAAAGGCGTCATTTCGACCGGAAGAAATTTCGAGGAACGAAGGAATTTATGGAGTGGAGAAATCTCTATTATAAAAATATTCAGGAGATTTCTCCATTTCGCTACGCTCCAGTCGAAATGACGACCCAAGAAAAACAATCTAAATCCTTCCCTGCTCTTTAAGTTTCCAGTAACGCAACAGGCCGTTTACCGACATCCAGCTGGGATTGGCATATTCATAGATCTTTTGCAGGCTTTCTGATAGCCCGGCAGCTTCATAACTTTGTTTGATATAAGCCATAAACCGGGGAACGATCTCCTCGGAAGGTATTTGCTGCTCATAGAATGGTTTAATGAAACCTGCCCACTCGTCCAGCACTTTTTCCAGGGCATCAAAATGCGTGTCCGGGTCGGTATGGTAATCAAAATGAGTCAGGTAGAGCCCTTTGGGCTGCTCTGCTCTCAGCTTAGCGATAGAAGCCTTCCATAAAGCAATATTAATATCCGGCGGCGGACAAGGTGGCACTACAGGGCCGTTTTCGATCTTAACACCACCAACATCACCGGTAAAAATATCATCCCCCATTTTATACGCATTATGATGCACCGCATGTCCCGGTGTATAGATCACTTTCAGGCTCAGGTCCCCGATCTCAAATACATCCTGGTCATCTGCTGCCACCAATTGTTCCAAAGGAATAGGCTGCATATCGCCCCAAAGCGCTTCCATCTGCTCACCATAGATCTGCTTCGCCGAAGACCAGAGTTTTTCCGGTGCATTCAGATGAGGCAGTCCTGCAGGATGCACATAGATCTTTGCACCATGCTCCGCAAATTTCCAGGCTGCCCCTGCATGATCGAAGTGAATATGTGTTAAGAAGACATGCTGAATAGCTGCAAGCTGAAACCCTTTATCCAGGATCGCCTGCTCCAGTGCCGGAAAGGTACTTTCCGGACCGGCCTCTATCAATACCGGGCCTGCGGAGGTCTCGATCAAATAAGCTGCTATGGCTTCTTCCTGGCCTTGAAATACCACATCTAAAACATGAACTTTTGGCATAATCTTATTTTTATTCCATCAAATGTAATTAAAATCGGCAAGCCTGCAGGAGCAATAGCTGCAAAGTAAATATAGTCGATACCCTTCCCTCGAATACTTCAACAAGCTACAAGATATATTTTTGTCTTAATTTTGTAAAAAATTAAAACACCCGTGGTGGCAATAGAAGATATCTTAATCAGCGACGAAATATTTGACAACAAATTTGTTTGTGACCTCAACAGGTGTAAAGGGGCCTGTTGTGAGGTAGGCGATTGCGGAGCGCCCATTACGATGGAAGAAGCCAATATCATCGAAGACCTCTACCCGATCATAAAAAACGACCTGCTGCCCAGGGCCAGGAAGATCATTGAAGCAGAAGGCGCTTATACTTTTGATGAGGAACATGACATTGTTACACCCACCATTGATGAGGGCATATGTGTCTATGGTTATTATGACGAACAAGGTTTTATCAAATGCGCTATAGAAAAAGCTTATTACGAAGGCAAAACCGACTATAAAAAGCCCATCAGTTGCCATTTATTCCCGATCAGGGTAGTAGAAAATGAAAATTTCCATGCGCTCAATTACGAACCTAATATGAGCATCTGCAGCCCGGCCTGCAGTTTAGGAGAAAAGCTACAAGTTCCTGTATATCAATTCTTAAAAGAACCACTCATCCGTAAATACGGGGAAGACTTTTATGAAGACCTGGAACTCACGGCAGAAGAATATTTTAAAAATAAAGGAAAAAAAGCATAAGCTTAGTCGATATTCCCTCATAGTCCTGCTCCAATTAGGGCAGGACTATTTTAATACGTTAAAAATCAAATTGAGCTTTTCAATTACCGCAGTATTTTCCGAACTTTGATAGAATATACAAGGCACAGATTTTGCTGTAGCTAACCATATAAAAAAAGAAAAATGAAAATAGAACAAATTTACACCGGCTGCCTGGCACAAGGTGCCTACTATATTGTCTCCAACGGCGAAGCAGCTATTATTGATCCCCTGAGAGAAACCAAACCTTACCTGGAGCGCTTAAAGAAAGACCAGGTCAGTTTAAAATATATTTTCGAAACACACTTTCATGCTGATTTTGTATCGGGTCACCTGGACCTGAGCAAAGCTACCGGCGCACCTGTGGTATACGGCCCTACCGCACAACCGGCCTTTGATGCACTCATTGCAGCAGACAACCAGACCTTCAAAATCGGCAATATCACCATCACTGCCTTACATACACCCGGCCATACTTTAGAAAGTACCTGTTACTTACTGAAAGATGAAAACGGTATAGACGTTGCCCTGTTCAGCGGCGACACTTTATTCCTCGGAGATGTGGGCCGCCCGGACCTGGCCCAGAAAGCAGCTGACCTGACGATGGAAGACCTTGCAGGTATGTTATATGAAAGCCTGCAGGCCAAAATAATGCCTTTAGCAGACGATGTGACGGTCTACCCGGCACATGGTGCAGGTTCTGCCTGTGGTAAAAATATGCAGAAAGAAACGGTGGATACCCTGGGCAACCAGAAAAAAACCAACTATGCCCTGAACCAGGCGGATAAGGAAAGTTTTGTAAAAGCCGTAACCGAGGGGCTTTTACCGCCTCCGGGATATTTTGGCATGAATGTAGCGATGAACAAACTGGGCTACGAAAATTTTGAAACCGTATTGAACAAGGCTAAAACACCGCTGGACCCTGATGCTTTCGAAGCAGCAGTAGAGAACACAGGAGCCCTGGTACTGGATACCCGTAACAGTGGTGTTTTTTCCAAAGGATTTATACCTAATTCCATTAATATAGGCATTAAAGGCGACTTTGCCCCCTGGGTAGGCGCTATGATCGTAGATGTACAACAACCCCTGTTGCTGGTTACCGATGAAGGCATGGAGGAGGAAGTGATTACCCGCCTGAGCCGTGTAGGTTTCGACCAGGTAGCGGGTTACCTGCAGGGCGGATTTGAAGCCTGGCAAAACAGCGGAAAAGAAACTGATACTGTGGACCGCATCGATGCAGCAACATTTGCAGCACGCTTCGAGGAAGGCAATACGGTTATAGATGTACGTAAAGAGGGTGAATATGAGGCTTCGCATGTGCATGAAGCTTACTTAAGACCTTTGGCCGCGATCAATGAATGGGCAGCAGACCTGCCACAAGAGCATTTCTTCCTGCACTGCGCCGGGGGTTACCGGAGCATGATCGCAGCGAGTATATTGCAAGCCCGCGGCATCAGAAATTTCACTGAAGTAGATGGTGGCTTTAATGCTATCAAAAACACCACCGTTCCGGTATCTGATTTTATCTGCCAATCTAAAGTACTGTAATGGAAACAGCAAAGCTGGTAGACGGAAACTATTGGGACAAACGCTGGCAAGAGGCAGCAACCGGCTGGGATATAGGCCATGCAGCTCCTGCCATCGTGGAATATATGCAGACTGTAAAGGATAAAGACATTAAGATCTTAATTCCCGGATGTGGCAATGCTTATGAAGCTGAAACCCTGGTACAACTGGGATTCAGTAATATTACTTTACTCGACATTTCTGAGACTTTAGTACATCAACTGGAGGAGAAATACCGGGATTGCACAGCAATAAACGTATTGCAGGGAGATTTTTTCAGCCATGAAGCACAATATGACCTCATCATTGAGCAAACCTTTTTTTGCGCCCTGAACCCGGCATTAAGGCAGGCCTATGCAGCTAAAACGGCATCTTTATTAAAGGAGAACGGACAAATTGCAGGTGTTTTATTCAACAGGACATTTGAACAGGCAGGACCTCCATTTGGTGGTACCGCAGAAGAGTATAAAGACTATTTTGGCACACTTTTTGAAATTAAAAAGATGGAAGCCTGCTACAACAGCATTGCTCCCAGAAAAGAAGCTGAAGTATTTATAAATTTTAAAAAGAAATAGTATGCAAGATAAGTTCCAGGAATTGATCAATAGTGAGCAACCGGTTTTAATTGACTTTTATGCAACATGGTGCGGACCTTGCCAGGCTATGGCACCGGTGCTGGATAATGTAAAACATGAAATGGGCGACACTGCAAGGATCGTAAAGATCGACGTAGACAAGTTCCAGGAAATCGCCGGACAGTACCAGGTACAATCAATCCCTACCTTAATGATCTTCAAAAAAGGGGAATTATTATGGAGACATACCGGTGGTGCTCCGGGATCTGAGCTGATCAAACGTTTAAAATCTTTTGCTTAAAATAAAGCAGGGTATAAAATAAAAGAAGAAAGACATTCCAACGGGAATGTCTTTCTTCTTTATATGATCATTAAAATTATTTCAAATCACAAGTTTCTATGGTCACGATACCCATATCTGTATAAGTCTTAGAGGCTCCCTGGCATAAGCTTTTCGCATTTTTGTTGGTATCTTTTATTTCATACTCTCTCGGAGGTGAAGTAGGAAGTCCGGGCTTACCTTCATAAGCAATTTTACACTCGCACCTGTAACTCCTGACACAAGAAGTCATCCCAAAAACCGCGCCCGATAATAGAATTGCCGAAAGACCAAAACTTAGTAAATGCTTCTGCATAATGATAGTAGTTTATTCTCAAATTTTACCAAAGATAATATTCTGCTATTAGAAATCAAAAGGCAAAGGGAAATTTTATTCAGGACCAAAATATTCCATATCGCTGCAGAATGCCTATCTTTATTTTTTGTGCATCATAGGTATGATGACAATATCCTTTTTTGGCGGCCACTTATTATCAAATATTAGAAATCCCGGCAGATGCTGATCTCCTGACGATAAAAAAATCGTTCAGAAAATTAGCCATGCAATACCACCCGGACAAAAGCACGGGCAACAGCTTCAGCCAGGCACATTACCTGCTGATACAGGAGGCCTACCAGACGCTTACAAATCCGGAACTCCGGAAAGCTTATGATACAGAGTTATGGCTTTCCCAGAAAAAAACATTTTACCAGGGCCAGGCCCTTACCCCCGCACTCATGATCAAGCGGCTGCAGCGGCTTGCAGAAGCGGTAATGATTCAGAAACAATTTCATATACTGGAAGATCACCTGGCGGCTTTCCTGCTGGATGCGATGAATGAGGTAAATAGCGCGCTATTCCAGGCCAGGGCAAATGAAAATGAGCAGGAAGTTTTTGCAGATTATATTATCTTTTTAGGCAAAGATCTGCCTAAACCTTTCCGGGACGAGGTATTCGACCGGCTGAGCCATACACTGGGGCAGCAACTTAATGATATTGAGCTTAAAATTTCCAGTATTCAGCAGCAAAAGCGCAGTGCCGACTGGTATCAGAAAAATATCTTCTGGCTCTTATTGTGCATCGGGGTATTAATTTGCCTGTTGATGTATTTCTATGCCAAAACCCGTCATTAGTCTATATCCATCCTGATGCGGTGGCTTTTAGGGAGGTAATTGTTCATCCGGTTGGGCATCCACTTTCCCCAGCCCAGTCCCAGGTGCTGATAGCTGGCTACCTGCCATCCTTTAAATCCTTTATCGGTTTGTACCGCTTCCTTTTTCAAAAAGTGCAAGGCTTCCTGGTGATCGAGCTGCACCCTGGGTACCTCCTTTGCTAAATGGATACTCATGGCCAGGTCATGTTCGGGCACAATATCCTTGAGCAATTGGCCTAGAGCAGTACCTGCTTTTTTAATGTATAGATTACTTTTTAAACCTGCCCAATGTTGCCTATGCTCCGGGTGTAAAGCATAGTTCATTTCCTGGTGCTGCAACAATGCAAAGGGCACGTTCAGAAAAGGCTGGAAGAGCTGAGTGAGTTGCCTCATCTGTTTTTCATCTGCTTTAGTCTTGCTGCTGCCCGTCCATAGCTGTTCGGCTACATTACCCTCATTCTTTCTGAAGACTGCCATAAAAAAGCCTTCTCCTTTCATTTTCCAGGGATAGCAGCGGTAGCCTTTTGCCTGCGATTGATCAGCGATTGTTTCCGTTACCCCCCAGGAGGCATCCAATTCCAGGCTTAAACCTGTTAACCCCTGTTCTTTTACCAGCCAGTCTACCATTTGCTCGTTCTCTTCCGGGGAGAAGGAGCAGGTCGCGTAGATGAGTATTCCTTCTTTTTTCAAAGCAGGCAAGGCATCTGCCAGAATGCGCTGTTGCCGCTCTTTACATAAATTGACATTTGCCGGGCTCCACTCATCAATAGCTTTAGGGTCTTTACGCCATAATCCCGAGCCACTACAAGGTGCATCCACCAGCATCAGGTCAAAGAAGCCGTCCAGCCTGCGAAAATCTTTAGGGTCATTATTCGTCACCCAGGTATTCAGCTGTCCCCACCTTGTCATGTTTTCTACCAGTATCCCGGCCCTTGTCTGGATCACTTCATTGGAGATCAGCAGGTCTTCCTCTTTGAGTAAGGAGGCCAGCAAAGTGCTCTTACCGCCTGGTGCTGCACAGAGGTCCAGTGCCTTTATGGGTTTTGAAGTATCTGCTATTTGCCGGAATGCCTGTTCAATCAGCATAGAGGAGGCCTCCTGTACATAATAGGCCCCTGCATGAAATAAGGGATCGAGTGTAAAACGTGGACGCTCCTGCAGGTAGCGGCCATAAGTGCTCCAGGGCACTTTACTTTCAAATGGAATATCGGCAGGTTTAAAAGGATTGAGCCGGATGGAAGTGGGTACAGGTGATTGATGTGCCTCTGTAAAAGCGGCTTCTTCCCAATCAGGAGCAGTGGTAAATACGTTCTGCGGTAATGGTCTTGTCATAAAGTACTAAAATCCGAAATTCAAGCCTAGTTCTAAAAGTTCAGCCCGGTTGGTATGGGCTTTAAGTAAGAGCGAAAAGATCCCTTCTTTCAGGATACCCTTTTCACTCTTGTAAAAATAAAAATTACCACCGATCTTTTGGTAATATTTTTCCGTCTGCTGATCAATTTTCGTCAGGTAATAACCCGCCTGCAATACGATCCCAAAGCGATTGAACTCAAATTCATTCCCTAAGAATACGGAGCTTTGGCTTGAATATTTATTCTCCTCACCTATATGGCGCTGGTTGTATTTCAAATTGGCATACATCGCGGTATTGTAAGTATAATCTGCACCGAGGATCACTTTATTTTTGCCCAGGTATCTTTTGGTGGCAAATACACCTGCATTATAGACCCTGTTCAGTCCGCCGTCGGGCATATCCTTTTCAATAAAGGCAATACTCCCTTTAGCATATACCAGTATCCTGTTTTTCAGTTGCGGTAAAGGTCTTTCTATCCTTTGCGGCTTATTGGTCACCGGGAAGTACCGGACCCCGGCCTGGACACCCCAGATATTGATCCCGAAATTGGGTCTTCTGAAAGAGGCATTGGAAACATGGATCAGGTGAGCACCGGCCTGGAACTCCAGATGTTTATTGAAGATATACCGAAGGTCAGTTTGCAGGGGAGTAAAATTATTGACATTTCCGCCAATGGTTTCATTTTCCAGGTTATTGTGAGGCACTCTCTGGTACGGTTTCGTCACATACCCAAAGCCCATACCGGCCCTCAGCGACCAGGTAAAACGTTCTTTGGTGATGATGCGCAATCTTAAATGAGGAACGATTGCGAATACCTCTCCGTATAGATTCCTGTTGTTATAGTTCAAATAAAAAAGGCCTACACCGGCTTCCGGGTATCCCCGGCGAATTTGCCAGTCCCTGGTCCCTTTAAATTTCTTGGTCAGGCTTAGTTCAAAGGCAGAGGTATTTTGGGCCAGGGGAGCTGTGATCTTTTTACTATGACGCATCATATTGCTATGAAAGTAATTGCTCTCGATGCCTACGCCCTCCCATTGCTCATTTGTTTGTGCAGATAAAGATTGAGCCCACAACAAGATTGCAAAGCACAGGTATAATCGTTTCGTGTACAAAATAGTCATTAAAATAGAGCGCTTGCTTGTTGAGTAAAGCATGTAACGAATTGCAATTTTAAACAAAAAATGCGATTAAATGAACATGATGGCCACAAAAGGATCAATGTATAGACCTGTTGAAAAGAATTCTGGGCCTTAAAGTTTTGAAGATCCTTATTCAAATAAATTGTACTGCGTATTATTTTTTGCCCTTATCCTGGCATCATTGACGAGGAGGTGTGCCAGCCTGGTAGGTTCTGGAATACGGTATTTACGGGTACAGTGCTTAATGATTTCCACACTTTGCCGGATGCTTACCTTATGCCCCGGCGACACAAAGACCGGCTTGCAGTTCAGCTTTGTTCTTAAGGCTACCCCGACCTGTTCCTGCTGATGGATCAGCGGTTCCTCCCCGAAAACAATGTTTGCAGGTTCTTTATAAGTCCCCGTAAGCCTGCTTTTAGCGCAACCAATAGCTGGTACGTCTTTCAATAAGCCAAAATGCGTTGCAATACCCATGCGCCGCTCGTGGGCGATACCCTGCCCGTCCAGGATCATTACATCAGGCTTTATCTTCAGCTGGTCCCAAGCCAGGAGCAATGCAGGAACCTCACGGAAAGCCAGCAGACCAGAGATATAAGGAAACTGTGTTTTGGAGATGATCGTCACTTGTCCCACCTGCTCCATCCCGGGATATTTAAGGACAATGATCCCGGCATAGACGGTATCTTCATATTTATTGAAAGAAATGTCGGCACCTCCTACATAACGGGGCTGTATATCCAGGGGCTGCAAGTTGACCTGCTCCCGCATCTCCTGCTGGATCGCAATCGCTTCGGCAGGACTCAAATGATCATAGTTCAAGTGTAAACTCATCCATTAAAGATACAATAAATGAACTTTAACGCCTTTTCCCTCCCCGGGAAAGAAATATTATTAATGCTAATTTATTCAATCACAATTACTTAAAAAAAACGGGTTCATACTAAGCCAATATTATGCCCTACACACTTGCAATATATTATTTTTCATTATACATTTACATGCTAAACCTACAAAAAACTACAAATGAAAAAGAATTGCATCCTGCTGCTCTTACTGGCAGCCGCACATTACTGCACCGCACAATCGACTTTACCCGAACCCAACCCGCAAGCACCTTCCAACGCTAATTTCTATTATGAAAACAAAGGACAGATCATTGATAATGCCGGTAACCTGCGTAATGATGTTTTATACTACACAGAACAGGGTTTTCCCAAAACATTCCTGATGCAGGAGGGTATTGCATTTACCAGGACCATGGTTGGGGACACCGCGCAGGCTAATGCGCCAGATACCGCTCTGCGGATAGATATGATCTTTGCCTGTGATCGTGAAAAAGAAATAAGTTGCGCACAGCTTATTCCCTATGAAGAAGCAAAGGACCATTTAAACTACTACCTGCCCCATTGCCCCAACGGGGTAACCGATGTAAATGGTTATGCCCGTATCGTCTACGAGAATGCCTACCCCGACATTGATGTGCACCTGTACAGCAATAGTGTAGCGATGAAAATGTATTTTGTGGTAAAGCCGGGAGGAGACCCAGACCAGATAGCTCTGCTCTTCCAGGGGCAGGACAGTATTGCACTGCTGGCCAATGGTAGCCTGAAAATGTTCCTCAACAACTGGGAATTAAGCCTCGCCCAGGCATATGCCTATGAAATTGACAATGCCAATAACACCAATGTTCTGGGATGGCTGCCGGCATGGAATCATAACGGAAGCGGCACGGTGACTGTGGCTACCGCCAATTACAATACCGCTCATACGCTGGTCCTTGCTATAGGTAGTGAAACACCCCAGCCCCTGGGTGTGGCGAATATGGACTGGAGTGTATATTACGGGGCCGACTTTCTGCAAAGTGAAGCGCGGATCTGCAGCGGGCAGGGCACTACGGTATACCATGCCATGTCGCACTGGGACCCTAACCGATATTTTGCCGCACAAAACGGCGTAACCTTGCCCGTAGGCAATACCCATTATGACTGGTATATTTCTCAATTTGATAATACGGCCCGGCAATGGGGCACTTATTACGGGGGCAGCAAGCTCGACCAGGTAGCCGCTTTAGCCTCCAATGCAGGCGGTAGCAGCAGCGCCAATACCGGGGTAGTATGGGTAGCCGGGATTACCTGTTCTAATGATCTTATACCGGGCACTGTATTACCCCAATACGCACAATTTTATCAAGATAAAGATGCCGGGCAGGGCGGCACCCCGATGCCCCATTCAAAATTTGATGGCCTGCTGGCCTCCTTCGACAATTTAGGCAAATTAAAATATAAAACCTATTTCGGTGGCACATCTGATGACATCATTAAATATCTGCACATCGATCAGCAACAGCAATACCTCTACCTGGTGGGCAATACCAAGGGCAGCAATAATTTTTCCAACAGCCCCAATGGGCAGACCAATGGCTCTTTCCCCTTATACTCCGGGCCAAACAATAATTTTTATTTTAAAAACCAGAAATGTGCTGTCGACAGGGAAGATGGTTTTATCGCCCAGTTCCGCTTGAGGGACATGAGCCTGGTATGGAGCACCCTCTTTGGCGGCAGCGGCAAGGACAATATCGTTACGGTAACGACCAAAGATGACATAGTATATATAGGCGGGCAAACCTGGAATAACAATGGCGGGCTGAACGAATCACCCTCACCGGCCTCGGCCCACAGCACCTGCTCCTTTCCATTATCCAACCCTAATGACGGCAGTTTTTTCCAGAACAGCAATAACAGTTACAATAAAAATATGTTCATTGCTGCATTTAACGATAAGCGGAAACTGGTCTGGAGTACGCTTTTAGGCTTTTCTGTAGAGGGCTTGATGGACATCAGCTTCAACAGTAAAGGGCAATTGCTCTGCCTCGGAACATATAATATCAGCAGCCAGTATGCGCCCCAGGGTGCAGCGCCCAACAGCCTGGGCTTAACCCCCTTGTACAATAATGGCCATTCCTATTTCCAGGCATTACCTTCCACACCTGCAAGCACCAATACCCTGATGAAATTCTCCCCGGACCGAAGGCTGCTCTGGAGTACCCCTTTAGCCTTTAACAATACGACCTCAAGCGCCCAGGAAACCGATTTTTCCAGGAGTTTTAGAGCTGCCAACCTGGTCCTGGACGGGGACCGGATCTACACCACGACCCATATAGCAGGCATCAACCTTTCGGTAACAGCGGCAAATGGGGCTTACCTGCAGGCCCAGAATGCATCTAATGCAGGAGGCACCACTCAATGGGACAGCTATATCATGAGCCTGGATGCCCATGAGCAATTGACCTGGTCTACCTATTTCGGAGGCGGCAGCACGCCCAATACCATGGATTACGAACATGACTTTCCCACAGGGCTGTGTGTACAGTATCCTTATCTCTACCTCACCGGCCAGACCAATTCGACCAATGCACCTTATATCTACTGCATTCCCGGCAGCATGATCCCCAATTCCTATTGCGACCAGGCTTATTATATGGGTACGCAGCCTTATAGCGCTAATTATGATGCCTTTATCTCGCGCTTTAAAATAGATGGCCTGCCCACCGGCATTAAAGAGGGCCGCAAGAGCGGGGACATAACCTGTACCTTATACCCCAACCCGGTGCAGCACAGTACTCACCTGGGTATTAGCAGCAACAAAAACAGGCCTGTGCAGATACAAATATATGATCAGAATGGTCGCCTGCTGCGCAGTATACCTCAACTATTACATGCCGGCCTTAATGCCTTTAACCTGGACTGCTCTGCATTGCCGGCAGGCCGGTTTTATATCACGATCACCGGGGAAAATGTACATATTACCCATAAAATGACTAAATTGTAAATAGATGAAATATTTCACAAGATACCTGTTGCTCTATACCCTGCTCCAGCTTGCCGGAACAGCACAAATCAGGGCACAAAGTACACTCTGGAATACCTTTAACCAGGTAAGCATTCACCGAAATGGTGCACGGGACATTAATGTCATGTATTACGATTCGATAACCGACAAGAGTTATATAGGTGGGTATTTTATAAAAGTGAACGGGGACACCGTTAATATCATCACCTTCGATGGCACTGATTTTGACCTTTTGCCCAATGCCCCTACCAGCTTCATACAGGATATTGTCCGCTACCATGACAAACTCTATGTAGGCGGTGACTATGGTCTGGCTAGCTGGGATGGTAACAATTGGACGAGCTACACCACTAATCTCAATAGGCCCGGGGTTAAAAATTTAAGGGTCATTAATGACAAGCTCTATGTAACCGGTACTTTTACAGAAATTGCAGGCCATGCCATTGGTGGTGTTGCCATATGGAACGACACAACTTGGAGCGCCTTTCCGGGACTTGATACCGTATGGACAGGGAGTGCAGCTATCGCTGATCTGGAATATTACAAAGGCGAGTTCTACCTTGCCTCACAATTTCAAAGAGCAGATAGACCCGAACGCAATGGCCTGATCCGCTTTAACGGGCAACACTGGTATAATGTAGCCGATTTCGTCACCGATGGGATGGGATTTGTCAAAGAACTGATGATCTGGAACGATACGCTCTATGTAGCCGGCTATTTTGATGAAGCATCGGGCAGCAAGGGCAATGGCATTGCCAAATGGGACGGACAGCAATGGCATCGCCTGCAGCAAGGGGTACAGGTCTACAATGAGCGCGGTGCGGTCACTGAAATGGCTGTGCACAACAACAAACTTTATATTTCAGGGGCCTATTCTGCCGTAAATGGCTGGCATAAAGATATGAACGGCAGGTTTGCCTGCTGGGATGGCAATCAATGGTGCGATATGGGCAGTTCTTTTCAACCCGGTGAAAACGTTTTCGGGACCTGGCAGCAGCACTTCTTTGTCGCAGGCGGTTTTGATGAAGTAGCGGGGATGCCCACCAGTTCTATTGCAGAATGGATAGGCGGCAATCAGGCCGATACCTGCATCTACAGGCCGGTGTCGGTAAACAACAAAAACCGGGAACCGATCAATATAAGCATCTACCCCATCCCGGCTACCAATTCTATTACCCTTGAAGCAGGACAGGCAATGGATGCAGACCTTCACTACACTATTTATGATATACAAGGAAAGCGGCTGACACCTGCCCAATATACCTTCAAAGTAGTTCCCGGCAAGATCATTATCGATATTCAACAACTGGCGGATGGTATATACTGTATCCAAGTCGACAGTAAGGAAGGCAGCGGCAGCAAGGTTTTTATAAAGCAAACCATTAAATGATCCACTGATGAAATACTTCACAAGATACCTGTTGCTCTCTACCCTGCTCCTGCTTACCGGAACAGAACAAAGCAAGGCGCAAAGTACACTCTGGAATACCTTTAACCAGATTTCATTTGCTCAAATTGGTGCCAGGGATATAAATGTCATGTATTACGATTCGGTAACCGACAAAAGTTATATAGGTGGGTATTTTCGTAAAGTAAATGGAGGTACTGTCAATATCATCACTTTTGATGGTAATGATTTTGATTTTTTACCTTTAAGTCCAGTCTTTCATATTCAGGATATTGTCCGCTACCATGACAAACTCTATGTAGCCGGAGATAATGGTCTGGCCATATGGGACGGCAATACCTGGACCGGCTACATAAATAATGAAAACCACAGTGTAACCAGCCTGAACGTTATTAATGACAAACTTTATGTAACCGGTGGTTTTACCGAAATGGCTGGTCATACCATTGGCGGTGTTGCCATCCTCGACGATACCACCTGGAGTGCCCTGCCGGGACTGGATACCGTATGGACAGGGAGTGCTGTCATTTCTGATCTGGAATATTACAAAGGTGAGTTCTACCTTGCCTCACAATTTCAAAGAGCAGATAGACCCGAACGCAATGGCCTGATCCGCTTTAACGGGCAACACTGGTATAATGTAGCCGATTTCGTCACCGATGGCATGGGATTTGTCAAAGAACTGATGATCTGGAACGATACGCTCTATGTTGCCGGCTATTTTGATGAAGCATCGGGCAGCAAGGGCAATGGCATTGCCAAATGGGACGGACAGCAATGGCATCGGCTGCAGCAGGGCGTACAGGTATACAATGAGCGCGGTGCGGTTACTGAAATGGCTGTGCACAACAACAAACTTTATATTTCAGGGGCCTATTCTGCTGTAAATGGCTGGCATAAAGATATGAACGGCAGGTTTGCCTGCTGGGATGGCAACCAGTGGTGTGATATGGGCAGTTCTTTTCAACCCGGTGAAAACATTTTCGGTACCTGGCAGCAGCGCTTCTTCGTAGCAGGCGGTTTTGATGAAGTAGCGGGGATGCCCACCAGTTCTATTGCAGAATGGATCGGTGGCAATCAGGCCGATACCTGCATCTACAGGCCGGTGTCGGTAAACAACAAAAACCGGGAACCGGTCAATATAAGCATCTACCCCATCCCGGCTACCAATTCTATTACCCTTGAAGCAGGACAGGCAATGGATGCAGACCTTCACTACACTATTTATGATATACAAGGAAAGCGGCTGCCACCTGCCCAATATACCTGTACAATAAGTCAAGGCAAGATCATTATAGACATTCAACAACTGGCCGATGGTATATACTCTATCCAACTGGACAGCAAGGAAGGCAGCGGCAGCAAGGTTTTTATAAAACGATAGCAGGTTTACTGAAATCGAAAAAGCCTCCGATAATCAACCTGATTTTGAGACCAGGTATATGGTTTAAACAAAGAGTCCCTGTTTTCTGAACAGGGACTCTTTGTTTAAAATACTTATTTTGATTAAGCAATAGTAATGCTGTCATCCAGGTAAACATCCTGGATCGCGTTCAGCAATTCAACGCCTACTTTCATATCTTTCTGGAATGCTTTACGGCCAGAGATCAATCCCATACCACCGGCACGTTTGTTGATCACCGCTGTAGTTACCGCTTCAGCCATATCAGAAGCTCCTTTAGACTCACCACCGGAGTTGATCAGGCCTGCACGACCCATGAAGCAATTCGCTACCTGGTAACGGGCCAGGTCGATCGGGTTATCAGTAGTCAGTTGATCGTACACTAATTTAGAAGTTTTACCTACTTTAATGGCATTGTAACCACCATTGTTAGTCGGTAATTTTTGCTTAATAATATCTGCCTGGATGGTAACCCCTAAGTGGTTAGCCTGTGCAGTAAGATCCGCAGCAGCATGATAATCTACACCATCTACTTTGAAAGCAGAGTTTCTCAGGTAGCACCACAACACAGTAGCCATACCTAAAGAGTGTGCATATTCAAAAGCTTTAGCTACCTCAACGATCTGGCGGTTACTTTCCGCAGAACCGAAATAGATGGTAGCACCTACTGCTACAGCACCCATTTCCCAGGCTTCTTTGATCGAACCAAACATGATCTGATCGTAAGAATCCGGGTAAGAAAGGAATTCATTGTGGTTGATCTTTACAATGAAAGGAACTTTATGTGCATATTTACGGGAAACGGCACCTAAAACGCCAAAAGTAGAAGCAACTGCGTTACAACCACCTTCAATCGCTAATTTTACAATATTTTCCGGATCGAAATAGATAGGGTTAGGCGCAAAAGAAGCACCACCGCTATGCTCGATACCCTGGTCTACCGGTAAGATAGATACATAACCGGTATCTGCTAAACGACCATGTCCTAAAATTTGTTGAAGGCTTCTCAAAACCTGAGGGTTACGGTTAGACAATGCCCAAACCTCATCTATATGATTTGGTGACGGAGTGTGCAGCATAGACTTACTGATCGTCTTACACTCATGATTCAATAAAGATTCGGCATCAGCGCCCAGCAATTCAACAATTTTGTTATTAGCCATGGTTTTAAAATATAATTAATAAAATAATTCAAATTTGCGCGAAGGTAGGCAAACAAAAGCACATAATCAAATGCATTTATATATAGATAACATCTCCTTTAAGAAATAGCTTACGCTCGCTGATGAGTTCCTGTAAAAGCTTCAGGATATTATGCCTGGGATAATGGGCAAAAGTTTCGATGATCGCAACAACAGGCAGTTCTTTTTCCTGCTGCAAAAGCGAGAGTATCTGAAGAGTTACGCTCCCGGGCACAGCTTTCAGAGAATGCTTCAGACAATTATCGCAATGCCCGCAGGGCGCAGCAGCATCTCCTTGTCCGAAGTACTTTGACAGCAACTGGTTCCGGCAATGCACACCGTCTTCCACAAAGGCAATCAGGGCCTGGATCTTGGCAATAAATTCCGCCTTTCTCATCTTTAAGGCCTGTTTATTGATATTTAAGTAAGGCAGTGCCAGTCTTTTTTCCAGGAGTACCATAAAGCTGCCCACGATTGCAGGTGTGTATTCCAGGATACCCATATCCTGTAAGCGATACAGCCGGTCTTCAAATTCAGATTTATCAATCCGCAGTTCCTTGCTCAAGTCAAAGATCTGTATGGCCGTTTCAAAATAAAATACGCTGCCGTAATGCCGGAGCAATACCTCCGCCACTTCATACAGCTTTTTAAAATTCTTCTCCAGGTACTCCAGGTTGGTTCTTGTTGTCGTGAACCGTGCCGTGTACTTAGTACGGGCATCCTCGGACCAGATCAGGAAACCTTCCTGCTCCAGTATTCTTAAAGCACTGATGGTCTCTAATACAGGTAACTCAAACTTTTGGGTAAAGTTCACCAGGTCAAAGGCTTTCGCCCAACCGGCCCCTTCCCCCAGGCCCACCTGCAGGTAGTTCATTAATTTCTCATAAACCTCATAGATCTTTTCTAAGGGAGGATACTGCAGGTCCGGCAATCGCATCAGGCGGTTGAGATCGCCATTATGAAACAGCAGAATACCCCTGGCCGGAGCCTGGTCCCGGCCTGCACGCCCCACTTCCTGGTAATACTGCTCAAGGCTCGTGGGCAGGTCCAGGTGGAACACCGTTCTCACATCTGCTTTATCGATCCCCATACCAAAAGCACTGGTTGCACAAATGATAGCATTTTCCTGCGTGCTCCATTGCCGGTAAGCAAAATCCTTCTCCTTTTTATGCAATCCTGCATGGTAGCTAAAAACCGGCACCGGCAATAATTGAGACAGCTCTGCTGCGGCCTCCGTTGTTTTCCTTCTTGTGCCACAGTAAGCAATAGCAGTGCCACTATTTTGGGCTAATATATGCGCCAGTTCAGGCACTTTACTTTCTTCGTATTGAACATGGTAAGATAAATTGGGCCTGATGACAGAAAGTTCGAAGATCTTCGGTGCCTTAAGGTTCAGCTGCGCCATAATATCTTTTTTCACTACAGAGGTTGCAGAAGCTGTTACAGCCAAAGTAACGATATCCGGGTAGAGCTTTTTAAACTCATTTATGGCCCTGTAGGAAGGCCTGAAATCATGTCCCCACTGGGAAATACAGTGCGCTTCGTCTATGGCCAGGAAGTCAATATTAAGAGATTCGGTCTGTTCCAGGAATAATTCATTCTGAAGACGTTCCGGTGAAACATAGAATAATTTATAAGCCCCGGAAAGCAGGCTGTCCATAGTATTAGAGGCGGTAACCCGGTCCATACCGGAATGCAGGTAGCCCACCGGAATGCCCCTCCCTGTAAGCTGTCGCACCTGGTCTTCTATCAAAGCGATCAAAGGGCTTACAACAATGGTCACCCCATCAAAAAGAAGTGCCGGAACCTGGTAGCACAGCGACTTGCCGCCACCGGTAGGCAGCATGGCAAATACATCCTGCCCGGCCATTACAGCCTGTATAATTTCTTCCTGGGGATGCCTGAAATCAGTAAATCCCCAATACCGTAGCAGCACCTCTTTTATATTCATACGTTCTTGGTCCGATATATAGCGCTAAGTGCACAGCTTCAATTAAAACATCGTATTAAAAGGCAAAAATATTACTATTCCCAGAAATGCAGATGTTCTTATTCTGTTTTACCTGCGACAGTAAATTGTTACCGGTTCGTTAATATAAATTATTCTACGAATATCCTTTATATTAGTCGTAACTTACAGTCAGAAACGATCCTGGAGATTATTACACTATTAAAGGTAGCAATAATCCCACTGATATTTCCCGACCATCAACCTTGAGATTATTAAAACAACGCACTCTTATCCTGATTCTGAGTAGTTCCTTTTACAAAAGCGCCTCTTATTGAGCAAGAGCAACATACTCTGGCAATCGCATAACACATACTGATGTGTTCAAATTGTAAGCAACCGATGTAAGCTGCACAGAGATTTTCCCCATTCCTCCTTAGGATCCTTGTATGAAAGTATGAAATAAAAACAGTATACCCCTATTTACTGCCTTACGTTTAATATTGTTAACCTCCTGTAAATACCCTGACAACTGGTACTGAACGTACCGGTAAGCGGCTTATATCCTTAATCTCACACTTTACAAATTTGTTTTGAAGTAGCGTATATATGCGCATACATTGCCCTGTGTTACTTCGGGTAGCATGGCAGATCTTTTATGCCTGAACCAAGCGCTTCATAACAAATTTGTGACCTGTATATAACATGATCCAGCGTGCATTATCAATCACTTCATTTTCAAATGTACAAATCATGAAAAATTTCACCATATTATCATCGCTGCTTGGAGCGTTCATCAGCCTGATGCCAAGTCAACAAACATATGCGCAAACCAGCGCCTGTACTTTCGTAAGCCCTGCTGTAGAACTTAACTACACTACTACCAATATTAATGGAGACTGTATGGTCAATGTAGACCTTAGCTTCACCATTAATATCAATAATGGCAATAAATACACTGTATTGCATTTGTGGCCGGAGGCAAGTTACCCTTCCCCTTCCTTTCTTTATTCAGTGAATAATGCGCCGCAATCCAGCCAGGGTGGCGGTAACGGTGCGCTGGACAATGCCATCGCCACCATCATCATCAACCGGAACTCCAACCCGGCAAGCCTGCTCTCCGGCTATTCGATTGATCCTACGATTGATGATAACACCTTACCTTGTGTCAACCAGGTGAAAGATGCTTCTGATGGCCTTGTCCTGCAGGTAACTGATGTAGGTAACGGCAATGTGTTCTACCTCATCAAAAACCTGAGCCTCCCCTATCCCGGCGGCTGTAATCAACCCATTAAATTCAAAGGAGATGCCTGGTCTTCCAACGCCTCTTCCCTGAATGTCCAATGTACGATGCTCGGCTTCACCTACCTGTCTAATGTACCCACTATGACTGCCCTGCAGATCTGCCAACGCCCCTCTTCTCCTGCGCAGTATCAATTTACAGTATCTACCGCACTGCCCAACTACTCGGTAGATTACAGTGTAGATATTTATGCCGATGTGGACAAGAACGGTGAGTTCAATCCTTTTGTGGACAACCAGCATATAGCCAGCTATCCCGCTGCCTCGCTCCCCGATGTCAGCTCCACCTCCCCTTACAGTATAGCCCCAACATCCTTTTCCTGGTCGGCCACCCAAAACAACAATTCACTCTTCTTCATCCTGGGCAATATCACGGTGACCAATACCGTAAGCAACCAGGTGACTCAATACCTGAATACGATCATCAGTACAACTACCCCTGACTGCAATACGCCTTTACCATTGAACAACCTGGTTATCAGTGGTACAAAAGAAGGCATGGTCAACAGGTTGTCCTGGAAAGTGCCCGTAGATGAGACCCGCTATGCGGTGGAGAAAATGCCTGCAGGCAGTACCCAGTGGCGGCAGGTAGGGGTTGAAAAAATGAAAGAAAACACTTCCGGCGGTGCTTATGAAACGTATATCTATACCGACCTGGAATCTAAGGATTGCCTGTATCGCGTCAGGGCCTTTAACCCGGACGGGGCCTTTGCTTATTCCAACACGATAAAACTGGAAAGCAGCCATGCCCCGATAGATGTGCAGATCTTTCCCAATCCTGCTACATCGTCGACCGTAAAACTCATTGCTGAGCTGCCTGATGAGCAGACCGCAACTATATTGGTGGTAAACCCGCTGGGACAAGTGGTCCGTGAATATACCCATGTTAATGGTGGTGAGCTTACGGTAGGCAACCTGAGCAGCGGCATTTACTACATTCTTATGTACAGTGACCATAAAGAACAGGTGATGAAAACCCTGGCCATTAAATAAAGCCGGAGCTGACACCTGAAAAAACAATCACATAAAAACATTAAACTATACATAACAAATTCATTTTCTAAAATAAAAAACAAGTATTTAACAATAATGGTGCAGGTGGAACTATTTTCACCTGCACTATTATTTTATCCTTACATTTAGGGCTTGCAATTTGAAATATCACTAAAAAAACTATAACTTTGCACACAATTTTTTAGCGTAATTGCGTAGATCAGATAATGAGTAATAAGTATCCGGAATATAAGCAGCTTAATATGCCTGCCATCGAGCAGGAGCAACATCAGAAGTGGGAAGCAGGCCAGTTTTTTCAAAAAAGTGTGGATCTGAGAGCAGGGAGCCCTGCCTTTGTTTTTTATGAAGGTCCTCCGAGTGCCAACGGTATGCCTGGTATTCACCACGTCATTTCCCGTACCCTGAAGGATATGGTATGCCGCTACAAGACTATGCAAGGTTTCCAGGTAAAGCGTAAAGCCGGATGGGACACGCATGGCTTACCGGTAGAGCTGGGCGTGGAGAAGATGCTGGGTATTACAAAAGAAGATATTGGTAAAAAGATCTCTGTAGCAGACTATAATGATGCCTGCCGCAAGGAGGTGATGAAATACAAGGACAAGTGGGACGAGTTAACCCAGAAAATGGGTTATTGGGTAGACCTTAATGATCCTTATATCACTTTTGACAGCAAGTATATTGAAAGTCTTTGGTGGGCACTCAGTGAACTGTACAAGAAGGGTTATTTATATAAAAGTGTCAGCATACAACCGTATTCTCCTGCTGCCGGTACGGGTTTAAGTTCTCATGAGCTGAACCAGCCCGGCACTTACAAGGATGTGAAAGATACTTCCGCAACGGTGATGTTCCGCCTGGAGGCAGACTCCAGAAAGGCTTTAGGCCTGGACGAGCACGACAGCGAAGTGTACTTTATGGCCTGGACCACTACGCCATGGACCTTACCTTCCAATGCGGGCCTGACGGTAGGACCTAATATAGATTATGTCCTGATCAACACCCTGAATCCTTATACCCACCAGGTACAGTCTGTGATCATAGCACAGGCCCTGGTACATAAATATTTCAAAGCAGAAGGAGAAAACCAGGATATAGACAACTGGGACAGCAACAATAAAATTCTTCCCTGGAAAGTATTAAAGACCTTTAAAGGTAAAGATTTTGAGGGCCTGCGTTACGAGCAATTATTACCTTTTGACAGCAACAAGGCTGAACTGAGTGGTGGAGATCCCTTCCGTGTGATCACCGGTGATTTCGTGACCACAGAAGATGGTACCGGTATCGTACATACCGCTCCTGCTTTTGGTGCGGATGACTATAAAGTAGGTCAGAAAAATAATATAGGTATCTTCAACCTGGTAGACCGCGAAGGTAAATTCGTGGAAGGTACCGGTGAATATGCCGGCCGCTTTGTGAAGAATTACAAGGATGATCCTGCCTACGAGGATGTAAACGTGGATATTTCTGTGTTCTTAAAACAAGCAGGACAAGCATTTAAAGTAGAAAAATACGAGCACAGCTATCCACATTGCTGGCGTACCGATAAACCGATCATCTATTATCCTTTAGATGCCTGGTTCATCAAAACCACTGCCATGAAAGACCGTATGGTGGCCCTGAACAAGACGATCAACTGGAAGCCGAAGGCTACCGGTGAAGGCCGTTTTGGCAACTGGCTGGAGAATATGGTGGACTGGAACCTGAGCCGTAGCCGCTATTGGGGCACGCCGCTGCCTATCTGGGTAGCAGAGTCCGGCGAGCAGAAATGTATCGGTTCGGTGGCAGAGCTGGAAGCGGAGATCCGCAAAGCACAGGCAGCAGGCTTTAGCCAGGCAATCGAATTGCCATTGACTGATCTGCACAAACCTGTTGTGGACGATATCGTATTGGTGGATGATCACAATCAACCGATGTATCGTGAACCGGACCTTATCGATGTATGGTTTGATTCCGGTGCCATGCCTTATGCACAATGGCATTTCCCTTTCGAAAATCATGAAACTTTTGCCAACAACTACCCTGCCGACTTTATTGCGGAAGGCGTAGACCAGACCCGTGGCTGGTTCTATACCTTGCACGCCCTGGGTGCTTTACTGAAAGAAAGCGTACAGAAAGAATTGAAGAAAGCAGGCATCGAGGTGTCTGAGGATAAATATCCCGGAGTAGCCTACAAAACGGTTATTGCCAACGGACTTGTATTGGACAAGGATGGTAATAAGATGAGTAAGCGCCTGGGCAATGTGATCAATCCTTTTGAGACCATTGAGAAATATAGTGCAGATGCCACTCGTTGGTACCTGATCACGAATGCCTCTCCCTGGGATAGCTTAAAATTTGACATCAAAGGTATCGAGGAAGTTCAACGTAAATTCTTCGGCACGCTGTACAATACGTACCAGTTTTTTGCTTTGTATGCTAATGTAGACGGCTTTGCCTTTAATGAAGATTATATCCCTGTAGACCAGAGACCGGAGATCGATCGCTGGATCTTATCTTCTTTGAATACGTTGATCGGCACCGTGGAGCAATTCATGAACGACTATGAGCCTACACAGGCCGGCCGTGCCATAGAATCTTTTGTCGATGAAGAGCTAAGTAACTGGTATGTACGCCTTTGTCGTCGCCGTTTCTGGAAGGGAGAATATGAATTTGACAAAATTTGTGCCTATCAAACTTTGTTTGAATGCTTAGAAACCTTAAGTTTGTTAATTGCTCCGGTGAGCCCTTTCTTTGCCGATTGGTTGTTTAACAACTTAAACCAGGTAAGCAGGAAAGTTGAAGCGGCATCTGTTCACCATGCTTTATTCCCTAAAGCGAATAAAGAAGTAATAGATGTAGCCCTGGAAAACAGGATGAAGAAGGCGCAGGACATCTGTTCACTGGTATTATCTATTCGTAAGAAAGTAAATATAAAAGTACGTCAGCCCCTGCAAAAGATACTGGTCCCTGTACTGACGAAGACAGACCAGGAGCAACTGGCATTGGTCAAAGACCTGATTCTTTCAGAGGTAAACGTGAAAGAGCTGGATATGTTAACGGATGATAGTTTCTTCAAGAAAAGTATCAAACCTAACTTTAAGACCTTAGGAAAAAAAGTGGGCGCGAAGATGAAGGCAGTAGCGGCTCATATCACCAGTATGGAAGCTGCTGAGATAGAAAAGCTGGAACACGATAAGGTGTTGCACATTTCTATAGAAGGCACTGAAGTGAGTATAGATTTAGAAGATGTTGAAATTATTGTGGAAGATATCCCGGGCTGGTCTGTAGCAAGTAAAGACAATACAACCGTGGCTCTGGACGTATCTTTAAATGATACCTTACTGGAAGAAGGAAACGCCAGGGAACTGGTGAACAGGATTCAGAAGATAAGAAAAGATCAGGCCTTTGACCTGACTGATCGTATCAGAGTACAAATTGAAAATAAAGACGGTATTGCGCAAGCGATCCAGAATAATGAAGCTTATATCTCGAATGAGATATTGGCCGATAAAATTGAAATTGTAAACAATATTTCGGATGGCATAGTCATTGAAGTTAACGACCAGGAACTTGCCGTCTTCATAACTAAAATATCGTAATTATGGCCACAAAAAAAACAACAACTCCGAAAAAAGCTGTTAAGGCGGCACCTGCAAAAAAGGCTACAGTTACTAAAAAAGCAGCAGCGCCGGCCAAAAAAGCAGCACCCGCAGCAAAGGTTGCAGCTCCTGCTAAAAAGGCTGTTGCCGCTAAGAAAGCAGTAACACCGGCTAAAAAAGCGGTAGCTCCTCCGGCTAAGAAAACGGTAGTTGCGAAAAAAGCGGCTCCGGTAGCAGCTAAGAAGACTGCAGCCCCGGCTAAAAAAGCAGTAGCAGCACCTAAAAAGGCGGCCCCTGTAAAAAAAGTGGCAGCACCACCTGCTAAGAAAGCAGTAGTTGCTGAGCAAAAAGCAGCACCTGTAAAAAAAGCAGTCGTGCCGGCAAAAAAGGTAGAGGTCGCGCCTAAGAAAGCAGCAGCACCTGTAAAAGCAGCACCGGCTCCAAAACCAATTGCCAAAGTTGAACCTAAAAAGGCTGCAGCACCTAGCCCGGCAAGGTCAACCGTTAAAAAAGAAGATAAACCTTTACCAATAATTGCTCACCGTAAAATACAAAAGGCTGCTCCTAAAGAGAAACCAGGAAGTGTAATGAAAGAGTTCAGCCCGCAAACCAGATCAGTTTTAGATATGCCAGAACAACAAACAGGACCAATCTACCGTTATAGCGACGAAGACTTAAATGAATTTAAAGAATTAATTCTGAAAAGAATTGAAGCAGCAAGAGACAATCTTACTTACTATCAAAACCTGATTTCGAGAAAAGATGAGATCGGTGATGATTCTGACAACCGTTTAAACAGTATGGAAGATGGTAGTGGTGCCATGGAAAAAGAACAATTGTCTATGATGGCTGCCCGCCAGGTACAATTTATCAATAACCTGGAAAAGGCACTGGTGCGTATCGAAAACAAGACTTACGGTATCTGTCGTGAAACCGGCAAATTAATTGACAAAGCCCGCCTGCGTGCCGTACCACATGCGACACTCAGCATTGAAGCTAAAAATTCAATGAAAAAATAATCATTCAAAAACTATGCTACAAAAGAAGGATACCGGAATGGTATCCTTCTTTTGTATTTACAGCTATTACGCCATACAAATGGCCACCCTTGAAGGGTAGCCATTTGTTATTTATAAAATATTGTAAGTTGAAAAAGGTGCAGGTGTTTAGTTAACCAAGACAAATCTTACAATCTCTTTAGTACTCAGCAAATCAGATATACAATACTTCCTCTTTTGTACTCAGGTTGCTTACCTTATGTGCCACATTTGCTTCAACTAATATGACAGAAACCTGTTTATCATAAAACCATTCTGTATTGAAGAGTACACTTACATCTATAACTCCTACAATGTAGTTTTTCCCGTTGCTTTTATACACCTCATCTATACTGGCAAACTGGGCCTGATCAATGGCATCGCGGGAATCAAAACTTACATAGACCTTCAGGAAAGTATTATTTTTCAAAGCCAGTTTTACAGATGATTTTGATTTTTTATACTCATAACGGTAATCATATCTTAAAGCGGCAATATCACTCAATACGGCAGAGGATGTGGGGAAGCGACCGGCCCCCTTTCCATACAGAAATTGTTCATCGGCAAGTTTACTGCCGATCAGCACGCCATTGAACTCATTATTCACATTGTACAGCTGGCTTTCCTTGCCTACAAAAGTCGGTAATACAAAGGCTACTACTGCTTCGTCTTCGCCCTGTATGGTTTGTGCCACCAGTCTTATGTGATAGCCTTTTTCTTTGGCATACTGGATATCGGATGGCTTGATCTGCGTAATACCGCAATAAGGGATATCATCCGGTACTTCATCAATACCATAGGCATGTTTCAATATAATGGTCAGTTTATTAACCGCATCAATACCTTCAACGTCCAGGGTAGGATCGCTTTCTGCAAAACCCAATTCCTGGGCCTGTTTTAAGGCCTCCTGGTAATCCTGCCCTTCCGCAGCCATCTTGGTCAATATATAATTGGTAGATCCGTTGACAATCCCTGATACGGAAGACAAAAGATCATTATCATAATATTCTTCCAGGTTCCTGATCACCGGAATAGAGCCACAAACGGCAGCTTCATACAGCAAAGAAACGTTATGCGCATCTCTTAATCCGATGAGTTCGGTCAAATGATTGGCCAGCATTTTCTTGTTTGCGGTAACCACAGATTTACCGCCCCTGATGGCTTTACTCACGATATTGTAGGCGGCATCTGCATCATCAATCAGCTCCACGATCACATTGATTGCAGGATCGTTCAGCAGCTCATCTGCATCGGTAGTAAATAATTCCGCAGGGGCATTCCTGGACTTTTCAGGATTTTTAATACAGATCTTCTGCAGGCTTGCATTAAGTGATTTGGTATCTTTCAATACTTTGTAAATACCCTCTCCTACTACGCCAAAGCCAAACAGGCCGATGACTAATTGTTTATGATTATCCATTGATTGTTTTAAATTTTATTGATTAAGTATATGGTTTTAGTTATTTAAGCGATTGCTACTGCTTCTTGTAATGCTAGTACACCTGTATTCAATCCGGTTGCGATGGCCTGTTCCAGGTCTGCGGCCTCTTCGATGCCAATGCTGATCCTGATCAGGGAGTCTTTGACTCCGGCCTGTAAACGTTTTTCGCGCGGAATTGATTTATGGGTCATCTGTGGCGGGCTGCAGATCAGGCTCTTTACGCCTCCCAGGCTTTCTGCCAGCTTGAAGTAACGGGTACTACAGACTATTTTATCTGCAAGCTCAACGGAATCATTTTTTAAGGTGAAGGATAAGACACCGCCGAAAAGCCCGTTTTGTTGCTGCGCTGCGATTTCATGATTGGGATGTGTACTTAAACCGGGATAATAAACCTCCTCTATTTCCGGATGAGTTTCCAGGAATTTTGCTACCTGCAGCGCTGTTGCAGATTGATGCCTGAACCGGAGATTCAGGGTCTCTATGCCCCTGACCAGAAGCCAGCAATCATTTGGCCCAAGGATTGCGCCGGTGGCATTCTGTATAAACTTAACCCGTTCTGCCAGGCGCTCTTCTTTGACTACAACCAGGCCTGCTACCAGGTCTGAGTGGCCGCTTAAATACTTGGTACCGCTATGGATAATGATGTCTGCACCCAGGTTTAAGGGCTGCTGTGCGATGGGGGTAGCGAAGGTATTATCCACCACTAATTGTATGCCACTATCTTTGATGAGCCCGGCAATAGCCGCTATATCAGAGACTTTCAGGGTAGGATTAGTAGGTGATTCCAGCCAGATGAAACGCGTCTTGTCATTAATGTGTTGTACGATGGCCTCAAGATCGGAAGTATCTACATAATGTACTTTGATCCCGAATTTTTCATAGACCTGGGTAAACAGGCGGTAGGCCCCGCCATAGATATCGTCGACGGCAATGATCTCATCTCCGGCGGACAGTAATTTCACTACGGCATCTATAGCTGCCAGCCCGGTTGCAAAGGCATAGGCATGTGTACCGTCTTCCAGGCTTGCTACCAGCTCTTCCAGCGCCTTACGGGTGGGATTTCCGGAGCGGCCATAGTCATAACCTTTGTTGACACCCGGAGCGTCTTGTACAAAAGTGGCGGTCTGATAAATGGGCACGGAGATGGAGCCGGTGAGCGGATCTACAGGGATCGCATGAATGATGTGGGTGTTTGATGTGTTGTTTGTACTCATCGTGATTAAATTTTTTATTGATCAAAAAATGAAATCACTTATGCAGTTCACTCACAGCAGAGCTTAAATAAAAAAAGCTCTCCTGATAGTCAGAAGAGCTTTTCAATATTTTAAAGAAAAAAGAAAGGCTATTTATCTGAACTTATCTTTCTCCGTGTTACCGGAGTTGGAGTTGACACCTTACCACCATCTTCCGATGCCAGCAGGTTGTCAAGGTTTCACAGGGCCATATCCCTCCACCTTTCTGAATAAGTAATCTTAAAGAACTGATGCAAATTTAATACAAGAAAAATCAAACCGCCAAATTTTTTTTCCGGGAACAAAGAAACAGAACATGATCCAAAATGCTAAAACACAGTCCCACAAAGAGATACAGGAGACTATTATTTTTTAAAAATCCGGAACCAAATGCTATATAACAGGATGCAAAGCAAGGTGCCCAGGATACTGCCGACATATACATCTTCAAAAAAATGCTGGCCCAGGTACATCCTGGAATATGCTACCAGGAATGCCAACAGGAAAAGCAGTATGCCCCAAAAAGCTTTTTTTGCCGGCAGCAAAATGCTCATTAAGGTGAAGCAGGCGAAGGCTCCTGCCGTGTGTCCTGAGGGAAAGGAAAGCTGCTGGTGCAAGTTCAAACCCTCTATACGGTGAAACCATGGTGCCGCTCCGAAAACCACGGATGGCCTTGGCGCATTGATCAATAGTTTAATGCCCTGGACGGCCAGGAAAGGAAATAATTGGGTGAACAAGAGCAGGAGAAAGAAATGCCAGGTCCTGTTAGCTGCAGGCAACAGCCAGACCAGGAGCAGCAAAGGACCGATCACAACAAAGTCACCTACGTAGGTGTAATAGTAAAAGATATAGTCCCAAAAGGGTGTATGTGCGCTATGTACTGCCTGGAACAAGGCATGATTGCCCACAAAGATATAAGCTAGCCCCCCGATCAGAAACCAGAGCAGAAACAACAGAAAAAAAGAACGGAATCCGCTATTTTCCTTCAATGCTGCCCAGGCGTTTTTCTGTGTCATCTGCCTCATTACTTTGCTACAGTCTTTTTCCGGTTAAACAATCGGGAAAAGAATAATTTCACTTTATTCCAAAACAACAGGTAAGCTTCTTTTCTAAATACGGAAGAATCATTCCTGGCCTGTATCAATACGATCACTGCGATAGGCATCAAAGCGACCGTGGCCAGCCACATTCCCTCCATAGGGCTTAGTTTAGCCTGCTTGGCCAGCTTTTCCCCGGTAGAGGAAAGCACAAAATAGATCACGAAAAAGGAGATAGAAATCACTGCAGGCATCCCTAAACCGCCCTTGCGCACAATGGCTCCCATAGGCGCACCTATGAGGAACAAAACCAGGCAGGCAAAGGAAAGGGTAAACTTCTTATGCCATTCCATATCAAAATCGTTCATCTTTTTTTGATTGATCTCGAAATTGGTTTGAAATATATTGGCATAACGTTGCAGGCTTTGTACATCGGCCACCAGACGTTCGGAAATATCACCTTTTACTGAATCCGGGAAACTACTGATCAGTGTTTTCTTATAGGAAACGGTATCGGCCAGCTTATCCCGGTATTGACCGATACGCTCTGTAAGCTCTTTATAGCTATTGTCTGATTTTACCAGGGATATAAAATGGCCTGAATTTCTTCTTAATTCCTTGAGGTCGCTATTGGTCACTTTCCGCAGGCTATCTGTATTTTTTCCCAGCATACGGATATCCATCATTTCTTCATTGGTCCGGAAGAGGTCTTCCTGGGTGCGGTTGAATTCAAAAGAGGATACATCCACGACTTTGGTCCAATGTTTAAAGTACATTCTTTGCTGTTCATAAGTGCCTGAATCGTCTTTTTTGAATTCATAGCGCCAGCCTTTACTCAATTCAAAGACCAGGAAACGCTTATCGTTGCTGAGGTACATTTTACCGGTCTCTGCCGCGATCACATTATTATTGGCCTGTGTGTTGGTATGGTCATAGATCAGTACATCATCAATGTTCACCCCGTCTTTGCTCTTACTGCCGATACGTATGGCAAAGCTGCCGATGCCTTTATTAAATATACCGGGCTTGATGCTCATGGTAGGCTTTTTATTGCGCATATCGTACAATAAAGAAAAGGCCTTAAGGTTGGCTTTGGGAATGACATAATTGCTAAAGAAGAACATACCGGCCACGATACCCAGGATGAAAACAATGAGGGGCCGCATGAAGCGGAACAGGGATATGCCGGATGATTTAACGGCCACCAACTCGTAACTCTCGCCCAGGTTACCGAAAGTCATGATAGAGGCCAGCAGGATACCCAGGGGCATAGCCATAGGCACCAGCGTAGCGGACATATACATCATCATTTCCAGGATGAGGTTAATAGCCAACCCCTTCCCGATGAGGTCGTCCATGTACAACCAGAAGAACTGCATTAAAAAGATAAAGAGCACAATGAAAAATGTGACCACGAATGGCCCCATGAAGCTTTTCAATACCAGTTTATCTAATTTCCGCATACTTAGCTTGGTCGTTCTCTTGAATTTCAGCTTGCAAATATACTATGCTAAATGCTAGCGGTATTTAAATTCTTTAAACTTTAAATATACTTACACAACAATGCCACTAAACTACATAAACGTATTTCAGTGGCACTTATTACAATTTCAATCAATCTTTACTTAGCTACCGATCCTGTGCTTCAGATCATTGATCTGCCTGCTCCACAATTGTTGCTGGTCTTTGATCTCGGCTTTATCGGCAAAATCAGACACCTGCAGGATGGTTTCATTAGTTACGTCACTTTGCGCGATCCTCAGCTCAAAATACTCATCATCATTATAGTAATCCCATCTGAACTTCACAAAAACATTTTCTTCCGATTCCAATAGTTCTGCTTCATCTGTAGATCCGTCCCAGGAGAAATAAAATGTTTCGTCTCTTTGATCCACCTCATCTGCAAACCATTCCTGTAAACCGGAAGGAGTGGACAAAAACTCAAACAGGATACTGGGGCTGCATCTTACAGGTACCTCTACTGTAAATAAATTTTTCTTACTCATATTTTTAATGGTAAAATGCTCTTTCTAATTTTACACCTGCAATAAGGTTATTTTTTCTGACAAAAACAAACTTTCGTTTCATTTTTTAGAAATGATTTTATCTGAAAAGGATGGCTCGTATAAAAAAATTTGGAATTGTATGTTCATATAGTTAAATTTGGTTTCCTAAATGTTAAAAAATAGTTTACAATCTCTTAAATTATTCTGTTATAGATACTAAATTTATTATATTATGTCAATGCGCCAACTTAAAATCACGAAATCTATTACCAATCGTGAAAGCCAATCATTGGAAAAGTATTTACAAGAAATTGGTCGTGTTCAATTAATCAGTGCAGAGGAGGAAGTAGCATTAGCGGTCCGCATCAAGCTGGGCGACCAGAAGGCACTGGACCGCTTGACAAAAGCAAACCTGAGATTTGTGGTTTCTGTAGCGAAGCAATATCAAAACCAGGGATTGTCTTTAAGTGACCTTATTAATGAAGGAAATTTAGGATTGATCAAAGCTGCGCAAAGATTTGATGAAACAAAAGGTTTCAAGTTCATTTCTTATGCGGTTTGGTGGATCCGCCAGTCTATATTACAGGCGCTGGCAGAGCAAAGCAGGATTGTAAGATTACCCCTGAACAAGGTAGGCCTTACCAACAAAATCGGTAAAGCTTACTCTGCCCTGGAACAGGAGTTTGAAAGAGAACCTTCTGCAGACGAGATCGCATCGCTCCTGGAAATAGAAATTGAAGAGGTGGAAAGCACGCTGGGCATGTCTTCCCGGCATGTGAGCATGGATGCTCCTTTTTCCGATTCAGAAGACGGGAGTCTTTTAGATGTACTGGCCAATGACAATGCCAGCTCTGTGGACGGAGAGATTACGAATAAGCAATCGCTGAAAACAGAAATTGACCGTATCCTTAATGTGCTTACTGATAAACAAAGAACGGTGATCCGTATGTATTTCGGCCTGGGCTATGAGCATGCGATATCCCTGGAAGATATAGGCGCATCCTTTGACCTGACCCGGGAAAGGGTAAGGCAAATCAAGGATAAAGCCATCTCGCGCTTACAGTCCAACAACCAATGTCACCTTCTAAAATATTTCTTAGGGTAAGGTTAAATATTATTAAAAATAAGCTACCTTTACTCTTATTAACCCACATAAGATTTGATGGCGAGATTGGCCATTTATTGCAAACTATTATTATGAAAACGATAAAATCAATTTTATTTTCAGCAATTGGATTTTTCGCTATTGCTGCTACTGTTGTAGGCTTTTCCTCTTGCGAGCAAGATTCCTGTACGGTATTGCTTTGTAAAAACCAGGGCAAATGTGAAGATGGTCTTTGTCAATGTCCTGCCGGCTACGAAGGCGCAGAATGTGAAACTACTGTGGCCAGCAAATATGTAGGAAAGTATGGCGGTACTACACGCTGCAATTACAATAATATGCTGTTCCCTATCGTTCCGGATACGGTAGAGATCACGCCTCTTGCCGGACCAGATAAGGTAGGTATGAAGATCAGAGCAGGTAATACTGTATTAGATGGTGATTTCTATGGTACGGTTCAAGGTAATACCATCTTTTTTGAAACCCTGATCTCCAGGGACAACCAGGGTAATGAACTGGCAAGAATTGATGCATTCGTAAAATTTGACGGTAACCTCATCAATGTGTTCCTGCAAACGATCAATGTAACGACCCAGGAAAAACAAGCTTGTTCTTTTATCGGCAAGTTCCATGTACCGGATGAAGAATTCTAATCATAGCTAAAATAATTATATTCAATAAGAAGGGCCGCTTTTTCAAAGCGGCCCTTCTTATTGTGCGGAATAGTGTTAATCTGGAATTATTATCCGAAATTTGCAGCAGTTTTTAAACTCCTCAGTACATGGTACCCGTTCAATACACAGATTTAGGCCATATAGAATACCAGGCGGCATGGGATATACAAGAAGCATTGATGCAGGAAGGCCTGGCCATAAAAGCAGCGCGCGTCTCAGATCCCGGATCAGCAACCGCACAAAAGGCAATTGCCCAAAGGCTTTTGGTGGTAGAGCATCCTCATGTTTATACCCTTGGTAAAAGTGGTGTTATTGAAAATTTACTGATCAACAACCAGTCGATGCAGGAATTGGGCGTTAGTTTTTACAAAACGAACAGGGGCGGAGACATTACCTATCATGGCCCCGGCCAGCTGGTAGCTTATCCTGTACTGGACCTGGAAGCTTTTAAACCGGACCTGGGCTGGTATATGCGCTCCCTGGAAGAAGTGATTATACAAACCATAGGCGCTTATGGCATTAAGGGAGAACGCTTAGCCGGCAGTACAGGCGTTTGGCTGGATACGCATGACCTCAGCAAAGCCCGGAAAATATGTGCCATGGGGGTAAGGTGCAGCAGGTGGATCACGATACACGGGCTTGCGCTTAATGTAAATACAGATTTAAGTTTCTTCGGGCATATTGTTCCCTGCGGTATTACCGACAAAGGGGTTACGAGTATGGCAAAAGAATTAAATACTATGGTTGATGAAACTGAAGTGAAAAACGAATTCTTAAAACAGTTCGCTAAAATCTTCAATGCTGACATCGTATTTGAACCGGCTACACTTCATGACTGATAATATCGCTTACCTGTTGCTGGGCGGCAATATGGGCGACCGGGCAGCTTTATTAGCCCAGGCAGCAACATTGATTACAGAACAGCTCGGCACCGTCATTAAGAAATCGGCGGTGTATGAAACCGCTGCATGGGGCAATGAGGCACTACCCGGCTACCTCAACCAGGCGCTGATGGTCTCAACAAAACTTTCTGCCCCGGAAACCTTAAAGGTGATCCAGGAAATAGAGCACATCCTGGGCAGGCAACGTATAGAGAAATGGGGCAGCCGGACCATGGATATAGACATTATTTTCTTCAACGAGGATATTATCACACAGGAAGGTCTGCTTATTCCGCATCCGCATATGCAGGAGCGAAATTTTGTCCTGGTGCCTTTACAGGAAATAGCGCCAACGTATATCCACCCTGTCTCTGGACTGAGCATTACGGAACTGCAACAACGGAGTAAGGACCACCTGAAGGTATATGCTTTACCCGGCAATTAGTTGCGGATACCTGCTAAGCACAGCTCTTTAAATTACGTCTTATAGATTAATGAAAAAATACCTGCCTGCACTTATCTTATGGATCGCATCTGTCAGTTTGAGCATATTTGTGTTCCGGGACTTTGTACTGCATCCTAATTCAGTTATGACAACCATCGTGTATGATGGGATGAAAAACTACTTTTCTACTTTATACTATATTGCTTACGATAGCGGCACTCATTTCATCGGCATGAATTATCCATTCGGTGATAATATGCTTTATGCGGATAATATGCCGCTGTTTTCTTATGTGGTTAAAGGCCTCACAACATGGTTTCCCGGTCTAAAGCCTTATACACTGGGCATGATGCACCTATTCCTGTTCTCCTCTGTGCCGCTCTCTGCCTATTTTATTTTTAAAATATTGAGACATTTCCGGACAGGAACGGTGTATGCTATCATTGCAGCTCTTTTTATAGCGATCGCGTCTCCGCAGCTCAACAAACTGACTGCGCACTTCGGCATGGGCCTTGTCTTTTACTGCCCTGCCGTTATTTATTACCTGATACAGTTTTTGGACACCCGGAAAACAAAATACCTTATTGCTATTTTTTGTGTTGCTGCTTTTGTCACCTTCATTCACTTTTACAATGTGGCTATCATCAGCGTATTTATTGGCTTTACAGCTATTGCTTACTTCATTACACATAGAAAAGAAGCGCTGAAGCAAAGACTAAAAGTACCGCTGACCTTGCTCCTCCTGGCCGCACTGAACCTGGTCCCGGGGCTTGCTTATCTAAAACTCACGGATGCGGTAAAAGACCGGCCCAACTACCCCTGGGGTGTTTTGAGTATGGAGACCGTACCCAATGATCTCCTGGTCAATGCCATACCTTTGGGATATGCATTCCAGTTTGCAGCCGGGAAAGCGACGGAGATTGGCGCTACGGATGGTAAAGCTTATATAGGCTTAGTATCTATACTGGTCTTATTGATCATGACAGGTATATGGATCTATAACAAATTGAGGAAGCGCAACAGTCCTGTTGTGAGCGCTCAACCTATACCGGGATTTGACCTATGGCTTTGGGCAGCATTTTTCCAATTGATGTTTGCCATGGCGACACCCTTTCACTGGGCAAAGGATTTCTTTGCAGATCATGTCAGCCTGTTCAGGCAGTTCAGGACCATAGGCCGCTTTGTCTGGCCTTTCTATTACCTGTTCATGATCTACTGTGCCCTGTTTGTGTATCATTATTATAAAGTATTATTGGCAAAAGGTAAATCTATACTGGCTCAATCAATGATCACTGTAGTGGTATTGATCTGGTGTGTGCAGGCCACCGGTTATATTAAAATATGGCACAATCTTTCTGCCGGAGCAAGGTATCATTATGATATAACATTTGATATCAATGCGCCTGACTGGAAAGACTGGCTGGCCCAGAAAGGTTACAAAACCAGTGACTTCCAGGCGGTACTGGGCTTACCGTACTTTAATACAAATGCCTCAGAAAAAATATGGATCATGGATGTGAATGAGATCTTTAACATAGCCCCTTTCGGGAAATATGCCTTACAGACGAATACACCCTTGATCAATAATATGCTGGCCAGGACCTCCTGGTCACAAACTTTTGAAGCGGTACAGCTTATTGATGGTCCTTTGAATGAGAAAAAGATCATCAACCGCTATAATGAAAAAAATATCATTGTTTTACTGGACAAAACAACGCCACTTAAAGATAAGGAACGAGAGTGGATAGAGCAGGCTACATTCATAGGCGACAGGGATGAAAACATTGCAGTGTATACCATCAATCCAAAAGCCTTGCAAAAGCAGGACCGGGAATACAGGCGGCAGCTAACCGATCGTGTCAGCCAACTGGATGAGCAGATGGGCTTATTGAACAGCCCAGACACGGGTTTTTACTATGTCAATAATTTTGAAGATCATAATAACAAAAAAGGATTCGGGGACAAAGGTATGTTTGTGCCGGAAATAGCCAATGCAGCCCCGGTAGACAGTATTAATATCCCGGAACAGGGAAGAGCTAAGGATTATAATATCTCCATCTGGGCGCAATGCAATATGAGCGATTACCGCACGCCTTATTTTGAAATTTATCAATATGACAAAGACCACCGGCAGATCGCATTTGATGATTTTACGGCCAAACAAAGTACCAATGTACAGGAAGATTGGTTCCTTGCAGAAAAGAGCTTTACCATTAATGCGCATACTTCCTATATCAAAATACTGGCCTATTCTGCAGGAAAGAAAATAAGCTACCAGGGACTGGATCACCTGTTGATACGGCCCCGGAACAGTATTTTTTATTATAAATCTAAGTATAGATCAGTACTTTTGAACAACAGACCTTAAGCTCATTCATGAATAAATACTATATCCATTTTTTATTGTGGCTATCAGCTATTGCCTGCATCATACTTGTATTCCCCAATCTGTCTCTGCATCCTAATTCCAGTCTAATCAGTGTATGGAATGATGGCATTAAAAACTATTTTACTACTTTATTCTATATAGATTACAATGAGGGCAATCATTTTTCCGGCATGAATTACCCTTTTGGGGAGCATATTGTGTTTACAGACAATATGCCCGCTTTTGCCCGCCCCATACAATGGCTGGGACAATATGTTCCATGGGTCAAACAACATAGTCTCGGTGCGATGAATCTCACCCTCCTGTTCTCCATTGTTTTAGCAGCCCATTTTGTTTTTAAAACACTCAGACATTATAAAGTACCTGGTCTTTTTGCGATTATATCCGCCCTATTCATTGTTTTTTGTGCGCCTCAACTCAACCGCATTACGGCACATTATGGTATGTCCATCCTATGGTATCTGCCGGCCATTATTTACTTTATCATCCGGTATTTTGAAGGACAACAGTGGAGATACCTCCTCTACATAAGCCTGGTCTCTACCATTGCTGCCCTGTTTCATTTATATAACCTGGCCATTATCTTAGTGTTCATCGGTTTTGTGACTGCCTCAAATATGCTGTTGCACAGGTTCAGCAAAAAGAGTATCCGGCAATCTATATGGATGCTCTTTTTCGAATTGATCAGTGTAGGGCTATCTTATAGCTATGTCTTGTCTACCGATACCGTAAAGGACCGGCCTACTTATCCTTATGAAGCATTGGGCAATGAGGCTACACTCAATGATATCTTTGTCAATGATACCCCATTAGGGCATATTTTCCAGTTCCTGTTCGGAACAGCAACTCCGGTCATTTCTACAGAAGGCAAATCATATATCGGGCTGGTGTCTATCCTTGTGTTCATTTGCCTTACGGTCTTATTTATCAAACGTATTATCCGCTATAAAAGCAAGGCAGTGTCACCCTACGCAATAGATAAGCCTTTTAAAATACTATTGCTAGCGGCACTTTTCCAGCTATTATTCAGTATGGCGATCCCCTTTATTGTAGACAGGGATTTCTTTATTGATCATATTTCCGTATTCCGGCAATTCAGAGCTCTCGGAAGATTCATCTGGCCCTTCTACTTTGTAATCATGATGTTCTGTACCCTCTTTATTGCTGATATATATAAAAAACTACGTGCAAAGAAAAAGAACATACTGGCGACAGGATTATTAACCACAACCATGCTGATATGGCTCATACAAGCTTACGGATATGTACAGGCATTTAAACTATATGATAAAGAGGCAAAAGAAAATTACACGGTGCTTTACAGCAAAGCGGAAAAAAGCTGGCCTGAATGGTTAAAGGAAAAAGGATACGAAGTATCTGACTTCCAGGCCGTACTCGGTTTACCTTTCTTCCATTATAATTCGGACAAGATCTGGATAGACCTGGGCAATGTAGGACGGAATGAGTATGAGCTCTGTAAGCTTTCGCTGCAAACCGGTATCCCCATGATCAATACGCTACTGGCAAGAACCTCCTGGGGGCAGACCTTTGCCAATATCCAATTATTAGACGGACCTTTTAACCCAAAAGAGGTGCTGGATAAATTTGATGACAGGCCTGTTTTGCTGTATGTTGAAAAAATCGATAAACTTAATCCGGATAAGGAAAAAGAATGGATGGATAAGGCCAGATTCTTAGGCTCATGGAGCGATGAAATAGATATGTACCTCATCAACCCAAAACAACTGCAGGCAGCCAACCAGAGACTAAGAGATACTATAAGACAGATTGCTGAAGCGAGTCCGGAGCAAAGTGGTTTAGCAGGCATTCACAAACAGCAATTTTATTATGCCAATAACTTCAAACAAAACAATACCCAGCCAGGTTTTGCTGATCCGGGAATGCTACTGGCAACCGACGAAGCATCGATGATTGTAGACCGTATTGAGCTTCCAGCCGATAGATCGGATTCCATATATACGATTTCTATTTGGGCAAAATGCAACATGAAAGACTTCAGAACGCCCTATTTTGAGATTTATCAATTTGACAGTACCGGAAAACAGATCGGGATGGTTGATTTTCATACAAAAGCGACCACGAATGTCATTCAAGACTGGTTTAAAGCAGAAACCAATTTCAAAATTGAGGCTCCGGCAAAATATATGATCATCAAAGCCTTTAGAGGATGGAATAAACCCGTATATACGGGTTTAGATAACCTATTGCTCCAGCCTAGCCAAAGTATCCATTTTTATAAATCACCTTTACGCGGACTTTTATTGAATAACCGACCGCAATAACAACCCTAATGCATCGGCCAATCGTCTTTTGTAGAGTTAGGCGATTTGTTTAGTTTTGTGCCTTACTATTTTTCAAACATTAATATGAGTAAACTGTCTATTGTACTTCCCTGCTTCAATCCTCCAGATGACTGGGAAGTTCATGTCAGTAAATCATATGCTCATATTGCAGCGCATTTAGGTACAACTCCTGAATTGATTATTGTAAACGATGGCAGCAGCAAAGATATAGAGGCAGATATCCGCATCTTGAAAACAAAGATCCCTCAACTGATCTATACAAGCCTGTCCCGGAACAAAGGTAAAGGTGCCGCTTTGCGTAAAGGAGTATCCCTGGCCAGCGGGGCATTGATCATCTATACCGATATTGATTTCCCCTACACAGAAGAGAGTTTTTTAAACATATTTAATGCCCTGGATGCCGAAGAATATGATGTAGCCATCGGTATTAAAGATGCTACCTACTACGGGCATTTACCCAAATACCGGACCTTCATTTCAAAAGCATTGAGGAAAGGGATCGGGTTCTTTTTCAATATGCCAGTGACCGATACCCAATGCGGCCTTAAGGGATTTAATCAAAAAGGTAAAGCTATTTTCCTGGACACAACCATAGACCGCTATCTTTTTGACTTGGAATTTGTCTACCAATCCTTCCGCAAGCACCGTAACTTAAAAGTCAAAGCAGTAGAAGTAAGCTTAAGGCCCAATGTCATCTTCAGGGCCATGAACCTGAAAGTACTGGCGAGTGAAAGCTCCAACTTTTTAAAAATTCTGCTGAAGCGGAATAAAAAATAACCTTTATTAATATATTTGACCGATCAGTATAAACAGTTCTGTCAAGGCTTAGCAATTGCTCAATTCAATAAAAAAATGAACAGACTTATCGGCCCTTCCATACTCTGGCTTTGCGCTATCCTCATCACCCTATTCTGTTTCTCAGAAGTTATATTCCACCCCAATACCACTATCCTGGGAGCAGGAGGCGACGGGCTGAAAAACTATTACACCTATTTATATTACATCGATAAAGATAGCGGCACTCATTTCAGTGGCATGAATTATCCTTATGGGGAGCATATGGTCTTTACCGATAATATGCCTTTATTGGCCGGCACTATAGCCTGGCTCAAGAACTGGTTTCCCAATGTGGGCAATTACAGCTTGGCCATCATGCATTTATTATTACTGTCTTCCATCAGTTTCGGTGCCTGGTACATCTACAAGATCATCAGGAAATACAATACCAGCCAGGCATGGGCCGTTATCGCTGCCCTCTTTATTACCTTTTTCTCCCCCCAGATCTTTAAAATTTACGGGCATTATGGTATGGGCTTTTGCTTCTACATACCCTTCGTCATCTACCAGATCATCTGCTTTAAAGAAAGAAAAAGCTTTAAATTTCCCCTGGCGATTTTCATATGCGCGCTTCTGCTGGCCTTTATCCACCTCTATAATTTAGCCCTGATTGCTATATTAGTAGCCTGCTACTGTATTGCCTACCTGCTCACCGAAAAAGGACAATCCCTGAAACAGAAGTTTTGGGCAACCGTTCCCCTCCTTTTTTCCGTGGGCCTGAGCTTTGTTTTAGTTAAACTATACCTTAAATTCACAGATACCATAAGCGATCGCCCCGAATACCCACATGGTATATTAGGCTACGAAACGCAAGGCAAAGACCTCTTTGTCACCGACACCCCTCTAGGACATATATTCCAGTTCCTTTTTGGCAAGCCCGACGGCATCTCTGAAAGCGAAGGCAAAGCCTACCTTGGCGTAGTCACGCTGGCCATCTGTTTCATCCTGGTGTTCAAATTCATCCGCTCATTGTTCAAAAAACACAAAGCAACACGGGGAAGCATACAACCCATACAAGGCTATAATATATGGTTACTCGTCGGCCTGCTGCACCTCCTGTTTGCTATGGGCGTTCCCGCTATCTGGATGCGCAACTGGATCGCAGATTACATCTCCGTCTTCCGCCAATTCAGGACCCTCGGCAGGTTCATATGGCCCTTCTACTATATCATTATGATATACGCTTCCCTCTATGTCTACCATTACGCACAATTATTAAAAAATAAGCATAAATCAAGACTTAGCTACGGACTACTGAGCCTGGTGGTGATCTTGTGGGCCATACAGCTAAGCGGCTATATAAAGCACAACAGGGAAGTATCTAAACAAACTCCCGGCAACTATGCCCAAATTTTTGAGACAGCCGATAACAACTGGATTACCTGGCTCAAGCAGAAAGGCTATACCCCGGGTGATTTCCAGGCCGTCATCGGCCTGCCTTTTTACCATATAGGTTCAGAAAAAATATGGCTGATGGACGTAGACGAAGCTTCTACCTCCTACGAATTGTTTAAGATTTCGCTGCACACCAAACTCCCCCTGATTGATGTGATGATGTCCCGCACCTCCTGGGCCCAGACCTTTGAAATGATCCGGATCATTGATGGTCCTTATACACAAAAAAAATACTTTGACAAGCTCAATGATCAACCAATCCTGGTTTTATGGAACGAGTCCACCGCATTAAAAGCAAAAGAACAGGAGTGGCTTAAAAATGCAACATTCATTGGTAAAAAGCCGGAGAACAACCTTTCTGTATACTCACTCCGGGTAAAAGATATACAACAGAGCGATCGCCTGGCCCGGCAGACCGCATTATCTGCAGCAACCAATGCACTTCCTTTAAAAGAAGGTCTATTAATGGACAGCAGCGGCCGCTTTACCTATGTGAACCATTTTGATCACACCGGTTTTGACCAAAGCTTTATAGGCGCAGGTAGTTTTGCACCCGTTTACGGAGGAGCACATCCGCCTTTAGACACCATTGTAATACCTGCAGGCAGGAAAGACAGTCTTTACAACCTCTCTTTATGGGTAAAATGCAATATGACGGACTACAGGAGCCCCTATTTTGAAATCGTTCAACTGGATGAAAACAATGAGCAGATCGCCTTTACCGATGTCAGTACCAAATACAGTACCCATGTACTGGATGACTGGTTCCTCACAGATAAAGACTTAAAAATAGAAACCCGGACAAGAAAGATAGCCATAAGGATCAATCCTAATCGCTCCAAAAAAGAATACTACGCCATTGACGAAATCCTGTTAAGGCCACAGGAGGCTACCTATTTCTACTGGTCCGATAAATTTAAAGGAAAAGAAAATGTACTTTTCCTGAATAACAGGCCCCAATTTTAATATTTTTGCGATACTATGTATTCACTGGCAGAAGAAAATTACCTTAAGGCGCTCTACCTACTTTCCGGGAAAGTAGGCGCTGTAAATGTAAATGATTTGAGTAAGCAGCTTAATATTAAGATGCCGACCGTGAACAGTATGATGAAAAAGCTGTTTGAAAAAGGACTTGTAGTCTATGAAAGCTACAAACCCATCAAGCTTACCACTGAAGGAAAAAAACAGGCCGCACTGATCATCCGGAAACACCGCCTCACCGAAATGTTCCTGGTGGAAAAAATGGGCTTCGGCTGGGAAGAAGTGCATCCTATAGCCGAGCAGATCGAGCACATTAATGCCCCTGCATTCTTTGACCGTATGGATGCCCTGCTGGGATTTCCCAAAACAGACCCTCATGGCTCCCCTATTCCCAATAAAAACGGCGAGATCGAATGGATCGCCTATGTCAACCTGAGCAATTGCATCCCGGGAGAGAAAGTGATCCTGTCTGCAGTGACCAATTCTTCAGATGATTTTTTAAAATTCCTGAATTCAAAAGACATTAAACTCGGCGATATCATCCGGATCTTAGACATTGAACCCTTTGATGGCAGTATGCAATTATCCGTTTCCAACAGGAACCCCGAGACCTTCAGCAAGTTAGTTTGTGAAAAATTACTGGTCGCTCCGGCCAATAATGCTTAGATAATTTCTTATCATAGGGCAAATTAGTGTCTCTTTTCGGTTAAATATTAAAAAAAACCGGTGAATGTTAAAAAAATATTTGGTTGACATATCAACCAAATCTAATTTTGCTGCAAACACACAAAATGGAAGAGTTACATGACCCTCACGATACCAGGCTAATGGGATCATTTCTTGGGCAGGTGCGCAAAATATTTGCCCTGTACCACAAGATGGGCTCTAAACTACTTTCAGAAAAGGGAGTCAATATCCACATCGACCAGCTTCCCGTTATCATGACCGCCTTTTACCGGCCCGGTATTTCACAACAGGAAATAGCCAATAGCATTTGTCGCGACAAATCTTCTGTAAACCGGACCGTAAAATACCTGGAAGCCGCAGGCTACTTAAAAGTATCCTTAAATCTAAAAGACAAAAGACAAAATACCCTACGGGTAACAGCAAAAGGTAAAAAAGAAGTAGAAAAAATTGAGATCGCAAGACTGGAAATGGAACAGCTGTTAAAAGAGGCCTGCACCACGGTCAGCTATGAAGCACTAACAGAAACAGTACGCACCATCTCAGATAATCTGGAAAAAAATTTCAAACTATAAACAATTCAATTATACAACATGAAACCTGTAATCAGTATCTTACTACTTACTGCACTCGCTGTTACCGGGCGGGCACAGGAGCAATTCTCGCTTAAAGAGAGCATTGCCTATGGCTTGCAACACAACCGTACCGTAAGTATATATAAGAACAACAGGCTCCAGGCAGTACAAAAGGCACGCCAGGCAGCTTCCACCTATTTACCCAATGTCAACATCAGTGCAGGGCTTGATGACAACCTGAAACTTCCGGTCACCATCATTCCGGCAGGGACCTTTGGCCCCGGTACGCCGGAGCAAAGAGTGAGCTTCGGGACAAAGTTCAATTCAACCCATGTTGCACAACTCGATCAGCCTATCTTTGACAAAGCCGCCCTTACCGGTTTAAAAGCCAGGCAACCCAATATCGACTACGCGACATTAACAGAAACGCAGAATAATGAAAACCTGGTGTACAACATTGCTGTTGCCTATTTCAGGATCATAGTAGCACAAAAACAACTCGATCTCTTACTGGACAACAAAACGCGCATGGAAAAGAACCTGGGCATAGCACAGCTCAGGGCACAGCAAGGCGTTGCCAAAAAGATCGACATCAAGCAGGTGCAGGTTAATATCAACAATATCGAGTCCCAGCTTTCCGTCACCCGCAACAGTCTTGAACTGGCGATCAACACCCTCAAATTCAATATGGGCCTTGCTATAGATGAAAACATCCAGCTGAACGATACGGCAAGGTGGCTCAGTCCGGAAGACAAGGCCAAAAAAACAGACTTCTCTTTTGATTACAAAAGAACGACCGACTATGCCCTGGACCAGACCCAGATCACCCTCCTGGACATTAACCGCAAAAACATCAGGGACAGCAGATACCCTACCCTGGGACTCTATGCCCGGTATGGTGCTAACGGCTTTGGCAATAAACTCGGAGATGCTTACGAGCGCCTTTTCGATTTCGGTACCGTGGGCCTGAAATTCCAATGGAACATTTTTGCCGGCTTCCGTAAAGATGCCAATTACAAAATCGCCAACTATGATTTTGAAAATGCAAAAACCAATCTTTTACTGAAAGAAGACCAGCAAAGACTGACCTTCCAGAATGCAGGACTATCCTATTTCAGGGCAGAGAACACCATCACCAATAACAAAGAAAACATGGACCTGGCCAAAGAAGTCTATGATAATGTAAGCCTCCAGAACAGGGAAGGCTTAGCTTCTCTCACCGACCTCCTTAATGCCGAAAACTCTTACCAGCAAGCCCAGAGCAACTATGTACAATCATTACTGGATTATTACATCGCAGAGATTGAATTACGCAGGGCAAACGGCACCTTAATTGAATTCTACAACAACCTTTAAACAAAAAAACATTCCACACTTTCCACACACAACAATCATATGAACAAGAAATCCATCATTCCGATCATAGTAGTATTAGTACTCGCGGGACTTATTGGCTGGAGACTGGCTTCAAACAAGAAAAAGATAGACGATAAAAACAAGCCCGCAGTAGTTAAAGATATAGCTATCCCCGTCACCACCGCCACCGTGAAACGTGAAATGGTCAACAGCGAACTGACCAAAACAGGAACCCTGACCCCGAATAAAGAAGCAGACATCACTGCAGCCACTGCAGGAAAATTGCTTTCGATTAATTTCAACCTGGGCAGCTATGTAGGCCAGGGCGGTACCGTAGCAACGGTCGACAGCCGCCAGCAAAGCCTCAACCTGCAACAGGCTAAAGTGACCAAAGCCAAATACGACAAAGACTTTGAGCGCTATAAAACCCTTTACGAAGGAGAAGCCGCTACGGAGATGAATTTCCAGGATGCCAAACTGCAAAGAGACAATGCATCCAACCAGATCGAACTGCTCAACAAGCAGATCGCAGATGCCAGCGTTAAAGCACCGATCAGCGGCCAGGTAGTAAGCAAACTGAAAGAACCCGGAGAATACGTAAGTCCCGGTACCGCACTCGGCCACATTGTAGACATTTCCGTCTTAAAAGCCAATGTAATGGTCAACGAAAAAGATGCTTACAATTTAAAAGTAGGAGATAAAGTAACCATAATGACCGATATCTACCCTGGCGTAGCCCTTTCCGGCAGCATATCATTCATCAGCAACCAGGGAGATGCCACACACAGCTACCCGGTAGAGATCACTTTATCCAACAGCAAATCCTATCCGTTAAAAGCCGGAACTACCGTAACCGTAAACTTCAACAAAAAAGGCGGTGGCATGATGATGCTCATCCCGAGAACAGCACTGACACAAGGTATGAAAGCCCCTAAAGTATTCGTGGTTGAAAACGGTATTGCCCGTCTTAAAGACATTGTTATAGGCATGGAAATGGGTAACAGTGTAGAAGTGGTAAGTGGCATAGAAGAAGGTGCACAAGTCATTACCAGTGGCCAGCTTAACATTAAAGACGGTTCAAAAATCAACCTGGTAAACATACAAAACTAAACGTATTGTAAACATACACGACGCTATTAAAAGCATTTAATTCATGAAAAAGCTAACCGAACTATCCATAAAAAGGCCCCTGTTAATCCTGGTAATTTTCACGGTGCTTATTTTATTCGGTATCATCTCATACAAAAGCCTGAACTACAACCTGCTTCCTAAGTTTGATGCAAATGTAGTATCCGTAGTGACTACCTACAGGGGAGCCTCAGCCGATGAGATCGAGAATACCGTAACCAAGAAAGTAGAGGATGCATTGTCCTCACTGGAAGGGATTAAAAAGATCACCTCTTCAAGCCAGGAAGGCGCTTCTGTCGTCACCGTAGAGCTGATCGCAGAGGCTAACGTAGACAAAGCGCAGAATGATGCACAAAGAAAAGTGGACCAGATCGCCTTATTGCTGCCTAAAGATGTAGACCGTTCTATTGTGAACAAATTCTCTTCCGACAACATCCCCGTAATGAGAATGGGAGTGTCTGCACAGACCGATGACAAAGACCTCTATGACATCATCGACCAGCAGATCAAACCTCAACTGGGTAGTATTCCCGGTGTAGGACAGATCAACCTGATCGGGGGTAACGAGCGCCAGATCATCATCTCCGCCAACCCGGAAAAACTGGAGTCCTATAACATGACCATCGCCCAGTTGGCACAAGTCGTTAACCTGGCCAGCTTATCCACACCCGCCGGTAAGATCGAGACCGCCAGCGACCAGTTCACCCTAAAATTCGATGCCAAGTTCAACGATATAGAACAGTTGAAAAGCATGGTCGTTTTAAGAGGAAAAGACGGTGGAGAAGTGCGCCTGAGCGATGTGGCAGATGTTATGGACGGACAGACCGAAGTGACCAATATCAACCGCATCAATGGTCTTCCTTCCATCGGTATCCAGGTGATGAAACAATCAGATGCAAATGCCGTTGAAGTAAGTAAACTGGTGCAGAAAAAAATAACCGAGATCGAGGCCCAGTATGGCAAGCAAAACCTGAAATTCAATATCGCTTCCGATCAGAGTACCTATACCTTAGAGTCCGCCAATGCCGTAATGTTTGACCTGGCACTGGCCATCATCATTGTATCCTTCGTCATGCTCATGTTCTTACACAGCATACGCAGTTCCCTCTTTGTACTCGTAGCCCTCCCGGCATCCATGATCCCGACCTTTATCTTCATGTATGTATTCGGCATGTCCCTTAATCTCATGACCTTAATGGCCCTTTCCCTGGTAGTGGGTATCCTTGTGGATGACTCCATCGTAATCCTGGAGAACATCATGCGGCATATGGAAATGGGTAAAAACAAGCGCCAGGCCACGATTGACGGGCGTTCCGAGATCGGTTTTACCGCCATGGCCATCACCCTGGTGGATGTTGTGGTATTCTTACCCATGGCATTAACCTCCGGTATGATCGGCAACATCCTGCGCGAATTTGCCTTAGTAGTGGTATGCTCTACCCTGATGAGCCTTATGGTCTGCTTTACGCTGACCCCGCTACTCGCTTCAAGATTTGCCAAGATCGTACACCTGGACAAGCGTACCGCCTGGGGCCGGATGAACCTATGGTTTGAAGACCAGATCACTAAAATAAGAGATGCATACACCAGCCTATTACAATGGTGCCTGGGTAAAAAAAGATACGTCTTCATCCTGACCATTCTTTTATTAATCGGCTCCTTCACATTAGTAGGTAAAGGATTTATCGGCTTTGCCTTCATCAGTAAAGGCGACCAGGGCGAGCTGGTGGTGAAAATAGAAATGAGCCCTAACAGCTCCCTATACCAGACCAGCATGGCCACACAAGCCGCAGAACAGATCATCCTGAGGCAACCGGAAGTCAAAAATATGTTTACCAATATCGGTTATTCCAGTACCGGCGTAGCCACTACCAATAACAATAACCTTTCGGAGATCAACATAAAACTGGTTGACAAAAAAGACCGCAAGAAAAGTACCGAACAATTCACCAATGATATCTTTGACTCCTTAGCCAATATTACCGGGGCCAAGATCACCATCGGCCAGATGGACATCATGGGTAATGCGGCACAGGCAGATATACAATACGTAGTGAAAGGTACCGACAGGGCGCAGGTGAAGAAAGTAGCCGAAGCCATGAAAAAGATGGTAGAGGAAACTCCGGGTACACAATACGTAGAATTCAGTACCAAGAATCCTAAACCACAGATCGAGATCTCACTGGACCGCCAGAAAATGGCGATGTATGGTGTTAACCCAAGCGATGTGGCCAATGCAATCGCCAGCTCATTCCGGGGTAATGATAATGCCAAATTTACCTACAAAGGCAATGAGTACGACATCATGGTGCAAAATGATGTATCCGACAGGTCCAGTATAGACAATATCAAAAACCTGAGTTTCCTGAACGCACAAGGGCAAAGCTTTACCCTGAGCCAGTTTGCAGCAGTAAATGAAGTAATGGGAGAAACCATCCTGCAACGTACCGACAGGCTGACCTCTATCCTCATCAATGCTACCTCAAACGGGCGTTCGCCGGGAACTATCGGCCAGGAATTGTCCAGAAAATTTGACGCTTATTTTAAGCAAAATAAAGAAGCCGTTGCCGGGGTAATCTATGAACCCTTCGGTAACCTGGCCAATACAGCCGATTCATTCATCAGCCTGTTGATGGCATTAGGCATCGGTATCGTATTGGTGTACCTCATCATGGTAGCCCTGTACGAAAATGCAATCTATCCATTCGTAGTATTGTTTGCACTGCCACTGGCCATGATCGGGGCCTTCCTCGCCCTGGCCTTGACCATGAACGAGCTCACCATCTTTGCCATGATCGGTCTGATCATGCTCATGGGACTTGTGGCCAAAAACGGTATCCTCCTGGTTGACTTTACCAACCAGCGGAAAGCCGAAGGTGCAGGACTTATAGAAGCATTGATCGATGCCGGTAAAGAGCGTTTCCGTCCCATCCTGATGACCACCATCGCCATGATCGTAGGTATGTTGCCTATTGCCCTGGCTACAGGTAGCGGTGCAGAAGTTAAAAATGGTATGGCCTGGGTGATCATCGGTGGGCTTACCAGCTCCTTACTGCTGACCCTCATCGTAGTGCCCTGTGTCTATTACCTGGTAGATAAAATGCTGGGCAGGTTCAGAAGAAGAAGACGTAAAAAAGCCGTGAGGCTTGTTGTAGAAAGACAAGTGACCGGCCATTAAAATAAAAAATGACTGAACGCTCGTTCAGTCATTTTTTTTAACTTCGGCACTCAATACAGCAATTACAATGAAACCTAAACTGGTCATCTTATCAGGAGCCGGCATCAGCGCAGAGAGCGGCATACAAACCTTCCGGGACGGAGACGGCCTCTGGGAGAACCATAGAGTAGAAGATGTGGCCACGCCCGAAGCCTTTGCCCGGAACCCGCAGCTCGTACTTGACTTTTACAACTTTAGGAGAGCAGGAGTGAGAGAGGCACAACCGAATGCAGCACACCTGGGCCTGGCACAATTAGAAGAAGATTTCGAGGTACATATCATTACCCAAAACATCGACGACCTGCACGAAAGAGCAGGCTCCACGAATGTGTACCACCTCCATGGCGAGATCTCAAAAATGCGCAGCGTTAATAATACCGATGAACTCTTCCCCGTTGAAGGCGACATAAAACTGGGCGACCTTGCGCCCGATGGCGGCCAGCTTAGGCCACACATTGTATGGTTTGGCGAAGCCGTACCCATGATCTATGAAGTATTGCACCTGGTAGAAAAAGCAGATTTTTTTGTCGTCATTGGCACTTCATTACAAGTCTACCCCGCAGCAGGCCTGGTGCATGAGGTAACTCCCGGGACACCGGTATTTGTGATCGATCGTAAAATCCCATCTGTCGGGCACTTAAAAAATGTCACCAAAATTGAAAAGCCCGCGACTGAAGGTATTCAAGAGCTGATCTCTAAATTACGCACCCGATTATAATTATATATTCAAAGCAAAAAAACCGTTATCTCCGACAGGATAACGGTTTTTCTATTGAAGTATCTCCAACAGGTTTCCTCTTTAACTAATGTTCCGTCCTTTGAATATGCACGAGATCGCAAAACCAAACTGAGGGTAAAGTATATTCAATCCAGGAACATTAAAAGTGATTAATTATCAATGTTATAGAAAACTTAATCTATTGAATGCCCAGACCATGGACCTATAGTTTTATCAGAAAATCATTAACTTTAATACTGCTTCCGGTGTGGATTGAATTGTTTGTAAACCCTCACAAGAAGCGATGACACATATCACCATTTTACCTTTTTGCTGGTATTAAAACAAGAAATATGGATCTGTTACAAAGATATCAAAAGGTACGTCAGTATTCTGAAACATTGGCCGCTCCCCTTATACCGGAAGACTTTTCCGTGCAACCGGCAGATTTTGTCTCCCCTCCAAAATGGCACCTGGCACATACCACCTGGTTTTGGGAACAATTTGTCTTGCTCCCCTTTTCAAAAGATTACAAAGTTTATGACGAGGACTTTGCCTACCTCTTCAACAGCTACTATAATAATGTAGGCAAAAGAGTATTACGTCCGGACAGGGGCAATATGACCCGGCCCGGCGTTGATGCCGTGATGCGCTACCGCGCTTATGTAGACAAGGCCATGCAGCAATTGCTGCAAACAGAAGTAGCCAGTGAAGTAAACAATATTATAGAAGTTGGCCTGAACCACGAAGAGCAGCACCAGGAATTATTTCTCTACGATATCAAATACATATTAGGCCATCAGCCTACATTCCCCGTTTATGGCCGCCCAGCAATCCTGCCATCCGAAAAAAAAGAACCCGGCTTTATAACCCTTAAAGAAGGCATCTACGAAATCGGGCATACAGGTGATGAGTTTTGTTTTGACAATGAACTGGGTCGCCATAAAGTCTATCTGCAGGAGGTTGCAATAGCCGACCGCCTCGTTACCAATAGCGAATACCTGGACTTCATCCATGCCGGTGGTTATGATGATTTCAATTTATGGCATGACGATGGATGGCACTGGAAGCAGGAAAATAACATTGCGGCACCCATGTATTGGCACCTTATCGACAACGAGTGGTATGAGTATGACCTGGATGGCCTGCAACGATTAAACCCCGAAACTCCGGTAAAGCATATCAGCTTTTATGAAGCCTATGCTTACGCGTCCTGGCGCGGTATGCGCCTGCCTACAGAAGCAGAATGGGAAGCAGCCTCAGTACACTTTTCCTGGGGCAGTTTATGGGAATGGACCAACAGCGCTTACCTGCCCTATCCGGGTTTCAATAAAGCACCAGGAGCTTTAGGTGAGTACAATGGAAAATTCATGGTCAACACCATGGTACTGCGCGGGGCATCTGTAGCTACACCCGAAGACCATAGCCGCCGCAGCTACCGCAACTTTTTCTACCCGCACATGCGCTGGCAATACGGAGGCATACGCCTGGCAAAAGACAGAATATAATGGTGAATGGTTAATGGTTAATTGATTTTAGAAAGCAAGTAAAATAAAGTTTATGCGACAAAAGGAAATATCTTCAACAAAAAATAGCAATAACTCAAGTCCAAAGACGAATACAGACAACAAGACTTTTCTGGCAGATGTATTAAAAGGATTGAGCCATCATCCCCAGAAAACACTATCCTCAAAATATTTTTATGATGAAAAAGGCAGTGCACTGTTCCGCAAGATCATGGCCCTGCCCGAATATTACCTTACGCGCGCAGAAATGGATATCTTTCAAAACAAAACTGCTGAGCTCATTACCGCGCTTGAACTCGACAAGGCCATTAATTATGACCTAGTAGAACTGGGACCTGGCGATGGCACTAAGACCATCCATTTACTCAAAGGGCTGCTGGAACAAGGATACGCCTACAACTACCTGCCTATTGACATCTCTCAACATGCGCTCGATGGGCTGGCAGATATGCTGGAAGAGCAAGTACCTGCCTTATCTGTAAAAGCCCTGCAAGGCGATTATTTTGAAAAACTCGGCATCCTCAAGTCTGCTCAGCGGCCTAAAGTAGTCCTGGTGCTGGGCTCTAATATCGGCAACCTCTCTGATGCAGAAGCCGCAACATTTATCCGGCAATTGAGCGACAACCTGAACCCGGGAGACAAGATCCTGCTTGGTGTAGATCTCATCAAACCCAAAGAAATAGTACTGCCTGCCTACGACGATAAGCAGGGCATTACAGCAGCCTTCAATATGAACCTGCTCGAGCGGATCAACCACGAATTAGGGGCAGATTTTGACCTGTCACAGTTTGAACACCAGGCAGTCTACGAAGAGAAAGAAGGGCTCGCCAGCAGCTACCTGGTAAGCAAAACAGCACAAACAGTGACCATAGATGGCCGGTCTTTCCGCTTTGCCCCCGGGGAGAGCATACATATGGAGATCTCCCGCAAATACAATGATACCGTCATTAAACAAGTACTGGCCGGCACAGATATCCATATACAGTCCAGGATACTGGACAGCCGGGAATTGTTTGCCGACTACGTTTTAGCCCGGTCCTGATCTCATTTAACGGTGTTTGTTTTTCCTCCTTCTTTGTTCCGTTTCATGATCCGGAATAAAAAAGAAAGGATCTGCCCGCCATAGAAAAAACTGAAAGGAAGCGACATAATGATCAGCAGGTTACTGATGGCATTAAGTAAGGTATCCGAACCCAGGGCGGTCAAGCCCAATGCAGCAGCCGTGATGATTATACCCCAGGCCAGTTTATGGTGCTGCCGCGGATTGAGATTGCCCTGGTCAGAGAACATGGCCAGCACAAAAATGGCAGAGTCTACCGAATTAATAATAGACACGAGGACAAGCAGGGCCGTAATACCTATCGTGATACTGCTAAAAGGAAGCTGGTAAAAGAAATGATAGATAGAGGTAAAAACATCATCATACTCGCCGGAGTACTGCCCGGCCTCCTGGATGAGGCTAATCGCTTTATTACTGAATATGCTGAACCAAAGCATCGTAGCCAGAGCCGGGACAATGATGGTGGCCACCAGGAACTCCCGTATCGTCCTGCCCCTGGAGATGCGCGCAATAAAGATCCCGGTAAACGGTACCCAGGCAATCCAGAATGCCCAGTAAAAAACAGTCCAGTTATTGACAAAGGTTTTACCGGTATGATATTCACCGATCGACAAACTCATTTCCGCAAAGTGGAGTACGTAATTTCCCAATGCACTCAGGGTGGGCCTGGCAAAAGACACCCCGGTCAAAAACAAGGCGGTAAAGCACATTAGAGCGATACTCGCCACCATATCAAAATTAGCCAGGTATTTGATCACTTTCTGAATCCCAGTAAGTGCCGAAAAAGTCGCTATAACACCGATGCAAAGTACCGTAAGCAATAGCCCGGCATTACCCCAGTTCCATTGAAAAAATGTTTTAATACCACCCACAAATTGCCCGGCCCCAAGGCCCAGCGAGGCGATCACACCCGTCAAAGTAATCAAGGTGATAAATATATACGTGAGCTGCGCAAACACCTTATTTTTATTACCCAGCAAAACTGCATGGGCGATGTTATACTCCTTGCGTATGTACATTTGCCAGGCTACCAGTAAGCCAAAGAGGCTGTATAGCGCCCAGGGCGTAAAGCCCCAGTGAAAAAAGGTATACTGTAATGCCAGTTGCTCCGGGGCTTTGTTATTTACTGGGGGATGCGTATAATAATAAACAGGCTCCTGCACCGCCCGCAGCAAAAGGCCTGAACCCATACCGGTACTGTACAGCAAAGCTATCCAGCTGAAACGGGAATATTCTGCGCCTTGCGTTCCCAGCCTTTTACGGCTAAAAGGCACTACGATCAGCACCAATGACACGAGCACGACTAAGAAACCAAAAAGCAGGTAATAGTTAGCGAATACTTCAAGCACTATAGCATTAATGGCATTTAAACTATGGGTAATGAATACCGGGAACAAGATTCCGCCCAGCACCATAAGTACGCCAAAAATCGCTGCAGGCAATATCGTTCTGTTTTTTAGTATACTTATGAATCGGTTCAAGATTAATCGTTTTTAAAACACCATCCTTTTCAATGCCATAGGGGCAGATAATGCCGGGGAATCGGCATTACTGTATCCACCAAATGCTATTCAAATATACAGAATATAACAGCAAGGAAAATCAGCGCTACACAATATCCGCAAGTAGTTCTTTTTTTATTAAAAAAATATTACATTTGACTACCCTATTGTTTTAAGCGAAAAAATCCCTTGTCATGAAGAAGAGAAAATTCATCCTCTACGCTTGCCTTTTATACGTATTCCTGGCCGGCATTTCATGGAAGGCATTTGCCCAGGGAGTAAATAACAACTGGCATTTCGGCACCTACAACGAGATCAGTTTCAACTCCGGCACACCCGTTTTCACCCAAAATTCTGCCGTCAGTACCTTTGAAAGCTCCGCTGCCGTAAGCGATGAAAACGGCGAACTGCTCTTCTATACCATGGGTGCACGCATCTGGGACAGGAACGGCACAGAGATGCCCAATGCCAATGGCCTCTTAGGGAACGGCCCCTTCAACGGTGGCATCGCTGCAGGCTCCGGCAGAAACAATGTACACATAGTACCCCATCCCGGCAACCCGGACCAGTATTTTGTTTTCTCTGCAGCAGCCATCGAAACACCGGGCGGAAAAGCTTATTACCATGTAGTAGACATGAGCCTGAATGGCGGACTGGGCGATGTAGTGCCCGGCATGAAAAATATTGAGATCATAGAAGCACACGGGAGAGAAGCCTATACCGTCACCAGGGGCATCTGTGGCACCTACTGGTTCATTGGCTCTATGATGACCAGCCCGGTCTCTTATTACGCCTTTAAGATCGATGAAAACGGCGTGCACCAAAACCCCGTCATTACTTATGTACCCTATCACAATATGGCAGATATAGGTCCCACCGAGATTACCCGAAACGGTATCGCGATCTCTGCCAGCAGCAATAATGTGATGATGGCAGATTTTGATCAACAAAACGGTACGTTCAGCCATTTCCAGCTCTTTCCTAATGGACATACCGGGCAATACCTCGAGCTCTCTCCTAATCATGAAAAGTTCTACCTGATCCATTACAATAAGATCTGGCAATACGACCTGGACCTCTACCCCAACGTAACGGGTATTGCCGCCACAGCATTGAACCTGGCCCCGGCAACATCGCCCCTTAATGTAACTTATGAAGACCTGAGACAAGCCCCTAACGGAAGCTTATACGCCGTCCGCCTAAACTTCAATAACCAGTTCCTCGAATCCTATTCCATCGACAAGATCAATAACCCGGATGCCTCCATAGCAGGCTTTAGCCTCAACGCCCTTCCCATACCTCAAAATGCCCGTTTTATTACCTTCGGCTCCTCCGTACTCCCCCGGCAACAGATCAATAAAATAATCCATCCGCAAGCCCGCCTGGATACCGTTATCTGCAAGGAGACCGCCATAACATTGCGTAGTCCCTACCCTGATTACAGCTACCAGTGGAGCAATGGAAATATATCTCCCCAGATCCAGGTGAGCCAGAGTGGCACCTATTGGGTCATTTCAAAATCAACTACAGATTGTACCTGGTACATTGACTCTTTCAAAGTAAGAAAGCAAGAGCCGGTAAATATAGACCTGGGGCCGGATACCACGATCTGCAAAGGAGATACCGCGCATATCAACGTCTATCAAGCAGGCATTGAACATTATTTATGGAATGACGGAGACCCCGGTTTTGAAAAAAACATTACAGAAGCCGGTACCTACCACATCACCGTACAGCAAGGCGGATGTAGCTACTCAGATACCCTGAAGCTAAAAATAATTGACCCTTATTTCAGGATCATACCCGACGATACTGTTTTGTGTAAAGGAGACTTTTTGAGGCTCAATACCGAAAGCAATATGGACAACCAGGTTCAATGGGACAATGGACACAATGGTCCTTCTATCGAAATAAATGCACCAGGTAAGTACAGCGCCATTGCACAGAACCTATGCGGTCAATTAAGCGACACCGTAAATATCGACCCTGTAAATTGCCATTGCAAGCCGGAAATACCTACTGCATTTACCCCTAACGGAGATGGCAAAAATGATGTATTTACCCCTCTCTTAAGGTCAGACTGTGCACTAAAAGATTTTGAATTCAGCATTTTCAACCGGTATGGCACGAAGATCTATTTTTCAAATACAGCCGGGGCAGGCTGGAACGGCACCTATAGTAACCAAAAATTAGCCGACAATGGGGTCTATTTTTACCTGGTCAAACTGAGCAATAATTATGGCAATACAGAGCCGGTCATTTATAAAGGCCAGGTGACCCTGATCCGCTAAACCCGGCTTTTTAACCACTAAAAAAAATAAACTATTATTTAAACAAATTGTTAACAGAAAAATTTGCCTATCAAGAGAATATAACCTATATTTGATCTGTCAAAAGAAATTTTCCTCCACATTCTCCCGTTTGATAGTAATATCATCTGGCATTGTGGAGGAAAAACTATTTTAAGCCCTGCCTGTTTGAACTAAAAACAGGTATAAATGCTAAGAAAGATACATTCCTGAGATACAATACCCGAAATAACAAATACCGGGAAACAGGAATGAAATTTCCCCGCTTCCCGGTATCCTAAAATAAGGTACTTGATTACTGGTTTTTAGCGCCTATATTCAATTTAAATCCGGCATAAATATTTCTTCCCATCCCGGACCCCCAGACTAAAGAAGCATCAAAGTTTTGCCCGTAAGGGTTAGATGCGCCCATAATAAGCGGATGCTGCATTTCATTCAATATATTCTCTACACCGGCATACACATTTAAAAAGCCGTCTTTAAAGACTTTGTTGATCTGGGCATTCATCATCCAGTAAGCAGGCGTATTACCGGAAGCCACAAGGCCATTCTGGTGCTCACTATGGTGCTGTGGCAAACGCTTGGAGCCGATCCACTGAACCGTGTAGTCAAACTTCCATTGGTTCTTGGTACTATAACCCAGGTTGACAAAGGCACGGTGCGCAGCTACCAAAGGCTTTTCCAGCAAACCGGACTGGTATTCTGTTTTCACATCATAAAAGCGGTAAGCTAATCTCACATCCAGTAAACGGATAGGCTCATAGTCCAGCTGTGCCTGGAAACTGTGTGAATAGGATTTGCCCTCCAGGTTGTAAAAATTCACCGAATTATAACCCTCAATATCCGCGATCACCTGGTTGGTAAAATTGGTGAAATAATAATCCACGCCAAAAGTTCCATCCCTGTAATTGAGCATAAACTTCTTGGTCAGGTTAAGCCCCATATTCCAGGCCACTTCCGGCTTAAAGAGATAAGATTCATTGGCGGATAAAGCAGTTACCATATCCGTATTATTATAATAAAAATTCCTGCTGCTGGCCATCAACCCCATATTCTCGGCAAACATATTGGCCGTTCTTTGCGCGCGGCCTATAGATGCACGGATCGCGGTTTGTTCATCAGGAGCATAGCGCAGGTGTAAACGGGGCGTTACAAAGGCCCCGAAAATACTGTTATAATCGCCCCTTAAACCCGCTACCACATTGATCTTATCCATCCATTTATAGGCATATTCCACGAAAGCACCAGGCACTACTTCGGTCCGGGCCATCGCTGCCCCCATAAACCGCTCATCGTATTTATCCATCAGCGCACTCGCGCCGAACTTAATGACATTATTGGTATTGGAAATGATCGTTTGATAAATATAATTGGCATATAGGCTGGTTTGCTTGCCGGTATACTCCCGCTTGCCATATTGATTTTCCTGTTCATGGAAGATACCGGACAGTTGCAGCCCCATGCTCTTATAAGGCTTTGCGGCATACACTTTCCCTATCTTGGCCCAGGTTTCCAGTCGGTTGACCTTATTCTGGTAGCCCCACGGGTTGCCGACGATCTGCTCCGTTCCCTTCTTGTAATCGGACTGTCCTCCTGCTGTATTCAAAACAATTGCTTTAAATCCACCCTGGATCTCCAGGCCATTATCACCAAAATAGAACCAGCGGTTAGACCCTACAAAGTTTGTCCCCATAGGATTGTCCAGGAATCCATCCTTATTCATATCTACCTTCATCCAGTCTCCGCGACCATGCAGGAGCACACTGGTAGAAAGATGCTTATTGAAATTATGGTTGAGGATCAGGTTACCTTCAGACCTTCCCTGAGAACTCTGGTAACCATTCAACACAATACGGGGTGTTTTCGCTTCAAAAGGCTTAAGCCACTCCACATTGATCTGGCCTGCCGTTCCTTCAAAACCGTTTACCACGCTACCGGCACCTTTGCTCAACTGCATACTTTCCACGAAAGTACCCGGCGTGAAGGTCAGGCCCGTAATGGCGGCAAGGCCGCGGATATCCGGCACATTCTCCCGTGTAAAAGAAGTATAAGCCCCGGCAAGGCCCAGCATCTGGATCTGTTTATAACCACTCACCGCATCGGTAAAACCAACGTCCACAGAAGGCGTGGTCTCAAAGCTCTCGCTCAGGTTACAGCAGGCCGCTTTCATCAGCTCTCCAGAGCCTATCTTTTCCACTTTAAAAGCACCGGAAGTACTGATGCTCGTGGTTTGTTTCCTGCCCAGCACCTGCACCGACTTAAGTTCATCGGCACTAAGCCGGTCTTCCGTCAGGCTTATTTCAAGCCCCTGCAGCTGATCTGCAACAGGCACATCACGGGTGGTGTAGCCAGAGTAGCTGATCTCTAAAACCTGTACCGTATCAGCCACTTCAATAGTGAATGCACCATTGATATCTGTTACCTGGTTAAATTGTTTATCTTTTGAGTGGATAAAAACCCCGATCAGTGGTTCTTTAGTCTTGGCATCTATAACGACACCACTTATTGTCTTCGCCACTGTCCTTTGCTCTTGCCCCGTTTCCTGCGCAGAAACGGCATATGCAGGAGCCAACAATGCGGTCAGCACACTGATCTTAATCATATTTTGCATCAGCAAAAAATTAATGGGCTTCAACTTCCCTGTAAGCGCAGCAATCGGGAAGCTTGTTATAATCGTCTTCAGTAGTTTTGGTAGCACCGGCATTGTGCCCGGCCTTGGCCACACTTGCTTCTATTTTAGAAAGGCTGGTCTTTTTCGCATTATAAACAACTTTCAGTTCTTTCGTTGTTTTATCCCATTCGGCACGTTTCACACCGGGAATATAGGCAGCGTTCTCAATACGTTTTTTACACATACCGCAAGACCCCTCCACTAAAATGGTTTCTGATGCTGTTGTTTTTGATTTTTCCTGGGCTTTAAGCGAAGATGTTCCCAGGGCGAAAGTAGCCAGGATGGCCAGAAGAATATTTTTCATTGTTTAATTGTATTAATTATGGATCTTTTAAATGTCATGTTTATACTTGGTACATGAGATCTTTACCCGTAATACGTTAAACGCTGAAATAGTTTATACAGGGGAATACCCTGCCAGTTCCCCTCAGGTGGGGCATTGGCGGGATATACCGCAATTTTAAAAGCTGCAGGTTCCGGCTGTTCAAAAACAGGCACGATCTCCGGCACCGGCAATAAGCCTACCTGCAATACCTGCAACTGGGGCAGGTTACTGCTGGAAGACTGATCTACCTTTATCTTCAGGGCAACATCTTTCTGACTGCAGCAGGATTTTTTATCCGGCTGATCCGCATTTTTCTTTGCCGTATCTTTCTTCACCGGGCAGCAGCAAGGCTTTTCCTTAGCTTTATTGACACTGAAAGACTTGAAGTTATTGCCACAGAAATGCAGTTGTACTACCGATCCGGAAACGGACAGGCTGTACATAAACAACATGAATATGGCAATTAGTTTTTTCATTACGAATTACAAAGATAAAAAGTTTTTTTACTCTTCAAACACCAGCCCGGCAGACTGCTTCAATTTTACAAATATTTTCAGAAATTCTATAAAACGTCTTTAACCGTTTAAGATACCTTATTTTTGCAACATAAAAAACAAATTATTATGCATACCGAAGCATGGGAAGACGAAGAATTGGATGAAATAGAAGACAATAGTGACACCGCCGGCCCGGAACTGGAAGAACGCGCAAGATTCATTGTAGATAAAGGGCAAAGCCCGGAGCGCATGGACAAATATGTCATGACGCACGTGGAAGGCGTTACCCGCAACAAAGTGCAGCAGGCTATTGAAGACCAGATGATACTGGTGGACGGCAAACCTACAAAGGCCAATGTAAAAGTGAAACCCGGCATGGAGATCGTCTTTATCGAAACCCGCAACCCGGAAAGAACGGATATTATTCCTCAATCCATGGACCTGAGCATCGTCTACGAGGACGATGAGGTACTGGTGATCAATAAGCCTGCAGGCATGGTGGTGCATCCCGGCTGCGGTAATTATACAGGTACTTTAGTGAATGGCGTAGCCTGGCACCTGAACCCCGAAGAGGATAAAGAAAGGATCATAGACCTGCCCAGGATAGGACTGGTACACCGTATTGACAAAGATACCAGCGGCCTGGTCTTATTGGGTAAAACACAGGAAGCTATAGAGTTCCTGAGTGCACAGTTCAGGAAACATACCATACACAGGAGATATATCGCACTGGCCTGGGGCCATTTTGCATCGCCGGAAGGTACCATTACCGCTCATATTGGCCGGAACCCGAGATTCAGGAAGAAAATGGAAGCATTCCCTGATGGTGACTTTGGAAAGCACGCGGTAACGCACTATAAAGTACTGGAGCAGTTCCACTATGTATCCCTGCTGGAATATCGCCTGGAAACAGGCCGCACGCACCAGATCAGGGTGCACAGCAAGCTCATCGGGCATCCCTTGTTCAATGATGCTACTTACGGTGGCGACCGGGTAGTAAAAGGAACGGTCTATACCAAGTACAAACAGTTTGTAGAAAATTGCTTTAAAATGCTGCCCCGCCAGGCACTGCATGCACGTGAACTGGGCTTCATTCATCCTAAGACCGGAGAAGAAATGCGTTTTGAAGCGCCTATCCCGGAAGATATGCAATCGGTGATTGAAAAGTGGAGAAAGTACATAGTTAAAAGCACGGAGGACTAAGCCGCGTATAGAATATTGTCAGCTCAAAATATGTCCATGATCAGTTCTGAAAAGTCAAAATGCTTGTTCCATTGAATTCGTAGAAATGCGGCAAGCATGAAGCATCAGATTATCTATTTTCAACGGAGTTCAACAGGAGAAATTGGCTTAGCTTTCCAGACAACACAAAAAAATTCCAGTTATTATAAATTGTATCACCCCGGTTTTATGAAGAAAGTCATTTTAAGCAGCCTGATGCTGTCCTTAAGTACAGGTCTGTTACATGCCCAGGTATCTTATCAGAATGAAAAAAACAACACGGCTACTATCTGGTCCGAGGAAAACGGTCTTTACTTAAACTGGTACAATAATAATTTTTTTAAGAACAACGAATATTTCCTGAATACGGCAAGTGGTTATACCCTCTTCGGTACACAGCATATACCTTCACTCCTGTACAAGCCGAACAAGCATCTTTTTGTACAGGGAGGCGTATATTTAAAAAAGGATTTCGGCACAGAAGGTTTTGCAAAAGTGGCCCCCTATTACCTGGTGAGCTTACATAAAAACGGCTATAGCCTGAGTTTTGGTAATATCAATGCCAACATCAACCACAGGATGTATGACCCTATTTTTGCCAATGAGCGCCTGATGACCCATCAGCTGGAAGAAGGCCTGAGCCTGAAAGTAAACCGGCGTAAAATATATTCGGAAACCTGGATCAACTGGGAAAAACAGCAATATTATTTTTCAGATTTCAATGAGCAGTTCACCATTGGTCACCATACCGACCTCAAGCTTTACGAACAGCGAAAATTCAGCATAGGCCTGCCGGTACAGGCATTGGCCATACACAGCGGCGGCCAGCTGGACACTACATCCAACCCTACCAGTACGATCGTGAACGTATCGGTCGGCATTAAAGCAGACCTGAAAATAAACAGGAGCAAGAGAAGCATCAACCGCATCGGGTTTAATGCCAATTACCTGCTTTACAAAGACCTTTCGGCCAATTCAGGCTTAGCCTATTCAGAAGGTAATGCCCTCTATGCCAACCTGAATGTAAAAATGTTCCGCCACTTTCATGCAGCACTCAGCTACTGGAAGAGCGACCGCTTTATTGCACCTAAAGGTGATATCTTATACCAATCCATCAGCAGTAATCCCAAAAACTTAAATTACCTGGAACAGAACCGGGAATTAATTCAACTCGGCCTGGCTTATGAGAAGCGAGTGGCAAAGGCCGTAAACCTGAGTGTGCGCCTGCAGCCTTTCTATGATTTCAGCAATAGCCGTTTAGACTATTCTTATAGTTTATTTTTAACCCTGCAGCCTAATGTAAGGTTGTTGAAGCAACATATTAATTAGGCGCAACAAGAAACTGCATAAAGAACGACCTATAAGAAAAGCGGGCATCTGAAATAGTTCAGATGCCCGCTTTTTGTTTTATAATAAGTTCACAACAGATTAAAAAGCCATGAGTTTATCCACCGCCTTATCTAACCTGCCTTTGGCCAGGAAATTCTGTTCCAATTCAATGGCAAACGGGATCGGTGTATCCAGGCTGGCACATCTTACGATAGGTGCATCTAAATACTGGAAACAGTTTTCAGAGATCCAGGCAGAGATCTCGCCGCCAATACCACCCATCAGGGAGTCTTCATGTAACAACAATACTTTACCCGTGCGTCGTACACTGGCTTCAATCGCCTCATAATCCAGCGGAGCTAAGGTCCTCAGGTCTAAGATATCTATCGATAATTCAGGATGCTTGTCTGCATAATCTTTAGCCCAATGTACACCGGCACCATAAGTAATGATCGACACATCACTACCTTCACAGATCAGTTTGGCTTTCCCGATCTCTATTGTATAGTATTCGTCCGGCACGCTGCCGCTCACAGAGCGGTAAAGGGCTTTATGCTCAAAGAACATCACCGGGTTAGGATCTTCAAAAGCCGCCAGCAGCAAGCCTTTTGCATCTTCGGGGCTAGAAGGGTAAACTACTTTCAGACCTGGAGTATGTGTAAACCAGGCTTCATTACTCTGGGAGTGAAAAGGCCCTGCCCCTACGCCTGCACCGGTAGGCATACGCACGACTACATCTGCATTCTGTCCCCAGCGGTAATGGATCTTGGCCAGGTTATTAATGATCTGGTTGAAGCCAACGGTCACGAAATCGGCAAACTGCATTTCCATCATGGACTTGAAGCCTTTGATAGAAAGGCCCAATGCGGTCCCTATGATCGCAGATTCGCAAAGCGGCGTATTGCGCACGCGCTCTTTACCATACGCATCCATTAAGCCATCAGTTACTTTAAAGGCACCGCCATAGGCTGCTATATCCTGCCCCATCAGTACCAGGTTAGGATGTTTGTCCATCGCCTGGCGCATACCATCGCTGATGGCCTGTATAAATTTCTTTTCTGTTTTTGGCATAGCCGTAGTATCGGTATTTGCGGCACTATAAGGCACAAATACATCGGCTACTTCTTCAGCCGTATCAGGGGTTATGGAAGGCGCTGCAAAACCGATCTCCAGCCCGGATTCTATCTCTTGCTGGATCTCATTTCTGAAAGCCGTGATGAGGTCATCCGTCAGTACCTTTTCTTTCTTCAGAAAATCTTCATAGTTCTGTACCGGGTCTTTCTTGCCCCATGCTTCAAACAGTTCTTTAGGTACATATTTCACACCGCTCGCTTCCTCATGACCGCGCATACGGAAGGTCATGGCTTCGATCAATATCGGTTTTTGCTCGTGGATACAATATTCACGTGCTGCCGCGATCTCCTGGTAAACTTCCAGGATATTATTACCATCAATTATTTTTGAGGCCATACCATAGCCAATCGCTTTATCGGCCAATTGTTTACAGATGAACTGTTCGCTGCTGGGCGTACTTAATCCGTAACCATTATTCTCTATCAGGAAGATCACCGGCAATCCCCATACCGCAGCCGTATTCAGCGCTTCGTGGAAGTCCCCTTCACTGGTACCGCCATCTCCTGAAAAAGCCAGGGAGATCTTATCTTCTTTTTTCAGTTTGTGCGCTAAAGCTATACCGTCAGCGATCGCCAGTTGCGGCCCCAGGTGGGAGATCATACCGCAGATATGGTGCTCATTGCTACCGAAGTGGAAAGAACGCTCCCTGCCTTTGGAGTAGCCGTCTTTCTTACCCTGCCATTGTAAAAAAAGTTTCGAAAAAGGCATTTTACGTGCCGTAAATACACCCAGGTTCCTGTGCAGAGGCATTATATATTCATCTGTATCCAAGGCCATAGTGGCACCTACTGCGATGGCTTCCTGGCCTATGCCGCTAAACCATTTACTCACTCTTCCCTGACGCAGTAAAATCAGCATTTTCTCCTCGATCATACGAGGTTTCAAAATCTGTTTGTATAAATCTAAAAGCAGCTCTTTACTGTAACCTTTTGCCTTGAATTGCATGATGTATCTATAAAATTTGCGCAAAGGTAATGCTTATCTAAATATTTAATACAGAATTTAAAAGAGCGAAATAAAGCAGATGTTAAGTTTTGAATATTTGATTTCCCTGTTTTGTAAAATGAAATACCTTTGCGTTGATTTTCATTCAATTCATTGAACAATGACAAAGTTTTTACTTTCAATTTCCTTGGCTGCTTTAAGTTTGGGAGCTTTTGCCCAGGCACCATCCGGTTATTACACCGATACGGCGGGTTTAACCGGTTATGCATTAAAAACCAGGTTGCACAATATCATCAAAACAGGTCATAACGATCGCGGCTACAGCCAGTTGTATGAAGGATACAAGACCACAGATAAAGACCGCTATTACGAAAATGACGGTACCCTTTTGGACCTGTATTCGGAAAAACCAAATGGTACAGAATATAGTTATAGCCTGACGGCTACCAGTGACCGTTGTGGTAATTATGCCAACGAGGGAGACTGCTTCAACAGGGAACATACAGTACCGCAGAGCCTGTTCAACTCTGCTTCCCCGATGAAGAACGACATTCTTTTCGTGATCCCTACAGATGGAAAGGTAAACGGTCAAAGAGGCAATATACCTTATGGTAAAGTGAGCGCACCCAACTGGACCTCTACAAACGGGACTAAACGTGGCCCGAATGTGAGCGGCGGATACAGCGGAACGGTATTTGAACCCATTGATGAATTCAAAGGAGATTTCGCCCGTACCGTATTTTATTTCGCTACCCGCTACCAGGATAAGATCCCTAACTTTTCACAAGGAAATATACTGGACGGTACTTCTTCCCGGAGTTTGCAACAATGGCAGGTAGACCTCTTCCTGGAATGGCACCACCAGGACCCGGTAAGCCAGAGAGAGATCGACAGGAACAATGCGGCTTACACCTACCAGGGCAACAGGAACCCGTTTGTAGATCATCCGGCCTGGGTGGACTGCATCTGGGCGGGCCAGAATTGTGGCTCCCCGGTGGATACTACGCCTCCTACGGCAATCCATAAGATTGCTTTACAAAACAGCATTGACCTCTACCCTAACCCGGCAAGTTCTTCCTTCCAGATCTATGTGAAAGAGCACAACAAAATGACCGGTTTAAGTATTATAGCCATAGATGGAAGACAAGTATATAGCGAAAGCAATACTTACAACAACCAGGAACCGGTAACTGTAACTATTCAATCCTTAAATACAGGTATGTATTTTGTGCATATCTATACGGAGCAAGGAACTATTGTGAAGAAACTGTTCAAGCAATAGAGACGTAATACTTTATTTGACCATAGAAAGGGTTGTCGGTTTATATAGCCGGCAACTCTTTTTCATTAAGGCCATAGTGCACATTGCGCATCATTGAGCAAATGAAATGAGCCGGGTAATCTCTGAAATAATGATGAGATTGCTCCATTTCGCTGCGCTACCGTCGAAAAGTAGAAGGAGTTAATTAAGGGAATAGTGAAGAGTGAAGAGGGAAGAGGGAAGAGTGAGAAGTGAGAAGTGAAGAGTGAAAAGTGATAAGTGATAAGTGATAAGTGGGAAGTGATAGGTAAATTAACGCTATCATTAACCATCAATGAATAACTAACCATCAACAATTAACAATTAAAAAAAAGCACAATGGGCTAACCTTACGGCCAGCCCATTAGTATATCATATAAAGAACAGCTTATGCGTTCACTTTATTCAGTTCTTCACGTTGAGCACTTACTCTTTCGTCTGAAATATATTCATCAAAAGACATCTCTTTATCCAACAAACCGTTTGGTGAAATTTCAATGATCCTGTCTGCTACAGTTTGCGTCAGTTCATGGTCACGGGAGGTAAAGATAATGGTACCTTTAAAGTCTCTCATACCATTATTCAAAGCAGTAATAGATTCCAGGTCTAAGTGGTTCGTAGGCTCATCAAACATCAGCAGGTTGCCTTTGGTCATCATCATACGGCTCAGCATACAACGCACTTTTTCTCCTCCGGAAAGTACATTACATTTCTTCAAAGTCTCTTCACCTGAAAACAACATTCTACCCAGGAAACCGCGTATAAATGTTTCATCTTTTTCTTCTGAATACTGGCGTAACCAGTCGATCAGGTTCAAGTCAACGCCTTCAAAGTATTCGGTATTATCGCCCGGAAGGTAAGCCGGTGTGATGGTTACCCCCCATTTGAATTCGCCTTCAAAATCGGTATCCTCACCGGAAAGAATCTTATAAAATGCAGTTGTAGCTAAAGAGTTATCAGAAAGTACAGAAAGCTTTTGTCCGCGTTTCATATCAAAAGAAACATCTTTGAACAAATACTCTCCGTTCATTTTTTTACCTAAACCTTTCACTTCAAGGATCTGGTCTCCGGCCTCGCGCACCTGGTTATTGAACAGGATAGCCGGGTATTTACGGGTAGAAGCCACCATATCTTCCAGCTTGATCTTATCCAGGGCTTTCTTACGGGAAGTTGCCTGTTTGGATTTAGAGGCATTGGCAGAGAAACGGGCAATAAATTCTTTTAATTCCGCAATTTTATCTTCTGCTTTTTTATTGGAATCGGTACGTTGCTTCAGCAACAATTGGCTGGACTCATACCAGAAGGAGTAGTTACCGGTAAATATGGAGATCTTTCCGAAATCGATATCTGCAACGTGGGTACACACGGTATCCAGGAAGTGACGGTCATGCGATACCACCAATACGATCTTATCATAATCGGCCAGGAAGTTTTCCAGCCAGCCGATCGTTTGCAGATCCAGGTCATTCGTAGGCTCATCGAGCAGGAGAATGTCCGGGTTACCGAATAAAGCCTGTGCCAATAGCACACGTACTTTCTCGTTACCGTCTAATTCCTGTACAGTTTTATAGTGCTTATCTTCTGTTACGCCCAGGTTGCTCAACAAGGTAGCTGCATCACTTTCTGCATTCCAGCCGTCCATTTCAGCAAAAATACCTTCCAGTTCTCCGGCACGCAATCCATCTTCTTCTGTGAAATCTTCTTTGGCATACAAAGCATCTTTCTCATCCATAATACGGAACAGCTCCTGGTTGCCCATCATTACGGTCTGCAACACCGGGGTTTCATTATATTTATGGTGATCCTGCTTTAACACGCTCATACGCATACCCTTGGAGATATCTACTTTACCAGAAGTAGGATCGATCTCACCGGATAATATTTTTATAAAAGTAGACTTACCGGCACCGTTGGCACCAATAATTCCATAACAATTCCCTTCTGTAAATTTAATATTTACGTCTTCAAACAATATACGCTTCCCAAAGCGAAGGGAGAGATTATTTACATTAATCATTTTTGGCTGAAAATTTGAGGTGCAAAGGTACGATTAATATTATGAAGTTTAAAGTATTTAATAGGAATGCATCTCCCGGTTTATGACCGCCTTAAGACATTTATCAAGCCTTAGTTCCACGCTTTTCGGTACATTTGTACCTGAAAAAATCTAATGCGGCAAAAATGAATAGTCCATATTCGAGAGCGGAGCTTGCAGCTATCATCAGCAAGCGGCTTACAGCAGAAAAGGAAGCTTTAAAAAGTGAATTCCAGGCCAAAGGAAGGATCAGCACCTGCTATATCGACAACCTGTTTCCCGAGGCGATCGCAAAGGCCATTTACGAGGCTTTTCCAAGTGCAGAACAAATGGGTGAGCATCGCTCCATCAGGGAGTATAAAAAGGTGGCTGCACAAATGAACCTGTACCACCCGCTGTTAGAGGAAGCGATCTATGCCTTCCAGCAACCGGAGGTAGTGGCGATCTGTGAAGAGATCACCGGCATTCCCGGCATGAGCCCCGATGAGCATTTATATGCCGGTGGTATCAGCCTGATGTCGCAAGGCAATTTCCTCAACCCGCACCTCGACAATTCTCATGATAATCACCAGGAAAAATACAGGGTGCTCAACCTGCTTTATTACGTATCCCCGGGATGGAAACTGGAGCATGGCGGCAATCTTGAACTCTGGGACCAGGGGCCGGATAAGCCGCAGCGCACTTTAGTATCGGCCTTTAACCGTTTAGCCTTAATGGTCACGCATAAAACGTCCATTCACTCGGTAAGTAAGGTTACTGTAGATGCCAGCAGATGTTGTGTGTCCAACTATTACTTCTCAGAAACTCCTGTCGCTGCACAAGACTATTTTCATGTCACGAGCTTTTATGGAAGACCCGAAGAGCCGGTAAAAAAGATCTTACTGGCACTGGACCGGAACCTGAGAAATATAGTACGCAAGATCAGCGGAAAAAGAGTAGTACCTACCAAGCATATTTACAAAAAAGATAAAGACCAGTAATACTGGTCTTTATTTATTGCGGCATAGCCTTAATGACATTATCGATCTGTGCAAAGTGCCGGGTCTGGTGATTGACCACCACCCGGAAGGTATCTCCCAGTCTTAATTTGATCAGTTTTGAAATACTGACACTGGTCTTTATTCTGGAAAGATCATAATGCTTTGCTTCCTCTACCAGTTGATGCAGTGAAACAAGCTGCTGTTCAAAGTTTTCCAGTAATACACTATCTAAATGGCTGTTCAAAGGATTCATTTCTTTGAAGGTATTCATCTTATTCAGTTTCTCCTTGGGCAGCATGGCATTTGCAAAATAGTTGCCCAGCCAGCCCGACTTAAAATGAACATTGGGTTTGGCCACAGCAGTACTTATTTTAGTCCTGATCTCCGGGATATAAAAATCATTATACCGTTTAAGGTGTTCTATACATTCCAGTACCGACCAGCTTTCGGTACGCTCTCTCCAGTTCAGGGCTTCATAAGATAAACTATTCAGCTCCTGAGTTTGCTTTATCTGCCTGTCTAAATCTGTCTTTAATTGAGTCAAAAGATGTTCTGTTGCTATTTTCATTTGTTGCTATTTCTCTGCAAATTGCTTATAAATATAATCAAAAAAAATGATCGTAATCAAGACTTTTGCAATCTCGATAAAGTCTCGGGGGTCATTCTTAAATAATTAGCGATATACTTTTGGGGGACTTCCTGGAAAAGTTGCGGACTGCGCTCCAGCACTCTCTGGTACCGTACTTTAGGCTCTGTGATCAACAGATCAATTTCCCGTTCCATTTGCTGTAATACTAAGGATTCTATGATAGCTTTCCAGAGTTCCTGCCTTTCTGTACTACTGTTCCAGAAACGCAGCATTGCTGTTTTGGGAATAACGAAAACTGTCGTTTGCCGGATGGCTTCCATACTGTATATTGTAGCTGCCCCGGTAAGGTAGGCATCCAGCGCTGTGATCAGGCTGCCGGTATAGCCAAAGCGTATGATCTGCCCGGCATCCTGCCCCAGGTCACAACTCACGAGGACACAGCCTTCTTTAATAAAATATACCTCCGTAGCCACCGCTCCGGCCCTGAACAGGTAATCGCCACGCTTAAAAACCCGAACAGTCTGAGTAATGCCAAATTCCTCCAACTGTTGCACAATAAATTGTGTATCCATTGTCTGCCTGAAAAAAATATTTACTTAGAACAATACATCTTTCAGGTCTTCATTTTTATCAAAAACGCTCTTTGCAAAGGGGCAAAGCGGCATGATGCGGATGCCCTTTTCCCTGGCAAAATCAACCGCAGCTAAAACCATTATTTTACCTACTCCTTTACCACTGAACTCAGGGTCTACATCGGTATGATCGATAATGATCTTATCGTCACCCGCCCAGGTATAAGTGATCTCCCCGGCCTTTGTCTCTCCTTCAAATGCTTCAAATGCTCCTTTTGCTCCTGATTCAACTTGTGTAACTTCCATTGCTTTTATTTTGAGGTTAATTTAGGTCTCAAATTTACACAAAAACGGGATGGAATAAAGTAGTGCACTGTTAAAAAAACAGCCAAAATAATTATAGGCCGGGGCCCCAGAACACATCATTAATTATTTGATTATCAATAAATAAAATTCAATCCAACCCAGATTTTTAAGTGTAGTAAAACAGGAAGCAGCTCCTTGAAATGGACTTATAAAATAAAAAAGTCGTATCTATTAAAAGATACGACTGTGCGCTGCAATGAGCCGGTACAACTATTCTCCATTATAAGCTTTACGCTTAAAAATATAGCGGGTAATAAAAATGCCTTTACCGTCATGCTCTCCTGCATCGGATTCTACCCCTGAAGCAATATGTGATAACTCCCAGCCTTCTTTAGCCAGTTCGTTCATTTTTGTTTGAATAATGGCATCATTAGAGGCAATATTTTGAAAATTGATCCCCACTCCACTGTAAAAGTTCAACAAGCGTGTCTCCCCGAAATTATCAATTTTAGCCTCTTTACGCCCACCCTTCAGATTGGAGGTACTGCCATTGGTACGATCAGCACTGATCAGGTTGGCCTCTTCTTTATTTTCGACCATAATAGACCGTCCCACACCCATAGGTACGATAGATTCTACTGAGGTCAACACCTTGTATTCCACTTTTTGTGCAAAAGCCGCCAGGCCCGCCATTAATAAACCTACTGCTGTTAAAGTTACTTTCTTCATAAAAATTGTATTGAATGATTGTTGTGGCCTTTTGACTGAAATCAGGTAAAAAAGTTAAACAGTACAATAATTTTTTTTTAATAAGCTAAGCGATTCTGTTGCAAAGACCTATAAACTCAAAAGAGCAAAGAAAGAGCCAGGACTCAGTACCAAAGAATTGTCGCACTGGAATACATTACAAATTATCATAAATTTACACTAACTAAACATTCATTTATTATGAAAAAAGCACTACTTACTTTCTTTGCTTTACTGCTGCTTACATGGTCTGGCAAAGTGTACAGCCAGCAAGTTCCGGACAATACCAAAGGCCGACTCTGGGGTTTATGTAAGGTCTGGGGCTACATGAAGTACTACCACCCGAACACCTGCCAGGTGAACTGGGACAGCCTGATCAGGGAGAATGTGACACTTGTGGCTACTGCTACCAGTAATACCGATTATAATACATATATGATCAATATGCTGAATTACCTGGGACAGATCACGCCACAGCAGGCTACCGTGCCTCCTCCCCAGGACAGCAATCTTAACCTGCAACTGGACTGGATCGCTCAAAGTAATTTCTCACAGTCGGTACAGGATTTTCTTGAAACTTTTAAAAGTCGTGCAGGCACTAATGTGGCACTTGCCTGCCGTTTACAATTCAATGATTACTCTGATCCGAATTATATCTCTATGGTCGATTTCCGGGATGATATAGCTCATTCAAATTTTAATTTAACCCTACTAAAAGACCGGCTTACCTTTACTTTTAATTACTGGAATGCCTTTAACTATTTTGGCCCTTACCGCAATCTTACGGATACGCCCTGGGACACCACATTAATGCATACTATAGACGACATGATCGCTGCTAACAATACACAAAGCTATCTAATGGCTATGGCGAAAATGCAGTCCAGGATAAACGACTCCCACGGCTCTTTCTATGGTCCGGTATATGATTACTACTTAGGTGATGGTGCTGCAGGGATAGAATTCCGCTGGTATGAACAAAAGATTGTCGTGTATAAAATATACACTGGTCAGACCGGACTGGCAGTAGGAGATGAACTGGTAGCAGTAGATGGAATACCCATTGCCGACATCGCGCTCCGCTACCGGGATCGTATTGCTGCCTCTAATGAGGCCGCATTTTACCGTGATTTCTGCCCACATTTGTCGCGGGATATTCTGAATACTAATAAAGTCTTGCAGCTAAGAAACAGTGCCGGGCAATTATACACGCTACCGGTATCTTACCATTTGACTTATTCAGACTGGTACTACTGGAGTAAAAGCAAACAAAGCGGGCCGGCCTGGAGTACCGCCTGCAATGGATATGGTTATGTGGATATGGACAAATTACTACTCGCTGAATGCGATCAAATGTACCAGGAATTAAAAACAAAACCGGGCATTATTTTTGATTGCCGCAATTATCCCAAAGGCACTATGTTCAATATTGCCAAATACCTGTTTGCTGAGCCGATTATTGCTGCACGATATTTCATTCCTGACCTAAGTGCTCCCGGACGATTTACCATTGGTAATGATGGGCAAAACCTGGGCACCTGGAATAATCCCAATCCCTATCCAGGCAAACTATACTTTATTGTAAACCAGGAAACACAGAGTCATGCGGAGTACACGGTACAATACCTGAGTAAAGCTGCTGATGCCACAGTTATTGGCACTCAAACTGCCGGGGCAGACGGAAACGTTAACTTAATTATGGACCCTAAGTTAAACTATATGTACTTTACAGGACTAGGCTGGTATGATGAGGACTGGTACCAGTGTCAGCGCAACGGCATTAAAATTGACACCATAGTAGCCCCTACGATACAGGGCTTACGGGAAGGAAGGGATGAAATGCTGGAGTGGATCACTAAATGTACTACATCAATTAAAGACCCGGCTACCGGAATCGGACCACTGCAAATTATGCCTAACCCGGCAGGGGTAACGCTCAACATAAAATTCAATTCACCCAATAATTCCAATATTAAAATTACGGTCATAGACCTTGTCGGATCTGTAAAGATCACAGCAGAGCAAAAAGCTACACCCGGTGAAAATACATACACACTGGGCTTAAGCAAGCTCGCACAGGGTGTTTACTTATTGAAAGTAAGCAGCAGCGATGGCAGTACCCGTACGGTAAAATTCGTCAAGCAATAGTCCCATTGCATATGCTTTAAAAACAAATAGTCCCCGGCTCTGTAAGCCGGGGACTATTTATTCTATTGCTGTTTCAGAACGAGGCAATGAAGGCTATACTGCTAGCCGCCAATAACAAACAATATACCTTTACGGTGTTTATTTACTAATGATCATCATTTTTCAAATAGAACTTAATTCGTTTGCTCTTTTTCCCTCTATTGCTCAGTGGATGCGGTGGTGGCGTATTAGGGCTACATTCCTCACAAAACTCCATATACCTTATCATTACATGCCTTTCTTTAAAGGTCCGGCTGTAATCAATAAACATCCTGTCATGGCTAATGCCTTTCGATAAAAAATAAGCTCTTACTGCATTAGCTTCTTCCCATGCGATTTGCTGTCCCATTTCTGAATTAAAGTGATTACCGCCCATAATATATAACTTACAATATGGATAATGCTCCAATACGGACACGATACTATCCACAGTGGATTTTCCTTGCTTACTCAATTCAATTTTATCTTTCTTTAAGGCAATGTAACTTGACAAATCGGGGCAAGTGCTGCTCCTCTCTTGCGACCAGGCATTACTAAAAGTCAAAAACTTGAACAGGATGATTAAAAAAACATAAGGTTTCATAGTTGCAATAAATTAAAAGTTTTTGCTGTCTTCATCTGCTGATAATTGCATCAACAAGAAAGCCATCTAATCATAATATGGTACAGATAATTTTAAATTTCGTCCCCGATACTAAAAATAAAAAGAACATAAATATAACAAAAAAGTCCGCATCATAAAGATGCGGACTTCTGTATATTCAATTAATATATTATCCCTGGAACTGAGGAATCAAACCTTTAGCTAAATCAACCATAGCTTTGATACCATCTTCAGGTAAATTACCTTTTTTGAATTCAGTTAAAACATGAGGCAATTTGCTTTGCATTTCAATCATGAACTGATCTTCAAATGCTTTCATACGATTAACCGGAACTTCTCTTAAAAGATTGTTGGTACCTAAGTAGATAATAGCAACTTGCTTCTCTACAGAATACGGGCTGAACTGAGCTTGCTTCAGGATCTCCACGTTACGGGCACCTTTATCAATTACTGTTTTAGTAGCCGCATCCAGGTCACCACCAAATTTAGAGAAAGCTTCCATCTCACGGTAAAGTGCCTGATCTAATTTCAAGGTACCGGCAACTTTCTTCATGGATTTGATCTGGGCAGAACCCCCTACACGGCTTACAGAGATACCTACGTTGATCGCCGGACGGATACCGGATAAGAACAAGTTAGTTTCCAGGAAGATCTGACCATCTGTAATAGAGATCACGTTAGTAGGGATATATGCAGATACGTCACCAGCCTGAGTTTCAATGATGGGCAATGCAGTCAAAGAACCACCACCTTTTACCATATGTTTGATAGACTCCGGAAGATCGTTCATGTTCTTAACGATGTTATCATCATTAATTACTTTCGCAGCTCTTTCCAGTAAACGGGAGTGCAAGTAGAATACGTCACCAGGATAAGCCTCACGACCCGGCGGACGACGTAACAACAAAGACACCTCACGGTAAGCTACTGCCTGCTTAGACAAATCGTCATAAACAACCAATGCAGGACGGCCAGTATCACGGAAGAACTCACCAATCGCAGCACCTGCGAACGGAGCGTAGAACTGTAATGGAGCCGGATCAGCAGCTGTTGCAGATACGATAGTCGTATAAGCCATAGCGCCATTCTCTTCTAATACCTTCATTACAGAAGCTACAGTAGAAGCTTTTTGCCCGATAGCTACATAGATACAATAAACCGGTTTACCCGCTTCATAAAATTCTTTCTGATTGATGATGGTATCCAGACAGATCGCAGTTTTACCTGTTTGACGGTCACCGATTACCAACTCACGTTGACCACGACCGATCGGAATCATTGCATCCACAGCTTTCAAACCTGTTTGCAATGGCTCTTTTACCGGCTCACGGAACAATACACCAGGAGCTTTACGCTCAATCGGCATTTCGTATAATTCACCTTTCAAAGGACCTTTACCATCGATAGGCTCACCTAAAGTGTTCACCACACGACCGATCATACCTTCACCTACTTTAATAGATGCGATACTACCGGTACGACGTACTGTAGAACCTTCTTTGATTTTATCACTTTCACCCATCAATACCACACCCACATTATCTTCTTCAAGATTCAATGCGATAGCTTTAGTGCCATCTTCAAACTCAACCAATTCACCTTGGCGCACACTACCTAAACCATAAACACGTGCAATACCATCACCAATCTGTAATACGGTACCCACCTCTTCAAGGTCTGCAGAGCTGTTAAAGTTGCTCAATTGTTGGCGTAAAATCGCCGATATTTCATCCGGTTTAATCTCAACCATTGTTATAGAAATTTATGAATGATTTAATTAGTTGTCAATTTTTGTTGCAGCGATTAAATATCAGCTACGTAAATATTTTTTGTGAATTGATTCCTGATGTCGGACAAATCTCTTGAAATACTCATATCAAAATACTTATCACCGATCTGTAATTTAAAGCCCCCGATAATTGACGGATCAACAACCGGCATTGGAATTACATGTTCATTATTCAATTCTTTTTTAACCTTAGCCAGCAATACGTTCAAGGTAGCTTCATCCAAAGGATAAGCAGTCGTGATCTGCACCGTCTGAATATTGTTCAGGGCCTGGTATTGCGCTTCAAAAGCAGTGGTCATTTCAAGCAACTCTGCTTCTCTGCCTTTTTTTACCAATAAACTGATAAATGCAGTAGTAGCCGTGCTGATCTTTCCTTCAAAGATAGCATTTAAAACACTGATCTTTTTATCCGCTTTTACTAAAGGGCTTTTTAAAAACAATTTAAGCTCTGCTGATCCATTCACAGCAGTCTCAATTGTTTTCATATCACTCAATACCACATCAACATTGTTTTGTTCCTTAGCAAGGTCTAACAATGATTTTGCGTATCTGGCAGCGAGACGAGGATTGGGCATTTATAAAAGATTATACTTGTTCTACAATTAGTTCAACTTGATTTCATTCGCAAGCATATTGATATAGTCAGACTGAGCCTGAGCCGGATCTAATTGCTTACGTAAAACTTTCTCAGCAACGGCTACAGCCATATTACCGATTTCGTTTTTCACTTCAGTTAATGCAGCGTTCTTTTTATTTTCGATTTGCTGACGCGCATCTTCCATAATTTTGTTCGCTTCAACTTTAGCTTGTTCTTTAGCTTCGTTTACGATTCTGTCTTTAGTTTCTTTTGCTTCTTTCAGCATCAAAGAACGCTCTTCACGTGCATCTTGCAGCAAACGCTCATTTTCAGCTTTCATTTCAGCCATTTCTAATTTTACCTTTTCAGCAGAAGCGATAGAATTAGCGATACCTGTTTCACGCTCATTCAGCATTTTCAAAATCGGCTTCCAAGCAAATTTTTTCAGAATAAAAAGAACAATTAGAAATGCTACTAATGTCCAGAAAAAGAGACCTAATGCAGGAGTTATTAAACCCATATAATTAAACTTAAATTAATTGCTATATTTTAATGTTCACTTTTTTAATAATAAGTCACGCCCTCTGCCCTTTGCGTCGGGCGTAACTTAATTTCTTGCGCCTGAGGCAAGTAATGGATTACATTACTACAGCCAACAAACCTGCGATTACACCGAAAAGGGCAACACCCTCGATGAACGCTGCAGTCAAGATCATAGAAGAACGGATATCACCGGCTGCTTCAGGTTGACGAGCGATAGATTCTACAGCTCCTTTACCAATTTGACCGATACCGATACCCGCTGCTAAAGCTGCTACACCAGCACCAATAGCACCAAGACCTTTTGCTAAACCAGCAGCTTCTGCTACTTGCATTAATACTGACATTGTCTTACGTATTTAAGTGATTAAAAAAAAGTTTATTAAAAATTTATTATTATAGTACTAATTCATTTTCGTGATGCGCATGATCAATACCATCGTGATGCGCGTCATGACCATGCTCTTCAACTGCCTGACCAATAAATACTGCTGTTAAGTTGGTAAAGATAAACGCCTGAATAGCGGCTACCAGTAATTCCAGACAGAACATAAAGATAGAGAAGGCAATGGAAATAGGTGCAAATCCCCAACCTGCAGCTTCATTCATAGCTCCGAAGATGAAGATCATAGATACAACACTCAGGATAATGATGTGACCGGCAAGAATGTTCGCGAACAAACGTATGGTCAATGCAATTGGTTTAATGAACAGGGAAATGATCTCGATAATGGTCAAAAGAATGTTAGCCGGGAACGGAACACCTGGAGGATTGAATAAGTGACCCCAGAAATGCTTGTTGGCGCTGAACAGGATAACGATGAAAGAAACCAGGGCTAAAGCTGCTGTTACTGCGATATTACCGGTGAAGTTAGCTCCTGAAGGGATCAGACCTAAAAGGTTGTTTACCCAGATGAAGAAAAACACAGTTAATAATAAAGGCATAAAGCGCATATACTTGCTACCCAGGTTTGGTCTTGCTACTTCGTCTCTTACAAAGATGATCAAAGGCTCGATCGCATTTTGCAAACCGGATGGTGCCTGCATTGCTCCTTTTTTCTTGTAGCTCTTCGCTACACTCAGCATAATTAATAATAAGATGGCAATAGACAAAAACATGGAGAACACATTCTTGGTAATAGAGAAATCCTTAATGGCCGCTCCGTCTACCGCAATAATTTTTCCTTTTTGAGCTTCCAGCGCTTTCAACTCTTCTGCGCTTACATGAGCTGCGTGGTGTTTGATATAATCATCCGTTACCAATTGGTAGCCTTCATAAGCCGCATGACCATGCTCCAGCTTGGAAGACATAAACGCACTGATTCCTTTTTCAGGATGATATACAATAACAGGTAAAGGCATAGATACCGGATGTTTTTGACCATCACTACCTGTATAATCTAAAACGTGCCAATCGTATTGATCTCCAATGTGACCAAAGATAATTTCTTTAATGTCCAACTTTTCTTTTCCATGCTCTTCAGTAGCCGTATGTCCCTCTGCGAAGGCAGCGAAACCACTAAAAATCATCAATAAAGTAACAAAAAATAGTTTAGATTTCCTTAACACAATTTTCAAATTTTGTGCAAAGATAGTGCATTTGATTGCAAAACAATAATTATCTTAGAAAAATATTGCATCAAATTTTCAATTATTTTTAATGAATTGACTAATAAATCATTAAGCAAAAAACGGATCATAAAAAATGTCAAATATTTAAAGTATTTTAAGATCAAAAACACCTTCATTTAAGTAGTTTCTTTAAAACGACTCTTTACCTGCAATGACGGATCGAATACTTGTCCATTTACTTGCCAAAAACCAGGAGACTTTATCCCTGTTCATTAGAAATAATAACGATTTATTAATCCCCCGGGAAAATTTGAGCCATCAGCGCTCTTTTCGCTTATTAGCGCCACATAAATCGCCCACGGACAGCTAATTAAAAAAGCAGATCGGTTCCTGCTTATATTTGTTACCACAATTATCAAAAAAATTCGTTAATTTAACTATATTTGGCTTGCCAAACCCTTTTTGTGAACATTTCACGTTCACTTTATCAGGCATTTTCGATTTTATTTTTATCTGAATGAACAGAAAACTTTTAGTCGCATCCGGTATTTTACTGGCTACTTGTATCAGCACCCATTTGAGTGCTCAAACCAATACGGAACTCTTCGGTCAAAATAGGATCCAGTTAAGAAACTTCGACTGGAAATACTACCAATCTGACAATGTAAAAATATACTTTTACGATAGAGCCGGTGTAGAACTTTCCCGTTATATAGCCGAGCAAATGGAAAAAGACCTGGCGCTGATCCAAAAGAAAATGGGCGATATCGTACCCAATGGTTTAGACATCATCCTCTATAATTGCTACGATCACTTCCAGCAGACCAATATAGGCCTGGCTTCTAATAACAATATCCAGAACAATGGTGCCGGACAGGTAAATATCATCGGTAACAAAATGGTGATCTACTTTACCGGTAAGCATGAAGACATTAAACGCCAGTTAAGATCGGGCCTGTACAGCATTATTCTGCAAAAAACCTTATTCGGAGAGTCCCTGGGAGATGCCTTGCGCAACTCGCTGGTGCTGGACCTGCCGAAATGGTTTTCTGAAGGCTACCTGAACTATATGGTCGATGGCTGGGACAGTAAAGCCAACAGCGACTGGAAGGCCCTTTTGCTGGACCCTAAGCAATCCAAAAAATTTGAAGAACTGGCAAGGCTCCATCCTACCCTATCTGGGAAGGCATTCTGGAAATACCTGATCGAAAGATACGGGGAACGCAATGTCAAGGATTTTATCTTTATTGCACAAAATGAATCCAGCTTAAATACTGCGACCAAAGCACTTGCCGGTACAAAAATAGTACCCATGTTCGACTCCCTGGTGACTTACTACAAGGGCGTTTACGATGTGGATGCGGCCAACCAGCTGGACGTTAATGCAGAAACCCCGTTGATCACCATTGACAACAATGATCCCGAAAGAAGCATTTCTAGTGTAAAAGTATCCCCGAGAGGGCTTGATGTGGCTTATGTAGCCTCCAAGCATGGAGAATTTAAAGTATTACTTCAAAAATCAGAAAAAGTAGACGGTATTTCTAAAAATGTGATCTCTACCGTGCTGAGCGGAGGGGTCATTAACCACAATGCCAAAGACGATCCTGACTACCCGGTATTGGCATGGAGCAATACAGGTTACAAACTCGGGGTGATCTTCAAAAAATATAATTTAACCTACCTCCGCGTATTTGATGCGGTGAAAGCAAAAATTACCAACTACATTATTTCCGATAGAAAGTTTGACCGTATCCTTTCCTTCACCTTTATGGAAGATGATGATATGATCACCTTTTCTGCGATAAAGAACGGGCAAAGCGACATCTTTGAATACAGGATGAAAAGAAGCCAGGTGAACCAGATCACAGATGATCCTTATGATGACCTGGAGCCCGTGTATGTAAGCGGAGGTTCCCGTAAAGGCATTACCTTTATTTCCAACCGACCAGAACCTTATATTAATATCAAACCTTTGCCCAATGAATTGCCTACCGGCAGAATGCGCGGCTACTTTTACAATACCACGACCAAGAGTTATGAACTGATGCCTTTGACTCCCGATGTAAAAGGAGATGTGTTCCAGATCATACCTTATGGCCCGGATAACTTCTCTTACCTCACCAATGAGAACGGTGTGGTCAACAGGAATGTGGTCTTGTTCAAACGGAATGAATGGAATAAAGATGTAGCGGTGAGCATACCGGTGACCAATGGCAACTACGGCATCATGACCCACCAGTATAACCCTGCCAGCAAAAGCATTGCAGATGCCATTAAAACCAATAACGGCATTAAAGTTTATTTCAGGAAGGTCGAATTACCTGCACCGTTTGGCGATCTGCAACCGGTACAAAGGGTACAGGCCCAATTATCGGAAGAAGCTTTTTTAAACAACTCTAAAAAAGAAGTGCTGATCCAGGAACGCCAGAGCAGTCCTGCCCGGGCCACCAATACAGAAAGCACGAATGACCGCATAAGTTTAGATGCATCAGGCAATATCCTGCAGTCAAAATTTGCCCAGGATAAAGCAAAGCAAAACCCTGCAGAAAATACGGCACAGGCTACGCCTGAAAATGCAGACCAGCAGTTAAAAGACTCGCTCAAAAATGCGAGTATTGAAGGCAGAGTGATGTATGTAGACAGTACTTACATCAAACTCCGCTCTCTAAAATACAGGCGCAGTTTCAAACCAGACTTTTACAGTGTGCGGATTGACAACAATCAACTGTTTACCCGCTACCAGAATTTTTCAGGCAATATCTACACCCCTACCCTTGGCGGTATGCTTTCAGCAAGTGTATATGACAAGATGGAAGACTACCGCTTTACCGGTGGTTACAGGCTGCCTATATTTACTAATGGAAGCGCTTACTTTTTACAATTCGACAATTTTAAAAAACGGGTAGACTGGGGCCTGACCTATTACAGGGAAGTAAGGAACCAGATGGCCACATTTGAGATAGGTACAGCAAGTGGTAGTATATTAATGGACTACCGGATCAAACCTATCCTTAATATGGTACAGGGGTATGCCAGCTATCCATTGGACATGACCAAGAGCATCCGTTTAAATGCCGGATTAAGACAAGATAGAAATACGGTTAAATCTACCGATGTAATCAGCAATTACATTGAAAATGAAGATAAGTATTACATTACTTCCAGGGCCGAGTTTATCCATGACGATACACGCATGAAAGCATTGAATATCCCGGACGGCTTACGTATGAAGCTTTATGCAGAATATATGTACAAGCTGCATGATGACAACATATACAGCTCGGGCGATTCTCTGCGTAACCCCAGGGGTGGCTTCTTCAACGTAGGCTTTGACATCAGGAATTACACACAGGTCTACAAAAATATCACTTTCGCTTTCAGAGCAGCTTTTGCCCACTCAGGGGGTAATGAAAAAGTACTGCATGTATTAGGCGGAGTAGATAATGCCTTAAATGCAAAACAAGCCAACTATCCTTTCGGGACCAATACCTATGCCTTCCAAAGCCTTACTACCAGCTTAAGGGGCTATGATCAGAATGCAAGAAACGGTAATACCTTCGGCCTGATCAATGCGGAACTCAGAGTACCTGTATTCGAAACATTCTTCCGTAAACCTGTACAGTCTACCATCTGGAAACACCTGCAGGCAGTAGCCTTCGTCGATGTAGGCTCTGCATGGGAAGGACTGTTACCTACAGTCCTTGGCCGCTCAGACGACAGGCAGAGTGTATTCAAAGTGCCTAACACGCCGAATGCACCGGGACAAATGACCATTACTTTACCTTACAGCGGCGACGATAAGCTGGCAGTCGGTTATGGTCTTGGATTAAGAACTATGCTGTACGGCTATTTCTTCCGGGCAGATGGTGCCATGAACATTAATGGCCAGTTCAGGTTACACCTGGCAATGGGAGTAGACTTCTAATCAAAGCATATAAAAAATCAAAAAGCGTTAAATGATCGGGTATCATTTAACGCTTTTTTTATGACTACATCAGCCGCATTATCACTACCTTTAAAAGTAAAAAAATGAACAAAGATTTTTTAGATTCCAGTATCAAACTATTTGAGTATTACAAATCACTGGCAGAAAAAGCCATGGCCCAGGTGAGCGATGAAAAGCTGTTCTGGCAATACAATGCAGACAGCAATAGCATTGCCATCATTGTTCAGCACCTCTGGGGCAATATGCTGAGCAGGTGGACCGACTTCTTAACGGCTGATGGGGAAAAAGAATGGAGAGACCGGGACGCAGAGTTTGAAGACCTGATCCGCGACAGGACAGAACTCTACACCAAATGGGAAGCAGGCTGGGCATGCCTCCTGCAAGCGCTCAGACCATTGAACGAATCTGACCTCAACAAAATAGTGTACATCCGCAACCAGGGACATACCGTTACGGAAGCTATCACAAGGCAGCTTGCCCATTATGCCAGCCACGTAGGACAAATTATCTATATCGCTAAAATGGTTGCGGAACAGCCCTGGCAAACGTTGTCAATTGCCAAAGGAGCATCAAACGATTTTAACCAGGAAAAATTTGCACTGGAAAAAAGCAAGCAACATTTTACCGATGAGTTCACCAAAGATAAAAGCGAATAAAAACATTGCTTAATTGCTTAAACCTATAAGGTTTTTGAAACCTTATAGGTTTTGATGTACCCTTGCTGCTTTGACAGGCTCTATAGAACAACAAGCACAAGCTGTCACCCTGAGCCTGTCGAAGGGTGTTCCCTTATATTCAAAGCATATTTCTATAGGATCAACAGGACACATCACGGTTCCGTGCACAATACAATGAAGCCGAAAAAATCTGAAAATACTATATTAAAATGTCTCCGCTCTGCTACTAACATTAGACAATTAATAATTTAAAAGAGATTTCTCCACTCGCTATCGCTCGGTCGAAAAGACGAGCTATAGATGCACAATAAGTTCACCATTCCGGGAGCAAAGCCGCTTAACCATACAAACCTATAAGGTTTTTGAAACCTTATAGGTTTTGATGTACCCTTGCTGCTTCAACAGGCTCTATAGAACAACAAGCACAAGCTGTCACCCTGAGCCTGTCGAAGGGTGTTCCCTTATATTCAAAGCATATTTCTATAGGATCAACAGGACACATCACGGTTCCGTGCACAATACAATGAAGCCGAAAAAATCTGAAAATATTATATTAAAATGTCTCCGCTCTGCTACTGACATTAGACAATTAATAATTTAAAAGAGATTTCTCCAATCGCTATCGCTCGGTCGAAAAGACGAGCTATAGATGCACAATAAGTTCACCATTCCGGGAGCAAAGCCGCTTAAACCTATAAGGTTTTTGAAATCTTATAGGTTTTGTATGGCATCAGATCACTTTCAAGCGCTCTTCTTCCAGGTCTATCTGGTACAGTTGCTGGCGAATGATCTCTTCATGAATATGCGGATCTTTATTCAATTCCGTCAGGTAAGCCCTTTGTATCTCCAGCACCTCAACAAAAATAGCCCTCGTTTTTTCATTCATCCAGGTATCATCCGCAGCCTTTGCTTTTTCTTCCCATTGCTTCATAAACAATTGCATGCCTTCATGCCCGTTCATTTCCTGCTCATACTTCTCTTTCACATATTGATACACATGCTGCTTCAATCCGCGCTTCATCTCTTTCCGCGTTGATTCCTCTGAAGCTTCATTGATAAAATCATCAAACATCCTCCAGCGATTGATCAGGTAAGGCAAGGTAAGCCCCTGCACCACCAGGGTAAGTAGTATCGCCACAAAGGTGATAAACAAGATCAGGTTACGTTGCGGAAACTCGGCCCCGTTATCAAACGCAACGGGTATAGACAAGGCAGCTGCCAGCGATACCACGCCACGCATACCGGTCCAGCCCATAAATAAGGGCATCAGCAAAGTGCGCCTGCGGGTATTGGCCCTGGGCATTACACCCGGCCTGAATATACGGGTAGCGAGCATTGCCGCATAGGAACTCACCATCCGCGCAGCGATCAGCACTACCGTGACCAGGACACCATAACCAATCGCTGTAGGCAGAGGAATCCCCTCGGCACGGATACCGGAAACAATTTCCGGCAGTTCAAGACCTATAATAAGAAAGACAATACCGTTAATGATAAAGATGAAGCTTTCCCAAACGCTATAACCCCTGATCCGGCTGCTGCTGCTGAGAAAGATCAAACGACGGGAAGACATATAGAGTCCTCCTGCCACCACAGCCAGTACACCGGAGCAATGCAGTTCTTCGGCGATCCAATACATAATATAAGGCTCAATAAGCGTCAATGCGATATCAGAAGAAGCCTCCGTAGGCAGGCGCTTATGGACCTGTACAAAGATCCAGGCCAGCAAGAGCCCCACCCCTACACCTCCGAAAACCATCCACAGGAAACCTGTAACCGCCTCCTGCCACACAAACTGGCCGGTGCCCACAGCTACCAGGGCAAAGCGGAAAATAATCAGGGAAGAGGCATCATTCAATAAACTTTCGCCCTCCAAAACAGCCGATGTAGACCGGGGAATTTTCACAAACTTGGTGATGGCACCCGTACTTACGGCATCTGGCGGAGATACAATGCCACCCAGGAGAAAGCCTAAGGCAATCGTAAAGCCGGGAATGTAGTGATTGGCTACAACGGCCACCGAAAGTGCCGTAAAGAAAACCACTAAAAAAGCAAAACTGGTAATGATCCGCCACCACTTCCTCATCTCTTTGAAAGAAACAGACCAGGAAGCTTCAAATAAAAGCGGCGGTAAGAAGATCAGGAAAATAAGGTCCGGGTTTATTTTCACGATGGGCAGACCGGGAATAAAACTGATGAGCAGGCCGCCAATCACCAATAAGATAGGATAGGCAATCTTCAGCTTGGCCGCCCACATGTTCAGCAGCACGATAGCGGCTACCATGGCCAGTAAAAAAGGTAATAATGTATGCATCCGGTGTAAGAATTAGATGAAACAAAAATAGGATATAAGCATATCTTTTGCAAGTCAAGACACCGCATACATTACCTTAAAAAAAAAATATAAACCGACCTGTCACCAAAACAAGTCTACAGCCTGTATTTTCAAGATAAGAAGGGAGTAATTACAGAATGTCCATCAATTCGCTCAGGCAGGCGATCTCGAAAGTAGGCCTATGCCCGTGGTCAAGCTTGCCCGGGTTGAAATATACCTGGTCTATACCCGCTCCTTGAGCACCTGCAATGTCGACCTCCAGGTTATCCCCGATCATTAAAGCATTGTCTGCACTCACCTGGCTCAGGCCAAGGGCGTATTCAAAAATTTCAGGCTCGGGTTTTACGCTATTACTTTTTTCTGAAGTAACCACATGGGCAAAATAGCTGTTTAATCCCGCAGCTTCCAGCTTTTTCCATTGTGTATCTTCAAAACCATTGGTAATTAAATTGAGTTCGTACTGTTTCGCTTTGCAATAATCCAGCACTTCGATGGCATAAGGAAACAGGCGCTGTTGCCTGGGCAGCATCTCTATAAAAACAGCCGCCATATCTTTGGCCAATGCTTCATTGGGCATTTTAAAGTCCAGCAGGGTGAGCCACATACGTTTCCATTTCAGCTCTTCCCTTTTCATAAAGCCTTTACGGTACCGGTCCCACAAGCGCTCATTATGCGCCCTGTAGACCTGGTAAAAAGGTTCAAAGTCTTCAATCCCCTTATTACTCAGTTCAAACGATTGGTAGATATGCGCCAGGGTCACCTTAGAATTAGCTTCAAAATCCCAAAGCGTATGGTCCAAATCAAAAAAGATAGTCTGGTAGCGGTTCATAGCCAACAATTAATGTAAGGTTTCCATTACCGTTCTGAAAGCGATAAAGGCATCGCCAAACCGGGCATAAGCTTCTTGCCGGATCAGTTCATCATATTCATTAAGAAAGGTCTGGTAGTTTTCTTCACTGTCACAGTACATCTGTACCACATACATCCTTCCTTCCTCATCATCATTCTCTCTCAGTTTACAAAACCGGAACTCACCAAAAAAGCCGGTAGCAAGCATCCTGGGGATCCATACATCCTTGGTCCAGGCTTTCCATTCCTGCTCTATACGGTGAGCCACTTTTGAAGTTACGTTTAAAATCAGCATATCCTGTAAAGTATTCAATATTAAATTTTCCTGCTATTTTATCTTCAGTAGAAGAAAAAACAGCGTTGCAAAGGTAATTTGAAAAATAAAAATTAAAAATTAATTACTGCCCATAAAAACAGGCACATAAAAAAGAGGCTGTCCAAAGGCCGAACGCTTGTTATATTGAGCAGTGTCAACAAACAAATTTCTTTTCCTTTGTACAGCCTCTGAAGACCAATTAATGGTTGTTATTATTTTACCGTAATCTCGATCTGCGTTGGTTTAACCGCTTCTTTTTTAGGTAAAGTAACGGTCAGGATACCGTTTTCATAACTGGCATTGATTTTTTCTGCATCTACACTTTCGCCTAAAGTAAAACTTCTTTTAAAAGACCTTACTGCAAATTCATGACGCAATACTTTTGCTTTTGTTTCCTGTGCCGGTTCATTTTTTTCGTAAGAAATGGTCAGCATACTGTCCACAACCTGTAGCTTAATATCTTCCTTGTTGATCCCTGCAGCCAACACTTCAATATTGAATGTTTTTTCCGATTCGGAAATATTAACCGGTGGTTGCATTTTATGATTTAAGTGCTCTTCTCTGAACATCGGGCTCACTCTGCCATCAAATAAGGTTTCCATTAAATCACCGAAATTTCTCATTGAACTTGTGCTTTTCATAATATTATTGTTTTTACGTTATTAATTGATAAAATTGTTTATCAGGGTAAAACAAGTTTGATACCAAAGTAAAAAATAGACATTTTGGCGTATTGCAAAATAACAAACAGACAAAATGTCACCAAAAGTGAAATTTTGCAATGAAATTTCGGCAAAAACCCCTCATATGAAACAATAAATTAATACTAAATAAGCCAAAAAACATTTCTCCATTTCATTTATTTTTATGAAATTTGCAGTACTTACGATGGGTTAGTAAGTAAAGTTCGAGAGCTGTTACATTTTTGTAATAGCTCTTTTTTTATTCACCTGCAGCACCTGTAAAAGGACAAAAAAAAACGGACCATAAACATCTATCCCTTAATTTATTCCCACACCTGCAACACTGGTTTTCGATTTAAAAAAACAGAACGACACTTCCACTCAAAGCATAAAGCGCACACAAGAAAAGCCTGCAATAAAAAAGCAGGATCAATCAAAAACAAAAAACATATTACACTATCTTTACGCAAAGCTTTGAACAAAACACATGACCTGGCTATACTGGACGATCTCTATCATTTTCGGCATATTACTCGCTTTTTTAGTCTATAGAAAAGACAAACAAAAACAGGCACCCTTCAAATGGCTGCCTGCAGTATTAAGATTTTTCACAGGTAGCTTAACTGCACTTCTTTTACTGGCACCCGTCTTCTCCGGGCTATCTCATGAAGAAGAGCAGCCTACCATCATCTGGCTGCAGGACATCTCTACCTCCAGCAAGCAATCGCTTGGCGGCTTTGAAAAAAAATATAAAGAACAACAGGAACAAGTACTCCGGCAACTCAAGCAACAATACAATGTACGCGAATTCGGTTTCGGTACAGAGCTCTTTAAAGACAGCATATACACTTACGATCAGAAAGCTACCAACATCACACAGGCACTGGAACTGATCAGCACACAATTCCAGGACAAAAACCTGGGCGCTATCATACTTGCCTCTGATGGTATTTATAACCAGGGGAGCAATCCTTCTTTCCTGCAATTAGCCAAACCCGTACCTATATATCCTATTGCACTCGGCGACAGCACCACACCTAAAGATCTTCGCCTTTCCAGTATTTATGCCAACAAAACCGTCGCGTTAAACAACAGCTTCGAGATCTTTGCCGACATCGTAGCTACCGGGCTGGCAGGTAAGCAAACTACTGCATCTTTAATCCACCAGGGACAAACAATAGCCACACAGCCGATATCAATTAATAATAATGACTTCGCACAAAGCCTGAGCTTCACCGCAAGCGCCAAACAAGCGGGCCTGCAAAAGTACAGCATAAGCATTGCCGCAACAGAAGGAGAGACTAACCTGCAAAACAACAGCCAATCTATAATCGTTGAGGTAAAAGAAAGGAAAACAAAAATACTGCTCCTGGCTAATGCTCCACACCCGGACATCGCAGTGATCCGCCAGGCCATTAATGATGCCAGCCAGTTTGAGCTCACGGTCAGCCTCAACGGCAGCATTCCGGCTAACAGTAACGATTTCGATATACTGATCGCCTATCAATATATCCCTAAAGCAAAATTGAACCTCCCTACCTGGTACATCACCGGGGCCAATATGGCGACAGGCAATATCGCCACACTGAAAGAGATAGAATCCGGAGCAGTAGTGACCAATGAAAGAAATATAAGCGCGCAATTAAAAGATGCCTTCACCCAATTCACCTTACCATCGGGCATAAGGGCTGCATTACCCAAAATGCCGCCATTGACCACTACCCTCGCCGGCATCAAAACAAGCGAACAAACGCTGTTAAGCGATCAATCCGGAGGAGCGGTATGGAATTATTACCCCGGCACAACACCCACCAGCATATTGATCGGGGAAGGGCTCTGGAGATGGTCGGTATATGAGTATAAAAATTTCAACAACTACAATACCACTCATGAACTGATCCGGCAGACCCTCAGCTTCCTGCAGGTGGACAAAGAGAATAAGCCTTTTAAAATTAATGTGCTTAAAAATAACATTACAGACAATGAACCTGCGATCATTCTTGCAGAGCTGCGCAATCCTAACGGAGAACTGATCAATGAGCCGGAAGCAAAACTCAGCTTAAGCAGCGAAGGCAAAACGCTTAATTATAATTTTGAAAAATCGGGCAATGCCTACCGCTTACAGGCAGGACTGCTGGCACCGGGCGACTACAACCTGAAAGGCACGGTAAGCTGGAAAGGCAAAAACTACGAAGACTTTGGCCTGCTCCACGTCAGCGACATTCCTTTGGAAGCCCTGAGAACACATGCCGATTTCCAACTGATGTACCAGCTGGCTGCTAAAACCGGGGGCAGCTTTTTCACCCAATACAATTTCGGGCAGCTTACTGATAGTCTTAAAAATAATCCTCAGATAAAACCTGTGATCCACAGCCAGTCAAAAAGCAAACCCATCATAGATGAGCGGTGGCTGTTTTTCCTCATCATCGCCCTGGCAAGCCTGGAGTGGTTCCTGAGGAAATACTGGAACATGAATACCTGATCTTAAACAACAACATCCATATGAACATCGAACAATTATTTGAAAACAACAAACAATGGATCGCTGAGCAATTAAAAAATGACAGTGAATATTTCAACAAACTGGCTTCGGGCCAGGCTCCCAAAATTCTTTACATAGGTTGCTCTGATAGCCGCGTAACGGCAGAAGAGATCATCGGGCTGAAACCCGGTGAGGCTTTTGTGCACCGCAATGTAGCTAACCTGGTCAACAATGTGGACCTGAGCGTCATGTCGGTGATCAACTATGCGGTAGAGCACTTAAAAGTGGAGCACGTGATCGTATGTGGCCACTATAATTGCGGCGGCGTGAAAGCAGCAATGCAATCTGCCGACCTGGGCATCTTAAATCCATGGCTGAGAAACATTCGCGATGCTTACCGCCTGAACAAGGAGGAACTGAATGCCATAGAAGATATAGACCAGCGCTACGACAGGCTGGTAGAGGTGAATGTAAAGGAACAGTGTATTAATGTATTAAAAACAGCGGTGGTACAAAGGGCGGTAAAAGACAGGGGCCTTACGGTACACGGATGGGTATTTGACCTGCGTAACGGTGAGGTGAAAGACCTGAACATTGACTTCCAGAAGCACCTGGAAGCCATCCGGGAGATCTACCGGCTGGATTAAAAAATTAAAGAGGCTGTCTGAAAATAGTATTTCGTCCCTTCGAGGTAGCGTACCGGTTTGCGAGACTTCTCGGCTACACTGCGTTTCGCTCGAAATAACGACCATTTTCAGACAGCCATATTTTTGTTTAACCGGAACTATTGCTGAGCCGGTTTCAAATATTTATCTAAGAATTGCTCCTGCTCCCATAAGAGGTGCATAATATTTTCCCTGGCTACATAGCTGTGACTCTCTTTAGGCAGGATCACCATTCTTGCATTAGCCCCAAGGCCTTTCAATGCCTGGAAGTAGCGTTCTGTCTGCAAAGTAAAGGTGCCGGGATTATTGTCCGCCTCACCGTGTACCAGCAGGATAGGCTTCTTCATCTTATCGGCGGTATTAAACGGCGACATGCCACTGTAAATAGCGGGCACATCCCAGAAATTTCTTTGCTCTGACTGGAATCCAAAAGGAGTCAGGGTCCTGTTATAAGCACCACTACGGGCAATACCACAGGCAAAGAGATCGCAATGTGTCAAGAGATTTGCCGTCATAAATGCACCATAGGAATGGCCGCCTACCCCTACACGGCTACGGTCAATATAGCCCAGGGCATCTACCGCATCGATAGCTGCTTTACCGTTAGCCACCAATTGATTGATAAAATCATCATTCGGCTCTTTATCACCCTCGCCGATGATCGGGAAGGAAGCATCATCCAGCACCGCATAGCCTTTAGTGACCCAATACACGAATGAACCATAATAAGGGAAGGTAAATTCATTAGGATTCTGCGTACTCTGCCCGGCACTGTTCTTATCTTTAAACTCCTGCGGGTAAGCCCAGATCAGCAAAGGCAGTTTTTCTTTTTTAGTCCTGTCATAACCGGCCGGTAAATACAAAGTACCGCTTAACTCTACCCCGTCAGCCCTTTTGTATTTAATCACTTCTTTATACACTCCTTTGATGCTTTCAAAAGGGTTGGCATTAAAAGTAAGTTGCTGTACCGCGCCGGATTTTTTAAAGTTCCTGAAATAATAATTAGGATATTCTGTTGCCGACTGGATCTGCACCAGGGCCAGGCCTTTTTTAAAGTCTTCGATAGACAGTATTTCTTCTTTTTTATCTTTCAGGTTGCTTTGGTACAGTCGTTTTGTTTTCAGCGTTTTTAAATTCAGCTCGTCAATAAAAGGGAATTGCCCTTTAGGCGTATGTCCTTCACCGACCAGGTATAAATTATTGTTTTCAATAGCCAGCACATCTCTGCCATAAATATTCCTGCGTGCTTCCGGGGTCCCGGGATCACTGTAGACATCCTGGTAGTTCCGGTCACTGATCGTTTTTGGTTGTTCATTATTGCCGGAAGGATCAAACAAATAGGTCTTCAGGTTACGGGTATCATACCACTGGTCATAGACCAGGGCCACCTGCTCATTGCCCCAGCTAATGCCGCCAAAGCGCTGCACGGTTTTGCCCATACTGCGTGGGGCAGCTTCAAAAGGAGCATCCCATAAGAACAATTCATCTCTATACGGCACTTTATTGGCCTGGTCGCCACCATCCAAAGCGGATACATAGAACAAGGTAGCCGGCTTATCATCACGCCAGGATAGACTGCGCTTTCCTGTTCTTACGCTGGAAAACCCTTTAGGCATGATCTCTACCAATGGCACTTCATTCACCTGTTTCAGCAATTTGGCATCCAGGTCATAAATATTTGTTTCATTAGGAAACCTGCTCAAAGGCACGATATAGGAGAAGGGGCGTTTAATGGTAGATACCATAATGTATTTACCATCCGGGGAGAAGCTTTCCCCGGCATACATTCCTTTACCTAAAAACAATTTACTGTTGCCCCCCAGGTCAACGGTATAGAGTTCTGCGCTGATGATGGTTTCGAAATTCTGTTCATCCGTTTTGTTCTTCAACAAGTCGGCATAAGTCCTGTTCTGGGAGGTCTTCCCTTCTGCAACAGATACAATAGGCCCTTTAGGCAGATCGTCCTTTGCATTGATCAGGGCAGGCCTTTTGGCAGGAATGACCTTAACGAGTAAATGCTGGTTATCTTTATACCAGGTATAAGGATAACCCATATTAGCATTCAGGTTATCGGCAGTCAGTCTTTTGGCAGTAGCGGTAGCTATATCCAGCACCCAAAGCTCTACGCCTTTATCAGTAGTATGGGTAAAGGCAATTTTCTTTTCGTCATACGACCAGCCGATATTGGCTATTTTAGGATTGGCAGGCAGCCCTTTTACCTGTACGGGCTCAGCTTTCACATCAGCGACTTTACGCAGCTTAAGGTTATTGATATAGCTTGCCGTAGCGCTGATATTGGTCTTTACATTGACACGCAGACCTGCCAGGCGCAATTCTTCCAGGTTCAGGTCCTCCAAAGACTTATAAGTGTTACGGTACGTAAACAACATATAATCCTTCTTAGTGTCCATGTTGATCGAAGGTGCACGGGCATAATCGGCTAATTGGTAAATTTCTTTTGAAGGTACCTGATACCCGATATTTTCCTGGGCATAGGAGGCTATGCTCAGGCCGAGCAAAAGCAGGCTATAAACTTTTTTCATTTAAGGACATTTTTTGAATGTCGCTAAGTTACGAAGTTTTTCAAGGCTTATAAGCGTAAGCGATCTCGTAAGATTGCTTTTTATATTTTTTGCCGATCTCCCCTACTTTTAAGGCAACAGATTGCGGTGTGGGGTCTACAACGGTATATTGACGGCCCTTATAAGGAATTTCAAATCCTTTAGTACCCTCCAACGCTACGCCCAGCAATACATGGGTAGGATATTGGATCACCACCATGGGCAGATCATAGATCTCTTTAATAAAAAAGTACAGTAAGGCCACCCGGTCATCACAATCACTCTTATCGCGTAAGAGGGTCAGCTCCGGTGCATTTCTTTGCTCTTTGCCTACAGCATCCATATCACTTTCATAAGCAAATGCATTACGGGTGAATTCCATCAGGTAAGCTACCCCATCCTGCCGGCTCATGTCTGCTACAGCCTGTTTCAGCTCAGGCATCAGGGTGTTATAAGTAGTAGTGCTCATGGGAATATTAAAATAGGCCTCATAGTCTACTACAGGATAGTTGGCAAACAGGGTATCTAAAGCATTGTTCACTCTTATGTTGAAATGATAGGCTTTACCCCGGAAGGTGAAGTCGAGGAAGCGATTGCTGAAATTATCTTCGGTAAACTCCGGCAACTGTGCGATCTTGTAAGAAAAGGAAGCAAGCTCTGTTGCCGGCCTGGGCATGGGCACCGACAATAATTCTTCTGTACCGAAAGGAATGGCCGCATAATCATGCCGGTTCAGGCATACATAGCGCTTATGGTCCAGGTCGAAATAAGGAATATCGAATACCTCATCCTCGCTCCGGGTATAGAATAAAAGCTTATTGTCAATCACGGCCAGGCGAACATCATAACCGGTTTGCCGCATCAGCAACCATTTCACCAGGGTATAATCGTTATAGTTCTTTGATTTGGGACTCAGGTAATTGGCGGTACGGCGCACAACCTGGTAGTACATCCAGTCGCTAAGCTGATGGGCCGATTTGTATTGCGCCAGTGCTGCGATCACTTTATTGTATTCGCTTTGCTGCAATTGTTCAATGTATGATGCTACAGCAGATACGCTTACCTCTTTATCAAATTTAGGAACACCGGCAGTAATCTCAGGAATATTAAAGACATCCTGGTAGATATCAATATTTTGCGCATACGCTTTTAGCCCTTGCAGAGCAAAAGCGTAACATAATGATAATATTAAAATGCGCCATTTCACCTTATAAAGTTATATAAAAACAGGCAAATATGCAGCGAAGGAATTATTTGTTTTATTTTTTTAACAGGAAGATACAAAAAGCCCCCGGCAAATGATTTACCGGGGGCTTAAAGAATAAGATATATTGCTGATTAGCTGGCTCCTTTGGAATTGGCTACAATGTAAGCACGGATCAGTTTTCCTTCCTGTTCGGTAGCTTTCGCTTTAGGGATCATCCTGTTCAGCACCTGGTTCCAACGCTGCTCGCCAAACTGCCCTGCAGGATATAATTTATGACAAGTGCCGCATTTGGCATTATTTAAAGCTTCTCCTTCGGCGATCTGCGCACTGCTGTATTGTTTCAGCGCTACTTCTTTAGTCAGCATGGCCGGCGCAGCAGGAGTAGTATTTGCAGCTTTTTTGGGACTACAGGCGATCCCGAATGCTACCAATATACTGAAACCGGATACGACTATCAATTTATTCATAATGTTACACTTTTATGACCCCAAGGTAATTATTTTTCGATGGAGTGCGGGGTTATTTTTTTTCTACTTCTTTTTTGTAATCCATGATAGCCACTGCTATCGCATTGGCCAATGCGGTTTGGCCTTCTTCCGAATTCATAAAGGCTTCCTCTTCCTGGTTATTGATAAAGCCCAGCTCGATCAATACGCCCGGCATGGCACTTCCTGCCAGTACCTCAAGGCTCTTTTGCTTAACCCCCAGGTTATTACGGCCTGCTTTTGAAAAGTTTTGCTGCACTTTGCTGCCCAGCATCACGCTGCGGCTCAGGAAAGCCTGGGAGTATTGTGCAATAAGGATCGCCGTAGTAGGATCGCTCTCATCCAGTAATCCCGGCTCTTCGGCTACGCTCTCACCGAATTCGCCGATCGCTTTTTCCTTTTGGTCGTTCCGGGTAAGCCCCAGCACATAGGTCTCTGTACCCGAAGTTTTGGTTGCCCTGTTGTGTATGGTTTTATAAACAGGTTCAGTCACCCATTTTTTACCGCGCTTCACCCTCCTGGTACCCGCCTGCACCCTTGTAGAGGTACCTGCTGTGGAGTTGATATGGATAGAAACGAAAAGGTCTGCATTGGCTTTATTGGCAATGGCATGGCGGCCTTTCAGTTCAACAAAAAAATCGCTGTCCCGGGTCAATGTAGTTTTCAACTGAGGTGCTTCTTTTTTCAGGATGTCGCGCACTTTAAGGGTAACGGCCAGGGCAATGTCTTTTTCTTTAGAGAAAGAGCCTATGGCCCCGGGATCTTTTCCGCCGTGTCCTGCATCCAGCACTACATGGCTCATTTTTCTCTGTGCAAAAACAGTACCGCATACAAATGTAAATAAGACGAATAACAGCAGTTTAATACTTTTCATTAACTTCATACGTTATAAATGACTAGAGTTAAGCACTAAGCTTTCTCAACAAAAATGAGTCTAAATATTTGCTTTGACTGCAAATATAATAGATGGTTAAGCCAATACATAATTTTTAACCCTTTTTTGCTCATAAAGAAATAGTAATTTTGCGGCGTATTTTTTATGAAGGATGTATCAGGAAGAGTCTTGGATAAAATGAAAGCAACGGCTGTAGCCTTGCTCTGCTTGCTATTTCTAGTAATCTCCACTCAGGCTCAGGCCCAGAAGCTCAATACCGATTCTACTACAAACGCCAATGCGTTAAAAAAATCTGAAAGCAATACCGCCAGTGATACCAGTGCTAAAAAAGGAGCGGCTTTAGGCATCAGGATCAGCCCGGATGCCCCGGAGCATGAGGTCGTCTCAACGGCTAAAGACTCTGCGATCTTGGATATGGAGACCAGTATCTATTATTTATACGGGGATGCCAACATTAAGCAGGATGAACTGGAATTAAAATCTGGTGTGGTTGAGTTCAACCAGAAAACCAATGTCATCAGTGCCTACCCGGAGTATGATACCAATCATGTAAAGATCTCGGAACAATCCTTTAAGCAGGGTTCAGAAACATTTACCTACGATTCATTAAGGTATAATTCAAAAAGCAAAAGGGCTATTGTACGCAATGCCCGGATGCAATATGGAGAGGCCTATATCAATAGTTACCAGGTAAAGAGAAACCCTGATCAATCTATTTTTGGCTACCGGAATGTATATACTACCTGTAACCTGGAACATCCCCACTTCGGGATCAATGCCCGGAAGATCAAGGTGATCCCTAATAAAGTGGCCGCATCAGGCAGGGCACACCTGGAAATTGCGGATTTACCTACCCCGCTTATTTTTCCATTTGGTATCTTTCCCATCAACCCGGAAAAGAAGTCCGGCTTTATATTGCCTACCTATACCCTGGAAGGCAACCGTGGTATGGGATTGCAAAGGCTCGGGTATTATGTGGACATCAATAAATACATCGGTGCTTCTGTAATGTTTGATATCTTCTCCAAAGGAAGTTACGGCGTTTTCGGGAGTACAGAATATACTAAGCGGTATAAGTACAGCGGCGCACTGAACATAGATTACACTTACTCTAAGCTGGGTGAAGAGTTTGAACAGAATGCCGTTATCCAGAAGGATTTCAAGGTGCGCTGGAAGCATACGGTTGACCCCAGGTCTATGCCGGGCGCGACCTTTACCGCCAATGTAGAGGCCGGAACCGGGGGCTATAACCGCGTAAACGGGATGACGGCAGATATGCAGCTGAACAACCAATACCGCTCCACGATCGCCTATTCCAAAACCTGGGCCGGTAAACCATTCTCGTTCACAGCGGCTGCCAACCACAACCAGAGTACGCAAACGGGCCAGGTAACGGTGACCTTACCGGACGTTTCCTTTAACGTCGCCCAGATCACTCCTTTCCAGAGAAAGACCCGCGTGGGTAAAGATAAATGGTTTGAAAAAATCTCTGCTACTTACAACTTCGCTGCGCAAAACAGGATCAATTTTATTGACACGGCTTTTAAATTCAGCACCCTATCCTTCGATCAGTTTGACAATGGGATCAAACATACTGCGGCCATTTCAGCAACCTATAATGTGCTGAGATTCATCAACTGGAACTTCAATATTCCTTATAATGAATACTGGAATACCAAGCAAACGTTCTATACCTGGAACCAATCAAAACTGGGCAATGATACGGCCACAAAAACCGGCTTTTTTGCGACCCGTGACTTTAGTTTTAATACGGCGATCAATACCAGGATCTATGGTTTAAAGATGTTTAAAAAAGGTAAATTAATGGGGATCCGCCATGTGGTCACCCCTGCCCTGAATTTAAACTATACTCCGGGATTTGCCCGGTCTCCGTTTAATTATTTTTACGATTATTATAATCAAAACGGCATTCAATCATTTAACTCTCCGTACTCGGCCTCTCCAAGTGCGATCATGGGACCCACTAATCCTCTTCCTATAGGTGCTGCCGGGGTAAGCATTAACAATAACCTGCAGATAAAGGTGCGTTCTAAAGATTCTACAGGCACAAAAAATATCACCTTAATTGACGGTTTAGCCATTGGTACCAATTATAACTTCTTCGCGGACTCTAATAATTTAAGCAATATTAGTTTTAACGGCCGCACCAGCATCCTGCAAAAGTTCAATATCTCATTCGGCGGTTCATTTGACCCGTATCACTGGGAAAACGGGCGCAAGACCAAGCATTACTCTATAGAAAAGAACGGGCCAATTGCCAAAATGAGAAACCTGTACGCATCCCTTGACTTTGATCTTAACGGAGAGGCTAAAAAGCAGGATGAAGATGATGTGGAAGATGCCCGGGCCAATAGTGCCGACTTCCAAAGAATGCTGCGGAACAACGGCCTTGCTGCTTATTATGATTTTAATATTCCCTGGTCTTTAAGAATTTCTTCTTCTATTAATTACTCGCTTAACAACCAGTTAGACGGAAGGGAAAAAGAAGTGTATACGCCGCAATTGAGTGTGTCGGGCAGTTTGAGGTTTACCAAAAAAATGATGTTTAACTTCATAACCGGTTATGATTTTCAAAACAAATCAATCGGGGCTACTACATTAAACATCAGTCGCGATCTGCACTGCTGGCAAATGGCCTTGAATATTACGCCATTCGGGCTTTACAGGAATTATAATTTCACGTTGAATGTGAAGTCTTCGGTGCTGCAGGACCTGAAACTGACCCGGAGACGTGCTTACCAGGATAACTTCTAAGATGCCATTAACGGTATATATAAATCGTATCGGTGTGAATCAGGTTACTTACATTACCTGCTTCATCTTTAATGGATAAACTAAATACTGCGGTATCATTAGCGACTCCGGGAGCTAAAGGAAAAAAAGTAGGTATGTTCAATCTTATATTACCATAACCTTTCAGGTATTTTTTCCCGCTTCTCTCCTGCTGCCCAATGTATGGAAATGGAAAACGGTATTCTGCGCCGGTGATCACATTAGTGAGAAAGACCCGCATTTCGGTATCGTCAATTTTTGTGCCCAGGTCACCATTACCATCTACAAAATCGTAATACATATACCAATCCCCGGAATCAGTAAGCGCATTGATGTGCGTCATGTTCATCCCCTGGTAGGTGATCTCCGGTATATCGGAATAAGTGGCATCCTTTTTTTGACAAGCGCTCAACACTGCTATTGTCCCCAGCAAACCTAAAAATCCAGCTACTTTTTTAGTCATGTATTAATGTATTAACTTCGTTGTTCAAATCTATTTAAAACTCTCAAATTTACAAATTTAATATGATGTTGGATCATCTTTCTTCAAATATTGCGTGGTTAAAATCTATTAACGCAGCCAATTTTGAGCAAAGAGCGCTGGAACTCTTCCGGCACCAGTATAAAAATACGATCCTGTATCGCGATTACTGCAATCACCTCAACCGCAAGCCGGAAAATGTGCATACAATAGCCGAAATCCCTTTCCTGCCGATCTCCTTTTTCAAATCCCATAAAGTCCTGGCGCAGGGCCGCAGCGGGCAATTACTGTTTGAAAGCAGCGGCACAACGGGGATGACCCCCAGCAGGCACTACATTGCACAGCCGGGATATTATGAAACTGCCTTCCGAAAAGGCTTCCATGATTTTTATGGCGCTCCGGAAGATTATATCATCCTGGGACTACTCCCCTCTTATTTAGAACGTAAACATTCCTCGCTGGTGTATATGGTACAAGACCTCATTCAGTCCAGCGCTCATCCCTTAGGTGGATTTTATTTAAATGAATGGGAGCAAATAGCCGCTATCCTGCAGCAAGCCCAGGACCGGAAAATATTCCTGATCGGGGTCACCTTTGCCTTGCTGGATTTTGCAGAAACATTCCCTATGGACCTGAGCCGGCACATAGTTATGGAAACCGGGGGCATGAAGGGGCGCAGGGAAGAATGGACACGAATGGAGGTACATGCTTACCTGGGCCGGCAATGGAACCTGGATGCCGTACACTCAGAATATGGCATGAGTGAAATGTTGTCCCAGGCCTATTCCAAAGGCAAAGGCGTATTCCACTGTACGGCTACCATGAAGATCTTACTGCGGGATGAAAATGATCCGCTGGAAAATTATTTTACGGGAAGCGGTTGTGTAAATGTGATCGATCTGGCCAATATAGACTCCTGTGCCTTCATCGCTACAGAAGATATAGGCAAGGTAGCTGCGGACGGAAGCTTCGAGATACTGGGAAGGAGGGACACTGCAGCCCTCCGCGGATGTAGCCTGATGGTTATTTAAATTTAGTAAAAGATATACTATATTTACCCTCATTAAAGATATTGAATCCATCGGTTTAACCCTATTTATCAAAATAAATGCAGGAAAAAGATACAGAATTTAAACGCAGCCTCAGCCTGACGGACGGCATCCTCATTGTTGCCGGCAGTATGATCGGCTCGGGCATCTTCATCGTAAGTGCCGATATGGTGCGCAATGTAGGCAGTGCCGGCTGGCTGATCGCTATCTGGGTCATTACGGGCATCATGACCGTATTTGCAGCCATCTCTTATGGTGAATTGTCTTCCATGTTTCCTAAGGCTGGCGGACAGTATGTCTTCCTGAAAGAAGCTTATAACCGGCTTACGGGCTTTTTGTATGGCTGGAGCTTCTTCTCTGTCATCCAGACGGGTACCATAGCGGCCGTAGGGGTTGCCTTCAGCAAATTTGCCGGGCATTTCATCAAGCCGCTGGAGATGACGGACGAAAATATTTTGTTTTCCATCGGGGAGAGTTTTAAGCTCTACCCGGCACAACTGGTATCTATAGGCCTCGTTATATTCCTCACCTGGGTCAACTCAAGGGGGGTAAAAGAAGGCAAACTGATCCAGAGGATCTTCACTTTTGCCAAACTTATTTCTTTATTCGGATTGATCGTTTTCGGCTTCCTGCTGGCCTTTGACCAGGACATCTGGAATGAGAACTGGAGCACCGGCTTCCAGATGAGCCATACTGCGGCCATCCCCGAAGCCAGTGGCGGTGGCTGGAGCCTGTTCCAGAATATAGACAGCCTTACGGTAGGACTGGGCTTTGTGGCCGCAGCCATGGTGGGCTCTGTCTTCAGCAGTGTGGCCTGGGAGAATGTGACCTTTATTGCCGGGGAAATTAAGAACCCGCAAAGGAATATCGGCCTGAGCCTTTTCCTGGGAGCACTTATTGTAACGGTGATCTATGTAACCATTAACCTGATGTACCTGGCAGTGCTTCCGCTGACTCCTGAGGCCTCCGGATTCGTCTACCCTGCCACGGGTAATGAAGCCAGTATTGCTTTTGCAGAAAAAGACCGCGTGGCCACTGCGGCCTCGCTCCCTATATTTGGTCCTATAGGCGCTACCATCATCGCCATCATGATCATGGTATCTACCTTCGGCTGTAATAACGGCCTGATCATGACCGGTGCCCGTGTGTATTACACGATGGCCAAAGACCAGCTTTTCTTTAAAAAAGCAGGTGCTTTAAACAAAAATGCCGTACCGGGCTGGGCACTCTGGGTACAATGCTTCTGGACCAGCGTACTTTGCCTTAGTGGCAAATATGGTATGCTCCTGGACTATGTGGTATTCGTTACGCTTATTTTTTACATCATCACGATAATAGCTTTGTTCAAATTACGCAGAACCCGCCCGGATGCGGAACGCCCGTATAAAGCTTTCGGATATCCTTTTATCCCGATCATCTATATTATACTGGCCAGCCTGATGGCTATAGGCCTCTTAATTGCCAAATGGGAAACCTGTGTGTTCGGTATTATTGTCGTTTTGATAGGATTGCCCATCTATTATATTTTCATGAGAAAACAGAACAGTGCTGAAGCTTAATTGATATGAATTTTCTATTTCCTTTATTCCTGCTTGCAGGGGCGGCCATAGCCATCCCGATCATTATACACCTGTTTAATTTCAGAAAGTACAAGACCATCGAGTTTTCGGATACCCGGCTGCTGGAACAGATCAAGATCACGTCACAAAAAAGCAGGAAGGTCCAGAACTGGTGGTTGCTGCTGAGCAGGATACTTTTTGTGCTGGCATTGGTGCTTGCCTTTGCACAACCTTATTTCGGCACTAAAAAGGGCGTAGCCAGGCAGCTGCAGTTAATTTATATCGACAACTCCCAAAGTATGGCCGACAACCTGGGCGGACAGCGGCAACTCTTACAAAATGCCATTGACGATGCCCGGGCCATTATTAACAGCCAGGATGAGCAGCAGCAATATATTTTACTCACCAATAATAATATTTATGCCAGCAGGCCAATCGGCAAAAGCCAGGTGGCCGAGGCTTTAAACAAGCTGAAGATAAGTGCCCGGATGGTTTCTCTGAAACAGGTCAACCAGGCGGTGAATAATGCCCTGAGTGATAACAATGCAAAAGAGGCCACGGTATTCATCCTTTCTGATCTGCAGAAAAGTACTTTGTTCCAGGAAGCATTAGACACGACCTCAGCTAATGTGCATTACATCATCAGGCCGCAACAGCATAAGCAGTCGGCCAATCTCTATTTTGATACGGCTTATTTTGTGAACCCGGTGATCGATACGCGGCAGGAAAATCCGCTGGTGGTAAAGATCTCCAAATCCAATAGCACCGCAGCTATTCAAAGCCAGGTGCAGGTATGGGTCAATGACCAGGCAAGGGCAGCAAAGAATATCGAGTTTACCAATGACAGTACCTGGACTGATACGATCCCTTTAATGGTGAATACCCCGGGCTGGCACAAAATATTGTTGACGGTAAAAGATGCCCCCATACAGTTTGACGACAGCTTCCGGATCACCGCTAAAACGAATGCAAATCTTGCGGTGCTGAACCTGAATGACGGCTCTTCCAGTCCTTATCTGCAGGCGGCCCTCAGCCCGATGAACGGTTTCATCACCCGGAATGCACCTTTAAATGCCGGAAATGCCAATGAATGGCCCAATAATAACCTGGTCGTTTTGCAAAATATACAACAGCTCAGCCCCGAGCTGGCTGATGCGGTGAAAAAGGGTTTACAGAACGGCCAAAGTTTCTTCCTGGTACCGGGCAATATCACGAACATAGATGCCTTCAACCAGCAATTGAATAAAATTGCACCAATCAACTTCAGTGCTCCTGATACGGCAAGTACACAGATAGGCGCAGTGCAGACAGAGCATGCTTTACTCAAGGATGTGATCGCATCGATGCCACAAAATGTACAATTGCCTACTGTTTTAAGACACTATCCCATTCATGCGGGCATCAGTGCCAACCAGCAGAGTGTACTCACTTTAAAGAACGGGAAACCTTTCCTGGCGCAGTACTCGGTAGACAACGGATCTTTATACATCATAGCCAGCTCCTTGGACGAACGTTCGGGCAATTTTGTATTGAGCAACCTGTTTATGCCCATCCTGTATAAGATGTGTGCGGTCAGCGGTGCCCAATCTATTTATGCGATCAATGCCAACAGCAATCAACCGGTCTTTATCCCTAATTCATCCAGCAACCGCACGGTGTTTAAAGCAAAAGGCCCCGGCCTGGAGATCATACCGGCCCAGAATGCTTATGGTAACGGTACTAATATCTTCTTAGGAAAAGCTATTGACCAGTCGGGCTTTTATCTCTTAAAGAATGAATCGCTTGCAGACAGTACCTTGGTAGCCGTAAATGCCAATGTGCTGGAATCAAAACTGGAAGCGGCAACTGAAGCGGAGCTGGAGCAACAACTGAAGCCTGCCCGGCTGAGCTGGGAAAAGAGTGGTGTCCTCAGCAGCAATGCAGCATCAGACAGTGGTATGGAATTATGGAAATGGCTGATCGTGATCGCTATTATTGCCTTGCTCATCGAGACGTATTTCCTGCTCCGGAAACCAAAAGCTACTGCGGCTCAACAAGAGTCTGCTAAACTTTAGGGGTTCTTAATTTCGGTTCTTTTATTTTGAAGGTGATCCTGTGAAAAGGGGTGTGTCCCTTGCTCATGGTGATCAATTTATGTGCCGGTGTAGGATATCCTTTATTGGTCGTCCAGTCATATTCGGGAAAGTCTGCGGCTATCTGCATCATATAATCATCCCGGTAAGTCTTTGCCAGGATGCTGGCAGCGGCAATGCTGGCAAACTTGCTGTCTCCTTTAACGATACACTGGTGGGCGATCCCGAAATAGGCAGGAAAGCGATTCCCGTCGATGAGGAGCAGTTCCGGCTTGAGGGGCAGCTTATCCACACATTCATGCATGGCTCTGAAAGAGGCTTTCAGAATATTTATTTCATCAATAATATGGTTATCGATAAAGGTAACCGAATAAGCCAGTGCAGCAGATTCAATGACTGGTCTTAGCAGTATCCGGTCTTTTTCGGTCAGCTGCTTGCTATCGTTCAGTAAAGGATGAAAAAAATCTTTAGGCAAGATCACCGCCGCAGCTACTACGGGCCCGGCAATACATCCCCTGCCTGCCTCATCCAGGCCGGCTTCTGTCAAATCAGGTGTAAAGGCGCTTTGCAACATATTATTTTATCCCTAAAATTTTAAACGGCACGTCTAAGATCGCATCAACAGGTTTTACTGCTTGCTTAAACTTCCTGGTCATCCCTATACGCTTGCTGAACATGAGCCTGGCCATACCATAGTTGCCGGAAACTTCATTGCTGAATACCTGCTTGCCTACCAGCATCTTGCTGTGAATATAGTGTGCAGAAATGCTCCAGTCTTCGCGCTCGTAGGAAGCGCGCAACCACAGGCTGGCATTAAGTCCTGAGCCGATCCAGGTATTTTCCCGTGGTGTAAATTGTTCGTCCAATCGCTCTTTTACAAAGTTGACGGGCACTTTTACGGTTGCTATCCCGGCAAATAACCAGCGCTTGTTCAGCACCCAGGTATAGGCATAGCCACCACCGAGTGCAAAATTCCAGATACGCATACGTTCCATATTGGCCGCAAAATGATTGAGGTCCACGCCGGAAGCAATAAAGGCACTGTCCCCGCTTTTCACCCAATAGTTGGCATCGAAAGCCAGGATCGGCGTTCCTACAGCATATTTCATGCGCTGGAAGCGCAATACACTCCCCCGGAAAGAATAGCGTTTGTTGAGCGCATACATATTATTGAGGCCGAGCAAGGTAAAGCCAATGTCCGGGCGGGTGACCTGGTAGCCTGCATTGTTGTATTCTTTGTTAAAATCCCCGGAGAAGCCTTTATAAAGCTGTGCATTAATAAAAGAAAGGGTACGATAACCGGCAAGTTGCGACTGGAAATCCAGTGAGCGGGTTTTAAGTTCCTTATTGTTATTCAAGGGCAATACATTTACGGCTGCACTTAAGGCCAGGTAGCGGTAAGTAAAGCCCAGCCCTACCGACATATTGGAATTGGGCATATAGTCATAGGTATGCCCATTGCTCAGGGCTGTAGCATGCCTGATCTTCAGGTCTTTGTTCTGCACATATAATTCAAGGCCGAAAAGATGTTCATAAGAACTCACCATAGCGGAATCAAACTTGAAATCGCTGAGTATGGAAATGCCTTTTTCATCAAAAGAATCAATAACCTGTGCAGAAACGGTAGTTGTTTTTGCAATAATTATTGTGATAATCAATAGGATATGGCAAAATGCGCCGTATTTTGAAGGTCTCATTATAGCAAATTTAAAACACATAAGTCTCTTTCGACCATTAAATACAATATTTTTGCTCCTTCAACTAGATAACAATGAAAAAGAGATACCTGTTCCTCATCATTTTTATACTGACCGGTATAGTGATGTATGTAACGAACCCAAAGCCAGAGCAGCACCGAAAAGCTGTTTATCATGAAATAGATGGTATATTGAAGGAGCAGAAAGAGCAGCTGATGCAGTCTAATGCTAATTTATCTAAAATGCTGGGCAATGTGAATGATGAAAGCATCCAATCTATGGTATTACCTTTCCTGGAGCAGGCGGTGGTGGTTGAGGACTACAAGGTGTTTTCCCTGACCAAGATTGACCTGGGCACCGGTAGCTATACCGTAGGGCTTGGTGTTTTCGGCAAGGTCTTTATCGCTCCGCAGTTAAAGGAAAAAGTAAAAGAAAACATTAGCAAATACCTATAGTTTTATTTAGTGAGCAAGCCATTAAAAGTACCTTATAAGGCGATCGGTATTATTGTGATTGTATTGCTGCTTATCGTAGGGCTGCTGTCCCGGGTGCATATGCGTATGCCTGTGCCGCTGCCTGCAGGAGCACAACAAAAAGTCATTCCAGCCAATGCGGCTTTGACTTTTACCCGTCATGCAGCGTGCCGGATGGCCTGCAGAGGTATTACCGAAGCTGAGATCCGCGAGGTGCTTGCAGAGGGAGTAGTCAATGCGCAAAAGTCAGATCAGCAGGACCGTCCCTGCCCTACTTATGCGATAGAAGACCGGGTGAAAGACGGTCAATTATTAAGAATTGTTTTCGCCGTCTGTGCCCGCCAGATCAAGGTAATTACCTGCATCGACCTGGAGCGCGAGCATGATTGTGATTGTAAATAAAAGATTTTTTTAAGCGCTATTTAAACATTATTTTTGAGGCCGTAAATAAAGAAACTAATGGGTTTTAATAAAGTTGTTGCGAACGCGGAAGAAGCCGTTAAAGACATTCAAGACGGTGCCGTATTAATGCTGGGAGGCTTCGGTTTATGCGGCTTGCCTGAAAACTGCATCAGTGCCCTGATCAGCAAGGGCGTGAAAGACCTGACCTGCATCTCTAACAATGCCGGGGTGGATGATTTCGGTATTGGCTTAATGCTGCAAACCAAGCAGGTGAAGAAAATGATCTCCAGCTATGTGGGTGAGAACGCAGAGTTTGAACGCCAGTTACTGAGCGGGGAGTTAGAAGTTGAATTAATTCCGCAGGGAACTTTAGCAACAAGATGCCTGGCTGCGGCTTATGGTATGCCTGCGATCTTTACACCTGCAGGTGTAGGTACAGAGATTGCTGAAGGTAAAGAAATGCGTAATTTCGATGGTAAAGATTGTCTGATGGAGATGGCCTTTAACGCGGACTATGCCATTGTTAAGGCATGGAAAGGTGATACTGCCGGTAACATCATTTTCAATAAAACAGCCCGCAACTTCAATGAGATCATGGCTATGGCCGGTAAGGTGACTATTGTAGAGGTGGAAGAACTGGTGCCTGCAGGTACGCTGGACCCTAACTTTATCCATGTTCCGGGCATTTATGTGCACCGCATCTTCCAGGGTAAAGATTATGAGAAACGTATCGAGCAAAGAACGGTAGCGAAATAATTGTAAAATATACAATAAGCTTATAAAAGGAGAAGCGCTTCAGTGATGAAGCGCTTCTCCTTTTTATTCTTATATCCCGATCTCGATCTGGAATCTTCCGTACCAGGAATTCCTGGTGGTATTATTGAAATAGTCTTGCTTGTTATAAGTAAGCTCTCCCTGGATCTTAAAGGCATGTTCCCAGATGTAACGGGTAAGGCCTATGGTCATTTGCTGCGCATCCGGGCGGTATTGTCTGATCTGCTGGTTCATTTCCTGCCAGGAATACCTGCCGATGATCTCGTAGCCCTTCAGGAACATATAGGAGCTCTGGATATCGAAGCCCTGCCCTGCCACCACGTAATTGATCCGGGTAGGATCATCGGGATCAACGGCTATGGGGTTATTGTCCTCTGCAGAACGGTTCATATAGGCCGCAAAGGCGGAAAAGCCGCGGTATTTAAACATCGCATCGGCCAGCAAGGTGTAGATATCCTTTTTCTGGTAGAGGTATTCGCCTAGCTGGGCTGCATTTCTTTTGGCCTTATTGTTGAACTGGTAGGCTGCTGACAGCATTAATTTCGGGTTTTCTTCTCTTAATATATCCCCTTCAAAATACTCCCCGTTTTTCTTAAAAGAACCAAAGGGATAAAGTTCCACCTTACCGGTATAGGCAAGATTCATATCATCGTTTTTCGTAAAATTACGGCCTTCTCCCTGGGAGATAGCACCTTTGAAATTATAGGAAAAGCGGTTCCTGCGCTGGTTGATATAGTTGACCTGTACCCCAAAGTCACGGTCGATATTAAAGGTAGCGTTGTTGATGGTGCGATCGGTCAATTGCAAAGCGCCTGAGGAGTTGACACGCTGGCGGTTGCCCGGCAGTTTGGTCTGCCCGAAGCCTACTGACCAGTGTTTATTGATACTGTAAAACATTACGGCATCGCGGATCACCTGCAGGTTTTCGCCATCTTCCACTGCTCCGCCCAGGTCTCCCGGGGCAAAGCTCAATTGCAAGGCATAAGTAAACCTCGGATTACCTACATAGCCATCAAAACGCAAACGGGTTCTCCTTACCCCTCCGTCTATTACGCCATCCTTCCCTTCTTCCTGGTTAAAAGTGCCGCGGGATTGAATACGGAACCTGATATTCATCTGGTAAACACTGTCGGGGGAGGTAAAGCCTAAACCTTTACCATAACTGTAATAGGGCAAAGAATAGATCCTTTGCTCCAGGTCTCTGTTGGTCAGGGTGTCTTTTTCCTGGGCATCTGCCGTAAAGGCAAATAAAGACAATGAGATGGGTAGCAGATTTCTTTTCAAAACTTTATGTCAGTTGAATTTGGATGCGAAATTAATTGCGGGAGGCATAAATAAATAATCAATAACAGAAACTTAATGATTTATTAATATTCAGTTTATATTAAGCTAAGTGGATCAGCGCTGTTTGCCGGTAAGCATAGGCACAAAATGGGCCTTGCCTACGATCTCTTCGGTATAGCCGTTTTCTGTCTTAATGATCTTCTTCATTTGCTGCTCTTCATCGCCCACAGGAATGATCATGATACCACCAGGCTTCAGTTGCTGAATTAATTTTTCGGGCACATAGGGCGCTGCTGCGGTAACGATCACTTTATCAAAAGGAGCAAAGGAAGGCAAGCCCTCAAAACCGTCTCCGTAAAACCTTTTAATGCCATTCAGGGTCTTTAAATAGGCAAAATTATTCATTTGTTTATAGAGTTCATGCTGGCGCTCTATAGAAAAAACCTTAGCACCCAGCACGGCGAGTACTGCGGCCTGGTAACCACTGCCGGTGCCCACCTCCAGCACTTTTTCGTAAGGCTTTATGGCTAATAACTGGGATTGCAAGGCTACGGTATAGGGATGGGAGATGGTCTGCCCGGCAGCGATCGGGAAAGCGCGGTTCTCGTAGGCCAGCCGCTCCAGCGCAGTATCCAGGAAGAAATGCCGGGGCACTGTATTGATAGCATTCAATACAGTCTCATTACTAATGCCTAATGTTCTTAATTCGTCAACGAGTTTTTGTCTTAATCCTTTGTGTAAATATGTATCTAGTAAGGGTTCTTGCATAGGGCAAAGATACATGATGCGGTGGGGAAATGCTCCTGCTGTGGAAAACAAAAAAAGCCATTTCAGCTTGTGAAATGGCTTTTTCAGGTAAAAAATATAATTAACGTACTAGTTTTACATTTATTGCATTGATACCTTTACGACCTTGTTGGATCTCATACTCAACTACATCGTTCTCCTTAACTTCGTCAATCAATCCACTTACGTGAACAAATACATCCTCGCTGCTGTTTTGGGCTTTAATAAATCCGAAGCCTTTTTCGGGGTTAAAGAACTTTACAGTTCCTTGTAACTTTTGGTTTTCCACTTTAATAAATTTTAATTGATAATGATATTGCAAACATAAAGCATAATAATTATAAATCTTCTTTTTTAGGAATATTTATAAAAATTATACAATCAATTGACGAAAGGCATTTTTACTACCTTAGCCTTGATGGATTTATCTCTTACAGAAACAAAAACTTCAGCGCCTTCTACAGCATTTTCTTTGTTCAGGTAGGCAATACCGATGGCTTTGTTCAAGGTAGGAGACTGGGTACCGGAAGTGATGATGCCTATTGAGTTTCCGGCTGCATCCAGCAGTGCATAGCCCTGGCGCGGAATACCTCTTTCTTCCATTTCTATCCCTACCAGTTTACGTTTTGCGCCTTCTTCTTTCACTTTAGCTGCGTGCTCTTTACCAATGAAATCTTTAGTGAATTTGGTGATCCAGCCCAGACCTGCTTCAATAGGAGAAGTGGTGTCGTCGATCTCATGGCCGTAGAGGCAATATCCTTTTTCTAATCTCAGGGTATCGCGCGCGCCCAGGCCGATTGGTTTCAGGCCTTTAGAAGCGCCTGCTTCAAAGATAGCATCCCATATTTTACGGGCATTTTCAGGGGTATCCTGTATGTAAATTTCCACACCACCGGAACCGGTATAGCCTGTAGCGCTGATGATCACATCGGGCACACCGGCAAAAGTACCTACGGTAAAGGTGTAATATTTAAGATTGGCTAATTCTACATCTGTTAAGCTTTGAATGATCTCATTAGCTTTTGGTCCCTGGATCGCCAGCTGGGCTACCTGGTCAGAGATGTTTTCTATAGCTGCATTATTGGTATTGTGTTTCACCACCCAATTCCAGTCTTTTTCAATATTAGCAGCGTTTACCACTAATAAATATTTTTCGTTCGGCTCGAAACAATAAACGATCAGGTCATCCACAACTCCACCGTCTTCGTTCGGGAAGCAGGTGTACTGTGCTTTTCCGGCTTCAAGTTTAGCAGCATCATTACTACAGATACGTTGTATCAGTTCCAATGCATTAGGACCGCTAATCATAAACTCACCCATGTGACTCACATCAAATACTCCGGCATTATTGCGCACTGTGGCATGTTCTTCATTAATGCTTGTATAAGAAATCGGCATGTTGTAGCCTGCAAATTCGGCCATCTTTGCACCTAATGCGATGTGCTTCTCTGTAAACGGAGTTGTTTTCATTATGGAAAAGAATTTTGTTTTAAAATTCTGGCAAATATAAGGAATTCGTTCGTTGTAAGGCTATACCTGGTTATTGGTCTTCCTGTATCGGTTTAAAAGCAGGATGCTGAGCAGGTAGCTGATGATTCCCAGGGCAATCGCCAGTACCGTTCCACCAAGAAAAAAGGAGAAACCGGCTTCTTTGAACTCTTCCAGGCTCATGAGCTTCGGGTTCAGGTGCCAGTCATCATAGCCCAATAGCCATTTACCACACAGGAGGCTCAGGCCCCACCATATCGGGGTCAGGGGAAATACACTGATATTGGCTGCTATAAGGAAAAGTGTTTTATTCAGGCGCAAAGCGATGGCAGCCGGGATACCCACCAGTAGCTGGAATCCCCAGATGGGCACAATGCCCATAAATATGCCAAACGCTATGCTGGAAGCTTTGCGCGGATTGGACTCTTCGGGGCGCTGCAAGGCTACCCTGTAGATTTCGCGCCAGCCTTCTTTGGTGAAGAGTTTTTTAATAAGGTTTCTCGGGTGTATGTAGAGCAAGGCCGTAAAGGTCAGGAAGGTATTCAGGATACTGATCCTGGTAAAGTCCTTAAACGGCCTGAAATGTGATATGCGCTCCTCTGCCGGCGGATAATATACCTGCACCGGGATATGGATAACGGGTACATTGCGCCAGGCTATTCTTACCGGGGCTTCGATCTCCAGTTCGTATTTACGGGTAAAATATTTCATGGTGCCCGCATGTTTCAGGGGATAAACCCGGTAGCCGGACTGTGTATCGGGTAGCTTAATGCCGGTTTCTACCCAAAACCAGAAATTAGAGAATTTATTACCGAAGCTGCTTTTGCCGGGGACATTTTCCTGGTTAAGGTTTCTGGCACCAATGATGAGTGCTTCGGGCTGCTCCGCTATGGCGGCTATAAAGGCCGGTAGATCGGAAGCATAGTGCTGCCCGTCGCTATCGATGGTAATGGCATATTCATAGCCCAGTGCATAAGCCTCACGGAAGCCCACTTTTAAGGCATGCCCCTTGCCCTGATTTTGAGCGTAGGAAACGATGTGTAAGTGTTGAAACTCTTTTAAAATATCCGGGGTCTGATCTGTAGAGCCATCATTGACTACCAGGATATTCCGGGTATATTTTTCTATATCCTTCAAGACCTGGGCTAATGTCTGCTGATTGTTGTAAGTAGGCACCAGCACACATACACGCAGTGCATCAAACTGTTGTGATATAGAATGAGGAATATTCATTTGCGGTGCAAAGATTATTCGTTTTGATGAAATTAAAAACTTTTTATTACATTTGCGTTCCTTTTCGAAGCGAAAGTTGGGAAGTTTATCGCTTTGAAAATTCGGGACGTAGCGCAGCCCGGTAGCGCACTTGCATGGGGTGCAAGGGGTCGCTGGTTCGAATCCAGTCGTCCCGACTGGCGTGAATAAGGTAGCAGCAATGCTACCTTATTTTTTTTTATCGTCAAAAAGATCAATTTTATTAGTAACAGTTTAAAAACTTGTGGCGTATACATTATTATGCATAATGTTTAGCAAGTCTGAATAGAAAGCATTCGACAGGCCTTATCCCTCTGAATTGCATATCCGGAACAGCTCATAAAGGGATTTTTAAATCCCCAAGTATCGATTGTTCGACATACGCTTCGCTAACCTATCGAACAGCACGGCAAAGAGGGGAAGAATCAATAGTAGTCCACAAAGACTGAATGCTGTGAACAGTACGGTATACCAACCCTCAACCGGAATAAAATAGCCAAATTTTCTTAGGAAAAAAGCCTTGCACAAAGGCTACTGCCAGGGCTAATAATGATCTATATCCCTTAGGCAGAATAATATATGCCTATAAAAATACCCATTATTACATTTATAATAATTAAATTCGTAGTGTATTTACATTTCTTAAGCGGGCAAATATTGATCATTTATGAGGAATACACTTACTTATTTATTGTTGCTTTCTTTTATTTTTTCGGGCATTTATGCCTGCAATAAGTCAGAACATGATACGGCTAAAACTAATGCAGGTGAGCAGGCATCAGCTATTCATGGCACTTTGAATATGAACCCCGGTGCGCTGCACAATGAAGTAGTAAGTAGCTACATGAGCGATCACCCCCAGGGGCAGACTGATTTCTCTAAAGCAGAGGTATTACAAATGACCAAAGATATCTTATTGATCATGTCTGAAAAGGATTATTATGAAGGTTACCTGTTGCAGGTAGATGACCTGGCTGCAGAAATGCTGCTGGGCATGGAGGCAAGCGGGTATTTCAATGCATCAGGCAAGCTCAAAAGTGCACAGGAACTTAAAGAACTGAAGCTCTACCCGGATAACAATTCCTTACAAAAAGTCATTGATAAGATCAATGTGAATCCTACTGATTCACTGGAAGAGTTTATCGTCTTTGCACAAACGGGCATGAATACGCTGCTCAATTCTGCTTATCATGCCGAGGCGCTTGCATTCAATAGCATTATAGATTCTTCTGCAGCCTCTGCTCCACGGATCATGTCTTCCGTATTGCCCACGATACTGTTCCCTTCTGGCAGTGAGATCAGGGTTGCTTACGCTGATGCCAAAGGCTATACCGAGGGCACGAAAACGGCAAAGGACCTGGGCAAAAATGTTGTGCAGCAGGACATCTGGGGCATGACCTATTCTACCACCCGTTCTGCACAACAATTAAAAAGAGAACTCGGTTTTTAAAAAAAAATCATTGTTTATGACACCTATACTACTACAATCCGGTTTTGAGCCTATGTCCCCGGCTTTTGTCCACTTCATGATCCATTATGACTGGCTGGTCGGCATCCTGATATTAGGTATATTTTCTGCTTTTGCTTACCTGGTCTACCGGGTTTCTTTATGGACCATAAAAGAAATTAAATATAGCCTGTACACAAAGTAAGTGATCCCAAAAAGCTTTCCCTGAAGCTTAACTCAGGTTCACTTCAATCCTGCTCCCCTGCTCTTCATCTTTGATTACAGAAAGGGATACGGGAATTTTATCTTTAAGTTCGTCCACATGCGAAATGATGCCTACAATGCGATTTTCTTTTTGCAGGTGTCTTAATGTTTCAAATACGATGTGCACGGATGCGGCATCCTGTGTTCCAAAACCTTCATCTATAAAAAAGAAATGTTTATCGGCACGGGCATTGGACTGCACACTTTCTGCAAGGGCAAGCGCAAGGCTGAGGGATGCCTGGAAGCCCTGTCCGCCGGAAAGCGTCTTGACACTTCTTGCCCGGCCGTCATTCAGGTAATCCACGATCTCGAAATCATTATTATCATTCAACTGCAGGCTCAGCTGGTTGCGGGTGAGGCGATGAAATCTTACATTGGCCATAGCACAAAGCTGCCTGAGGTAGATGGAAGAAACATATTCTACAAAACCGGCCCTGTCAAACAGTTTTTTCATGATATTAAGCTGTTCCGCGCGGCTTTTCGTTGCAGTAAGTTTCGTGATCAATACCTGTTTCTTTTCCAACTCTGATTTTTCCCATTGGATCATTCCTTTCAGCTGTGCTATTTGTGTGGCAAACTGTTTCAGTTCCGCCTGCAGCTGCAGGAGTGCCTGCTCTTGTGCGGCAAAATGTTCCCGGTCAAATGTTTTATCTTTCAGCTTCTCTTTCAATTCTGCCACACCCATCTGCAGGGCTTCATACTGCACCCGGAAGGCCTGTAATGCATTGCGTATGGCAGCAATGTCCAGGTCTTTTTGCAATATTTCTTTTACCTGCTCGACACTGCTCATTTGATGGGCCTGTAAACGCTGATCTATAGCCTGCAGCTGTGTTTCGAGCAATGTATTTAAATCTGCAATACGGCTATCTGTAGCGGAGCAGGTACTTTCCTGAGCCGCGATGAGCGGGTTGATCTCGTTGAAAGCCCGGTTACTGTGCTCATAATCTGCTTGCAGCTGATCATTACTTTCCTTTAGCTGCTGCAACAATACAGCAATCGCTTCAACCGTATAATGCCTGTAATCGGCTACATCCAGTTGTTTGATGTTATTTTCATGCTGTTGTATCATGGCCTCATTCCTTGCGAGGTCGATACGTAATACCTCCAGCCTGCCATTGGCTTTGTCCAGGTTTTCCTGTTCTTTGTTTAAGGCTTCATGTGTACTTGTCAGCGTAGCTTCCAGTGAAAGTATCTGGTTTTCGGTGGCTTCCAGTTGTTGTTTTTGCTGTTCAAAAACGGTTCTCTCGGCTGCATCAAAATCCTGCCAGCGGAATGCCTGCTGATGACTTGCTATATGGGTCTTTAAGCTTTCTATACTTGTTGCCCCTTCAGTTTTTTGAGCATCAAGGGCTGTAAGGGACACGATAATTTGTTCCACTTTTGATCTTTGTGCTGCAAGCTGTTTCAATAAACCATTTTGTCTATCAATAGCGGTATTGATGCCTGCCAGTTCTTTACTCACGTCGCCGATTGCGGCGATCTCCGGGTGTTCTACAGCGCCACACAAGGGACAGGGAATGCCATCCTGTAAGGTGTGTGTGTATTGTGCCAACTGCTCCTGTACCTGCAAATGGGCTTGCTGTTGTCGCAACAGGTGGAGCTCTGCTTCTATGGCTACAGTCTGTTGTTCAAAGTCTGCGCTATAGCTTTCGCGCGTTGCTCCTTCCCCGGCTAGTGCCGCCAATTGCTGTTCCTCTGCGGCTTTGAGGTCTTCTTGTTTTGATATTGCTTCTGACAATCGCTGGTCCAGGTTTTCCTTTTGTCCCCACCATTTTTCTACTTCCAGTAACCGGGCAGCATTGGGCCGGGAGACTTTCAAGGCGGAAAGTTTTTCTTGTTCCTGTACCAATTGAAGTTTGAGTTCCTTCACTTTTTCCTGCGCTGTTTGCACAAAAGCAGTACCTATTTTTTGCCGTTCATTGATCTGCATCACTTCCCGGCTCAAGCCCTGCAACTGCCCGATAAAGCCCAGTTCCATTTCCTCTATGCGTTTCTGCGGCAAGCTGCTCATTTCGGTTTGCAAAGTATCAAGTCTTTGGCGGATCAGGGACTGCTCTTGCTTCAGTTGTTCCAACCGGGCCTTCTCTTGCCCTGCCTGGACCTGACGTTGCTTCAATTCTGTGCTGGTTGCTTCATTATTGCTTAATAAAGCGGCAAACTCTTTTTGCAGGAGTTCAAAAACCTCCACTTCCCCGGCCAGTGCATCTTTAGCCGGTTTTTGGGCTTCGAGCTGTTGCCATGCCTGCTCTTTCTGTTGCAGGAGTTCCACATCTTCTTTCAGGTGCTTTAACTGTTGCAGCTGCTCTTCGGCTGCTTTACATACACGTTCTTGTTCCCTGAATAAAAGCTCTTCCTCCTGTAATTGTGTTTCTTTTGAAAGAATATTTTCAGCAGTGACCTGTTCAAAGGCCAGCAATTGTCCTTCCTGCTGGTCCAGTGCACTGCGGTTCTCGGCGTAGAGCGTGGCAGTCCTGGCCTGGAGGTCAAAGCGCTGCAGGTTGAAGATCTCTTTCAGCATTTTGGTACGGTCGGTAGCACCCAGTTCCAGGAATTCTTTAAACTGTCCCTGGGGGATAATGATCGTTCTCTTGAAATTCTGGTAGGAAAGCCCGATAATATCGCTTACCTGTGCAGATTCAAGCGGTATCCACTTATCTTCCTCCCAGGTGTACAATACAATGTCTGCGGCCTTTACATCTTCATAGTTTTTTGAATTGCGCCGATAGGACCGGGTAATCCTGTATTTTTTATTTTCGTGGTTGAGGAATTCAAAATCAATATAGGAGCGGCTGGAGCGCAGGTTCATCATATTGTAATTACGGTTGTCCCGGCTGTTCATGCGCTCGGTTTCTCCGTAAAGGGCAAAGGTGATGGCCTCCAGGATGGAGGATTTGCCCGAGCCTACCGCGCCAAAGATGCCAAACAAGCCGGCTTCGGTAAGGTCTGTAAAGTCAATGGTCTGGCGGCTTTGATAGGAATATAAACCTTCTATGGTTAAACTAATGGGTATCATGCTCAGCTGTTCAAAATCTCGTTAAATAAATTCATCAACTCTTCATTGGGTTCCTGTTGTCCATGCCGCGACCTGAAGTAGTCTTTAAACAGGGATTGCATATCCTGGTTCAGGTTCACTTCTGTTGCATTTGTTGCGGATACGCCATCGGCTTTCAGTTTGGGGATTAAAAAAATGATGCCGTCATGTGACTGGTAAATACTTTTACGTTCTGCCGCATTCAGGAAGGTATCGCTTTCTAAAGTCAACTCTACCAGGGCATATTTATTTTGACTCAGCCATTCTACGGCGGTATCTATATTATCGAAAGTTTTACGGTACAGGGGCCTGCCGGATTGCAAAGTAATTCTTTGATACCTTGCATTTTCACCGGGTTGCAGCTCCACAATATTGACATACTTTTCCTGCCCGGCCTCGCTAAAGCTATAGCAGAGAGGTGAAGAGGCATAGATAACGGGCTTTTCCTCTGTGCCTATGTTTTTAAATCCGTGGATATGACCCAAAGCGGTGTATTGTACTTGTGCCGGTATGGCTTCGGAATAGATCATAGTGGCATTACCTATTTTTATCGGCTTCTCGCCTTCCGGCTCTTCAATGATCGCCGCACCTTGTTTGTTCATATACAAGTGTGCGAGGAGCAGGTTTACTCCTTGCTTATCGCAATAGGTATCGGCCAGTTTTTGCCAGTTATCGGCCAGGAGGCGGTTCAGGGAGGCTTCTTTATCTTCGCCCAGGTTTTCTTTGAGTCTTTGCTCATTGGCATAAGCCGTATGCAGGATTCTTACCGGGTAGTCCAGGTGATTCAGCCGCAGCTCGATAAATCCTTTATCGGAGCGGCTGATCGAAAATTGCTCGAGCTCGTAAGTGCTGACCAGTGCATTGGGCTGGCCGATCAATATAATCCCGCAGGCTTTTGCCAGGGGATTTGGCGCATCGATCAAGCCGGGGGCATCATGGTTGCCCGAGATAGCGATGACCGGCCGAGCACCGTTCTTGCTTAATCTTTTTAGTGTTTTATAAAACAGCTCGACAGCATCTACCGGGGGATTGAAATTATCAAAGAGGTCTCCGGCTACCAATACCAGGTCTGCCTCCTGCTCATCAGCGATAGCCACGATCTCTTCCATGACCCTCACCTGTTCTTCCAGCCTCGAAAAGCTGTCCAAACGTTTGCCTAAATGCCAGTCTGCGGTATGTAATATTTTCATCCGTTAAATATTAATGCTCAAATTTAAGCCGATTTTAAACAATACAAGGTAATTATACCTCTGGAACAAATGAGCTATTACTTAATAATAAAGCCATAATAATATGAATTATTATGGCTTTAGATGTGGTTGAAACCAGGTTATTATTGCTTCAGGTAATACAAAGTATTTGAATTTTCTTTCCGGAAAATATCTTTTGCTGCAGCCTGTACTTCTGCTGCGCTCACCTGGGCATAGCGTTCCATCTCAGTATTCATCATACCGGCATCGCCTAATAGTTCATAGTAAGCCAGGTTATTGGCCCTGGCCAGCAGGTTCATATCTTCAAAGGCTACCATAGCATCCAGCTTGTTCACCGATTTTTCCAGCTCCTCTACGGTAATGCCATGATCCATCAATTCTTGTAAGCTGTCTTCGATGGCCTGGTTGCCCAGTTTAGGATCAATACCCTCCACCAGTTTACCTTCTATCACGAGCAGGCCGGGATTAAGGCTACCGGTATGATAGCAGTTGATATTACTGAAATACTGCAGGTCTTTGACCAGTTTCTGGAACAGGCGTGAAGATTGACCGCTACCCATGATCTCTGTAATGATATCGGCAGGATGGTACTGTGCACTCAGGCGGTCACCGATATGCCAGGCCTTGTAGATCGCATTCAGCGGTACATCAGCATAAACGGTTTGTTCCCGGGCTTCCTGCTGTACAGGCTCTACCGGCAATGCCCGGGTATAAGCCTCACCGGAAGGAATATCGCCAAACCACTTCTCTGCAAGCGCCTTAACGGCCTCCGTATCTACATTTCCTGCCACACACATAATTGCGTTCAAAGGGTTGTAGTGCTTTTTAAAGAAGGCTTTTACATCATCCAGTTGTGCGTTCTCTATATGCGACAGTTCTTTACCTATGGTCATCCATTTGTAAGGATGCTGTTTATAGACCAGTTCTCTCATATGCTTCCAGGCATCTCCATAGGGCTTGTTGATATAGTGTTCTTTGAACTCTTCTATCACTACCTTACGCTGTACTTCCAGGCTCTTTTTACTAAAGGCCAGGGACAACATCCGGTCGCTCTCGAGCCAGAAGGCCGTTTCTATATTCTCTTTCGGGATCTGTATATAGTAATTGGTAAAATCGTTCGTGGTATACGCATTATTTTCTCCACCGGCCATTTGCAGGGGTTCATCATAATCGGGGATGTTTACCGAACCGCCGAACATCAGGTGTTCAAACAGGTGGGCAAACCCGGTCCTGTGCTCGTCTTCATCTCTTGCGCCAACATCGTACAGTATATTCACGGCCACCATGGGTGTTAATTCATCTTTGTGAACGATCACACGCAGGCCATTCAATAATTCAAACTTTTCAAATTGTATCATCTATAATTAATGCTTTATAATTTTCTTTTGGCTCAAACGGCCTTTTGCATCCCGGAAACGGATCAGGTAAACACCATCAGCCAGAGCGCCCAGGTCTATCTGCTCCCCGGTAACATTTCCTGCTTTTAATTCTTTGCCCAGCATATCTACTATTGAATACTTAAGGTTCACATTCGCCTCCCTGGATCTTATGCCTAAATATTGCCCGGCAGGATTAGGAAAGACCTCAAGCGACATGGTGTTTGCTCCCAGATCGGTAACAGAAAGCGGGATGGCTTTTCCTACCAGCGGCCTGATCATCAGGGCACCTTCAATCATGGATGACTCCCATTGTGTGGCTACTTTAAAATAACGGAAATTAGCACCGCGCTTGTTTTTGTCCAGTCCTATATATAAGGAATCGCTGAAGCCTCCGGCCGGGAACATCAGGGCTACATAAAAAGCACCTGCATCCAGCACAGGAGGGTTACTGAAGCGGTAAGTCACAAAACCATTGACTCTTGACTCGTATTCCGGATAAAGATCGGTCTGCTCATACACCATTTCATTTTGCCCGTCAACGGCATCTATTTTACGGTAGATCTGCAGGTAAAACATTTTATTTCCCGCATCCGGCACCTGCCTTGGAAAGTAGATCTGTACCCCACGGATGGTATCGCGTACGTCTAAGGCATACTCCTGGGCAACATAGGAGGGCACTCCCTGGTAGGAGGACATATAATAAGCTCCTTCTGCAGAGCCGTCATCGTAGGAAAAATAATTGGAAAAGACCTGCTGATACGTGATGGTATCATTCTCCCTGCTAAAGTCTCCGCTAATCGGCTGGGCCCAGTAGGCTTTGGTATTAATGCTGAAGGCTTCATCCGTATTTGCATTCAGCACGGAAGCATTTGCAGGAATAGGGATAGTGTGCCCCTGCTCATCGTTATATTGTACAAATACCTGCTCCGGGGTAGTTTGCAGGTTGGCCCCGGTCTGGCTGTTATTCAGTTGCATGATTAAGCTAGCCTCCTTTGTCGTCAGCCAGGAGTTACGCATCATCACACCCAGCAAACCTGAATAATGTACATTCCTGTTGGCATTAAAATGATTGTAAGGCATGGAAGTATATTCATTCAGCAAGCTCCGGTTAAAATTATCAGTTCCCCAGGTACTGAAAGCAAGGTCGTTATTGATAGAATCCTGGTAATTCCTGCCCGCAGCCATTTTGATGTAGTCTACATGCCAATGGGAATTACCGACATTAAAGGTTGCCTTGTTGACAAAGCGGAACCTGAAATCTTCATGAAAGAGGGAAGTATCGGTCACCGGGACCATGGCAGTAGCAAAAGTTTCCATTGCTGCCCCCTTTTGTTCCCAGACTTTTACCCAGCTACCGCTTCTGCGCTGGAAAAACAACATCAGGGAATCTGCAACTTGCGGCGTAAAACCATTTCCTTTACCTTCAAACAGGAAGCTTAAATAAATGGAATCGCCTGGACTATGCGTGCTCAGATCAATAAACTGAGAGGTCAGGCTATCTGCATACACACTGGCAAAAGGATTATTGGGGCTGTAAGGCAGGCCTTTGGCATTTAAGGCATCAAAAGTAGCTACGCCCAGGCTTATGATCTTCCGGGCCATGGTATTGTTGATATACACCATAGAATCCTGCCAGCGATCTGCCACAGGATAATAATCGGTATGGGTAAAATCTTCAAAGAAAGGCAGGTTCAATACCGTCCTGGCCTTAGTGGCCTTTTGACTTCTTACAGCATTATTCAAAACAGGGTTCTCCATTATGGCTGTTTCAAATTCCTGGGTATATCCGCACAGAGCCGACAAGACCAATATGCCGGAAAAGGCTATTTTTAGAAAGGCATTCATGTAATGAGTTTATAATCCTAACGAAATTAAGACAAAACAACGTATAAGCAAGCCTTTACTCCCATTTGAACAGTTTGGAAGCGGCTGCATAGCCGATAATACCCCAAAGGAGTAAGATGGCCAGGTCGAACCTTACGGTCCATAAACCTGCCCCGTCAAATGCAATGGCTCTCAAGGCGTTATTAAAATAAGTGAGGGGCATCAGCTTTGCGATGATCTGCAGCCAGCCCGGCAGTACGTCTACAGAAAAGAAGGTGCCTGCCAGCAGAAATTGCGGCATGGTAAAGATATTGGCCAGGGGCGGGATCACGGAATCGCTTTTGGCAATACCGCTGATCACAAATCCAAAGCTCATAAAGACCAAAAGCCCGATGCCGCATACAATAAGCATATTGACCACGGTGAGCCAGCCTTTGACCAGGGTATAATCAAAAAAGTATTTCCCGATGAGGATAATGAACAAGGCCCCGGTAAGCTGGAACACGACCCGGGCAAAGCCTTCGCTCAATAAAACCACACTTCTGCGTATAGGTGTGGCAAAAAAGCGCTTCAGAACGAGCATCTGCCGGAGGTGGTAAAACACAAATGCCGTACCAAAAACACTTGCCGCCAGCAGGGAGAACCCCAGTTGCCCGGGGAGTATGAAATCGATCAATTTAAAGGACTTATCACTGACCAGCGTTTGTTTTACGGTAACCAGCTCCTGCTTGCGCAGCTGCAGATCAGGATCTGCTTTCAGTACTACATCGTTCACAATACCTTCTAATTGCCTGACGAGTGTGGCATTGTGCTCACCGGAGCTTATTTCGACCTGGAATTTTGCATCGGTCCCTTTGCTAATGCTCAGCATCGCCTGCAATTTGCCTTCTTTAAGATCTTCCTGTATCGCAGATAAGGAATCGATCCTCATCTGCAACAAGGGATTAGCAGACAATCCGGCATAAATAGTATTATTCAATTCAGATTGTACCGGAACGCCTATTTTGATCTTATTGGTCCTGTCGCCGATAAACCCGAAAACAAGAATAAAAACCAGGGGGAAGGCAATACTGAATACCACCGAAGAGGGGCTTTTCAGCATTGAACGTATAGAAGCCTTTGTAAGTGCCTGAAATGCTTTGAACTGGCTGTATGAAGACATGCGCTTATTTGTTTTTGAATTCGTCTACTACCCTTATATACAGTGCTTCATATTCGGGCACTACTTTATCTATAGTAAAGCTGTGTGCCTGCTTGTAAGCGGCTTCTTTAAAACGGGCCAGCACGGCATCGTCTTTCAGGATGCTGATGCTGTTCTTAGCCATATCTGCCACATCACCCACCTCACTGAGGTAACCTGTAACGCCTTGTTGATTGATCTCGGGCAGTCCGCCTGCATTACTGGAAATAACGGGGATACCGCAGGCCATTGCTTCCAGGGCCGCCAATCCGAAACTCTCGTAAGCAGAAGGCAAAAGGAACAGATCGCTGATGCTGAAGATCTCTTCTACCTGCTCCTGCTTACCCAGGAAGCGTACGTCGGTCTGCAGGTTGCAGAACTGTTTCACCAGTTCTTCTGCCTCGGTACGCTCGGGACCATCCCCGATCATGATCAGTTTGCTCGGTACTTCTTTTCTTATTTTCTCGAAGATCTTTACCACATCATCTACCCTTTTCACTTTCCTGAAATTAGATACATGTGTGATGATGCGCTCCCCATTAGGTGCGATCATTCTTTTGAAATGTTCTTTTTCCTTTCTCTGGAAGCGTTGCACATCTACAAAGTTGTAAATAACGTCGATCTCTTTCTGGATATTAAAGTTGGAAAGGGTCTCTTGCTTCAGGTTATGAGACACCGCAGTAATTGCGGTAGACTGGTTGAGGGAAAAGGTAACGATGGGCGCATAGGTCTTGTCGCGGCCCACCAGGGTAATATCTGTACCATGCAAAGTGGTAATATAAGGTATATTCTTCCCGGCATCTTTTAATATCTGCTGGGCAAAATAAGCAGAAGAAGCATGAGGGATAGCATAGTGGACATGCAATACGTCCAGGTCATAGTTATTCACTACGCTGACCATAGTGCTCACCAATGCAGACTCATAAGGGGGGAAGTCGAACAAAGGATATACCGGCACACTTACTTCATGAAAAAAGATATTAGGTCTGAAACTGTTGGCCAGCCTTACCGGCTGCTGATAGGTGATAAAATGCACATCATGTCCTTTATCTGCCAGTGCCATACCCAATTCGGTAGCTAATACACCGCTACCGCCAAATGTGGGATAACACACGATTCCTATTTTCATAAAACTCAATTATGGTTTACATTAAAAGTTTACACTCAATACCTTCAATAAGCGGCAAAGATAAAAAAGCTTGCTCATGGATGAGCAAGCTTTTTATTATTGTTCAATAGTCAAATTCTAAATTGATTATTCACCTTTTACTTTTACATTATCCAACTCCCAGGTTGGTGCCTGGCTTGTTGTAGAAGTATATTTAAAGGCAATACGCACATTTGTGTTACCTTTTAAGGCAGACAGGTCAATATCACCTGAAGGAGTCCAGACAAATGATGAACCATTTACGTCTGCCAGCGTACCACTTAAAGGAGCCCAGGTAGCTGCATTAGGATTACCATCAGAATAGTCTGTAGAAACCAGGCATTCTAAATCATTTCCTCCATATCTGGCCGCAGTCTCAAAAGTTAAAGTAAAACGATCGAATCCGGTTAGATTTAACGGCTTGGAAATTAACCAATCTTCATTTTCATTATTAGAACCACTTGTGTAACCGGTCATTACAGCACAAGGACGCGGATTACCGAATGTAGCAATTTTCCAATATTCTGCTCCGGTAACGTTAACATTGCTCCAATTACCAAAATCAGTGAACTGATCAAAAAGCAGGTAGGCAAAAGTAGGCACAGTACCGTCACAACGCTCTGCTTTAAAGATCACATCATCCTGGTCTCTTACGATCAATTGAGGAGTTGACCCGTATACGGTATAGATACCATAGATAAATCCACTTCCTGAAGGTATGATGGCACCTCTGAACCTTGAATAGTTACTGGTTCTCACCACGATTCCGGAACCGGATGCACCGCAACCTTTCAAATCACGGTTGGTCGTAGTGTTTGCATCAGCAAAAGGTAAACCAAATGCATTGTCGCCAAACTCAACATCCTTGATCAGCACCAATCTGTTTACATATTTACTTCCTGTAGTTGTATTCGCTAATTCATCATAAGTCAAAGTATCCACTTTTACTTCATTCGGATAGTTAGCTTTGATAATGTACTCATCTGCCATTACAAATGGAATGGATACAATGCTTCCCCTGTCATCAGTACCGGTACCCAACTGAGGCGTTCCATTATTTTCAATGATCATTAGATCTTTACATTTCAAATATACTTTCCTGCCAACAGGATAGTCATTGTAAATATTATTCTGATCCAGGTTAATCTCAATACCACCTGTTTCGTCCTGGATAACAAATTTCTTGTAATAGTTACCACTGCGATCATCCATAACCACTACACCGGATATAACAACATCGCCTGTAATTTTTGTAGATTTTGGTAATGCTAATAATTGTGCAATAGTATGGGTCACTGTTAATTTAGGATCCACATTTGTTTGACTTTCAGGCTCATCAGTACCTTTCTTAACACAAGACTGGATTCCCAGGCTGGCAATAGCCAGGATTCCTGTAAAAAATAATAAAGCTATTTTTTTCATACAATATTTAAAATGAAGCACAAAATTACTTGAATATTTAGAATAAACAGGAAAAGAGAAAGAAAAAACAATTAATTAATACTGAACTCAATAGTAAGCAAACGGCACTTCAAAACAATTTACAAGCCTATATAAATGAATGCTGCAAAAGAAACCAGCTATAAATAAAAAAAACAACTTATTAAAAATATATCAAATACAAAAAATCAGCTACTAAGCAAAAAATAAATTCGCTACACAAATAAACATTTAAACAAATTAAATCTACCAGCAATCCAATTTGCAGCATTTTATAAAAAATCAAGTAGAATATTTCTTCCTCCCTATCTCGGCCTCGTCAGGTAAGATTTAAACATCATCAGCTTGGAATACCAGCCTTGCTTCAGCATTCCGGGCTTACATTGCGACAGGTTCCTGAAAAGATGTTCCAGCACAGGCCCCCAGTCTGCCTGGTGATAAGACCTGATCGTTGCCAGGTCATAGATACCCAGGCTGCGGTACACCCGCCAGTAAGCATCATAGACATTTATATTGTTAAGGGATTCAAAACCAAAAGCCTCCAGCATATAATAAGATTCCGGGATCTCAAATTCCGGGTTGGTCTTGACCTTACGGGTCAATTGATGCTCATTCATCCCTATCGTCACCAGTCCCTTACTGATATGCAATAATTGCGCCCCCGCCTTTATCAGGCTGATAAAATACTGGATATCCACCTTCCAGGTGAACCTCGGGTCATAGATGACCTGTTTCAGGCTTTTATGGATCATCGTAGCACTGGGGTTACCGATAAGATTATTACCATTTAAGATCATCGGTTCCGAGTAAATGTCTTTTAGTTTCTTTTCCGGAAAATGGTAATGCTCTATCCTGCCCGTAGCTTCGTGTAAATAACTAAAATCGGAGAAGAGGAAAGTAGCGCCCGACCGGGTATGTGCTGCAAAACCGGATAAACTATCCTCGTCTGTAAAAAAATCATCGGAATGCATGATCTTGATCCATTCACCGGTGGCCAGGGCTATTGCTTTATTCCAATTGGGTACAGCACCTATATTGGTCTCATTACGGTAATAACTTATATCTAATTGTTCTGAAAAGGTGCCCATCAACTGTTCGATCTCATCATTGGTACTGTTATCCGTAACCACCACATCAAAATCTTCGAAACGCTGGGTTGCCAGGTTTTGTAATAAAAATTTGATCTGCCCAGGATTATTGTAGCAAGGAATACAAACAGTGATTAATTTATTTTTGACCATTTCCGGATATGTCTTACGGTCACGAAAATAAAGAAAGTCTTCAGAATCGTTCATTATAAAATCGCTGCACACTTGTTTTAACACTAAGAAACCGGCGTATTGATGAATTAGCGCTAATTTTGCCCTTTCATAAAATGTATGCAGGGCCGGGAGCATTCTTAGTAAAATTCCGGCAAACCCAGTAAAATATAAATAGTTTTGACACATCAGCAGCAATCCAGCCAGATCAGGAAAGAAATAAGCCGTTCTTATCAGCACCTCAAAGAAAAATACCCGATACTTAAACACCAGGATTTCTGGGGCCTGCTCATCTTCCTGGTGAGCCTCCTGCTCGTTGGCATCAACAGCTATCTCTGGTGGACCGGCATCTGGCCCGCATGGGCCATGATCCTGGTCAATGCATTTTTCTTCGGCATCCTGCATGAACTGGAGCATGACCTGATCCACTGGATGTATTTTAAAGCCCATAAAGCGGTACACCATACCATGCTGTTCCTGATCTGGATCTTAAGACCGCTCACCATCAATCCATGGATCAGGCGACAACTGCATTACCATCATCATAAATATTCGGGCACGCTGCATGATGTGGAGGAAAGAGGGGTTACCAACGGGGAGAAATGGTCTGTTAAACGCTTTTTACTCACTGCCGACCTGGTGATCGGTGGCCTGTTCAGGGTGCGCAGCCTGTTTAAAGACATCAAACAGGAAGTAAAAAACGGCAACCTGAAGCCAGACCTGAGTCATAAGCTCAGGCAATATTCTCTTACCGGGCTTATCCCGGTGACCATTATTGCCCACCTGCTGGTCTATCTATTATTATCCAGCCTGCTGCTTGATCTCTTCAATACCTCATTCAATACCGGTCTGCAGCTTCCTGTATTTTTAACAACGATACTGGAATATTGCCGCCCGGTGATCTATATCATCCTTATTCCAAATATTCTGCGGCAGTTCTGCCTGCATTTCATCACCTCCAACCTGCACTATATAGGAGATGTAGAGCAAGGCAATGTGATCGAACAAACGCAGGTACTCAATGTATGGTGGACCTTTCCCCTGCAGGTATTCTGTTTCTTCTTCGGCTGGACCCATGCCATTCATCATTTCGTGGTGAACGAGACCTTCTATGTACGTCACCTGGCGCGCAAAAAAGCCCATGAAGTATTGCGTCAATATGGGATACGCTTCAATGACCTGGGCACTTTTTCCAGGGCCAACCGTTTTAAGGAACAGCCATAAGCCGGTAGCTTAACAGAAACATACCGCACATTATTTCGGATACAGCCTTGATTTGCTTAACTTAGCTAATCTTAAAATGACGATTATGTACGCATATGAAACTTTATCGCAGGCTACCAATGACCTGAATAAAAGAGGCTATACCATGGATTTCAACCTGGCAGAAAACTGCCTGATCTGCAATGGCAATGAATACGAGGTGGAACATTTTGAAATCGTAGAGTTTTATCGCTTCGAAGGTGACTCCAATCCTGATGACCTTGCTGCTGTATATGCACTGGAAGGCAATAAGGGAGAGAAAGGTATCCTCGTAACAGGTTATGGCATTTCTGCAGAAGGCAGGGCAGCAGCCATTTTAAAAAGATTAAAATTCAGGGACCAGGATTCGATACATTAAAAAATGCTTCTTTAAAACAGGCGAGCGGGCTCATTAAAAGCTTAGCTGTACAAAGCCCCAGGCACTTTCAATGCCGGGGGCTTATATTTATTACATCCAATAATCAGTTGCTCCAAAATTTACACCGCTTTGATCCTGGCTAACAACTTTTTCCTGTTCCGGAAAACGATCAACACAATTAAAGCTATCATCCACAGAGGCCAGATATGCACCAGGCCGATCAGGACCACTTTAAGGAAAGACCAGCCGGAGCCCAGTGCATTCCGGAACTGTGTCCCCCAGCCTGCTTCCATCTGCTTTGACACATCAGCAACGGTGCACACGTCTACCTTTTCGGGTTGCACAATGGCTATACTCACAGTGGCATACTTTACCTTATCCCGTATATTCAGGTTGTCGATCTGTTTGTCGATCTTAGAAGCAGCGATGTTTTCTTCTGTACGCGCGACCTCCAGGGCTTCGCTGGTTTTGCGGCTCAGGTTTGCAGCCTTGTCGAGGCTCTTATCCCCCGCTCCTACCTGTTGTTTCAGGTCATTACTCAGGTACTGCAGGCTGGCATCTTCTACGAGTATATTCCTGCTGTTGATGAACTGTGCCTGCGCTGCGGCCAGGTCAAGAAAACTATCCAGGTACATAGTGGGCACCCTCACCTTCAGCAAGCTCCTCGTCTGGTAAGTACGGGCCATTTTTAAAGAATCGGTGGTATAAGGCAGTTCCTTGATCGCCCCTATCTCATTGCTTATCTCACTTTGCATCACCAGGCCACCCATGGCTGCAGTAGCCCGTTCCAGGCTGATGGTAGCCTTCTGTACATCGGTCACGCGCATTTTCAGATCTGCATTTTTCATCATCTTGCGCCTTTCATCGGTAATATCCACCAGCCCGTCCTTGCCGGTGACTTCACCGGTCGCAACGGCCTCTGTGGCTGCACTTTCCCGGTCGGAAGAGGACTCGTCTCTAGCTTGAGCACAGGCTACCATAAAGGCCGTAATGCCTGTAAACAATAATAAATAAAGGAACTGCTTTTTCATTATGTTCTATATTTTGTGTGTCCGTTTATGCCGCTTTGGCAAGAAAGGTAACGGCTTATCGCTCCTAATTATTCGTTAAAGGTTTTTGTAATTTTCTTACCAAATATTTTGTTTTTACAAAACATAACGTATTTTTACGTTACAAATCTAAAAACAACGTTATGGTACAACTTACGAAAGTAGAAGAAGAGATCATGCAGATCATCTGGGATAAGGGTAAATGCCTGGTCAGTGATATAATAGCTGCACTGGAAAACCCTGACACCCCACACAGCACCATCTCTTCCGTGGTACGCATCCTGGAAAAGAAGGGATTTGTAGCCCACAAAGCTTATGGCAGGACCTACGAATACTTCCCCACCATTAGCAAAGAGGCTTATGCACAGAAAGGGTTCAAATCATGGTTTGCCAGCTACTTTGACAGTTCCCCGGCACAGCTGGCCTCTTTCTTTGTAAAAGAAAAAGCCTTAAAACCTAAAGAGATTGATGAACTCCTGAAACAACTGGAACAACTTAAAAAGAAATAATATGCTAATCATTCTTTTTAAAACGACGATCATCTGGTTGATCCTCCTGCTCTGCTATTTTCTATTGCTTAGCAGAGAAAAGGCAGCCCGAACAAACCGGATTTTTCTATGGTTGACATTAATTGCAGGCATAGCAGTCCCATTTATCGAAAACCCCTTCTTGTCGGTGCAGCCCGTAGTACAAACTGTAACGCAGGTAATAACACCGGTAAATAATTTAACGGAAGACACTGCCTCCACCACTGCTTCCGAAGTAGCCGATGAGACCAATTCATGGAATGGAACATCTCTGGTGCTCTACCTTTGGCTGGCCGGGGCAATATTCCAGATCTTTTTATTAATACGAAATGTCAGTCAGCTTTATTTTCTTAAAAAGTACAGCAGCAAAAACCAACATCCTATTGCTGATTTCTACAGCAATAAGAATACACCAGCTGCATTTTCTTTTGGCAAGCTGATCTACCTTCCGGAAACCGCGTATAATGCGCAGGACCTGCGCCTGATCCTGCAGCATGAACAACTGCATGCGCAACACAAACACTGGATCGACAATACCGTACTGGAATTACTACAAATTGTATTCTGGTTTCATCCCCTCTTTCATCTATTCAAAAAACAGATCAAGCTGGTGCATGAATACCAGGTCGACCAGGAAATAGATGTAGCAGATCAATATGATTATGCCAAACTACTTTTAGCACAAAACAATAAAGCTTATATCAACAAACTCATTCACACCTTCAATTTTTCACCCCTTAAAAACAGAATCGCTATGATGACAAACAGCAAAAAAGTAAGCAGCTGGAAATATGTACTTACACTACCTGTAATCGCCTTATGCTTTGGTTTAATGAGTGCAAGTCCAAAGTCGGATCAAAGAATCAGGAACGGGAACACCACTACATTCAGAGGCAATACCATAGTATGGCAAGCCGGAGGAGTGGATACCCTTGAAGTGACAGATCCTGCAACCGGTGAAACCATCATTCAGAAAATTGATCAGAACGACAGGGTCAAGAAGGTAAACGGACATGAGGTGGCAGAAGGTATCTTTTTAAGCCTGAATATGGGTAGTGCTGAGTTTGCCAACCCGGAGCTGGAAGCCATCTCAAAAAACATTCAACAGGCTTTAAAGCAAAACAGGAGTAAATTCCCTGAAAATATAGCCTTTTTACAAATAGAGAATATTGTACTGGATAAAAATCTGAATGTTTACTACTATGACGTAAGAACCGGTGGGGTTAACATGACCGATACAACGCTGGCCGGGCTTAACAAATTCCCCGGGGTCAATAAAGAGGTGGATAAAATCCTGAAAAATAAAAAACAGATCAATCCAGCCAATATAGTCCTCAACAAAGATTATTATACTTTGCAAGCCTGGATCGGCTTCCAGCCGGACCAGGTCCAGGTTGAATTAAAGCGACCTTAAGCTGAAAAAGTGATCTAATGCAAATCATCCTGGAAATGCAAAAGGCAGTACGCGCTTCGTACTGCCTTTCATTTTATTCTACGGTAAAGATATGATGCGTAAAATCGTAACCTTTCTTTAAAAACTGGACCAGTTGCTGGAAATGTTCTTCTTTTTCAAAATCTACATTTTGCATTTCCACTACCAGGATCTTTCCCTGCTTTTTAAGAAAAGGCTGGTAAGCGCTCTGGATCTTCTCAAGATAATCCATAGAGATATCCTGCTCATAGCTGCGGCCTCTCTTCTGGATATTGTCCTTCAGCTTCCTGATGGGCGCATGCAGGTAAATAAACAGATCCGGTTCCGGCAATCCGTTGCGTACATTTTCCACCACTTTCTTAAACAGGGACATTTCATTATCATTCAAAGTAACGCCTGCAAAGATCTGGGACTTTTCATAAGAATAATCTGAAACGACATTGGTCTTGGAAAAATCAATCAGTTTTAACTGGGCTACCCGGTCCATGAAAAAATACAGTTCCAGCGGCAGGGCATTAGGTGCAGGATTTTCATAAAATAAGGGTAGATAAGGATTGTCTGAAAAGGTTTCCAGTACCAGTCTGGCTTCCAAATATTCCGCCAACTTTGTCGCCAGTGTGGTTTTTCCAGAGCCAATATTTCCTTCTACTACTACATACTTATAATCCATGGTCTTTAAAACAATTAGGGACGGCAAAATTAACAAAGTGTCCAGCCTGTAAAAAATATACTTGTTCACATTTTGTATTTAATATATATCCATATCTAAGCCCGGGAATTTGAAAGAATACATTTACTTTGCACACAATTATGGCAAGGCTTTTTGGCTCTATATATGACTATTTCGCATCACATAAAACTATTTTCTGGTGCGTTTTTATTGTGCTGTTCCTCCTCGTAGGTGCAGGAGCTTCCCGCATACGATTTGAGAACAATATCAATAAAATGATCCCTCATGACCCCAATATTGAGGCCATGAATAATATTTTAAACCATACAAAAACGGGAGAGCAGCTCATCTTCAGCCTGCGCTTCAAAGACAGCACGCAAGCTGCCCCCGATCAACTCATTGAGCGGCAACAGGAGCTGGAAGCTGCACTCCTGGCTCTAGCCCCCCAATACATACAAAGCATACAGAGCATACAGGATGCGGATAAAGAGCAGGTATTCAGCGAGCTGGCCATCAATTACCTGCCCATCTTCCTGGACAGCAGCGATTATAAAAAGATAGACAGCATTACCCTCGCCCCCGACCTGGAAGAGCATTTCCGGAAACTGCATCATTTACTCTTGTCCCCTGCCGGTATGGTCGCCAAAAGATTTGCGGCAGCCGACCCTTTGAACATGACTCCCCTGGCCTTCAACAAACTGCAGGCCCTGAGCTTCGATCCTAATTTTGAACTGTACAATGGCTATATATTCAACAGTAATTTAAAAAAGCTCAATTTCTTTGTCACGCCTACCCTTAATGCCGGGGAGACCGGGAAAAACAAGCCTTTCATCGCTGCATTAAATAAGATCATCACCCAATTTACCGCTAAGCATCCTGATACAGATATCCTCTATTTTGGCGGCCTGGCCGTTGGTGTGGCCAATGCGGAGCAGATGCAGACGGATACCATCGTTACCCTTTCGCTGACCATTGTCTTATTACTGGGACTCACTTATTATGTCTTCCGCCGCAAGCGCATCTCGCTGATCATCATTGTCCCGGTGCTCTTTGGTGCTCTTTTTGGCATGAGCATCACCGCCCTGCTTACCGAGCAGGTCTCTATCATCGCGATAGGCGCAGGAGCCATCATCCTGGGCATTGCGGTCGACTTTTCGGTGCACTTCATGAGCCATACCCGTACCACTTCCAGTATTAAGGAAACGGTGGCAGGCCTCAGCGCCCCGCTTACCCTGGGTGCGATTACCACCATTGGTGCTTTTTACGCTTTAAGGTTTGCCAACGCTCCCCTGCTGCGCGACCTGGGCACTTTTGCCTCCTTCAGCCTGATGGGTGCTTCGCTCTTTACGCTTATCCTCTTGCCTCATATAAGCCCTCGGCCCAGGCAGGTCACGAAAGACAACCTCATCGATAAGCTGGCAGCACGTAAACCTGAAGGTAATAAATGGTTACTGGCCCTGGTGATACTCGCCACCCCGGTACTCTGGTATTATTCTAAAGACGTAGGCTTTGACAGTAATTTAATGAACCTGAACTACATGAGCCCGCAGCTCAAAAAAGCAGAACAGGAATTGAATAAAGATAATGCCTATGCACTGAGTTCCTTATTTGTACTTACCAAAGGCATATCAGAGGAGCAGGCACTGCAAAAGATGGAGCAGCACCGGCAACTGCTGAAACAATTGAAAAGCGACAGCCTCATCAGGAATGTAATAGACCCGAGCAGCCTGCTGCCCTCGCTGGCCACGCAGACGGAGCGCATAAACCGCTGGAAGGCTTACTGGACCCCGGAAAAGATCCAGGCAATCATGCAAAAAGTGAAGCTGGGTGCACAAAAAGCAGGTTTTTCTGATGATGCTTTTAATGAATTCAGCTATACCCTTTCCCGGGACTACCAAGCTTTTGACAGCAGCTCCAGGGCCTTCCTGAAGGCAATGCTCCCGGCTTCTTTTGCACAAAATGGCAAAGATTATTACAGCATAGCTACGGTAAAGATCGCCCCGGGCAAGAGGGCCGCAGTCATCAGCCAGTTCAATAAAGAAAAAGGAATAACGGCAACGGACCGACAATCTGTATCGGAGAAATTGCTGGACCTGCTGCAGGATGACTTCAACAAATTATTGCTCATCTCAGGCGGCCTGGTATTCATCGCGCTCCTGATCGCCTATGGCCGCTTTGAACTGGCCCTGATCTCCTTCCTGCCTATGGCCGTGTCCTGGGTATGGATCACCGGGCTGATGAGTATCCTGGGCTTGCAGTTTAATGTCGTCAATATTGTGATCGCGACCTTGCTCTTTGGCCTGGGAGACGATTACAGCATATTTATGATGGACAGCCTTATGGAGAAATACCGGACGGGTAAAAATCATATCAAATCGGCGAGGTCTGCGGTGTATCTTTCTGTATTAACAACTGTCACCGGCCTCGGCACCCTGGTCTTTGCACAGCATCCCGCCCTGCAGTCTATTGCCCTAATTGCCGTTCTCGGGCTGATCTGCGTGGTATTTGTATCGCAGGTATTACAACCTTTCCTCTTCAACTTCCTGATCCAGAGCCGTACAGATAAAGGCTTCATGCCCTTTACGATTTTATCCCTGATCAAGTCTGTATTTGCATTTATGCATTTTGTGATCGGTTGCCTGCTGGTATCCTTTGCGGGTATCTTCCTGGTCAGGCTGCGGCTTTTCGGCAAGGAGCGCGGCAAATCCATCTTCCATTATATCCTCAATAAGTACACCAGCAGTGTGATCTACCTGAACCACAAATTCGGGCAGCAGGTCATCAAAGCACCCGGGGTCAATTTTGATCGCCCTGCGGTATATATTGCCAATCACAGTTCTTTTTTAGATATCCTCATCATGACGATGCTGCATCCTAAGCTGGTACTGCTGACCAATAAATGGGTGTACCGCTCCCCGGTATTCGGTGCCGTGGTGCGGATGGCAGAGTATTACCCGGTTGCTGACGGTGCCGCTGAAAGTATAGAGCCTTTAAGGGGATTAGTGGCCCGGGGCTATAGCATCGTGGTCTTCCCCGAAGGTACCCGGTCTAAAACGGACAAGATAGCGCGTTTCCATAAAGGAGCTTTTTTCATTGCAGAAGAACTGAAACTGGATATTATCCCGGTGATCCTGCATGGCGTACACTATACCATGCAAAAAGGCGATTTCCTGTTGAAGAATGGCTTTATGCATATAGAAGCGCTGCCCCCCATTGCTTATACGGACCGTTCCTGGGGAGATACCGTTAAAGACCGCACGAAAAGTATTGCTCAATATTTCAGGAAAGAATTTAATTATGTCAAAGCCACCATTGAAACCCCCACTTACTTCAGGGAGCAATTGGTTAAAGGCTATATTTATAAAGGCCCTGTACTGGAATGGTATTGCAGGATAAAGACCCGGCTGGAAGATAATTATGAACTATTGCATACCCTCCTTCCCCGGGAAGGCAGGTTCTATGACCTGGGTTGCGGCTATGGTTTTGCCACCTACCTGTTACACTGGGCCAGTGAAGCCAGGACCTTTACAGGAGTGGACTATGATGAGGAAAAAATAAGCACGGCACAGCATCATTATAAGCGAACGGAAAAGATAAACTTTGAAACAGGGGATATTTCCTCATACAACTTATTGCCTTGTACTGGCATTATAGTAAGTGATGTACTGCATTATCTTACCCCGGCAGCACAACTGGCGGTACTGGAAAAATGTTATACAGCCCTGGAACCGGGCGGTGTGCTTATCATCAGGGACGGGATAAAAGAATTGGCGGAGCGGCATAAGGGCACCGAACTTTCGGAGCAGTTCAGTACCCATATTATGGGCTTCAACAAAACGAAAAACGAGCTTCATTTTATCTACAAAAAAGATATAGAAACGTGGGCAGCAAAGTACGATATGCAGATAAAGATCATAGATAATACTAAAAATACCAGTAATATCATGATGCTGCTCTATAAGTCATAGAGGATGCCTAAGGGGCTATTGCTCTTTAACAATTGGCTCACTAAAGCTAAATGCTTAAATTTGGCCTTGTTTTCCAAGCTGTTCGCTGCATCATTCCGGCTTTAAAGTAAGGGCCGGTGATCTGCTTCAGACAGAAAGACAGTAATTAAAAAACTGATAAACTAAATTATAATAATGAGTAAACTAAGTGCTTTAGCAGAATCAATGGTAGGTTCAGAAATTGTCAAACTGGGCAATGAGATCAATAACAGGATAGCACAGGGTGCAGCGATCTATAATTATACGATCGGTGATTTTAATCCTGCCTTTTTCCCGATTTCTGATGTTTTACGGGATGAGATCATTAAAGCCTACCAGGAAGGATTTACCAATTATCCCCCTGCTGATGGCATCCTGTCTTTAAGAAAGGCAGTGGCAAAATTTGTAAAAGAATACCAGCACATAGATTATGAGGTGAATGAGATCCAGATCTCCTGTGGCGGAAGGCCTTTTATTTATACCCTGTTCCGTACCCTGGTAGACCCGGGCGATAAGGTTATCTATGCAGTGCCTTCCTGGAACAACAATCACTATACCAATATCTGCCAGGGACAGGCCTGCGAGCTGAATGCGCTCCCTGAGAATGATTTCATGCCTTCTGTTGAAGACATAGCAGCCAATATTGAAGGAGCTGTACTGCTGTGCCTGTGCACCCCGCAAAATCCTACGGGCACTACATTAAGCAAAGAAAAACTGGAGCAGATCTGTGACCTGGTGCTTGCAGAGAACGCAAGAAGAGGTGCTGATGAAAAGAAATTATACCTGCTGTTTGACCAGATGTATTCTACCCTCACTTATGGCAGTACGACCCATTATCACCCGGTGCAACTGCGCCCGGAGATGAAGGCCTATACGATTTCACTGGACGGTGTGTCCAAAGCATTTGCCGGTACAGGTGTACGGGTTGGCTGGGGTTTAGGCCCGGCTAATGTAATTGCTAAAATGAAAGCATTAATGAGCCATATCGGCACCTGGGCACCTATGGCCGAGCAGGTAGCTACTGCTGCTTTCTTAAACAATGAAACGGCCGTAAAAGAAGCGCTTCAGTCGCATAAACAAAAAATAGAAGAGCGTCTTTTAAAGATCAATGATAACATCATTGCTTTAAAAGAAAAAGGATATCCTATAGATGCCATCGCTCCCCAGGCGGCCATTTATATGACCATCAAAATCGACCTAAAAGGCAAATCCTTCAAAGGCAAGACATTTACCAGCCAGGAAGAAGTCACCCAGTTTTTGATGGATGAAGTGGGCATAGCGCTGGTACCTTTCTACTGCTTCGGTGCCGATAAAGAATCTCCCTGGTACCGCATCAGCGTAGGTACGGCAAGAATGGAAGACCTGGATGAAGTGTTTCTGAAAATGGAAGCGGCTTTTGCACAGCTTAGTTAAATATATGAGATTCATTATACCTTCTCGATCCCCGGAACTTAACAGCTCCGGGGATTTTATTTCAGGTTTAAAACCCTGCATTCCAGTCAAAACGAAAGTGATATTTATGAAACAGCAATAGAATAGATATTAAATTATTTACAATTTAAATTATTTTTAACTAAATTTGAAGGGTAAAAGCCTGTGTTTATGAAAAGCAATGAAACTACATTTACACTTACACAGCGACAGATATGGGGTATAGCTATATTAGCTGCACTCATCATCATTACGGTCGTCTGCTGGAGGTTATTCCCTTTTCTGAATGCAGGAGATCGCCAGGCAGACCCCACGGTTATAGACTGGACGAAGCGACAGACGGACTCTAATGAGGCCCATTTTGAATATACGGGCAAAGAACAGCCGGCCAGGGATTATAAATCCAGTGTACAGCAGCAGCAACTGTTTACCTTTGATCCCAATACGGCCTCGCTCAATGACTTTGTGCGCCTGGGCCTGAAACCTAAAGTAGCACAGACGATCCTCAATTACCGGAATAAAGGGGGCAGGTTCTACCAAAAAGAAGACTTTTCCAAGATCTATACTTTATCTGAACAAGATTATAAACGGCTGCTCCCATACATCAGGATAGCAGGCAGCCCTGCACGGGCATACGCTACAGCTAACTATGCCCATAATTCCGAAAACCCGGATGATGCTGAAAATACCCCGCATACTTATCCTCAAAAGCAGGAGAAACCGGTATTGATCAACACGGCAGCGGCACAAGACCTGATGCAACTCAGGGGGATAGGCAACGGATATGCCAGCCGCATCATTAAGTACAGGGAAATACTGGGTGGGTATCATAAAGTAGAACAGCTAAAAGAGGTTTACGGGATGAGCGACAGCTTATATGAAGCCATCAAACCCTTTATTGTTGTAGAACCGGAGCACATAAAACTAATAGCGGTGAACGTAGCCAGCGAGGAGGAACTGTACCGGCATCCTTATATCAGGAAGATGGCGAAGTACATTGTGAGCTACCGGAATGAGATCGGCGGATTTAAACAGGTGGAAGATTTTAAACAAGTTCCTTTGATTAATGAGGAAATTTATCGTAAAATTGTACCCTATTTGAGCTTGAAAAATTAATATTTAATTACATATGGATTTTAAGTACACCGAGACACAGCAGCAAATTGCTGAAATGGTCAGAGACTTTGCTAACAAGGAGATTCGTCCGAAGATGATGGAATGGGACGAAAGCCAATATTTCCCGGTTGAATTATTTCACAAAATGGGAGAATTGGGTTTAATGGGTGTTTTGGTGCCTCAAAAATATGGTGGTTCTGAATTATCTTATTTCGAATACGTAACTGTAGTATCTGAAGTAGCTAAAGTATGTAGCTCTATCGGTCTTTCTACTGCTGCTCATAATTCACTGTGTACCGGTCATATCCTGTATTTCGGTAATGAAGAGCAAAAATCCAAATACCTGCCTAAGCTAGCTTCCGGAGAATGGATCGGCGCATGGGGTCTTACAGAAGCCAATACAGGCTCTGATGCAGGCAATATGCGTTGCACAGCAACCCGTGATGGGGATGACTGGATACTGAACGGTACTAAAAACTGGATCACACATGGTATCAGCGGTAATGTAGCGGTGGTACTGGCACGTACGGGCGAGCCGAGAACCAAAAATAATGTAACGGCTTTCATCGTTGAGAAAGGAACACCTGGCTTTACTGCAGGTAAAAAAGAAAATAAATTGGGCATGCGTGCTTCTGAAACTGCGGAATTGGTTTTTGACAACTGCCGTATTTCTGATGCGCAACGTATGGGTGAAGTAGGTGAAGGATTCAAGCAAGCCATGAAAGTATTGGATGGCGGCCGTATCTCTATTGCTGCACTTTCCCTGGGTATTGCCAAAGGTGCTTATGAAGCTGCCGTTAAATATTCTAAAGAGCGTCAACAGTTTGACCAGCCTATTGCTAACTTCCAGGCGATCGCGTTTAAATTAGCAGATATGGCGGTAAAAATAGAAGCAGCGGAACTACTGATCTACCAGGCGGCTGATCTGAAAAACCGTGGTGAGAAAATGACGAAAGAATCTGCTATGGCCAAAATGTATGCTTCTGAGATCTGTGTGCAGGTAGCTACAGATGCGGTGCAGGTCTTCGGCGGTTATGGCTATACCAAAGACTTCCCTGTAGAGAAATTCTACCGTGACTCTAAATTATGTACCATCGGAGAAGGTACTACTGAAATTCAAAAATTAGTGATCTCCAGGGATATCTTAAACATGTAATGTTTTGATCTCTTCAATAAAATAATAAAGCGCTGTTCACATTGTTGAACAGCGCTTTGTTATTTTATTGCTTTTTCATGTCGGGCAGGCCTTCATAATACTGCCTCAGCAGGTAGCGATAGGCATCAAAGCCATGATGAAAGTAATTGGGTGCCGATTTAAAATGATCGCGGTAAGCCTCATTTTCCGATAAGGTAATGGGCACTCCGGGTCTTAAAAAATAAGTGGTCTTTACGGGCTCGGGCAATACCATACCGGCCTGCATCCCTTTAATGATCTTCCCGGCATAACCGCCCAGGTATTTCTGGTAAGCTTCCGATGACTTCCGGGCTTTTTTACGCATACTGTTATAGGCGTGCTTCAAGACGATGCGCTTAAAGAAGGGCAGGTCATCAAAACGTTTAGCCAGGTTCACCAAAGGATTAGGCGTATTCATATCTATCTCCAGCTGTTGCGTGGTCAGGGGCATTTCCGGTACAGGATCGGCCGTATTGACGATACTGTAGCTCCATTCGCCATGCATGGCATTATCATAATCGTACACGAAATAGACATTCCCCATCTTAGGTGCCGCACTGGCATAGGTCTTCACGCTGATGCCGGGGTATACCTTATCTTTCCGTAATTGCATGAGCCAGGCACTGACATAGTAACACAAGGCACCACCCTGGGAGTGTCCGCAAACCAGGAATTTACGGTATCCTTTCCGGTAGAGTTCTTCCAGGCGTGGCTGAAAATCCTGTGCAATAAAGGCAAAGGAGATCAGGAATCCTGCATGTACGGCAGCTTTAGTATCGGTAGCCAGCTTATAGGCAAAAGGCGGTTTGTTTTGTTCCAGGGTGATCTTGCCCTGCGCCGGGAACATGGCACAGTAAAAGTCGGCCATGATCGATTTAGCATTGGCTGTTGTGCCCCTAAGGGTAATGATTACGGTAGAATCTTGCCTCAACCACAGGTCATACACATTATCCAAGCCTATAGCGGCTGAGCGATACATAAAGGTGTAGCCTTCCAGGAAGCCCGGGAAGCTGTTTTTCGCAGTAGTATCCAGGAATGCTGCATTCAGCAGGTAGCTTTCATCACATTCTTTACTGTCAAAGCCGGGCTTAAAGCGGTAAGATTGAGCAATCACATCAATACTGACAGTGCCAACCAGGATCAGCGCTGCTACAGCGGCAACCAGGTATTGTTTAAAGCTATTCATACCAATAGAGGGTTTTAAGAACTACCGATAAACTTACAATAAGTTATTGTATAAAAGCAGCTTATGAATAAAAACATAGGCTCCTAGCTATTGATCGTAATGCCGAGCAACTGATAAAACTCCCGTAAAATGGCAGGATGGCCCGGCCATGCTGGCGAGGTCGTCAGGTTGCCGTCTGTTACTGCATCGGTAGGAGCGATGTCCTGGTACTCACCGCCTGCCAGGGTCACTTCCGGGCCTACTGCTGCATAGGCAGTCAGCTTACGGCCTCTTACCACATCTGCAGCCGTGAGTACCTGTATACCATGACAGATGGCGGCTACGGGTTTATTGGTCTCGAAAAAATGCCGGGTAAAGGCCAGTACTTTTGGCTCTAAACGGATATACTCAGGCGCACGGCCACCGGTAATATACAAGCCGTCGTACTCTTCAGGGTCAACCGCATCAAAATCTTTATTGATGGTAAAATTATGTCCTCTCAGTTCTGCATAGGTCTGAAAGCCTACAAAATCGTGGATCGCGGTAGCAATCTGTTCGCCCGATCTTTTGCCGGGACAAATAACGTCTACCTCGCAGCCTACGGATAACAAAGCCTGGAAAGGGACCATAATTTCGTAATCTTCTACAAAGTCTCCTGCCAGCATTAAAATTTTCTTGCTCATTTTTTTATCAATTAAGTAAGTGAATAAATCTTTTCCCTGTATATCCGACGAGTGTTGTACCAACAGGCCTAATCTTTTATCCCGGTAAGATCTTGCCGGGATTCAGGATATCGTTAGGATCGAATACTTTTTTTATCTGGCGCATCAGTTCCAATGCCACTGCTGAGAAGGCGATGTCCATGTATTGCTTCTGAACATAGCCGATCCCGTGCTCTCCGCTCAAGGTGCCGCCCAGCGATTTGGTGTACAGGAAGAGTTCGCGGATGGCTTTTGGCAATTCATTGTGCCAGGCATCTTCCGGCATATTGTTCTTGACAATATTCACGTGCAGGTTGCCATCTCCGGCATGGCCGTAACAGATACTGTCAAAGCCATATTCCTTGCCTAGTGCTTTGACCTTAGCCAGGAGCTGCGGCAGCTTTGCACGAGGCACTACGGTATCTTCTTCTTTATAGACGGAGGAACCTTTTGCGGCCTCTCCCGTCACACGGCGCAGCCGCCATAATTTGTCTTTATCATTCTGGTTGTCGGCAAACAATACTTCCCCGGTGTTAAACTGCTCCAGCACCTGTACTATTCCTTCTATCTCCTGCATCAGGTAGGTCTCTTCATTACCGTTCACTTCGATAAGAAGGTGTGCCTGTATCTCTTCCGGCACCGGGATAGAGTAGTCATCAATAAACTTTTGAGCGGCCAGGATGGCATCGCGCTCCATAAACTCCAAAGCGGAGGGATCGTAACCTGCGAGAAAGACCTTATTCACGGCCCTGCAGGCTTCCTCAGCCGAATAAAAAGGCACGAGGATCAACAGGTCTTTGGTGGGCTGTGGCAATAGTTTCAATACTATTTTGGTGATGACGGCCAGCGTTCCTTCCGAGCCTACTATTAATTGAGTCAGGTTGTAGCCTGTTGCATTTTTCAAGGTATTGGCACCGGTCCACATCACCGATCCATCGGGCAGGACTATTTCCAGGTTGAGCACATAGTCTTTTACCACGCCATATTTCAAGGCCCTGGCCCCGCCGGAATTTTCGGCCACATTGCCTCCTATAAAACAAGAACCTTTGCTGGCCGGGTCTACGGGGTAAAACAAGCCATGTTCCTGTACGGCATTTTGCAGCACTTCTGTAATCACACCGGGCTCTACGGTTACCTGGAAATTTTCGCTATCGATCTCCAGTATTTGATTCATGCGGCGCATATCGAGGACGATGCTGCCCTGTACCGGCAGGCAGCCCCCGCTCAGGCCCGTACCGGCACCCCTGGGGGTGATGACCAGGCGGTGCTCATTACAATAGGCCAGTATCCTGCTCACCTCTTCCGTGGTCTGCGCCTGTAATACGATCTCGGGGAGAAAGACAAGGTCTTCTGTATGATCGGAGCCGGCCTGTTGCAGGCTTTCCCGGTCGGTAAGCACCCGCTCCACACCCAGTATAGCTTTAAAATAATCCAGGATTTCCTGTTCTCTTATGTCGCTTGTAAACATTCCCTCTCGCATTTTTTTCATATCATCAATACCCTACCAAGGTAGGATTTTTATGTGAATTATGTTTTACAGCTATGTCAATTTTGCAATAAAAAAACGTTCTTTATGAACAGGTTTATTTCATATATACAAAAGCTTTACATCAATAAAAACAGCAAGCACATAACACAATTCTATAAGCGCATTCAATGGAAACCCTTTAATTTTGCTTCCTTTTTGATCTTATGTCCAAGGCCATTTCTCCCGACGCTACCCTCCTTTATGAACAAAGAAAACGTATCCGCTTAGCCGTATCCCTGTTTTACTTTTGCCAGGGCCTGGCCTTTGCCTCCTGGGCCAGCCGCATCCCTACGATCAAAACAGCGCTTAATATTTCGGAAGGTCAGCTGGGTACTATTTTATTAATGCTGCCACTGGGACAATTGATCACGATGACGCTGTCGGGCAGGCTGGTCACAAAATTTGGCAGTGCTAAGGTATTGAGCATTGCCTGTATCTTATATGCTGCGGTATTGTACTTCCTGGCTTTTGCCGATTCCGCACTGGCATTGGGTGCCATTCTTTTACTCTTCGGGGTGTTTGGCAATATGTGCAATATAGCAGTCAACACGCAGGGGGTAGCGGTAGAAAAGATCTACAACAAATCTATTATGGCCTCTTTTCACGGGGCATGGAGCATTGCAGGTTTTACGGGTGCGCTCATCGGCCTGCTGACGATCAACCTGAAAGTAGATACATCAACGCATTTCATGATCATTTTCTTTATGGTCTTCATCAATATGCTGCTCAACAGGAAGTTCCTGGTACCGGGCAAGACTGCGGAAGAAAAGAAGAAAGGCCTGGTGAAGCCGGACAGTATGCTGATCCAACTGGGTGTACTGGGCTTCTTAAGTATGGCGACAGAAGGGGCTATGTTTGACTGGAGCGGTGTTTACTTCAAAGAGGTGGTGAAGGCTCCGGAGCAATGGGTACCTGTGGGCTATGCCTCTTTCATGATCATGATGGCAAGCGGAAGGTTCATCGGTGACTTTATCATTGCTAAGATCGGCCGCCAAAGGGCCTTAGAGCTGAGCGGTATACTGATGTGCTCGGGGATGATGCTTTCGGTCTTCTTCCCGCAGTTCGGCATTTGTATTGTAGCATTTATGATGGTAGGCCTGGGCGTTGCCTGTGTAGTACCAACGGTGTATAGTGAAGCGGGGCAGCACCCGAAGATAGCACCGGGCAGGGCTTTAGCTATGGTATCCAGCATCAGCTTCCTGGGCTTTTTAATGGGGCCTCCCCTGATCGGTTATATTGCAGAGTGGCTGGACCTGAGGTTCTCTTATGCCACATTTGCCGTATTCGGCCTTATGCTTACTCTGCTCAGCCGTAATATGTCTATCTTCCGGAAAAGTTAAGCAGGAGTTTATATGCAATAATAAAAATACATTCCCCTGGATAAATAGGGTGATTCCACCCTATCCTGTCTTGCTTTAAGTGATTAATTTAGTGGTACAGAAATTCACTAACCTTAATTTTAACCTTATGGCAAAGAAATCCTCTAAAGAAGGACCACCGATTTACTCCCGGTGCCTCGTGCTTTCTATCTATGAAACGGATGCGATGATCCCTGCACGTATCCGTGGCCTGCTCTCCAATAAATATGTGTACATAGAGCTGCAGAACTCTTTTTTCATCAGTTGCGAAACGGAACTCAGGATGACACTGAATAAGGTCTTGTCGGAAGAAGGTATTCGCTTCTCCATGATCTACATCAGTGACAAAAACGGTAACCGGATCTCGGGCAATCTGCTTCCTGAGGGAGATATGGCCAAGCTGAACAAAATCTTCAAACCCTGAAAAAAATAACGGAGATGAAAAAGATACTATTCATATTGAGCGCACTTTTGTGCGCTCAATATGGCTACAGTCAACAGGACGAATCAATCGAAAACGAAACGGCAGAACCAGCTGATGTACCAGAATTTTCACGGCCTTACTACCCCCTTAACTTTTATCCGATCGGCGATGAACTCAGCATCGGCTACCTGGGCAACCTGAAGACCGCCCGGGAGTCTTATTTATTTGAAGCGCAGCCCGTGGTCAAATTACCGTTTTTCAATACTATCTATAAAAACATGAAAAACCCCAAATCCGCAGCGGATGCATCTTTCGGCGAAAAATTGAAAAATGCTACTCATGCGGCCTATGCCAGCTTCCGGCCACAGTTGCGTATGTTCAACGATGCTTCTATGCCGGTAAAAACGCCTTCTTATAAGATTGGCATCGGTTACCAGCATTTATTTTCTTTAAATAAAGCCAATAGATTTGATGATATAGATACGCTAAACCTTAAATATTTTGCGGTAGCTTTTGAAACGGGGCATTTTTCCAACGGCCAGTCGGGCGCTGCGTTTGACGAAAACCTGATCGATGGCACACCTGCAGCAGACAGCCTGTACCAGCACATCAATGAGCATACAGACCTGGCAGCTATACTCAACAGGAAAAGCGGCAATTTCTCTACTAATTACACAGAGATCATGGTGAAATATTTGCACGTATTTAAGGTAAGAAATAATTATGCCCTTAGCTGGTTCTCTGCAGAGGCAGGCTGGACCAGGTATCATGACTACTTACTGTATATGATCCCTATTGGTGGTTATACTGAAAATGACATTGCTTTGTACGGAAAGAATTTCTATCACTTTAACCTGGAATATATGCGTCGTTTTAAAAAAGGAGGCTGCCTCGACCGGGCTAAGCTGAATGTGAATTACGAGTACTTATATAAACCGCATGCTTCTGTCACCCGCTCCAGGATAGAAATTATTCCGGCCATCTATTTTAAAAGTAATGTGGGCATTTATGGAAAAATAGCCTTTGGCCATGATAATTACAATTACCGTTTTGTAGATAATATCAGTCATTGGGGCATCGGGCTTACTTATGACCTGTTCCCCAGCCTGGAATTTGGCCGGTAAAGGAAGCGCTGTTGTTTCTTTTAAGCGCATTCAAAAAAACTAATGTTATTTTTGTGTTCCCATGCAAGCAATCAGTAAAAACCAGATCAAATATATACGTTCGCTTTCCCAGATCAAATTCAGGAAAGCACATCAGTCCTATATCGTGGAGGGATTGAAAAATGCCGCGGAGTGGCTGCAACAAAAGGCTGATATCGAATTTATCGTAGGCCTGGCCACATGGTTTGAGGAAAACAGCGAAATCATTAAACAGTACACAGCGGCGCAATGCCTGGTGGCAACGGAAGAGGATTTTGAAAAAATATCGGGATTTAAAACGCCCAACCAAATATTATTGGTCGCCAGGATGCCGGAGCAGGCGGAGCTGGCCAATATCAAGCCTGATGAATGGGTATTGATGCTGGACAAGGTACAGGACCCGGGCAACCTGGGTACGATCATCAGGACGGCTGATTGGTTTGGTATAAAAACGATCGTATGTTCGCCGGACTGCGTGGAGCAGTTTAACCCTAAAGTGATCCAGTCTACTATGGGCAGCCTGCTGCGGGTAAACTGTGTGTATACCGACCTGGTAGCTTTATTGGCCTCGAAGCCGGAGACCCCCAGCTATGCGGCTATATTGGGAGGCGATCAACTGGACGCGGCACAAGCGTATACACCGGGATTCATCATTATGGGCAACGAAAGTAAAGGTATTTCGGAAGCGGTGAAAGCAAGGGTACAGCATCAGCTCACGATAAGGCGGATAGGCGCAGCAGCAGAATCGCTGAATGTAGCGGTGGCCACAGGCATATTCTGCCATGCCTTGATATCCTGATTACAGACAACTGAACGAGTAGCATAAGTATAAAGAGAAAGCCGGCAAATATTTGCCGGCTTTCTCTTTATAAGGTATTTACTTAAAATTTGAAATTGTAGGTGATACTCGGCAGTATCGGGAAAATGGATACTTGTTTTACGGTAACTTTTGTGCCTTGTTGCAAGCTGCCTTCTGTGCTTACATAGAGCAGGTAGGGATTCAGGCGGCTGTACACATTATAGATAGAGAATGCCCAGGTCCCTTTGATCCTTTTTGTGCTGTTGGCACGTGGGGTCCAGTTAAGGGAAAGGTCCAGCCTGTGGTAAGGGAAGATCCTGTATTGGTTGATCTCACTGAAGTCTTGTACCAATTTGCCATCTACATAGTAGAGCCCGGTAGGCAGGGTAATGGCATTACCGGTACCGAATACAAAGACTGCTGAGGCATTCAGTTTTTTATTGAATTCATAATTGGCTACTATTGAAAGGTCATGCCTGCGGTCATATTTTGCAGGGAAGACTTTTCCCCCGTTTAGCATGGCAAAACGCCTGTTGGTCCAGGATAAGGTATAGCCCACCCAGCCGGTAAATTTACCTTTGGTCTTGTTCACAAAAAACTCGGCACCGTAGGCCTGTCCTTCACCGTTTACCAAATCTACTTCCGGATCTCTTATATTGCTTGGCGTATAGCCTTCGCGGTATTCCAATTGATTTTTCAGGTCTTTGTAGTACACTTCTACAGAGGTTTCTATGGCATTGTCATTGAAGTTTCTGAAATAGCCTAAAGCATATTGCCAGGCTTTCTGCGGCTGCACGATCATAGAACTCGGCATCCATACATCTGTAGGTAAGGTGCTCCCGTTATTAGATACTAAATGCAGGTATTGCATACTTCTACCTACGGAGGCTTTCAGAGAGGAGACATCATTGATGGTGAATCTTCCGGAGACCCTGGGTTCCAGGCCGCCATATGTTTTCACTAACTGGCCGCTGCCCCAGACGGTGCTGTCCAGTTTATTGCCGTTATTATCATAGGTATAATTCGCATAAGGACCGGTCTGCTGGAACAGGGAATATCTTAAACCGGCATTTACTTTCAGGCGCTTGCCGAGGTTAAATTCATCTGTAATGTATATGGCCGATTCATGTGCATATTTGGTAAAAGGGTTTTGCGGCATGAGCAGGGAGTCGCCGGAACGGCCACTGATCTGGCTGGGCACAAAGGTGTGATAGGTATAGTTCATCCCGAACTTAAAATCATGACCAAAGCTGGAAAAGTAATCAAAGTCTACTTTCCCGTTCCAATCCCTGATGCCTGAGCTCAGTGCAATGCTCATATCTTTCTGTCCGCCCCTGAATTCAAAATCGTATTTGTTGTAAATGGCTGAAACGTTCATGAAGAGCTTACCATTGAACTGGTGGTTCCAGCGAAGGGTGGATGTAGCATTACCCCAGGGCATCTTAACGTTGAAATCTCCGCTCTTGCTGTTAAAGGTAAATACATCTTGCCCGAAATAGCCGCTGAGGTACAGCCTGTCTTTCTTACCTAAGATATAGTTGGCTTTCAGGTTGGCATCATAAAAATAATAGCCGCTACCTTGTGCATTACCTTTTAAAAATGGTTTTGTGATGACATCTATATAGGTCCTGCGGCCAGAGATCATAAAGGATCCTTTGTCTTTCACAATGGGCCCTTGCAAGGTAAGCCTGGAGGCGATGAGTCCTATTCCACCTTCTCCTTCAAAGTTCTTCATATTACCGTCCTTCATATTAACGTCGAGTACGGAAGATAAACGTCCGCCATAATTGGCCGGAGCGCCTCCTTTGATGAGGTTTACATTTTTAATGGCATCTGAGTTGAATATGGAAAAGAAGCCGAAAAGGTGACCTGTATTATACACCACGGCTTCATCAAGCAATACCAGGTTCTGGTCGGGACCACCACCTCTTACATAAAAACCGGCCTGTCCTTCACCGGAAGATTGTACGCCGGGTAATAGCTGAATGGCTTTAAGGACATCTGATTCTCCGAAAACAACCGGAAGTTTTTTTATTTTTTCTGTGGTGAGGCCTATAGTACCCATCTGGGTGCTGCTCACATTTTTATCTGCGCGCTCACCGGTCACTACTACTCCTGCCAGTTCGCTGGAATTGGTGGAGATCATCTGCACATTGATCGTGGTATCGTTTTGTAAATTGACGGTGTATACTTCGTCTTTGAAACCTATGTAGTTGAATCTTAAGGTATAGGTACCGGGCTTAACGCTGAAGGAGTAAAACCCATAGGAATTGGTAGCGGCACCATCCTGCAGCTCATCTACATATAAGGTAGCACCGATCATACTTTCTCCTGTTGCGGCTTCCTTGAGGTAACCACTTATGCTTACTTTTTTTTGCGCCAACACCAGTAAGCTAAGTATATTAAACAGAAAAAGTAAAGACACTTTTTTGAACATGGCGATTAAGTTTTGACAAATTTAGGCGTTGGCTACTAAATGCCCAAGAAAGTTTTCAGTTTAGCGTAGCCAGACTTGCTTACCGGAACATTTTGACCATTATTTAACAAAACGGTGTACTGTTCTTTTTCCAAAAGTTCAATTTTGTTCACAAAACTGACATTGACGATGTAGGATCTATGTATCCTCACGAACTGCTGTGCCGGAAGCTGTTGTTCAAACCGGGCCATGGTCTGGTACTTGAGGTAGTATTTTTCTTTGGTATGCACTTTTACATAATCGTCCGCTGCTTCGAGGAAGAGGATCTTGTCCAGGGGAATGATCTTGATCTCGCCCTGCTCTTTCACAACGACCCTCTGGGTCTGCTCGGGCAGCATAATATGCGGAGCATCTCCTGATTGTTTAGGATTGCTTTTGCCCTGTTGTACTTTAGCGATGGCTTTCTCCAGGCGGGAAGGCTCTATGGGCTTTAACAGATAATCGATTGCATTGACATCAAAGGCCTGAACGGCATATTCATCAAAAGCGGTAACAAAGATGACGGAAGGCGGATTTTCGATCAGCTCCAGCATCTCAAAGCCGTTGATCTTCGGCATTTGCACATCGAGGAAGATGAGGTCGGGTTGATGGGTCTGCACGCTTTTCAGTCCTTCAAAACCATTGGCGCATTCATCTACGATCTGCACCATTTCAAGTGGCTCCAGCATTTCGCGCATTAAGGACCGGGCAAGGGGTTCATCATCAATAATAATACATTTCAGCATAGCATTAATTTTGCGTGTTTTTTTCGATCGGGATCAATAAGGTGGCGATATATATATCGATATCATTGTTGCTTTTTCCGGGACTCTTGGCCAACTGCAGCAGATCATTCCTCGCATACAGGAGGTAAAGCCTCCTGGATACGCCACTCAGACCAAAGCCGGTACCTTTTGGGGCTACACTGTTCCGGTCAAAGGGGTTGCTGATCTCAAATTTATAAAAATGGTCTTCTGCCCGGAGGGTAATCGCAATCACGACCTCGCCCAGGGTATCGTATAAGCCGAATTTAATGGCATTCTCTACCAGGGGTTGCAATAGGAATGGCGGGATCTCTTTTCCTTCAAGATCTGCCGGAATGTCTTTTAATATCACTAAGCGATCTCCAAACCTCACTTTTTCGATATCCAGGTACAGGTCAAGCTCTTCCAATTCTGCAGACAAGGCCACGAGGCGACTGTCTTCTTTACGTATGGTCTGCCTCAGGAAGGCGGATAATTTCATCAGCATGGTACGGGCCAGCTTGGGATCTGCACCTATCAGCGCATTGATCGAGTTGAGGCTGTTGAATAAAAAATGGGGATGGAGCTGTTGCCTCAATTTAAACAGTTCTGCTTCATTTTTGAGTTCCTGTACACCGTTTTCCAGTAATATTCTTTGCTCTTGCTCAATGATACAACTGATCAAAAGATGTACAATACCCAATGCACTTAATAGGATCCAGCTGATAAAGAGGATCAGGTAAAAGGTGGACCCGGGAATGCGTACCTGGATCTTATCTCTATACAAAAATTCCCAGATCCAGATCAGTATAAAGGTGTACAGGAGAGCAAAAATGAGTTGCCTGGCCACTACGGGTATTACTGAATTGCTTTTCAGCAGGGAAAAATTGCTCTGTGTAGAAGCTACATATAAGGCATAGAGTACCACATTGGCCTGCACCATCAGCATGGAAGTAAATTTCCAGTCTGCAAAACCCATGTACACCAGCAGACTTATTTCCAGGATGGCCAGTACGACAATGGAAAAGACCACTGTCATATTCAAACGCCATATGCTAAACTGGTTTTTCAATGATGTTACAGGTTTTTGATTTCTACGCCTCCGAATAAGGTAAAGCCGGTAATGATCACTCTACGTTCTATCCCGGTGCTATTGACCAGGCGGCGCTTGTCTTCTACCGTGCCAAAGATGGTGGTGGTCTCGTTGATCACACGCCAGTTGGCCGGGAAGATCAATTCTACACTTCCAAAAACGGAATATACATCAATGACAATATCCTGCTGTATCTGCGCGGCCTTACAATCCAGCACTACGCCTCCGAATATGGTACCAACTTTTCCGCCTTTAAAATTGGAGGACAAGACGACACGCTCGTTACCGGAAAAGATGGAATCTATTTTTACATACTCTCCCTGCGGATCATAGCCAGGCTGGTAGGCTGCTCCGGTATATTCGTTGTGCACATTATGCGGATTTTCGGGGTAGAAATGCGGTCCGGGAAGCCCGGGATCTGTATTATTGTCCCTGTTATCTGCCCGGTTTAGTTTTTGCCTGTTTTTTGCCAGTACAAATAGGCCTACGGTAATGAGTACCAGTGGGAAAGCATACCTTCCGGCATTATAGTCAAATTTTCGCAATAAGAAATAAACTCCTGCACCCAGTAAAAATACCCAGCCGCCTACATCAAACTTATTTTTATAGCCTATAAGCAGGGCAAGTATGATCAAAAAGACCGGGAAGGAAAGGATCTTTTCCAGTAAGGGATAATGGATGATATCTGTAGCCCGCACCAGCATCAGCATACCGATCACTACAACTACAATACCTAAAATACGGTTATTGTTGTTACCATTCGGGATCAGCGGATCTTTCTTCGCAGGGTCTGAGTAATAACCTTTATTTTCTGAATTACCTGTTTCCATACTATCGTTTATTGAAAATGATAAATAAACCTAAACCAATCAGACTCAAAGGTATGCCATACATGATTATGGTACCTGTATCTGCAAAATCAAAATGATCAAGCCCCAAAAGGGCTCCTATAAAGATGATCACCAGCCAGGAGATGCTTTTAAAATTAGTTTTTATGCCTTTATAAATACCGATTAAAATCAACAGGCTGTGAACACCGAATAACCAATCCGGCATTAAATACTTTGTTTCGGGGATCTGGTGCAGCAAAACAGCGCAACCTATGATCAAAAACAAAGCGCCTTTTGCTATGCTTGCAGACCGGGACATGGGTGTTGCCTGGTTATTCTGAATGGAATGTAACTGTGCCATAAAGCTTAATTTAATTCTTTATGTAAAAGTACAGCCATAAACGCTTGCACAAAAAGCACTTTCGGCAGATGTGCTGCATGACTCGGTGAACTAATGAGCATGCTGGTGAACCTTGTCATGATCATGTGCATTATGGTCATGACCTATAAAGGTGGTCAGTAGCGCCAATGCAATGGCAGAAAGGGTCAATGCCCACTTTTTCCAGGAGATGGCATGTAGTTTGTTGCCGCTTTCATAAAAGATGGTCGTGCCGATATGTAAAAAGGAACCGGTAACCATGGCTATAATGTAGGGCAATATTTGTTGAAAGCCATCGATACTGATCCCGAAGTAATGGGTGAGCAGGCTGGAGGCAGGGCTTAATGCTGCAAATAGCGCCAGTAAGCCTACGACTTTTATCTTCCTGTTTTTATTGTAGATCAACAAGGAGGTGATCAACATGGCCTCGGGTAGCTTATGTAAGGCAATAGCGATATATAATGCCGGTACTGTGCTGCCATCATGATAGGTTGCTCCCAGTGGTACGCCTTCGGCAAAGGCATGTACGGCCATTCCCACGATGAGGCTCAGTGCCGGGATGTGATGATGATCATGACCTACATGGGCATGGCCATGCTCTACCCCGTGGGTAAACTTTTGCAGAAATTGCTGCAGGAAGAAGCCGGCCAGCATATATGCCCCCATGGAGAAGCCCAGATCGGAGGCCGACTCGGGGATAAGATGTAGCATGGTCACACTCAAAAGGTAGGCTCCGGAGAAGGTGAGCAGGTAATTCATTTTATTATCTGTCCACCTGCTATAGAGTATAGGCAATAAACCACCAAGAATGGTCACTGTAAACAACAATATATTATAGAGTATCGCCATAGGCGCACAAAATTAACTTAATCTGCTAAAACCTTCAAATGCATATTTATAAAAAAGCCTAACTTTGAAAGATGGGAGCAATGTCGATAACGGATGCCTTAAAACAGGTCATGGAAAGCAGCGGATGGAAGCAACGCATACATGAGATACGCCTGCGGAGGGACTGGGAAACAATAGTAGGTAAAACAATAGCCCGGTACACCAGTGAACTCAGTTTAAGGAGTGGCAGGCTTACCCTGGGTACTTCGGTAGCGCCTTTGAAGCAGGAATTACATTTTGCTAAAGACACCATCAAGGCCAACATCAACGAGTATTATAAGGAAACGGTTGTTGTGGAAGTGATCATTCGCTGATTATTGGGGAAATATTTTATTTTTCACTATTTAGTCTCCATTTCTTATCCTTTTCAAAATAATAAGACCAGATGAATTTAAGCACTTCATCTGGTCTTTAGTAATTATAAGCGGGTATTATTTTTTCTTCTTCCTAGAAGATTTTGTCTTTGTTCCTGGTTTTGGCTTGTCCTGGTCTTTAACGCTCGCGCTTTTGGGCACTTCACGCTCTTTGGCTGCCATGATCTCATCCAGGGTATCAAAGAAAGCATCATTCAAGTCTTCAATAGTCATGGTCGCTACTTTCTGCGTACCGAATTTAGCGGAACGGTGGATCTGGTTGGTACTATTGTCTAAATTGTTATAGGTGATCTTGTACTCCCCGGTCAGGAGATTATAAGCCTTCAAGGTGGATACATCATTCTCTTTGATGTACGTTTCATAGTTGACCACCGCCAGCTGATTGAGGGTACTGTCAAAACCTAATCTTACGAATCGGGCAAAGTTCTTATCTCCATTCATCCCGTAAGAAAACTCGAGTTCCTGTTTTACCACCCTGAGGGGAAACATAAGGATCTCTTTTGCACCTGCCGGCACCAGGTTCAGGCTGATGAGTTTTTTCTCTTTAGATTGATAAAAAAGGATCTTCACTTCTTCTGTTGGTTTCTCTTTGGAAGAGATCACTGTAACATAATCATCTTTTTTATCGGCATCTTGCCTGAAAGTGATGCGTTTCATCATTCCGCCATTTGCAGGGCTTTTTTTCAATTCCGTATAACCTTTGGGGATTTTTAGTTGTGCCTGTAGCTGGGCAGCATAAAACATAGAACCGGAAAACAAACCAAAAAAGAGTAGTAATTTTTTCATATTCTAATATATAAGTGTAAGGTTCAAAGATGCAAACAATTTAGTCAATTTCCAAATACGTCCGGAAATTTGACAATTTAGTCATCTTTTCTAAACCAACAAATTACACTCTATATTAATGATTGATTTACTGATATTTATGATATAGCCAATCCAGGTAAGCATGAATATGTTCTTTTCTTTTTAGTGCGGCCGCTTCCTCTTTGTACAAGAAGGACACAACTGCAACCAGCATCAGGCGGCCATCAGGTAAACGGCTTAAATAGAACTGCTCGGGCACCTTAGTCGGCCTGGATTTCACTTTTTGAAAAGTCCCTGCCTGGATTTGTTTGTTGTCACTGAGGGCATCGGGAATATCAATCAGGTACGCAACAGATAAAAAAGAATCTGATATAATACCGTCATTTGACAGATTTGCCGTGACCTGGTATTGTGCCGCTTTAAGTATGCCTGTCTTGCGGTACTGGTCATTCGTAAAGAAATGGTCAAGGATAAACAGGAGGTCTGCCGTGTTTTTTTGTGCAAAAGCCTTTGCACCTGTGGTATTAGGGCGAACCTGCACTGCTTTTTTGTTTTTTATTTCAAAGGTGGAAACAAGGCTATCCACGCTTGCAGTAAACGTTTGCGCTGAGGTTTTAAAGGCCCCTGGAAACAAAAAAAACAGCAATAAAAAAAATGTTCCTTTTTTCATAGTATTCCTTAATAAAAATGTCCGTCGGGCTTTACTACCGGGGTAGCCACCTGTAAGAGTTCTACGAATAGCTTACCGGCTTTTGCAACTTGTTCCATACCTGCGTGCAGGTCGCTCATATTGCAGTCGGCAAGTTTTAGAATGTCTTTTTTAAAGTCATTGAAATTACCAACGATCTCTACGCATCCTGCTCCGCCCCAGCCCATATCAGCAATGGTTTTAGGCCCGGCATGGATCAGGAAATTACCTTTCAACTGGATTGCTCCATTGTATTCTGAATAGGTATTGTGTATGGTATAGCCACGGATATAATTGCGTGTAGCCTGTTTGGGGAAATGATTAAGGCCGGAAACGACGAAGCCTCTTGTCTTATAGGATTTCACTGGTTTCCTGGGATCGTTCCAGTAAGGCATAAAGCGGAGCGCTGCCCAGGACTTGACTATTTTATTGCCTTTGGCATCTGTGCCTGATATAAAGACTTTATAGACAGGCACGCTGTAGGACTCTTCTTTGTAGTCACCATTCAGGTCGCGCATGGGATAGGAACTGGCCCAATATTTACCACCGGTGGTCTGATTGCTGATTGTAATTAACACATCTCTGAGCGGCATAGTTTTTCTTCGGTTTTAATTAAAGTCACGCTTAAAAATCTATAGTAAATTTAGTTCATTTTTTTGATAGCGGAAGGGGAATAATACTCTGGTGAAAGTTCGACATGTTAGCGAAGCGCATGTCGGACAATAGATAAAAAAGCATTTGCAATGCTCACGAATAAACTCTTCCAGGATTGTAAATCCTGTTTAGCTGTTCGGGATGCCCTCCGGAACATCCCGAACAGCTAAACAGCTAAGTTATTAAAGCTGTTCGACATGCGCTACGCTAACATGTCGAACATTAAATAAAGAGCATTTGCAATGCTCACGAATAATTTTCCAATTCAAGCATCTCATTTGACAAGCCATACCTGGTCGCACAACTACTGTATACATATTCTTCCTCTTTTGCCACGATACCTGCACGCACCGGATTTAAGTGTATATAGCGTTCCTTGATCCGATAAAAATCTATTGTTCTTATTTCTTCTCCATGATAACCTTCCTGCCAGAAAAGAATACTATCGCCTTTTTTCAATAGCCATAACATCCAGTGTTTGCGGCTTTCCTGCCTGCTATCGCTTATCGCATTAAAAATTTGTTTGGAAGTAAATTTCTTAAAGTCTCTTAAAATATCACTCAAATTATCTTTTGATGTACCAATAATCAAATGGATATGATTGGTCATGATTACCCATGCATAAATCTTCAATCCTTTTTCTTTTTGGCAATATTTCAAACTCTCCACAAGGATGTTCTTGTATTCATCTCTTGTGAAAACATCCACCCATTGATGTACCGTGCAAGTAACAAAATACACACCTTGCTGATCGTAAATTTTATAAGCAAAAGACATGGCATGATATTTACATCCAGGATTTTACATCCTGTCTTTTTCAAGTTTTAGTTTTATTAGAGCTGTTCGACATGTTAGCGTAGCGCATGTCGAACAAAGAATAAAGAGCATTTGCAATGCTCACAAATAAACTCTTCCAGGATTGTAAATCCTGGCTATCCTGGTTCGGGATGCCCTCCGGAACATCCCGAACAGCTAAGTAATCCGAACAGCTAATTTTACTAGAGCTGTTCAACATGTTAGCGTAGCGCATGTCGAACAAAAGATAAAAGAGCATTTGCAATGCTCACAAATAAACTCTTCCAGGATTGTAAATCCTGGCTATCCTGGTTCGGGATGCCCTCCGGAACATCCCGAACAGCTAAGTAATCCGAACAGCTAATTTTACTAGAGCTGTTCAACATGTTAGCGTAGCGCATGTCGAACAAAAGATAAAAGAGCATTTGCAATGCTCACGAATAAACTTTTTCAGGATTGAAATCCTGCCTATCCTGGTTCGGGATGCCCTGCGGAACATCCCGAACAGCTAATAAATTCCTGGACAGCTAAATAGCTAATCAAAAAGATAATATGTCCTCATATTTATAGTCGATTCATATTCAGCAAAACAAACTCTTATCCTGGCAATAACAGCATCTTCATTTAATGCTAATTCATAGCGCAAATCTTCATGCTGAAATATCACCATATCTATTTTTTGCTTATCATAAAGAGAATAATAAATCCTAAGATTATTGAAAGGAGTTAAATTCGCTTCAACCTCTTCTGAGGTTTTAAAATCAGCATGAACAGGTATTTTTTTCGCTAAAAAATCAATATTCTGAGGATTTTTATAAACCTCCAAATCAATATATTCTATTTGAGGCGACGCTTTGATAGTTTCCGCACTAAAACCAATCATAATACCCCTGTTCTCAATTTCAACAGGAAATTCATCAATTTCATCATACTCATATTCAGACAAAAAATCTTCAATTTCAAGCTCAAATATTTTTTCAAATTCTTTATTGAAATCTTTGCTTCTTATGTCTTTTCCAAACAATTGTGAAGTGATCAGCTTACCTTCTATTGCACTCATAATAAATTATTTTCTCTTAATGTGTCATAAAAATCGCCATCACTTTCCATTTTATCTATAATTTTTGCGGCCAACTCTTTGGTTGGAAACCGAGGAGTTTCTTGCCCAAATACCGGATGAACAAAACAGTTCACCTCTTGATGATTTTTTTTTATCCATTTTAGAAAAACCACCGTATCAACTTTACTCAATTTTATCGGTGCTGCACAATCATTTAAGTATGCTTCCATATAATACTCATCTTGCCATAGCAACAATGTGTCGCTACCATCATTACCGATAATAACTTGAAAAGTATCCTCAGCAGTAATCGTGCTAAGGAAATTCTTTTCTCTTTGCAAATAGTCTGAGTTTTGAATATTTTGTTTCTTCATTTCAATAAAACTTATGCTTAGTTAATGATGCACACCCTTTGTTTTGCCTTTCTTTTTACTTTTTACTGTTCCTTTTTTAGAAACCCCTTCTTTATTCTTGGCACCATAATCATCATATTTGTGCTGTAATTCGTGATTGGCTCTCATGTTTAATTCTGAATAGCTGTAATCATACCCTTTTGCACTTTCATATCCTCTGAAATGCGCTCTATCGTACCCCGGAGGAATGGTCATTTTGCTGAAAGGAACACCTCTATTATATTGTTGTACAAACCACCCCCTTATATTTTTCGGTAATTTGTCATTAGTCATCAAACTTTTGTGTAGAGCTGCTTTTCCAGCATTTGACCTCGACAACCCGAATGTGTCTACCCAGGTATTTGTATCATGTACATAGCTGTATAACTCTATGCCTCCATGCAAGCCAATAGGATCCTGGCTCAAATAATTCCCTGTAGTCACATCGTAGTATCGGAACCTATTGTAAGCTAATCCAGTTTCCTTGTCTGCATACTGTCCTTCATAAAGAAACGGGACAAACTCATTATTCCCCTTTCTTACATTTCCATAAATATCCAGTTCCCGCTCCCATACCTTAGTGCCATCTGCACTGTAGGCCTGAGTGGGCGTGCCCAGGTAATCGCTTACTATACTATACCTTTCCGTTCCGATGATCTTAGCACAAGGTACAAAAGAATTTTCTTCAAATATCCAGGTAATTACATTTTCTACCGGCTCTTCAGCTTCTTTTAAACCATTAGCTTCAATACTTAATCTAGGTGGATATTCCCCTTCATAATGCCATTCATGCAAGGGTACATGACCATCCCAGAGCCAGCGGGTCACCTTACCTTTATATTGCTTGGCGATACGCCTGCCCAAAGGATCGTAAGCAAAATCAACCGCTCCGCCCTGTGGCAGAATGACCGACTGCAACATCCCGTTGCCCGCCCAGTTGTACTGCCATCCTGAACCGCTACCTTGTAAGCGGATACTATACTGCTCTTCAATATGTGCTTTGTTGAATACTGCCGGGTAAGCACTCCTTATAAATTCTTTAAACACCAGGTTACCTTCTGCATCATAATGGTAATAGTATTGCTCATCTTTTAAGAGCTTACCCCCTTTATCATATTGGCGGTCTTTACGTTCCGGCGTTTTAAATAAGTTACCGATAGCATCAGGTGCTTTATAAATAGTTTCGGCACCATTCGTATCCTGGTAGGTACCACTTACGAGATTATCCCAGGCATCATATTCAAAATTGCTTGTTGCACGGCCCAGTTCATTCACGATGCGGTGCAGGCGGTTGCCTTTACCCCAATGATAGCTGTGTCTTGACTGTTCTACATTGCGCGCGCCGATACTTCGTTTAACTACACGGCCAAATTGATCCCGTTCTGTCTTCAACAGTACCGAGCCACTGAGCTCGCGCTGTATCTCGAGGCCACTTTCATCATACTGCCATCGTGCTTGCCAGCCCTGGCTATGCATCTGCTGCACCTGACCCAATCGATCATATTCCAGCTTGATATCAGCACCCAGGCTGCTGCCAATATATGTCGCATTACCTGCAGCATCATAGGTCCGGCTAATGCTATGATCGCCTTGTACTTCTTTAATGATTCTTCCGGCACTGTCTCTTTGCAGGGCAATGCGGCTCACCTCGTTCATGGCTGCGATCAGCAAACTGTCTTTATCATATTGATATGCCGTAGCACTATGATCGCTATGTTGTTCAGAGATCACATTACCGACACCATCATAGCTATAAGCACTCCATTTACCGCCCGGTCTCAAAACCCTTTGCACTCTTCCGTTCCCGTCCCGCTCATAGCGGCGCTGGAGACCATCGAAGCCCCATTCATTCACTACATTGCCCAGGCCATCCAGGGCGAAGCGATACACTTCTCCGGCTTCATTGCTGATGCTCTTAAGCTGGAGTTCTGTATCGTAGTCAAACTTTACGGTTCTTCCGTTCTGCGTACGGCTTTTCAGCACGCCCAGGCTGCCGTAGCGGAACTGCACTTCATGCAGATCGTCTTTTGCCGCAATAATATTATAGGCGGTATCGTATTCAAAATAGTGTTCATTGCCATCCGGCTCGGCAATATAGATCACGTTCCCGGCATCATCATAGCGGTAGAAGGTGCGGTTTCCTTTTAGGTCTCTTTCTTTGATCACATTGCCCAGCTCATCGTATTCCCATTGACGGAATACGCCATTTGGATAAGTGAGTTGTACGAGTTGGTGGCGACTGTCAAAAAACAGGAAGTAAGTATTACCTTCTGCATCGCTGATCCCCTTAAGGTCAGCCCCTTCATATAGATAAGTAAGCTCACTGCCGTCCGGGGAAATTTTACGTACTACTCTGCCTGCTGCATCATATTCCCAGGACACGATCTTGCCTCCGGGGGTATTGATGCGCACCAGGTTTTGCTCAATATCATAAGTATATTTGGTCGTTCCGGCATTCTCGTCGACACTTTGTACCAATTGTCCGAAAGCATTGTAATCATATTTCCGGCTGAGCCCTTCCGGGTCAACGCTTACGATCAGCTCCTGATATTGGTTATAGGTCTGGTAGGATACACCACCGTTTTCATCAATTATTTTATAAATAAGACTTTGCTCATCATGAAAGTAATGGGCAATATGTCCTACACTGTTTCGGGTAATGGTATGTCCCGGTTTATATTCTGTCCAGTATTCCAGGATACCGCCATCTCCCCAGGTATGGATACATTTTGCTTCATCGCCACTGCCTTCATATTCCCAATGAAAACTCTGTCCCGACTGGTTTTTCAGCCTGATGAGCAAGTGGTCTTTGTAATGGAAACTTTTCTCTGCCCCGATCACATCTTTTAGGTAGACCAGGTTACCGGAAGCATCATATTGATAATGGATCAGGTTAATCGTTCTGCCATTGGCATGGGTATAGATACGGTTGATGCGGCCTTCTTCATCGTTAGCTACTAGGATTTCCTGCCCCCTGCTATCCGTTATTTTGATAAGATCTCCCTGGTAACTGTATTCAAAGCTCATCCTGAAGCCTTCTGCTGTAGCGATCTCGGAGAGCATCTGGTAACCTTCCCGGTTTTTAGCACCCCGGAAACGGTACTGTAGTTTAGCCTCATCTATTAACAGGTAGCCTTTGCTGTCTTTTGTAAAACGGAGTTTTTCCTTCCGGTTAAAGTAAGCATCTCCTTCCGGCAATAGCGGCACTACGGTTTCACGACCATCGTGCAGGCGGAGGCTGGCAAAACCATTGCCCAGGTCATATAATCCCATGTTGTAGGAATGATGCCAGTTATAGCCCAGGGGGCCTTTGGCTGCTGCATCGCTATAATAAGTTCTTTGCCATACAAAGGGTATAGGGCCGGGAAGTTCTATATCGGTATTGGTACTGTACACTCTTCCTGTAGCGGCATCTACGGGTTCACCGAACAGACGGCATTTTACCGGTTGGAGTATACTTGCCAGTTTAGGTTTTTTAGGTTTGATATTATCAATAGCTCCCTGCATGGCATCACCGCTTTTTTTCCAGAGTTTACCCATTCCTTTCAGAGCTATCTTAATGCCCAGCTGGAACAGGTCTATGGTAGGCGGACCACCGGCAAGCACAGGTCCACCACCGGAAGTAATAATGGACAGCATGGAGGTCGGTGCCATAAGGGCCGGCCGCACTTTAGCTTTGTTGAGCCGGGGCTTGGGAGGTAAACCGATCAGGTTACAGGATAAGGCAGGGTGAAACTGAGTACTGAAGGGTCCGCCATCGGCCAGTACGGTACTACTCCCCATAAACATTTCTGAGCTGGCCATAGGGGCTACTACAGGAAAGGAGGCATGGGCAATAATAGCGGGCAGGTGCTGGATACCGGTACCGGCATTGGCCACCCATTGTCCATGTACCTGTACGGTAGGCTTCATGGCATGTACAATAGCGGAGCAAATAGCGGAAAGGTTATTCACCTTTGGAGCCTCATCGCCTTCTTCTGCCGGTGGTGGCGGAGAGGGCACTACAGATGCTATAGCGCTCATGATAGCACCCATAATATCAAAGACCATCCCTATATGCGGCACCGGGGCCATAGGCGAAGGAGGGAGTACGGTGGAGTGTACATCTATACCGATCGCCAGATCAAAATATTTAGCTACGGGCATACCCGGCATTGCGGGCAATATACTGGCCAGGTCACGCTGAAAATGGTCCAGCTGATCTTTCTTTTCGGCAAACATTTCCCCGAATCCTTTTCTTACCGCAGGGCTTCCTGCTGCACTCGCTACTGATGACATAGGATTTAGTTTTTAAAGTTGAAAAGCGGCTTCTTACTTTTGGTCTTTATTGCTGCAACACCTTCCTGCTGCAACAATGTTTCCCAGTCTGCTCCCAGCCATTCTTCGATCTGTAATTTCAGTTCTTCCAACACGGGCTTTGGCCTCACTGCCGCACCTAGTTCTAATGCTAGGTAGGCTACGTGGATATACAAAGAGTTTCGTCTCATTTCTATATCCATATAGGCCCCTGCTAAAAGGGCGAGCAATAAGTATTCAAATGCCAGGTTATAGTCTTTACGCTCATAATAGATCAATGCAGCCAGCCGCCTGGCTTCCATGGCATAATAGACATCCTGGAAGGCAGAGGCTTTGGTCGCCAGTTTTTCATATTGCACCAGAGCTTCTTTATATGCCTTATTCATGGTAAACACCGCAGCTTTTATCATCACGCAGGTCTTCCACATATGGTAGTAATTGGGATCCGTATCCATTTTCTCTTCTGCCAGGTCTATGGCCCGATCGGCATAGGCATTGCTTTCGCTGAGTTGATTAATGGCATAATTGGCCTGGGAGGCAATTAGCAGGCTACCAATAATAGCATTCGGCGTGCCGATCTCCTGAGCGATCTGCAAGAGTTTTTTGACTTCGCTTCCTGTCTTCGGATTTTTAAGTACGGTGGTGGTTTCCATAAGTACGATGATCTGTTGCCGGTACCGGGCATGGACATCCATCGTGTTATAGTTACTGCTGCTTTTTTTCATTTCATTGTTAATGGCAGCAGGCATATCTAAAACGGGTCGCAGGTAAACGATGCTCCCTTTCTTTTTTTCATCATATAGGTTCAACCGCTTATCACGTGCGAAGTCCATGGTCACGAGGCGCAAGCCTTCCGGGACGGTCTGCATGACTTTTTGAAACCAGTCACTGATATGATAATTATTGTAAGGTACGATGGGAAAATAAAGCACGAAACGGGCATTGAATCCTGCCATAGCAGCGCGTAAACGCAGTAATTCCTGCCACAGGTTGGACAGGTTTTGCTCAAGCTGCTCCGCAGGCTTGTAGGCTTCTGTAAGCAGGCCGGCATCTAAGAGTGCCTGAAGTATATCTTTTTCTGGATGGGCAACCGGCTCAAACCATTCCAGGTATTCCTGCCACAGCATTGCCGCAAAGGCTTTATCGTCGCCGGGGTAAATGGATTCAAAGCGGAAAAATATATCATCAAATATCCCTATCGGGGAGCGCTCCACTTCCATAAATTTATCGATGATATCCACATCGGGATATTCGGCTTCCCAGACTGCAATTTTCCAGGAATCGATCTTATCTATTTTATGCCACTCCTCCCTCAGTTTATAAAATTCCTGTGCTACAGATGCTGCTATCATAATTGATACAAATTTTTTAGGCTGCTGTTGAACTAGGAATTAATTTTTACCAATGCACCGTTGATGCCCACATCGCCGCTTCCGGAAACGGTAATGGCTGTGCCGCCGATCTTCACTTCGTTAGCACCCTGCATACTGGTAGAGTCGGAGCTCATACTGAGCTTGGAAGAACCGGTGAGGCTGCTTTCTTTACCAAAGAGGGAAAGGCCTGCAGATGCAGCCACACCAACGGCTTTAGCGCCTGCAGAGATGTTATTGGTCGCATTCATGGTCACGCTGTTGCTTGCGATGATGCTGATATCTTTGGAAGTTAAGTTAATGGATTTAGGACTGGAAAGGTTGATGGACCCGTCACCGTCCAGCACAACGGTATTGCCGCTGGGATCGGAAATGGTAATGGATTGTTTGGCCTCATCAAAAGTAATGGTGCTGCCTCCTTTCATGGTAATGCTTTTGATATTATTGTCTGCTCCGCCGCCACTGCCGGTCTTACCGGTAAACATGGCGTGCATGACATAAGGCATATCCGGATGATTGTGCATGAAGCCGATCATTACCTGGTCGTCCACTTCGGGGATAAAGACCATACCCCTGTTTTTGGTAACGGCACCGCTGCTACCGGCATCAAGGGTTGCTACGCGGATGAATTCGCTCTTGCTCTCACCGCTTTGCCAGTTGAACTGTACCTGCACCCTGCCCTGGTTATCGGGGTCTGTATTGGACTTAACGGTAGCTACCTGCGGCTGGGCAAAAGGCAGGGTAAACCGGGGTTTGGGCATGAAGCCTGTTTGTGTACCTATGGCTACAAAGTGTCCTGAATAGTGACCGATGGTATCTACAGAATGGTTCACTTCTATGACCATAAGTTCTGTAAAGTGGGCACTCTCCCTGGAACCGGCTTTGCGCATCTCCATCTGGATAATGCAACCGGGATAAAGTAAGGGTACGGTAGTGCGGCCGGAGGTCGTAAAGACGTTCACGGCACGTGAGCCTGCCGCGCTCTTCTGGGCGATCTCTATGTCTTTATTGGTCTGCGCATTCAGGGGTGCTATTTTTAAAGCAGGGCCGGTAAATAAACTTTCAGAAATGCTCAGGGCATCTTTTGCCAATGCAGCACTGTGGTTGATCGTACTTTTGCCGGTGCTTAAATGTTCATCGGTTTTACTGTTATAGCCATAGAACATAGGGGTCACATGCATGACGCTCATGCTCACATTTATTTCTTCTACGTCGCGGCCAAAGACCAGTTTGATGGCTTGCTCTCCATCGGGCATTTTCCCGAAGTGCAGCACTTTACCATCATAAAAGAATTGTTCACCGTAAGCTTCTGCAGTACGGGCCAGGAAATTATAATGGGTCTCATCGTATTGACAAGTGTAGGTGATGTCACCGTATTGCGGCTCTACTCTTATATCATACTCGCCCATGCCTTCTTTCATCACGGACTGGGCAATGCTGCTCAGACTTGCCGGGCTAGTACCCCCGAAGCTTTGTATATGCCTGGCTCCATCGAGCAGTACCGTAGGGCTGCTTCCCTGGATGATGACATTGCCATGGTTACCAAATTCCCTGTCCAGTCCTACTTTAGTGACTACTCCTACAAAATCTCGCTCGGGACTACCGGAAATATTTTTATACAGCATGGTCACGGTAATGCGTTTGCCCAGCAGTTTCTGTGCATCTTCCAGGTTGTGGTCCTGCACCGATCCTAAGGCATCATGGCCCAAGACCAGGGTAAAATGATGATGCTCGGTAGCACTTTGCGACAGCTGAAATTGTTTGTAATGACTGACCATCTGCCCGTCGATCACGATCTTTAACTGGGTCAAGTGGGATACGCCCAGCATCTCAGCGGCCATAGCGGCAAAGCTTTGTGCTGCAGAGGGCATCTGAGCGGGTGCCGGTGTAGCATAATCCGGAGCTGCATTGGCAGAGGGACTATAGCTGCCTGCGATGCCTGTATTTCCGGGAACACTGTTGTTGCTCATTCCTCCTGCCAGTTGCTGCGCTGTACCGGCATAGGAGAGGGCCTGCTGTGTGGTTTGGGCTGCTTGCTTTGCTTTAGCGGTAGTCTCTGCGGCTTTTTCACCTGCTGCTCCGGCAGCGGCATCTACGGCTTGTCCGGCAGCGGCTGTGGCCAACTGGGTACCACCTTGTTGTAAAGTATTTTTCACTTCTGGTGTATTACCCGGAGAAGGATGGTTATCATTATTCTGAAACATAAGCTTTAGTTTTTCTCAATGAGTTTTTATTTCTTATAGTTTTTACAGCGGCAACATCATTGTCTACTAGCATTCCTACTCATCTCCTGATCCACTCGGCGTTGCTGATTGCATAAAAAAACAGGGAATGTATTGTATGCACAACACATTCCCCTAAACATCAATTTCCGGCCCTTGTAAGGACCCTTTGTATCATACTTATAAAACTGTTTACAGCCGGATATTGCAACTGGTACAATGCGGCATAAATATTATCAGACTTATTTTCCTGTTCTTCAAAACATACGGGCTTACAGACTGCTGTATGGCTATCTGAGCGGCTTACACGGACTTCCGCTTGTAAGGTATTTATGAAAGTTGTTCTTATCATTGTCATGCACTTATTGTTTTAAGTGTGATGAATGTGCTTATTAGAAAACTTTATAGTCTTACAAAACTCAGGAGTTGATCATGAGCCGTCTTTAATACAGGCTGTCGCTAAAAGGTTAATTACTTACAACCTTATCCGCGTGTTTATTTTTATCAAAAACAGCTTATCAGGACGGCCAGAAGCCGTTGTATTCTGCATCTCCATAGACTATCTGCTCTGCACTCACCACAAATGTCACATACATTGAATTACTGTCTATCGCGTCAAATTCCAGGTCATGATCGATCACATAGCCGTTCTGCCATTCCAGGTTGATCAAAGTGCCTTCTTCATGGGATTTATTAAAGGTGATACTTCCTTTTGTGGGCTTGTATTTACCATTCAATAAGCTCTCCAGGATATCGGCTTTATCCGTCGCTTCAACTGTAATTTTAATCATTGCATTTGAAGGATCTGAAGCTACGCGGCCGGACACGTCTACTGACCTGCCTACCCTGTAGTTCAATTTTAAAATTTTCACTGCTTCACCACCATTAAATTTAAGTATGGCTCTGGCGTTATTCTCTGCCATTTTTTTCTATTAGACTGTTAAACAAAATAAGGCTTTTACACCTTTAAGGGTACTCACAAAGTTAGCTGCTATGCCTGAGGGAAACCAAACAAAAGCAGCTAAAATTCCAAATTTGTAGTAATTCTACTATATTATTTTAAATAATACCCAAACTATTGAATATCAATAATATTTATCAATAAAAAAGAATTAAAATTAAAAACCTGGGCAGTGTTTTTTACCTCAATGGCGCATTGCGCAGCCATTTGTATCTTACCCCTCCCTGCCTCAGCGGACTGGAGGCAGCCAGGGTATCCAGGAATAAGGTTTTCAAGCCAGCGGGAGCACCAAATTTAGTAGGGGAAATAAACAGTAAAGTACCCGTCAAAGAGTCATTGCCGGCTGTTTTAATGATCGTTTTCACGGCCCCTGCATGGTAAAGATACTGGTGGCCTCCCCTGCTGAAGCTACTGTCTACCAAAACCAACTGGTCTACCTGCACGACAAGTGTGCTCTGTGCGGTGGCAGCCGATTCTGAAAGTAATGCTTTGCCATCTGTAGCAGTATGCTGCTGGTCTTTGAACAAGTCGTATTTGTTCACTTTGGGCCGGAGTACGTCTTCCTCATCGCCGCAGGCCTGCAGCAGTACACAAAAAATAAATGTTATAAACAAGAGCAGCCCTTGCTGCGCTTTACCGGGTATTCTACACATCATCCTGTGATCAACATATTTTAAAAGGTCCATTTTTTGCCAACTGGTTCATTAAAAACGTCATTTTGAACAGCTGCCTTATTGAAAATTTCAATCGGGCAAAATAGCAAACTATACCTGTTGCTATTGAGCTTATTCAAAATGACGCTTTTATCTTATTTATTCCTGAGCATTGAAGCGGGAACAGAACAGTTGTCCTGTAATTTATTCCTGCTCGTATTCTGCAGCCCAGTCGTTACCATCATCTCCTTTATGGCCGTCCAGCTTAATCACAAAGCTTTTTGCCGGGAAGTAAGGGGTGAGCCTGATGTCGAGCCATACTCTGTCTTTTTGCACTTTATCCTGCTCAAACCGAACGATCTTAAATTTCTCGATCAGTTTCTCAGGGCCTTTGATGCCGTCCAGGAATTTCACGATCTGTTTCCTCAGGTCATCTTCGCTTTTGGAAGTCCAGTTTTCGAAGGCTCTCCTGTTGAGGAAATCGAGTAATACTTTGGTCACGTAATCGAATACACGTACTACAGAATAGGTCTGCAGGCCAATGTTATCACCGGTGAAGAGGGTTTTGGCAGAGAAGGCCATGATCTTGCCGTATTCGTTCACCATAGGCACTAAGCCCATTTTTTCCAGCTGAGAGATCTCACTCTTTTTGAGTTCAAATTTAACGGCATCTACTTCATTGATGCTACCATGTTTTTTACCTGCCGCCACCTGTGACATCAGGGTTTTATGGATCTTACCGGCAAGGGATGTGGATGGTGGCACGTAAACGTTTTCTTCTTCGCCTACTTCCTCTGCCCTGCCGCGACCTACCAGCCAGTTACAGGTCATGATGACATTACTTTTATGCAAATCACCACCGGTAAGGTTAGCAGAGTTGAACAGGTCTACCACATCATCGGGCTTGTCGAGGTCAGCGAAATCGGTTACTAACATCACTTTGTTTTCGTTACAGATCTTAGACCATTTTTCGATCACTTTATTGGAACCCATGTATCCGGGAATGGCCAGTAAAGAGTAGTTATCTCTAAGGTCGAGGCGATCGTAATATTGCTTTAATTCTGCGCCTACGTGGTCGATGAATAAAGGATTGTCCAGGTCGGTTACCTGCTCCATGGAAGCGTTCATCACCTGTACATTATCTACTTTATCCAGTTCTGTATTTTTATAGAATTGGGCCACGGTCCTGTAAGAGGTTTCCAGTTCCCTGGTCTTGTCCAGTGTATTTTTCAGGTTTTTCTTTAAGTTGTTGGCAGCGGCCTGTGCTTTGTTTTTACAGGTCTCTACCATGTCGTCTGAGGACTGGTCGGTTTCCAGCAATTTGATCCAAAGTTCTATTTTCTTGGCCAGGTCGGCTCTTTCTTCTTTTTTACCACTATCGTTCAGGAAAATTTGTTTCCTGGCTTTACGGTCGGGGTTCATATTGGCCACACCGTCTACTACAGATTCAATGAAGCTAAATCCGCCTACTTTGGCTAAGGGATTAGGGCCTACCTGCTGCGGCGACTGCTGTTGCTGCTCTTGATTTTGATTTTGTGCGGACTGCTGAGTATTTGACATAGTTTACTGTTTTTTGTTTGAGATGAATTAAAGGGGCGCATCATTGCTTTCCAGTTCTGCAGCCACTTCTTTCAATGCCTGGATCAAAGCTGCTTTCGATCCTCCGTCTGCCAGGATATTACGCAATACTTTGTTGTTGCGCAATTGGCGTATAATTTTGTTATACTGCTCTTCTTCCAGGCTCAGGTTGCTCAGGTAGCCGGAGTTCTGGGTCAGTGTTTTGGGGGAGAAGTCGCCCAGGTTCCTGAACTTGAATTCTTCGTTAACCGTTTGTCCGTCTTCGGTCTCATGCTCTACGGCGATCTGTGGCTGAAAGTGACGGAATACATCTTCTACGGTTTTAAGTCCGCCTACAATTTCGGGTGACATCGGTTCTTCAGTTGTCAGTTTGCTCACGATGAGCGTTTTATTTTCCTGGATGTCCTGGATTGCTTCGTTGGCGTCTACTTTTACTTCATTACCACCAACACCATAATTAAACATTGCCATAGTTGTACTTTTTTGATTTTGTAAAATATTAGTTTGTTTGTTTTTATTTTCCTGTATTAATGTTTCTGCTGTACTTTCCGGGGGTTCACTTATCTTAAAGAGCTTTTGTATATAGTGTATTATTTTTTGAATAAAACGCATACCTGTGTGTCATTTTATAAGTTTTAATCCAATACGCTCCAGCCTCTCTGGGTACGTGTGTTGGGGGTAACGTTCTGCTCATTGACAATAATATTCTCTTTACGCTGGCCAATGAAGTCGAGTTCACTGAGTCGCTTAAAGATGAGTTCTATACTGTTCATCATATTGGCGATCTCTACAAAGTGCCCGTTGGCATCATTGTGGTTGTATTTGATTTCTGCCACAGCCGATAGCTGGCCGATGAGCGCATGGGGCGCGATCTCGCTCCATTCAAAAGTATAGTGCATCATCTCTTCCAGGTCGGCAGCGACCATAGACTGGGTGGTATTGTACAGGTGTAATGCCTGCTGTGCAAATACATCGATCAGGTACACGGGCGGCTGAAAGGGTATAACGTTCCTGAAATGAAAATAGATGTTAGCAAAATGGTCCAGTAGGGTCTGGCAAAGGGTTTTCACATTTTTGGCCAGGCTGGAGTTCTGGTTGGCATTGGCTGTTTTCTGTAAGATCCGGAAGGCATATTGCTGGATATTGCCCATTGTTTTTGCAAATGCATTGTAGTAGGCCAGCAATTTCTGGTGGCTCTGCACGCTGGCACAGGCGGGGATAAAGGATTCATCTGCCTGCACCATATTGTGCTTGATGGAAACTTTACCCATAATAATATAGTTGGCCCCGGCCGCATTCTGGCCGATGGCACTCAGGGGTACTAATTCTACAAATACTTTAGGTTCTGTATGGGGTCTTCTCGGTGGAATTTCTTCGGGATCAATATCGCCTACCGGGATTTTCTCAAAAGGATTTACGGTCACTACGATGTAGTAGTCGCCGTCTGCATTGCTAAGCCCTGTGTCTAATGTAGTGGACAGGGATTTTACGTTTGCCGTGTAGTGAACAATTTCCACGCGGTAGCCTGCAGCTGTGATGGCACTGCAGTTCCTGATCTCTATCTGCACATCATTAGTAGCGGTCAGGAATACTTCAAATACGGCGCGCTCAGAAGGATTGCTCCTCGGCAGCAGGCCATAGTTAAAGTTGTTGATGGATATAGAACTTGCATCTCTGATGCAATCAATGAAATAGTTTTCCTGGGATTCGAAATGTGATTGTGAGATCTTCATCCCGTCGACCCAATTTATAGCCAGATGTTTTACCGGTTGTATCATAAGTTTGTGATTTATCTTTAATCGTTACTCAAAAGCGGGCGTGGTGCAATCACGTCTTCTTCTTCATGCTGTATCACCCTTTTACAAATCACGATATCGTTTTCAATAATTTTGTTACGCATAATATCCTGTTCGAAATCTATGTAGCGCCTGAAATGAAAAACTGATTTCTTGGTATAGAATATCCAGGAATAGGATTCTTCATGTTCATTGAGCATTTTTATGGTCGCATTCGGATTTTTATGGTTATAGTCATCTATTACGCGGTAAAACCAATCTCCGAAAGCCACTCCTTCAGGAATGGTCTTGGCTTTTATCCTGAACCTGTTTCCATCTTCAATATTCTTCGTAAGTTCAATATTAAGTACCATCAGGCGGTCAAAGTCCACACCGTCAAAATTGACGGGTTGCTTATAGGGGTCCATTTGCCAGGTTTTATAAATATCAAAGGGAATATTCATAAACTGGAGGTAGCAATAATAAAAAACAAGTGGTACAATGAAAATTATGATACTTGTTGATGACATTAATGCATAGCCTTCATAAGCGCTCATCCAATCGTAAATATATACAAACAGGTACGTGCCGAGCAGCATACTTGCTACTGTAAGTACCGTTTCAAAAACGATAATGAAAGTTAAGGATTTTTCAACATCTTTAAAAATACTTTTTAATAAATTAACATGTAAGGTACCCAGTAATCCGTAGTAGATCATGGCCAGCAGGTACCAGTAGGGATTGAAAAGGTTGCCGGTAAATCCCAGGAATCCCGGCAGGGCTAACAAGAGGGAAGCGACAAGCAGGTAGACAATGATTTTCTTGGTCTTTATCTTGGGCACGCGCTTTTTCATTTGCACCAAAATAACTGCCATAATGATGACCAGGAGGGGCATCAGCAGGTATCTTAAAAAGAAGCTTTGAACAACAGCTATTTCCATTTGCTAAGTATTAATTTCCAGATTAGTTTTTTCGTTTTATTGACTCATTAAATATACGTAGAAAAGCCCAGTCTTGAATGCTCCTGCAGCCCGGACAATAAGAAGGCCTCTGGCTCGGATTCTGTAATAAAGGCTTCTTCCACGATCACTGATGCGGGCATACAGTATTCATACAGTTTTTGCAACAGGCCTCTCAAAATGCTTGTGGGCATAAATTCCGGAAGGCGTTCATAGGGCACCGGACCATAGGTCACCAGCCAGTTACGCTCCCCGTCCATATGCTCGCCACTGAGCAAGGTAGATACGCCCAGCCTGAATTGGGATAAGACCAGGTCTTGTGAGCTCTGGTCTTCCTGTGCGACTACATTGGCCACAAAACTGATGTTCACCGGGAGCCTCAGGAATGCGGACACGCAGCGTTCAAACCAGGACTTACTGCCTCTTATGGCATGAAAGAAGGGCAGCAAATAGGCGAAGACCCTTGCGGTTTCCTGGTCCAAGGATTTCAGTATGGGCCAGAGGTCATCCAGTACATAGAGTATGGCATTGCTCTCGCCGGACAGGTCAAAGTCTGCTTCTACCAGCAGGGCATTCAGCTCGGTATAGCAGGCTTCTAGCTCAAAGGGCTGAAAAAACCTGCGCGCGCTCATTTCCTGCTTCTTCTGTTTCCTGATCTCCTGCACCACATCATCTATATTGGTACGGGTACTGCCAATAGATGGCGGATGGAAGACCCCTTCGGGCAGGTAATCATAGATGCCTTCACGATAGGTTTCTACGGTGACAATGTGCTCCCCGAAGTCATGGTATTCGCTGGACACGGCTTTCACGTCTTTATTAAAGGAGCGGTTGTTACTACCCAGTCTTTTAAAAAAGAGGTGATCGATGTCTTTCCGGTATTTCAACAGGTTTAAGGCAACGACCTCTGCCTTGTAATCGGTATAGAGGTTGTTGTATAAAACTTTCGAGTCTATATGTGTTGCTGTCAGGGTCATAGTTTAAGTTCTGAATTCCTGTTCATCTTTGTCATAAATAGCGACCAGGTATTCTACACCGTCGATCGCTCTCATTTCTATCTGTCTTTTGAGTGTGGTGGCCATATTTTCCCAGTATTGTTTGCCAAACTGGCGGTATGCTCTCGGCACGATGGTGATTTCCACACTGCGTATAAATCCTTCTTTGGGTTTGGTACTTATGATCGTGCCACGTTTCACGTCTATGGTTTTGATCTCTCCTTTAAGTACCAGGCGGCAATAGTTCCGGATGTCTTCCATGGATACGATCTTGTCTCTGGTGGTGAGCGCATACTTGTAGGCCTGGATGGCATCGGTACCTTTCTGCTCTTCTCCCCCACCCAATGTCTCGGTGAGCAGGACAATGCTTTTGTTAATGTTGGAGTAATTGATCTTTTGCTGCACGAGTTTGGTATTGGCCCTGATGTTATTGGCCAATGTGGCATGGGTCACCCAATAGGTTGCTTTGATATGCTCCATCTCCCCTATCGGGTCTGCAATGATGTAGTTGATATTTTCCGCCACCAGCTTGCTGGAGGTTTTTACTTTCTGCTCCAGGGCTTTCATCTGGAGGGTCATGTTCTTTAGAGCTTCCACGACCTTGTCGCGTTCTAATACGCCAAATGCAGATACTTCATCCCGGGTCAGTTCCAGCACATGGGCGATCAGGTCAACGGCATTTCTTTCACTGAACCGTTCCATCCCGCCCGACCGCACGGTATAGTAGCCTTTTTCCAGGGCTTCTGAGCGGGTAAAGGGTATTTCTGAGTAGTACCGGCCAAAGCTGTCGATCACGTCTTCTACGAAAAGGTAATGCTCTCCATGGCCCGTAAAGAGCGGGATATTGTTGCCCATCACATCCAGCGTGCATTGGTTGCTTTTCCAGGCTTTGTTGTAGACCGGAAATGCGTTGAGCACCATAGAGAAGCTTTCGATGATCTCGCTGGTGAACTGTGCCGGAAAAGTGAATTCCAGCCAGATGAATTTTTTGCCTTCTGTGAAGCCGGTGAGTTCTCTTCTTTCTGCCATGAAGCTGAGGATCTCGGGCAGGCGATCTGTGATCATTTCATTCCGGAATCCTTTTAGCTCAATGAATTTATGTTTGTAAATATTTTTGATGTTGTCTTCTATCCGGGTCCTGATTGCAAAGTCTTCAAAGATGCCGTCGAAGCCGGGCCTGGCTTCTGCCGGTGTGTACTGGATGCCGGGAGCCACGGAAAGGTTATGGTTGTTGCTGCTGACACTTACATAGGGCAAGAGTTTGTAGACAAAATCCAGGTGCTCGAAGGTAGGATTGGCACAGTACAGGTTGAGGCTATCGGGTAAGTGCTCTGCATCGTATTTGGAGACATCGATACCCAATACCAGTTTGTTGTGCGGCAATACATATTCGGGCAGGCGGGCTACAGGGATTTTGTTCTGATGCTCATCCATGGCATAGCAGGTCTGCCCGGCGAGCAGTATAGTTACCTGTAATTTGTTCAGTGCTATATTATCGACCGGGGTAAAAGGTATCTCAAGGTGTACGTCTGATACTGCTTTGGTGGTGGAAGCGAATTGTTTTTTGACAAAGAACTCGCTGTGACCGGGCAATAATTCGGTGGCTACTTCGGGTACACCAAAGGCAATGGCATGGGCCGGCTTGGGATAGGTGTACATGGAAGGGGTAAGCATTTTTGCCAGCTTCTCCAGTATCCTAGAGTTGACAGACTGTACTTCATTGCTTACCTTGAATAGTTCTGAGCTAAAGGCATCTATCAGCAAAACGACAAAAGGGTCTAAAGAGTGGATGCTCTTTAATCCCCATATTTTGGTTGCGTTCTGCAACATCCGCGCTTTGATCGCTTCTTTAGAGTATGAATTAAATTTCCCCGTCATGTGCTTCCTGTTTCTTATCTGATGAATCTATATGCTGTGTCACTTGTTTTAATCGATGGACATCGGGCTCAGGAACAATTCTGTTACAAAACGAAATTGCTCACCGCTCTCTACCAATCTTGCATTCACGCCTATTTTGGCTTTTTTCTTTATTTCTGTAAATTTCCTGCTCTCATAAGAGTGTTCTACAAATTCGATATGGGCTTCTACTTTTGCCTGGGTCAGGCGCGGCTCATAGCGCTGGATTTGTTGTTTAAAGCTTTCTACAAAAATGTTTTCCCACATCACGGTGGTGATGGCATTATCAAATTCTATGTCCCACACGTCATTGCCATATTCCGGATCGTAGCGGTTCTCGCGCTTTTTGGTAGTGATCAGGAGCATGAGGTTTTGGGCGATGCTTTCGGCCTCGGTACAGGTCTTCATGCTTCCGTTGTCGGACATGAGTTCTTCGGGATCGAAGGGCATCTGGTAGTTCAGGCTATTCATATCAATTCATTGGTTTTTGAAGTGAACGACTTAATATGAGGTTTTTCTGCAACTGGAAATCCGGCATCAGGTCTACGGGCAGGTACATCACTGCGGTGCCTTGTTCCAATAATTCTGTTCTCAGGTAGGGATTCCATTTATCAAAATCTGCCCGGTTAATGGCCAGCACTTCGGCAATAACATCGGGATCGAATGCACCGTTGATGGACTCACTGGCCAGGGAAAGATCTACTTTACGCTTCGTGGTCTTCACCGGGTTCATTTTTGTATTGAACCCCGCCATCCGGTAATCGGCTTTCAGGAGATCAAGTTCCCCGGTGGCCTGGCAGGCTTCTATAAATTTACGCACATGGCCTTTGGTCTCTGCCGGTAAATACATGGCGTAGATATGGTACTGGTTTGAATTAGCGATGGACATGGCTTTATCTACATTGCCTTCTCCGCAATTGTAAGCGGCTACTACAGCGATCCAGTTATTGTATTTGGTGTATAATTTTTTGAGGCTGCTGGCCGCCACCTGTGTGCTTTTATACACATCAAAGCGCTCCTGGTCGGAAAGGCCAAACTGGTTGCCATGTCCTACGGTAAATTGCCAGATGCCCCCGGCATTGGCATGGGATACCGACTGCCGCACAAAGCCGGATTCTATCATGGCCAGGTTGCGCAGCATCTTAGGCAAGCCGTTCGTGAGCAAAGTATGTTCAATAAATTTTACGACTTCTTTATTTTTATCCAGGAGTCCGCGGTAGTAATGTTTCCTTTCGGTACTTACCTGGAACATATTGCTTTGCTGCTGCGCAAACAAGGGACTGCCGGCAAGCATGATGAATGCTATGCCTGCGATACCTGAACTTATATGAGCGCTTATGTTTTTCATATGCTTATGCAATTTCCCATGTTACTCCTGCTGCCGCTGTATCCCAGCCCACTTTAATGGTCTGCCCGGCTTTGGCTTCTTCTCCCACTATTTTTTTAGAAATAGGACGGGCCAGCTGCGACCTCACGACACCACCGATCTGGCGGGCACCGTATTGACTGCTGAAACCGGTGAGGGCAAGGTGCTTAATGGCTTCTTCTGTCACTTCAAGACCAATGCCCAGCCTGGCCAATGCGGCCACCAGGGATTTCATCTGGATGCTGAAGATGCGCTCTGCCATGGCTTCTGTGATGGGCGCAAAAGGAATGATCTCTGTGATCCGGGCCAGGAATTCTGGCCTGAAGTTACCGGCCATGATCTGCATCATTTCTGATGAGGTCGGGATCATGTCTTGTTCAAATTTTTTAATGATATGCTCGCTGCCGATGTTGGAAGTAAAAAGGATGAGTGCATTGCTGAAGTCTCCTTCTTTACCCAGTTTATCATGGATCTTTCCTTCATCCATGATCTGCAGGAAGACATCGAACACGGAGCTGTGTGCTTTTTCTATTTCATCAAAAAGCACTACGGTATAGGGCTGCTGCCTGATCTTGTTCACAAGCATACCGCCTTCTTCGTAGCCTACATAGCCGGGAGGGGCACCGTAGAGCAAGGCTGCGGAATGTTCTTCTTTGAACTCGGACATATCAAAACGAACCATAGCTTTTTCATCATTAAAGAGCAGTTCTGCGATTGACTTTGCAAGTTCTGTTTTACCCGTACCGGTAGGTCCCAGCAGGAAGAAGGACCCTATTGGCTGCCCCGGTTTATTGAGGCCGCTGCGGTTTTCAATAATGGCATCGGTCAATACTTTGAGGGCATGGTCCTGGCCTATGACTCTTTTATTGAGGTAGGATTCCATGTTCAACAGGCGGTCTTTTTCCTGGGCCTGTATCTTACCGATGGGTATGTTTGTCTTGGCGGCCATAACTGCGGCCAGTTCGAGTTTGCCTACTTTCTCGCGCTTCACAACGGCATAGCCGGATAGTTCTTCATAGACTTTATCGATCAAGACTTGTACCTGGGCGGCATTCATATTGCTGTCCAGCTCGGGTTGCTCGGCCAGGGAACCCCAGAGGATGGGACTGATCCTGTTTTTCAACTGCCCATACATCCAGTTGAGTTCCGCAAGTTTATCTTCTTCGCTCTCTTCTGCTGCGATCACGGCATCGTATTCTTCTTTCCAGTGTTCGAGTTCTTTCTGGGAGCGTTCGTCCAGCATTTTAATAGCTGCCATGGTACGGTCGAGCAGGTCGATGGCTGCATCGGGTAGTTTTTTACCTTTTGCATAGCGCTTCGCCAGTCTTACGCATTCGGGGATGGCTTCTTTATCTACTTCTATGCCATGGTGTTCTTTATAGCGATCGAGCAGTACGCTCACCATCTTGGTGCAGGTGGCTATATCCGGCTCTGCAACGGTCAGGACTTCAAAGCGTCGGTTAAAGGCCTGCTCCGGCTCTACTATTTTCCGGTATTCTTCATGGGTGGTAGCACCTATAACGGTGATCTCTCCCCTGGCCAGCTCGGGCTTCAGCAGGTTGGCTACGCTGCCTGCAGAGCCTTTATTGTCGAGCAGTGTATGGATCTCATCTATGAAGAGGATGGCTTTTTCGAGCCGCTTGCATTCGTTGATGACTTTCTTCAGGCGGTCTTCAATCTCGCCTTTGTAGGAGGTACCGGCCACTAAAAGGCTGGTATCCAGCTCAAGCAGGACTGCATTTTGCAGCATTTCTGGCACTTTGCCTTTAACGATCTCATGGGCAAAGCCCTCTACCAGTGCGGTTTTACCCACACCTGGCTCTCCTACTATGATAACATTGGGTTTGCTCCTGCGGCAAAGTACTTCGATCAGGTTACGGGTTTCCTGTTCCCGCCCGATGATGTTGTCGAGGTTTCCGTTCCTGGCCTGGGCCGTTTTATCGATACAATAATTCTGGATGGCTGTAAAGGAAGCGGATGCCCCGGAGCCGTTACCATTGGATTTGAAAATATCTTTCAGTTCCGGTGCTACGAAGACATCTTTCTGGTTGCTGTACAGGTTATATATTTCGGCTTCTTTCAAGGTTAATGACTTCAACTGTTCGCCGGAAAAAGCAAGATTGGGCTTAACAATAGCTGCTAATATACACAGGGGTGTAATTTCATCCAGGCCCAGCCTCAGGCGCACGTCTTCGGCCTCTTCCAGCACTCTTGCCACGACTTCGTCTTCTTTTACCTCTGAGGGCAATTGGGTGGTGGTGGGATATTCTTCAATACGCACTTCTGCCCATTCGTAGATGTAGCCGGGATCTTTACCAATGCTTTTCAGGAAGTCGACCAGGTCTATTTCTTTATGCACCAAGGCGCGTAAGATATGTGGCGCACCAAAGCGTTCATTATAGTTTTCTCTTGCCACTGACTGGGCAATATGAAAGAGTTGTTTAACGGTATCGTTTGAAATTAATATGCCCATAGTGCTTAGTTTACATTTGGTAAATACTCGTTGTTCAACCAATAAAATACTTGTCCTTTGTGGTTTACTTTAATGGCATCGCTGCTTTTGTTGGTCGCCATTTTTGCCGCCAGGGCTTTGTATCTTTCAAAGTAGGCTCTTACTTTACCGGTTTCTATTTTAGAGGAGCCGGACCATTGTTTTACGGTCAGGTCATTGAACAGGGGATCCTGTATAATGAAGCCTGAACCTACTTTCACGCTGTAGGCCATTGAATTGTTCCTGAGTTTGCTTTTCTTGATCTTCGCAAATTTCGGTTTGCTTTTGGCTGTTATTTTTACGAAGTGTTTTATGGCACGTCGCCTGTTGAATTTATCGTTTTTGAAGGCCCGTTTGGCAATATGGTAGTAGTATTGGTAGAGTTGATCATATTCTGCATCGTTCAGGAATACCCCATGTTCCATACCAGTTGTACTCAGATCAACAGGTTCTTGTAAATACCCGGTGGCCAGTAATACGGAGCGGTTATCTAAAAGGAAGGAGGCTGTTTTAGGAGGCAACACACCGTCTACACCCACAAAGCGGGTTTTAAACTCAGGGTTTACGGTGGTGAGATTGGCCCCGATGTCTGATTTAAAGTAGGCGTTCAGGGAACTGTCGATACGTTGGTTATCTGAGGTTACCTGTGCGATCATGGCATCGATGGCGGCTTTCAGGGATTTGGCCGGCATGGTCTGCCCTTTCTTGGGAAACAGGACGAAACCCTGTGTCATACTGGTATTGGGGAAGTCTAATGCATAAGTACCTTCTACTTCCTGTGCCAGGGAGAAGTTATTGCTGATGAGGAAATCGTTCTGGTTAACGATTTTCTCTTTTTTCAGCATGGCTATGTTTTCTGCGCTGTTGGTGACTATTTTTTCTGCTAAAAGCACAAAGTTATTGTAGGCGTTGTCTGACTTGGCTTGTGTCTGGAAGAAGATCATTCTTGCATTCACTCTTGTCAGGGCCTGGATAGCGCTCTGGGTGCGTTCTTCATCGGTTCCTGTGGTTCCGATGACGACAACGATATTGGTCTCATTGGCCGCGCTGTTCAGTAATCTTGAAGCTTCTATAAGGCCGCTGTTGACGGGTTGTTCCAGGTAGGTATCAGAGCAGGACATACCGGCTACTTTCTGTTCCAGGAAGGTGGTCACATCGCGGTAGTTATCGCTGAGGCTGGAGGATAAGGCACCGCTGCCGCAGACATTATCTTTGTACACCACGCCACCGAATTTAACCTGCTCGTAATAGCCCGGGTTGATGAATTTGAGTTGTAGTTCCTGCAGGAAGGATTTCACTAAAGGCAGGTAAAGCCTGTTGTTCTGGCTCATGTCTACCACAAAGACTACATTCAGTTTACGGTTATTGTCGAGGATCTCTTTAAACCTTGAGTAATAGATCGGGTTGCCCAGGATGTTGTAGATCTTATTGGCCTCGTAGTTGAGGGGATTGATCAGGAAATTTGTTTGTGTATTTTTTCCCTGTTCATTGTAGCTGATCACGGGAAAGGTACGTTCAAAGTTGCTCCTTCCGAATAAAGCGGCATCGGTCACGATGGGTTTAAATTCTTTTTTGGCTACAGGGTCTTCGTAGAATCCGATCGGGTTGCCGGACAGGTCATTGGCTTTAGGCTTGATGGCCGTCTGCTCTCCCCATATGGAAACTACATTTTTACTCACCCAGCCGTATATTTCGTTTTTAACGCTATCTGCTTCAAATGCAGGCTTAGCGCCTATCATAAAGCGTTGCCCGTCTTCGGACTGTTTGTATAGATACACCAGTTGTCCCACAGCGAGCTTCTTTCCTGTGGTATTGGTGAGGGAAGGTGCGGTAAAGACTTTTATGGAATCATTCTCCAGGTATTTATCAATGCTGAGCAGTACATCGCTTGAATTGGACACCAAAACGGCTTTGGGTACATTGCCGCTGGCTTTATTTTTCAGGCTGCTGTTCCAGAGCAGGACCTTGTCTTTGGGCAGCCAGCCGCTTTTCTTTACGGCTTTTCTTTTCATCCTGCCATTGTCGATGAGGCCGGGCTTGTAAGCAGCCAGTTTAAGCATATCGTCGCGCTCGTCGAGTACGACAAAGGTGGACAGGAATTCAGATTTGCTGCTCATCCCGGCAGATTTCCTGCGTTTGAGCTGCATAGCATTTTCTTCCCGGTCAGAGTATACCAGCCAGGGCTGCGGCAGCCGGGCGTATCCTTCTCTCAGCTTCATGCCTTCTACGGTCGTATAGTCAGCCGATTTGGGTGTCATAGGTACTTTCCTTGTGGCACATCCTGTTGATAAAAAACAAACGGTACCAGCGAATACGGCAGATAGTATATATTTTCTCATTATTTGCTTTGGATTATATCAACTTTTGTTACACAACTTAAATTATCATCAAGGCCTACTTTTACGGATTGTATGGTCACGTTTTTATCGAACTGCAGGCCGGTACAGTAGTAGTAGAAGTTATTGGCTTTACTATCGTTTACTTTGATCACAGCATTCTCATTGCCACAGAGGTATTTCTTCAAAAGATAGTTGTAGTGGGCATTGAAGTCATTGCCGTTGGCTATCTGTTGCAGGTTATACTTGAAGTCATCGTCTACTTTTTTGTAGATATCATCTACACTGGATACCGAATCGCTCACTTCTTTGTAGGAAGGCAGGATCTTGATTTGTTTGGTGATCGGGTATTGTGTTTTGTCGGTGTAGAAGGTCACTACATAGGTACCTGGCTTCTGGTAGGCATAGATGGCCATACGCTCCCGGGCATCTACTGCGCCGGACTCGCCGAAGCTCCAGTTGTAGGAGGTAGCATCTGTGATATTGGTACGGAAGACTACGTTCTCATATTGCATGGCTTGTTGCGGCCCTTCAATCGTGGCCACCACGGTATCTTCTATGATCTCTGTACCGGGCCGCTCGGCTACCTGTATGGTGAAGTTTTTAGAGTATTTCTCATTTACGGTAATGTTGACCTGGTAATAGCCGGGACGGGAGAAGATGTAGATCCCGCTGTCCATTACGGATACATTACCATCTCCGAAATTCCATAAACGGGATACGGCAAAGCCCGTCTTATCCTGGTAACGCAAGGTATCGCCTACTTGTAAAGTGGTAGGAAAAACTTTGGCATCTATGTCTTCTGAGGACCTGAAGTATCTCTTTTGCAGCCAATAGATCAATGCGGCCAGGGCCAGCACCACTAAGGAAGCGATAATGATAATTTGCTTTTTGTTTCGTTGAAAGTAAGACATACGGTAGTAAATAATTGTTTTGGGTTTCAAAAATTATATTCCTGTTTAGTTGCTCCTGGATAGCATGGCATTCTTTTTCTGCTCCACTTTTTGTGTATTATCTTTAAAGCCGACCAGGCAAATGCTCAGCATTTTATTAAAGTTGTCGATGTCCTGGGTCCTTAAAGAGAGTATTTTTTTGTCTTCCAGGTACATTTTATAAAACCTGGAGATTTGAAGATAACCTTCTTTACGTACATCATAGATCCCCACTCCTTCAAAAACATTGGCCACATCATTGATATTACGCTGGATATCGCTTTCTGTAAACTGCGGAACGGGCTCTCTGCTGAGTACGGAGATACGCTCGAAAGTCTTTTCCACCATAGGTTCTACGGCTTTCTGATGCCGGGCAAATTTCTGCATCTGGTCGAGCTTCTGGTTGTCTAGGATATCGGAAGAAGAAAACGGGGAATTATACCGTCTTAAGAACAATACGGATAAGACCAGCAGGACAAAGATCAGCAAGAGGAACAAATACCAGAACTGGTATCTTTTCTCCTGTTGGGATAGTGAAGTATAACCTTTCATTTGGATTCGTTTATGTTTTTAGGAAAATTGAAATGCAACTTTAGTTGTTGAAACCCCTGGAAGGGTCCAGCGCCAATGATTGGCGTAGTCGCCCGTTCTGGCGCTTACATTCATCCAGCTCGTCCAATACCATTTTTCGTTTTACTTCCACCTGGGAGATATTGGATTTCACGAACATGAGGCTGTCCAGTTTGTTGGAAAGAAAATAGTAGTGTTGAAAGTTAAGGGTATCGTTTCCTATAGTCCTCCTGAGGTCCTGGACATTGTTTAAGATCATGTTGCTCAGGAAGAGGTTATTGGACACTTGTTCGGTATTCATTTTGGACATGAGGTTGTAAAGCGTGTCCAGCTTGCCTTTCAGCAGGTGATGTTTATTGATAATCTCGTTGTAGGAAAGGATTTTTGATTTGGTATGTTCGTATTGGCGCGTGTAGCTCAAGACGAAGAAGAAGAGCGCAAAGAAGGCTAAGATAACCAGAACAACAAAGTATCCCATAAACTTCCAAAGTTCTTTTTTGATCTCTTTGGCATTTTGCATTTTTAAATTCAAATAGTTCATCTTTACAGTTTTAAATGTTCAGGTTATTTACATTATTTTTTAATTAAATGTAGACACTTCAATTCGCATTCCTTCAATAGCAGCTGGCAATAAAAACAATAAATACATATATTTGTGCCGAGAGCTCCTATTTATATATTTAGAAATAACCGCAAAACTGTGCTATGAAGAAAGTCAGATTTTCTATTGCCGATGCCGATTTCTATTTCAAAGAAATTTTAGTCAAGAACCTGCTAAGTGATCATAAATTACAACTGAGAAGCAGTTGCAACAACGGCAATGAGCTCATAAGACACATCCACCTGAGACAAGAAGATGTTTTTCTTATTGATTTATTTATGCCTATCATGAGTGGTATTGAAGCGATTAAAATCATAAGGAATTATGACATACAAGCGCCTATTATTGCCTATTCGGCAACTTACCAGGAAGATATTGCACAGATACTATTTGCCTATCCGAATGTGTTTTATTGCCAAAAGAAAAGCAACATCATCGAGAACATATTGTCGTACATGGTTTTCACGCCTGTAAACCGCTACAAAGAATATCTTAATGGATGGAAAGCTACTTCAAATATTGAAGATTTTAAGCTTCCTGTGGCTCAGAAAGAAAGTAACGAATATGCGCCAACAATAATAGAAATTCAAATAATGAGATTATGCTATGAAGGTTTAAGTAACAAAGAGATAGGCTTAAAAATAAACCTATCTGCCCGCACGATTGATACTTACATCAAAAGATTGACGGACAAATTGAACTTAAAGAGCAAGATAGATCTCATTAGATATTGTGTCGAAAATGGGTATTACAACTCAAGTCTGTAATAGTTAAGCAGACCTCTGGGAACAGACGCCGATAACATAATTACATCCCGGAGTGATAAAGTCATTATTCAAGTTAAGGTTAAGGTATTTTTTTGACTTTTTTCCACAGGATATCAGTATTGCTAGTTATTCTAATCAAAGATCTTATTGAATATAAAAAGTTGATTTCCTTTTCTTATTCTATTACAAATAAAACACATTATTTGCTTATTACCAACCTTTTACTCAATCTTAATACAAGATTTTTATTGTGCAGAAGGGCTTTATCAGGAATATTCCCCAAATTTATCGGAACACAAGCCCTTATTATACTTCAGGGGCGAAATGATTGGGGGTTTCAGCTATATATAGGAAATAATATTCGATTTTAGAAATGTCCTGCAGGTATCAAAAGTAAAGGGTTGACTGCTACTGCAATCAACCCTTTACTTTTGATAGAAATCCGGTTCTTAATCGTCGCTCCCTTTCAGGTCATATTTCACTTCTTTTTCTGTAAGAGAAGGTATACTCGGTTTGATACCGAATTTAGCAATATTGTTATCCGGGGTCCTGTCGATCAGTTTATTGTAGGGATCTAATCCTGCAAATTCAGGTTGCTCACTGACAATGAATTCGAAGATCTTTTCATTAGCATCCATTTTGATCTTTTGCAGGATCAAAGGATTGTAAGCAGACTTGGATTTATCTTTCACTGCTCCGAAAATGCCGATATCGATATAGTCATTCACAGGCACTTTTTTATTGTTACCGGCACTGTCTACCCTGAATTTAACCGAGCCTACAGTCAGGCTGACTTTATACCTGCCATCTGGCAATTTATCATACTTCAGGTTTTTCACATAGTTCTCATAAACGGTTATAGTCTCGAAGAAGTCTGTGATGATGTACTTCAGGCTATCTGGTGTTGCTGCCCTGATGTAATCCACAAATTGTCTTGAGGTGGTGTATGGCGGCTCCTGGAAAGCTACGGCAGCAATGTATCTGCGCAGGGCAGCATTCAAGCTGTCTTCTCCCAGGTAATCTTTAAGGGCATACATGATCACGGATCCTTTCTGATAATAAATATAGGATTGCTGCTCTACCAGCATCAGCGGTTTCTCCCCTTTTCCTTCAAAGGTGCGCGCCCTCAGGTAGTCGTCCATTTCATGTTTAAGGAACTTCTTCATATTGTCTTTACCGTAGCGGTGCTCCATCACCATCAGGGCACTGTACTGAGACATGGTTTCAGACATAACGGTAGCTCCCTGTACATTAGCGCCGATCACCTGGTGTGCCCACCACTGATGCGCTACTTCGTGCGCGGTAATGTAGAAGGGCATATCTATCTCATTCCAGTTGGCAGTATCTACTTTATTGGTAAAGCCCACATTTTCTGAGAAAGGAATGGTATTGGCAAAAGATTGAGCGAATGAAGCAAAGGCCGGGAATTCAATGATCCTCAACTGGCGGAACTGGTAAGGAGAAAAATTCTTACTGTAATACTCCAGGGATTTTTTCATAGCCAGCAGCATATTGTCTACATTGTATTCATGCGCTTTGTCGTAATAGATCTCCAGGTTCACATCGTTCCACTTATCGCGCTTCACTTTGTAGCGGGCAGACTGGAAGGCATAGAAATTCAGGATAGGATTATCCATTTTGTAATGGAAATAGTTCCTGCCGTTTTCCTGCCATTGTTTCTCCAGGTAGCCGGGCGCAATCGCTGTCTGATCGCCACTCGTACTCACTTTCGTTTCAAACCTTATCCAGTCTGCATCATTAGAGATGTAGGTATTGCCATAAGCAGCGGTATCGTTCAGCGCCTTCATGCTTTCTTTGCGGGCCAGGCCATATTTCTTACGCTCTGCATTGGAGCCTAATTCATATTGTTCATTATAGCCCAGGCTTGGCATGATGGAACTGTTGAAGAAGGTACCATTGGAAACGACCATTGTGCTTATATCGTCGTTAGAAAATCCCCTGGGTTTATAATCAAACTCGAAGTTGAGCTGTATGGAATCTCCTGCGGCTAATGGTGCATTCAGTTTGTAAACCAGTACACCGAACTCTTTATCATCTTTGAGGGTGGAAGCAGGTACGCTCAGGCTCACATTTTTATAGATGAAATTAGAGGTATTGTCCATCAGGTTGATGTAAACGGTATCCAGGGATACAGCGTGTTTGTTTTTCAACCAGTAAGACCCTTTAACATGGAGGCTTTGTGTCTCGGGATAGATGTCTACATCGAGGTTTGAAGCCACTATTCTCGGCATCAGGGTATTTTCGTATTGCTTATAGTTTTTCTCATAAGCGACCTGCTTACGGGTAAATTCCTTAGGGGAGATAAAGCAGTTCAGGATATTGGTGTTGTAAAATATGTAGCTCCCTGTAGCAATGAATATCAATGCAAAAACTGCGATCCCGATCTTGGTAGGTGTTTTTACTTCCATTTTAGAAAAACGGAAACGGGATTTCAGTTTCACTTCTTTACCCCTGGCAAAGAAGAACAGGCTCAAAAGGCTTACCAGCAATACAAAGGCGATCCAATATATCCTGTAGGTGAACCAGGGGCCAAGAGGCCCGTAGCCATTGAGTTCTGTAAAACGTAACCTCGGACCATCAGAGTCAAAATGATAAATATTATTGGTCCATTGCAAAAGGCTTAAGGCTATGCCTAATAACATTACGGGTATCAGGGAGAAAAAGAAACCGAGGTATTTGTTAGGGGCAATTACCTGTAAAGCCAGGCAGATGCCTATTGTGGTAACATAACCTAAAGTACCGAAGACGATCACGCTCACAAAGTATTGCCAGAGGTCTATCTGGTAGAAGCCCTGTGAAAGCTGCATACTAATCCCCATCAAGACTGCCAGTAACTGCATCACCAGTATAGCACCCAGCAAGCCAAGGTATTTTGAGAAATAAAGGATAGGATTGCTTACAGGTGTGGCGTAGATCAATTCATCGATCCTGTTTTCTTTTTCGCGAAACACGATGGTTCCGGCGTAGAAGATCACAAAAATATTGGCCAGTACACTATACACATTTACAGAGCGGATGACGGTCTGCGTGAGCGGTTGCATATGGGTATCGTAAGCGGTAGCACTGTAGTAGTAAATAACGCCGATCATGACCAGGGCCAGGGCACAGCAGATGATGAAGAAGGTACTTTGCACAATTTTCCTGAACTCAAACTTACTCAGGTAGAACAATTGTCTCCAGGAGAATGATGCGGAGTAATCTTGCTTCACATTGAGTATTTCGGCCAAAGGCCTGGTCTCAAACTCGGTCACGGCTTCTTCTTTTACTTTACGTTTAAATAAAGTGAAGGGAGTAAGGAACTGGGCAAATTGAAACTTCACAAAACTGCCGATCATGATCACCAGAGCGATACTGACCCACAGGAGCCTGTTGTACAACAACAATCCATTCATAGGCAACATCATTGTATTCTGCTCGGCTGCCATCCAATACTTGGTCACATAGCTGTATGCATTACTCCCAAATGGTTCCAGCATACCGGCACCATAAGCATAGTCCATATTGTTGCCCAGGTTCTCTGCCACAAAACGACCGATCAGCATAATGATACAGGTCATGTAGGCCGCAAGGGTATTACGGGTGAAGGTGGTGAGTGAAAAGAAAATAACGCCCAGGATAAATACATTGGGTAATAAGAAGACAAAAAAGGGTTGTAAAAAATTCTTGAGCTCAAAAGGGCCAAGCAGTTTGGTGCCAATGCCGGGAATCAAACCTGTTGCATAACCAATGAGCATACCGGACATCACAAATACACCTACTAAAAATGCGGCCAGGAAGCGGCCGAAAAAATACTGGGCTTTTGAGATGGGCTTGGTAAAGAACAGGGCATGAATATTATACTGGTAGTCTTTCTGTATGGCATTGGCCATAATAGCCACCAGCACGACGCTATTGAGCATACCCAGGATATTGCCGTTAAACCCTACCAGCAGGTTGGCTACTGCATAAGCGGAGTTAAGGGTAACATTAGAATCTGATTGTGTAGTATCAAAAGCACCCGTTGACACTAAAGCAATGAACATGCTGAACAGCAGGTAAATGCCAAAGAATATATAGGTCATGGGCCGCTTAAAGGCCTGCCTTAATTCAAAAGAAAAAATCGCTCCGAACATCCTAGTCTTTTTTAGGTAAGTTATTTACAATAGTAGAGAAGTACACGTCCTCCAATCCTACATCAGACAGCGTGAAGCCGTCTCCGGGGTCCGATTCACTGAATATCCTCAGCTCTAATGCGCCATGCACCATAGAGGAGAAGATGGCATTATATTTTGCCCGGTAAGCGCCCAGGCTGTGGTTGTCGATTGATTTCTGCCAGATCCTGCCGCGCACTTCTTCCAGCGCATCTTTAGGATTACCTTCGTAGAGTATGGTACCCTGGTTCATGATCACCATTTTCTTACACAGGTTCTTCACATCATCTACGATGTGTGTAGACAGGATCACAATGGTATTGGTAGCGATTTCGCTCAACAGGTTCTGGAAACGGTTACGCTCCATAGGATCGAGGCCTGCAGTAGGCTCATCCACGATAACGAGCTTGGGATTACCGATCAGGGCCTGGGCTATGCCAAAACGCTGGCGCATCCCCCCGGAGTAATCGCTTACATTGCGGTGGCGTGCTTCATAAAGATTGGTTTGCTGCAGCAATGCGGCCACCAGCTCTTTACGCTCTCCTTTATTTGAAATGCCTTTTAAGACGGCAAAATGGTTTAATAATTCCAGTGCAGAGACTTTAGGGTAAAAACCAAAATCCTGAGGCAGGTAGCCCAGGACTTTTCGTAAAGCGGTTTTATCATTGATCACATCAATATCTCCCAGCATAATGCTGCCGCTGTCCGGGTTTTGCAAAGCGGCTATGGTACGCATCAATGATGATTTACCGGCACCATTTGGTCCTAACAATCCGAACAAACCTTTGTCGATCGTCAGGTTGATATTATTAAGCGGCTTTACACCATTGGGATAGACTTTATTCAGATCCTTAATTACTAGCTGCATCTTATATATATTTGTATGCAACAAATGTACATCCCCGGCCGCAAAAAAGCAATCCCCCGTATAGGGGGATTTTAAACAAAAAATACTTTAAGAATAGCTTTTAGCGGCTATTTACACCAGTTTCCACCAGCAGGAAGCATCGTGATACTCCATAACCGGCTCTGCATTATTGTAATCTCTGATGTCTGCAATAAATTTTTTAATATCCATTTCAATATGCTTAATGCAGTTTTCATAAAGGTCTTTTCTAAAACCTTTATCGGTAAACTCTGCGGCAAACTGCAGGCAAATGAGGCGGGCTACGATCCTTCCGATCACGATAAGTTGTCTTTGGACCAGTATATCCGGTATAGAGAAGTTCAGGTGATTTTTGAACATGGGGGCTATTCTACGTGTAAGCTCGTAATCTTTGAGGTAAGCGTAGAAGTTATCCAGTTTATATTTTTTCATTTGCCGGGTCAATACTTCGGCAATCTGTGCATAAAGCATTTCATTAGAGCCTTCGAAGATCTGGAATGGCCTGCTGTCAATGATACCTCGGCCTGCGATATGGTCTATCTTGTAGCCACCTGATCCCGAAAGTTGTACACAGATCTGTGCAGATTCCTGCATCAGGTCTGATACCAGGGCTTTCATACTATTGGCTTTTATACCTTCTCCGGAAAGGTCAAAGGCAATGCCGCTCATTTCCGTGGCATGGGCACACATGGCCGATGCCAGGGTGTAAGCAGCCTGTATCCTGGAGAGTTGATAACGTACAGAGTCCATGGAGGAAAGGGAGCAGTTGCCCACTTTACGCTGGTTGCAGTGCTCAATAGCCTCGTCCAGCATCCGCTGGATGAAGCCTACTCCCATGGCCGCAAACTGCAGCCTGCTGCGGTGCAGGATGTCCAGCATCATTTTGATACCGGTGCTATGGTGTTCCAGTTTTTGATTTCCGGGTACTGTAATATCAATATTGTTCAGGCCGTAAGGGATCATGTAGAGCCCCAGGTTGTTGAAATATTGTTTTACTTCTATTTTCTGTTCCTCTATGCTGTTATCGGTCACGAAGAACTCCACATCTCTGGCCAGCTCTCCATTGGCCACTTTTTTCCTTGCTGCTACGATCCAGAAGTCGGCCATACCGGTAAGGCCCTGCCAATGCTTCTGGCCATGGAGCTTATAACCGCTGCCAACGGCATCATAGCTGGTTTGCATATTCAATGCATCACTGCCATACCCGGGCTCTGTGATCATCAGCCCTCCCATTGCCTTGTCGTTGATAAACCGGCTGAAGACATTTGCCTTTACTGCTTCATTGGCGTATTTGGCAAATGGTTGTAAAAACAGCCCTACATTGATCCCGAAGGTAAGGGCTAAAGGCAGGGATTCATAAGAGGCGGTCGAGATCATCGCCAGGCACTCTTTTACTTTCACCCCTTTTCCTCCATACGCCTCGGGCACTGCCACTGCTAAAGGATTAAAACTCATAATACTGTCCCAGACATTTTGAGGTAAACCCCTGTTGATGCTTAACTCGTTAATATTGGAGTCAGTATTAAATAAATTGAAAAGACCTTCTTTAAATCTTTCCTGAAAATGATTAAAACTTTCGTTCATTTCTTGCCTTGATATTCATAATATCGACTTTCACTTTTAATTTCCTTGTGTCGAGCATTCTCCTGGTTCCTGTTTTCATTTACCTGTAAAAAGATAAAATAGGGCTGAAGAGAATAAAAAACAAAATTGGTTAAATATTCTTATCGGGAATATTTAACATTTATGCCGAGTCTATACTTTGTTCTTAATTTCCTCAAAAGTAATAAAATTAATGCGATCAACATATGATATGGTTTTAAAATAGTTAACATTAGCAATATTTTGTCTCCCTAAACCATTCCAGGGCATCGGCTACGGCACTTTCTACACTTTTATACTGCAAGCCAAGGTCTCTTTCTGCTTTTTTGCCGGAATAGTAGTTATCTAAAGAAAGCATATATGAAGCCGCATAATTGAGTTTTACTGGGCGGCCCGATAAAGTCTGGAACAAAGAACCCATACGTCCCAAACCCCTTAACAGGGAACCGGGGATCTTCATTTTAGGACTGGAGCGGCCCATCTGCTGATCTATGATCTTAAAGAACTCTTTGTAACTTAAGTTATGCCCGGCCAGTAAATAATGTTCCCCTATGGTACCTTTTTCTATAGCATTCACCACACCGGCACACACATCTTCCACGTGAACAAAATTTTTACCCCCCGAAGGATAAGCAATAAGTCCTTTTTTAATGCCATGCAAGACCATCTGGCCGGAACTTGGCTTCACATCATAGCGACCGATCATAAAGGTGGGGCTCACAATGATTGCAGGCAAAAGCTTTTGCTGCACCTGCTCCTGGATATATTGCAGGGCTACATATTTGCTGTTGATATACCCCGAATTGATATGATGCAGGCCAAATGCGTTCAATTCTGTACCGGGATTGAGCTTAGATCCGGGTGCAAGGGTATTGGCAGTGCTGATGTAGATCAATCTTTTTACCCCATAGGCCAGGCAAGCCTCGGCGATCAGCTGTGTGGCATTGATGTTTATTTTTTTATACTCCTCGTAGGGCGTACCCCATTGCGTGGTTAAAGAAGCGGCATGCACTACATAGTCGCAGCCCGCTATAGCTTTGTCAACACAGGCTTTCTGATCTATATAGCCGTGCATGACTTCCATAGGGATGTCGGCAAGTACCTCTAGCCGGGCTCCGGGCCTCACCAGTATCCTGATCCTGAAGCCCTGCTGATACATATAACGCACGAGGTTAGCACCCAGCAGCCCGGAAGCGCCGGTAATTAATACGGTAGTTTCCATAAACAGTCTATTAAAAAGTGTAGGATAATTCTCTTTTCACAGAAGTGGAGATCAGGTGAAGGGCTGTATCGACGGGCAGCCATTCCAAAAGTTTTGCAGTGATCCGGTTCCATATGCCCGGCACTATCCTGGCGCGCTTCTTCAGGCATTTCAGGATCGCATCCCTGGCAATGGCATCAGTATTGATCAGTCCTAATCGTGCGACAAAGCCCTGGGCCAGTATACGGCCGGAGACATTACAATTGGTCATGATGGGGCCGGGATACAAGATACTTACCGATACGCCCTGCCCTTTCAGCTCTTCTCTCAGCCCCATAGAAAAGGAGGCAATGAATGCTTTCGATGCCGGGTAAACGGTCTTATAGGCAATAGGGGCAAAGGCCGCCATACTGGCTACGTTCAAAATATAGCTTTCTTTAAATCGGGATAAAGCAGGTATCATACTTTTGGTCACCTGCACGCCTGCTTTCACATTTAAACGGATGATCCGGTCCAGGGCCTGGAAACTGGTCTGGGTAATGGAAGCCGTGCCACCGATACCTGCATTATTGATCAGGAAGAATACCTGGTACTTTTCATTGATTTCCTGCAATGTTGCCGAAAGCTGCTCTTCATCACACATATCCAGTTCATAAACAAAGACCGCAACCCCAAACTGGTACTGTATATGCCGGGCCAGGGAAGGTGTATTTTCTCCCGGGAGCGCCAGCAAGACCAGGTTATAGCCCATTCCGGCACATTGTGTGGCAAATGCTTTACCTAAACCTTTCCCTGCTCCTGTAATTAAAACGAATTTCTGGTCTGACATAATCTAAAGTTTAAGGATGACTATTTAGTTCCGGCGGATCATGGGTAGCATCGCTATGTTCCTACGGTTGTTTAAAAAATGCGGTGTATGATAAGCAAACAGGCCCCGGCACTACGGCTGTTCTGTAATAATTTGGCTTAATCTTTTCTCTTCACTTTACCCGAACCGGTCACACTTTGTGTCACAGAAGGATTGCCATAGTAATTAATATTCCCACTGCCGGAAATAGTGGCATTCAAGGTACGGCTTGCCCTTACGGTAGCACTACCGGAGCCGGTCACACGCACGTCTGCATCTACAGCAGATAAATTCTGTGCTTTAAGATCACCGCTGCCGGTCAGTCTTACCTTAAGCTCTGGTGCATTGCCGCCACTGATCGTCATGCTGCCGCTACCGGTAAGTTCACTGTATAAAGAACTGCATTCCAGGTTACCGATATGCATATCCCCTGAGCCGGTAAGTTTCAGATCTATATCCTCGCTCACTATATCATCGGCCACCAGGTTACCGGAACCCATTAAACTTAGCCGTTCAATAACAGGGATCGTTACATAAACTTTCAAGCTTGAACCTGTAGAAAGGCGTAATCCGTTTTTTATTTTTATTTTCAGCACCCCATTGCTCACTGTGGTCTGCAGATCTTTCATGATATTTTCCTGGGCCTGTGCTTTCACCAGTTGGACCGCTCCTTGTACCAGGATCACTTCACCGGGAAATTCGGATTCTATCCGGGTAAAGGCATCCACATTACGCTCCTCTGTAACTACAGGACCCTGCCCTATTACTTTCTGGCAGCTGTTAAGACCCAAAACCGCGATGAAAGCGATGAATAATGTAATGATCTTGTTCATTTTTTTGAATTGTTATTTGTTTAGTTAAAAAAATTAAAGGGTAAAATGAATACCGGCAAAGCCTCCGAAGAACAAACTGTTGGTCGCCTGTGCCCCAAAGAAATTGTAGACGGTATTTTCGCGGTAGGCTTGCAGGCCGCTCATGTAATTCACATAGTTAAAACTAGGTCCGGCCACTATCTCCAGGTGTTTACCCAAAGTCAAGCCCAGCAAAGGTCTGAAGCTGGATTTATAGTAAGCATCTTGTTTGAAATTTGTATTTGCGGTATTGCTCACTTCCAGGTTCACTCTGAACAGTTTACTTACAGGAATATGAAACCCAAGACCTGCTTCCATCACATAGGGTGCATTATCCATCCGCACATTATACCCTGCTCCCATGATCCCATAAGTGTATTTACCGCCTGTACGAAGGGCCAGTACTGCATTGCCCGATTCATCAATGCTTGCACCGATTTGCTTTGCTCCATTTTTGATAAAGTTCAGGAATCCTATGGGATAATCGCTTTCCGCTGCGATATTGATGAGCCCGGCAATCTGAACGCCTTTTACTTTTTGGGCTATATTGATCAAACCTGCGATCTGCCCGTTTGCCTGAGCCGCTGTATTGATCAACCCGGCGATCTGTACGCCATTATTTGTCTTAGCTATATTACCTAACCCGGCCACCTGGAATTCAGCAGTACCGGCCACATTACTTAATCCTGCAGCCTGTACGGTAGCCTGCTCTTTAGCTATATTCAGCAATCCGGCCGCTTCCAGTCCTTTTGCAGACCTGGCCATATTGATCAAACCTGCAGCAGCAATACCTTTTGAATGTCCTTTTACCACATTTAGCAGGCCTGCTACCTGTGCGCCTTTAGCAGCTCCGGCAATAGTATTGGCCAGTCCGCTGATCACGACACCACGCTGGTCGCCCTTGATGATCGTAGCCAGCCCGGAAATAGCAGCACCGTCTTCACCGGCACTTACCCCGGCCAATGCGTGCAAAGAGATGGTATTGCTGATTTGTGCTGCGCGGGTCCCGTTCGTACTCAGTGGATAGATCAAGCCGATATGCGCTCTCTGGTGTTCCTGGGCAAAAAGTTGCTGGTTCATAAAGCCGGAGCTTAATACCAGGCTTGTCAATAAAGTGTAGCGTTTAAAGTAATGTGATCTTGTCATTTTTGTGTCTTTTAGTAATAAGACAGCGAATGGAACATATACCCCCACGCGATAAAAAAATAATCCGGGATTTTTATTGACCCGGAATACTTAAATGACCCGGAGCACTGTATTAAGCCTGTCCTGGCTTATCTTATAAGCAACAGACTCATCTCAGCGATCGCCGGATGAGCCTGTAGATTAAAGCATTTATAAAACAGTAACTCTGTAAATTAAAAAACAGAAACGCCCAGGGTCCAGCCTACCCAGGCTGTGACATGGGGAGCAATATCAAAGGACAAGTTTCTCGGTTTAAAAGGTATGCCAAAGCCTTCATAGGTTTGATCACGCTCATGATACAGCACAGAAAATGCAGGACCACCATACACCCGAAGTTTCGGATGTAACTGGTATTGAAACAGGATTTGATAGCGCACCATAAAGTTCTGATCATTCCAGTTACCTGCATAGAGCGTATTCAAAGTAGCTTCGTGCACAAAATCTGTTTTGCGTCCTAGCCTGATGGCATTACCGATACCGTATCCCACATTCATCATGCGCCTGTCTTTATAAGGATTGCCGCCCACCTGGAAAATATTGTATAGCCTGTTGTTGCCCGATTTATAGGAAAGACTGTACGGTTGCCATTCTGTGAAGTTGAGATCAATGCTGTGTTTTCCTTTCAGGATAATGCTGATGAGGCCCAGGCTTAAGCCGGAAGAAGTATCGGCAATATTGATCAGGCCCAGTTGTGTCCCATTTACTCTTTTTGCATAATTGACCAGGCCGCCTATTTGCGTACCGTTCAGGACTTTCCGGGTGATATTGATGCCCCCGGCAATCTGCACGCCATCGGTCTGTTCGCTGGTATAATTTATTAAACCGGCACATTGTACGCCTTTAAGATCATGATTGTAGTTGATCGCTCCTGCTGCCTGGAAGCCTTCAAAAGTACTGTCTGCCCAGTTGGCAAAGCCTGCGGTCTGCGCCCCCTTGCCCTGTCTCACTTTATTGAGCACACCGGAAGCTTGTAAGCCTTTCAGGTCTGTCCTTACCCAGCTGGCGATCCCCGTAGCCTGCACACCGGATACAGCTTCCGCATTATTGTACACGCCTGCAAATTGTACGCCGGACACATCTTTGCCCACATAGTTATACACCCCGGCAAACTGTACGCCATTACTACGTCCGCCCACAATATTAAAAAAGCCACCGATCTGCACATATTCCATATCCTGTTGCACGATATTAAATGCTGTGCCCAGCTCAAATCCACGTACCCCTGCGGTATAGCCGCCTATGAGGTTGAAGGAAAATTTATTGATGGTCTGGCTTTTCAACCTGTTCTTGGAACTCAGTCCCGGCAAGAAACTAAACTGGTAGGGCTGCTTGGAGAAATAACCGTCCAGGTTGATGCTGCCTATGCGCTCCTTGGTATTGATCAGCCTCCTGGCCAGCCAATGTTGCTGCACACCAATGACACTGACACTTTCCAGTTCTGCTACCGATCGTTTTAAGGCGATGGGCCGTTCTGCGGTAAGATTTTTCTGCAGATGGAGTACCGTATCAGAGTAGGACACTTTCGATATTACGAGTTCATAACTGGGCAGCGACTGCCGGATATGTAATTTAAAATTGCCTTGCTCGTCCGTTACCGTTCCGGCCATCAGGGATTTCTCATATACTGATGCATATTCAATAGGTCGGCCGGTCTCGGCCTCGATCAATTGCCCGGAGAATACAATACCCTGCCCGGAAGCCAGTTTGATGATGATATGATTTTCGGATACCTGGTAACGGTAAGCAGAACCCAGCACTTCATTGAGTACCGTTTCTACCGTTTGATTATCCAGGTGTACAGTGACCTTCTTTTGCTCGTCCAGCAGATCACTGTTGTAAGAAAAATAAAAGCCCCCCTGCGTTTCCAGTTGGTTCAGCACTTCTTTAAGGCGGGTAGCGGTGGCATCAATGCTGATCCTCTTTTGCAACAATTGTTGTGCAAAAGAGGATATAGATAGTGTAGTTAAGGCCAGGCATAATAGGAAATGTACCAGTTTTGCCCGGGTAGAGAAAGACCCCATAAGTAAATTCTTGTGATAAAAATAAAACAATTTTGAGCAATGAGCTTTCCCTGTTTATTTAAAAACGTAGGTGGCACCCTGCTTTTCCAGCCTTGCACTCAGGGTCAGGGCCACTTTTTCAAGAATGTTTTGTACAGAATCTGTTTTGGGATATTTGCTCGTCAAGTGTTGCCGGGTGAGTAAAGGATTCTCTACTTTAATCGTCACACCATAAGCATGGCTCAGGCAATTGACCAAATCCTGCAGGGGTGTGCTGTCGCAGACAAATACATTAGTACGGTAATACTGGTAGAGTTTATTTTCTATCTTACCCACTTCGGCCTGCTGGCTTCTTTTGCCGAGCACCAGTTTTTCATTGGCTTTTAACGTATAAGTATCCTTGCCCCTGGTCACTTTCACAATACCGGTTTCCACAGATACTTCCGTGAGATCGCCCGCAGAGCGTACGTTAAACGAAGTACCCAGCACCATTATAGATACATCTTCCACATGGATCAGGAAAGGCTTTTCCGGGTTTTTAGCCACATCAAAGAAGCCTTCACCCTCAAGTTTCACTGTCCTTTCTTTTTTATTGAAAGCGCGCGTATAACTTAATTTGGAATGATTATTCAAAGTGATCACCGACTCATCCGGCAGGGTCACTGTTTCAGACTGGGCAAGGGTTTCATATTGCACAGGGCTATTCCAGTAGAATAAAAAACCGGTGAGTACGATCAGCACTACGGCAGCGGCCATAGACACTTTTTTCCATTGTCCTCCTTTGCGCAATTGCATTTCCGCTCCAGGAGTATCGGCCGCCTGAGCGCGCCTCACTTTGAATTGCTGCCAGGCTGCAGCTACATCCGGTGTGGCTGCGATGCCCGGGATCTTACTGTTTTCCCAGATCGTTTTTACCCGTTCATAGGACTTCAGGTTTTCCGGGTCTGCCGCCATCCAGTCCTCAAGCTGCTTACGCTCCGCAGCATCAGCCTCCCCGACAATATATTTTATAAGTAGATCTTCCATCATAGGATACATTTAAAATTCAAATAAGAAAAACAAGATGGCCGCAAAGGGCAAATAATCACGCAACTCTTCCCGGAGTATTTTCAGCGCTTTGGACATTTGGTTTTCAACGGTCTTTATGGAAAGCCCCAATTTTTCTGCAATTTCTTTATAGCTGAACGATTCCTGCCGGCTCATAAAAAATATGGCCCTGCATTTTTCCGGGATCTTGTTCATCGCCTGTGCGATCTGTTCTTTAAGCTCTTTGGCATCCAGCATTTTTGAAGGACTGTCTGCATACTGTGCCGTACGTGTTTTCATATACGTCTGATACTTTGCTTTTACCTTTTCATGATTCAGTAAGTTCATGGCATTATTATGCACGGCCCTGTAGAGATAGGCCTGTACATTGGTTTCAATTTTGATCTGCTCTCTTTGCTGCCATAGTTTCAGGAACACCTCCTGAACGAGTTCTTCGGCCTGCATCTCATCGGCAATCAATCCTGATGCATACCGGTATAAGGGTGCATACAGCGCTTTGAACAAGGCTTCAAATCCAGATTCGTTATTCCATTTTCCAGGTAGATCCTGCATCATTTATTGCATTAAAATTTTTCTTTTCCAATTCAACCTATTCCCGTTTCCTATAATAAGACAAATTTAGACACTTCTACCCCTATGCCTTCCAAAATTTAATTTCACAATTGCCTGAAATCGAAAAATGGCCGCCATTACATTGTAAAGCAACCATTTATACAATTAAAAATATAAAACTACTGAACAGATTGTACCAGGAATGAAAGGGCAGCAGAATTATTTCCAGCTATTGATGGCTGATATTCCTGTAATTTTTCATCGTAAACCGGAAACCGGTATCCAGTACTTCGCCCATGCTCTTACAAAAATCAAAGCCGTTAATATAGGTCCGCTTTTTAAGATCAGATTTCAATTGATTGACATGCTCGATTGGTGCAATATGGTCTTTCTTCACCACCTTCATCAGGTGATCAAAGCGGTCTATATCGCTTAAGATACGCTTTACAATGGCAGAACGCACTTCTTTGCGGTATTGTTCTATAGAGTTTGGCCGGAGCTTTTGGGTCACCAGTTCCAGCATCACCTTATTTTCTTTGAACTGGTAGGGATCGTAAACTTCTATTTTACCTTCATAAGATTGCTGGTCAAAATCTATGGGCCTGATCCGGTACACTACCTGGTCAAAGTCATGGATCGGGATCACGACATAGTTATAACTGCGCATATCGCCCAGTAAACCGATGAAACAACGCTCATTAAATTTTACAAACTCTTTGGCGATCTGGGCTTTTTCCTGCTCGTTGCAATCCGGTAATTTCTCGGAGATGAAGACATCTCCGGGTATGCCCAGAATATGCTCTTCGATCAGGGTCTCCCGGTACAGCAAAAAGTTGATCCGGTTGTTGGAGATAATATCTTCCAGCTCCAGCCCGTAGACCCTTGACGCATCTGCCCTTTTGATGTAATAATTGGTGTAGTTATCGTTCAGGACATTGCGCACCCTTATCCGGAAAGGTTTAGAGTTACCAAAGGTGCAGAACTCAATGCTGTCCACTTTTAAATAAGGTAAGGTAGCGGTATCACCGTCTGAGTGCAGCAAAGTATATATTTTATTCAGATTGGCCTCCAGTTCGCGAAACTCGCTTTGGTCATAATAGACGCTCAGCCACAGGGTATCATTACCGTGCTTATCCAGTATGGGCGTGTAATCCCGGAACCTTAAGAGGTCTTCATAATTAACATTGAGCCGGGTTAAGCGGTTGTTCGCTTCCAGGTACTCCCTCAGTTCAGGAATGATGGGGTAAAATGGTTTTTTCTTTTCAATTAATACGTCGTCCATCGGGCACAATTAGAAATGTACTACAATATACAAAAATAGCTGCACAAACACGGGTGCAGCTATTTTATACATGTTCTTTACCTGGGTACCTCAACCCGGTTCACGATCTCTTTGAGTACATCATCGGGGCTTAAGCCTTCCATTTCCTTTTCGGGAGTGAGGGCGATCCTGTGCCGCAGTACGGCCGGAACGATGGCCTTGATATCATCAGGCGTTACGAAGTCTCTTCCTTTAAGTATGGCCAGGGCTTTAGATGCATTGAGTATAGCAATGGCTGCTCTTGGCGATGCGCCCAAGAACAGGGAAGGATTATTTCTTGTATCGGCAACGATCTGTGTAATGTATTGAAGCAATTTTGACTCTACTAAAACCTGTTTAACGATCGACCTGCAATAGTCAATATCTGCTTTACTGATCACGGGCTTCAGGCTATCCAGGGATACAGCGCCTTTTTGCTCATGATGATGGGTCAGCATCAGCACCTCTTCTTCCAGGCTGGGATACTGCACATTGATCTTAAACAAAAAACGGTCGAGCTGGGCTTCCGGTAAGCGGTACGTGCCTTCGTGCTCAATAGGATTTTGCGTGGCAATGACCATAAACGGCGCTTCCATAGGATAGGTAACACCATCTGTAGTGATCTGGCGCTCTTCCATGACCTCGAACAAGGCGGCCTGAGTTTTGGCCGGAGACCTGTTGATCTCGTCAATCAACACTATATTCCCGAAAATAGGTCCTTTCTTAAAATCAAAATTTGCTTTCTGAGGATTGAAGATATTGGTCCCGATCACATCAGAAGGCATCAGGTCGGGGGTAAACTGTATCCTGCTAAAGTCTGCTTCCACCATTTTTGCCATAGTTTTGGCCGTAAGGGTTTTGGCGACTCCCGGCACACCTTCCAGCAGCACGTGACCATCAGCCAGCAGCGCGGTCATCAGTTGCTCTATCATCAGGTCCTGCCCTACCACAATCTCTGCTATGGTATCTTTTACTTTATCCATCATCGCGGCTACCTTATCTACCGGTATTCTCGACTGGTATTCGTTGCCTTCCTGATTTGAATTATAGGTTTCCATATTTTTTAAAGGAGTTTATTTTTGTATAAATTTCTGAATGCTTACATACAGACTGTGCAGATATTTATCATCCACGATAACGGTATCTTCCAGTATGCTTTTAATTTTATAGATCAGGGCATTGGTCTCTGCCTGGCTATTACCGGAGCGCAGGCTCAGCTTCTCGCAGAAGGCCTCGTCCAGCTCATTTGTATTTAACTGGTAATGGGTACGTATGTTTTCAAACAGGTGCTGGATCATCTTCTGAGCGATGTTGCGGTTGTTCCTTTTGTTGAAATAAAGGCTGGCAATGGTTTCTACAAATGACCTGGAATCATTGACCAGGGGCTTGATCACAGGAATGATATTCTGTTTCCTTCTTAAATTGACCAGCACATAGGCAACAATACCCAGTAAGGCCAGCAAGATAGCGGTCCGCGTGGTTTTGTTCTGCCAGATCACGCTCCAGTTGGAATGATCATTTTCTCTTACCCCCCCCGTACTGTAATAGATACGGGATACATCAGGGTTTACATGGGACATTACCTCTTCTAAATAATGATAATTGTCTTTTTGCAGCAGGGCATAATTGGAAAAAGCCAACGGACTGTTGACCAGGATCAGGCGGCCGCCGCCCACTTCAAACAGTACGGCATTGGCATACCCCTTATCTACCGTACTGATCACCTGCATGGCACGCTTCAGCGTATCTCCCAGGTTGCCGGAACTGTCTATGGCAAATCCATTGGGGAACAGGTCTTTTTTGTACAGTTCAAACTCGTAGCTACGCGTTGTGGCACCAAACTCAGGGAAGGTATGTAAGGTAACTTTAGGGGGATTAGCAGCATTGTCCAGTGTTCCGGGAGCAACACTCGTATGCTCCTCCATACGCCAGTAACCGGGGTTGCCCAGGTATAAATAATTAGAAATCTCTGTACCGAATTCCGATCCGATCAATACGATATCGTTACCGGAGTTGAGCCACTCCTCCAGTTCCCAAAGTTCCTGTTCATTATAGTATATTTTTTCTGCCAGTACGATGTACACCGAGCGCTCACTGGTGTAGTTGGTAAAGATCCGGTTACTTACAGGCATAGCATTAGCCTTTACTCCCGGGAAAAGTTTAGGGATCGCGTCATTAAACAACTTGAAGCCGAAAGGGGAAGTTGCCGTGGCACTGTAAACGGGGGTCCAGTTTGTCTTTTTCTTTTCTTTACCCACACAGGCAGAAAAAAACAAACTAACAGATAGCAGGAATAATATGTAGTAATATTTTTTCAATTTTCTATAGTTGATCTCTTAGTTTAACATAGATCGATTTAATACCGGCATAGGCACTTTCACGGATATCAAATGAACCGTACCAGGTGTATTCATAGTGGCGCAGCAATTTCCGGAACTCTTCATAGGCATTACTTTTCTTCATCGCTGCCAGTACCTGGTGATTGGACAAAGACTTCTCCAGTGAAATGATTTTCCCCAGCTCGGCCAGGTGTAAAATGTGCCGGAAGCTATGCCTTACTGCCAGGCGGTAATTACCATTGACCTCCGCCTGATGGATGACCGACTCCCAGCTTTCGGGAATAAAGTCATCTGCCGTTTCATCCAGGTTTTTGTTTTTCTTAATCTTTTTATCGGAGCGTGCAAACAGGTAGACCCCTCTCCTTTTGAAAATCAGGAATACCAGCCAGGCCAGTATCAGGGCCACGATCGTCCAAAGGAGTATTTTTCCTGGCCCGGAAAACAAAAATTCAAAAAAACCACCCAGAACCTTTGCCAGCCAGGTTAAAAACGCGGTCAGCCAATTGTCCTTATTTTTCTGTTCTTCTTTTACTTTTTCTACCTCTTTTTCATACTGGAATTCCGGATTGCGGCTGATGCTTTGCCAGTCCGCCTCATTGATGGTTCTTTTACGAAATACAACCCTTTCCAGGGAATCGTTAAAAGAAAACCCGTTATAAAAAGGGCCGTAGGACTCACTTTCATAGTCTTCCTCCTCTCCTGATGTTACAATATCAGGATCTGCAGCATAGGGACCATCATCATACACTTTTACCTCTTCTACAGGCTCTTGTGCATATAGATCAACTTTAGTGCTGCCGGTGAGTGCAACACTAAGTATACCAAATAATAAAAATCGTTTTAGTTTCAGCATCTGCTTACTTTTTCATCATTGCTTCTTGCTTCATTGATTCTGCCAGTTCCTTTCCTAAATAGGCATCCAGTCTGCGCTCTGCAAAATAGATCACCGGTGTGAGCAGTATGGCCATCACAAATTTATACGAATAATTGATCAGGCATATCGCCAATACGAGTTGCCAGGACCATCCGTTCCCTATTTTAAAGGCGATAAACAAGACAATAAAACTGTCGACAAGCTGGCTCACTAAAGTAGAACCGGTTGCTCTCAGCCACACATGCTTATTACCCGTCCTTTGTTTTATTTTATGAAAAACAAACACATCTACCAGCTGCCCCAGCAAAAACGCAACTAAACTACCAAAAATAATCCACATTCCCTGTCCGAAGATGGCAGAAAAGCCTGCCTGCATATCCGGGACACCATTTGCAGCCTGGCTGCCCTTCCAGAAATCACTGGGAGGCGTACCGATGGCTATATAGAAAACAAAGAAGGCATAAAGGATGAGGACCACGGCAATATAGCTGATGCGCTTTACGGCTTTAAGCCCGTAATACTCATTCACGATGTCTGTGATCACAAATTCAAGCGGCCACAGCAAAACACCGCAGGTGAGCGTATAGCTTAATCCGGATTGCCCGAAAAGGGTAAAATTAGAGGGTGCCAGTCCGAAAACCGCTTCCAGGGAAAACAATTTACCACCGATACTTTCCGCAATGATCGCGTTTACCACAAAAAATGCCGTAATCGCAATAAAGACTTTAGTAGGCTTGTCTTTCCAGACGGCTTGCATCATAATCGTTAATTTGAATTCAAATATAATTAAACCTCAAAAACCAAAAACATTATTTTTGATTCCTCACGTCCAGCATATCCCGGATCGCATTGCCCAGCAGGTTAAAGGCCAATACCAATAACATAATAGCGATACCCGGCAACAGCGCAGCCATGGTATTCCCGGCAATCAGGAAATTATAATGTTCCTTGATCATCAATCCCCAGGAAGGCATGGGTGGTTGCACGCCTATGCCTAAAAAGCTCAGACCGGCCTCTACCAGGATTGCCGTAGCAAAATTGGAAGCAGCAATTACGGTGATGGGACCAGCTATATTAGGTAGAATATGCTTAAATATGATCCTCATGTCGCGGAAGCCCAAAGACCTGGCGGCTACGATATAGTCCAATTCCTTGATCTGCATCACCTGGCCACGGATCAGGCGCGCAGCGCTTACCCAGGAACTCAGGCCTATGGCAATAAATATTTCCCAGAAGCCTTTACCTATAGTCAGGGTGATGGCAAAGACCAAAAGTAAAGTCGGTATCGCCCAGAGGATGTTCACAAACCACATGACCAGGTAGTCGACCCAGCCGCCATACCATCCGGCCAGCGTACCCATGACAATCCCGATAGTCAGGGATAAGAGCACAGAGATGATCCCCACACCGATGCTTACCCTGGCCCCTATAAGCAGGCGCGAATAAATATCCCGGCCATAGCGATCGGTACCCAGCAGATAAGTTTTAGTCACCAAGAGTTGCTTCACTTCCGATGGCTGCGCACTTACTTTCAGTTCTTTATAGGTAAATTTTAAATTGTCCTCTATACCATCATCTATATAATGTCTTACCTGGATACCATCTGCCAGCAGCACCCAGCCATTGATCGGGATCCAGTCATAAGCCTCGGGTGTGCCGAAAAATAACCTGTTTATATAAGAAGAAGGCTCAGCGCCCTGCGCTTTGGGTACTTTCAGGAAACTTTTCTTGTAGCCAATCGGTTTAGCACTCAGCTCTACCACCATTTTATTGGCATTGGGTGACTTGTCCGAAGCCAGCGGGTACGCAAAGATAGCCACCAATACCACCAGAGCAATGACTAAAGTGGCAATGGACGCAGTTTTATAGCGCTTAAAAAACGTAAGGGCCTTTTTAAACAATATCAATTTTTATTTGGCGCAAATTAAGGTATTTATCGGCAAAGCTTAAAACTCTGTAAGGCTTATGTGGAAAATATTTGAACCGTATATGTAATTTTGCTTAACTTTGCTGGCTGCCCTTGTGGGCGATTTTATCTAAACACTTGTTAAGAAATGAATAATTCACAAAAAACATTTTTGTTTTGTACCGCATTAGTGGTTTTTGCTGTTGTTACACGTATTGTCAGCATCGAGAACGAATGGTTTAACTTTGCCAGTCTCGGAGCGATCAGCTTATTCAGCGGAGTAGTATTCAAGAACAAACCTTATGCTATCCTGCTGCCTTTAGTAGCTTTCCTGGTTTCTGATGTTTACGTGGAGCTCACCAAAGGTTATGGTTTCTACGGCGTATCTCAATTCTTCGTTTATGGCAGTATGCTCCTGATCGTTTTACTGGGTAGCTTGATGAAACGTGTAAGTGCTTTGAACGTACTTGGATTTTCCGTTGCAGGTTCTGTACTGTTTTTCCTGTTGACCAATTTCGGTACCTGGTTTGCCGGGTATTTTGCCAGCGCACAAATGCCTGCTTTATATCCTATGACCTTTTCAGGATTAATGACTTGTATGGAAATGGGCATACCCTTTTATCGCAACACATTGATCAGTGATATGCTGTTCAGCGGTGTTTTGTTCGGCGCTTATGCTCTGTTCACTTCTGTGTACAAAAGCAATACAGTGTCTGCTACTGCAAACTAACCGGACATACATTAAGACAACATAATTTACGGATAAGGGCGGACCAATGGTTCGCCCTTATTTATTTAATGGCTGATATTAGCTAACCTACAGGAAGGATAAAAACAGCCCGGAAGGAAATTCACACGAAGGTCTTTTATATCAGTTATTTTAACGATATGCATTTATCATAACAAAGTAAAAAGTGTACCTTTGCAGACTTTTGAGTAAAACAATGAATAAATCAGTTGCCTTTCATACATTAGGTTGTAAACTCAACTTTTCAGAAACCTCCAGCCTGAGCCGAAGCCTGGAAGCAGAGGGTTATGTAAAGACCAATTTTGAGGACATTGCTGATGTATATGTCATCAACACCTGCTCTGTAACGGAGAATGCGGATAAGGAATGCAGGCAGATCGTGAGGAAGATCCAGCGTAAAGCGCCGGACAGTATGGTGGTGATCACCGGCTGCTATGCCCAGTTAAAACCCAAAGAAATTGCAGAGATAGAAGGGGTAGACCTGGTACTGGGTGCTGCCGAAAAGTTCAACCTGGCCCGGCATATCAAAGATTATGATAAAAGCCAGGGCTCAAAAATACATAGTTGCGATATAGAAGATGTGAATGGCTTTAATGCTTCTTATTCTGTTGCAGACCGTACCCGTACCTTTTTAAAAGTACAGGACGGCTGTGATTATAATTGCTCTTTTTGCACCATTCCACTCGCAAGAGGCCACAGCAGGAGCGATCTCATAGAAAATGTAATAGAAAATGTAAAAGTACTTGCAGAAGGCGGGACCAAGGAAATTGTACTCACGGGGATCAACCTCGGAGACTTTGGTAAAGGAAACTTTGGCGGCAAGAAGAAAGAAGAAACTTTCTTTGACCTGGTGCAGGAACTGGACCAGCTGGACAGCATCAAACGTTACCGTATCTCCAGCATAGAGCCCAACCTCTTAAGCAATGATATTATAGATTTTGTTGCAGCAAGCGCTCATTTTATGCCTCATTTCCACATTCCGCTCCAAAGTGGTAATAATGAGATTTTAGGAAAAATGCGCCGCCGTTACCAGAGGGAACTGTATGCAGACCGTGTACAGCATATTAAAGCAAAAATGCCACATTGCTGCATTGGTGTAGACGTTATTGTAGGTTTCCCGGGAGAAACGGACGAGCATTTCGAAGATACTTTTAATTTTCTCCATGACCTGGAGGTATCTTATTTCCACGTGTTCACCTATTCTGAAAGAAACAATACCCTGGCTACAGAAATGGAAGGAGCGGTGCCGATGCAGGTGCGGAACGAACGCAATAAGCGCTTAAGAAACTTGTCTTACCAGAAAATGAGGTACTTTGAAGAGCAGCACATCGGGCAAAAACGCCCGGTACTCTTTGAGCATAAAAATAAAAACGGGGTGATGGAAGGCTATTCTGATAACTATATCAAGGTACAGGCTGCTCATAATCCTGAGCTGGAAAACCAGATCACCGACTGGGTGATTTAATATAATCCAATAGCACAAATCGTTACGAGACTTAATAAAACTTTACTATTATAAAAGTAAGGAGGGTGTCTAAAAAGCCAAGATTCTTGTCACATTGAGCTTGTCGAAATGCGGCAAGAATTGAGCATCAAATTTGTCTATATTTCGACAAGCTCAATATGACAAATTTGGGAGCCTTTTTAGACACCGCCATTGTTTTTATAAAATCAGTAGGTTCACACTAATATTATTCCGCTAATATGAGCATATAAAACATTCAAACAATAGCTTATTTATTTTCATATTATTATAATAACAAAAGGTTTATATTGTTATTATGATGAACATAGCGCCTTCTTTTGGAATAAGATTTTTAAACTATAAGAGCGTATCAAGTCCATAAAAATCATTTAAAAGAGCTATATTTGCCGCTGCAAAAATCCTCAATTTATTTTATGAAATTTTTTATCGATACTGCCAATTTAGAGCAAATCAAAGAAGCTAATGATTTCGGCATCCTGGATGGTGTGACCACAAACCCTTCCTTAATGGCCAAAGAAGGCATTAAAGGTACAGAAGCGATCCTGCAACATTATAAAGATATCTGCAGCATTGTGGATGGCCCTGTAAGTGCAGAAGTTTTATCTACAGATTTCAAATCTATGGTAGAAGAAGGTCAGAAGCTGGCTGCCCTGCATGACAATATCGTGGTAAAAATTCCAATGATCAAGGATGGTATCAAAGCGATCAAATGGTTTACTGATAATGGTATCCAGACGAACTGTACTTTGGTCTTCTCTGCGGGTCAGGCTATCCTGGCAGCTAAAGCAGGCGCTACTATGGTATCTCCGTTTATCGGCCGCATTGATGATGGTAGCTGGGACGGTGTACAACTGATCAAACAGATCGTTGATATCTATAATGCACAAGGCTTCATGACTGAAGTTTTGGCAGCATCTATCCGCAATCCTTTGCATATTGTACGTTGTGCAGAGGTAGGTGCAGATATTTGTACTTGCCCGCTGACTTCTATCTTAGGTCTTTTGAAACATCCTTTGACGGATATCGGCCTGGCTCAGTTCCTGGAAGATGCTAAGAATTTGTAATAATTTATCATTAAGTTGCCGTTAAATTCAGGCAATTTAAGCTTATATTTGCGTATTGGGCAATTCTTTGCACCAATACGCATTTTTATATATATATAAGATTTACACCAACTAAAAGAAGATGATCGAAGTCAGGAATGTCAGCAAGAGCTTTGGTGACAAGCAAATTCTTAAAGATGTAAGCTTTACGATGTACACCGGTAAAACCAATCTGATCATTGGTGCCAGTGGCAGCGGGAAAACGGTAATGATGAAATGCATGATCGGTTTGATCAAACCTGACCAGGGAGAGATACTCTATCATGACGAGGACATCACCAAAATGGATGATAAGGAACTGATTGAAGTAAGACGACAGATCGGGATGCTGTTCCAGGGTTCTGCCCTGTTTGACAGTATGACGGTGCAGGAGAATGTGATGTTTCCGCTCAATATGTTTACCCAGGATAATTTCAAAAAGAAACTGGAAAAGGTCAACGAAGTGCTGGCAAAGGTGGAGCTGACCGATGCCAATAAAAAGTACCCTGCAGAAATAAGCGGCGGGATGAAAAAAAGGGTAGCGCTGGCACGTGCTATTGTATTGAATCCCAAGTTTTTGTTTTGTGATGAACCGAATTCCGGCCTGGACCCGCAAACTTCTTTAGTGATCGATAACCTCATCAGCACGCTTACTAAGGAATATAATATGACCACGATCATCAATACCCATGACATGAACACGGTGATGGAAAGCGGGGACCATATTATCTATATGCACAAGGGAGAAAAGCAGTGGGAAGGCAGTAATAAAGAAATTGTGTACAGCGACGATGAATTATTGAATAAATTCATTTTTGCCTCTGACTTCCTTAAAGGAGCGAAGATGGCCCAGATACAGCAAAATGCTCAGAATAAGCAATAAACGCAAGAACTGTTCCGTTAAAAAATTGCTTCTGAGCAGCAGCAAGGAATATATAAGCGTGTAAATCAAAACTTTAAAAAGTTGAGCATGAGAAATAGCTTTTTTAAAATATTTTTTCTGTTTATTGTCCTTTTTGCCGGCAATTTTTCGGCAAAAGCTTCCCATATTTTTGGCGGAGATATTACCTATCGTTGTAGGGGCAATAACAACTTTGAGTTTACTTTTACTTTATACCATGACTGTTTATCGGGCGACCCTCAGGCTATAGCGCAGGACAATCCTTCTTATTTTGCTATTTTTGATGCCGTTACCAGTGATGTGATCATTGAAGGTTCTACCGGCCAGGCACTTTCCTCAGATGTGATCCCCCCGGGCTTCTCCAATGAGTGTATCAATAATATGCCCAATACCTGTATGCGTAAAACGATATTCAGGTTTACGGTAACCCTTCAGCCTAACCCTAACGGCTATTTATTTGTTTACCAGAGATGTTGCCGCAATCAAACTATTAATAACATTTACAACCCTGGTGTTACCGGTGCTACCTTTACATCGAGGATACCTCCGTTTACTGCAGGACAATGCTCCAATAACAGTGCGGTTTTCACCAACAATCCGCCACAGATCATCTGTGCCAACAATCCTTTTTCCTTTGATTTTTCAGCTACAGATATAGATGGAGATTCTTTAAGTTATGAATTGTGTAAAGCCTATATAGGTGGAAGCCCTACACAAGGCAATTCAGCCCCGGGTGCACCCTCTAATGTCCCGGTAGAAACCCCGCCCTACACACCGGTAGGTTATATACCACCTTATACAGATCAATACCCTATTCCATCTAATCCTACCTTTCATATTAACCCGGTAACCGGCTTACTGTCAGGAACACCTACTACCGTAGGCAGGTATGTATTTACCGTATGTGTTCACGAATGGCGCAATGGTCAGATCATCAATACCCTTTCCCGTGACCTCCAGTTTGTGATTACAAACTGTTCTAAAGCAGTGGTCGCTAACATCCCGTCCTATAACCAGGACCCTGAAGTGTATATAGCCAGGTGTGATTCCAACTTCAACATCCAGTTTCAACACACCAGTACAGGCGGCTTCAATTATTTCTGGGACTTCGGAGATCCTAATACTCTTGCTGACACCTCAAATGCAGAAAACCCAAGCTATACTTATCCTGATACCGGTACTTACAGCGTAAAGCTGGTGGTCAACCGCGGCTCTACCTGCCCGGACAGCATTGTTAAATTGGTAAAAATATACCCGGTCTTCAGTACCGACTTTGACATCATAGGTAAACTATGTAAAGGCGAACCGATACAATTTATAGACCGTTCTGAGGCAACCTTCCCGACGATCAATCAATGGCAATGGGATTTTGGAGATGGCACTACATCTACTCAGCAAAACCCCATACACCAGTTTACCAATAACTATGATGAATACACGATAACGCTCCGCTCAGGTACCAGTAAAGGATGTGAAGATACAGCTACCCGGAAAATCATTGTGCCGCGATTTATACCTTTTGCAGGGAACGATACCACAGTGATCAAAGGGCATACCTTTAACATGAACGGGAGCGGTGGTGTTCAATACCAATGGACCCCGACCACTTACCTGGCCGACCCTACCGATCCTAAAACACCTATTACGATTACAGAAGTAGGCGAATTTGCCTACAACCTTCATGTGGTGAGTGAAACCCTTTGTGAAGGCAATGACTCCGTGAGAATACGTGTGGCCGAGCGACCTTATTTTATTGTGCCTTCTGCCTTCTCTCCTAACGGGGATGGCAATAATGATGTGATCAGGCCTTTAGGTGCAGGCTATCCTTACCTTACTTATTTCAAGATCTATAACCGCTGGGGCCAGCTGGTCTTCCAGATGTTCAACAGTGAAACAGGCGGATGGGACGGTACCTTCAGAGGTAAAATGTGCGATCCGGGTGTTTATTTCTGGCATGCCAGGGCACTCAACCTGGAAGGAGTGGAAGAAGAATTTAAAGGCGACATTACATTGATTCGATAAAAGAATGAAAATATTTATTACAGGAGCAACTTCGGGTATCGGAGCTGCAGCAGCCAGGATATTTGCAGAGAACGGACACCAGATATGGCTGACAGGAAGAAGAGCAGACCGTCTGGCTGAAATGCAGGAAATATTAAAAAAGGATTTCGGAGTTGAAGTCTTATCTACAACACTTGACGTGAGAGACCTGGATGCGGTGAAGCAAGTGCGGGACGAGATCGAAAAGCAATGGGGCGCACCGGATGTGATCCTTAACAATGCAGGACTGGCCTTAGGCCTGAATACCATAGATGAAGGGGATATTGAGGAATGGGACACGATGATAGACACCAATATAAAAGGATTGCTCTACATCACGCGCCTGCTCAGCCCCCTGATGAAAGATCAGAAAAAAGGCCATATTATCAATATAGGCTCCACTGCAGGTAAGATCGTTTACCCGAACGGCAATGTGTACTGCGCCACCAAACATGCAGTAGATGCCTTATCGGAAAGTATGCGTATCGATCTGCTGAACTATAATATCAAGGTAACTTCAATCAACCCCGGTATGGTAGATACCGAATTTTCACTGGTTCGGTTTAAGGGAGATGAAATAAGGGCCGGAGCAACCTATCTTGGCTTCGAGCCGCTTCATGCAGCAGATATCGCAGCTACCATTTACTACTGCGCTACCCTGCCCCCGAATGTCTGTATCAATGACCTTACGATCACTTGTACGCGGCAGGCCAATGGCATATTTAAAACTACAGACGAGATCGTTCAAAACGCATAAACAAGAAGGCTTTCCGGGAATCACCAGATTGATCTGTTATAGTGTATTTGCCGTGCCTATCCGGGCAGGCAAAAAAAACCTATAAGGTTTCAAAATTTGTCTATATTCCCAAAGGCGTTCGCTGCCCGATCCAAACGCTAAAAACCTATAAGGTTTCAAAAACCTTATAGGTTTAGGCCACCATTTAACCAAATAATTGTACTGCGTTCTCTGTTGTGATCCTGATCACTTCCTCTTTGGAAACCTGCTTTATTTCCGCAATTTTATCCACCACATAAGCCAGGTAAGCCGTTTCATTTCTTTTACCACGCTTAGGTACGGGAGCAAGATAAGGAGCATCTGTTTCCAGCACCAGGTATTTCAGATCAATCGCCTGAAGCACTTCTGCCAGTCCACTGTTCTTAAACGTCACCACGCCTCCTATACCCATCAAAAAGCCCAGGTCAATCACCTGCTGTGCGATGTCCACGCCATCTCCAAAACAATGGAAGATCCCCCGCAATTTACCATTCTGCTTTGCCTTTACCATGTCAATACAGTCCTGGGTCGCATTCCTGCTATGAATAATAATAGGCAGGTCCAGTTCCAGTGCCAAGTAGATCTGCCTTTCAAAAGCTGCTTTCTGCTGGCTCACATAAGTCAGGTCCCAGTGATAATCCAGGCCGATCTCACCTATTGCCGCAAACTGCCCTTTACTCAGCCAATCATAAGCAATAGCCAGTTCCTGTTCAAAATCTTCTTTGATATAACAGGGGTGTATACCCATCATAGGGATACAAAATTCAGGATAACGGTCCACTAAACGCATCATCTGGTCAATCGTACCACTATCACAATTGGGCAGGTAAGCCTTTGTAACGCCTGCTGCCTTTGCCCGATCAATAACCGCTTCTATATCTTGCTCAAACTGCTCATCATACAGGTGAGCATGTGTTTCTATCATCTGTTAATATTTAAAATCTGCCTGCAAATTTAAAGATAATTAATGCTTACTGCTCTATGCACCTATTATATTCATTGATAATAAGCACATTAAATTTTCTTAATTAGCAGCTCATTAATTTAACGCGTATATAAATACATTATCTTTACAAGAACAGATTAATTTATTACACATGTCGAAGAAAAAAGGTAAATCACAATACATTCCTCAAAATAAGAAAAAAAGCAGTATTGAAGGGACGAATAAAGTAGGTGTTTTAGACATCACAAGAACAGGAATGGGTTTTGTGATTGTAGAAGGTTGGGATAAAGACGTTTTGGTCAGGCCCGACGATTTAAAAAATGCAATTGATGGTGACAAAGTGAAAGTCAGCATCACCAAAGTAAGTAATAATGGCAGACCGGAAGGAAAGGTCATAGATATCATTCAAAGATCACAGGAAGAGTTTACAGGGGTACTGGAAGTATCCGAATCCTTTGGTTTCTTGATCCCGGATAAAGACAATATCAACTTTGATATTTTCATTCCTACCAAAGCCCTTAAAGGCGGTAAAACGGGCGATAAGGCCATTGCACACATAAAAGAATGGGGCAATGGTAAAAAGAATCCCGAAGGTGAAATCGTAGAACTACTGACCGGCGAAAGGGATAACCAGGTAGCCATGAAAGAAATCCTTTTAGATGCCGGCTTCCAATTAAGGTTTTCTGAAGGTGCACTCAAAGAAAGTGAGGCCCTTTCTGAAACTTTACCGGAAGATGAAATTGCAAAACGTAAAGACTGCCGGGATATTCTTACCCTTACTATTGACCCTGCAGATGCCAAAGATTTTGATGATGCCATCTCTTTCCGTTTATTAAAAAACGGGCTTTACGAGATCGGGGTACACATCGCAGATGTGAGCCATTATGTACAACCGGGCACAGAACTGGACAAGGAGGCTTATCAAAGGGCCACCTCTGTTTACCTGCCGGACCGGGTATTACCCATGCTGCCGGAGCATATTTCCAATGTACTCTGCTCTTTAAGGCCCAATGAAGATAAATTTACTTTCTCCGCGATTTTTCAAATGACCGAACAAGGAGAAGTAAAGCAATACTGGATCGGAAGAACAGTGATCCATTCTGATAAGCGCTTTACTTATGAGGAAGCGCAGGAAGTGATCGAAACAGGTACCGGAACGCATTCAGAAGCGATCCTGACCCTGGATAAAATTGCTAAAAACCTAAGAGAAGAGCGCTTTAAGAAAGGTGCTATCAATTTCTCTTCCCAGGAGATCCGCTTCAAATTAGATGAAGATGGCGTGCCGATAGGTATTATGGTTAAAGAAAGCAAGGATGCCAATAAACTGATTGAAGAATTCATGCTCTTAGCCAACAGGACAGTCGCGGCTTATGTAGGCAAAAGGAAAGTGAACAAGACAGATATTCCTTTCCCTTATCGTATCCATGATCTGCCCAATGAAGACAAGCTGGCCAATTTTGCCCAGTTTGCGTCCAGGTTTGGCTATAAATTACTCCTGACTAACCCGGATACCATAGCCACCTCCTTCAACCAGATGTTGAAAGATGTAGATGGCAAACCAGAGCAGCATATCCTGGAGCAATTAGGGATCAGAACTATGTCCAAAGCTGTCTACAGCACAGAAAACATTGGCCACTACGGGCTGGGCTTTGAAGATTACTGCCATTTCACCTCCCCCATAAGAAGGTATCCCGATGTGATGGTGCACAGGATTGTGCAGCAAGTGATCGACAACGAGGTGAAGCTTGATAAACAAATGGAAATGAAATGCCAACACTGCTCAGACCGCGAAAGGAAAGCGATGGAAGCAGAACGGACGGCAGATAAGTACAAACAGGTAGAGTACATGAGCAAGCATGTAGGAGAAACCTTTGAAGCCCTGATCAGCGGAGTAGCAGCTACCGGCTTCTGGGCAGAGACGATCGAGCATAAATGTGAAGGCATGATCTCTATTGCTGATCTTAATGAAATCGATGAGTTTACTTTTGTAGAGAGTGAGTATGCCCTCGTAGGCTTCTCCACCAACCGTAAATTCAGGATCGGTGATAAGATCAAGATCCTGGTAGAGCGTGCCGACCTGGAAAAACGCCAGATCGACTTCGGCTATGTAGACGACCAACCGGCAAAAAAGCCGAAGAAAGCGGTGGCTTCCAAAACGAAGAACGGGCAAGCAGCAACGAAAGCCGCGAAAGCGTCAAAAGCAACAAAAACCACAAAGGCCCCGAAAGGACCAAAAGTGCAGAAAGAAAAAAAGAAAAAAGAAGATTAATAGCAATGATATAAATAGTGAAGGGATGGTTCAATGAGCCATCCCTTCACTATTTATATATTTATTAAAGCGTGCGTTCAATAATGTACCACCCTGAGCATCATAAATCATTGTCTTTTCTCAATAAGCTTAGCGCTTGCCCATACCGCCAAATCTCAGGTTAATACCGATAGATAGCTTAGGAAAGATATTTTCTGAATCGGTCGTCAATTCTGAGGGAACGATAGAAAAACCGGCCTGTCCAAAGAAACGGATGTTTTTTCCACCCACCTCTACTGCGTAGTAAGGTTCAACAACAGGATATAATTTGCCTTCCTTTACCTGGTAATAGTCCGGCGTAACGGTATTAATGGCTTGCCGGATATCATATTGGTAGAGGCTTGCCCGTATCCCGGTAGACATGCGGGCACGTTGCTTCACAAATACAACAGCCGGTTGTATACCAAATGCCTTGTAGTTATATTCCAGCAGCTCATCGGTATGCCGGTCAGATACCCTGTAATCGTGATACTGGTTATGACCCCACATAAGGTTAGCATAAACGGTAAAAAACATATTGTCATCTATAGGTGCATAATAGCCCAGCCCGCCTTCTACAGTAGTCCCGTTTAAGGTTTTACGAAAATCGTCTGAATCGGTCGTATACAGATCTGCTTTTGAGCGCGCACGGATGGCTGCTTTGATGGCCAGACGGTTGACCGGAGAGTAGCCCAGGCCCAGGTCAAAAGAAGGAAAGCCATAAGGAGCCATGATCAATACAGAGCCACTTGCGGTGACTTCATTTTTGCCGGCGATCATGGGGTCATGAACACTTTCCGGGCGGTATAAGGGCTTACTGCAGGAGAAAAGTGTCCAGCAGGCCGCAGTTGCGGCAAAGAGTGTAGTGATTCTTTTCATATGATTCAAATTTTCAGATCCTTGTTTTTATTATTATTGCATTACATAGTAACAAAGTTAGTTATAAGTTCCATCACAATGATGAAAACATTTTATTGCCGGGAATTGAAAATTTTGGCAACCATTACAATCGCTTATTGCTGTTCCGAAGGAGGATGGATAACTTAAATGGCTACTTAGGTAAACAAAAAAAGGCACAAACGAATGTTTGTGCCTTTTTCTATCTGTCTTTGTCCTTAAGAAGCTGAGCTTCCTTTGGTCTTATTCAAAAATCCTTCAACTTTATCTTTAAGGTCCTGAGGGATTTTTTCTTTGATCTTATTACCTGCATCCGCAACTTTTGCTTTCACTTTATCCTTGTCTTCTTTCTTCATGCCCCAGATCCAATATGCTGCTGCTGCTAATCCCAGAGCGAGCAAACCGCCACCTCTTGTTTTGTTTCCCATAAGATTTTCGTTTATTTTGTTTACGTTTTTGTTTACACTACAAATGTAATTTTTATAATCGACACCTATTGTTAGATAGATGTGAAATAATCCATAATTAAAACAAAAAACATTACTTCAATACAGAAACTTTCCGGTAGAAATCTTCTCCTGCATTATTTTTATACTTCAATATATAAATGCCTTGAGCAAGCTGTGCCGTATTGATCTTAAGGGCCGCATTGCTCCTGCTGATCGTCCCGGTCCATACTACCTGTCCTACTGCATTTACCAAAGCAAGCTTACCTTCCTGGGCCTTCAGTGTCTGTAATTCCACGTTCAGGATATCCATTGCAGGATTAGGGTAAATATTAATAGGGTTTTCTTTTACCACATCACGCACACTGGTCGTATTAGTGGTATCAAAAATGCTGGCCGTATTACCGATCACCACATTCATTCTGGAAAAGGAGAAGAAAATATTGCCGGAAGCTTTGATCTTAATACGGGCAGTATTAATGGCCAGGTCCGGGATCGTCACATCAGCACTACCGGTATTCGGCACATTCTGAGCCAATACCAGAGGGAAAGTAGCCCCTCCGTCTGTAGACAGATAAATATCTACATTACTGCAATTGATAGGTGCAACATCTGAGTTAGCCACATCCCAGTGAATAGTAGTAACACTGTTCCTGATGATAGAATCATTTTGGCTCGGGTACAAGATCCTGAAAGGTCCTGTGTTACCTACAGCATTAATATTTGTAAAGCTGTTGGCACTGTTGATCGTTCCATAACCATCAGCGTGTATTTCCCTGGCATTATAAGCGATACGGTAAGCACGCTCTACAGTCGTCAGTCGCTCTCCTTTTGTGGTGAGCAGGCCGCCTCTCAGGATGGTATTCCTCGGGAAAGACCTGTAATTATCTGCATTGGGAGTAAAAGACCGGAAAGATGGTCCATTGCCGAAGCTAGCGCTTTCCGTTTCATCAGAGCGGTAGTTACCCAGGTTATATTGTTCCATATTGGTCAGCACAGTGGTATTGGTACCAGCCGGCGTTACTACAGGAAAATCTAATTCAAAGGGAGTCTGCAACGGGATCTGGTACTCATTGGTACCTACAGTAAAAGTAGGTGCCGTATAGCCCGCTTGTGTGGTAGGACAAGAACCTACATTACCGTTCTCCAGCCATTCATTGATTTCGCCAAGGCTTGTCTTATGAAAATAGTCGTTTGAGTTGGTCTGCAAATTATTCACCGATCCGCAAATACCTGCGTAACCCATGATGGTAGATCCCCCACCCGGCTCATATGCCGTAGAAGCATTCTCTGTACCCGTACATTTATTAAAGGAGTGGTCTGCCCCGAATTGATGGCCCATTTCATGGGACACATAATCCACATCAAAAGGATCACCTACCGGGCTAGGTCTGCCCGTAACCCCTCTTGCTTTTACATTATTCTGGCATACGCTGCCCAGTATAGCTACACCACCGGCTCCGGTACTGAAGATGTGCCCGATATCATAGTTTGCATTACCGATCACGCTGCTGGTATTACTTTGATTTTGTCCCAGCAACTGGTCTCCGTTATTGTTTGCGGTAAAAGGGTCTGTAGTAGCATCGGTATAGATCACCAGGTCATTATTGGCAATAAACTGCATGGTCACCGCCAGCTCTCTTTCATAAATACCATTCACCCGGTTCATCGTCGTTACCATAGCGGCAAATACAGCCTGCTTAGTAGGGTTGACACCTGCCACAGCTTCTGCATACTCCCCGGTACAGCTCAATGCCAGCCTGTAAGTACGCTTAATGCTACCTAAAGTAAAACCGGCCACTTTTGTTCTGCCAGCCGGAGCACCACTATTATCTATATTTTCTTCTACCTGGCAGGCCACCTCATTCAGCGGGTTGATCTGCGCATCTGATTTCCAATAGGCTTTATATTCATTACTACCTACATCAGCAGGATCAATGAAATAAGTCTGCTCGCCATCAAAAACCATGGCATAAAGACCGCGGGGCGAATACTCCAGTTTTATTGTAACACTTTGATTATCGGTGCTGGTTCCGCTAAAGGACCATACATCCGGGAATTTTGATTGCAATGCTGCAGGTATCAATGTGTTTCTCCAGACTTTAAAACTCCGGGTCTTGCCTTCTGGGCTTGGTAATTCCAAAACACCTGCATTCAAATGCGTATTCCCGGCAGCCGTAAGTACTGTTTGTAAACGTGCTGCTTCCAACTTAAATCCAAAAGCAGGATAAGCTACACTTGCGGAAATCACCTTTGGTTGCCATGCCGGATTTTGGGCGAAAGCCACAGTTCCGATTCCTGAGATGGCCAAACCCATCAAAATTAATTTTTTCATTTACCCTTTAAAAATTTAACGACTATCTTTTAATTAAAAAAATCACACAAAGCATCCGAGCGGCTGAAAGTTAAACAGCTCAAAAGCTTTGTGTATTTACATTTCCCCTCAAATTTAATACTTTAATAAATTCATTGAACCTCCTGCGACTCCTGTAATAACAAGTTTAACAATTCTCTTCGATGACATTATCCTGACAATGCCATCAAAAAACGCCGGATTTCACCTGTTGATCCTTATAAAATAGTAGTAACTTTGCCTGTCAAAAATTAACATAGAAAAATTAGCTATATTTAAGCAATGAAAATATCCTACAATTGGTTGATGGAATATCTTCCGGAACCCGTAAATATTGATGACTTAAGTAATATTCTTACAAGTATAGGTTTAGAAGTAGAGTCAATAGAAAAGTCTGAAGCGATCAGAGGAAGCCTGGCAGGATTAATGATCGGCAAAGTACTGAGCCGGGAAAAACATCCTGATGCAGACAAGCTGAGCCTGACCACTGTTGAGCTGGACAATGGTAATATTGTACCCATCGTTTGCGGTGCGCCCAATGTGGCGGCAGGCCAGCTTGTAGTAGTAGCTCCTGTAGGGGCTACGGTCTACCCGGTTTCCGGCGAGCCTTTCCCTATTAAAAAAGCAAAAATAAGAGGATATGCCAGTGAAGGGATGATCTGTGCTGAAGATGAGATAGGCCTGGGCAAAAGTCATGAGGGCATTATGGTCTTACCGGAGGATGCTCCTGTAGGTACCCCTGCTGCGGAATACTTCAACATTGCTGCCGCAGACAGCACCATCAGTATCGGTTTAACGCCCAACAGGACAGATGCGATGAGCCATATCGGTGTGGCAAGAGATGTATGTGCTTACCTTAATCACCACAATGGCAGCAAGCATAAGGTGCAAAGCCCTGCCCTGAAAGCTACCGAACCCTCAGCTTCATTAGCGATCGAGGTACAGGTAGCCGATACAGAGGCTTGTCCCAGGTATATGGGAACGACCATTGAAGGCATTACGGTGGCCGACTCCCCGGAGTGGCTGCAGCTGCGCTTAAAAGCAATAGGTTTAAGACCTTTGAATAATATCGTGGACATTACAAATTTTGTGCTCCATGAATATGGCCAGCCTCTTCATGCTTTTGACTATGATAAAATAGCGGGGCAGCAAATCATTGTAAAAAAATTGCCGGAAGGAACGGTATTCAAAACCCTGGACGAGAAGGAGATCAAGCTACGGTCCTCAGACCTGGTGATCTGTGATGCAGCAAAAGGAATGTGCCTTGCCGGTGTATTCGGAGGTTTCGATTCCGGTATCACTGCAGGCACCAGGAACATTTTCCTGGAAAGCGCCTATTTTGATCCTAAAACGATCCGAAGAACATCCTTACATCATGGCTTAAGGACTGATGCTGCTACTCATTTTGAGAAAGGAGTAGACATCAACCTCGTACCGGTGGCCCTGCAAAGAGCCATAGACCTGATCCTGGAAATTGCCGGTGGCCGCCTGGCATCCGCCACAACAGACCTGTACCCGGTGGCCCTGCCACAACGTAATATAAAGACCACCTTTGCCTATATCAACCAGCTTTGCGGTAAAGAATATGACAACCAGGCGATACTGAATATCCTGGAAAACCTGGGCTTCAGCATTGTGGCGCATGATGATGCAGGCTTTGAAGTGCTGGTTCCCGGCAACAAGGCCGATGTACACCAGGCCGCAGACCTGGCAGAAGAGGTGTTAAGAATAGATGGCTTAGACAATATCAACTTCAGTGGCCAGATCAGCATGTCTTTAAACACACGCCCTGAACCTGCGGACAGGAAATGGAAAGAAAAAATCGCCAATCATCTGTGTCACCTGGGACTGCACGAGATCGTGACCAATTCCATTACGAACTCTAAATATTATCCCGGATATGACAATATGGTGGCCATGCTGAACAACCTTTCCAGCGAACTGGATGTCATGAGGCCAGAGTTAATGGAAAGCGGATTAGAAGTATTGGCTTATAACATTAACCGCAAGCAGCAGCATTTAATGTTATTTGAACTGGGTAATATTTACAGCCAGTCTGCTCCCGGCAACTACAAGCAGGAAGCTAAATTAGGCATATGGCTGACGGGTATGTACCGCGACCAGCAATGGTTGTCCAAAGCAGAACCTCAATCTATATACATTGCAAAAGGTATTGTAGCACAGCTTCTAGCCATCTCCGGGATACAAAAGACCAAAGAAAATACACTGGAAAATGGCATTGAATGGGTAAGAGGAAAAGCGGTGCTGGCCAAAGCCATAAAAGTTGAACCGGCAAGACTTAAAGAGTTTGACATCAAACAGGACGTATATTATATAGAGGCAGACCTCAAAGCGTGGACAGAGGCCGGTGATGCGGTAAAAGTGAAATACAGCGAATTGCCTAAGTTTCCTGCGATGAAACGCGACCTGGCATTGGTGGTGGACAAGTCGGTGACCTATAACAAGATCGCTGCCATTGCCCAGCAACAGAAATGGCCTGCTTACCAGGGCTACGAATTATTTGATGTATTTGAAAGTGAAAAGATAGGAGCAGACAAAAAGTCGCTGGCATTAAGCTTCACCTTCCAGTTGTCTGACCGTACGATGACCGATGATGAGGTAGATGAAATGATGCAAACATTAATTAAGACCTTTGAAAAAGAAATCGGGGCTTCCATACGTTTGTAAATAATAGGATCACCATATGTCGCTCTATACACTACAGGACAAACTCGGATTGTTGACCAAAGCTTACAAAGAGCTCAAAGGCAGGGAGGCTGCGCTTCAAAAAAAGGTAGCCGCCCTGGAAACCCGGGTCCTGGACCTGGAGCAAAATATGCAGGAACTTGAAGAAGCACTGCTGGTAAAGCAAATGAGCCAGAGTGAGGACCAGTCTGCCCTGAAACAATATATTGATGCCGTGATCGAGGAGATAGAACTGACCATAAAAAAATTATAAACTGTGAAAGCCTTACTTCCTGTTATTATCCTGTTGACCTTATTGAGCTCCTGTAAGAAGGACTTCCAGGAGTGCTATGTACCGCGCTCCGTCTCTGCCAAGGTCTATTTCAGGGTTATGGATACACTTATCACCGAAGATGCCAATGGTTTTATCACCCGGAAAATTGATATAAGGGATACGGCCCTCAACCGGCCCAGCCTCACCTCTTTAGGTATGGATACTACGATTATATTCCAGGGAGAACGCGGTATTACCAATATGTTTTTATTTTTAAATTCAGATAGCAGCCAGATCAGGTATGCCTTTAAGAGAAGTGAAGATGCTACGCTTATTGACACGCTGACCATCAGCTATGACCATTACCCGCAATTTATTTCTAATGCCTGTGGTTATACCTATAGCTACAACCTGCAAAGCATCAGCAGTACCCAGTTAAATATCAAAGAAGCGCAGATCATAGACCCTAATGTAAATCTGTCTGCACAATTAAAAAATATCGTTATTTACATTCCAAAACAATAGGATTCCATTGACCCGGCTTTTATTCAGACTTTTATTCCTTATTCCTTTACTCCTAATTGGACATTCATGGGCTTATGCCCAATCAACGGATACCGTCCCGGGTATCGCTGATACCCTCAGAAAGTCTGATAGTCTCTCAATAACAGCCTTAGACAGTATAATAGCTCCGGCAGACAGCCTGAAAAACGATACGACAAAAATTGCCGATTCCTCCTCGCTGCATACGGACACTGCTGCGCATAAAAAAATAAAAGAGCCCTTTGAACGCCAGGGCCGGGTTATGCTGGACATTTCCCATCCCATAGGATCGTTCATTATCCCTAATCAATACAGCTATGAGGCTTATTTTGATTACAATTTCTGGAAAGACGGCTTCATTGTCCTGGAAGCCGGTTACGGTGGAGGCAAAATTGATTATGAGAACCTGAAATACCGTTCCTCCAATGCCTTTTTCAGGATCGGTGTGGATAAGTCTATGTTTTCCCCCGTCTATAAAGGCGACTGGGACATGGTCACTGTAGGGGCAAGATACGGGATCGGGATCGGTCAGAGGGGGGAGGCAAAATTTACCGTCCCTAATCCTTTTGGTGGCATTACGGCGGATAGTGTCGCTGCCAAAAATTTCACTTCCCACTGGTTTGAAGTAACCTTGGGCTTAAGATTTGAGCTATTCCCACGCGTCTATACCGGCTGGAATGCCCGCATCCGTTTCAATCTCACCCCTGACATCTTCCAGGGGCAGGTTTCTCCCGATTTCATGGCAGGATATGGAAAAGGCGACAAAGCCACCTCATTTGGCTTCAATTATTACATCGGCTATTCATTAAGATGGCAAAAGAAGAGCAAAACACCAATCATTGCAAGCCCCGAAAATACCAGGAGCAATTAGCATAAATGCCAAAAAAGCACATCCGGACGATCCAGATGTGCTTTTTTGTCTTAACAAGCAATTAATAAGTAATTCTACTGAAATATTGTCAAGCTTTTTGACTTGGCAATATTTTTGCAAACAGTTATTCAAATAACCATTCCATAAATTAAACAACGAATAAAATACATTTTAAAATGGCAAAAAAACAACAGGCAAGCATTAAGCCTCTACAAGACAGAGTAATTATTAAAGCTGCTGAAGCTGAAACAAAAACAGCTGGTGGTATCATTATCCCGGATACTGCAAAAGAAAAGCCATCCCGTGGTACTGTGGTAGCAGCGGGCCCTGGTAAAAAAGATGAGCCGATGAGTGTAAGTGTTGGAGATGTAGTACTGTATAGCAAATATGCCGGTACAGAGATCAATATCGATGGTGAAGACCTTTTGATCATGCGTGAGAGTGACCTGATCGCAATCGTATAATTCCGGGTTAAAATCGTAAATATAGAGCGGTAGTAAATTAATTTAAAATTAAACATCCAAAATTCATAATATAAAAAGAATATGGCTAAGCAAATTTTCTTCGATATAGAAGCAAGAAATAAAATGAAAAAAGGCGTTGACATCTTAGCCGACGCTGTAAAAGTAACTTTAGGCCCTAAAGGTCGTAATGTAGTTATCGAGAAAAAATTCGGTGCTCCTTCCGTAACAAAAGACGGGGTAACCGTAGCTAAAGAAATCGAACTGGAAGATGCTGTTGAAAATATGGGTGCGCAAATGGTGCGTGAAGTAGCTTCTAAAACTGCTGACCAGGCGGGTGATGGTACGACTACAGCTACGGTTCTGGCCCAGGCGATCATCGCTGAAGGTTTGAAAAACGTAGCTGCAGGTGCTAATCCTATGGACCTGAAACGCGGTATTGATAAAGCCGTTGTTGCCATCGTGGACAACCTGAAAAAACAAGCGCAGAAAGTAGGTAACGATAACAAAAAAATCGAACAGGTAGGTACTATTTCTGCCAACAACGATAATGTTATCGGTAAACTGATCGCTGAGGCTATGGAAAAAGTGGGCAACGAAGGTGTGATCACTGTGGAAGAGTCTAAAAATACAGATACTACCGTTTCCGTTGTGGAAGGTATGCAATTTGACCGCGGTTACCTGAACCCTTACTTTGTGACCAACACAGAGAAAATGCAGGTAGAAATGAGCAATCCTTACATCCTGATCTTTGACAAAAAGATCTCTATGATGAAGGATGTTTTAGGCTTATTGGAAAAAGTAGTTCAATCCGGCCGTCCTTTACTGATCATTGCTGAAGATGTAGAAGGCGAAGCTTTATCTACTTTAGTCGTGAACAAACTGCGTGGTAACCTGAAGATCGCAGCCGTTAAAGCTCCGGGCTTTGGCGACAGAAGAAAAGAAATGTTACAGGACATCGCTGTATTGACCGGTGGTACCGTGATCAGCGAAGAGCAAGGTTACAAACTGGAGAATGCAGACATGAGCTACCTGGGACAGGCAGAAACTATTACTGTTGATAAAGACAATACTACTATCGTAGGCGGTAAAGGTAAAAAAGCAGACATCACTGCACGCGTCAACCAAATCAAATCTCAGTTGGCGGTAAGCACTTCTGATTACGATAAAGAAAAAATGCAGGAGCGCCTGGCTAAACTGGCCGGTGGTGTTGCCGTACTTTATGTAGGTGCTACTACAGAGGTAGAAATGAAAGAGAAAAAAGACCGTGTTGATGATGCTTTACACGCAACCCGTGCTGCTGTTGAAGAAGGTATCGTTCCTGGTGGTGGTACTGCTTACATCCGCGCTATCGAAGCTTTGGATAAAGTAAAAACAGAGAATAACGATGAAATAACTGGGGTTCAGATTGTTCGTGCTGCTTTAGAAGCGCCATTAAGAACAATCGTTGCCAATGCCGGTTTAGAAGGATCTGTGATCGTTCAGGAAATCAAGAAAGGTAAAGGTGATTATGGCTTCAATGCACGCACAGAGCAATATGAAAAACTATTGGCTGCAGGTGTAATCGACCCGGCTAAAGTAAGCCGTGTAGCTTTGGAAAATGCTGCATCTATCGCTGGTATGTTATTAACTACAGAGTGTGTGATTGCAGATAAACCAGAACCTAAATCTGCTGCTCCTGCTATGCCAGGCGGTGGAATGGATATGGGCTATTAATAGTGCTGAATTTTGAATGATGGATTTTGAATTCATTATTCAAATTATGAAATACAAAAAAGCGATACCTCATGGTGTCGCTTTTCTTAATTTTATGCAGGTCGCTTGTTGCGCTTTAGAGTTATTTAAAATGCTAAAGCAAAACCTAAACCAAAGTAATAGTTGCTAAGACTTCCTTTATATACACTTTCTTTAGTCGCTATTGCCTGAGTATTTATATTGGTGATTGTTTTGTCTATAGAGAAATGATAGCGGTCTGTGCTCCAGGCTGCATCGGCTTTAAACCAAAACCAATGAACCGGTTTATAGGCCACCCCAAGATCTAAAGAAGGGATTCCAAAAGTATCTCCAGCCTTAGATCGTTTAGCATATTTCACTTCAAAATAGGCATTTGCATCTTTTTCTTTCAGCGGGAAACTTTTTTCATATACAGCTACTTGATACAAACTCAAGCCCAATCCACCACTGACATAAAACCGGTGGTTTTCCCATCGGTATAATAAGCCAATAGCACCTTTAGTAGCAATTTTATTAAAATTCAAGCTGGCCGTTTCTATCCCCGGTTCGTTCAGTAAATAATATTGCCGGCCCAGATCATTTAGAAAAAAATTAATAAGCGCTCGCCTTTCGGCTGTCGATGGTTGCGACATGTTGTATAAACGTATTTGTGCGTAAATACCAAAGTGCTTCAAAAAGCACTCGGCACGAAGTGCCTGTAAGGCTACGTTTGTTCGCTGATAAGGAATAAATACATCCGTACCGGTGCCATTGGTCATATTTTTTGAAGCAGCGTTTACACCCATACTCCCAGATAAAATCAAGTGTTTTTTATAAGGTGCTTTTTTATTTTGTGCCATTGCCGGGATAGCGCACCAACAGAGCCAACCAAGGAGGAATAACTGCTTCATATCAGTAGAGTTGTACAGATGTAGTGTCCTTTAATATTGTTCCGTCCGATAAGTCAGTTTCTACTACAAAAGTATATAATCCGCTGTGCTCCGGTGCTTTGGTCAATAAAACATCTGCCTCAAGCGGTTCTAAAAAATTGGATTTAAACACCTGGGATTCTTGCTTATATATTGTTTCTATATCATAAAATTTACCGGCATCTACTTTCTTAAAATAGTCACTCAGCTCAGCTCCTGCAGGATGGGAAGCATCAAAATCATTCAGGGTAATGATCTTAATCATTTTAATTGCATTAGCCGGATTATATTCGCGGGCCAGACAGTTCCAAGTGGTTGCATAAGCGAGATTGCCTAAATGCCAATCATGTTGAACGGCTACTAAAATCCGTTCAATATTAACCCGAATACCGTACGCTTGCTTACGGACACTATCCGAACCACTGAGTTCCGCCGTAGAACCTGAATTATCCAGGCTCAAAACGGTTAACCTTTCATAAGCATAATTGAATTCGTTCGGCTCCGGGCATTTACAGGCGATGATACAGGTTTCTGCCAGGAAAAGAAACAGCATCCAGCCTAAGGTTCGTTTTAGTAGTATCACGATCAAAAGTGTTTCCTTAATAGACGTAATCAACTAAACTAATCTTAGGAGCAGGCAGCAAAAGCCTTTACTGTTGCGCTTCCGTCATCACCTTATAAAAATTATAGTCCGTCATGGGTGCATCGGTGACACCCAGGGCCCTACCCATAGTTACAATTTGCCCCCTGTGGTATAAACCATGATTGATGATATGCTGGATATACTCATACTTTTCATAATTGCATTGAAAATATTCCTGCTCAATCTTTACCGCTTTAGACAGTTCAGCTTCCGACAAGCCGGCCACATAATTTGCCAGGTGCTCTGAAGAAGCTGCATAGCCCTTAAAGATAGCTTCCTTCGAGAAGCCGCTTCTGTCAGGGTTAAATTCAAAGGCATTACTTTCCGTAATTATATCCACCCAATATTCCTGCGTGGTCCAGATATGATCCAGCGTAAGCAAGATTGTCTGAAAGCTTGAAGCTACAGGAGTATTCAGTGCTTCCTCTGTTTTTTGAGACAGCCAGTCAATATACTGCTGTGTGACCCAATTATTATAAGCGGCCGTGTTATTCATTAGTTTTAAGATGCTCATTTTCTGTTCTATTTTTTAATTGTAATACCTGCTCTTCCTATAAACCGCCCTTTACCGAGCAAAAAATCTATAGCTTTTTTTATATTAAGCGCTACACTCTTCTCTGTTTTCAGCAAAGAGATATAGCGGATCATTTCTTTTTGTAAAGAAGGGGTCAGCGTTTCAAAAACCTGCATAGCTTCCTTGTTTTCGGCTAAGGCTTCCAGGAAGCCGGGATTAGCCGGTATCGACCTGTCACCGGGATCATAAGCAATGGATACCTTTATCGTCTCCCCTACTCTTTTCGGGGAATTGTCGAGCATAGTGAGGTTAATGTAAAGCCGCCATTGGCCGGCAAACTTCACCAGGCTTTGTTGATAAGGTTTACCATTCACCGTACCCTGCACCGGTATCGGGCTTTTTGATTTCCCGGATTGTGTAAACAACTGCTGCAAGACCCCTTCCGGCAGGGCCACAAATGGATTGATGCCGATGAGGTCCAGGACTGCAGTAAATACGATCGTTTGCATATTGCTCCTTGCTTAATGGATGATCTGTTGACTATCTTTTTCAGGCATGATCAAACCAATTTTGCTACTATCAGTAAGGCGCAATTGCGGATAAAAATCATCTTTGGTGCCCGGTTCTCCGTCCTGACCGGATGAAAAAAGCTGGTATTTATCGCCTTCTTTTTTATAGTTATAATACCTGTTTACCGTCCCGTTCATACCCTGGCTTGCATCATAAATAAATGCCATTTTATCGTCTTGCAAAAGCTGGGACAGGCTATCCGGGTATTGTCCATGCAACAATTTATAGAACTCAACATTTTTCACTAAACTGTTTAGTTGCATTTTAGAAATATCTTCAAACCCTTTCTTAAACAAAGAACTGTTTGTCCCTATATAAAAAAGTGCTCCATAAACAAACATGGTCCATAGGATACCCGCTGCACCGATTATGGAGAGCCATTTATCTTTATACTTGATGATACCATACAACAAAAGTCCCAGGCCTACAAAGGCACCTAAGAGAGGTATTAAGCAAAGAAGTCCCAGCAGGTAAGGCGGCTTAGACTTTATAGGGGGTATTGTCTCCACGATCATTTATTCACTATTATTTCCTGATATAAAAAGTACTAAAATATTAAAAAATCATACACAACACCCGGGCTTAAGATAAATTAATTTACACCTGCCATATGGACATTAATCCTTACTTTTGCCGCGCATTGTGGTTCCTTCAAGTGAAGGATTAAAAGGGAATTTCGTGCAAAACGAAAGCTGTTCCCGCAACTGTAAGACTCATTTCATCGTTTGATCAACCCCGCCACTGGGCTTAATTCCCGGGAAGGCCGGTCAAACAGAGTCAAGCCAGGAGACCTGCCCGATGCCTGTTACCGGTTTGTTTTCGGAGAAAAAACAATGGTGAAGTCCTGATGCATCCTGTATGATGCCGGCCACTCCAGTTTTCCATTACACCAGTAGCTTTTAAATACGTCATTTCAAACTGAATAAATTAAACATGAGAAAGCTATTTTTACTTTCAATGATTTGCGGCATCACTCTTGGTGCTCAAGCTCAAGTACCCAAAAACTACAGCCTTACCCTCGTTGCAGAAGGTAACTTCGGAACACCTAACGGGGATATTTATAAAACCAGCAGGGTCAATGGCAGCAGCACGGTACAGCAAGCGCTCTTCCGCACGGCCAACAATATGACAACGGGCATTGATGTGCTCCAGGATTTCGATTACAACGGCAACAAAGCCATCCTTTGCGGTAAAGGCGCTCAACCGCTTAAACTGGCTGTGGTCAACTACCCGGCTATGGATACCGTATTCACCGTAAGCTCTGGCCTGGGAGCCGGTATTCAAAGATGTGGTATGGTAAGCCCGCATAAAGCCTACCTTTTCCCGGCAACGGGCGCTGTGATGCGCTATGTCGATATCGACAACCAGACCATAGGTAATGTAAGCGATCCTAACAGCTATTTCTCCAACGGGGTCCATTCCATGATCGGCTACAACAATGCCATGTATGTGGCTTATGGCAATAAAGTAGTCAAGATCGATACCCTCACCCAAACCGCTGTAAGCTCGATAAACCCGGGCATTACCGCGATCAACACGATGGTAAAAGACACGGCCAATAACTGCCTGTGGTTGTTAGGTAAAAGCGGCACTACGAATGCCCTGGTGAAAATATCGGTGAATAATGGTGATGCCGTGGGTACACCTATTTTACTTACTGGCTTTACCAATGCAAAGCTCTTGCGCGTAGGACCTAATAAATTGTACTTCGTCTCCACGAATAAGTTTTACATGTATGACCTGGCTAACCCGGTGGTGCCTGCTACGCCGATACACACTTCGATACTTCCCGGGTCGACCGCATCCCTTATGTATGACCGCTCTTTTATCGTAGATCCTGTAAGCGGAGATTTTGCGTATGCCTCTGCCGGAAACTATGTAGCGCCTGGTTATTATGCCATTGTCAACGGTACAGATTCCAGTGTTATCGATACCGGGAACTTTGAGAATGCAGCTATTCCTAATGAATTATTTTTAAGGACCTGGCCGGTAACCACCACTCCTGCCTGGGACACCACCAGCCTGCCGCCACTCTTCGCAGAATGTGCTATTAATCTTATTGCGCCTACAGCTAACTATGGTACGCAGCTTGTTGTGGGCACCACAGACAGCATGATGATCAGCGGCCAGGGCAATCATACCGTGACCTGGAAGTATGTTTCCGGCACAGACTCTATCACACAAGTGCAGTACATCACCATTGCAGATACCAGCGCTCCGGTACCGGATATGGCACTATTATTTCCTTTGAGTGGTACCTGCCCTTACACTTTAATACCACCTACTGCTACCGATAACTGTGAAGGCAGCATTACAGGCACAACGGATTCTTTAACCTTTAACACCGCAGGCAACTATACCATCACCTGGACCTATACAGATAGCCTGGGGAACAGCCGCACGCAGGAACAATTGCTAACGGTTACCTGCGAGCAGACCGGCATCCTTAAGCCGCAAGCATTGCAGGCTAAGGTATATCCTAACCCGGCAGATCAGCTGATTCATATAGCCTTTGAAAGTAAAACACAAGCTACCCTGGTTATTTACAATTTACTGGGGCAAAAAGTATGGAGTCAATCTATCCATGCTCAGGCTATTAGTCTTGAGACAGGAAGACTAAGTGAAGGTATTTATATGCTGGAACTGACCAATAGTGCAGCAGAGCGATACTATCAAAAAATAATCATTAAACATTAATCATAAAAACAGGAACGGGCGAGGCCCGTTCCTGTTTTGCTTTGACACAGATTTGACACAAGGTCAGGAACTTGTCATATTTCGGTCAAATATCACACAGGATACCGCTCGTTTGCCAGCTTCGGTATATTTTTGCGTTCAAATTAAATTCATAAAGATGAAAAATAAGTTTACATTAGCTTTAGCTGCTTTAGCGATCTCTGGTGCTGCAAATGCACAAACCTGGGAACATGACACCGTAATTACAGGAACTGGTTATATGACCAACGTTTACTACAGCCTGGAAAATGGAACTGCTGGAACTGCTGCTGCTGACAATTGGCACCTGGGTTTATCTGCAAGCCGTTTTAGTGAAGCAATCATTACGAACAGTGCAGATAAAAGTGTGAGAATATTTGAATTAGCTTCTGATACTGCTGATTACGGAGATAACCTGACTACTGCTTTATCTACTGCCATTACAGCTCACCCGATGTCTTTATACAATTCCAATATCAATTGGTCTAAAGGTGCATTCAATCAAGGTACTGCTCCATACGGATGGGCTACTTATGACGGAGGTACACACTGGCTGGTAGGCACTAAGATTTTCGGACTGATCACCGGTACAGATACCTTACAAGCGTTCATTAAAGAAAAACAAACTACTCCTGCAGGAGCTTCTCCTGTTTACGTGATCAAAACGGCAAAAATTGATGGTACCAATGCACAAACATACACCATCAATGCAAGTGCAAGCGCAGGCCGCAATTTCACTTATATGAACATCCTTACCGGTGCTACACTGGAAAGAGAGCCATTAAGCGCAGATTGGGATTTCCTGTTTACTAATTACAATGATGCTGCTGTAGTATTCCAGAATACACAATACAAAGTATTTGGTATCTTAAACAACGATGGCGTTGAAGTAGCTAAAGTTGATACAGTTGACACAGAATTTGACAACCTGGATTACACTACTTATACTTACGATACTTCTATCACTTCTATAGGTAGAGCATGGAAAGCTTCAGGCCAAAACGGTACTGTAGTGGAAGATTCTCTGACTTATTTCATCAAAGTAAACAACGGCGATGTATGGCAGATTGTATTCACTGCTCATAACAGCGGAACCGCTGCTACTGATCCGGGACTGGCTGCGTTCAAAAAACGTAAAGTATTTGCTGCTCCTGTTGATACCGGTACTTCTGTAAAAAACATCAACAACAACATCGGAATGTTGACGGTAGCTCCAAACCCTGCAGGAAATATTGCTAACATCGTTTTAGATGCTAAAGCAAACTTAGGTGCGATCACAGTAAGCATCACTGATATCAACGGCAGAACGGTACAATCCTTCACCAAGAATATCAATGCAGGTTTCCAGCAATTACCGATTAACTTAAATGGTTTAGCTACAGGAATGTACATTATCCGTCTGAACGGTGCCAGCATTAACACTGCAACTAAACTGATCAAGGAATAAGATTAACTTTTTTCATTTTTCCAATGTTTGAGACGGCAGCTATGCAAATGGCTGTCGTTTTCTTTTTATATATTTAATATAAACGCCCGATTATGTAACTTTGCCGCAATTTTTTTGCAACAGATCAGGAATCGCTTCCTGACCCGGACTTTACAAATAGAACAAATAATGAAATATAATTTTAACGAGATAGAACAAAAGTGGAAGGATTACTGGGTAAAAAACAATGTTTACCAGGTAGACAACAGCTATGACAAACCTAAATATTATGTACTCGATATGTTCCCCTACCCAAGCGGGGCGGGTTTGCACGTAGGACACCCACTAGGCTACATCGCCACCGATATCTTTTCCCGTTTCAAAAAAATGAAAGGCTTTAATGTATTACACCCTATGGGTTTTGATGCATTCGGCCTGCCTGCAGAACAATATGCCCTGGAAACAGGTCAGCACCCTGCCGTCACTACCGAGAAGAACATTAAGCGCTATATTGAGCAACTGGACAATATAGGTTTCAACTATGACTGGAGCCGCGAAATACAGACCTCTGACCCGAAATATTACAAATGGACCCAGTGGATCTTTACGCAGCTTTTTCATAGCTGGTATAATCCCGGGCTGAGAAAGGCAGAACCTGTCGCTAGCCTGATCTCCCTGTTTGAAACAGAAGGTAATGCTACCATCAAACGGGATGAAGAGGTTGTCTTCACAGCTGCAGAATGGAATAGCTTTGATGAGGCTACCAAACGTGAGCGGCTCATGCAGCATCGCCTGGCCTACCTGGACTATGCAGAGGTATGGTGGTGTGAAGCCCTGAATACCGTATTGGCCAATGATGAGGTCGTGAATGGGGTATCTGAAAGAGGCGGACACCCGGTAGAAAAAAAGAAAATGAGCCAATGGTTCCTGCGCATTACCGACTATGCCGATCGCCTGATCGAAGGCCTGGACAGCTTAGAGTGGAGCGAGGCCATGAAAGAAATGCAGCGCAACTGGATCGGCCGCAGTAAAGGAGCCAGTCTTCGCTTCCGCATCAAAGATAAAGAACAGGATATAGAAGTATTCACTACGCGCCCCGACACCGTATTCGGGGTAGACTTTATGGTGCTGGCACCAGAGTTGGAGCTGATTTCTGAAATAACTACTGCAGACCAAAAAGCAGAAGTAGCGCAATATATCCAATATGTAAAAAGCCGCTCCGAGAGAGAGCGTATGGCAGAGAAAAAGATCTCCGGTTGTTTTACCGGGGCTTATGCCATCCATCCTTTTAGCGGCAGGGAGATCCCCGTATGGATCTCTGAATATGTACTCGCCGGCTATGGCACAGGTGCCATCATGGCGGTACCTTCTGGTGATGACCGTGATTTTGCCTTTGCACGTCATTTTGATATCGCGATTACCAATATTTTCGGGGATCGCTTTACCGGAGAAGCTGCTTATACCTACAAAGAAGGTACGATTGAGAACAGTGATTTCATTTCCGGCAAAAGCATCAAAGAGGCGACTAAAGCTATTTTTGAAGCCATTGCTGCCAAACATTTAGGGGAAAGAAAAGTAAACTATCGCCTGCGCGATGCCGGTTTCAGCCGTCAACGCTACTGGGGCGAGCCTTTCCCGATTGTTTATAAAAATGGCGTTCCTTATACCATTGAAGAATCTGAGGTAAACCTGAAAGCGGAAGATCAGCAATTACCAGTGGTATTGCCTCATGTAGACAGCTACAAACCTGGGCCTGAAGGGCAAGGACCTTTGGCAAACATTGACAGTTTTGTCCATATTGAAAATGCATCCGGCGAAACGCTGAAACGTGAAACCAATACGATGCCGGGCTATGCCGGTTCATCCTGGTACTTCCTGCGCTACATGAGCCCTAATGATGAGGCAGCGTTTGTAGATGGCGAGGCCTGTAAATACTGGCAACAGGTAGACCTGTATGTAGGGGGCACAGAGCATGCGGTAGGACATCTCTTGTATTCCCGTTTCTGGACCAAAGTTTTGTTTGACCTCGGCTATATCAATTTTGAAGAACCCTTTGCCAAACTATTGAACCAGGGCATGATCCAGGGCAGCTCAAGGTTTGTGTATCGCATTGCCGGTACGCAGGACCAATTTGTATCTGCAGGATTAAAAAATCAATACGAGGTCAATGCCCTGCATGTGGATGTAAGCCTGGTAGACGGCACAGAGCTGGACACAGAAGGCTTCAAACAATGGCGACCTGAATATGCCAATGCACAGTTCATCCTAGAAGACGGTAAATACCTCTGCGGTGTAGAGACCGAGAAAATGTCCAAATCAAAATACAATGTGGTCAACCCGGATGATATTGTAAAAGAATATGGTGCAGATACATTCCGTATGTATGAAATGTTCCTGGGGCCTATTGAAATGAGCAAACCCTGGGATACCAAAGGTATTGAAGGGGTGCACCGCTTCCTGAAAAAATTATGGCGTTTGTTCTTCGATGAGCAGACCGAGCAAAGCATCGTGACAGAGGAAGCACCTACGGCTGCAGAACTGAAAGCATTGCACAAGACCATCAAGAAGATCACAGATGATATCGAACGTTTTTCTTTCAATACCTCTGTATCCCAATTCATGATCCTGACCAATGAATTATCAGACCTGAAATGCCATAAAAAAGCGATCCTGAGCGAGGTGGTAACACTGCTGGCTCCTTTTGCACCACATATCGCAGAAGAACTCTGGCACCAGTTAGGGCATGAAGGTTCTGTAAGCGCTACAGCTTATCCTGAATTTGTTGCCGGCCATATAGAAGAGATCAACAAGCTCTACCCTGTAGCTATCAACGGCAAACACCGCACCAATATTGAGTTCCCGGTGAATGCAGTACAAGCAGACATTGAGCCCGTGGTTTTAGCCAACGAGATCGTTGTGAAATGGCTCGAGGGCAAACCGCATAAAAAGATCATTTTTGTACCGGGTAAAATGATCAATGTGATCGTATAATATGTTCCCAACCTATAAGGTTTCAAAAACCTTATAAGTTTAATAGACCGGAGGCTATTCCCTGGCGGCTCCGTGGGAGCTCAGCAGGACCATAAAAAAATAAAATGTTCCAAACCTATAAGGTTTCAAAAACCTTATAGGTTTAATAGACCGAAGGCTATTCCCTTGCTGCTCCCTCGGAGCTCAGCAGGACCATAAAAAATAAAAGCGTTCCAAACCTATAAGGTTTCAAAAACCTTATAGGTTTAATAGGCCGAAGGTTATTCCCTGGCTGCTCCCTGGAAGCCCAGCAGCACAGCAAAAAACAAAAGCGTCAAAAAGGTTTCATCCTTTTTGACGCTTTTTTATCTTAAACAGCTATATCCTGGCTTATTTACTGATCGTATCTACCGGAGCGACGGCAGGCGCAAGTGTATCGGTATTGCCCGTGCTATCACTGGCAAGCGCCTTCCTGGCCAGGCCAAACAGTTCCCAGACATTATTGAAAGAACGGCGATAAGAGATCCCCACACCCTGACGGGATATATTTTGCTGGAACAGGGCATCATAATTACTGGTACGGAAGATATTAAAGCGCACCCGGCCATCCCTGCGGATCAGGTACTGCGCCATGAAATCCCCGGCCAGGTTAGCCGTATAAGAACCTCCGGCACCTACCTGTGAAGGCCGTCCCCAGTCATAAACACCCCCGACATCTACCAGGAGGCGGTTGTTGAGGAAGTTTTTCCGGACACTCAGTTTCGCTTCATTCCGGTTCAGGTAATCGATACTACCCGGGCTGCCCCCATTATTTAAACTGTTATTAAGGTTATAATTCTTATAGCGTACCCCCACGTGCAGGTCTTCTACCCGGAACAGCTTATTGGCCCAGTTCGTCAGTTGAGAAGAAGCTACAGAAGATACGATATCCGTTACATTATTCAGTGTGCCCGAAGAGACTGCAGCCGTATTGTTCATAAAGCCCTCCGGTGGTGCAAACTGGTCCAGCAGGAGCAAAGAAGCTACCTGGTTCAGCAACTGCGTTTCATCGGTATTAAGACGTTCCAGTTTCTGGTAAGCATAAGTACCGATAGACCTGTTCTCCGTAAGCTCTATCTTAAAGGCAATATCAGGGTTCTGCAAGGTATTGGAGGCGGTAAGCCTTACATTAATGATCTGGGCAAGCTGCGCATCTGCGATCTCCTGCTGGGAGAGATTTACCCGGTTCACTTCATTCGCGATGAGGTCATACAACCTTGCTTTTACGGTAGTGATACCCGTAACGTTCAGGTGAGCATCATACAAGTCGCCACTCCATACTATGGTACTGCCCGGCACGATGTTGAACTCCCTGTTGTAGTTCAGTATCTGCATCTGCCGGAAGGCGAAGTTATAATGACCGCTTTCTATCTTATAATTTCCGTTCAGTTTAATGTCCCCGTCAGAAGGTATTTCCATCACGATGTTGCCCTCTCCCCTGGAAAACAGCTCATCATTCGTCTTGGGGTCCATGACGATATTGGTGCTTAGGTTATTATTGATCACCGCATCGATCCGGATATTATATTTATTGGAAAATTTCAATTTCTTTTTACGCCAGGCAGAAAGCTGCTCTTCCGTTTTCTTGAACTTGATGTAATTGTAAGTACCCACATCACTCGAAAAATCCAGCGGGATCACCAGGCTCGAATGCTCCAAAGGTTCCAGAGCAGCCTGTACTTTAATATCTGTCGCTGCACCCGTGATCCTGGCATCCAGCTTGGCATCTATGGTCCCGTAATACTGCCCCGTTTCCGGTGCGGCAAGGTTCAGCACCCTGAACTTATCACTCTTAACGGTAGCATCAAAATCATAAGAGACCAGGTTTTCATGCCGGATCACCCCGGACACCCTGGCTATATTATCCTGCATATCGTGCAGCTCAAGACTGCCCAGGTCTATTTCATCAGATTTAATATGAACAAGCCCGTAAGGGATCGTATAGCGTTCGCCCAGTACTTCGGGACGAGCCGTTACCTGCTGCAACTGGAGCTGCCCTTCTGTATTCAATTTGTCCGCATTACCTGTAAGGACGACCTTACCCGTGAGCCTGCCTCCCAATTGGTTGACATAACCTTTTAAGATGGGGCTCAGCCACACCAGGTTAGCCTTATCAAAATCAATAAGCCCCGACATCCCGTTTATATTCTGTGCCCCCAATGCCCAGGAACCGCTTACCGACATTTTACCGTCTTTATCTGCTATACCACTCTGCTCATCGAGGTAAAGCATGCCCTGCCCCTGCTCATAACGGCCCTCCAGCTTAAGCGATTGTATCGGTTCATTTTGCACCATCACATCATTAGAAGACAAAGAGAAATTAAAAACAGGATGGTCCATGATGTGCACGACATCTACCACTCCGTTGATCTTACCGCCACTTACAAAATGGTCTACCTGCAGCAGGCGCGACATAGGCGCTATGCCCAGGTTGATCAGCTCGATATGAGCGGCATCATCCTGGCTGCCCGATTTATTGATGTAAATATGCTGATCATCTGAATTGACCTCGAAATTGGCGATATTCAGGCGGCCATCATTGTACACTATTTCATTGCCGGCAGGTATGGTCCAGGTATTGTTATTGACAAATATCTGGGAAGGCAAAATATTAAGCACCACCTTATCGCCCAGCAATTCGCCTTTACCATTCAGGCTTACATTGCCAAACTCATCTAAAGTAGCTGTGGTTATTTTGAAATCCAATAAATTATTGGCCAGGGTAGCATTTACCTTAAGCCTGTTGAGGAATACATTGGCACCATATCCTAAAGTAGCAGTACCGGCAGCAATGTCAAAGGCCTGTTGCCCGCCCGTCCCTTTAACGAACATAGAGTCCATATGCACGCCACTCATCACAAATTCGGGCAGGAAGGCATCTACAGCAACCTGGTCCGTGGCGGCATTCAGCGTACCGCTTGCCGTTCCGCCTTTCGGCAATTGTATATCTTTATTGAATACAGAAAGTAAATCCGTAATATTCTGTGCATTTACATCAAAATAGATCAATTGATCCGGGTCATACTTTGCCGGTGCTTTAAAATAATTGGGCAGGTATTTGGATAAGAAATGATTGAGTGTCTTGGGTAGCTCCACGATCTTGTAATCGCCCCAAAGCCGCGCAGAAAGGTTACTGGTACCCAGGTACAGGTAGCGGATATCGTCTTCTACCAGTGATTTCAGGTAAATAGAATCGATGTCTAAAATATCGGCATCCTGCTTTACGGTCATTTGCTTTAAGGTAGCCTCTCCCAGCATCTGCTCCACGCTCAGGCCTTCGAAATGCCCTTCCAGCAGGCCCGCCAGGGTAGTTTCATCTTCTACCAGGCCTAAGGATTTTAAGTTCAGGTGCTTGATATCTGCTTTTATATCCCCTTCCGGTTTAGACAATAAATTCCTGATGCTGCCTTCAAAATTGAGCACCGCATTTTCATCTTCCAGGTCAAACTTTCCTTCAAATAATCCCGGGCTCAGCAAACCTTTGATCGATAAATTGTGGAAAGCATAGGATTTCGTTTCAATCCATTCAAATTTCCCTTCGGTATTTACCTGGAGTTGTTCGGGATCAAAACGTTTACCGGCCACATTAAAGTTCCCGGTCGCCTGCTTCAACAAGTCTGTATTCATAAAAGCGCCCAGGTCAAAACGGTCGAGCCTGAGCTTTGCATCATATTCCGGTATGCCTTCCAGCAGGTAGCTGAAGTTCCCATCCACACCCAGCTTCCCTAATCCGGACTCAATATTAGTGTTCACCTTAAAGCTGTTTACACTGCCCAGCAGGTCAAAAGGTGCCGTAATATTTTTAAGGGCGAGCCAGTTAAGCTCATTGCCCGATGCGATAGCAGGAAAATAATGGATCAGGTGTGCTCCCGTGGTCTTCAGGTAACTATTTTGAAAACTCATTGTCGTCCGGTCAATATCAGGCAGCCCTTCCATGCGAAAGTCGCCCACTTCCAGTTGACTCCTGCCATCATTGATCGTGACATTAGCAGCATAAAGTTGATCCACCGTACCGCCACCGTACCCGTCCAGGCGCACCTGCATACCTTTGAACAAAGCCATCTCCGGTGCAAAAAAGGCGATATCGTCCATCGCCACATCTGCTGCTTTAAAATGCCCTTCCATCTTCACTTTAGACATATAGTCTATAAAGTCCGGGAAGCGGTCGTAGTGCATGGCATAATAATCCTGCAGTACCGAATTGTTCGTGGCCAGGTAGAGCGATTTACATTCAGAGAGCTTGGGCGACACCGTGACTTTGGCCCGCATTTCTTTGATCTCTACCCCACTGCGATCTTTGGCCGACAAAAACTTCAAATCCCCGGTTAAGGTATCCCCGTTTATTTTTATATCCTCAGCGCGCAGTTGAATGGGCTGTATGTCCATCTTCCATTCATCATACAGGCCCGGCTGCCCGGCAGGCTCATCAGGGTTATCCAGGAAGAAACGGCTGTCTTTAAGTTCTATCTTATGCAGTGCCAGTTGCCATCCATCCGGGTTAAACGGAGTGGTATCTATGGCCCGGTTGCGTTTCGGCTTCAGGTTGTAGGGCCTTCCACCCTTATAATCGCGCATCCCGTAGCTGGCATTTGCGATCAGTATCTGATCAATAATGATTTGCCTTTGTTGCAGGTCCATTTTCCGGACATCAACAGTCATTTCCCCTATATGTGCCTCATGGTCTTGTCCCGACCACAGGTCTTTGGAAATAAAATGTACATTTTCCAGGACGGCTTTGTTCAGTGTAAAATTCAATCCGTTGCCCTGGTCATCCGTAGTTTTTTCTTTACTGGAAAAAGCATCGGCAATAAACTGGTAATTCCATACCGAATCATTTTTGGGGCGGTTCAGGTAGATATAAGCATCTTTAAGCCCTATGTATTTTAATTCTTTTTCTTCTTTAAAAATAAACCAATCGGTAAGATTGACCTCAAGGTGGCCGGTGTACAATAAAGTATCCTTGTTCAGGTCCCGGATGAAAACGCCATCCAGGCTTAGCTTATCCAGGAATCGGAGGCTGAAGCCTTCAACTTTCACTTCAGTTTTCAGCTTTTCTGAAAGCCAGCCAGCAGCCTGTTGTGCCACATATTGCTGCACGGCAGGAATACGTACAACGATGATCGCTGTCAGCAATAAGACCGACAGCGACAGGAGTACATATTTTGATATTTTCCAGAGTTTTTTCAGCAGCGTATTTAAAGCCCCAAAGATAACTTGAAATACTGAACTGTGCTAGCCAAAAGGCTTGTTAAAATAGTTTAATATCAGGCAGATAATGTAAATTATAGCTACAATTTAAAAATATCCCAGATATGTTTGAGAGTATTTGGCAAATTCCACGTGGACCGTATCCCCTGCATGGAAGGTCTTAAAATCTTCCAGGCTCACTTCTATGCTGTTGAGGCCGGGGTAGTTCAAGTGAAAATGAAAAGTCTGGGAGAGCTCTACATATTGTTTTTGCTGAATGCTCAATGCGATCACTCTTTTCAATCCATGTTTCAGATCGGCACGGTACTTCCTCGAAAATTTCTTTTTGCCGTAAATAGTAATACCCAGTAAAAACAGTAAGGAAATAGTAGAAGCGATGATATAATTAGATAAAGAAAACTGCTCTTCAAACTTATTCTCCGGCTTTACAAAAGAAGCGATCAGCCCGATGATAATAATGATCACTATGGCTACCAGGAACATCATGCGCAGCACCCTGAAATAGCCTACAGAGTCCTGCTCCAGCAGTTGCGCAATAAATGCTTTTTCTTTATGGGTCATTTCTTCTTCGTAAACCGTTTGCTGCATAGCGGAATTTTAAACCCTACAAATCTAAATAAAATTGCAGAAGAATTAAAACCTGAATAAAGTAAGCCTAGCCGTACCATTTCTGGAAAAAAGACCAGGCATTTTCCCGGAAAATGCGGCGGACAATTTCTTCCGCAGCCAGTTGATTGACAGGATGCTTCATGGGATGCGGCACATTAACCCCTATAAAGTTACGGGCATGGATCAGCAGGAATTCTTCCAGCGCACCATACTCTTCCAGGGTCCAGAAACGGTTTAAAGGATCTACAATGCCATCAAAATCGGAACCGATCGCAATATGGTGCCAGCCTGGCAATCCACGGCGATCGGCCAGTTGAGCTATATACTGTACCTGGTGCCAGACCAGTTTACTATATTGAAATTTTTCATTGTATTCTGTATTGGCCGTTTTTTTCAGCTTCTTAAAGGTCATATCATTGGCGATACGCCTTTCATCCAGCTGTATCCCTATGATACCTTTGCTCCGGATCATATCCAGGATCTCATCATCATAAAAATTGATCTGGTTGGTATCGATCAGTTTACCGGTACGGTCATAACCGGCCTTCACACTCTTTAATGGAATATCATAAAAATCATTCCCTATCGTTTGATGTGTAGGGCCACCAGCCGTATAATCTTTAGCCCCGTTACAGACCCCATGACTGATGATGAGCGGCACTTTTCCCTCATATTTAGGCTGCTTGATGAGATCAATATAATAAGTACGGGCGGCAATGCTCATATGTTTCAGGTCAACAAATACAGGACCGCCATCCGCTTCGCTCAACAGCACTTCCAGCACCTCCTTCCCTAAGTCTGTAAAGCCCGAATCCATACCCTCAGACTGGTCCAGGGTATTGATCATCGGTGATTTAAAACTCCGGGCATGACCGCAAAGATCATTAAAGAAATGATGGCAGATGGATACAAACCAGGGCCGGGCAGGACTATTTTTTAATGCCTTCAGCTTTGCCAACACATCGGCCCGGTTAACCGCCTTGCCTAAGCCGGTATTCAATATATGCAGGCCTTCCACGCAGGGAATAACGGCTATAGTTACAGGCTGGCCGGGAGTGTTTTGCTCAGGCACCTGTTTATTCTGTTCTATAAGCCGGTTCAATTCGCTGAAGTTCCGGACCAGTTTATAAGTCATCCAGCGATTATTCACTTGTACCGGACGACCTTCTCCGCTCCTGATGAAGGCCGCTTCCTGTTGAAAATCGCTCCAGTAGTCCTCCATATTCTTGAGCACCTCTATTCTTTTCTTCCCAAAGCCCGCCGTCAGGTTGACGAGCACTTTCTCAAATAAGCCCGCGATGCCTTTAAACTGGATAAAGCCTTTTTCAATGCAGCCTATAGCCACTACCATGACCTGTACATCGGCTTTGGCAGCAGCGCTTAGGTTAGCCTGCGGAAACTGGGTGATACCTAATAAATTATTGGCTGCTTTATCGACATAACTCGGAGGGGAACTGTACCAAAGGCTGCTTACCTCCTTCGCATTTTCTGATTGGATCAAAGGGCTATAAGCATGAGCCCGGCCATAGGGCTTCAATTGGGGATGACAATGGATATCTATTTTGAAAGACATAGGATGGATCATTAAGGTTATACCAAAAATAAGCAGCCTAAAGCAATAATCGGCCTGATCACAAAAAATTAAAAATCCACAATTACATATTTTACTTAAACAAATAGAAGTACAGAGGCCCTAAAACACAACAGGATTGCCACTTTCGCAGCAATCCTGTTGTATGTATAATACCTTTAAATTAAATACCAAATTTGAGGCTTTTTCCCGGGTAGTAAGCCAGGTCGCCCAGTTGCTCTTCGATACGTAGCAATTGGTTGTACTTAGCCATACGATCAGAACGGGAAGCAGATCCGGTTTTGATCTGTCCGCAGTTCAATGCTACGGCCAGGTCAGCGATAGTAGCATCTTCTGTTTCACCACTACGGTGACTCATGATGGTATTGTATTTAGCACGTTGTGCCATCGTTACCGCATCAATGGTTTCCGTTAAAGAACCGATCTGGTTTACTTTTACCAAAAGACCATTTGCCGTGCTTTCTTTAATTCCTTTTTCCAGGCGCAGTACATTGGTTACAAACAAGTCGTCCCCTACTAACTGTACATTGTTACCAATCGCATCAGTCAAAGCTTTCCAGCCTTTCCAGTCATCTTCGTCCATACCGTCTTCAATACTTACGATCGGGTATTTTTTCACCCATTTTTTCCAGAAATCTACCATTTCTTCAGAAGACAATTTCTTGCCATCCGATTTCTTGAATACATATTTCTTGGATTTTGCATCATACAATTCAGAAATAGCGGCATCCATAGCGATCACTACATCATCACCCGGTTTGTAGCCTGCTTTCTCGATCGCTTTCAATACGATCTCGATGGCTTCTTCATTGCTTTGTATATCCGGAGCAAAGCCACCTTCATCACCAACATTGGTGCTGAAGCCTTTTTCACTCAATACTTTTTTCAGGGAATGGAAAATCTCAACACCCCAGCGTAAACCTTCGCTAAAAGTATCTGCACCTACCGGCATAACCATAAATTCCTGGAAATCGATTTTATTGTCTGCATGCGCACCGCCATTCAGGATGTTCATCATCGGTACAGGCAAGGTTTTTGCATTAGTCCCGCCTACATAACGGTACAGAGGCAAGCCAGCTTCTTCTGCAGCCGCTTTAGCTACTGCCATACTCACGGCCAGGATCGCATTAGCACCCAGTTTAGCTTTATTGGCAGTACCATCTAAGTCCAGCATATATTGGTCGATACCCGTCTGGTCAGCGATATCAAATCCATATAATTCATCTGCCAAACCTTCATTGATATTTTTAACGGCTTTTAAAACGCCTTTACCTAAATATACTTTTTTATCCCCGTCACGCAGTTCTACCGCTTCGTGCTTACCTGTAGATGCTCCGGAAGGAACGGCTGCACGGCCAAATGCGCCATTTGATGTCATCACATCAACTTCTACAGTAGGATTGCCACGGGAATCTAAGATCTGGCGAGCGTGGACTTTAGTAATAATGCTCATAATATTTTTTAAATGGGTTAAATATTGATGGCCGCAAAGTTAAATTTTTAATATGATAAAAAAGTAAAAAAAATGCCGGTGAATGCCTTGAGTCCCCATTTAAGCGGTATCCGTTTAAGCTAAAAAAACGACTGAGACCTTCATTCAGATAAGCTGTATTTTTGGTTTATGTTGCTGTACCTTTGAGCCCTAATCTAATTAAATGAAATTTGAATCGTTAGGCTTATCTGCAAACATTTTACATACAGTGAAGCAAATGGGCTTCGCCCAGGTTTTTCCCATACAAGCGCAGGCCATACCGCCGATTTTGGCCGGTAAAGATGTTATGGCTGTGGCACCAACAGGTACCGGGAAAACGGCCAGTTTTGTCATGCCTGTTTTGGACCAGTTGCAGCAGGTCCAAAATGAGCGCAACCGCTCCGTGCAAATATTGGTATTGGTGCCTACACGCGAATTAGCCGTTCAGATTGACGAGGTGTTCCGGGTATTTTCAGAACCTTTACGCAGATCTATTCGCACTTTGGCGGTATATGGCGGCGTTTCCATTCAACCTCAGATGAAAGCTATAATGGGCGTTGAGGTATTGGTAGCCACTCCGGGCAGATTGCTGGAACTGATCGAGAAGCATGCAGTTGATATTACTGCCATCAGGCAGTTGGTGATAGACGAGGCGGATAAATTGTTCCAGTTGGGCTTTGAGGCGGAGATGGATCAAATATTGTCGCTGCTGCCTGCGCACAAGCAGACTATGCTGTACTCAGCAACGCTCAATGATAAAGTGACTGAACTAAAATCGAGATTGGGCATACAGCCAGTTGTGATCACCATTGAGCCCGAACAACAATCTATAGAGGACATTGAGCAGCTTGCCTACTTGGTGACGGCTGCTACCAAAGGCCCTTTTTTGCGCTATTTGATCAAAGAGCAGCAGCTGGATAAAGCACTGGTGTTCGTTTCCTCCCAAAGAACGGCCGATAATGTGGTGGATAAATTAAAAAAGAATAAAATAAACGCAGTAGCCGTTCATGCCAATAAATCGCAAAATACACGAATGGAAGGACTGGCAGGGTTTAAGGCGGGCAAGAACCAGGTATTGGTGGCAACCGACCTGATTGGTCGCGGCATCCATATTGAGTCATTACCCGTGGTGATTAATTACGAATTGCCTCGCGCTCCTTTAGATTATGTGCACCGCATTGGTCGCACCGGCAGGGCCCTGAAGCAGGGAAAAGCGATTACTTTAATTACGGAGGAGGAACTACCACATTTCAAACTCATTCAAAAGAAAATGGGAAAGAATGTTACTATTATTGATGCCGCAGACATTAACCTGCATGGTTATTAAACCAGGAAAACGCTAAATTCAATGTCGCTGGTCAAAAGACCGACAAAACCTAACCAAATTCAATAAAGGTGTCTAAAAAGGGTGCAAAATTTGTCATCCTGAGTTTATCGAAGGGTAGACAAATTTGGAACTCTATTCTTGCCGTACAGAGCAGGTCGAAGTATCGACGGAGCTCAATGTGACAAGAATCTTAGCTTTTTAGATACCATCGGCATAAAATTAAAATCTAATGACGGATCAGGAATATATTAAAAACGCCAGGAAGGCTTCCAATGCGGCTATTGCTCTAAAAGATGTGGAAGGGGTAACGAAACATTATCAGGAAGATATCATTGTGATTTCGGGCGAGGGCGGAAAACATGCAGGAAAGAAAAGCCTTGCTAAAATATGGAAGGAAATGTTTAGCGCTGGCATTGTTTTATTTGAAAGATTGCCTGCTGAAATTATTGTGGGAGATAGCGGCAAATTAGCCTGGGAAACCGGCATTTGGAACTATAAAGATGGCGCAAAAGGGGGCAACTATTCAGCAATGTGGTGCAAAACCGGTAATGTCTTGAAGACGAGGACAGAGCTATTTGTGTCGCTTGATTAAGCCCATCCTGGTCTTCTGAGCAACAACATCATTAATCTCAAAAATCCGTCCGCCATCTATTGCGGCATAGTTGACAAAATCAACCTAAGAGATAAGGCTGACCTACACTTAAAAGATAAAAAAACCGTATATTTGTATATTAAATCAAACTGCATTAATCATGGCTCAATCAGTTCAAGAGGAAAGCATTGACAATCAAATAAAAGCATATGTCAGCAGCTTGTCCGACAAAAACAAACAGGCTGTTTTGACTGTAGTAAGAACGATTGCAGAAGCGGAAGAAGAGGCTGTATTTGAAAAAAATTGGGGAAACGCAGTTCCATTGGAAAAAGCGAGAGCCCATACATTAGAAACGGTTAGAAAACGCTTCAATGAAAGAGATCGCTTTCAAAAATGAAGTTCTTCTTTTCCTGGACGAATTGATCATCTCCTTAATTAGAAAAGACGTATTCTGGTTTTATTGAAAGTGCCGAAGCATATGTAAATCATCTTTATGATGCTATTCTTAAAGATTTACCCACACTGAAGCCTCAGGAAACACCACAAGAGTTGATTCATTACGGAAAGTACTATATTAAAATAAAAGCAAACAGGCGCACCACATGGTATGTATTCTTTGAACAATTGCAAAACCGTTGCCTTGTTCAATTCATTACCAACAATCATACCCCGCAAAGTGAATATCTTAATCAACTATAGTTAAGTACAAAGTTAGTTGAAGACTCCGTGACATCGGCCGTTACGCTCATTATCTATTGCAGCAATGGAATTGTGTCCTGGCAAAATGGAAACAAATCCACGAATAATTGACTATTCGTAATGGATATTGTAAATTTGGGCTCATTTCCTAAAATTACAGCGCTAAAATAGCCAGATGAGCACATTTGAACAGTTTAAAGAGATCGTTATCCGCAGGAGAACGGTGAAGCCCGCACAGATGAACGGGCAGGTTATCCCCGAACAGGACATTAAAGATATTATCGCTACGGCAGACTGGGCACCTACCCATGGCCGCACAGAACCCTGGCGCTTTTTTGTACTCACGGGCGAAAACCTGGAAAAGTTTTGTGAACACCATGCAGAACTCTACTGGGCCAATACAGACGAAGCCATACGTACAGAGAGCAAAAGAGATACCATTGCTAAAATGGGCGACAAATCTTCTCACCTCGTAATTACCGTAATGCGCCGCACCCCGGAGACCAAGATCATTGTAGAAGAAGAATATGCTGCAGTGGCTGCTGCTACCGAAAATATGCTGCTGGGCGCTACTGCGAAAGGTATAGCCTCCTTCTGGAGCACCGGTGGCATGACCCACCACCCTGCTATGAAAATGTACCTGGGATTGACTGAGAATGACCTGGTCATGGGACTGATCTACCTGGGCTATACAGAGGAGCAAAAAGAAGGTACCCGCAAAATCCCTTTAGAAGATAAAATCATTTGGGTCTAATTGGTATTGTTGAATGTGTAGATTTGTGAATTCGTAAATTGTATTATTATCATCATTACAAACTACATATCCAACCACTTAAGACATTAACTAATTTTCAAATTCTCTAATTTTCAAATTTTAAAATATGGAAGCCTGGAAAGCTTATTTAGAAGACAATAAAGACCGTTTCTTAAACGAATTATTAGATTTATTACGCATTCCTTCTGTGAGTGCAGACAGCAAATACAAAGGTGATGTAGCCAAGTGTGCCGAAGCGGTAAAACAAGCGATGTTGGATGCCGGTTGTGATAGCGCAGAAGTATGCCCTACCGCAGGCCACCCGATCGTATATGGTGAAAAAATAGTGAATCCTGCATTGCCTACAGTACTGGTATATGGCCACTATGACGTGCAGCCTGCCGATCCTTTGGAACTATGGCACAGCGGTCCTTTTGAGCCGGTGATCAAAGAAGGCAAGATCTTTGCCCGTGGTGCCTGTGATGATAAAGGACAGTTCTATATGCACATCAAGGCATTCGAGATCATGGCGAAAACCAATACACTGCAATGCAATGTAAAAATGATGATCGAAGGCGAAGAAGAAGTAGGTTCTGCCAACCTGGCGACTTTCCTGGAAGACAATGTTGAAAAACTGAAAGCAGACATCGTTTTGGTTTCAGATACTTCTATGATCAGCATGGAACACCCTTCTATTGAGACCGGCCTCAGAGGTCTGGCTTACCTGGAAGTAGAGGTTACCGGCCCTAACCGCGACCTGCACAGTGGTGTGTATGGCGGAGGTGTCGCCAACCCGATCAATGAACTGTGTAAAATGATCGCTTCTTTACACGACGAAAACAAGCACATTACCATTCCTGGTTTTTATGATAAGGTACAGGAACTGACGGATGCAGAGCGGAAAGCCTTAAACGATGCACCTTTCGACCTGAAAGAGTATGAAGAAGAATTAGGCGTAAACAGCGTAGCTGGCGAAAAGGGCTATACTACCTTTGAGCGTACCGGTGTACGTCCTACTTTGGATGTAAACGGTATCTGGGGTGGCTATACCGGAGAAGGCGCAAAAACGGTTTTACCGTCCAAAGCTTTTGCCAAGATCTCCATGCGCCTGGTGCCTAACCAGGTTTCCCAGGAGATCACCGAATTATTCCAGCAACATTTTGAAAGCCTGGCGACTCCGGGAACTACCGTAGTAGTACGTCCGCACCATGGCGGGGAGCCGGTGGTGACCCCTACAGACGGTAAAGCTTACCAGGCTGCTGCCAAAGCCCTGGAAACTACTTTCGGTAAAGCACCGATCCCGACACGTGGTGGTGGCAGTATCCCGATCATTGCTTTATTTGAAAAAGTTTTGGGCCTGAAGACTGTTTTATTAGGTTTCGGACTGGATAATGACAATATCCACTCGCCTAATGAAAAGTACGATGTGGCCAACTATTTCAAAGGCATTGAAACCATCCCGTATTTCCATAAATACTTTGCAGAGTAATAAGCACCGCAAAAAATAGTTTCTATTCTCTCTATAAAGGAGTAAAATTTTATAAAAATTCTTGTCCCATTGAGCTAGTCGAAATGCGGCAAGAATTTTCCTTTTGGAGCATACTTTTTTGTTTCATGCTCCACGATACCGCATATAATGTTTAAATTTGCGGATACTTAATTACATCAGGATGTCGAAGTTTACTGTCAGATTTGTTATTCTTGCCCTCTGTGTTGCCGGTTTATGGACCTCCTGCGATGAGGCGGCACAAAATGACATCAGCAGTAAAGGCCTGCACCAGATGCGGGTAAAGAAAGGAGAGATCCTGGTCTTTTCCCTGCCTCAAAACAAGAGTACCGGCTATGAGTTGTGCTGGATGAACGAGTCTAAACTCAACCGACAGTTCAAATTGCAAGGCGTTAAATCCATGCTCAAAGATCCCAATAATGTAGACGGTGGCGGAGAAACCCTGACTTACCAGGTGCTGGCTACAGAAACCGGTAGTGATACTTTGAAGTTCAACAACTGCCCCACCCGGCTGTGGCAGAAAGACTGCGATTTCTTTGCCGTGGATAGTGTACGGGAGCAGGAGAATGGGCAGATCGTGTCTACTTATGCGCCCAACAGCAGTGCAGAATACCGGATCGTGGTTACGGTAACGGAATAAATAAGCATGAATGTATTATTTCATTTAGCCGCAGGACTTGGTATTGCATTAGCAGTCTGTAGTGATGTGCCTGAACCCAAAACAATGATCAGGGCGACCGCAGGTGCTTTTATCGCCTTTGTGTCCCACGCACTATTAGACTATACGCCACATTGCTACCCTATAAATTCAAAACTTGATTTCATTGCAGGCTTTATCTTATTGGTTACGCTCAGCATTTTTGCCCGGAAAGGTTATAAACTGATCATTTTTGCTACTTTATGTGGTGCCATTTTACCAGATATAATTGACCTGCTTCCTTCAATAGTCTCTAAACAATCAGGCATTAATTTACCGGCTTATCCCAAAATCTTTCCCTGGCACTGGAAAATATACTCCGGCTCCATCTATGATGGTAGCTGCAGCACCTCTCATATAAATATCGCAATGATATGTTTTTCTCTATGTGCCCTTATTATTGCAAAACACAAAACAGTAAAAAGCATATATTTTGAGCGCAATTGACTGTTACATTATCAATTTCCTTAATTGGAACATAATTATCCCCAATAGGTGCTTAAGCCTATTTCTTAATCATAAATAATAATTGTAAATTTGCACCTCATTTAACCACATATTTTATATCCCGATATGAATCTTTTTTCAGCTTTACAGCACGAATTCAGCCGTCGCCACATTGGACCTAATGAAGCTCAAACGCAGGAAATGCTTACCGCTATCGGCGTTGACAGTGTTGACGCATTGATAGACAAGACCATTCCGTCTGCTATCAGGCTTCCCAAACCCCTGAATATACCTCCGGCACTGAGCGAGCAGGACTATTTAAGAATGCTGAAGCAGGTATCTATAAAGAATAAAGTATTCAAAACGTATATCGGGCAAGGTTATTATGACACGGTAACCCCTTCTGTTATCCTCAGGAACGTTTTTGAAAACCCGGGATGGTACACCCAGTACACGCCTTACCAGGCTGAGATCTCTCAAGGTCGCCTGGAAAGCCTGCTGAACTACCAGACCATGGTTTCTGAGCTGACGGCTTTACCGATCGCCAATGCCTCTTTGCTGGATGAAGCTACCGCTGCTGCTGAAGCAATGGCTATGTTCTTCCATGCTTTAAATAAAAGTACTGCAGCTCCGGAGCGTCCTAAATTCTTCGTAGACAAGCATACTTTCCCGCAAACTAAAGATGTAATCACCACCCGTGCCACACCATTAGGTATTGAACTGGTATTCGGTGATTATAAAACGATCGAGATCGACAACACTTATTTCGGTGCTTTAGTGCAATATCCCAATGCTATGGGTGCGGTAGAAGACTATCGCGCTTTTACTGAAAAAGTACATGCAGCCGGCGCTTATATCGCTTATGCTACCGATTTGCTGGCACTTACCTTATTGACCCCTCCGGGTGAACTGGGCGCTGATGTAGCTATAGGTAACTCTCAACGTTTCGGAGTTCCATTGGGCTTCGGCGGACCGCACGCAGCCTTCTTTACCTGTAAAGATGAATTCAAGCGCAGCATCCCGGGCCGTATCATCGGTGTGAGTATTGATGCACAGGGCAACCGGGCTTTGCGTATGGCTTTACAAACCCGTGAGCAACACATTAAACGCGAAAAAGCAACTTCAAATATCTGTACCGCACAGGCATTACTGGCCAATATGGCGGCTATGTATGCCGTGTACCACGGACCTCATGGTTTGAAAAACATTGCTTCCAGGGTAAATATCCTGGCACAGGCTTTAGCTACTGCCTTGAAAGAAAACGGCCATCAGTTATGGTCCGATTCTTTCTTTGACACCGTAGTGATCAAAACCAATAAAGCAGCCATCATCCAAAGCCAGGCTGAAAAAGCCAAGATCAACTTCCGCTATATCTGCGATGAACTGGTGGGTATCTCTTTAGATGAATCTACCAGCTTTGATGACCTGGCCGATATCATCAATATTTTAAACGATGTGGTGAATGCAGTAAGCTACGAAGCAGATGATGCACACTTACTGGCCGGTGTTCCGGAAGTTTTAGTAAGAACAAGCGCTTACCTGACTCACCCGAACTTCAATAGCTATCACAGTGAAACAATGATGATGCGCTATATCAAATCTTTGGAAAACAAAGATCTTGCGCTGAACACGTCTATGATCTCCCTGGGTAGCTGTACCATGAAACTGAATGCGGCTACAGAAATGATCCCTTTAAGCTGGAGCCATTTCAGTAAAATACACCCTTTTGTACCTAAAGAACAAGCTGCGGGTTATTTATCCGTGATCAAAGACCTGGAGCAATACCTGTCTGAGATCACTGGTTTTGCGGGCTGCAGTCTGCAACCTAACTCCGGTGCAAATGGGGAATATGCAGGTCTCTTATGTATCCGTGCCTACCACGAAAGCCGTGGTGAAGGACACCGCAACATTATCCTGATCCCGATCTCTGCACACGGTACCAACCCTGCATCTGCAGTAATGGCCGGCTACAAAGTAGTGGTGGTAAAAGCTCTGGAAAATGGTAATATCGATGTGGAAGATCTGAAAGCAAAAGCAGAACAACATAAAGATAACCTGGCCGGTGTGATGATCACCTACCCTTCTACTTACGGTATTTTCGAAGAAAGCATTAAAGATATCATTAAAGCGATCCACGACAATGGCGGACAAGTGTACATGGATGGTGCCAATATGAATGCACAGGTTGGCTTAACGGCTCCTGGTTACATTGGTGCAGATGTATGTCACCTGAACCTGCACAAAACATTTGCTATCCCTCATGGTGGTGGTGGCCCGGGTGTAGGCCCGATCTGTGTGGCTGCTCACCTGATCCCTTTCTTACCGGGACACGTGATCAACAGCACCGAGAAAAACACGGCGCATAATGCAGTTTCTGCAGCTCAATATGGCTCTGCTTCTATCCTGCTCATCTCTTATGCCTACATCAGGATGCTGGGTGCAGATGGCTTAAAAGCAGCTACTCAAAATGCTATATTGAATGCCAACTACATGAAAACACGCCTGGAGAATGACTATGAAGTGTTATACAGCGGTGCGAACGGTACTTGTGCCCACGAATTCATCGTGGACCTGAGACCATTCAAGAAAACTGCTGATATTGAGGCAGAAGATGTGGCTAAACGTTTAATGGATTACGGATTCCACGCACCTACGATGAGCTTCCCTGTTGCCGGTACGATCATGATCGAGCCTACAGAAAGTGAAGATAAGAGTGAACTGGACCGTTTCTGTGATGCGATGTTATCCATCAGGGATGAGATCAGACAAATAGAAGCAGACCAGGCAGACCGCAAGGACAATCCATTGAAAAATGCGCCACATACCATGTATGTAGTTACAGCTAACGAATGGGAACATGCTTACAGCCGTCAGACAGCCGCTTTCCCTTTACCTTATGTAGCTGCCAATAAATTCTGGCCTACCGTTGCCCGTATCAACAATACACATGGCGACAGGAACTTAATTTGTACCTGTGAGCCGGTAGAAGCCTATATGGAAGCATAAGCTGCTCCAAACAATTATTACTATTATTTCACACATCATCCTTATCCTTATTTTAACAGGGTAAGGATGATGTTTTTTTTACCTTTGCGGTCACAAAAACAAAACAAAAAAGCATGAAAAAAATATTACTTGCAGCACTGTTGCTCAGCAGTGCCCGGGTTGGCTTTAGCCAGTTTTCCGTTGGAGTACAGGGCGGAGTTACTACGTCACATACCGATGCTACCCCGGACCAGTCCCGTTACTTTTACGGGGTCAATGCGGCCTATAGTTTTACTCCTTACCTAAGCCTTCAGGCAAATTTGGGTGCTGGTCAACTGGAAGGCGGAGCGGCGGCTACAGCAAATGCCATGCATTACACAAACGATTTCTACCAGGCAGACCTTAACCTCAAGGTCTTTCCCGTAGGCATCCTGAAAATGGCACAACAGGAAAAATACCTCTATTATCTTTCTAAAATCTATGGAAGTGTAGGTATCGGGATGATGAAGAGTAAGACCCAGATAAGTTATCTTCCCGGGCAGGTCGACTTGTTTGAATTTATGGGCAATTATTCCGGCACAGATATGGTTATTCCTTTAGAGTTTGGTATAGACATTCCCTTAAGCAAAGCATTTGTCCGGAAAGGGCTTTATGTTAACCTGTTTTACCGCATCAATTACCTGAATACCGATAAGATGGACGGCTACCAGCCGAGGCTGCAGAGCAATGAAAAAAATGACACCTACACCAATTTCGGTGCCGGCATCAGCTACCGCTTTTAAGCTTAACTATTATTGTACATAAACAAATAGCCCTGTGAAGCATCACAGGGCTATTTTAGTATAATGAATTGTGTTGTGATTAGAACTGGTTAAAGATCTGGCTATCGGAATGATTACTTGGCAAGCTTTTCATTTTATTCTTGTAGGTAGCCGTTTGCACCCAGTACACGATCCATAAGACAAACACTGCAAGGCCTATGAAAGAACCTAACATTGACAATGCACCGCCGGAGGCATTCTGCACAGCCATCATCTCTTCATAATTGCCACTGGAAGATGCGGAATAAGCAGCCATCGTGTCGCCATAAGTATCTTTAAACGTGATGATCGAAATAAGCATACTTACTGCTGAACCGATCGCCATTGCCATACCCACATTATAAGTCGGCTTGGGATTATCCGGAACTTGCCCTTTTGAAGCATATTCTGCTTTAATGGTCTCTGAAATTCTTTTAGCGACCACAAACATATAATAAGTGCTGAAAAGCGGGATTAAGAGCAGCCAGACATTCACCGGGGGCATCTTACGATTTTCGGGAGAAGCCGCTTTAAGCGTGTTTTGTAAATTCAATAAATAAAGGATTGCGATCACTAATCCGATCCCAAAAGCGATGAGTAGAAAAAAGAGCATTGCGCCCAGTGCAGCTGCTGCCATAATTTTAAATTTTAGATAATTTTACGCAAAATAAGATTTTCATTTAAATTTAAGAAATCTCAAACACTTTTATTGAGATTGCATTACAAATCATTAAAAATCGTATTATTTGAATTATTATCAGTAAGTCTTTTCATTTTCTTCTTGTAAATGGCCGTTTGTACCCCATACAAATAAACAATACAAACCAGTGCAGGGGTAGTAATTGCATCCATACATCGCCCGGTTTCATCTTCCTGTTTTCAGGACTTACGGCTCTGATCGTATGCTGCAAATTCAATAAAAAAAGTATAGCTACAAGCGCCATTATCGTCCAGTAAGTAAGCTTAATTATGGTTTCTAATGACTCCATTTTTTTTATTTTGAGCCAAAATACTGATTTATGCTAAACAGGGGGATTCCGGCCTTTATTTTTATTTATCAACATTGTGGAAAATAGGTATTTTTTGACACTTATTAGGGCTTAAAAAGCTTATATTTGCGATACTTTTTTAAGAAATTGACATGAGTGAAAACAACAATGGTTTACCTCCTGATGAGATAAATCCTGAATCGGAAAGTAACAGGGTCGTAGCTGTAAATATTGAAGAGCAAATGAAGTCTGCTTATATCGACTATTCTATGTCGGTAATTGTAGGCCGTGCCCTTCCGGATGTCAGAGATGGCTTAAAACCGGTACACCGCCGTATCCTGTACGCGATGAACGAGCTGGGTATGGACTTCAACAAGCCTTACAAGAAATCTGCGCGTGTGGTAGGGGAAGTACTGGGTAAGTATCACCCGCACGGTGACTCTTCTGTTTATGATGCTATGGTACGTATGGCCCAGCCCTGGAGCATGCGCTACATGATCGTAGACGGGCAAGGTAACTTCGGTTCCCAGGATGGTGACGGACCGGCAGCTATGCGTTATACTGAGGTGCGTATGCAGCGTTATGCCGAGAGCATGATCGAAGATATTGACAAAGACACGGTTGATTTCGGTTTGAACTTCGATGACAGCTTAAAAGAGCCTACTGTATTGCCTACCCGTGTACCGCAATTGCTGGTGAACGGTTCCAGTGGTATTGCCGTGGGTATGGCCACCAACATCATGCCACATAACCTTACCGAGGTGATTGACGGATGTATTGCCTATATCGAAAATAAAGACATTACAATAGAAGAGCTGATCCACTATGTGAAAGCGCCCGATTTCCCTACAGGTGGTATCATCTATGGAATAGATGGCATCCGCCAGGGTTTTATGACCGGCAGGGGACGTGTGGTCTTGAGGGGTAAAGTGGATATAGAAACCCTGAAAAACGGAAAAGACCAGATCGTGATCACCGAAGTTCCTTACCAGGTGAGCCGTGATGCACTGGCAGAAAAAATAGGTTACCTGGTGAACAATAAGATCATTGATGGCATTACCCACGTAGCCAATGAATCGAATAAAGACGGTACCCGTCTTGTAGTGGAACTGCGCCGCGATGTGGTGGCACAGGTGATCATCAACCAGCTCTATAAATACAGCGAACTACAGACTTCTTACGGGATCAACAATGTGGCATTGGTCAACGGCCGCCCGCGTACCCTGAACCTGAAAGATATGATCTCTGAGTTTGTCGCCTTCCGCCTGGAAGTAGTGACCCGCCGTACAAAATATGAATTAAGCGAAGCAGAAAAGAGAGCACATATCCTGGAAGGTTACATGAAAGTGATCGGCACTAAAGCTGACCTGGATGAAGCCATCCGTATCATCAGGGAGAGTACCACTCCAGATGAAGCCCGTGAAGGCCTGATCACCCGCTTTGAACTTTCAGAATTACAGGCAAAAGCTATTCTTGAGCTGCGCTTACGTACGCTGACCGGTCTTGAAATTGATAAGATCAGGAGCGAATATGAAGAATTGATGAAGACGATCGCTCATTTGAAAGAGTTACTGGCTAATGAATTCATGCTTTTTGATATCATCAAGGAAGAATTATTAGAGGTTCAGAAAAAATATGGCGATGAGCGCCGTTCTGAAATTCAATATGCTTCCGGTGAAATGCGCATCGAAGATATGATCGCTGACGAGGATGTGGTGATCACCATTTCTCACCTGGGTTATATCAAGCGTACTTCTGTAGCAGACTACCGTTCTCAGAAACGTGGCGGTCGTGGGGCTATGGGCGGCAAGACCCGGCAAGAAGATTATTTAGAGCATTTATTCATTGCTTCCACCCACCATACCCTCTTATTCTTCACCGAAAAAGGAAGGTGCTACTGGTTGAAAGTTTATGAAATCCCGGAAACGGATAAGAATGCCAAAGGACGTGCGATACAGAACCTGATGCAGATCCCTTCTGATGATAAGATCCGCGTTATTCTTGACGTACCTAATTTATCTGATGAGGCATTTGTAGAAAATCACAATATCGTATTGTGTACCCGCAAAGGTATTATCAAGAAAACTAAACTGAAAGACTTCAGCCGTCCGCGCCAGACCGGGGTGAACGCGATCACGATCAACGAAGGTGACGAGCTGCTGGACGTAGCGCTGACCGACGGTAACAGCTTCGTTATGATGGCCGTGAAATCGGGCCGTGCGATCAGCTTCCCTGAAGACAAAGTACGTGCAACAGGACGTGGCGCGATCGGTGTAGGTGGTATCGAACTGGATTCGGAGAATGATGCGGTGATCGGTATGATCTGCCTGTCCAAAGAGTTTAAAGACAGGGACAAGCAGGTACTGGTGGTATCAGAAAATGGTTTAGGCAAGCGTACACCGTTCTTTGAAGCACTTAGTGAAGCGGCGACTGATGAGGATAAAGAAAAAGCATTTACCCTGAAGAATGAAGATGGTACAGAAAGTCTATACCAACTCAGCTACCGGATTACCAACCGTGGCGGTAAAGGGGTAAAAACCATGAATATTACCGAAAAGACGGGTGCCCTGGCAGGTTTATTATCCGTCAACCAGACTGATGACCTGATGATCACTTGTAAAAGTGGCTTAACGATCCGGATGAAAGTGGAAAGTGTAAGAGAAGCCGGCCGTGCTACGCAGGGCGTGAAACTGATCAACCTGGACAATAACGATCAGATAGCTGCTATTGCGCGCATACAGGAGCAGGATGAGAAAGAAGAAGAAATTGAAGTAGCAGAAGGGGAAGCGGGAACAACAACGGAAGCAGGTCCTGATACAGAAGGAACAACACCGGGTGAACCCGCAAATGAAGCTCCGGAACAAGCTTAAAGCAAATTAAACGCAATCAATGGCACAATTAAATTTAAATAAACCCGTAGCATTCTTTGACCTGGAGACCACAGGCGTTGACCCGGCTAAAGACCGTATCATCGAGATCGCTATCGTTAAAGTATTACCCGATGGCAGCAAGGAACGCTATGAGCGCAGGATCAATCCTGAGCGCCCTATCCCGGCCGAGACCACTGCTATCCACGGCATCAGAGACGAGGATGTGAAAGACTGCCCTACTTTTAAACAGCTGGCACATGAGATCAGTAATTTCATCAAAAACTGTGACCTGGGCGGCTACAATTCAAATAAGTTTGACATTCCCTGCCTGGCAGAAGAATTGTTGCGCGTAGGCATTCCTGTTGATTTTAAAAACAGGAAGCTGATCGATGTACAGCAGGTTTTCTATAAAATGGAACCCAGGACACTCTCTGCAGCCTATAATTTTTATTGTCAGAAAAACCTGGAGAATGCCCACCAGGCCATGGCTGATGTGGATGCAACGATTGAGATCCTGGAAGCTCAGCTGGACAAGTATGATGCAACCATTGAAAATGATGTAGAAGCCTTACACAAATTTACAGGCGGAGATGATTTTGTCGATTACGCACGTCGGATTATACTGAAAGACGGGATCCCGGTATTCAACTTTGGTAAACATAAAGGAGTTGCAGTCGCTACTGTATTCAAAAAAGAACCACAGTATTATGATTGGATGATGCAGTCTGACTTTGCCTTGCACACCAAGCAATGTATTTCTGAAATACTGAATCAAATGTTATTAAAAAAGCCTTAAAAGAGGAATAACGTAAATATATAAGGTGAAGAAGGTCGTAATTATCCCAACTTATAACGAAAAGGAAAATGCCCCATTGATTATCGCTGCTGTCATGCAGCTGGAAAGCGATTTTCATATATTAATTGTGGACGACGGATCTCCTGACGGCACAGCCCAGATTGTAAAAGACCTGATACAAAATGAATATGCCGGAAGACTGCATATCATTGAGCGTTCCGGAAAATTAGGATTAGGCACGGCTTATATCACAGGCTTCAAATGGGCACTGGCCCAGGGCTATGATTATATCTTCGAGATGGATGCCGACTTTTCTCATAAACCTGTAGATCTGCTGCGCTTATTTGAAGCCTGCCATACCGGGGGCGCTGATGTGAGTGTAGGATCAAGGTATGTGAAAGGCGGAAAACTAGAGAACTGGCCGGCAGACAGGGTATTCATTTCAAAAGGGGCCTCTTACTATACCCGTTTGATCACCTGGATGCCTGTGCGCGACACCACTGCAGGCTTTATGTGCTATAAACGCAAAGTACTGGAAGCGCTTCCGCTGGATGAGATCCGTTTTATCGGTTATGCCTTCCAGATTGAAATGAAATACAGGAGCTGGAAAAAAGGATTTAAGATCAAAGAAGTACCGATCACTTTCACAGACCGCGTTTTAGGTGCTTCTAAAATGTCGAAAGGCATCGTTAAGGAAGCAGTGCTTGGCGTATGGAAGATGAAGTGGTTCATTAAATAAATTACCCTACCAGGTACACAAAAAAAGAGTTCAACTGTTCCTTACAGGACCTGAACTCTTTTTTATATACGAAAATGATGGCCCTACATGGTCACCAGTTTATTTTTGATCGCGAACAATACCAAACCTACTCTTGACCGGACATTAAATTTATCAAACAAGGCTTCCCGGTAATGGTCCACTGTTTTAGGACTCAGGCACATCTTATCGGCGATCTGCACATAAGTATCATCAGTACAGGCCAGCTTTAAAAATTCCAGTTCCCTTTCCTTCAGCTCCATATCCTGTAATACCTTACCATTACGCTTCACAATATTATTCAGCAAGCGCGCGCTGGCGATCTCTGAACTGTAAAAGCCTCGTTTCAGGATAGTTTCCATCGCCTGCACCAGTTCTTCCGAGTCTGAGGTTTTCAGGAGATAGCCCCTTACGCCCCTTCTCAGCATGTTGATCACCGAAGCATCATCATCATTGATCGTTAAGGCCAGCACCGGGATCTCCGGGTGATTCTTCTCCATCCATTCCATGGTCTGGAACCCATTCATGACCGGCATATTAATATCCAGGAGAATGATGTCGGGAAAATCATTTTTGACATTTTCCAGGTATTGGATCAATTCTTTACCGTTCCTGGCCTCATGCAAGACCTCATAGCCGGGCACAGAATTCACCAGGTCGCAAATGCCCCTGGCCATTAATTGATGATCATCTACTACGATTACTTGAATCTTGTCCATGCTATTCAAAATTATAAATAAGTGACAAACGGGTGCCTTCCCTGGCCGAGGAGGCTATATCAATACGTGCATCTATGATATCCGCCCGTTTACGGATCGCCGTGAGCCCCGTACCTTCAGATATGCTATCCAGGTCAAAGCCACTCCCGTTATCAGCGATATTTACCTGCAGCTCCTTATGCCGGTATTGCATTGTAAGATCAATTTTATCGCACAGTGCATGTTTCAGGGAGTTGGCAATAAATTCCTGGCATATCCTGAAAATGATCAGCTCTACATTGGCATCCAGTTTACGGTATGCTCCCTTTACCACAAAGGTAATCTCTATGGCATTTAATTTGGAAAGGTAGGAGACTAATTTCTCTACCGCAGCTACCAGGTCATATTTCTGGATCAGGTCATCATTCAAAAGTTTGGAAAGCTGCCTCACTTCATTAAGTGTGCTTTCCGCCAGGTCCCTCATCGCATCCAGCTTTTCCGGGTTAAACTCTTTCTGCAAAGATTTAATGTACATCAGGTTCAGGGCCACCATTTGTCCTATATTATCATGCAGTTCACCGGCCACCTGGCTCAGTATCCCGTCTTTTACCTCAATTCTTGCCTTATTGATCTCTGAAAGGTAGCGTATTTCCCGGTCCTGCTTTTCTATTAAAAGCTTATTCTTTTTACGTACAAACATGACGAATACAACAATCACCATCACAACCAGTGTGACGGGAATAATTGTAGCAATAAACATCAGAGTTTCATTATTCATAACGTTTACACAGCATGGCAATAGTTAAGCAGGTATATAAAGACAAAACACTCATGAACGTAACAGAGATATGGATCACTTGCTGATGCTTAAAAACAATTTCAAAATAATTTGCTACCAGGAAAAAGGAAGCGGAACTCTGGTAAAGCATTAAGCCAAGCGAGACCCATATCATGGGGTTGTTATTAAAGTTGATAATATTATCTGACCTTAAAGCCTCCAGTAAATATGACATCGCTATAATGATCAAAAACAGGGAGGAGAGAAAATAGGACAGTATATTATAATCCAGGACTTTTACCCAGGGCACATGGAACACAAACAACAGCTCAGATAAAACAAAAAGACCGATCAGTACAACAGCCAGTAGCCGGTTAAACTTTGATGTTACCTGTACAGCATACAGGCTACTGAAATAGATAAACTCCAAAAAAGTAACGACATCATATAATGCCATTGTAGCCCTGTTCTCCAGCATTAGGTATTTGGCATAAAGCTCCGAGAGCAACATCAGGACCAGGAACCAGGGCAACATTTTAAGCAGGCCCCGGCGATGCTGGTAGGTCACAAAACCTACCACGATAGCACCCAGCATAATAAAATACAGGAAGTCTAAAGGTGTCATCTTATATTCAATGCCAACCTGCCGCAATTCACCGGGCAAGGCCTCATTTTATTCATAATAAAACTGCGGTCAGAGCCGGGCACATTTTTAGACAATATCGCTTCCGGCCAGTCAACAGGAATATCTGCTTCCATATTACTGGGCACAAAGGCCAGGTTTTCCGTTCCCGTCGCCGATTTAGTAAAGTAAATCCTTATCCCTAGATTTTCCAGGGGCAATTGATTGTCCTCTGCTCCTTTACGCACGACACACATATAGTTCTGCAGGTCTTCAAAGCTGGTCCATACTGTTTTGGTAGCATTCGGGAGGTTGGCCCTTTCTTTTACAAACTGTGTATGAGAATTGGTCAGATCCTGCAAACTGATACTTCCATAAGTGGGTACTACATCAGGGCCACAGGCTACACCATACCCATCAGACCTTGTGCTGAACAGGTAAACATTGAGAGCAATGGATCCTATTAAAAGGACAACTAAAAATGTGCGCATAAAATAATTTTTTTTAATAATGAGGGTGATAATCCGAGAATGAATGTAGGACATTTAATTGAACAATTAAAACGTAATATGTCCTGTAATTTATAAAAAGAGTATACGAAAAGTGCTGTAAAACACTGCTATAGAGCTATTTACAAACCAAAGAATCCGGGGAAAATTCCTAAGTACAAATTCCATACGATCTCTTTCAGCACAATAAAGCTGCCGAAGAACCGTTTATAAAACTTGAACCCTATTTTACAAGATGAAGATGAAACTACTACTATTTTTTACCGGTCTGGCCGTTTCAACAGGCTGCCATGCACAATTAAGTACAGATACTATTATTACAAAGAGACTACCGCAGGGTGGCTACCGGTATTACCATGGAGACATCCGCCTGAATAATCAACAATTGGTCCGGACCGTAAAATCAGATCCGCTCGCGAAAAAGACCATGCAGTCTGCCCAGACCAATGAAGTGTTTGGTACGGTACTAAGTGCCTCGGGAGGTGCATTGATCGGCTTTCCTGTCGGGACTTATATTGCAGGCGGTAAAATGCAATGGGGGTATATAGCTGCAGGGGTAGCTGTGATCATCTGCTCCTACCCGCTATACAATAATGCCTATAAACTTAAACGTAAATCCATCAGCCAGTTTAATGAGGGGGTCAATAACAGGACAACTTTCCTGCAAAGAAGTGAATTGAATATAGCTGCCTATAACAGCGGAGTCGGGCTGACCTGGCGTTTTTAATAAAACAGATAGATTGAGAAAGCCAAAAACCTATAAGGTTTTTGAAACCTTATAGGTTTAAAGTCCTTTTAAAATTTAAGGAGATAGTAACTGATTGAGACCATTTCCTTCCTATACCATTTATATTGCTCGGCTACAACGTCCTTGCGCTCGGAATAAGGGCCTTTTTAGGTATTCCCTGTATGATTAATAATATTTTCCTTCCTGAAGATAATGTTCTATATAATCTTTTATCCCTTCCTCTATGCTCATGAAGGGTTCCTCGTATCCCGCAGCTCTTAATTTATGCATATTGGCCTCGGTAAAATACTGGTATTTATCCCTAATATCTTCAGGGGTATCTATATAGTTGATCTGCTCGGGTAATCCTAATGCCGTAAAGACACTCTTCGCCAGGTCATTAAAAGTTCTTGCCTTGCCCGTGCCAAGATTGTAGATCCCGGAATGAACCTGGGTTTCCATCAGCCAGACACAAACTTTAACCAGGTCTTTTACATATATAAAATCGCGCATCTGCCCGCCATCAATAAAGTCGGGATGATGGGAACGGAACAGTTTTATCGCATTATTATTCTGGCTTAAATTATTAAAAGCATGGAGTATGACAGAAGCCATACGGCCTTTATGATATTCATTAGGGCCATATACATTAAAAAACTTCAGCCCTGCCCAGAATGGCGGATGAGTAGCCTGCCCAAGCGCCCATACATCAAACTTTTGCTTGGACACACCATAAGGATTAAGTGGTTTCAAACCCGGTATGATTGATTCATTATCATCATAGCCCAGTTCACCATCGCCATAGGTGGCCGCAGAAGAGGCATATACCATCGGTATAGCCTGCTCGCAACAATACTCCCAGATATCTTTAGAGTATTTAAGGTTGAGGACCTTAAACACCTCTTCATCCATAAGGGTGGTATCTGTACGGGCACCCAGGTGAAAGACGGCATCTACCCGATGCTCCTTCAACCAGTCCATAAACTGGGCCCGGTGCACCTTGGTACTGTATTGCTTATCCGTAAGGTTGTCTACCTTTGATTTATCAGAAAAGTCGTCTACCAACACCAGGTGATCAAAACCCAGGCTATTTAAGTATCCGACCAGGACACTACCGATAAAACCGGCCGCCCCAGTCACTGCTATAACATCATTCTTTTTCATACACTATCAGGATTGCTGTAATCGATCCGCTAAAAAAAGGCTAAGCCGGAGCCTAACCTTTGGTTGTATTTTTATTTCAATATCTGTTGATTAGTGGGCAACTGGTGCTGCCGGAGTACCATGCACCGCCTCAGCGTGTGTCGTATCTGCACTTGCACCGGCTTTACCATCTTCAGCAGTAGTACCTGTATCTTTATGAGCAGCAGGAGCATGAGTATCGCTATGTCCTGTAGCAGGATGCGCCTCATGACCACCGCCATGTGTTGCTTCGGTAGAATGGCCTTCGCCATGTCCTTCTTCTGAATGCCCCATGACCTGAACAAAATTGGCTGTTGCGATCAATAATCCAACAATAATTAAGGCAAAAAACATTGCGGCTTTGGTGGTAACGGTTCTGCTTTTGTTATCTTCTGTTGCTACGGAATGTCCCATAAATTCTGATTAATTTTCGTTTTTAGATTTTTGCAAATGTAATTAAATATTTAATGCCAGCTACACTTTAGAAAGCAAATGCCTGGTCTACCAGCATTTGTTGTTCCTGTACATGCAATTTAGCAAAACCTGTAGCAGTAGCAGCGCTCGCTTTACGGGTCAGGTAGCCGAGATTAAACGGTTTGGTCAGGTTCATTTTAAGGAAGGAAGCAGCGCCCATATTTTTAGGCTCTTCCTGTACCCATAACCATTGCGCTCCGGCATATTTCTGATACAAAGCTGTCAATTGCTCTACCGGCAAAGGATGTATTTGCTCCAGGCGCACAATCGCCACATCTTCACGTTTTTCAGCCAGTTGCTTTTCGCTTAAATCAAAGTATATTTTACCGCTACACAGCAATACGCGCTTCACTTTAGCCGCTTCTGTGATATTCGGATCATCAATCACCTCTTTAAATCCTCCTGTAGTGAACTCACTTACTTCAGAATAAGAACGTACGTGTCTCAGGTTAGCTTTAGGAGCAAAGTTGATCATCGGCTTACGGAAAGGCAATGCCAGCTGGCGACGTAATGCATGGAAGTAGTTGGCCGCAGTAGTAATGTTGGTAATAAACACATTATTCTCTGCACTCATTTGTAAGAAGCGTTCCAGTCTTGCACTGGAGTGCTCTGGTCCGCCACCTTCATAGCCGTGTGGCAATAACATCACCAGGCCATTCTGAGTTTGCCATTTTTGCTCTGCACTGGTCACATATTGATCAATGATGATCTGCGCACCATTGGCAAAGTCACCATATTGCGCTTCCCATACCACAAGATGCTTAGGACTGGCCATAGCATAGCCGTAATCAAAGCCTAAAACGGCATATTCACTCAACAGGGAATTGTACACATAGAATCGACCTTGCGTATCGCTTAATTTGGATAACCTGTTGTATTCTTCATTGGTCTTTTCATCCCTTACACAGGCATGACGGTGAGAGAAGGTTCCACGTTTCACATCTTCACCACTTAACCTTACATCGTAGCCCTCATTCAATAAGGTAGCAAAGGCCAGTAACTCACCGGTAGCCCAGTCGACCTTCTGGCTTTCCTGGAATAGTTTTACTTTATCGGCAAGCAATTTGGAGACTTTCCTTAAAGGATTAAAGCCTTCCGGGCAAACCATTAATTTATTAAATAAGCTGTCGAGCACAGAAACAGATACCGCGGTATCCGGTGATTTTACAAAATCAGTTTCTTCACTTTTCCTCAAAGCCTGCCAGGCCAGTTCTGGTCCCTGGTAAGTATAAGGCATCGGGTTTTGTTTATTTTCATCCAGGCGGTCCTGCAGCTCGTTCCAGAAAACGGTTTCCATTTCTTTGGCCAGGTTCTGGGCATCAGGTGTACCGCTGCTGATCAGGCGCTCGGTATAGATCTCTCTCGGATTTTTATGCTTTTCGATCAGGGCATAAAAATCAGGTTGGGTAAATTTAGGTTCATCCCCTTCATTATGGCCATGTTTACGATAACATACCATATCAATGAAAATATCTTCGTTGAACTCCTGGCGGTATTTAGCCGCAAAGATACAACACTTCACTACCGCTTCCGGATCATCTCCGTTCACGTGCAATACCGGTGCATGCACCATTGCAGCCAATGAAGTACAGTAAGTAGAAGAACGTGCATCTTCAAAGTCTGTGGTAAAACCGATCTGGTTATTGATCACAAAATGCACGGTTCCGCCCACGGCATAACCTTTCAGGCGGCTCATTTGTAATAATTCATAAATAATGCCCTGGCCCGCTACTGCAGCATCACCATGGATCAATACCGGCATTACTTCATCATAATTGGAATTGTAAACGGTATCAGATTTGGCACGGGCAAAGCCTGCTACTACCGGGTCTACCGTCTCCAGGTGAGAAGGGTTAGGCAGCAATTGTAAATTCAGGTCTTTATCATTAGCCGTTTTCACAATAGAGCGGAAGCCCAGGTGATACTTAACGTCACCGCTACCCATAGTCATATCGGTAGGCATAGCTCCTTCAAATTCAGAGAAGATCTGGTCGTATGTTTTACGCAGGATATTGGCCAGTACATTCAGGCGGCCACGGTGGGCCATACCGAAGATCACTTCTTTCACGCCCAGGTCAGCAGCCTCTGTCAGCAATGCATCTAATCCGGGGATCATGCTCTCGCCACCTTCCAGGCCAAAGCGCTTCTGGCCGATAAATTTAGTGTTTAAGAATTTTTCAAAGATCACACCGTAATTCAACTTATACAAAGTTCTTTTCCTTTGCTCAAAAGTGAATTCCTGTTGCATGAACTCTTCAAAATGCTGCTCTACCCACTCATATTTCTTTACATCATTGATGTAAGTATATTGGATCCCTACGCTACCCGCATACAGATCGTTAAGTTTTTGATAAATATCTTTCAGCCTGGCTTTTCCTAAACCCAGGAATTTTCCGCTGTAGAATTCTGTTTCCAGGTCCGCATCCGAAAAACCGAAATCGCTTAAGGCCAGCCTGGCATTGCGCTCTTTACGGGGACGGATCGGGTTGGTTTTGGCAATCAGATGCCCTCTTTTCCTGTAATACCTGATCAGGTCAAATACAGCTATTTCTTTAGACAGCTGATCACTGTTCAAAGTTGCGCCATCACCCATATCGGCAGCAACAGCAGCTTTAGTTCCATTTGAACCAACTTTTCCGACTGCAAAATCGAAACCTTCAAAGAATTTCTTGTACTCCGGGTCTACATTTTCCGGATTACTCAAATAGTCATTATAAAGAGACTCAATATAAGAGGGATGTGAATTGGTCACAAAAGAAAAATCTTTCATTTTTTAGATTAAAAGTATTTTTGAAAAAAACTTAAATTATTTTAAAATATCAGTCGAAAAAGGGTTTAAAATACCCGGTTTCAAAATTGACCACAAATATAAAACAAACAAAAATGAAAAGACAACTATTTGTAGGTTTTAGGCTGCTAAGCAGTATATTTTTATAATTTTTACTATTTTAATTCGTTAATCTTGTCAAAAGATTAACGGTTTGGCAACTTTGCGCATAAATTCCAATTAAATCGGCTTGCTACAATTATGGCGATTATATAGTCTGATCATTGTTCTTACAGGGACTTTACATTTTCTGGCCTCTGGTCAGCAGATCAACATGCGCAATAATCTCCGCAGCAGGTATCTCCTCCCTACAAAAGATACCCTGGTGCTGGACAGCCTGAGCATAGTGCCGGGCAGCCTGAGTATCGAAGGACTGGATACCACACTTTATTTCTTCGATCCCTTGAAGAGCCGGCTGGTATTCCTGCACCCGGAACAGATCAGGGATAGTGTAAAGATCGAATACAGGAGATTCCCTATTTCTTTTCACCAACCTTATTTCCATAAAGACCCTGCATTAATAGAAAAGAACGTGATCCTGGGCAGCAATAAAGGCTTCCAGTACAATGCCAATACCACCAACAGCCAGTTCATCGATTTCAATACCATCGACTATTCGGGTACCTATGGCAGAAGCCTGTCGGTGGGCAACAACCAGGATGTGATCCTGAACTCCCAGTTCAACCTGCAACTAAACGGCTATCTCCTGGACAGCATCAAAGTGGAAGCAGCCATTACCGATAACAACATCCCTTTTCAGCCGGAAGGCAATACCCAGCGGCTACAGGAGTTTGACCGGATCTATATCACTTTTTCCAAATACAGTCATAAACTAACGCTGGGGGATTATAATATTGAAAAACCCAATGCCTATTTCCTGAACTTCAACAAAAGGGTGCAGGGAATACAATACCAGGGCGGCTTCTGGCAGGACAAAAAAGTAAAAAACAAAGTCAGCTTCAGCGGGTCTATGGCCAAAGGGCAGTTTACCCGGAACGTATTCCAGGGCATAGAGGGCAACCAGGGACCTTATAAACTGCAAGGCGAAAACGGGGAGCAATTTTTCATTGTACTGGCCGGTAGTGAACGGGTATTTATAGATGGAGAATTGCTGCTTAGGGGAGAAGACCAGGATTACATCATCAATTACAACCTGGGTGAAGTTACGTTCATGCCCCGCCGCCTGATCACCAAGGATAAGCGGATACAGATCGATTTTGAATACCAGGCCAGGAATTACCTCAACACACTGCTGCAGTTCAATGACGAGATCAGTATCGGCAACAAATGGGAGTTCCGGTTCAACGTCTATGCCAACCAGGACTCCAAGAATGAAACCTTCAACCAATCTCTATCAGACGACCAGAAACGTTTCCTGGCCGGCATCGGCGACAATATAGACCAGGCTTTTTACAGTACAGAAAGGATAGACACTTTTGCGGCCAACAAGATTCTCTATAAAAAAATAGATACCCTGGTGAACGGTGTATTCTATCCCGGTATTTATAAATACAGCACCAATCCCGACAGTGCGATCTATAACCTGGGCTTCAGCAATGTAGGACAGGGAAAGGGCAACTACGTGATATCCGACCTTAACACCAATGGCCGCTCTTATCAATGGGTAGCACCGGTCAACGGAACACCTCAAGGTGCTTTTGAGCCCAAAGTATTGCTCATTACCCCAAAAAAACTGCAGGTATTAACGGCTGCAGGAAGGTATAAGATCGACAGCCTCAAACAAATCGATTTTGAATGGGCAGGGAGCAATTATTCCCCCAATACCTTTTCCAAAATCAATAATAATGCGCATTGGGGCAATGCCTTACGCTTCAGCTATAATGAAGCCCGGATACTCAAACGGGATACGGCCCGGAAAGTGAAAACAAAATGGATCAACAACCTTAGTTATGAATTTGTGGACAACAGGTTTGAAGCAGTAGCGCCTTACAGGAATGTAGAGTTCAACCGGGACTGGAACATATTAGGCACCACACAAAGACAAAACGAACATTTGGTGGACATCAATACCGGCCTGGTGACCGAAAAGGCAGGCAGCCTGAAGTATAAATTCACTTATTACAAGAGGAACCAGGACTACGAAGGCAGCAGACATCTCGTGGAAGGTGCCTGGACCAAAGGCTTGATCAATGCAGGCACTTACAGCAGTGCACTCTTCAGCAAGTCGGCACTGGAGAACAGTATTTTCCTGCGCCCCCAGTTTTTTATAGAGACCTATACTTCAAAAAAGAAAAGTTCGGTACTCGGATTCAAATTTGAAAAGGAATACAATGCCCTCAGAAATAATACCACGGATGAACTGACGGCCCTGGCTTATGATTTTGATGTGTCGCGCTTGTATTTCAAAACTACAGGCAATAAGCATTTATCCCTGGACCTGGCTTATAATTACCGGAGGGATTTTGCACTGAATGGTGCAGACTTTGCACTGGGCAATAGCGGCCACACTTTTGATGCGCAGGTGAATGTAACAAAATGGAAAAATCATGTCATCAACATGAATGGTTCTTACCGGATCCTGGCTGTGCATTACGATCCCTCCGGTACGTTGAAAGATGAGCATACGCTCGTAGGCCGGATCAACTATAACGGCAATGTAAAGAACGGGTTCTTCACCCCTACCCTGCTCTATGATTTCGGAACGGGGCAGGAGCAAAAAAGACAGTTCACTTTTGTGGAGGTACCGGCAGGCCAGGGCACACATATGTGGATCGACTACAACAAGGACAGCATACAGCAGGCCAATGAATTTGAAATAGCCGTCTACGCAGACCAGAAAAGGTTCATAAAGATCATCACACCGACCAATGAATATGTAAAAGTAAATTTTGCCAATCTTAACCTGAGCTTCCAGCTGATGCCGGAAAGTCTCTGGAGAGGAAAAAAAGAGGAAAAAAAGAAATGGCAGGTATTCGCCTCAAGATGGAGCGACCAGTTCAACCTGCAGGTCAATAACCGGGTGCTGAACACGGAAGGTTTAAGGGTGTTCAACCCGCTCATTACCGACTTTACCGATACGGCAGTGGTGAGCACCACCGCCACGCTGATCAATACTTTTTACTTCAACCGCAGCAGTACCAGGTGGGGACTGGACTATACCACCAGTGTTAACCGGAACCAGGCCCTGCTTACTTATGGACTGGAAACACAGATGCTCACCAGGCATAGTGAAAAGGTAAGGTGGATACTCAACAAGAACATCACGCTCACCACTACAGCCTTGCAGGGCAAGCGCTCTTTCCTCTCTCCTATTGCAGATGGCAGAACGTATGAAATCTACTCCCAGGGCCTGGAGCCTTCCGTCGTATTTATCTACGGCAGCAGGTTCCGGATGACACCGACTTATCGCTATGAGGCGCGAAAAAATGGTTCCGCTTTTGGCGGCGAGCAGGCCTTTGTGCATAACCTCAGCCTGGAGGCACGCTGGAGTGCGCTTACGGTGGGCAACCTCTTGGCCAGGGCTTCTTACAGCAAGATCGCTTATAATGGCTTACCCAACACGCCCCTGAGTTTTGTGATGCTGGAAACTTTGTCTAAAGGTAACAACTGGCTCTGGTATCTTAACTGGACTACCCGGCTCAACAAGACTATAGAGTTCTCCATAGAATATGATGGCCGTAAACCGGGCAGCCAATCGGTGATCCATACGGGCAGTATGAGTTTAAGAGCCGTGTTATAGGGAGGTATAAGACCATAAAACCTATAAGGTTTTTGAAACCTTATAGGTTTAGCGACAGCATCAGCCAGCCAAAATAAACTTAACCGGGATGGTCATCTTTACTCTTACAACATGACCGTTATGCCTTCCGGCTTTCCATTTCGGCATCGCCTGCACCACGCGCACAGCTTCTTCTGAACAGCCTCCACCTACACCCCTCACTATTTTCACATCTACAATCGATCCGTCTGTATTCACCACAAAGCTGACATGAACGGTGCCGGAAAGCTCGTCCCGACGGGCATTCAGGGGATACACCAGGTTTTCTGAAAGGTATTTTTTCAGGGCTGCTTCTCCGCCGGGGAACAGGGGCTTCTCACTGACATAAGTCCTGGGCTCATTATCTGCAGGTATATCATGGCCACTGCTATTACCTTTCTTACTTAAATGCTCTCCGGGATCTTTTGTACCGTCCTGGAGCGTATGATCCAGTGCGATGGCCGTGCCTCCATCCAGGCCAGAATTGTCTACAGGTCCGGCCAGCGCATCATCAGAAAGACGCTTCAATTGCGGCCTGTCTACCTGGTTATCTTTAACTACTTTAGTCACGGCGAATTTTTCTGTTTTGGCGGTTCTTCCGGAATGATTATGAATGACCTGTTTTTCAGGTAGCTTTTTCTTTTCCGGCAACTCTATCGTTGTGAGTACATAAGGATCTACACGAGGATGCGTCGTATTTTCCAATTCTGTTACGGCATCCTTTTTAAGCGCATTCCAGCCGACAAACAGCAGTACGAATGAGCACATCAGCAATCCGGACAGCAGCATTCTTTTGTCGTAATTTTTGCGCAGTTCATAAGCGCCATAATGTTTATTGCGGTGGGCGAAGAGTATATCTAAGTATCCTCCTTGAATTTCCTTGTTCATAATATTTCAGGTTTTATATATAAACAGGAAATCAAAAAAATTCCATAAAAATTTTTGATCCCCAAAAAAGCAAAGTGCTCGGAGATGGGCTCTGCTGCACATCACACATAAGCAAAAGCTGTTGCGGATGCGCAACAGCTTTTGCTTATGACTAAAATAATATAGCTACAAAAAGTATGCTCAATTATCCGGTGCACCGGCATCAACCCAGCTTTTGATCTTCGCAATGGAACAACTGTCCAGCTTAGGCCCGTCTTTGGGCATGACCGGCGCTCCCGGGGCATGGGTGATAGCTGCTACCAGCCTTCCACTGTTAGCGGCGGCACGCACATCGGCATATGTGGCAAAAGTATAGCGGGTAAGGCCCCTGCTATGGCAATCCAGGCACTTACTTTGAATCACCGGCACTACATCATTGAAGTAAGAAATATCCGAAATATTGCAAGCCCCTGCCGGAGGATACATATCTGCGCCATTGTCTTTTTTACAAGCATATGGCATTGTAATAATAGCAGCCGGGATCATTAGCCATGCAGTCTTCATAAGTTTTTTTCTGAACAGGGGTACGTACTGAATTATCATGAAACAGCCGCTTACTCTTTTACAAATTTCCCAGTGGCAATCACGCCTGTATGATCTGTAAGCGCTACAAAATAATTACCCGCTGCAAAGTTTTTTGTACTGAAAGATAGTTCTCCGTTATTTATGGCTGTGCCTGTATAAACAATACTGCCTTTCACATCATATACCTTTATAAACTGCTGATGTTTCAGCTGCTGCTGATCTCCGAATGTCACATGCACTATGTTTTTTGAGGGATTAGGAAACAACTGCATCGAAAGCTTCTCTTTGGTCTTATCCGTTACACTCAGGGCATTTTGCAGGTTATAGGCCCACATATTCTGAAAATAAACTTCAGGTCCATCCGGCCGGTGCACTCCTCCAAAAAGATAGAGTGTACCATTGATAATAAAAGAGCCGGGAGCCCATAAGCTGCCTCCGGGATGAGGTTCCAGGGTTTGCCAGGTATTGGCAGCCGGGTCATATCTCCAGAAGATAGAGGGTGTAGAGGGCATATGATGATCTCCTTCTCCGCTTAAAACAAATCCGTAACCATTATAGTCAAACTGGGTTCCTGCAATTCTTGCACCTGGAGCATCTGCCATCCTGGCCCAGCTATTGTCGGCAGGATTGTACCGGTAAAAGTCAGCAGTAGCCATGGATGCACCATCATCATGGCCCAGGCCGCTATAGCTGTAAGTTCCTATAGAAAACTGGAAAGGATGGTGTCTTCTCGTACCCGGAAAATCTGCCTTAGCTGTCCAGGTATTCGTAGCTATATTATACTCCCACCAATCTTTTAGATTATTGGTCAGGTTATTCCCTTCACCTACATATAATTTACCATTTTCTTTATTGATTGTAAACGAAGGGTGTTGTCTTCCTGAACAAGGACAGCTGGCCAGCTGCTCCCAATTACCGGTTACCGGATCATACCGCCACAGATCATTCAATAATCCGGTATCGTTAGACCCAAAACCCAGATAGGCTTTCCCCTGATAAACATCTCCGATAGAATAAGTACGTTCAGCCCCGGGAAAGTCGGGTAAACGCTCCCAGGAGTCTGCAGCAGGGTTATATTTAAAGAAATCTTTTGTGCTTTCATCCGTTTCTGTAGCCCCTGTAGCAGAATAGCCGAAGCCTCCCAAAGCCCAGCTAACCGGGTGATTGCGGGCATTACCACTTGGCAATCCTGTCTTGTTGACCCAGGTCTGTGCACATAAAGTTTGAGACAACAATAAAGTTGCCGAAAAAAGAAAAAAAATCTTTTTCATATTAGAATGTAGTTTAATTGGTTTTTCCTTAATCCAGGTTCATAAGTTGCCAGAGTTTAAGGAAGAATAATTGATTAATTAAATGAAGGTTGAAAAACGAATGTACGCAATTCATATAAATTTTCCTAATACAAAAAAAACTATAATTTTAAATGGTCAACACGCATTTGCCTTTACACCTCCTTAAAGAAGCATCCGGAACGATTTAATCAATAGCCCGAAAACAAAAAAAGGTCGCAAAATTTGCGACCTTTTCGTAGTTCAACCTGGATTCGAACCAAGACAAACAGAACCAAAAACTGTTGTGCTACCATTACACCATTGAACTATCCGTTCCCTTTTGGGATTGCAAAAATAATCAAAAAATCTATGTTGCAAAATTTTTTTTATTTTTTTCTCAATCACCTTAAAAAGCAGGTACAAAAGCATCGTACAGCTATAAGATTAAAAACAAAAAAGAGAACGCTTATTGCGCTCTCTTTCGTAGTTCAACCTGGATTCGAACCAAGACAAACAGAACCAAAAACTGTTGTGCTACCATTACACCATTGAACTATTCCTCTAAGGGTTGCAAATGTAATAAGCATTTGTATTATTTCAAAAATCTGCTACATATTTTAAATTCAGACATGGTTTAGATTATATATATCAGCCAAAAATTCCGGTAGTATCAAAAACTTTCTTTTGAATTAAATGTTAAAATTTAGTGCTGTATGAAAAATTTAAAATCCTGTATGCTAACATTTTACGTTATAATTAAGCCTTTCCACACTTCAACACGAAGTAAATTGTTAAAAAAAAATTTCGTATAATAATAATTTAGCTTTAACATTGTCTCTTTATTTAACACTTATTAAAATTAAAAACACATGAAAAAATTTACGAAAAACCTGACCCTGTCCGGCCTGACCATTCTTGCAGCAAGCTCTGCCTTTGCCCAAAAAAGCTGCGATCTAGCATTAACGCTTATTTCACCTGCTGCAGCTACCGTTTATAATTTCAACGATAATATAAATATAAAATTTGATATTAAGAATAACGGACCAGCTGCTATAGCAGCTAATGATACTATATTCTACCTGCTTCCTTTTGGAGGTACTCAATCAAATCCCGGAACTATTCAGTCTCTAACCGGAGTTGCTGTTGCGAGCGGAGGCACTACAACAGTAGACCTGGGTCCTGTAATCCAAAATATAAATGCAACCGGCACCGACCAGACTGTAGATTTTTGTATTAAATTACTGGCTCAGAACACGGTTGGAGTTAATGGCCAGCCTGCAACTACCACTTATACGGATGCTGTAGCCGGCAATGACCAAGACTGTAGCAGTATTACATTGAAAACAAAACCAACCAGTATTTTTGATGTAAAAGGAACGAAGGAAACGTTAAGCCTCTTCCCTAACCCTGCAACCAGCCAGGTGAGCTTTAACCTTGCTCTTGAGCAGGCAGAAGCGGTAAGTGCTGTGGTAAGAGACCTTACCGGCCGTGAAGTAATGAGCAAAGATTTTGGTAAAGTACAAACAGGCATAACGTCTTCTGTGCTCGAATTAAATATTGCTAATCTGAACAACGGCATTTATGTAGTTGAGGTGATCGCAGGCGATAAAAAATTCATTGGAAAAATTACCAAGAAAGACTAATACAAGCAGCCTCAACAGGATGCTGTACGAGTAGTTCAGTAATTATATTCTTAAATAAAAATAAGCAGGCATTTCAGCCTGCTTATTTTTTTGCTGCTCCTTCCTGTAAGGAAAACAATTATTGTAATTGATCCATTTCAGGAAAATATACAGCTAATGAGCCATTATAACGAAACAGCCGGAAAGGCAAAAAAATATACTCAAGGGCCTTAAATAACAAATGCCCGTTAAAAAACGGGCATTTGTTATTTCCTGTAGTTCAACCTGGATTCGAACCAAGACAAACAGAACCAAAAACTGTTGTGCTACCATTACACCATTGAACTATCCGCCCTTAAGGGGACTGCAAAGTTAATATTTTTTCTGAAAAGCCAAAAATATTTTAGTTCAGAAAAAAATATTTTTTATCACCATACAAACTTATAAAGTATGAAGAGCAGGCCCATAATACCGGTAGCAATGATCACCCCTTTAGTGCTTTGGTAAGCTTTCCTGTTCAGGAAAAAATAAAAAGGTGCCAGGTTGCAGATCATGGCCAGGCTGATGTTCTTTGCCGCATAAGCCGGTGTCGGCTCCATACGGGTAAACATTTTTACATAAAAATCAAACCCACGGCTTTGATAAATAATGAAATACACAACCGTCAGGCCAATGATACCGAATACCAGGCCGGACAAGAGTCCGAGCATAGCATTATCCATAGGCTTACGTTTTTTCCGCTGCACCTGTACGCCAGGTGGTATTCTTTGCTGCATATTAAAAATTGCTTAAACTTATTTACGTTTCATATATCGTTCAATTTCCTGAACGGTCATAGGTATCCCTTTGAACAAATCAATGTTCCCGTTTTTGGTGAGCCAGTAGTTATTTTCGATCCGTACACCGACCTGTTCTTCTTCAATATAAATACCCGGCTCTATAGTGAACAACATTCCTTCTTTCACCGGCTCGTTCCTTGTACCCAGATCATGTACATCCAGACCTAAATGGTGGCCGATGCCATGATAGAAATATTTTCTATAGGCAGGATTTTCCGGGTCCTGGTTTTTAATATCTGCTTTTGAGATCAGGCCGATTTTCATCAATTGTTTTTCCATTTCCAGGTTCACTTTATTGATATAGTCGGCATAGTTTATCTTCGGCTTCAGGATAGAAGCGCAATAAAGGTGCACATTAAGACAGGCATTATAGATCTCGGCCTGGCGCTTGGAAAACTTGCCGTTTACAGGGATAGTACGGGAAAGATCTGCACAATAGTTACCATATTCCGCACCGAAGTCCATAAGGATTAATTCACCGTCTTTACACTCCTGGTTATTATCCACATAGTGCAATGTCCTCGCCCTGTCGCCGCTGGCCAGGATGCAGCCATAAGCATGACGGGTAGCCCGGTTGCTCAAAAATTCATGTGTAATTTCTGCTTCCAGTTCATACTCCATGATACCGGGCCTGATCACACGCATGACCCTCAGGAATGCCTGGTGGGTAATATCAACTGCTTTTTGTGTAATATCGATCTCCTCACGGGTCTTGATCGCCCTGAGCTCTTTCATGATCACTGCCGCACGCTCATATTTATGCAAAGGATAGCGTTTCATGATCTTGTCTACAAACAAAAGATCGGTACGCAGCACATCTCCTCTCCGGTCATTTTCATTGGTATCGAGGTACACATACTCTGCATGATGCATCCACACCTGCAGCATAGCATCAATGCTGTCTACATATTGTACATTTTGAATACCGGAAATCGCTGTTGCTTCGTCTTTACGCAGCAGGTGACCATTCCATTTTTCTAATAATTCATCCGGCCTTTGTACCACCAATACTTCACGTGCCGACTGGTCCTTATTGTCCGGGTATAAGATCACCATAGTCTGCTCCTGCACAATGCCTGAAAGCCAGGTTACATTTGAGTTTGCTTTATAAGCATACACCGCATCTCCGTTCTCTGCAACCACCGGGCTGGCATTGAAGATGGCAATACTATTCGGCTTCATGGCTTTTATAAAGCGTTCCCTGTTTTTCTGATATAGCTTCTGATCGATTGGTAAATATTTCATTGTAATCTTATTATTTGATTTTAATGGACGTAAAGGTAGGGATAATTTGCTTAGATCGCAGGGATAAATGGTGCCGATGAATACCTTTTCCACCTGTATCCATAATGCTTCACCTTAGACTTCTTCTTTGAGCCTGATGGCTAATATTTCACCTGTGGCACAGAGCACTCCGCGGGCGCTCAGGCTCATATCAACCCAGATCTTCCTGCCATCAATATGTTTTAATTGCCCTGTTAATTCCAGGTCAACGCCCATAGGTACCGGTGCTTTAAAATCCACTTTCAGAGATGCGGTAACGCACCTTACCGGTATCACGGCCTGGTCCAGTGTAATGCCTTCTGCCTGGCAAGCAAAGGCTGCTGCAGAACCGGTGCCATGGCAATCCAGCATGGAGGCGATCAATCCGCCATAGACAGAGCCGGGAAGTGCCGTATATTTTTCGTCCGGGAGGAAGTGCGCAATGGTGGTATCCCCTTCCAGGTAAGTTTTTAACTGGTGACCGGCAGGATTATTTTTCCCGCAACCATAACAATGGGCCAGACTTTCCGGGTATAGGTCCTGGATGGCTTTTTTCATATCTAAACTATTTTACGCCACAATATTCGCATGAAAAGAGCTAAAAACAAAGACAGTGCAGGGAATAATTTATTGCCCAAATGATCAGCCGGGTTTAAAAATTAGGGAATTCCAGTATTGTTTAATCTATAAAATAGTTGGAAATTTGCAGTTCAGTAAATTATGATTCAACACATATTTACCGACTAAATACCACAACCCTTTGAAAGACAAGCCCTAGTATGAAATGAACCATCTACCTTCAGGTGGTTCTTTTTGGGGTGTTTTCCTTTTTTACGCTGCACGGTATTAAATTCAGGAAATCCCCCAAAGCGGATAGTATCATTATAAGTTTAACTTAAGTGTTCTTTTCGAATAAAAACATACCCGGCGAGCCGGTGAAAGTCTGGCACTAATCTATATAACAACAAATAACAAGCAAAGTATACTTTAGCAAGAGTTCGAATGCTGCGACCGGGTAACAATATTAAAAGACAAAGCCATCCTTCAGGATGGCTTTGTCTTTTATAGCCTTGCTGCACGCTTTATCTTAAAGTGTGCAGCAAGAAATATTATAGCAGGATATACAATACACTATACCTACACTGCAGCGCGCTGCACTATACGGCATCCCGGGCACACTCCCTGAATTCACAGGAGTTTCACATCGGCTTAAACATCGCCTGGGCATCCGCCTCAACAGAAGAAGCTCCCCACACTTTAATCACAGATTCTGCTTTGCGGAGGTTATGTGCTGCCTGTGGCTTGAGTGAATTATCGCTAAGACCAAATAAAACCACTGCTTTTTTAAGGTCATTCACACCACTCATGTACAAGGTTTTATCATTGATTGTTTCCCCCAGCTTACATTTGGCAATCCCCCTGTTGTTCAGTGAAGTATGCAACGTTAGGTTGTCCTCGTAGCTGTCCATTTCACTAATGCTTATTTCAATCAGTTCATCAAATATTTTAATTGACTCCTCATGCCTGCCTTCATCCAGTAAGCTTTTACCTTTTATAAATTCTTGTTTAATTCTATCATTTGCTACCATTTCCATACTTGAAAAAATTTAATACCCAAATATCCAAACTTAAAATGTATCATACAATACGTGAATTCCCGTATTTTTCGTGATTTTGGCCTATTTCAAAAAAAAATTTGTCACTATTTGGTGACAAATTATCTTAATTTAATAATTGATGGGGTATTTAAGGGCAGAAAAGATCGTTTTATTTTGGAGGCAACTGAAATTCTTTCAACAAGTCCAGGCTATATTGTTTCTTTCCGCTTTTATTCACAAACTCCATTTTTTGCGTTTGTTCATTCACATATAAATAGCCGCCGCTATCCCTGCCGGAAAGTACCAGGTACTGCTGCACGGGGGAATCCCTGGCCTGGATTACCTTCAACGCAACATCTTTATTGAACTTGGTAGAATCTTCGCAGAAATTACAAAAATAGCTGGTGTCTTTATCTTCAAAGATGATCTTATGCAGTTTATTACCTTCATCGAAGGCGGCATACTGCACTTTATATTTTTCATCCATCTGCTGCACCAGTGCATTTTTATCTTCCGGCACTTCTGCCGGCTGATCTTTACAGGCTCCTAACAGTAAAAACAGGGGTAATATTATAATTATCGACCTCATAGTATTAATCATAGCTCTAAGTATGTAAAGATAAGCAGATTACATAAAAGGCATTGTTATAATCGGCATTATTGCAACAGGCTTAGCTATTCAAATTTGGATTGCTTATTGATTTTCCTGCAATTTGAGGCTGTACAGGCGCTTTCCTTCGGCATCAATGCATTCAAACTTAAGGCTCAATTCATTGATATAGATAAATTTCCCACTGTCGGTACCCGAAATGATCGTGTATTTACGAACATCATATTCTGTAACCTCATCCAGTACCAGTTTGGCGTTCTTATTCAATTTTTCTTCGCCTTCGTAGTAAGAATTTAAATAAACACTATCCTTAGCATCAGAAAAGATGACTTTATAATTTTTGCTTTCAGGGTCAAATGCGGAGTACAGCACTTTAAAGGCCTCCGCTTCGGCCTGCTTACTGCCTGTTGCTTTTGTTTCCTGTGAAACCTTATCGCCCGAGCAGGAGCCCAAGAGCAGGCCCGCCATCGTCATACAGATCAAATATTGCTTCATTAAATATGATACTTCTTTTTATCTCTTTATCTTTTAAAATTACTTTTCGGCGGGACAGATCACCTCCAACAGTTGTTCTTTAGTATTCACCTTGTATAAGGCATTCCCTTCATTCACTTCTGCTTTAAAATCCATTGTCTGATAGGTATCGCCCTGGCTGCTGATATATTTTACGGGTTTACCCTTATCGAGATAGATCCTTAACTCCGCCTCTACGGCTTCGGCCCCGGTTGTCGGGGGATAGTAGACTTGTTTTCGATAAATAAAGAACAATGTCCCGGCTTTATAATAGTATTCCGTCAGTTCCTCCGTTGCATCCCCGGCCAGCCAGCGTTCGATCTTCTCCGGGCGGCTGCCAGTTGCATTATAAATAGTGGCGCTGGCCGTAGTACCGCAGTCCTGGGCCATGGTGCCCTCTTCTATTTTAAGGATTTTGAGGTTCAGCTTTTTTTCATTGATCGCGGCATAGTCGGCTTTTACCTGCTGCACCACTTTTTCAATGGCTTCTTCTTTTGCTGTTTGCTCCTGTCCGGCCATGAGGGTTCCGGGATAAGTATGAGTATCATTACCGGCCAGTACCTGGCTGCTGAGGCTACAAAGTAGCGCAAGACTTAATAACAATCGCATAATCTTTTATTTTGTAGATAAATTTCTGATTAAAAACTGAGAATTGCTAGTGTTCTAACATAATTTTCAGAAATGTTAGTTTTTGCATTTGATTGTGTTTGTGTACTTACAGCACAGGAAGAATTCGATAAACCTTATGCCTCTGAATTGCATATCCGGAACAGCTAATAAAAGGATTTTAGATCCCGGGTTATTGATTGTTCGACATACGCTTCGCTAACCTATCGAACAGCACGATTTATTTTATAAAATAATACCAATAAATACATTTTAAATTCAATCATTTCAATCTAATAAGAACATCATCGACATGATCTTCTATTCTACCTCAAGTGTTTCCTCTAAAGATACTGGATCAGCCTCCTCCTGGTACTCCATCCATTCTTTTTCTAATTCTTTGTTGTTTTTCATGGCATCTTCAATTGCCAGACTTTCTTTGTACTGCTTGGCCTCGGCTGACATAGTCCATTTGGCTTCAATCCCCAGTTGCTCTACTGCATACTTAATATTCAGCAAGCCGATTTTGAAAAACTCTTTTCGAGGATTGATTTTGTTTAATTGTAGTTTCAGGAATTTTCTGTGTAACTCTCTTTCCAATTGAGGCGCATTCTCACTATAGATCATTGCGTGTACATCAAACTCGAAAGGTACACTCGCATCGCCAAGTTCTCTAACCCTGTCAAGCGGCTCTAAACGTCGTGTCATGCCTATTTTAAATACATCTTCTCCAAAAGAACCTACATTTGATATGATATATACATTGCCCGCTTTCGTTTGTTGCGCCATAGATATGGCTCGTTGGTTTTTTTCTTCTGCGGCGTACAGTCTAGACTCCAATTCGCTCAGCCTTTCCATTTGTGCGGCACGTTCAGCTTCACTTGCCTTTGACACTTCTTTCTGCGCTTTTTCGATCAGTTTCTTAAGCAGTTGTTCTTCTTTCTCAGCGTCTCTCATAGCTTTTTCAAATTCTCTTCTCGCTTTCTCCTCTTCTCTAATCTGTTCTCTGATTATTCGCTGCTCTTCTTTCTCCTGCCACTTGAGTTCTTGAACAATGACTGCCCAATGCAATTCTTCAATTCTTGCCAAAAGATACTCTTCAAGAATTCTGGCATCCCGGAAAGCCTTACCATTATTATTAACCAGATAAAATGAATCCTGGATTTTTTGTTCCAATATACCAAAGTTGTCTTTCTTGACTTTGGACAAAATAGAATCTACTTTACCATTGAATGCATCCAGTACAAAATTGATCGCCGTAGTCTTACGGATTTGTTCAACATATTCGCAAACGGCTGCATTTCCAGTCAAGACAAGTGTATTACTTCTTTCCCTTGCTATTTTTAGTTTTCGGCCTGCTTCTTCATGTCCAAACTCTTCGGCCAGGTCATCAATCAGACTAAAGGTAGGTTTTAAATATTCGTCTCCATATCCCTTAATAGTGTTCTTCATGGCAATAACTATACGCTCATATTCTTCCGCATTCTTCATTGCTGTATATGCACTGCCAGCAATTTCTTCTGCTTTCAGTTCAGCATCTTTTATTATTTTAGAAGAATGGTCAAATGCTTTTGTAAGTTCCGACTGGGCATTGTCTAAAAGATTCTGAGCTTTAATTTGAGCATTAAATAAAGTATCTTTTGCTTTACTTTTTAACTCGTTGATTTCTATGGCTGCTTGGAGTTTCTCCTCATTCGACTGTTTTGCCAGGTCTGTTGATGTATTTTTTGCCTGAGCTATTATTGCAGCTGCATCTTCTTTAGCTTTCTCCTTAATATTATTTGCTTCTTTTTCAACATCAATAATTGCTTCGTATTTTATTAAAGCATCCACTTTCTCACTTAAACGGTTATTAGTTACATATAGCCGAGTATTGTCGTTTTTAGCATCAATATGTTTTTTTATTTCTATTTCATTTTCTTTCTTAAGTTTTCTTAGCTTGACAACAAGCCATATAATGAAAAGAACTGAAATTGTAAATAATGCGCTACCCATGTTATAAATTTTAAATTACTTAGCAATATAATCTATTAGCTACTACTGCACAAAATATAGGAGCCATTTAAAATTTTTGGAGCATCCATTATCGTGCATGATGTTTAGAAAGTCTGAACAGAAAGAATTCGATAAACTTTACACCTGTGAATTGCATATCCGGAACAGCTAATAAAAGGATTTTAAATCCCGGGTTATTGATTGTTCGACATACGCTTCGCTAACCTATCGAACAGCACGGAAACAAATATCCAAAGTACTTTAATAAAACGCGCTTCGCGAGTTTCTGAGTGCAACATCGCCATTTAGCCTATTTATAGCAAAATATTAAGGAAATTCTCACTGCCATTAAACACTTTACTGGTTATAATGCATTAATTTACAGTCCTAAAATAGCATTTTATCCTACGATATTATTTGCTACAGACCCTTTAGTATATAACATGAAAGATATTTCAGCATTCGAAAAGGAATATCAGGAACGATTACGCCCCTCAAAAATTAAAGCATTATTAAATTGCCTGATAGAATCCGGAAAAACAAAAGAACAGTCCGGGCATATAGCCAAAGCTACTGTTGATTATGAAAATTGCATCAACTCTGCGCTACTGGTTAAAGATTTGCAGCATATAGCCCTGCCTATATTACAAAAAGCTGCAAACAGGCTGCTTTATATTTATCGCAAAAAGGAAGATATTAAAAACAAGTTCAGAATTCTTACCCTGATCATTGAAGTGATTAGCAAATTTAATAATGAGAGTTACCAAAATGCATTAGTAAAATATCCTGAACACAGGGACCTGATCAAAGAATCTATAGAACAACACAGGGGTCTGTATGTAGACAAAAAATTGATTATGCAGCACATCAGGCTCAATAAATATATCTCAAAGCTTGAAGGCCTCAAGAACAATCCATAAACACTAAAATCTCTGGCGGTAAAACAGGTGTTCGTCCAACAGGTCATTGATTTCTTCAATACTTTGTTGTACTTTATAAATCCCGCAAACTGTATGAATATGGGATTTAACCTTATCAATACTCTTAAGCGCTACATCTTCCACTGAAACGATGTACTGGGTACTTATGTAAACCGAAGTATCATCTGCTAAGTTCACTTTTATAAATTTATCCATACACTAAATATATGCATAAAAAACCAGATAAGTATATTGTTTAAATATCTGCCATTAGTAGCCTCTTCTCCTCCTCCTGCTTAGCTGTATCGATATTTTCGCGATGCTTCCTGTACAAACTGCACTTATCCCATTAATTGTGAATTTGGCTTTATTTTAAGCTTAAAAACTCCTATAACATTTGTAGCACAGACACGATTAAATAAAAATAGAATTAAGACAAGCTTAAACACATATTTACCGGGCATAAAAAAGCCGCTTAAATTGCTTTAAGCGGCTTATCTCGGGGGAGGCTAATGGGTCTCGAACCCACGACCTTCGGAACCACAAACCGACGCTCTAACCTACTGAGCTATAGCCTCCGTGTCGATTGGATTGCAAAGATAAGATAATAATTTTTCCTGCCAAATATTTTTTAATAATTTCTTAAACATGTATTTCTAATCCCTCGAAACTCGCTACTGTATTGGGAAACACGCGTTTTGCCTCTGCTTCAAAAGCCTCTATTTCTTTGTACCGGCTGGAGTAGTGGCCCAACATTAATCGCTTCGCATCGGCAGCCTGTGCCAACTCCGCAGCCTGCACAGCAGTAGTATGATACCTCAATATCGCCAGGTCTACATCGGCATCCAGGTAAGTGGATTCATGATAGATAAGATCGGCACCTCTGACATCTTCCACAAAGGACAAGGTATAACGTGTATCGGCACAGTAAGCGTACACTTTATCTCCCGGTCCAGGCAAGGTTACCGATTCATTGGGAATTAAAGTACCGTCTTTCTGCTCGTAATCATCTCCGGCCTGTAATCGCTTATAGAAATACTGTGGTATCTCGTATTTCCTGCAGGCTTCAATATCCAGTTTACGGGCTTTGGCCTTTTCGGTAATTACAAATCCATGTGTGGCAATCCGGTGCTCAACCGGGAAACAACTAATCTTGAATACGTTATTATCCACCAGTATGGTCCTTGCCCCGGCATCACTGATCGTATGAAAATGAAGCTCGTAAGGCAAATGAGCGCTGGAGGCATCCAGTTGTGCCTGGATAATTGCCGGTAATAATTCGGGACAATAGATATGTAAGGGATCGGTCCTTCCCAGTAAGCCGAAGCTATTGATCAGACCGATCAAGCCAAAATAATGATCTCCATGCAGGTGAGAAATAAGGATATAGCGTATTTTACTGCGCTTGATCCCGTATTTGATCATTTGCATCTGGGTACCTTCTCCGCAGTCTATGAGGAGTAAAAGGTCCTTTATCTCTACAATCTGGGCGCTGGGATTGCGGCCATGCGCCGGGATGGCAGAGTTATTTCCAAGAATAGTGATTTTCAAGATTTCGAAGATTACATTTCGTTCAACAATCCACGCGCCATCTTCTCATCATTATTCACCAAAGTGATCGCTTCTTCCATTGTATTGGCCAGCTGAAGACTTAAGTGAAGACGTTCCTGCTTTATTTTTTGTAAAACAAGTTCTTGAACATTGGTAAACACCAGATTTCCTTCTGTTGCTTCCACAGCTTCCTGGATACACAAAAGAGGATGTACACTGTCATTAACCATTTGTTGAACAACTCCTAGATCTATAATGAAATTCTGATTTGCGTTAGCTTCCAATCCCTCTTTAATCTTGGCAAATAATGCCTCTGCAAATTCCTTATCCATTACGTCTACTTCCGGAGCTATTATGGTATAATTCGGCTCTAATTCAATCGCAAATTTCATGTCTGTTCAGTTTAAGGTTCTAAAATGGTCTACTGGTTTCCTCAAACACCCTTCTTTTAATCCGGATGTATGGCTCCATCAGCATTAATTATCTATATAGACGTAAAAATAACCAATATGGTTTATTGTTTCACAAATTTTATTGATCTTTTACTGCCTCCATATTTCAAAATACAATAATATACTCCGGCCGGCAAAGCTGAAACATCAACAGCAGCGCCACTTTCCGCATTTCCGCGTTTAACGGTGCTTCCATTAATATTAACTATTTGATAGTAAAATGCCGGTAGCTTATCTGCATGAATCACCATAGTATTCTTTACAGGATTGGGACTCAGCGTAATATAATGATCATTATCTGCAGGTTTGATCGCATTTGGTGTAGCATTCAATACGGCCACACCGGTGAGGTCAAAACCTCCGGAAGCAAAGACGGTAGCATAAGGATCGTTGATCATCCTGCCCAAAGCATCTTTACTACCTATTGCCGTGTCCAGGCTGCCAATAACATCCACAATGCGCACGTGTGTGATATTATTGATATCGACTGCTGTGCTATCGCTTAATTCTTCCAGGTCAAAGGGCGTACCATAACCATGAATATACCTGCCGGCAAGATTGACATAGTCTTGTCCTTTCACATAAGTAAAGTTAGTTACCTGAGCCGTGTCCTGGCCATTGTAATAGGCCGGGAAGCGCACATAATTAACGCCATCAGAACTTACTTCTACAAAAGCCAGTTCCAGGAAAGCCAGGCCACTGTCTGTAGGATGCAGGAAACCGTTTTCAAAAACAGCAAAGTCCGGACCTGCCATATTCTTTATAGGCTGGGCAAAGGTCAGCACGGCTACCCCACTGTCGCCCAGGCTCACGATATTAGGTGTGGTACTGGACAAAGGACCGGTAGCATTCTGATCGGCACCTGCAGAAGCATAGCCCTGGCCTTTGTCGGCAATATCTATCCATCCTCTTTCTACAACACAGGTTGCTGCCCACTGAGAGATCCTTGCATCATCGGCCTTTATGGCCGCAGTATCTATATTATGTTGTGCAGAAGCGCCATAAGCAACAGAAAGCATCAAAAGGGCAGACAATATTTTGTACATCATTTAATTTATTTGAGTTTATTGAAAAATCTTTTGGTCAAAGATAAAGATGAAAACGTTAACCCGATAATGAAACCTAACCAGATACCGGAAGCTTTCATATCAAAAGCTACGGCCAGCCAGTAACCCAGCGGCAAACCAAGTACCCAATAGGCCACGAAGATGAGCAATGTAGGGGTTTTCACGTCCTTGATCCCTCTTAGAATCCCGGCGCTTACGGCCTGCGTGGCATCGGATATCTGGAAGAGACCTGCAAGGAGGAGCAAAGAAGAGGCTAAACCGATCACGGCACTATTACCGGTACCGGAACCATCGTCTTCTAAGAACAAAAGCGGCAAGGTTCCTTTCAGGGCGATAAAGAATAAGGCGCAGAAGATCCCATAGCCCAGCGACATCAATAAGGTGCTCTTACCGATATTACCGATCCGGATCTTATCTGATTGCCCGAATGCATTGCTGGTTCTTATGGAGCCTGCCTGGCTCAATCCCATAGACACCATAAAGGTGAAGGAGGCGCATTGCAGGGCGATCTGGTGCGCAGCCAGCTGCATAGCACCAAAACTACCTACAATGATGGCGGAAACGGCAAACACTCCGGCTTCCATACCCACCTGCAAACTACTGGGCACGCCAATATTCAGCAGCTCTTTGATGCTCTTTTTCTTTAACTGCCATTGTTCTTTTCTCAATGACATATACGGCTTGTAGATCCTGTGGGTAAAGATGATATAGGCCAGGATCAGGAATATGACCGTACGGGTAATGAGTGTACCATAAGCCGCCCCCACCATTTCCAGCCTGGGAAAGCCCCAATTACCGAATATGATGAGCCAGTTGATAAATACATTCAAAGGCAAAGACAGTACTGATAAAACCATAGCGGTACGGGTATATTCCAGGCCATCGGTAAATTGTTTTAAGGTCATGAACAATAGCATAGGAATTATGGAGATGCCCATTACTCTTAAGAAAGGCTGTGCCAGTTGCGCCACCTCTTCGTCCTGGCCTAAATGAAACAGGATATTTTGTCCCAGTTCCAGTCCGACTGAGATCAATACTGCGGCTACGGCACACAACCAAAAGCCGTTATAAAAATAATGAGATATAGCGCCGTCATCTCCTTTACCCTTAGCCATAGACACCAGTTGAGATACAGACATGGTAATACCGATACCCAATACAAAAGGGATATTGATCACACTCAATGCCAATGCAGCGGCAGCTACCTGCTTGTAACTGTCACCGCCCAATGCGCCGATCATTGCAGTATCTATAATGTGCAATAACATCTGCGCCAATTCGCCAAAGATCAATGGCAAAGCTAATTTTATAGTCTTTCCGGACTCTATTTTAAGGGACATAAAACTTGTTTATTCTATACACTTACTATTTATACAAGCACCAAAAAAGGCTATACGATACTACCCGTATAACCTTTTCTGTATGCTTCCCAGGCACACTATATTAATTCTAGTGTCCTAAGATATAAGAGAAAATCAGGGGTGCAACAATCGTGGCATCACTTTCTACAATATATTTCGGAGTGTTAATGTCTAACTTACCCCAGGTAATTTTTTCGTTCGGTACGGCTCCGGAATAGGAACCATAGGAAGTCGTGGAATCAGAGATCTGGCAGAAATAAGACCAGAAAGGAACATCATGCCATTCTAAATCCTGGTACATCATCGGTACTACACAAATCGGGAAGTCGCCTGCAATACCACCACCTATCTGGAAGAACCCGACTCCTTTACCACCGGAGTTGGCACGATACCACTCGGTCAGGTAGATCATATAGTCGATACCGCCTTTCACGGTGCTTACCTGCAACTCGCCTTTGATGCAGTAGCTGGCAAAGATGTTACCGGTCGTGCTGTCTTCCCAACCCGGGCAAACAATAGGCAGGTTCTTCTCTGCTGCTGCCACGATCCATGAATCTTTAGGATCGATCTCATAGTATTGCTCCAGTACGCCACTCTTCACCACCTGGTATAAAAATTCGTGTGGGAAATAGCGCTCACCTTTAGCTTCAGCATCTTTCCATACCTTCTCCAGGTGTGACTGTAAACGACGGAAGGCTTCTTCTTCAGGAATACAAGTATCGGTTACACGGTTGTAATGGTTTTCCAGAAGGTCCCATTCATCCTGTGGAGTCAGGTCACGATAGTTAGGTACACGTTTATAATGAGAGTGAGCCACCAGGTTCATCACATCTTCTTCCAGGTTAGCGCCTGTGCAGGAGATGATTGCCACTTTATCCTGGCGGATCATTTCTGCCAGAGAAATGCCCAATTCAGCAGTACTCATGGCACCGGCCAGGGAAATCAGCATTTTACCGCCTTCATTCAAATGTGCTTCATAACCTTTGGCTGCATCTACTAAAGCTGCTGCATTGAAGTGCCTGTAGTGATGTTCTATAAACTGGGAGATCGGACCTTTACTCATTGTATAATTCTTTATTTTATTATCTGTTTTTCAAATATCCCGGCAAAATTAAGCCAAATAAATCAAACGATATTTTACAAATGATAAATTCTCATTAAGAAAACAGACTTTCCGGATCTTGCCTGAATATGCCCGGGCGGTGTATATTGCTTAGCAATATCCTTTCTTTATTTTCCCTTTGTATTTCATTTAAATTGGTACTTTTGACAGATTGTTGACAATAAAAAACACGTTTATATGTCGGTACATAGTGAAATAAAAAGAGTGACCACGCATAGTCTTCAAAAGATGAAACAGACTGGCGAGAAGATATCGATGATTACAGCCTATGACTATGCCTTTTCCGGCATTTTTGATGAAGCGGGTATAGATGTTATCCTGGTGGGCGATTCTGCTTCTAATACCATGATGGGTTATGAGACCACGCTTCCCATCACCTTAGACCAGATGATCTTCATGGCCGGCTCTGTAGTACGTGGTGCTAAAAGGGCCTTTGTTGTATGTGATCTGCCCTTCGGCTCTTACCAGGGCGACAGCAAAGAGGCGTTGAAGTCTTCTATACGTATCATGAAAGAATCAGGAGCACATGCGGTAAAGCTTGAAGGGGGTAAAGAAATCTGTGAATCGATTACCCGTATTGTTTCTTCGGGCATACCGGTAATGGGCCACCTGGGCTTAACGCCGCAATCTATTTATAAGTTCGGCACCTATACGGTACGTGCCAAAGAAGATGCTGAAGCAGAAGAATTGATCCGGAATGCACATATGGTGCAGGAAGCCGGTGCTTTTGCGCTGGTGCTGGAAAAGATCCCGGCAAGCCTGGGTAAGCGTGTATCTGAGGAATTAGAGATCCCTGTGATCGGCATTGGTGCGGGTATGCATGTGGACGGACAGGTACTGGTGATGCACGACCTCCTGGGTATTACCAAAGATTTCTCTCCGCGCTTCCTGAGGAGATATGCTAATTTAAGGGACGACATCCGTACGGCAGCTGCCAATTATATAGCTGATGTAAGAAGTAAAGATTTCCCCAACGAAAAAGAACAATATTAAATTTAAGGTCCGGCGTAGCCAATAAATCTTGATGCGCCGGACTTATCTATAGCAATATTCTGATGGTTAATACACTCGCCTACTTATCTCTTTCTGAACAACTCAAGAATCAAAATGTAACACTGGTAGCTGTTTCAAAACTGAAACCGGCTGCTGATATAAAGACCCTGTATGATTTGGGACAAAGAGATTTCGGGGAAAATTATGTACAGGAATTACTGGAGAAAACAGGAGCGCTGCCTGAGGATATCCGCTGGCATTTTATCGGGCACCTCCAATCCAATAAAGTAAAATACATTGCACCATTTGTACACCTGATCCATGGAGTGGATAGCTTAAAACTGCTGCTGGAGATCAATAAACAGGGCAAAAAATCAGGCCGGGTGATTGATTGTCTCCTGCAGGTACATATCGCTACGGAAGAGACCAAATTCGGTTTCGACAATACAGAATTATTCCAGTTTGGCGCTTATTATGAAACCAACAAAGCTGAACTCGCTCATGTGCGCATCCGCGGCATGATGGGCATGGCCAGCTTTTCAGAAGATGAAAGCCAGGTGCGAAAAGAATTCAATGCACTGAAACAGACTTTCGAAGTGCACAAATCAGGTACTTTTCTTTTCGAGCAAAGTTTCGATACATTATCTATGGGCATGAGCGGTGATTACGAAATGGCGATCGCTAAAGGTTCAAATATGGTCCGTATCGGCAGCTTGCTGTTTGGCAGAAGAGGCTAGTCGGGGCAAATAATGACCCTTATACTAATAGAAGGCGGTGTCTAAAAAGGCAAACAGATTTATCCTATTGAGCACCGTCGATCCTTCGACCTGGCTCAGAATGACAAATGTCAGGCTCAATTCTTGCCGCATTGCGACAAATTCAATGTGACAAGAATACTGATTGTTCAGACACCTTTAAAAATTTAATTATAACACATACTGTTGCATCAATCTTTCCACTGCAGTGTCCAGGTCCTCTGCATATCCCGGATGTATAGCTGAAGTCTGGATAATGGTGCTCCTGTTTGCACTCAGCCAGCGAAAGCGGGAAGCCTTGTCCAGTGCTGCTATTGGCGACTTACAGCTTTTTTCTCCTTTGGTAATTCTTTCCAGTCCCTGCAATTGTGCTGCAATGAGGTCGATATCTGCAAGCGGATCTAATGCAAGGATCTTCTCCCTGTTTACCACAAAGCGGCCCGAAAGGTAATTGGCTTTTTTGGAATACAATAAGATACCGGCATTGATGAATTCGCCACGCTCTACACGGGGTACGATACGGACCACGGTGTATTCATACAGGTGTTTATCTTGCATCCCTGGCCTGTTTTAAAAATTGAGCATTATGTTGCAGGCGTTCATTTAAAAACTGTTGATACCCGTTTTTAATTTCCGCCAGGCTTCTTTCCGGTTCTGACTCCTGCATCCATTCATCAGGAACGAGCGCAACAACGGCTGCTATATTTTCCGGTGTCAGTATGGCTAAAGCTTTTTGTGCTGCAGCATCCAGTTCTGTAGCATAAGGCAGCAGGACATGATCTTTGATCATCGCAAAAGGACTCTGCAAAGAAGTGGGTAAACTATCCCAGTTGTGGTGAAAATACATGGAAGCACCATGATCGATCAGCCAGAGTTCTTTGTTCCAGATCAGCATATTGGTGTTCTTCGCTGTACGGTCAATATTCATCAGGTAAGCATCCAGCCATACGATGAGGCTTGCGGTTGCTGCATCTACTTTATGTACTTCCGGGTCAAATGTAATGGCAGCACTTAAAAAGTGTACGCCGAGGTTAAGCCCGGTGCTTGCTTTCAGGAGGTCTTGTATTTCTTCATCAGGTTCTGTCCTGCCGAAGCCTTCAGCGAGCTCTACCAATACCATTTCGGGCATTTTCAGCCCCAGCAGCCTGGCGATCTCTCCCCCGATCACATCTGCGATCAAGGCTTTCAATCCCTGTCCCGCTCCCCGGAATTTTAATACATATAAAAAATTATCGTCGCCCTCGACAATAGCAGGCAATGAGCCGCCTTCCCGGAGGGGTGATATATATCGTGTGGCATTTATGGTTCTGAGTGGCATTTTTTTTAGTGAATAGTGAATAGTGAATGGTGAAGAGTGAAGAGTGAAGAGTGAAGAGTGAATAGTGAAGAGTAAATAAGTACGCTATTCTTTTTGATTAATGTTACTCTTTGCTATTTTCAAACTTGCAGTAAGTAGTTTCAGTAATTCATCGCAATCTATCTTCAGGGAGCAATATTCTGCTTCCAGGATATAGTCTGTCTTATACATCAAGTATAACCAATAGGTCGCTTCATTTGCTTCTTTTACGGCTATGTGAAGTTTCGTAATAAAATCAGGCTTCGTTTGGGCAAATTGAGCTTCACTGATCATAGCACCAACGGCAGTTCCTGATCTCAACAATTGTTTGCTCAACACAAACTCCTTCTTTTCAGCAATCAGGTATTTATACAAGTTAATAATCCTTATAGCAAAAGAAACACTTTTTGTATGTAATACACTTGCTCTCATTTTTGAAGCTTTTTTTTGTGCAAGCTATGATTAATGTTTAGAAAATTCCTGATATACCACTATACTCTATTCTCTATTCACTTTTCGTTAAATCACGGAAGACTTCTTCTAATGACTTCGTTTCTGTTTGGAGCGAAGCGATGGTATAATCTTTTTGAAGTGCCCATTGCATTAATGCTTTGCGGAGTTTATCGGGATGACTGGTTTGTAAAGCCCAGGTTTTGCCTTCTAACAGGCGAATGGACTCTATGGTAGCAATCTCTTTAAAATCTGCCTGCTGCAGGTCTATTTCCAACGTCACTATAATGGTATTTTTATTTTCTGTCTGTGCCTGTATATTACCAATGGCATCATCAGCTACAATGCTGCCGTCTTTGATAATGATCACGCGGCTGCACATGGCCTGTACTTCCTGCATGATGTGGGTGGACAGTAAAACAGTCTTTTCTTTCCCGAGCTTAACGATCAGGTCGCGGATATCTGCCAGTTGATTCGGATCAAGGCCGGAGGTGGGTTCATCCAGGATCAGTACATCCGGGTTATGGATCATAGCCTGTGCCAGACCCACACGTTGCTTATATCCTTTAGATAATTGTCCTAGTTTTTTATGTACTTCTTTGCCCAGCCCGGTCATCCCGATCACGTCTTCTACTTTTGCTTTAACATTGGACAACTGATGTATGCCCGCAGCAAAGTTCAGGTATTCTCTTACGTACATATCATAGTACAGGGGATTGCTCTCGGGCAGATAGCCCACATGCCTGCGCACGGATAAAACGTCTTTTTCTATATCAAATCCGCAGACTGATGCAGTACCTGAAGTGGGCGGCACATAGGTGGTCAGCATTTTCATGGTCGTAGATTTACCGGCCCCGTTAGGACCTAAAAAACCTACAATACCTTTTCCTATATCAAACGAAATATTATTTACGGCTATTTGTTCACCGTACTTACGGCTAAGCCCTTTAACGATTATCGACAAGACAGATTCAAAATTTAAAAGTGAGAAAAGTGATAAGTGATGGGTGATGGGTGATGGGTGATGGGTGATGAATACCTTGTTATTTTTAGTTTAATCCTAATGCTCTGAAAGTATTCCCCTGGTTTAAATCTCCGGTTTTATAGCCTTTCATAAACCATTCCATACGTTGCTGGGAAGTGCCATGTGTAAAGGCATCCGGCACCACATATCCCTGTGCTTCTTTCTGTAATTTATCATCCCCGATGGCATTAGCGGCCTTTAAAGCAGCTTCTATATCTGCCTGATCAAAGATCTTCCTCGCCTGCTGGGCTTTATTGGCCCAGATACCGGCATAAAAGTCGGCCTGCAGTTCAAGGGCTACGGAGTACTTATTGTATTGCGCTTCGCTTAAACGCCCCCTCATACTTTGCACTTTGGCAGAGGTACCCATCAGGTTTTGAATATGATGGCCCACCTCATGCGCGATCACGTAAGCAATCGCAGCCTCTCCGGGGGCTTTGAACTTATCTCTCAGCTCTGTACAAAAGGCCAGATCAATATAAACTTTACTATCTGCCGGGCAGTAAAAGGGGCCCATGGCTTCATGTCCCTGTCCGCATGCAGTAGCTGTACTGCCGGTGAATAAAACTAAAGTAGGCTTTTGATAACCTGCATCCGCCTGGCGAAATATATCTGACCACACATCTTCTGTGCTCGCCAATACCATACTCACCAGCTGTCCGGTAGTATCATTGGGATCGGCTGCATTCTGGTATTGTCCCTGCTGCACACCGCTGGTCTGCTCGCTATTGCTCATCATATCACCGATCAGCATAGTGGGGTCTTTACCCATCAACAAACCGATCACCAAAACTATGATCGCTCCTAAACCACCACCAACGGCGACTTTACCGCCGCCACTCATTCCCCTGCGGTCTTCTACGTTATCGCTTTGCCTTTCGCCTCTCCAGCGCATAAGTATAAAATTTAAAAATCAATAATATTGTAAGGGTAAAAATAAAGATGTTTTCTGAGATATACACTATCCCTCGCCATATATACCTGCATTATAAAATAAGGCACGATCAGTCGCGCCTTATTTTGTTTATTCATCTATATCGTATTCTTTGATCTTCCGGTATAATGTTCGCTCAGATATGCCCAATTCATGAGCCGCATCCTTGCGTTTACCTTTATGTTTCTGCAGCGCCTTGGTGATGAATTCTCTTTCCCGGTCTATTAAAGACAGGGACTCTTCCACCTCTTCATGATCATGTATATCACTACCCGGATTGATGATGACCGGGCTATCAGCAGAAGGATAGCTCACGAAAGGTTTTTGCTCCTGTACGGGCTGCTGCTGATTATAATTCATCGCCGGTGGCAGGCTGAAGCCTTCATTAGCCGTGGCCTGATTATTTTTGGGTACAGTATTGCCCATACCCTGCTGTTGCAGTAATTCAAACAGTAATTGTTTGATATCATTGGAGTCTTTCCTCAGGTCAAACAAAAACTTGTAAAGTATCTCTCTTTCTGTAGAAGAAGTGCCGCTATCGCTACCTGCATTCGGGCTGCGCATAGGCGCATCCGGTGGCGGTGCCAGCATCGGCATGGTATTGCCAGGTTCTGTCTTTGGTAAGAATTTGCCCAAAGCCGTTGCATTTACAATTTTATCTATAGACAAAACGGATATCTGCTCGGCCATATTTTTCAGTTCGCGTACATTCCCCGGCCAGGGATAATTGGTAAGCATCTGGCGGGCCACATCGTCCAGCTGGATGGGAGTGGCTTTATAGCGTTCTGAAAAATCGATCACAAATTTCCGGAACAAAAGATAAATATCTTCTTTACGCTCTCTCAAAGAGGGAACGCGGATAGGTACTGTATTCAAGCGATAGTAGAGATCTTCCCTGAATTTGCCTTCCTTGGTCAGTTGCAAAAGGTCTTTATTGGTAGCGGCAATCACGCGCACATCGGCTTTCATCACTTTAGATGAACCCACACGCAGGTACTCCCCGGTCTCCAGCATACGCAACAAACGTGCTTGTGTACCCAGGGGCATCTCCCCGATCTCATCCAGGAAAATTGTACCACCGTTCACACTTTCAAAGTACCCTTTACGCTGATCGCTGGCACTGGTAAAGGAACCTTTTTCGTGACCGAACAATTCCGAGTCGATAGTCCCTTCCGGGATCGCACCACAGTTCACCGCGATAAAGGGGTTGTGCTTCCTCGCGGAAAGGTTATGTATAATCTGGGAAAAAACTTCTTTACCGACACCACTTTCACCCATAATGAGTACGCTCAGATCGGTATTGGCCACCTGGGTCGCTACCTGTAAAGCATAATTCAAAGCAGGGTCATTTCCTATAATTCCGAATCTGTTCTTTATTGCTTGTAAATCCATTCTTTAATTCAAAATTTAAAAGTCAAAAATCAAAATTTTGCTTCCTTGATTTGTACTACGCTACCAGGTAGACCAAAAGTGTCCCGGCATCGACAGCTCAACATCAGCACATTTCCAAATTTTACAATTAAACAAAAACAATTTCCCCGATCAGGGTACCGCTGGTCGCATCATTGATTTTCACCGTAGCAAAATCTCCTTTGTTCAGGTTCCAGTCTCCCTTAGGAAACACGGCCATACGTCCCTGTGTGGTCCTGCCACTCCAATGCTCCTCGCTCCGCTTACTATTACCTTCTATCAGCACTTCAAAGGTCTGCCCGATACAGGCGCTGAACACTTCAATGCTGGATTTACCCTGCACCTCGATCACTTCCTTCAGCCTGCGGCTTTTCACCTCATCAGGCACATCATCTGTATAGCGGCGTGCAGCAAGTGTACCCGGCCTTTCAGAATAGATGTACATATAAGATAAGTCATATTTACTATAGCGCATCACTTCCAGGGTCTCCAGGTGATCTTCCTCTGCCTCGGTACAAAAGCCGGTAATAATATCACAGGTGATGGCACATTCCGGCAATACCTCGCGAATGCGGTCTACCTTTTTCAGGTACCATTCTTTGGTATAAGTACGGTTCATCAATTGCAAAACACGGGTAGAGCCGCTCTGCAGGGGTAAATGTATATTTTTACAGATATTGTCATACTTTTTCATGGTAAACAATACCTCATCGGTAATATCTTTAGGATGGGAAGTACTGAAACGTACCCTGAGCTTAGGCGATACCAAAGCCGTCATTTCCAGCAGTTTTGCAAAAGTTACTTCTTCTGTGCCATCCTGGCTCATCCAATAATAACTGTCTACGTTCTGCCCCAGGAGGGTTACTTCTTTATACCCTCTGTCTACCAGGTCCTGTACTTCGCGGATAATAGAATGGGCATCGCGGCTACGCTCACGACCACGGGTAAATGGCACCACGCAGAAGGTACACATATTATTACAACCACGCATAATGCTCACAAAGGAACTTACGCCATTTGTATCCAGGCGCACCGGGGCAATATCAGAATAGGTCTCTTCACGGCTCAGCAATACATTTACGCCTTTCTGGCCACCTTCTGCATCGGCTATCAGGGCAGGTAAAGAGCGGTAAGCATCCGGGCCTATTACCAGGTCCACCAGCTTCTCTTCTTCCAGCAGCTTTGCCTTCAATCGCTCTGCCATACAGCCCAATACCCCTACCAGCATTTCGGGACGGCTCTTTTTCAGTCCTTTGAAATGCACGAGGCGGTTGCGCACCGTCTGCTCTGCTTTCTCCCGGATAGAACAGGTATTGATCAGGATCAGGTGGGCATCTTCAATATTACGGGTAGCTCCGAAGCCGTTTTCGTTCAGGATGGAGGCTACAATTTCGCTATCATTAAAATTCATCGCACAGCCATAACTCTCAATATAGAAATGCTTCCTGTATTGGTTAGGGTCATTTTGAAAGGCTTCAAAAGCCTCACCCTGCCGGGTCTCGTCGATGGTCTTTGTAGGGGTTTCTAACATACTCAAAAATAAACTGCAAAACTACACAATTCAGACAATTAACTGACAAAATAGCAGAAAAATAAAGTTAAATAGAAGATATGTATATTTACATAGATTACCTGTTACTCATGAAGCAGCTCCATTGCCCCCGACTTTATGTTTTATTGCTGATTATCATCCTGTTCTCTTTAAGGGGAACGGCGCAGACCGAAATGCCGTTTCGCGGAGCAGAGACCGGATTACTGACTGATACCTTAAAAACGGACCGGGAGGGCACTTATTACCTCTGGCGGGAAAACGACAGTTTATGGACCGTATTCCTGAGTTTTGATAAACCCTATACCTACCGGCTCCTGGATATGAAAGAGCATGTGCTGGTGGAAGGAGAACTGGGAGAGGAGCTGGAAGGCGGCCATCTCCTGGTGAAAAACGGGCGCTGGTCAGAATTCTATAAGAATGGCAGTATAAAATCTGTCGGCTACTATGAAGCTAATCAAACGCTCGGCTATTGGGAATATTATCATCCCAACGGAGCAAAACGAAAGACCTTTCAATACTCAAAAGTTGAATGGGAGGGCATGGAATACCTTTTACTACTGGGTGCCTATGAAGAATTTTACAATAACGGGCAGATCAAGATCCTGGGCAAATACACTTACCGGATCGATACAGTAGAGGTGGCAGGTACGGTAACGGCAAGCGGCGAACCTGAGGTCGAATTGATTCCCGTCTCCAAAAGAGCGGGCATATGGTATTATTACCAGGCCAATGGTGAATTATTTAAAGAAGAAAAATATTAACCGGAAAGGCATCTCTTACAAGTCCATTTCACTCTTTTGCACAAAAATCTATCCATAAAAACCTATTTCCATCACTAGCAACCGAACCTAAACGATGCGTATATTTAAAACAAATCCGCTGCGTTTCTTCCTGTTTATTTATCTGCTTGCCCTGCATACCGACAAACTATCGGCACAAAGTAAATATCCATTGATCCGGGAAGGCTGGCGCGCTTTGGTAGCGGACAAAGACAGCCTGGCCATAACACTGTTCGATGCAGCCTTATCTTCCTCTGAGCGGCAAAACGATGCCCCGGGCATGGCAGAAGCCAACCTGTACCTGGGCTTTGCAAGCTATGGCAGCAGCCTGGTTAATGGCAGGACCTTTGCCCTGCGCTCATTAGCGCTCTATGAATCTGCCCTCAAAAACCATCCGGGGGCAGCAAGACTGGGTATGGCCCGTGCAAAAATCTTACTGGCCACTATAAAAGCCCGGGATGGTGCCACCGCAGAAGCATTAAATATGGGCTTACAGCTCTTAGAAGAATACGATTTTAAGCAAGATACCACCGGCAGCCTGGGTATTCTCTATCAACTGACCGGCAATCTCTACCTGAAACAATCCCAGCCAAGGCAGGCAGAAACTTTCTTTGCAAAGGCCTTGTCTCAAAGAAAAATGGAGCAAGATTCCGTTTACCTGCCCGGCTCTTTGATTGCAATGGGCGATATTTTGCAGGCACAGCATAAAACAGCAGCCAGCATTCCCCTGTACGGGGAAGCCTTATTGATCGCACAAAAGACCCAAAATGTACAGGCACAGGTGCAAGCAGAATTGGCTTTACACCGATGGTATAGCAGCCATACGACCAACGATTCAGCTACTCTTTTTTTGAATGCTGCAATTACTCATGCCCGCACGCTCAATGACTTAAGCTTCCTGGTCAAAGCCTTAAGCGCTAAAAGGACATTACTCCAAGATAAAAAGCTATTCCGGGAGGCGCTGGAGATACAGCTTGATATAGATGCTGTAAAAAGCCTAAGGGATAACCAGGAACAAGAGCAGTTAAGTAAAAATCTTGAAGCCCAGTATCATAGCGAACAAAAAAGCCAGGAGCTTATGGTGGCTAAAGAAAAAATAAGGACCCATACCCTTATCTCTGCACTGGTAGCCTTCATCCTCTGCGCTGTAGTCCTTACCTTGTACCTCTTCCTGAAAAAGCAGCGGCGCATCCACAAGCAACAGCAGGAGATCCTCCTCCTGCAGGAAAGTAATTGGACACTGAAGCAGCAGGCACTCCTGCAGGAGCAAAAGGTATTGCAAAACGAAATAGATTTTAAAGAAAGTCAACTCTCGGCTATGGCGGTACAGATGAGCATCCGGAATGAACTGATCAATGACCTGAAAGAAAGCATCAGCCCGGCCTACCTGCAGCAAAACCAGGCAATCAATAAGCTCCTGCAGATGGGTGCATCCAGGGACAAAGAATGGGAGGAATTCCAGCTCAGTTTTGAAAGCCTGAACAAGAATTTCCAACAAAAACTCATTTCCAGGTTCCCGGACATTAGCCCGAATGAAATAAAGATCTGCTGCCTCATCAAAATGAACCTGACGATCAAAGAAATGGCCAATATCCTAAATATTGCGCCCGATAGTGTGAAGACGGCCCGTTACCGGCTCCGGAAAAAACTGGGCCTGCAGACCGAAGATAATTTTGCTGCATTTATACAATCGCTTTAGTTCTATACCTGCTCTCACCTTTCGTTCACCTGTTTCCCGGGGCCGGTACACCTGATGTACACCTGTAATACTATTTGTTTCAAAGGCCTTAAAGTACTTTTACCCTATTCTTTAACCCTTTAATGAAAACATTATGAAAAAGTACTTGATCACCCCTTTAATACTCATCAGCGCTATCCTGACCGGCAGGGCACAAATCCCGAATGCGGGTTTTGAACAGATCAATTCGGATAACAGCCTGGCCTATTGGCAGCCGCCTACCATAGCTATTACCGTTGGAGATTCTATAGTATTTAACGGCCCGCTTACAGAGCGTTTCCCGGAATCTGTAGCAGGTAAGTATTGCCTGTCTATGAGAAATGCCTATGATTTCACCCAGGATTATGGTATTGCCGGTGGAGCCTATGCCAACAATGATTCCCTGGCCAGTTCAAGTTTCCAGAGTCATTTTGCCCTAACTGACCGACCGGATTCTTTGATCTTCTATTATAAATATAAAGTGAATGAAGGGGATACGGGCAGCTGTACCATAGAGATCCTGAATGAGCATATGTATGAAACAGGCCGGGGATATATCGAAGTGACAGGTGTAACTAATGACTTCCTCCGGGTAAGTGTGCCTATCTCCTATCAATCTGCTGATCCTGCTGCCTTTGCCCGGATCTATTTCAAAAATGGCTTGTCACAGCCCAAATTTTCCACCCATTTATTGATCGATGAACTGTCTTTTATCTATAATAACCCTACAAGCATTCATCATAAAGACAATATAGCTCAACAGATCATGGTTTACCCCAATCCTACCAGGGGTCGCATTAATATTAAAAGTACCCTTCCCATAGTCCGCACCTCTTTAATGAATACAAACGGCACTGTGCTCCGGCAGTATGAAAAACAGGAGGTACCTGATCTTAGTGCATTTCCCCCGGGTATTTATTTCCTGCACATCAGTAGTGTAGCAGGGGAGATCGTAAAAACGATTACCCGATATTGATTTTTTTAAATAGCTTAGCCATGCAGGAATTTTTATTCCTGCATTTTTTTTGCACCCTACGCAACCATCAATACAAGTGTACATTTATATTGGTAAGCGAACAGCATGAACCTATCAGAGCGAGATTTAGTCAATTATTGTAAGCAAAATAATGCAGCGGCCCAAAGGCAGCTGTACCAGGAGCATATCCAGGGTATTTTAAAGTTGTGTCTAAGATACCTGGATAATAAAACGGATATAGAAGATATTGCACAGCACACTTTTGAAAAAGCTTTCAACAAAATATCGACCTTCCAGATTAAAGGGGAAGGCAGCCTCAGGGCCTGGCTGCATCGTATTGCGATCAATGAATGCCTGATGCACATCCGGAAAAATAAAACCTTCCAACTGAGCTTTACCGATGAAGAGGCCTGGCTGGAAGACAAAATGGACCATTCAGAAAACGATCCCGAGCCTGTACCGGCTTTTGAACTCAGGCAGGTACTGGACTGTATCCGTCAACTGCCGGATGGCTACCGCACGGTGCTGAATCTTTATGTGTTTGATGAAATGAAGCATGAAGAGATCGCTCAAACCTTAGGCATTAGCCTCAATACTTCTAAATCTCAATTATCCCGTGCCCGTAAATTATTAAAACAACTTTTAAACAGCACATTATGAAGAACGAATCGGACCAGCAGTGGAGGGAACAATGGGAAGCTGCGGAGCTTAAGGACTTTGACCTGCATATTGATACGGAAAACCTGTGGCAGAAGATCCAGAAGCCGGAAAAGAAACGAACCGTGACGTTTACCTGGCTGCGCTATGCAGCAGCTATGCTGCTGGGTGCCCTGCTCACATTTGGGCTTACGCAGCTCGGCAAGCAGGAAGAGGTACTGGTGCAAAAAGCGGCACAGCCAGGACCTGAAGATAAAGCCGTACTGGCAGCAGTGCCGGCTACACCGCAAAGGACTCTGCCTCAGCAAAATGACTCAGGCCCTGCAGCACCGGTAAGGCAAGCGACCTCAGCGCCCAGAGTACCGGCCAGCAACCAAGTGGCCACTGCCCGTAAAGAGAGCCCTCCTATGGAGATGCCGGTAAAACAAGCGGCCGGAACCCTCCCGGCTCAACAAGAGATCATGCAGACACCTATTGTTCCGGAAGATACCCGAATGGCGAGTGTAAGGCCAAAGGTCAAGCCCAAAACAATCCACCTGCTTGACCTGGAAAAGAAAGAACCTGCAGCGCAGAAACAAAGCAAATTCATGATGGCCCTGGATGAGCACATTAACCCGAAAGCAAATGACATGGCATTTTCCACCAAAGTATTAACCAAACAATTTTAACCTGTAATGAGACAAACCCTTTCCACCCTCCTGCTTGTATTCCTTAGCGGTCTACAATATACCCATGCACAAGGCCCTGCAACAGATACCCTATCCGGTAAAGAGTCAGCGAAGCATCATTTCTACGTCAAACTACCGGGACAGATCAGCTTCAATCTTTCGCTGAACAGCCTGGAAGACTGGGATGCCAATGATTTTTTCTATACGATTAGCAATCCGGTAAAAAAGCATATCCAGTATTTTGAAGACAGTATGAACCGCCAGCCGGCCTTTCAAAATATCCTGGATATAGAAAAAAAGCCAAACGCGGATTATGAGCAATTGAACTTCCGGCAGGTAGCTCCGGCAGCAAGTGAAATGGTATTTAAAGACGGCACATACTATCAATTAAAAAACAGTATAGACAGCCTGTGGTACACCAGTTATGTGTCCGGGCCACAAACCAGGCAAGGAACAGCAGCCCCGGAGGAAAAACAGCTACTCATAACGGCAAAATCTCTGGCAGACATCGGAACGCTGACTATGGCACAGGTGCAAAATGTACGCCAACAGATGGATAGTATGGTACAGGCAGCCCGGCTTAAAGCAAAAAGGCACAACAGTAAGCTTTACAGCAGCAAGTCCGGCTGGTCGCTTTCTGAAACCGGGGAACAGGCTTCGACTTTTAGCGATCAAAAGCCTTTTATGAAAATAGTGAACAATTTCAAACTCGGTGTAAGTTATGGCGCGATCGTGTTCAACAATTCCATTTCTCCTACGATGGAGTTAAACCTGGGCTACATCTTAAAAAGATCCAGGCAGCATGCTACCTTCATCGGTTTAAACTATAGCCTGTTTTCAGAAATAGATCTCCGGAACCGCAATAACCTGGTCGGCTATTTACCCCTCAACCTGGAAGTAGGTACGATCCGGAACAATGCAGGGCTCATGCAGCGGAAAACCTCTATCGGGTATGGTATGATGCTCAAAACCACGAAAGAGTCCGGCTATAGCACCACTCACTATTTATTTAATATGCAATTGAATTTTGCTTTCAGCAATACCTTATCCTCCAGTTTAATGATCGCTTCCCAGTTCAGGAGAGACCCGGAACATTACGTATTAGGGGTTTCTTTCAAATACAACCTGTAAATAATCTTTAAATAAAAAAGAAAGGGCGCTGCAATATGATTGCAGCGCCCTGATCTTGTAGAAATGTTACCTTATTTTAAAGAACATTCAGCTGTTGCTCCAGCCATAGCTACGGTAGATTTGTAACTATCACATGCAGTTTTAGCTGTAGACTTAGATGTTTTAGGATAAGTCTGAGCTACTTCCATTGTAGTACCACCAGAAGTTACTTTACAAGTACAAGTGTAGTCTTTTTTGCAAGATGCAAAAACGCTCATGGAGATTGCTGCCACAGCAATCAGGGTAATTTTTTTCATGCTTTTTGATTTTTTTGAAATTAAAATTATAAATCGGGCCAAAAATAATTACAAAATCCAATTAATCAAATAATTATCTAAATTTTTCTTAAAATTATTCACTTATTGGTGACCATTTTAATGTAAGATATTCATTAAAAGAAGCAAGCAAAAATGAGAGGCTAAACAGGCAGGACCTGGAAAATTTCAAAAAATAATTTTTTATTTTGTGAAATAAAAAACAAAATATACCTTTGCCTCCCATTCAAAAAGAAAGGGTGTTCTTTAAAACAAATATGGAAGCATAGCTCAGCTGGTTCAGAGCATCTGCCTTACAAGCAGAGGGTCCGCGGTTCGAATCCGTGTGCTTCCACAAAAGAAGTTCTTTAAACAGTAATAATACAATTGGAAGCATAGCTCAGCTGGTTCAGAGCATCTGCCTTACAAGCAGAGGGTCCGCGGTTCGAATCCGTGTGCTTCCACAAAAGAAGTTCTTTAAACAGTAAAATACAATTGGAAGCATAGCTCAGCTGGTTCAGAGCATCTGCCTTACAAGCAGAGGGTCCGCGGTTCGAATCCGTGTGCTTCCACCAAAAGTTCTTTAAACAGTAATAATACAATTGGAAGCATAGCTCAGCTGGTTCAGAGCATCTGCCTTACAAGCAGAGGGTCCGCGGTTCGAATCCGTGTGCTTCCACTCCTTTAGAGACTATCTGAAAGTCGTCGTTTTGGGATTTCTTAATTGGAATATCCGGATGACGACTTCTTGGTTTTAGGTAGTTTTTAATCAACCATTGCGGTTTTAAGGTGCATTATTATACATAGCTGGCTGCCATTTTTCATAATGTTGTATTCTAATTTCACCCAACTGTTTTAAAGGAATTTTTGAAACTCTTATTAATTACCCCTTTTCTGATTGCTCAATAAATTAATATAATTTGTTTGGTAGAATAAAATTTATAGCTACCTTTGCAGTCCGAAAAAAATTAAAGTATTAAGAATGCCAACTATTCAACAATTAGTTCGTAAAGGACGTACAGCCATCAAAGCTAAATCTAAATCTCCCGCGTTGGACGAATGTCCGCAACGTCGTGGAGTATGTACGCGTGTATATACTACAACGCCTAAAAAACCTAACTCTGCACTTCGTAAAGTAGCAAAAGTTCGTTTGACTAACAAAATCGAGGTGATTGCTTATATCCCGGGTGAAGGTCACAACTTACAAGAGCACTCTATCGTATTGATCCGTGGTGGTCGTGTTAAGGATTTACCAGGTGTACGTTATCACATCGTTCGTGGTGCATTAGATACTGCAGGTGTTAAAGATCGTAAACAATCACGTTCTAAGTACGGTACTAAGAAAGAAAAAGCAAAAAAATAATCAATTAATTATTGCAGCTGAGTAAAGTTATTTTTAATCTTGAAGTAGCAGCCTGCAATAAGCTTAAAAATTAAAAAAATGAGAAAACAACAGGCGAAAAAATTACCTTTGGCCCCAGATCCAAAGTTTAATGATAAATTAGTTACCCGTTTCGTAAACACTTTAATGTGGGAAGGAAAGAAAACTGTAGCTTTTACAATTTTCTATGATGCATTGGATAAAGTGTCTAAAATTACCAGCGAAGAAGGATACGAAATTTGGAAAAAAGCATTACAAAATGTAACTCCTGCAGTTGAGGTACGTAGCCGTCGTATCGGTGGTGCTACTTTCCAGATCCCTGCAGAGGTTCGTCCGGATCGTAAAATCTCTTTGTCTATGAAATGGATGATCCGTTTTGCTCGTGAGCGTAACGGTAAAACTATGGCAGACAAATTAGCTAACGAGATCGTAGCAGCTTCTAAAGGTGAAGGTGGTGCATTCAAAAGAAAAGAAGACACTCATCGTATGGCTGAAGCTAACAAAGCTTTCGCTCACTTCAGAGTTTAATTTTTTTCGGAAAAAAAGGAAACTCAATTTCTTTATCATACAAAAAGCGTTCTGTCTACCGGCAGAACGCTTTTTCCATTATGTTATCTCCAGGAATGAATTCCCTGTGCTGTACCGGATAATAAAGGATCAATGTAAAAAGTTGTGGAGTTGGCATTATTAAGCATAAAGTTTAGCAAGTCTAAATAAGAAGAATTCGACAGACCTTACCCCTCTAAATTGTCTTCTGAACGCCTTGATCTTAGCATTGAAT